>Ga0172379_10000109_pt1 | contig 213484 bp, 212 predicted proteins | sample GrowelOW334metaG_FD_119756 | JGI IMG/M metagenome (GOLD analysis project Ga0172379, IMG submission 119756) | Groundwater microbial communities from an aquifer near a municipal landfill in Southern Ontario, Canada - Groundwater well OW334 metaG | ecosystem: Environmental > Aquatic > Deep...
CTGGCCGGTTTTGCTAAAAACTTTGATATGAGGTCCACCACCAGCCATTGGAGCAGTGACTATTTCTTCTTGCCCATCACCATCTACATCTCCAACTGCCACATTGACACCACCAGTAAAATTAGTATCATAAGCTAAAAATGCATCAGCTAAATTGCCCTCAACATCCAACAAAAGTATTTCTGGTTTCAAACCTTTTTGAGGAGCCAAAACTATATTAGTAGTATTGTCATAATAATTTTTGGCCAAATTGAGAGCAGCACCGATATCAATCAAGCCACTACCCAAATCTACATGATGCAATGGATTTGATTCTCTAAGGTCTTTAGCACTAGAATTGATAATAGTATAGATATCATATGGTCTTAGGTCCGGAAAAGTACCTTTGATTAGAGCAGCGGTAGCTGATACGACTGGTGCTGCTACCGATGTACCACTCCATCCACCATAATAATATTGATTAAATTTTACATTTGATGAATCCTGATAAACAGTAGAATAAAAATCTGTACCCGGAGCTGAAATGTCAATACAAGTTTCTCCATAATTTGAAAAATTGGCCAAAACATTGTTGCCATCTAAAGCAGCTACGCCCATTACTCTATTTATTCCATCGATATCACAAATTGGATAACGTGGATCTATGTCTAGATTGAGACCCATATTTTCTTCATTGCCTGAAGCAGCTACAATCATTACTCCTTTGTTATAAGCATTGATAATTGATTTTTCTAAATTTGACCCATAGGTGTCGCCAACTAGACTTAAATTTATAATATCAGCACCATTTTCTACTGCATAATCAATAGCTTGAGATAAAACCAAAGTATTGCCTATACCATGAGCATCCAAAATTTTGATTGGCATAATTTTGGCACGAGGAGCAATACCAACTATACCATTACTATTGGCCATAGCTGAAATAATGCCAGCTACAACTGTACCATGATTTGTAGCTGTAAAATCATACTCTCCACTTATATCTGGTTGTTGATTGTTATCAGAAGCTACAAAGTCCCAACCATGATAATCATCAATATAAGAATTTTGATCATTATCTATACCATCTCCCGGTATTTCTCCTGTGTTTATCCAAATATTATCTACTAAATCTGGGTGATCCAAATCCACTCCAGAATCCAGTATGGCTATAATCACTTCTTTATTTATTTTTAACTCATCAGACCAGCTTGGTTTGATGTTTATTGCATCAAAATAAGTCTGATAAATCATATTTGGATCAGAAGGAGTATAGCTTTGAGTAAAAGCACTAGCATTTGTAGCCCAAAATAAGCTAAAAAGACTAAAAACAACTATTTTTTTATTATTTTTCACTAAATTAAAATTAATAATAGTTATTAAATTATAACAGAATTAGCCAGTAAAAACAAGAAAAAACACCGTTTTAGACACGATGTTTTTTAGACTCTATTTATTTGCTTATTTGGCGTTTTTAAAGACGCTTTTGGCTAAATCCCAATACTCTGGATGACCTGACTGTTTTTGTAAATACCACCACTCTACTCCCCAAAGATAAGTTTGTTTGAAATCTACATTGATAGCAAATTGCATATTGGCTTTAAATTGATCTATGGAAAATGATTTATCAAAATCATTAAAGTCTAGATCAGCCAAAGTGCCTTTAGGTACCCAGGGCTCTGTTTGCAATTCTGATACTATTACTTTATCTGGATTCAAATCATAATACCAAGCTTTGAATCTATAATACCAAGCTGGCAATGGATAACGAATATATTTAAAAATGGGATTCCAAACAACTCTATACATGGTAGTACCAAAAATATCTGACATCTTTACTTCTTGTTTCCAAGAAGAAAGCTCACCTGAAGCTGAAATAATAATTTCTCGACTATCATCTATACTCCTCACATAATCTATTTCATTTTGTAAAAATTCTTTATCCCCTTTTGGACACTCTCCAAACCAATCAAGTAAAGGTTCGTTTTCTACTTGCCAAACTACTATCTCCTCTCTGTCTTTAAAATGCTCTACTACTTTCCCCAACATAGTGATGGTTTTGGCTTTGGTAGTTGAAAGATTGGATTGATCTACCCAAGCTGGAGCATGACATTCTGGCCAACGAGGCAGTCGCCAACCTATATTGGCAATAAAATTTACATTTCTTTTTTTACCTTCATCAAAAATATAATCATACTTGGAAAAATCATATTCACCATCTGTTTTTTCTATTTGATCCCAATAAATAGGGATGCGAAGATTTTTTACTTCCAATTCATCCAAAATATCAATATATGTTTTTTGCCAATCAAGTCCCAGCTCACTAGCAAATTTTGGAGAATAAGTAAGTCCCCAAAAATCATCTTTGGCAACTAAATCTATTTGTCTAGGATAATACCTCGGAATCTTAAAAAGACCAAATATAAGTACTAATATTATTAAAAACCAAAACATTTTTTTTCTAAAAATTTTCATTAATTATATTACTAAAAAATACAAACCAATACTAATCAAAACTATAGCCAAAGTTTTTTTATAAATTCTTTTATTACTATATTCTTCTTTGATTATATTTGGATATAAAAATGTCATAACCGTTACCAATACCAAAATTAAAGCATACTGCAAACCCTGTAAAGATGTAACCAAAGCCACTGAACCAAGCGCTACTGCATAATTTTGCAAAATACCTCCCAAAGCTCCCAATCCTTGATTTCCAAGAACTAGCCATTTATTATTTTTGTTTTTATTGCCTTTTTTCATTTCAGAAAAAATCTCTTGCCTAGATGATTTTCTAATCAACAAAAACAAAACCGTAACAAAGGTACCCAAGCGTATCCAAATAAAACCACTGACAAATTCTTGAACATTATATGCTTGTTTGGAGCCTACCCAAAATAAAGCAAAAAACAAAGCAGAAAAAATAGCAGTGAGTATTACTGGCCATTGATTTGAATCAAATATTCCCAAAAATCTCCTGATATTAAACCAGATACTATGATGTATAGACATGGCTGAAATAACTATAGTGCCCAGTATCAAAAATAAAATAGCCAACCACTGATTGAGGCTAAAATTTTCTTTAAACACTAACAAAGAAAATAAAACTGTAAAAATTGGTACCATGCCACCAACTAGAGTAAATACTCGCGATGCTTCTCCTCCTTTTAAAGCACTATATAAGAAAAATAACCCCCCAGCAAAAAATGATCCAACTAATAAATTAAAGAAAAACAAAGGCCATCCTGGCCAAAGCAAAAACCATGGAGCCGCTAGAGCTACCAAAGCGCCAGCTACACCCACCAAAAAAGTATAAGTCTTGGGACCATTTACTACTTTTTCAATAATAAACTTATCAGCTACATTGACAATAGCTAATATAAAATAAGCTGTAATAGCAATTAATAACCAAGACATATCAGATATTTTCTATTATCTCTTTTAAGTTTATCATTGATTTTGATTTGTAATCTTCTATAGTCATGAGATTTGCAGCTTTTAGAGCATTAATAGTTTTACTATCATCTCTTTGGTATTTACGAGGATAATTATCTTCCAAATCACCGTTGGGGAAAACATAAATATCATATTTTTTAAGAGCATTGATAAGCTCATAATCATTTAGCGGCGGTAAATGAATTTGTAAATAATACATCAAATCTCTTAAATGATTTGTTTTCATAGAATCTTTGTCAAAAACTACCAAAAAAGGAATTTGAAAAATCTTTAAAAGATCTACATATAATTTCATATTACCTTTTCCATGTGTTTGGATGACTTTGATATCTTTTTGTCCTGTATAAAACTTATCTATTAAACCTCTGATAAGCAAACGATCCGAAACACCTTCTACTAAAATAACTTTGTCCGTAAAAAACATTTCTAGATTATCAGCATTTAGCTCTTGTATCAATCTTTGATAATTATATTTTTTATGATCTAAGGCAAAAGCTTTGGTTAAATTATTATCGTCTTTGACTATACGTATTACATGTCCCAAACTAATTGGCGTCACAAATAAAGGAGAGTGCGTAGAGAAAATAATTTGACCAAAATTGGAATTTTGCATTGCCCAAAAAAGTTTTTTTATAATAGCTGGATGAAGATGAGTCTCTGGCTCAGAAATCATAACTATAGAATATTGTGGATGAAAAATATAAAGCAACATAGTAAAAACTCTACGAAAACCAGACCCTAAACGATCAATAGTTACCCGACGTTTGCCTTCATAGAGTCCATCATTTTCATAACGAATATCCAAAGCATTTTTGGTAGCTGATATTTTGGGGAAATTATGCTTAAGGTGTTCTTTAAATTTTTCCAAATTAATAGGATAGTTAAATAAAGAATGATAATCTAGCTCAATTTGATGATAATCATGAAAAGCTTCTTGATCCAATATTTTTATATTTGAGGAAAGCAAAATTGAAAGATTTTTATTATAATTTATTTCTTGACTAGGAAAAATCAACTTCCTTTGTTGATTTTTTAATACAAATGTTGCTTTAGCATCTGGAAAATTATTTTTATCTTGCTCATGATCATCAAATAACAATTCTATTTCTATATCGGCTTTTTCATAAAAAATATTACTATCATCAATCCGACCCCCTAAAGCAAACTCAATAGCATCAAAAACATTTGATTTGCCACTATTATTTTGACCAATTAAAATACTAGGCGATTGCAATTCTAGTATCATTGGTTCTTTGATACTTTTGTAACAGTTTATTTTTAATTTAATAATTTTCATTATAATAAATGTACGTCCTCTATTTCTATAATCTTTTTCTTAAATACTATATTTTCTATATGATAAGTACCCATTTTGGGGGCATCCAAAAATCCTTCAACAGCTGCTTCAGCTAGCCAGCCAGAATCCAACCAGTCAAACAACCATTCGTCAACATATTTTGGATTGAGACTATCTACTCCTGCACCAATAGCCAAAAGCCAACCTCTATTATAATTTTCTTGAGAACCAATTGGTTCTGACATAATAATAGGAATGCCTAAACCACTATAAAAGGTCAACTCAGATGGTTTGGTCCAAAGTATATCTGTAGTTCTAAGTAATTTATTAAAACTTTTAAAATAAGCTGTTTTATCTTCAGAATAAACCAAGTTTACATATTTACATTTTTCTAAATTACAAGTTGCTAGTACTTTTTGATAATAAAGATAAACATCATTTCTAACACCAGCGACAAGATTGAGTCTGATTTTACCAGTTTTTAAGTGTTTATGGAGTTTATTGAGTAATATGGCCCCTACATCACGCTGTGCTCCAGCACCACCAACTGCAAAAGTGATGGTCAAAGGATGTGGTGGTTTTTTGATATTTGCTACTGGTCCCAAATAATCTTCTATTAATTTATTGTACTTCTTACGATAAATACCTTTGGGATCTAAATTGTAAAGCCTAGCTGCTATATCTAAACGAAGTATTTTTTGATCAACACCACCAATATTTTCTTTTGGTAAAGGAAATCCGGTCACAAATATCTTAGAAGCTCTGACACCATACAACTGCAAACGCTCTTTTACTCTTTTGTTTGGTACTAGATATATAATCCGACTGTTTTTTGCGTCATAATGAGCCCAAGCACGAGCCACATCAGCATCACAAACTACCAAATATATCTCATTTTTATAGCCATAATATTCAGCAAAATAAGCTGGCACAAAAAAAGTAGTCAAAAGTGGTAATGGTCTTTTATGACCTTGAGGAATTTGATTGTTTAATTCTTGTATCAAATGTTTTCCTAAGCCATTTTTGACTTGCTTGTAAAAATATTTTTGTTGTTGAGAATTTTTGGATAAATCACGCTTTGGGTAGAGTGGTTCTATTTCTTGAAAATGATTCATGATAGCAAAAGCAGTTGTACCAAAAATTGGCACATTTTTGAAACGAGAAATAATCTCGTACCATTTTCTACCACTATCCCATTGGTTTTGTTCTTTTTTACTTATCCCCTGATAATGATTGGCATTTATAATGCCACTATAAGCACTATCAGTAAAAGGATAAGCTGCTCGTTGATGTCCATAGCCCATGTCTACAGCCACAACTTGCATTTTTTGATTTTTTGTTTTCATTTTTGTTTATCCAAATAACAAAATACTTGCTAGATTATTTAGCAAGTATATTATACCATAAATAACTTGTTGACCCCAAATATTTATCTATCTATAAATTTATTTAAAATATAAATAATAAACAAAAAATATAAACCAAGCTCTAAATTTATAAAACGCTGTACCATGCCAGGATTTATCAATTCCATAAAAAGCAGCAATAGCCAAACAATAAAAGCTATTTTGAAAAAATCTTTACATATTGTAGCAATCATTGTCATCGACTCAAAATTAATTTCCAATTATTTTTTAAACTAATCCTAGCAGAACTAGTCATATTTGGTATTGATAAAATCATTTCTAATTGATTATTTTTTATTTGTGCATTGGTCAAATCAAAAACATTAGAAAAATAATCATCCACAATTTCAATTTGCTGAAAATCCCAAGAACCATCATTTTGTTTGATGCCTAATTTTATATCATTTTCTGCTGGTGAAAAAATACCCCCACTGACAGTCAAACGCTCAAAATCAATGGGTGTATAAATTTTCATATATACTGGTTCGGCTAGCAATTCAAAAACATTGTTTAATCTCTGCTCTGGATACCAAGATTTTATATCTTTGGTAATTGTCTTTGAAAAATCTAAATTATATTCCAAATTTCTCTTGGTATAAATAGCTTGACTTAAAATAAACAAAATAATAACTATACCTATAGCTACCCATAAATAACGAAAAAATTGTATAATAATGTTTTTGTTTATCATTATTTTATTATTATAACAAAACTTTAAATTTACTCAAATATCTGTTACAATACAGCCGTCTATGATCAATTTTAGTAGAAAACAAAATATCTCTTCTCAAATTATATTACTTTTAGTAATTTTAGCCAATATGTACTGGTGGCAATCAGCTATTGTCGGTATTATATTTGGTATTTTTTATTTGTGGCTAAATAGTAAAAAAATAGCCGATATCTATGCAGATAATATACACAAAGGCATCCGAAATATAATTGGCCTTATTACTATACTTGCTTATATAGCTATTGTCTACACATTAGCTTATCATATTTATGAAATAAACTTTTGGATCTTTACTTTTGTACTCATATCCATACCAATAGCTATAGAGATAAGTTCTGGAATTTTTAATACCAAACATTATTTTTTTAATGATTTTGATTTTAGTGTAGTTAAACCCAGCAATTTAAGAAAATCTATTTTGCCTTTGGCTGTACTTATATTAGATATTATAATATTTGCGGTTTTATTTAAAAAAGCTAGCCTTGGTATTATACGCTCTCCTTGGGAATTGGTCTCTTACAAATTTTGGTTAGTATTTTTGATTTCTAATATTTGCCTAGTTACTAGCCTAATAGATAAAAAATCATACAAAAATATATTGCTGATTTCTTGGCATTTTTTACTTTTGGTTAGTATTGCGATTATTTTATACCCATTGGGATATGGTTATGATTCTTTTATCCATAATGCGGCCATAAAAACAATCGTCCAGACAGGCACTATAGAACCTCGTTTATTTTTCTACCTTGGTCAATATGGACTTAGTTTCTTTGCTAGCAACCTATTTCAAATAAATCTAGCTAACGCCAATAAAATATTATTGCCATTCTTATTTGCTCTTCTGTGGCCAAGTACATTGTTTTATGGTTTAAAATATGGTTTTTCTTGGACATCTCAAAATAGCTACTTAGCTACTCTCTGGAGCTTATTTATAGGTTTTGGTTTTGCTATTATGACCACTCCTCAAAGTCTCACCTATTTACTGGCCGCTATATTTATTTTTATATTGCCAGAAGTAAATAGAAAAAAAATTTCATTATATTTTCCACTAATCATTAGTCTATTGACAATTAGTGTCCATCCTTTGACTGGCGTACCATTATTATTTTTTACTATTCTGTTATTTGTTTGGCGACAATCAAAAACTATGCTCTGGGCCAAAATATTAAAACCAATTGTCTATATTGTATCTTCTTTGATTCTACCTACTCTATTTGCTATCTACCAGAGATTAAGTGGACTTACTTGGTCTGATATTTTTCATTTTAAATTATGGCCATTATTTGAAAACCCGAGCATACATTGGTTGTCAACTTATAGTTTTCCTCTGGACATGCTCTACAATATTGAAGCCAATAAACTATGGATTTATATATTAGCTATTTTATTTGGTCTTTATTTCATATTTAGAGAACACAAATTATTATTTTTTAACAAACTACTAATATTTAATATTATATTAATAATCAATTACTTAATAACCACTATATTTTTATCATTTAATCTACAAATTGATTATCAAAAAAATGATTATATCAATAGAATAGCGTATTTAATAATTATATTTTTATTGCCTGTATTTTTGACTTTCCTATATTTTCTCTTCAACAAAACTCTGAAAAATCATGATAAGACAAAAAAAATATTTGTCGGAGTAATAACTATAATCTGTATAGTGTTTGGTACTTATTTTTCTTATCCGGTCTATGATCAACATGGCAATACTAAAAGTTTTAATGTCACAGCCACTGATCTCAAAACCGTAAAATTGATAAATAATGATGCCCAAAATCAAGATTATATTGTCTTGGCCAATCAAATGCTAGGAGTGGCTGCTATTGATACTTACGGTTTTACTCATTACTACAATAATAATTTCTATTATTCTATGCCATTGGGAACAGCCAATATTTACCAAAACTTCTTGGCTATGATAGAAAATAATGCTTCTAGAGAAGAAGCCTTAAAAGCTATGGATAAAGCTAGTGTGGATAAACTATACTTTGTAGTAAACAACTATTGGCATAGCGCTAAACAAGCTATAACTCAAGCTGAGACAAGCTCTGATGCCAAAATACTAGTAGACAATGGTGTAAATACAATTTTTGTCTATAATAGATAAGGATAAATTAAAAACAAAAAAGGCCTTCCGTTTATGGAAAGTCTTTTTTTATTAGTAACTCTAGTTTATTTACTAAAGTACTGCGTCTTTGGCAGCTTTGGCTACACGGAATTTAACCACAGTTTTGGCTGGAATATGAATAGTTTCACCAGTGGCTGGGTTGCGTCCTTCACGAGCAGCACGCTTTTTCTTTATTAATTTACCAATGCCTGGCATGGTAAATTCACCGTTACTTTTAACTTCACTGTAAGCTAAATTAGCTAGAGTGTCCAAAAAAGCAGCGACATCTTTTTTGCTCATTTCTGTCTTTTCAGCTAAGACATTTAACAATTGAGACTTTGTTAGTTTTGCCATACAATTAATATTATTAGTTAATTATTAATTTGCACAATTATATTAGCACATTTATTTAAATTTGTGAATATTTGTCAATAAAAATGGTACTAAGGCCATTACACAAAAATATTTACTTGTCAAGAAAAAATTTTAGCTACATTATTCTTTAATATCAAAATCTAAAAAAAATCCATAGTGAGCCCTAGCTTTATACTGGGGTTTTCTAAGGTTTAATTTATCAATAATTCCCTTTGGTGACAAATCATAGCCCTCTATGGCTATAGATTTTCCATCAACTTGAGCTGTAGCCATAACTGGCTGAGGATGCCCAATAGCATAAGCCAATTTTACCAATACTTCTTTGGCATTGTACTTTTTAAGATACTCTACCGCTAAAAAACGAGCCATATAAGCGGCTGAACGATCTACTTTACTTGGATCTTTACCAGAATAACAACCTCCTCCTACTGGAATTTGTGGTCCATAATTGTCAGCTGTAATTTTGCGTCCAGTAAGTCCTGTATCAGCTTCAAAACCACCTTGTACAAATGGACCAGCTGGATTTATAAATAAATTTTTATAAGTTGGAATAATAGGTTTGACTATTTCTTCTTCTATAAGCTTTTTGAGCTTTTCAAAATCAACATCAGCTTTGTGTTGAGTAGAAACTACAACTGCTTCTATTTCTTGATTATCATTGAGTGTAACTTGAGCTTTGGCGTCTGGCATAAGATATTTTGATAATTCTGATGTGCCTTCATTTCTTACTTCTTCCAATTTTCTGACCAACTTACTAGCCAAAACATGTTCAATGGGCAATAGCTCTGGAGTTTCTGAACTAGCATAGCCAACCATAATGCCTTGATCGCCAGCTCCTCCTGTATCTACTCCACGAGCAATATCTGGACTTTGTTTAACAATGTTTACCAAAATCTCTAATTCTTCATTATAACCTATTTCTTTATACACCTCTCTAGCAATTTTAGCTGCATCAAATTGAGCTGTGGTAGTAACCTCTCCCATGATAACCAATTTACCATGTCCACCCAAAGCTTCTACAGCTACCCGACTATTTGGATCCTGACTCAAACACTCATCTAAAATAGCATCTGATATTTGATCACAAACCTTGTCTGGATGCCCATAAGTAATTTGCTCTGCCGTTTTTAACATATTTTTACTATTAATACTTAACCCGCCTGATAATAAAAAAACTTTCTGCTACTAAAGAGAGAAAGTAATAATGATTTAATCATCTTTTCCCTACTTTTAATATAAAGGGTTGGACTTAGCACCTGGTCTAAAGACTGGTTGCCGGTGGATCATTGAGCCAATTCTCTCCTCACTCTCTTGATAACTATATTTAATTGAAATTATTATAATTCATTTTGCTAAAAATGGCAAATATAGCTATACTATACTTATAATTAAAAATAAAAAATATGTTCCATGAACTCCACTCACGTAGTATTTTAAAATCTACAACTTGGTTTTTACTAGCGTTCTTGATTACTTTTATAGCTTTGGGGATTATAAATAAAGACTGGAAAACTGGTTTTTGGGAAGCTGTAGCCGTTCAATTCCTAAAAACTTTTATCTATTATGCCCATGAAAGACTTTGGAATAAATCTAACTATGGACAAAAACTCAAAAAACAAACTATAGTCATGAAATAATTATGAAATTATCAAAATTACAAAAATATATTCTAAAAAAGAGTTTAGAAAATAATAAAAATAAAATATCAAGAAATATTTTTGAAAAATTTTATGATAATGATAAAAATGCTCCAATCAAAAAAATAAGAACCAATATAATAAGCAAAAGTATAGAAAGATTGATAGACAAAGGACTTATAGTAGGTTTTGGTGAAAAAACCCAATACAAATTATTTATCAATCAAATAAAACTAACAACTAATGGCAAAAAAATAGCCATGACTCTATTTGGCAAGCAAACAAAGTTGGCTTTGAAAATAAAAAAAATTAGTCAATAATCACTTTTGTACCATACTGAGCCCACCAATATAATGGCTCCATATGCTCATAAGCTACATTGACACAACCATGGCTCATAGGATGACCAAAATTGTTGTGCCAATAAGCCCCATGGATATAATAACGATAATAATTGGTAGTAAAGTGTAAATTCCATTTGGTGTTTGGATAGTCATAGTCCCCACCACCATAATGCTTAACAGGTACTTTATCCAATATTTTAAACTCACCTTCGGGAGTATTCATACCAGCTACACCAGATGATATCAAAAAAGAATCAAAAAGCTTATTATCAAAATAATAAGCTAATGTTTGAGTAGCAATATCTACTTTAATTAGTTTTTCTAATTTTTCTAAATTCTTGTTTAGTGGATTGTAACTAGCAGCTACTTCTGTACCATCCAAATACAAATCTCCATCACTATCTGGATTAATAAGACCAGTACCCAATACTAATTCCCATTTGTCGTTAAGATAATCATTGTCTGAATCTACTTGAATTAACTTTTTATTTTCTCCATATCTAGGAGAATATCCAAGCTTTATTTCTAGTCCATCATCATAGCCGTCTCCATCTGTATCTGGACTATAAGGATCTGTAAAATAAATATTAAGCTCATCATGATCAGATAAACTATCACCATCACTATCAATTACAACCTGAGCCAGGGTGGATAGTGGCAAAAATAATATAACTAATACAAAAATAAATATTTTCTTCATATATTTAACTATAGCATATTTTACTAATAAATAAAAAATTATAGACTACTTTTTATAGCTCTTTTCTTACGGCTAGCTGATAAACCAAAACGATGAGCTTCATCTCTAACTCTTACTAAAGTATCTTTGATACTAGTGGCCAAATCTTTAAACTGTTTATTGGTCTTTTGAGCAAAAATAAGTTTGTCACCACTATATTTAGAAATACCGACTATTGGAATCTTTATATTATTGGCTTTAAAATATTTATTTACAAAATCTATTTGTGGCTTGCCACCATCTATCATCATAAGATCTGGCATGGTCCATTCACTGTGCTTTAGGCGACGAGTAAGCACTTCCTCCAAAGACCTCAAATCATCGCTAGCTGGCGCTGTTTTTATTTTAAATAACCTATACTCTGCCTTATCTGGAAAACCAGCAGAAAATACTACCATAGCTCCATAGCTTTCTTTACCAGTAAAATGAGAAATATCATAGCCCTCTATTCTATTTACTCCTCCCAAGACAGAATCTTCATTGGTAATCAAAGACACGTCTTGTAAATGTGCCAGACTACGAGCCTGTTCCTTATTTTCACTCAACAACTTTTTCATAAGTTGTTTTTTCTTACCAGCCAAAAGTAGCTCTATATTTTTGATATTATTTTTGTAATCTTGCTTACTTATTTTATCAACACAAGCTCCCGGACAAAGTCCTATTTGATAATCAAAACAAGGTCGTCCTGATGAAACGACACAAGTACTATATGGAAAAACCCGTCTGATAATCCTAAGAGCATTTTTTAACAAACCTTGAGCTTGATAAGGCCCAAAAATATGTGTCTTATTGCTAGGAAATTTTTTGAGCTCAGTGCCCCTGACTATAATTGGCTTAGTAAAATCATTTTTAGGAATTACAATATAAATAAAAGAACGATTGTCTTTGTCTTTGACATTATATTTTGGCCAGTATTTCTTGATTAAATTGGCTTCTAAAACCACACTATCCAGTATTGTATCTGTGACTTGATACTTAATATCATGAGCTATAGACACCATCTCTGATATTCTAGCTTCTATATTTTTTTGAAAATATTGAGCTACTCTCTTTTTCAAAGATGAGGCTCTGCCAATATAAAGAATATCCCCTTGCTTATCTAGAAATCTATAAACACCAGGCTTATCGGGAATATTTTTTAACTTGTCTTTTAACTGCCCCATAATATAAGCTTTGAGTACTAATAATCTAAGCTATCGTTAACGGCCTTCGCCTAATCACTCTTAGCTTAGATTATTAGTACATAATAAATTTTTAAGCTCATTATTTTAACTGTTTTTTAAGATAAGTACCGGTAAGTGACTTTTCATTTTGAGCTAGCTCTTCTGGAGTACCTTTGGCCACAATCTGTCCACCAGCTTGTCCACCTTCTGGACCAAGATCTATCAGATAATCCATAGACTTTAGCATATGCAAATTATGCTCAATTACCAAAACCGAATTTCCTTTATCTACTAGCTTGTTCAATACTTGCAAAAGCATTTCTATATCATGATAATGAAGTCCAACAGTTGGTTCATCTAGTAAATACAAAGTTCTTTTGCCTAGTGTATGAGTAAGTTCTCTAGCCAGTTTGATACGCTGAGCTTCGCCACCTGACAAAGTAGTAGCACTTTGACCCAGCTGTAAATAACCCAGGCCCACTTCTTGTAAAACTTTTAACTTATCAGTGATATGATAATGCCCATCAAAATACTTGACTGCTTCATCAATAGTTAGTTTTAATACTTCTGAAATATCTTTGCCTTTATATTTTACTTGTAAAGTTTCCCGATTGAATCTTTTGCCACGACAAACATCACATTCTACATAGACCGCTGGTAAAAAATGCATCTCAATGAGTTTGGCTCCAGCGCCATCACAAGCCTCACAACGTCCTCCTGGACGATTAAAAGAAAATCTAGACAAAGTATAAGCTCTTTCTCTGGCTTCCGGTAAATAAGCAAAAAATTCTCTAATAGGAGTAAATATACCAGTGTAAGTGGCTGGATTTGAGCGAGGTGTACGACCAATTGGAGATTGGTCAATTACTATTATTTTACTTACATATTCACTGCCCTCTATTCTAGTCAGATTTTGTAATTTAAATTTGCCTGGCCTAGCTTTGATAGCACTAAGATTTTTATATAATACATCATAGAGTAAAGTTGATTTACCAGAGCCAGATACCCCAGAAATACCAACCAATTTTCTCAGTGGTATAGTGACTTGTAAATTTTTCAAATTGTTGGCCCTGGCACCTATGAGTTTTAGCTCTTCTCTTTTTTTGTCACGTCTACTAGGGATAGTGATTCGCCTGTCTCCTACCAGATAATCAACTGTCAAAGATTTACTAGCATTGGCTTTAATTAGTATTTTTTTTGTTTCGCCAGCTATCACTACTTCTCCACCGTGCACTCCAGCTAGTGGCCCAAGATCTACTAGATAATCTGAAGCAAATATCACCTGCTCGTCATGCTCTACTACTACAACGCTATTATTTTTGGATTTAAGAGATTGTAATGTTTCTATCAATCTAGCTGTATCTCGCTCATGAAGACCAATAGTTGGTTCATCCAAAACATACAAAGTACGAGAAAGATGAGAACCTATCTGAGAAGAAAGTCTAATACGCTGTGCTTCACCACCAGATAAAGTATGAGACCTTCTATCAAGTGTCAAATAATTAAGCCCTACTTTTAATAAAAATTCTAAACGGGAAATAATTTCTAATACCACTGGCTCAGCCACTGTCCTATCCTTGTTTGGCATTTTTTCAAAATATTTTTCAAAAAATTTGTACAGCTCATCAATAGACATAGCAGTCACTTCTTGAATATTTTTTTTGTTTATCTTGACCGACAAAGCTTCAATACGTAGTCTCTTGCCCTGACAATCTGGGCAATCTTCTTTATCTTCCCAATCTTCCATACCCAAGCCATGACAAGTTGGACACGCCCCATGAGGACTATTGAATGAAAATAATCTGGGCTCTACTTCTGGAAAAGCAAAATTGTCTTTGGCACAAGTCCATTGAGAAGAAAGTAAAAATTCTTTGGATTTTTTTAGTCCATCAAAAAGTATTGTCACCACTCCTTGACTATAATCAAGAGCATTTTCTACAGATTCAAAAAGACGACTCTTGTCATTTATCAGTACCTTATCTATGACTATATCTATATCATGTTTACTATAACGAGCTAATTTTAGCTTGTCATGTAGATTGTGATACTTGCCATCTATTCTAGCTTGAGAATAACCCAAAGATAAATAATCATACAGCAATTGATAATACTCTCCCTTTCGTCCTCTGACAACTGGTGAAAGAATAGTCACATATTTTTGTTTATTTTGCTTAGCCTCTGACTCAATGATATCTATCATTTGATCTACGGCTAGTCTCTCTATCTTATCTCCACACAATGGACAAAATACCTCTCCCAAACGAGCATACAAAACACGTAAATAATCATAAATCTCTGTCAGCGTACCGACGGTAGAGCGTGGATTGTGACTCAAGGCTTTTTGATCAATAGAAATAGAAGGAGCTAGTCCAATTATCTCATCGACATCAGCTGGTTTCATTTGTCCCAAAAACTGACGAGCATAAGGAGACAATGATTCAATATATCTTCTTTGTCCCTCAGCAAAGATAGTATCAAAAGCCAAAGAAGATTTTCCACTTCCACTGACGCCAGTTATCACCACCAATTCATTGTGGGGAATGGTCAAGCTTATATTTTTCAAATTATGCACTCGTGCACCTTTGATTGTTATATTATCATCCATATTATTTTCTATCTTTATTCTCTATATTCAAAAAACTCTCAATTTTTTTGCTAATTGTCTGTGGTTTTATATTATGTTTTTTATTGTAGTCTATCTGGATAATACGACGTCTATTTACCTCCGATATTGCTCGCTTCATAGAACCAGTAATATTATCAGCATAGAGAATGACTACTCCTCTGAGATTTCTAGCTGCTCTGCCCATTATCTGAATCAACGAGGTCTCACTGCGAAGAAATCCTTCTCTATCTGCATCCAATATTGCGACTAGCGATACCTCTGGTAAATCAAGGCCCTCCCGAAGCAAATTGACTCCGACTAAAACATCAAATTTACCTTTACGAAAATCTAGCAAAATATCTGTACGTTCTATAGTCTTTATATCTGAATGAATATAATTTGATTTTATTGCTTGTTTAGCTAAATAAGCATGCAAATCTTCTGCTTGACGCTTGGTAAGGGTATTTACAATGACTCTTTCGTGTTTTTTGGCTAAATTGATTATTTCTTCTACTACATCATCTATCTGACTACGATTACTAGCTTTATCAAATACCGGACGAATATCTATAGGTGGATCTATCAGTCCAGTTGGTCTGATGACCTGTTCTACAATCTGTTTGGAGTTTTCCATTTCCCAAGCACCTGGAGTAGCAGTGGTAAATATCATTTGTCCAACTCTGTCTTGAAATTCTTCAAAACGAAGTGGCCTATTGTCTAACGCTGAAGGAAGTCTCCAACCGTATTTACTCAAAGTTTCTTTTCTACTTTTATCTCCAGCATACATACCTCTGATTTGTGGCAAGCCAATATGAGATTCGTCTATGATAGTCAAAAAATCTGGCTTGGAGTCTTTGAATGGAAAATATGCTAGTAGTGTATCTGGTGCTTCTCCTGCCAACTTACCAGTCAAATGTCTGGAATAATTTTCTATACCATGACAATAGCCAAGTGATTTCATCATCTCTGTGTCATATCTAGTTCGCCTTTCCAGTCTTTCATATTCTAGATATAATTTATTTTTTTTAAAAAATCTTAGTCTTTCTTTGAGCTCATCTTTGATGTCTCTGATGGCTCTAGCTATTTCTGGCTGAGAAGATACAAAATGCTTTGGTGGAAATATCAATATTTCTTTGACCTCTTCTTTTATTTTCTTGGTCAATTTGTCTACTATAGCTACTGAAGAAATTTTTTGTTCAGATAATTCTATCCTATATACCAAGTTATCGGCGGCTGGCATTATTTCAAAAACATCTCCTCTGACTCTAAACAAACCTCTTTTGAGCTCTCCTGGTGTACGATCAAATTGTATTTTGATAAGTTGTTTTAGCAAATCTCCTCTGACTATTGATTGACCTACAGCTAGACGAAGTGAATGTTCCATATAGCTCACTGGTAGTCCTAAATTATAAATACAAGAAACTGAAGCAACTACAATCACATCTTTTCTAGTGAGTAGTGCGCTCGTAGCTTGATGACGAAGCCTATCTATCTCGTCATTTATCATTGCTTCTTTTTCTATATAAGTATCCGAACTTGGCATATAAGCCTCTGGCTGATAATAATCATAATAAGAAACAAAATAATTGACCGAATTTTGTGGAAAAAAATTTTTGTATTCACGATAAAGCTGAGCCGCTAAAGCCTTGTTGGGAGCAATGACTAGAGTCGGCTTATTATAATTGGCTATAACATTGGCCATTGTATATGTCTTACCAGATCCGGTCACGCCCAAAAGAGTTTGATAATTATAGCCCTTATTCAAACCTTTACTTAATTTTTCAATAGCCTGTGGCTGATCACCAGCTGGCTCAAAATTGGCTTTTATTTTAAATATTTGTTGTGCCATAAATATAAATTGCTAGCATTTTTTATACCATATTTTAAGACTAATGTAAACTATGCTAGCTAAACCAAAAAACTGCTTTTAGCAGTTTTTTGGTTTTTATTTTACTTTGGCTTTATTGGCCAATTGCCCACAAGCAGCATCTATATCTTGCCCAAAACTATAACGCTGAGTTACTGCTATGCCAGCTTGTTCTAATATATTTTTAAAATTGGCTATAGTTTTTTTATCAGATGGCAAAAAAACATCAGTGGGATTGTAAGGGATAAGATTTACCATATGTAATGGTTTTTTCATCAAATCTGCCAATTGTGTAGCATGAGAAGGATTATCGTTTATTCCCTTAATCATCAAATACTCAAACATTACTCGCCTACCAGTTTTAGCAATATATTTATCTACAGCTTTAAGCAAATCTTTTAAAGGAAATTGTTTATTAATTGGCATCAGTTCACTACGTAATTTATCATTGGGAGCGTGTAGAGAGATAGCCAAGTTTATTTGCATTTTTTCATTGGTCAATTTCTCTATACCTTTTATAATTCCACTAGTAGAAATAGAAATATGACGAGCACCAATGCCCAAATCTTCGTTTAGATAAGAAATGGCCTTGATAGTATTTTTATAATTCAAAAATGGTTCTCCCATTCCCATAAAAACTATATTGGAAACTCGCTCGTTGGTTGCTTTTAAAATTCTAGAAAAAAATAATACCTGTTCTAGTATTTCTCCTACTTCTAAATTTCTTTTTAAACCTAGCTTACCAGTTGCACAAAATGTACAACCCAAAGGACAACCAACTTGAGTAGAGACACAAACTGTATGTCGACCATCTTTGTGGGTCAACATGACTGTTTCTATTTTAAAATCATCAACTAATGTTATCAATACTTTAGTAGTTTTATTATCTTTGGAAGCAAAAATCTGACCAGCAATTTCCAATGGACAAGCCTTGTTTAGCTGTTCTATAAGCTCTTTGGAAAGGTTTGTAGCCTCTGACCAATTTGAAGCCAATTTTTTGAATATAACATCCTTTGCTTGCTGTACTCTATACTTTGGTTGACCCTCTAATATTTTGTATAATTTATCTAAATTCATAAACTCATTATAGCAAAAAGCCCAGCAAATGCTAGGGCTTTTTATTTATATAAATACTAAGGACAACAAATATCATTATTCAATCAAATCGTTATAAGTAATCTCTTCTACAATGGGTACGCTTGAACCAAATAAAGTAATAGTTGCTGTGTATGGTTCAAAGGAAGTTATAGCTCCATCATCATTTATAAATTTCACTAATAGTACTGGGCTATCAAGTTGTCCACTTATATTTGTAGATCCTTCATATACAATTGTTCCATTTTTATCTTTAATCACAATTGTTGCTAAACTAGCAGGATTTCCATTTGCATCAATGATTGTAGGATTATAGTGCCATTTAACAGCAAAATCAGATGCAGGATCTGGATCAGTATTCCAATAAATATTTGAGTTTTCAAGTGCAAATTTTGCAGCAGCATTGCCATAGATATTATCAACATACTCAATACTAGTTGCAGACACACCATGTTGAGCTATAAAATTGTACAGCGTACCTCCAAATAAAAACGTATTACCTTCAAAATAGATATTATTTGGTGAACTTGGCGCCCAATAACCATAATGAAACCAGGAACTGTTACTCGTAAAAAGATTGTGCGTCAATGGTGCACCAGACATATCACCGCTATCATAGTCGCCCCTCGCAAACGAAGCAACATATGCGCGACGATTATCACTGCCATCTACATTGATTGCAGTGACTGTATTTTTATCAATGGTAATACCTGAAAAAGGACTTGTAAATCGCAATCCCATAGCGTCGCAAAGTCCTGTGCCGGTCCGTGCAATAATGGTATTATTTGTTACTTCTGTTCCTTCTCCTTCTTCAACTTGAAATCCATACACCCCAGGAGGTGAACATCCGTCATATTCTTGATTATAAGGCATATCACTCACCTCAATATGATTACTATAAAAATGAGCACCATTTCCACCGTGAATACCACGACCATAATACCCATCAACATTCATAACTGTATTATTGTGAACTTGCGCGTTGCGGTCTCCACCAGCAATAGCAAATCCATTTGTATAGCGCGATTTCATACGAAACAAATTGTTGTAAATTTGTGATCCGCCTTGAGATGTATTATCAAAATCTCCCATCATGAGTCCTGTATGCGGACCGTTTTGAATTGTATTGTTGTATATTGTATTCCCTCCACGCGTGCGTCCGAGATTAATTTGTACACCACTAAAATTATCACGACTCATGATTGAAAGCACATTGCTCGTCAACGTATTGTCGTGAAATGAATTATTATAGCTCCACTCAGCAAAAATATTTGATGATTCTGGACCTTGAACCGTTGCATTCACATGATCAATGATAATATCATGAACACCCTCTCCGAAATAAAAATTATGTCCAGCAAATGGACTACCTGCACCTTGGATAATAGTGCCATTAGTAATAGTAATATTATTTGGATTTCCTGATGGCAAAGACTCGACATCAATATCTGGATAACGTCCATTGTCATATGTAGGAAAAACAATACCATAATATTGTGCTGGTTGAATGCGAACATCATCAACATAGAGCTTGCCAGAACTGGAAAGTCCGGTTCCACTTATAGAAATTGTAATAGGCGCAGTCACATCAGTGGTCGGGCGAAAGATAACTTCAACCAGTTGAAATCCACGCCACGTGATACCGGTCTTAGAAGCGCTATAAATGGTCCCGTCGATATTCACGGTCACCGTAATGGCTTCATCCACATAATTATAGACCATCGCCGTGAGAGCATAGGTTGTATTTGCACTCACAGTAACGTTCTGTGTGCTTGATACTGATTGCGCGTTTGCAGGAAGCGTAAATTGTAAACTTTTTGATCCAGAAAATACGGATACTGGACGAACAAGTGTTCCGTCGATAATTTGTGCTTTCGCTGCTGTAGATAAATCCCAGCCAGTATTTCCATTTTCAAAATTTCCATTTGATAATGTTGAACCCGTAAGCATACCATAGGTAATAGAATTTTCATTAAGATTAAAAATGGTATTTGTTGCTTTCACTACGCAGCCGGTTTTTGCTGCAGTCACGTTTTTCGTCAATAGATAATAAGAATTATCCTGCGTCAAATATTGAGAACAATCTGTAAGCCGGCAAGTTCGCCCCCCTAATACCGACGCCGGCACATCATCACAGGACGCATATGTTTGACTTGACGTTACATTACATACAGGCTCTGGACCATTTTTCCAAAGGTAGCTTGTTAAATAATTAATATCCGCAACATTTACATCTCCGTCTCCATTTACATCAGCGTTCGACAATGAAACTGGTGCTGGGCCAGAATTGAAAAGATAGGCAGTCAAGTATGTTAAATCTGCAACATTGATTGTACCATCGCCATTCACATCACCACATATTGTTGTCGATTTTGTCGTGTCACTTGTTGCTAAATTATCAATAATTTTGTTTTGTTTAATGCTTTTTGAAAAAGAATAACCTAGAATAGCAAATGATAATAAAAAAATAGCTGCTAAAAATACGGATATTCTTACAACTATTCCTGTTTTTTCACGAACTGCAATTTTTGTTATTGTTTTATTTTTTTTAAAAGATATATCTTCATCTTCTTTATTTTTAAAATTTGATATCATATGATTTAGTAAATAAATAATAAATATATTCTAAATTAAATTTAACATTAATACTCTTATTAATACTCTTATAGAGTAACACACAAAACCACTATCTCAAAATAACATTTCTTCTAAAAATCAATAAAAAAATCATAATAGTATCTGTCACTACTAGTGTACTAATATACAATGTAGTCGTTAAAGAATAATCAGCGATAGCAAAAATAGATAATAAATTAGCGCTAGCTAATAAATAATAAGCTGATAATGTCTCTGTATAAGGCGCTAAATATGTCTTTCTATAAGTGGGCATAAAAGCTATTGTATCAATTATAGTCACTAATATTACCGAAATTAATGGATCTTTTTGAATAAGCCAAAATACAATAATAATAAGAGCTGATATTAATAAAAAAGTATCCAGTTTGGTAATATTTCTAGTCCCATATTTAAAAGCTAATAAAAATATAGTAATACAAAATAAAGTACCTACAGCTAAACCTAAAGCACCAAAACTGGCTCCACCTTTGATCATAGCCAAGACTCCTACGGTTTGTATAATAGTCCAAACCAACCATGAATAGACGTGTGGCTTGGTTTTTTTATGAAGAATATCTTTTAGATAAGGCCAAAAAGATATAATACCTAAAACAGTAGCTAAAATTCCAAAAATTAATTTAAAATTCATAGACAAATGATAACACTGAAAATATCTCTTGTAAAACAAAAACCCACCGTAATTTGAGCGTCGGTGGGTTTTAATATAAAATGCTATATTTTTATTCCACTACTTTGAGAGTGCCCCAATGTCCCAAAGCACGGTGACCTGACTTGGCACAATAATACACAAATTCACCAAGCTGATCAGGAGTAAACTCTATAGTAGTCACTTCTCCTGTTGGAGTTTCTGAAAAAACATCAAGCTCATCTATCTTGAAACTATGCATACCACTAGTGGTATTTATTTTTAGTCTCAAAGTTTGACCTTTTTTGACAGTAATCTCTTTGACCGAAAACTGTGGAAAATATTTACCATCAATTATTTCGGTAAATGATTCCAGCTCTACTTCTTTGACAGCCAAATTGCTATCTTCCTCCATAGTATCATCAGCTGCTTTATCGTCAGCTATTATTTGTGTATCATCATCTTGGATGACAATAGCTTCATCCTTAGTTTGAGTAAGAGTACAACCTGATAATACTAGCGCTAGCATAAAAATGCTAAATATACCTAAAACTTTATATTTCATTGTTTTAATAAATTAATAATTAAACTATAAACAATTATATATAGACCAAATATTATAGTCAAGTATTGATAATGATGCTAAAAACAAAATAAAAAATACCCACTATAGATGAGTATTCTTTATTTTAAACTATTTTATTAATTTATAGAAATTAATTTGATAGTAAATATTAATGTCGCATTTGGTGGTATGGGACCATAACCATTAACACCATAAGCTAAATCAGATGGAATAGTGAGCTTTCTTTCTTCTCCTATCTTCATACCAAGTAAACCTTGATCCCAACCAGCAATGACATCACCTTGACCAACAGTAAAGCTAAAAGGATCTTTACCAATACTAGAATCAAATTGAGTACCATCTTCCAAAGTACCAGTATAGTCAACACTGACTGTGTCTCCACTTTTGACTAGCTGATCACCACTGCCTTCAGTTAAAATTTCGGTTTTTAATTCCATTTGATTGTTATTATTTTCTAAATTATCAACTGCTGGTTTTGTAAACTCATCAATATTGATTCCTTCTGGAAAGAAAAATTTAGCATCTCTACTCATGTATGAATCTACACTTACGCCATCTGGAAGGGCAACTGATATTTTATATAAATCACTTTCTTCGCTTATGGTATCAATTTTGGCTGTTGTACCTGGAGGAAGTAAATTTTCATTAATAAAATCCTCCATTTTGGTTTTGGCCAATTCTGGTCCCACAATTTCAGAATTTAAGCTATTGGACACCAAATAACCCAAACTTCCTACTGATATGATGGCTAAAACAACGATAATTATATTTTTGCTCATAATATTTTAACTTAATTATAATAATTTATTAATTATACTCTATTTATATTTTAGGTCAATACATTGTATTATGCAAAAATAAAATATTTTGTGATATACTATCTATAAATGAAACAAGATAAATTATATAATAATTGGCGCTTAATAATTTTGGCCACTTCTTTTTCTGGAGCCAGTGTTTTGGTCTATGAAATAATTACTTCTCGTATTTTACTTTTATTTTTTGGTAATGCTCTAACATCAGTAACTATTGTTTTGATAGTCTTTTTAGGAGGCTTATCTTTTGGAGCGGCTCTAATGACTATTTTTAAAAACAAAATAAAACAAAATGCTCTAATTTTTAGTATCCTTCAATTACTGATAGCTTTTTACGGGATACTTATATTAAGCCAATTTATAAAATTAACATTATTATTTGATATTATAAATAATTTTATCTCTTCAGATTTAATACTTCAATTAATAAGTAGTCTTATTTTTATCTTTATTCCAACTGTTTTGTTAGGAGCAATCTTTCCATTAGCTATCACTATGATAAGTGATCAACCTGAAGCTAATTTAGATGTGAAAATAGCTTGGCTTTATACATTGGATATTTTTGGATCAGTAATTGGAGCAGCTATCGCTGGATTTTTTATACTACCAACTTTTGGTAATACAATCACTATTGTTTTTGCTGCTGGTCTAAATATTCTAGCATCTTTAATTATTTTTCCTAAAAAAAATAAATTAAAAACTATTTGGATTTTATTATTATTCTTATTTATATTTATTTCTTATATAACAACAAAAAAAGAACCTAGCTATAATATAGACAAAAATATATCTAAATCAGCTTATCTGGGCAATGATAATATATTATTTTACGACAAAGACCTTGTGTTGTGGCAAAAACCTTCTCCTTGGGGAGTAGTGACTGTCACAAAAGAAAAGAGTGGAGAGGATAAAAATATAATGCTAAATATTGATAATCGTGAACAATGTTCTTTATTGGATCATGGCTCAGAAAGCCTAATTGCAACAGGGACACTCAAAAATATGGAAAATGCTACTGTACTAAATATTGGTCTAGGCTGTGGCTTTACTCTGTCATCTATATTAGAATCTAATCCTAAACAAGTAACAGTAGCTGAAATTAATCCAGTAGTCTATGAAGCTAGTAAACTTTTTATAGATCATACTAATAATGCAATTTATAATGAAAAAGTAAATATAATTATACAAGACGGTGCTAAATTCTTGCGCACTACAAATGAAAAATATGATGCTATTATTATAGATATAGAAAAACCAATTATAGCTCATTCATCACCTCTTTATACTGTAGAATACTTGCGTTATGCCAAAGAACATTTAAATAAAAATGGTAAAATAGCTTTGTGGAGATACTACTCTGTAGATGAAAGATATTTAAAAAGCTTGATTGCAACATTTAAAACGGTTTTTGATAATATTGTTTTTGCTGAATACAATGATACTACTCTACGCCCAGCAGTTTATTTGTTTATAGCTAGTGATGGACCATTGTCTACAGAAGCTATTGATGTCAAAGGTAATTCTACAGAACTAATAGAAAGTTTAAAACTTATAGAAGATGTGCCGCCAAATACAATAGATAAACCTACATTGGAAAAATATTATAAATAATTTTTAAACAAAAAAACAGGATACTTTACATCTTGTTTTTTATTATTACTTTAAAAATTCTACCGGATCAAGCCATTTAGCCAATTCTGCTTTGCTAGCTACATAACCCCGAACATTTATATCCTTACCAGTATATATGGCAAAATGCAAATGTTTGCGCTCACCATCAGTTTCATTACTATATCCTTTTCCTAAAATAGCAATATCATCTCCTTTGAATACTTGCGTGTTTATAAGTGGTAAGCTATCTGGATCTAGATGACCATAAATTACAATATAATCTTTATTATCTATATTATGTCCAATAGCTATCATACCTCCATAGCCACTGACCCAGCCAGATCTAACAACTACACCGTCAGCAATAGCTCTAACAACAATATTGTTATCTATGGCGTCAGCATATTCTATATCTACGCCTGTATGATAACCAGTGAATTTTTCTGGCTGAACCGGAGATGTCTGTGGAGTTATATATACACCAAAAGGTTTTTTTGTGATACGAGAATCAAATTCTTCAACTGGCTTTATTAGTTTTTTTACTTCAAGATCAGTATTAGTATTTGCATTGTTTTGCAAATCATCATTGATCAACAAATCATTATTAATTGTACAAGACGTCAACAGTAATGTTGCTATTAATAAAAATAAAATATTTTTCATAAAAATTATCTCAAAACCCAACCACCATCAACTACAATAGTCTGACCAGTAATGTATGATGAATTATCAGAAGCCAAAAATACTACTGCTCCAGCAATATCCTGTGGCTCTCCCCAACGAGCCAATGGCACTCCAGCTATCATTTGCTGCTGTGCTTTGTCATCTACATTGGCAGTGGCTCCAGGTGTCCGGATAGCTCCAGGAGCTACAGCATTGACCAAAATATTTTTTGGTGCCAATTCCAAAGCTAAAGCTCTGACAAAGCTATTGACCGCTCCTTTGGAAGCACAATAATGTGTCAATCCTTCAAAGCCGACTAAAGATGCAATGGAAGATATATTTATAATCCTACCTCCTTGTTTCATATTTTTAACAGCCTGTTGAGAACAAAGAAAAACTCCTTTTAAATTTATATCCATGACCTTATCCCAATGAGCTTCGGTCATTTTAGCAAACGGAACAAAAGGATAGACGCCAGCGTTGTTTACCAAAACATCCAAACGACCAAATTTTTTTATTGTTTGGGCAAACAGTTTATCTACTTCTGATTTTTTACTGACATCACATTTTACAGCCAAAGTTTCTACACCCATTTTTTGAATAGTTAGAGCAGCACTCTTACACTGATCCAATTTAATATCAGCCACTACTATTTGATATTTTTCTTTAGCCAAGGCCTTGGCAATGCCCAGACCAATACCCATAGCTCCTCCCGTGACAATAGCTACTTTATTATTTGAGTTCATATATTTATTATTTAATTTTATTAATTATTTTCTTCTTCCCAGCGCTGTTTTAATGTCTGGCAACTATCTTCTAGGTTAAAACGTACTCTAGCTTTCTCCTCTGCTTCATACTTATCAATTTCTTCTTGTAATCTAGCTACTCCTTCTTCTATTTCATTTATTCGTACCAATCTAGCATCATTGGCTGCTTGGCTAGCAGCCAAAATCTCATCTACTGCACCTTTACTAAGATGTTGTTCTCTCAATACATTTATTTCTTCCTCCGATATATCAGCTGATGGTAAAGGAGCATTGGCAGCTGATTTAAAAAGCTCAGTAGCTATCTTCGTTGGGTCACCTAGACTTTCTACTGCCTCCAAAGCTACATTAGCACCTACTGATTTTGCTTTACCAGCTGTATTACTAGTATCAATTGCCAACTGTGAATCTGAAGGGATAATACCTTGGACTACTTTGAGTCCTGTGCCTATAGCACTGATACCCTCAACCGAAGTTAAAAGCTCTGAGTAAGATTTGCCTAAGCTAGTGCCACTATTAACAGTAGTATATGTCACCCAAGATAGTCTCCAAAAAGCTTTGAGTAGATTGGTTTTTAAATTTTGGACCAAAGCTGATCTATATTCAAGTAATTCATCTTGCATTTGCTTTTCAATTTCAAAGTCTCTTTCCAATTCAAAACCCTCTACCATCAAAGCAATCATTTGATCATAAGCTGTGACTGCTTGCTTGGCCTCGTAGCTTCTGGCTTCAAAATCAATAGCATTATCTATATCAGAGTATTTTTTCCAATCATTATTAAATTCTTCTTCTATAATTTCACAACTATTTGTCAGTGGTCCATCGGCCTTAAATTCCTCTACTTTATCACTCTCTTCACTGTCTTCTACACAAGAACTGTCTTGTACGTGATAACCTTCTTTGCAATACTGACATTTTTCACCTTGGGGAATTCCGCCATTAAGCTGACAAGCTGTTCCAAAAGCTTCAATCAGTTCATTAAGCCATTTATCAAATTCATCTTCTACATAAGCATTGGCTGCATCTTGATCCAGGCCAATCGCCTCACAAAATTCATCATGAAAAGCACATTTGCAGTATTGAAAATTAATTTGCACTCCACAAAAATCATCTTTGATATCTGGCTTAGAAAATTTTTCAGTTTTACCCACGCCAGAGCCATTAAAACAACCACTAATAAAAATAGGTAAAAATAAGATAATAAGTAGTTTTTTCATAAAATTTAATTTAAATTTTAATATCTTTAGTATATCAAAAAAACAAGATAATAACTATCTTGCTCTTTTGGCAGAGATTGTGGGACGAAGTTGGAAGATTTTTTGATAAAAATTATTAAATTGACATTTTGTAAAAATGTAGTAATATATAGACTTATGAGAAATATTTTAAGAACAAACCAACCGCTACCAAAGCTATCCATGGTGATTAGCTTTTTGTGGCGTTCTTAAAATTCTAAAAAATATAGAAAGATATAAAAAACTAATCATCAATCAAGGTGATTAGTTTTTAAGATTGGAGGATGGCTATGGCCGTCAAACGTTTAGTTATTGTTGCTGATCAGCATGACTTAGCTGATCTGACCACTGCTCAAATTAAAGCCGGTGTAAAAGCTAAAGAGATTTATGTCTCGGCAGATCATGCTACGCCATATCTTAGAGCACAGGGAGTAAACGTAGATCTCCCAGTTGGTCAAATTAGAGTATCATCTTTTACGGTACCTGATGCTAATAGCATTTGTCCGTAAGATTCGCAACAATCAAAAAAGGGTAGAAGCCACGACTTCTACCCTAATATTTTATATAAAAAATTAACCAAGTTTACTGCCATTGGGAATATCTTTATCTGGAACTGCTAATACCACTGTACCATCTTTCCTATAAAAACCAGCGCAAAGAAATTCAGAAACAAATGGACCAATCTGTTTTGGTGGAAAATTAACTACAGCAATTATTTTTTTATTTAACAATTCTTCTTTTGTATATAAATTTGTAATTCTAGCACTTGATTTTTTAATCCCAATTTCATTACCAAAATCGACTTTTATTTTATAAGCCGGTATCTTAGCTTCCGGAAAATCTTCTACTTCTATAATAGTCCCCACTCTTACTTCAACCTTATCAAAATCTTTCCAATTTATTTCTTTCATAATATATAATTTTAATATATTTAGTATATCAAAAAAACAAGATACTGAATATCTTGCTCTTTTGGCAGGGGCGGTAGGAATCGGACCCACGCTAGAGGTTTTGGATCCAGCCCCTCGCGAGGGGCTGGATGGAGACCAAACTATCTTCTAAACATTTGGCAGGGGAGGAAGGAATCGAACCCTCGTCGCTGGTTTTGGAGACCAGCATTCTACCACTGAAATACTCCCCCCTACCAAGTGTTTATAAAAATTTTAATCTTTTCAATAATCCATATCCCATTAAGAAATAATCCCTCCCAAGGATTGGGCTGGGATTATTTAGTTTCTTTATGCATTGTGTGTTTTTTACACTTTTTGCAATGTTTTTTTACTTCTAGTCTTTCTTTTACAGTTTTTTTATTTCTGTGACTATGGTAATTAATACTGTGACATTCAGTACACTCTAGTTTGGCTCAATTATCTTGTGACATATCAATGTTTTTAATAATTCTTTAAAATAAGTGAATGATGGAGCCATCCGTCGGACTCGAACCGACGACCGACGGTTTACAAAACCGTTGCTCTACCAACTGAGCTAGGATGGCAATATATAAATAACGGAATAAATTATAAATAAAAATCAAGAAAAAGTCAAGGATTAAAACCATCCCTTTTTACTAACAAAAAATTCTTTATTTAGTTCTTCTAATAAATCTTTTTGTTTTTTAGTCAGTTTTTTGGGCACATCTACATTGACTATGACTATTTGATTACCACGACCACGAGACCTAAGATGAGTGACACCTTTGTCTCTCAAAACAAATTGTTTGCCACTAGGAGTACCAGCTGGTATTTTAAGTTTTACTTTAGAATCAATAGTTTTGACCTGTATCTCCCCACCCAAGGCAGCTACAGTAAATGGAATATCATATTCACTCACCAAGTCACTGCCATGTCTCTCAAAACCTGGTTCATTTTTGACATGAACATTGACATACATATCACCAGCTGGAGATCCATTGTTACCAGCATTACCTTGCCCAGCCAAACGAATAGCTTGACCATCGTCTATACCAGCTGGTATTTCTACTTTGATATCTACATTTTCTTCATTGAATCCTTGACCATGACAAGCACCACATTTGTTTTTAATCAACTTACCTTGTCCCATACATTCTGGACAGACAGTTTGAGTACGAAAAGTACCTAGTACTGTAGTAGCAATCTTACCACTGCCATCACAAGTTGGACATTTTTCATAGGAGGTACCTTTTTCTGCGCCTGTACCTTTACAAGGTGGACAAGCTACTTGTTTGCGCAAAGAGAAAGTATCTGTTTTACCAAAAACAGCTTCTTTGAGAGTAATTTCCATATCAACTTGTATATCTTGACCTCTTTGACTTCTAGCTCTGCTATTTGATGCTCCTCCACCAAAAAACTGACCAAATATATCTCCCAAATCAAAATCCATATTTTGAGCTCCGGAAAAATCAAAACCTCCCATATTGCCCTGTCCAAAAGGATTGCCTCCACCAAAAGGATTGCCACCTGCTCCATCAAAAGTAGAACCAAATTGATCGTACTGACTACGTTTTTCTTTGTTGGACAAGACCTGATAAGCTTCGTTTATTTCCTTGAACTTATCGGCATTACCATTGGCTTTGTCAGGATGATGCTGGTGCGCTAGTTTGCGAAAAGCTTTTTTTATTTCCGCTTCACTAGCTGTTTTATTAACTCCTAAAATTTTATAAAAATCTTTGGCCATGAGGACTTATTTTTTATTTTCTTTTACTTCTTCAAAGTCACCTTCAACTGGCTCTTTGTCAGCTTTTTTATCTGTCTCTGGACCAGCAGCACCAGCAGTATTTTGCTGTTCTTGAGCTTGATTTTGATACATAGCTGCGCCAATTTTTTGTACGACTTCTTCCATGTCTTTGACAGCTGATTTTACCTTCTCTAAATCAGAATCATCTTTGACTTTCTTCAAAGCTTCCATCTTTTCTTCCATTTCTTTTTTATCTTCTTCTTTTATTTTGTCTTTATTATCTTTGATAAATTTCTCTGTTTGAAAGACAATATGATCAGCACTATTTCTGACTTCTACTTCTTCTTTTTTCTTTTTATCTTCTTCGGCATGAGCCTCAGCATCTTTGGTCATTTTTTCTACCTCAGCATCACTAAGACCTGAAGATGATTTGATAGTAATAGACTGTTCTTTGTTAGTGGCTTTATCAACTGCCTTTACATTTAAAATACCGTTGGCATCAATATCAAAACTCACTTCAATTTGTGGCACACCACGAGGAGCTGGAGGAATACCAGATAAAGTAAATCTACCTAGTGTCTTGTTGTCTTGAGCCATTTGACGCTCACCTTGTAAGACATGTATTTCTACGGTGTCTTGATTATCAGCGGCTGTAGAAAATATTTGAGATTTTGAAGTAGGAATAGTAGCGTTTCTTTCTATCAGTGGAGTACGTATTCCACCCATAGTTTCAATTCCCAATGTCAAAGGTGTGACATCAAGAAGCAATACATCTTTGACATCACCTAGTAATACACCAGCTTGTACTGCCGCACCAAGAGCTACTACTTCATCAGGGTTTACTGATATATTTGGTTTTTTACCAAAAAATTCTTCTACTTTCTTTTGGACCAATGGCATTCTAGTCATGCCACCAACCATGATTACTTCTTCAATATCCTTAATTGTTATTTTAGCATCGGCCAAAGCCTTTTTACATGGTTCTAGAGTTTTGGCTACCAAATCACCAACCAACTCTTCTAGCTTAGCTCTAGTAATTTTCATTACCAAATGTTTTGGACCAGATTCATCAGTAGTGATAAATGGTTGATTGATTTCTGTTTCCATTGATGAAGAAAGTTCTGTTTTGGCTTTTTCAGCAGACTCTTTGAGTCTTTGCATGGCCAAAGGATCGCCAGATAAATCAATACCCTCTTGTTTTTTGTACTCTGCTAAAATCCAAGCAATAATTATCTGATCAAAATCATCACCACCCAAGTGAGTATCACCATTGGTAGCTTTTACTTCTACTGTATCTGAAGATACATCTAGGATTGATACATCAAATGTACCACCACCAAGATCATAAACTACTACTTGTTGATCTTTTTTCTTGTCAAAACCATAAGCTAGGGCAGCAGCAGTTGGCTCGTTGATAATACGTTTTACTTCCAAACCAGCAATCTTACCAGCATCTTTGGTGGCCTGACGTTGTCCATCATCAAAATAAGCTGGCACAGTAATCACTGCTTCAGTGACTGGCTCACCCAATTTTTCTTCAGCGTCAGCTTTGATTTTTTGTAGTATCATAGCTGAAATTTCTTGAGGAGTATGTTCTTTATCTCCCATTTTTACTTTTACTCCCTCTCCAGCTTTAACAATTTTATAAGACACAGTATCTATATCTTCTTTAATGGCTGGATCATTATATTTTCTACCAATCAATCTTTTGACTGAAAAAATAGTATTGGCCGAATTGGTGACTGCTTGACGTTTGGCAGCAATACCAACTAAGCGTTCTCCGTTTTTGGAAATAGCAACCATAGATGGAGTAGTACGGTTACCTTCTTTGTTTTCCAAAATTTTTGGTTTACCACCCTCTATAATAGCAACAGCAGAGTTTGTGGTTCCCAAGTCAATTCCAATAATTTTTCCCATATGTTTTTTATATTATACTAATTTTTTTAAATTTTTTATTAATTCTTTCTTGGTTAGCATGGCTTGAATACCCAATACATCATCAGCATCAATCTCATTTTCTACAGCAAAATCCAATACTTCTTGAGGACTCAAATCAGTGAGTATAGCATTGCCTATCACTCCTTGTGGTAAAGAAGAAAACTTGGTAAGTAAATTGGCTCGACAGCTATCACAACTAGCATAAGTAAGTACACCAAACTCATTTTCATCCAAAATTTGTATATTTGTCTGACTATAATCAGCTGAACAAATTGGACATTGCTTGATTAATTTCAAGTTAAGTGGTGAGTTGAAATTATTTATCATTTATTTCTTATTTATATTAATCTTAATATTTTTTGATTTAGATTCGTCTTGTTTTGGTAACAATATTTTAAGTAACCCATTTTCAAAATTGGCTTCAGCCTTATCAGCTTGCACTGCTGCTGGTAATACTACACTACGATTAAATGAACCACTGCGTACCTCTTTGCGATAATAATTTTTTTCATCTACTTCGCTAGAAGTCTCCCGTTTGCCCTCTAAGGTCAAAACATCATCGTGGACATTGATATTTACATCTTCTGGCCTGATACCAGCAAGTGTTGCTTCAACGACTACATTGTCATGTTCTTCATAGACATCCATAGCTGGCAAAAAGTTGCTAAAACCTTTTTCCAATGAATCAAAGGTGTCTAAAAGTGGACTCCATGGTATAAGTGACATAATGTTTTCTCCTTTCTTTATTAATAATTAATTATTATTGATAATCACTTTGGCTGGACGAATTACTCTATCTTTAGATGTATACCCAGCCAATTTTTCTTCTAAAATTATTTGATCAGCTTTTTCTTTATCATTTATTTGACCAACTGCTTCATGCAAATTTGGATCAAATTGCTCACCAAGAGCTTTTATTTTGCTCAGTCCATGATCAGTCAAAAAGCTTTCCCACAGCTTGAGTATATGTTCCAAGCCCACAGCCCAAGCTTCTTTTTTTTCTTTGGCTGGCACATGAGAAATAGCTATTTGATAATTATCAAAAATTGGTAATAGCTCTAATAAGAAATTGGCAGCTACAAAATCATTCATATCAGACAAACGCTTGCTCATTTCTTTTTGCAAATTTTGATAATCAGCCAAAGCTTTTTGCCAACCAGCCAAATTGGCAGCTGCTTGCACTTCAAAATTTACTTTCTCTACTTTGTCTTTATTTTCTTTTTTGTCTTTTTTATTATGCATTATTTTATAATTTTAGTAATTTCTGCTAATAATCCTAATACTTTGTTGTAATCCATACGCATTGGGCCAAGTATGGCTAGTAATCTTCCACCACTAATAGGTGTAATAGCGACCGAACAATCCGAAGAAAATGGATTGTCATGGCCAATTAAAACTAGTGGTTTGTCTATTTGATGATAAATATCAGCCATAGCTTTTTCCAAAGAATCAACTACTTTGGTCATTGATAATACCATCTTATAATCTTCAAACTCTGGCTGAGAGAAAAGATTGAACAAGCCTGTAAAATAAAGATCAGTTGGTGAAAATCCGACAATGGTAGCTAGATTGGTTTTGTTGACTATTAATTTGGCCAGCTCACGCACATCATTGTTGTAGGCTTGAGTCAATTCTTTGTTTTCTTTGTCATTTAAATTTTTGATATTAAGCAAATTGTCCAAATAATATTTGTAACCCATCACAGTTGGTATACGTCCAGCTGAAGTATGTGGCTGAGCTATATATCCTTCAGTCTCCAGTTCATACATGGCATTACGAATAGTGGCTGGAGACAAATCAAATTTTTTGCTCTCTGCCAACATTGAAGAGCCTACTGGACGAGCAGTCTTGATATGAATATCAACAATTTCTTTGAGTAATTTTTGACCTCTATCTTCCATAAAATTTTCTTTATTACATTATATACCAAATTAGCACTCTAAGTCAAGGAGTGCTAATAATCTCTATCTTGTTGTCTGTCCTCTATTCCCTTCGCAGAGCAGTAATTGGATCCAACTCAGCGGCTTTTTTGGCTGGATAAAGGCCAAAAACAAGCCCTACAGCCACCGAAAAGCCCAAGGCTAGTATTAGACCTAATATTGATATAGAAAAGCTCCAATCTAGCTTATATTTATTGGCTATTATATAAACAGCATATATAAATACAATGCCCAAAATTATACCAAAAATACCACCCCATAAAGTAATGACTACTGCTTCAGCTAAAAATTGTTGCAAAATATCTTTTTTACTAGCTCCCACTCCTTTACGAAGACCTATTTCAAAGGTTCTCTCAGAGACTGTAGCATACATGATATTCATAATACCTACTCCACCGACTACTAGTGATACAGCTGCTAGAGCTACCAATAATAAAGTAATACCACCAATGATAGTATTGAGTAAATCTTGAGCATCAGCCATAGAAGCTACTTCAAAATCATCTCTATCTGGATTATCAATATCATGATTTGCTCTCATTATATTTTCTATAGCATTGACCATCTCATCTTCACGACTTGGATCAGACAATTGAGAAGTAATAGATAAAACATGATCTATACCCAATATTAATTTTTGAGTAGTTTTTAATGGAATATATACTAAATCATCAAAATCAAAAAAGAATACTGCTCCTCTTGAAGCTGCTACACCAACTACTTTGTAATTTTGTTTATGAATTTTTACATTTTGTCCAATTGCTGGACTGGAGCCAAATAAATCTTCTTTGACTTTGGCACCTAACACTACTACTCTAGCCAAAGAATCACCTTCTTCATCGGTAAAAAATCTACCTTCAGCTATTTCTGTACTATCAATATTGATATAATCTTCGGTCACTCCATAGATCAAAGATTTTTTTATCTCTCCTTGCCAAGAAATAACTTCTTGAGCAGTAATAGCTGAATAGGCTTTGGATATATATGGTAATTCCAATATATCTTCCCTATCACTATCTTTCATTGTGGTTATAGCTATACCTTGAGCTTGACTAGCTACTCCACCTCCTGAAGATGGGACTCTCACTTCTGTTTGTATAAAATCCGAACCAAAGCTAGATACTTGATTCTGAACCAAAGCTCTAATACTATCACCAGCTGAAATGATGACTGTCACTGAAGAAATACCAATCATTACTCCCAAAATAGTCAAAAAAGTCCTGATTCTATTTTTATTTAGAGCAACTAAAGCTATTTTTGTGGTAGTAATTAATTTCATAAATTATTCATAACGAAGAGCTTCAATTGGATTTAAATCGGCAGCTTTTTTGGCTGGATACCAACCAAAAGCTAAAGCAACTATGATAGTAAATATCAGAGAAATAACAATAGAGACTACTGATACTACAAAATTCCAATCATAGCCCAAAGCATTGGCTATAACACTAGCCAAAAATGACACTAGTATTCCCCAAAATATTCCTATGATACCCCCTAATAATGTCAAGATGATCGTTTGCACCAAAAAATAGATACTAATATCTCTTCTAGTTGCTCCCACTGCCTTTCTAAGACCTATTTCTTTGGTACTCTCTGATACTGAAACAAGCATAATATTCATAATACCAATTCCACCAACTATTAAAGAAATCCCAGCTACCATGCCTAAAAAATAATTTAGGGCATCCGTAATGCTATTTAAAGTATTTAAAGTTGATTCAGATGATCTGACCGAAAAATCATCTTCTTGGGGATTGTCTATACCATGCCTATCCCGCAAAACATCAACCACTTCTTCAATTACAAAATCAATATCTGCCCCTTGAGTTACCTTGGCTCTACCAAAAGTAAGATAATTAATACCCAACATTAACTTTTGAGCAGTGGTGATGGGTATAAATATTTGATCATCTTGATCTTGAAAACCAGCCGTTCCTCTTTCGGCCATTACACCTATTATTTTAAAAGATTCTTTGTTTATTTTAATACGCTCACCAATGGGGTCTATATTTCCATTGAATAATTCTTCGGCTACACTATAACCAAGAACAGCTACTTTACTAATAGAATTGGCTTCATCTTCCGAAAAAAAATGACCAGCTATGAGCTCTGCGCCTTCTTCTACTTGCATATAATTGCCCGTTGTACCCAAAAAACTAGTATCATCTACTTTGTTTTGCCAAGAAGCAATAGCTGTCCCTCTGACATAAGCTGCTGCAGCTGTAACTTCTGGTACTCTTTCTTCTATAGCTTGCAAATCTTCAGTGGTCAAAGTAGTAATACTAATACCCATCACTGATGCTGGTGGACCATCATCATCACTAGCTCCTGGAAGTATAGCCAATAAGTCACCACCTATACCTTGTATTTGATTGACCACCAAACTCTGTGCTCCTGCTCCAAGAGACATGATGATAACTACAGAAGAGATACCAATGACAATCCCCAGTGAAGTCAAAAAAGAGCGCATTTTATTACGCTTTAATGCTTGCAAAGTCCCAAACCATATTCTAAAGTCAAAACGCATAAATTATTTTAATTGACCATTTATGTCTTCTGTTTTGATAATATTTTTATTATTTTCATCACTAACAATCAAACCATCTTTAACCATTATTATTCTCTTGGCATATCTAGCCGTAGTAGATTCGTGAGTAACCAATATTACTGTTTTACCCATTTTGGATAGGCCAGCCAAAATAGCCATAATTTGAATACCTGATTTAGAATCTAAATTGCCAGTTGGCTCATCAGCAAATATAATATCTGGTTTATTTACCAAAGCTCGCGCAATTGCTACTCGTTGTTTTTCACCACCAGATAATTGATTGGAAAGATACTCTCTTCTATGCTCTAAACCTACACTTTTTATAGCTTCATCGACTGCTTGTGAATCTGTTTTATCTTTGCTATATAAAAGTGGTAATTTTACATTATCTAAAACACTAGTTTTGGGCAGTAAATTAAAACTTTGAAAAACAAAACCAACTCTTTTGTTTCTGTACTGCGCCAAAGTATCATCATCTAAACTAGACACATCTTTGTTGTCAAAATAATATTTACCAGTGCTTAGTGTGTCTAAGAATCCCAAAATATGCATAAGAGTTGACTTACCTGATCCAGAAGGACCCATGATAGCCAAAAATTCACCTTTATCTATTTTGAGATTAATACCATGAAGAACCTTGGTTACTACTTCTTCATTTACAAACTCTTTATAAACATCTTTTAATTCAATCATATTACTCTGCTTTCTTTATAAAAGTGACAACCTCAACACCTGCTTCTAAACCACTAATTATTTCTGTTAAGCCATCATCGCCTCTTAAACCAGTCACAACTTCTAATTCTGCCAAAACACCGTTGTCCAATATTTGTACATATTTTTTATCTTCTCGATATATTACAGCTCTGGATGGCACTACCAACACACCCTCTCTGCTATCAGTAGAAATAGTTAAATCAGCTGTCATACCAGATTTTATACGATCATCTTTTTCATTAAAAGCTATTTTGGTAGTATAATATACCACTCCGTCAATATTGGTAGCTGCTGGATCTATAAAAATAACTGTCCCGACAAATTTGTCACTAGCTGAAAAAGCATCCAAAGTGATCTCTACTTGATCTCCTACAGCCAATTTGCTTATATCTGATTCTGGTACATCTACTTCTATTTGCATGGTAGCTAAACCAATCATAGATATTACAGGAGTAGATAAACTAGTCTGCTCTCCTACATCAAAATTTACTGCTGTGACTATACCATCAACTGGTGCTGTAATCACTGTCTCAGATAAATTGCTAAGATATCTATCCAAAGTTGCCTGAGCTCTTTTTATGTTGGCTTCGGCTGAAGAAACAGCAAAATCACGAGGTGGAGCTGTCTTAAGGTCTAGCTTGGCTTGAGCCAAAGACATAGCAATCTTATATGAATCAATAGTATTTTGTTGGTCAGAAATTTGGGTTTGATAATATAAATCCCTAATACGCAAATTGGCACTATTGCTTTGAACAGCTGAAATAGCTGTATTGATACTAGTAGTTTTGGTATTTATGCTAGTTTTGAAAGTATCAATAACTGTAGCTGTATAAACAGAATTAGTAACCGTAACTATCATCACATCATAAGTATCGGTCAAAATATTAAAAACATCTTTCAAATAATTTTCCAAAGCATTGGCAGCTACTAAAATATCATTGTTGTCATTACTATTCTCAGCTTTTTCAATCAATGCTTTTATGCTGGAAAATTTGCTATTTACATCTTGATAATTCCACCTAGTATTATTCAATAATACTATATCACTAACATACAAATTTTGATCCGCATTACTATCATAAATAGCATCGTAGACTACATCCAAAGAAAATTGAGCTATAGATAATTTATCTTTTAAAGTACTAATAGTTTCTGATTTTATATTGGCAATCTCTTGATCTCTAGTTTGCTCCAAGTTTGTCAAACTATCCATAGCACTTTGATAATTGGCTTTGGCACTAGCAAATTCTTGCGTGGTCACTTCTATATCTTGATTGCTAGCTCCAGCCAAAAGCTCATCCAATTGTAATTTGGCAATCTCCAGACTAGCTCTAGCATCAGCTACTTGAGAAGCTATATCTCCTGAAGTCAGTCTAGCCAAGGTCTGTCCTTTGACTACTTCGTCGCCTGTCTTGACCAAAACAGCTTGTAGAGTACCGGCCATACCAAAATTGAGCTCTATATCATCAGCCGATTGTACTGAACCAGTCACTTCTACGGTTTGCACAATATCTCCGATACGAGTAGCTTCGGTAATATAGTTTGATTCTTCTTTTTTAAATACCTGAAATAATACAATCCCTAGTATAATCACAATCACCAATATTATCCAAAACCACTTATTTTTTAACTTTTTTATCATATTTTTCATTAATATTTTATATATATATTATATATTCATTATACCTTAAATCCAAATATTTTAAAATATAAAAACTTGACCCTATTTTAGTAGAATCAAGTTTTATAAATTTTGATTTAAAAACTATCTTTGAACTTTTATTGTAGCACTATTATAAGTTTCACAAGCACCAACCGTCAAAGCACCATTAGCATCTTTAAGCATATAATAACCAGTAGATGTGGCTGCGGCTGTAGTAGATTTTGGGTCAGCTGGTATATTTGCTAAATAACCACTGGTAATCAATGGATCAAGCCAAATAAGAGCAGCGGTGGTTGAAGCTCCACAAGCATAGTCAGTATCAGTACCAGCATAATTGGCAATCATACAAGTAGTATTAGCTGTAATACAATCAGCTGATGTAGTTGGATTACTACCACTATTATCAGCTACATAAGTATTCCAAGCATCGGCAATAGCTGTAATATCAGCCCAACGCTGAGCATTATTGGCATCACCAATACGCTTGGCTGGATTGACAGCCACAAAAGTAGCTGCTGCTAATAAGGCGATGATAGCGATTACGATAATTAACTCAATAAGCGTAAATCCTGCTTGTCTTGAGTGTAATCTAAAATTTTGTTTAATTTTCATACTTTATAAGATTAGTTAAATTATTTTATATTGAATTAAAGATGTCTATATTATATCAAATCTACCAATAATTGCCAATACTCCTCCCAAATTAAACTCTGTGCATATGTTTTTAGTACTATTTTTAGTCTGATTTTTTATTAATCAGTACCAAGATGTTAAAATTTGCTCCTTCACTATCAAGTGTATAATTAATGATTTCAAAATCAAAACTACCTAGTTTATCAGCTACTTTTGGATCTTTATTTATCAACCAATCTTTCAAAGATTGATATGAAAACATCATAAATCGATAATTGATATCCGCTTCTAAAACATCCCCTACTTTATAATTTTCTTCCAAAGGAACTATATCTGTACTCTCATAAGATATTATTTGGGGAATCACATAATAACCTTCTGGTGTATAAGACTCAGCGACTTTTGGCAATACTTTTATGTTTGCTTCCTTTTCTAGGGCAATCAAATTGTTTGAAAAATTTTCAACATAATCGTCTGGCAATGTCTCATCTGTAGAAGTAGTATATGTTTTGTAAAGTAATAAATCATAATATTCACCTGGGATAAAATTGCTTATTCCATTGGGATTATCTATCGCTACATATATTTTTTCTTCCCAAGTAGGTAGTGCTACCCAGTCTTTTAAAATAGGAATTTTATTTTTAAACAAAAACAAAGCTGCTGCCAAAAAAATAATGCCTAATCCAAATAAAACATATTTATTTTTAAAACTGGCCAACCACTTTGTTTTGATATTATTTTGATTTTCTATATATTGATTATTGTTATTGTTATTTATATTATTATTTGTATTTTTTTGTTTTTTGGCTTTTGGCATCTTATCAAAAAAATTGATATCCGTGCCTTGCTGAGCCAATCTAGCTAATCCCAAAGCATTTATGTATTTACTAGAATTCAATCCTTTCCATAAAGAGTCTGTATCAATAAACGGCTGACCAATTTGAGTGGCTATGTTTAAGTCTTCTCCAAAATATTTATCAATATCTTTCATTTGAGATAAGCCCCCTATCAAAACAACTTGTTCTATAGTATTACCACTAGATTTTTGCCAATATTCTATAAATACTTTTAATTCATCTACCAGTGGCTGTAATTGACCTTGGGCGATGAGCATGATTTCTCCATATTCATCAGCTGTCAAACCAATTTTTACTTTTTTGTCCTCGGCTTGTTTATAAGTAATCTTTAATTTTTTGGCAATAGCCTTGGTGATATTATCTCCACCAATAGCAATATTTATATTTGAATATAAACCATGTTTGGTAAAAATAGAAGCAATAGTAGTCCTGGCGCCAAGATCCAAAACCAATGTATTTTTTTTGTCTTTACTTTCTTTGATACCAGCAAAAGAACTATTGGCTTCAGTAGTAATACCTACTACTTCTATATCCAATTCATTAAAAACACTTACAAAACTCTGTAATATTTCTGTGCTTACGGCTGTATAAAAAACTTGCTTATCTTTATCTGTTTCAGCCAAGACTTTTATGATAGCCGTCAATTTGTCAATAGACTCTGGAATCAATTCTTCTGCTTTATTAAATACTACTGTTTCCAATTCTTTATTTTTGATATTTTTTGGTACAGAAAATATTTTGGAAAAAGTCTGTGACTCTGGAATAGATAAAAATACCTTGCGTGATTTGTCAAAAACAACCGGCTTGGCACTTTTAAACAGCTTTAAAATAGCACTTTTCAATTTTTCTTTATCTAGTATCTGACCATCTTCAACTATTTCTGGAGAAAGTCTAAAACGAGCATAAGATTCTAACTTAAAACTATGTCTATCTTTTTCCAAAGCTACGGCTTCAATAGAAAAATCTGAAATATCGATACCTATTATATTTTTGCCCATAAGCCCTAAAATTAAATTATAAACAATTTAAAAGACAAGTTGTACAAGTTTCACTACAGGCTAGAAATCCACGTTTTCCAGTGGCACAACCCAAGCCAACGCTATCACAACAGCTAGAAGCATTGCAAGATCCTGGTGTATAGTCACAAGTTTCGGCCAAGACTGTTTCTACGGTACAATTAGCATTACAATAAGTGCCATTTTGTTGTGTTCCATCGCCACACATCTCGGTAGTTGTATTACCATCATCGCAAGTCTCATCTGGCACGACTGCACTACAATCAGCATTGCATTTGCCTACATCTGTATTGCCATCTCCGCAATATTCAGTAATTGTATTATTGAGCTCATCACAGACTTCTGGACTAGTTATGGTGCCATCACCACAGACAGCTGCACCACCTTCAGAGACCACAATAGGCGCATAGGACATATTAAAATTTTTGTAAGAATAAATACTAATCGGTGTGGTAGAAACATTGATTTGAGCAATCACTGCATCCACCCAATAACCAACATCTGAAGTAGTACTAGCCGTAGAAGTAACAGTTTTTAAACCAGCCTCTATACTATCAGCTATTTGATAATAACAACTAGTACCAACAGTATTGAGATAATATGTACCTGAAATCTCAGTGCTAGAAGCTAGACGCCACAAAGCATCTTCTAGACAAGCATCCATTTCTACATCAGCTTCTTCTGATTGAGAAAAATAAAAAGAAGACATCAAGTCTGAAATATTGGTCATAGATATTACGGCGGCTGAAACTATAGTCAAAGCTGTAATCATAATTACTAACAATAACGCTATAGCTCCCTGATTTGCTTTTTTTATTTTATCTAGCATAGATATATTATAGCAAAATATAGTAAATAAACTAAATCTCTCCTTGAGATTGTATAGCCCAGATCTCTTCTGGACTCAATACTCTATTATAAGTCCGAATATCATCTAGTGTCCCATCAAAGTATGTTGTCAAATCTCCGGCTATTACAAAGTTAGAAGCGTGGTTTACCAAAGTTTTTAATGAATTTACCGTAGTGGTAGCTTTACCACCTACTCCTTTTTGATAAACATACAATATCACTTCATCATCTTCTAAATCATAAGTAGCTGTCACATGATAAGTAGTATCATTGGCCATTTGAAAAGTAGAATTGTATTCTTCACAAGCATCACTATCACAAACTCGTAAACTAAGATAACCATCGTCAGTATAAAATGAATAACCCAAAGAAGTAAGATTACTAAAAAGCATAATAGGCGTGTCCACTGCTCTGGCATCAGCATTCATCCAAGTAGCCAAAGAAAAACTATTATTAAATCTTATACGCCTAGCACTAATATTATAACAAGTATCTGAACTACCGTTAAAATCTGCTGCTTGCGTACTGCTACTTACCAAACCACTAACAGTACTGGGGGTATTACAGGATATATTAATATTTTGTTGTGTATCTACACCAAAACCAGGGCTCGCCTCAAACTTCCACCAAGTCATAAGCCCACTGGCCTGCTCATTTCTGACAATAGTGGTAGAAGTGGCGGTAGAAGTAGCACTCAAATTGACTTGATTATTAGTATGTGTGCCCACACTAAGCTGAGTACTGACTGCCAAAAAATTATTGGCGGTAGAAGTGGCCGTAGAAGTGCTAAAGCTCAATGAGGTATTTAATACAGCTACATTGGGAGAAGAAAGATAATAAATGTTGGTAGCGGGATAACGCCATGTTTCGCAATTTTGAAAATGACCATTGCCACTCATATTTGGATAACAAGTCAGACTTACATTTTTATCATCTATTGATAGCCTGACTCCTCCACCGTTTTCTACACAAGTACCAGGCAAATATGTATCGTCAGCAAAATATAAGGCTAGTACTGGTGGTGTAGCATCAAAATCTGAACAATCTCCATTGATGTCTCTGAGCATTCCATCAGCATTTTTAATCAAATAATCAACACTAGACAAAGCCACGCGCCTATTCCTAGAAGCCAAAATATTACTAGCAAGTTTATTGGAAGTACCCCCCAAAGTCAGATGCAAACTCACTACTGCTGTAAGCAAAATAGCAACTATCGCTAGATAAATTACAGCCTCTATTAAAGAAAAGCCTTTTTTATTTTTATTTATATTCATCATCTATAATTAATCTTTACTGAATAAAGTGTTGGACTACTAGCGCCACTACTACAGCTAGCCATGTCAACTCTATATCTCATATATCTTTTACCATTTAAACTAGCTGGCGTAGAACTAGTATAATAACTAGTACTATCATCACTAAAAATTTGACTACTAATATTAGCTACTGCAAAACTAATATCATCACTAACTTCAAGTGTAATATCCAAATTACAAGGACTAGGAACAACTTGTTCTACACTAATACTTTTGGGCTCTTTATCATCTGAGTTTATATCATATATAGAAGAATATAAATACCCCGGAGAATCAAATGTAGTGCCATTCCAAAAAAGGGTCAATGCGCCTGTGGTGCTAGTAGAAATATTATTATCACCATTGGTATAGGTTGATGAGGCCATAGTACTATCTGACCAATACTCTCTTTCGCCTACTCCGCTCCAGTTAGTTTGTAACCAAGTCTTATTGTTCCAATCAGTCAAATAAACAGTCAATACATAGTCACTTATGCCAGTTCCTGTCACTGTGACCACTACTTTTTTGGTACTTGGATCATTGGTTCCACCTGATAAAACTATTTCATTGTTACTATCACGACTTACATCACTTATTGCTATGGTCCTAGTCAAAACACCCAAAGTATTACTAGTACCACTAAACTGCCAATAACCAGCACTAGCCTTGCTCACTCCCTGATTGCCAGCACCAGAAACATTTTCTATATCTTGCCAAGAATTATCACGAATAGCCCGAACTATTTCCATACCTTCTTGAGCAAATTCGCTAATCACTTGTTTATCTCCGACGCCATAAAAATTTTTGTAAGAACTAGTCACAATATTAAAAACTCCAGCTGCCAAGATAGAAAAAACTCCCAAGGCTATGATTACCTCTACCAAAGAAAAACCATTAATTTTGTGTTTTATAGCTAGCATTTTAATAATCTTTTAAACAACGAGCAGCATAACCCTTATCACTTGGTGAAGCAGTCAAAAGAGCTGTTAGTACATCTGCGTCTACAGAATCATTAATATAATAAACTTTACCTTGCGTGCCTGTATAATAAGAAGACCAGATAGTAGATAAAGTTGTTATATCAGCATAAGCATTTGTTGATTTGGTTATTTGCCCACTAAATGGCAAATTAAATCCTGAAATACCACCCAATCTTAAATTGTATCCCTCGTCAACACCGTTGGAATAATTGGACTCTAGAGTATTTATTTCAGCTTCAGTAGGTATGTGCCAACCAGCTGGACAAATACCTTGACTATCAGAAGTATTATAAGCCAAAAGTTCAACTATATCATAAAGTCCTCCATAGCTATTACAATTACTAGAAGTATCGCTGTAACACCACTTTTGTATAGTACCATCGTCACTTGGGTCAATACTGGCACTAGCCAGCATAGTACCGGTGTTTAAGTTTTCAGCCATCCAACATTGATTGCCTATTTGTACGGTTGTATAGCCATTGCCATTTATATCAAACAATTTATCTTCCCCACAAACAAAAGTAGAAATTACACCAGTAGGATAAATCAAGATAGATTCTTTTTGTCCAAAATTGCTATTTAACACTATATATTGTTGATCTAAGTATGCAGCTGAAGTAGTAGCCAACCATCCCGATGAATAAGCAAAATAAAACTCATTTTCCTGATCAACGTTGACATAAACACCACTAACATCTACGTCAAACTGGACAAAACGATCATAAGCAGTGTCTCTAGTACTAAAATTATTACCTTTGAAAAGTAATATACAATCACCACTATTTTGACACAGAGCATCACTATCTAGCACCTTGATACTCCAAACATCTCCTCGATAGCCAGTCGCCGAATTGTTCCTAGCTGTTTCTAATAAAGAAGTTACTTCCAATGATTTGGCTGCTAAATCACTTTCCAAAATCTGATTGGTAGTCAAAGAAATAACGGAAGATAAAATAATAGTAAACATAGTTACTACCAACAACACTTCTACTAGTGTAAAACCTATTTGATTTATTTTATATTCCTTCATTAGTACAAATTTTTATAATCCATCTAACCACTTTGACAAGGGTATTTTGGAGAGTAGTTATGGACTTATCTTGCTGGTTAAGTCATAAATTGGATTGATAATAGACATGGCCACAAAACCAACTACCAAACCAATGGCTACCAAAAGTATTGGCTCCAGCATTGTAGAAAGATTTTTGGTAGTATTATCTACCTCTAATTCATAAAAATCAGCCAAATGCTCAAGTACCTCACTCAAATTTCCAGATTGCTCTCCAACCATACTCATACGAGGCACAATACTAGGAAAATATTTGTTGTTGGAAATAGAGTCCGACAAAGAATTCCCTTTTAATACTTTGTGATAAATATTTATAGTCTGTTGTTTATAAACCTCACTAGTCATAGTTTCAGATACAATTTGCAAAGCTTGATCAATAGTAATTCCACTATTTAGCAAGCTAGCCAAAGTTTTGCAAAACAAAGCTAGATTCATATTTATAACCAAATTGCCAATAATAGGTATCTTGATAATAAATTTGTGAAGTATCAGCCTACTGACAGGAAATTTGCCCATTACATTCCAAGTTATTACCAAAAATATGGTTGCGAGTACTACCCACATCCAATAATTAGTAAAAAAAGTAGCAGAAGTTATCAACATTCTAGTACTAAAAGGCAACTCTACACTCAAACTCGTAAAAAACCCGACAATTTTTGGTAACACAAATTTTGATACTACTGCTGTCAAAGCTACAATAGCCAAAAGTACGACAGTCGGATAAGTGGCAGCTGCTTTTATTTTTTTGCGTAATTCGTATGATTTTTGTTGTTGAACAGATAATAAATTCAAATTTTTGGCCAAGTTGCCTCCTTTTTCACCAGCCGCTACCATATTTATAAAAAGTAAATCAAAATCACGAGGATGCTTTTTAAGAGCTGAAGACAGAGCATTTCCTTTACGTACATCTGATAAAACTTCTGTCAAAACTCTAGTCATCAAAGGAGAAGCATTATCTTTTAAAGCTTCCAAAGACCCGTCAATAGACATGCCAGCTTTGATCATCACTGATAAATGTTTGGCAAACATTACTTTTTCCAAAAGTTTTATCCGACCAAATAACAATTGTTTTCCACCAACTTTATGATGTATATTTGACCTGCCAGCTGGCTCCAAAGATATCAAAATACCATCTCGAAGCAACAATTGATTTCTAGCTTGCTGACGATTTGGAGCATCAATAGTACCAGCAGTTATCTTGTTTTTATTATCTGAAAGTTTATAAGCAAACAACATATATTTATATTTATTTTATTGTTTAGTAACTCTAAATATTTCGTCCAAGGTGGTCTTACCAGATATAGCTTTATCAAAACCATCTTCAAACATAGTTTTCATGCCATTGCCCATGGCTTTCTTTTTTATTTGTTCATTGTCAGCTCTAGCCATAATCAACTCTTTTATATCATCAGTAACTTCCAAAACTTCAAAAATACCAATACGACCAATATAGCCACTATTATTACAGGATTTGCAACCTTTGCCTTTATAAAAACGAACATCTGATATTTTTTCTATGTTCAAAAATTTATTTAACTCAATTTCTGACTTGAGTTGTTCTATTTCTTTGTCTTTCAATGTATAAGAAACTATACATTTCATACAAATTTTACGAAGTAGACGTTGAGCAATTATTATATTGACTGTGGAAGCCACCAAAAATGGCTCTATCTTCATATCCAAAAGTCTGGGCAAAGATGTAGCCGCGTCATTGGTATGAAGGGTTGATAATACCAGATGTCCTGTCATGGCAGAATTGACAGCAATACTAGCTGTTTCTTCATCTCTGATTTCACCAACCATGATAATATCAGGATCTTGACGAAGCAATGATCTAAGTCCTTGAGCAAAAGTAAGATTGGTTTGAGGGTTTACTTGGATTTGATTGATGCCTTCCAAATCATATTCTACTGGATCTTCAATAGTACAAATGTTTATATTTCGATTGTTAAGCAACTTTATCAAGGCATACAAAGTAGTTGTTTTACCAGAGCCAGTAGGACCAGTGGACAAAATCATACCATAAGGACGCTTGGCCGCTCTTTGCACTATTTCTAAATCTCTACCAGTCATACCCAAATCTTCCAAAGAAAATTGTTTTCCTTTTGAAGACAAAAGACGCAGCACTATTTTCTCACCATGAGTAATGGGTACAATGGATACACGAATATCTACTTTTTCAGCCTCTACTCTGGTAACGATTTTTCCATCTTGGGCAGCTCGACTTTCGTCAGTTCTCAATTTGGCCAAAATCTTTATTCTAGCTACTATCAATTCCAAAATACCTTTACTCAGTGTCAATACATCATACAGTATCCCATCTATCCTAAAACGAATTTTTATTTCTTTGTCCTCTGGCTCGATATGCACATCAGACGCATGATTGGTATAAGCATAAGAAAAAATATCATCTACCAATTTGACTACTGATACTGATTCTACATTGGCTCCCTGAGCTTTGATAGCATGTTTTTGAATGTTGGTAGCATATTCTTGTTGAATGGATTTTCTATAAAGAGCAAAAGTATTTTTGATATCATATTCTGTAGAAAAATATGGCAATACTTTTTCTCCAGCCTTTTTTTCAACCATCTTGATCATCTCATAATTATATGGATCCAGCATGGCTATTTTCAAACCTTCTTCGTCTCTTTTAAAGGCAATAATATTTTGTTTGCGAGCTACTATTTCTGGAATAATATTTAGTACATTGGAATCAATTTGCTCTCTACTCAAATCAATATATTTGATGTGTAAATCATTGGCTATCAACTGTCCAATCTCATTGGATTTTATAAGATCTTGTTTTATCAAAAAATCAACAAAATCTACTTCTTGTTCTTTGGCAGCTTGAAGTGCGGTATCCAAAACCCCCAAATCAATCAAACCAATCTTGCTAATAATTCTATAAATTTTCTCGTCACTTATAATTTTCATATTTATTTTTCTCTACTTGGTTCGGATTTATAATATTGTTTATGGCCCAGGCCATCCTCTCTGGTTTTGCCATTCACCTTATCTTCTTTTTTAAGGTCTGTTTCGCGATGATGGTGATGACTACCATTCATCTTGGCACTCTTTGATTTTGTTTTGGAATTCAAATAATGTCTAACCTTTTCCACAATAGTATTTAAAGTTATATTATCTTTTATCAAATAATCTACTGCTCCCAAATCCAAACCTTTTTTGATATCGTCTTTCTGACCAAGGTTTGATAATATGATGACTGGAATATTTTTTGTTTTTGGATTGTTTTGTAACTCAGTCAAAACTTCAAAACCATTTTTTATAGGCATTATCATATCCAAAATAATCAAATCTGGATCAGAAATTTGAGCCTTTTCCAAGCCTTCTCCTCCATCAGCCGCCAAAATTACTTCATAACCCTGATCACTAAGCTCTGACTTGTAGACTTTACGAAGAAAAGCATCATCATCAACAAACAAAATTTTTGCTTTAATATCCATATTTTTAAATTAAATTATTTATATCCAATACTAATATTGCCTGACCTTGAGCTGATACAGCTACGCCTTTTATGTATTTATTATTTTTAAAAATCAAAGGAGCTTTTTTCATAATCAGTTCATCTTCTTGCACTTGTCTGATAATTGGTAAGGCAACTTTTGATCCTTTATAATTTATCAAAGCTATATACTTGTACAAAGGCTCAAAGTTTTTTATATCAAAAATATTTAGCAAAGAAATTAGCTTATATTTATTTTTTTTATAAGTAAAAATCTTGGTTTTATTTAGATTTTTTACATCATCTAAATTTATTATTTTATCTATAAAATCAAGTGGCAAAGCAAAAACATAACCCAACAAGTTGAAAATAATACTCCTAAAAACAGATAGCGGCTGTGGTAAGTCAATAATAAATTTTGTACCTTTATTTATTTTGGAAATTACTTCTATAGAACCACCTAGTTCTTCTGTTTTGGCTTTGACCAAGCTGAGCCCAATACCTCTACCTGAAACAGTATTCAAATTTCTACCCTTGGAAATACCTGCTTGAAAAATAAACTTTTTTATCTGATCTATAGTCATAGTCTTTGCTTTTTGACTAGATATTATTTTATTTTTAATAGCTAAAGCTAATATATCTTGCCAATTGATACCTTGACCATTATCCTCGACCGATATATACATTCTGTCCCCCACCAAAGAAAAATCAACTATTATTTTACCTTTGACTGGTTTACTGGCTATACCGTGTGCCACTGCATTTTTGAGTAATTGTATTAATATTTCTACAATCTCATCTACAATAGCCTTGTCCAAAGATATATTGTGATCTTTGATAACAATCTCTACCTGTTTGTTTTCGTTTCTAGCTATCTCTCTAACTAAATATGGTAGTGATGACAAGACATCTTTGAGTGGTACTATTCTTATTTTTTCCAATTGTCTTCTCAAATTGGCCAAAATTTTGTCATTGTCAACACAAACTTTTAAAAAATCAACATCCTCCGATCCTTTGGCTTTGTTTTTTATTTTCATAGCATTGATAAGCAGATCATCCAAAGAATTACCAATATCATCGAGCTTGTCAGTAGAGACTGTCAGTTCAGCTACGCTGGGCAAAGATCCGAGTATATGTTTTTCTTTTTTTTGTTTACTAGCATCTTTGGTATTTTTTTGATTCAAAAGTGTCTTGATAAGCTTTATTTGCTTAGTGAGTACAATTTCTTTGTTGTGTTTGTCTATACTATTAAAATTTTGTTTCAAAATATCCAAAATATCAAAAAATGAATTCAAAATCTTTTGATTTATACGCAAATCTCCATTGTAGGCAGCATCTACTACCGATTCCATAGCATGCAAAAGATTGACTGTCTTTTTGTAAGACATAGTAGCTGCTGCTCCCTTCATAGAATGAATAAGGCGAAAAATATTTTCAATCAAATTTTGACTAGCTGGTTTTTTTTCTAAATATAACAACAAAGTAGACAATTTTTTAAATTGTTCTTTGGTGGTAGATAAATATAAATCTTTATATTTGGTGCTAATCATAAATATTTATTTGAGATAAAATATCATCTATGTCTAATATATAAACTTTTTTCTTGTCTTTTGTCCTAAAATATTTGCTAAAAACTTTTTTGTGTCTATCATTAAAAGTCTTGTTGACTGCCAAAGTTTCACCTCCTTGATCGACCAATAAACCATAATAATATCCATCTGCTTCAAATGTCAGACACATCAATTGTTTATTTTTTTGTAATATTTTTATGTTTAATAACTCTTTGGTATCAATGATAGTAACAATATTGCCATTGTGATAAATAAGACCTTTTATTTTTTGGCTAATTTTTGGTATAAGAGTCATATTTTCAAATTCAATAAATTGATTACCAATCAAAACTGGCAAAGCATATTGCTCGTCTCCTATATAAAATAAAATAAATTTTTCTGATCTAGCTGTCATATTTATTTTTCTCCTACCAAATCATTAAGGGTAGTTGTCACTGCATTGAGCGCTGTTGAAGATTTGTTTAGTGACCTAATAATAGCTACTTGCTGATTAATAGTTTGTGTTACAGTATCAACATGACCTACCAAAGACTTGGCTTCAGTATCCAATTTTTTGATCATGGTACCAATGTCTTCAGAGTCCTGTCTAGTCTCTTGGGTTTCTTGGTCTATGGCTTGCACATTTTGAGATATTTGCAGCATATTTGCTGCTATCTTAGACAAAAAATGGATATTTTGACTCACCACTTTGATTGTTTTATCTGTTTCTTGGGCTTGATGTTTTGAAAAATCACCAGACTGTTCTATTTGTCGTTGCATATTAGCAACCAAAGTGCCAATGGATTCGGCTGCTTGCTCACTAATAATATTTAATTCTCTAATTTGGGAAACCAAATCTGAAAAATCATTACCAAAAGAAGTCTTACTAGCCTCAATAGAAACATTGAGACTCAGAAATTTGGCTGTTTCAGCCAAAATAACTACTCGTGAAGATATATTTTTTACATCTTCAGCATAGCCATCAAGAGCATGACTAAGTTTTTGATTTTCAGTAAGTAATTGTCTTACCACTACCAAACTATCCAAAGCTTCTTTTGATCTATCACCACTATCACTAGCTAATTTATCCACATTACGTGTCTTGGTAGCGGCCAATTTGGTCTTTTGAGCAACTTGATTCAAAGAATTTACCATATCAAATACCGCCTTACTACCTGTTTTTAAGCCAGTTTTTTGAGCTTGGCTACTACGCAACAAAGAATCTGATAATTCTCCGTTGTTTTGGCTAATAGCTGAAAGATTTTGTACTGTTTTAAATAAATCTCCTACTACTTTTGATAATTCCCAAACCGATATTTTAATAGGCTTGATAATTGATTTTGATAATAGTTTTGTAGCTATCAAAGATAATAATAAAATTAAAGCCAGAGAAATAAAAATAGCAAATAATACTGTATCTCTTGATTCTATTAAAACTGATTGTAGTAAAGCTGAATTAAAAAGATATATTGATAAAAATAAAGCGGCTAATGGCAAAAATGCTACGGCAATAAACCAAGATAAAAATCTTAGATAAATTTTTGTTTCAAATACTTTCACTATACTTTATTTTTGTTTTTTGGTGTATAAATTATAACATATTTTACCTATAATCACAAAGAAGAAAAAAGCTATAAAATAAGCGATCTGCGAGGTTGTACCAACCTCGCAGATCGGAGTTTACTTGTTTGACAAAAATGCTTATTTTTTTCCAATAATTATCCAACCAGATTTATTTGGCGGTTGATGAATATCCACTGATTTTAAACCTAAATTTAAAAATAATTCTTCTACTTCGGTCTTTTTCCAATAATTAGCTATGTCCGGTATCAATTGATCAAAAACTATACTATGTACATGCCAAAATTTAAAATTAGAAATTTGTTTTAAATAACCATTTGTATTTTTAAACATTTTTATAAAAATATATAAAGGTATAGAACATAAATAACTTAAAAAATGCACTAAGCCAACTGGTAATTTTGAAGTAATATTTTTTCTAATGGGATCAACTAATTTTACTATCCATTCATTACCTTCATAACTATAAACCCAAATCAAAAGCGTGCCATCTGATTTTAAAGCTTTAATCATATTTTGCAAAGCTTGTTTTGGATCTTTCAAATGATGTATCACACCAATACTAAAAGCTATATCAAATTTATCCACCCAAGTAATATCATAAATACTTTTATAAAAAACTTCTACATTATTAAAATGTTCTAAATTTCTCTTAGCTGATTCAACCGAACGTCTATCAAAATCAAAGGCTACAACTTCTCTTGCTCCCCATTGGAGTGGCCAAAAACTATTTCTACCCATACCACAGCCCGCATCTAAAATCACTTTGTCTTTAAAAAACTCTGATTCAAGAGGATATATCCAATTTTTAAATTGTTTTTCATAGTTAGAATCGATACCCGAATATTTATCCCATTCATAACCAAAACGTTCACTTGATGACATATTATTTCTTACAAATAAATTCAAATTCTATTTCTTCAAATCCCCCTACCCAAAAACACCATATGCGACTACACAAATTAGGGCTAATATTTGCCAAACTAGACAACATAAAACTTAATAATTTTATAAACCTTATAGCTATTTTTCCATACCCATAATAAGGTAACAAATGAGTAAAAGCAGCCCAATGTAATTTAAGTTTTTTAAGTTTAAACTCTACACCATAAAAACCTGACTTAGTAAAATCTTTATTAAAATACATAGGAAAAGATATATCAAAGCCATGAGCATGTTCTGTATGAGTGAAACCTCTACTAAAATGTGGCACTTTAATTATCAATTTACCACTTGGCTTTAATATTCTGTGCAACTCTTTCATAACCTCAAATGGTTTATCTAAATGCTCTAATATATGAGAAGCTAATATTTCATCAAAATAATTATCCTCAAAAGGATAAGGCAATTTATTCAAATCATGTACTACATCTGGTTTAGTCAATTCATTCCAATCTATACTTATATAACCATCTTTACTATCTTCACCAGCTCCCAAATTCAATTTTTTTTCTTCCATATATCTATAATATACTTAATTAAACCATTTTTCACGCCACATTTCAAATACCATAAGAGTCCAAATTAATTTACGATTATCTTGTTTGTGATCAAAATGTCCTTCTAATAACCTCTCTACATATTTATAATCAAATAAGCCCTCTCTTTTTATTCTTTCAGAATTTAATAGTTCTTGTGCTAATGATTTTAAATCATTATTCAACCAATCAGCTATTGGCATACCAAAACCTTTCTTTTTACGATAAATAATATTTTGAGGCAGCTTGCCATCCATTAATTTTTTAAGTATATATTTTGTTTTAGTTCCTTTTAATTTAAAATTAATTGGCATAGAATTAATTAAATCTGCTACTTGATAGTCCAAAAACGGCGCCCTAACTTCCAGTGCATTAAACATGCTAGCTCTATCTACTTTTACTAAAATATCGTCTAACATGTAAGTTCTTAAATATAAATAAATTAATTTCTGATATTTATCTAATTTGGATATACTATCTAAATAGTTATCAACATCGTTAAATTCATTTTTATTTTTCAAATCTTGCCAAATATTATTTGTAAATAAATTACTACGACTCTGTTTGTCAAAAGAACCTAACCAACGTTGATGTCTGTAATTTTTATTATCTTCAAAATCTTTGGTAAATTTTTTTATTTTAAAATCTAAAGACATATTAGAAAAAGATGTTGGCAAACTTGTAACTGTCTTAGTTATCAATTGACGAATAAAAAACGGTACCTTGTCATATATATCTGCATAGCGCTGGGCTACGAAAGTATCATAACCCAACAATAATTCATCCCCACCATCTCCACCCAAAGCAACTGTAACATGTTCTTTGGTAAATTTAGATAATAAATAAGTTGGTACAATAGATGAATCAGACATTGGTTCATCCAACAAATCTGCAATTTTTGGAATAAAATCTAGAGAATCTTTGGCACTTAAAATTTGTTCATGATGTTCGGTGCCTAAATATCTAGCTACCTGACGAGCATAATTTGATTCATCAAAACTTTTTTCTTTAAAACCAATAGAAAAAGTTTTTATTTTTTGCTGACTATTTTTTTGTGCGTAATAAGCAATAATACTACTATCTATACCTCCACTTAAAAATACCCCCAAAGGCACATCACTCATCATTCTAATTTTTGTTGCTCTATTCATTTCATAATCTAACTTTTCTAAAGACTCATTAAAAGTAAGGTCAGATTTTTCAAAATGAATATCCCAAAATTTTTCCTTTTTTATATTTTTAGAATCATATTCTAAGTAATATCCTGGCTCTAATTTATATACTCCTTTAAAAATCGCATGCGGTGTCGGCACATACTCATATTGTAAATATTTATTAAGAGCCTCTATATTTAATTCTTTTTTAAAAGACGGATGATTTAAAAATGACTTTAACTCTGAAGAGAACAAAAATGTTTCATTAAAAATTCCCCAATATAGTGGTTTTTTACCAAATCTATCTCTAGATAATATTATTTTTTTTCTTTTCTTGTCATACAAAGCAATCGCAAACATTCCATTTAATTTAGAAAAAACTTCTGTGCCAATCTCTTCATAAAGATGAATAATAACTTCCGTATCAGTTTGACTCTTAAATTTATGTTGATTTTTTAATTGTTCTTTTAATTCTTGATAATTATAGATCTCACCATTTAAAACTATTATAATTGATCCATCTTCGTTAGTCATTGGCTGCCGTCCTGAATCACTCAAATCAATAATTGATAAACGACGATGTCCCATACCCAAATTTTCTTCCAATAAAAAACCTTTATCATCAGGACCTCTGTGATAAAGACTATTTGTCATTTTCTCTAATATATCTTGATTACCTTTACCAAGATAACCAGTAATTCCACACATTAGTTATCAAAATTAATTTTATCTTTTATAACATAAGGTTCTTTATGTTGTGACTCATAATAAGTTCTCATAATCATTTCTGCTAATATACCCATAGCTATGAGTTGAACTCCGACTATTATTAATAAAGCTGAAAGAATAGGTAAGGGAGTTTCTACAATATATTTTATCTCTAAAATTCTAAGCGTTAAAGCTGTCAAGCCAGTGATAATTCCTAAAAATAATGATACAAAACCAATACCCCCAAAAAAATGGATTGGTCTATTGATATAGACTGATAAAAACTTTACCACTATTAAATCCAAAATTACTTTAAAAGTTCTGCCAATTCCATATTTAGTCACACCGTGAATACGTGGATGATGTGTAACTACCATCTCTGTCACTACAGCTCCTTGCCAAGAAGCATAAGCTGGAATAAAACGATGCATTTCTCCATATAGATTTACATCTTTTATAATTTCTCTTTTATAAGCTTTCATTGAACACCCATAATCATGAATTTTAACACCTGTAATCTTTCCGATAATCCAATTTGCAACCCAAGAAGGTATTTTTCTTAAAACCAAAGCATCTTTCCTATCTTTACGCCAACCTGATACCACATCAAAACCTTCATTAATCTTTTCTAAAAATCTTGGTATATCTTCTGGATCATTTTGCAAATCAGCATCCATTGGTATTATTAAATCTCCTTGAGAAGCTTTGATGCCAGCTGACATAGCGGCAGTTTGGCCAAAATTATTTTTAAAATTGATTACCTTAACTTTTTTGTCGTGCTCTGCAATGTTCTTTAAAATATCAAAACTTTTATCTTTTGATCCATCATTAACACAAAGTATCTCATACTCTACTCCAATTCTTTTTAAAACTTCTGTCAATTTATTATAAAGAATATTTACATTTTCTTCTTCATTATAAATTGGTAAAACAATTGATATTTTCATACATTAATCATTAAATTTTATTATTATATCCTCCTTATCATAGTATGATAAACCACTATTTAGCAAATCTAATAATAAAGGTGTATTTTTATCTAAAATTGCATAATCAGCTTTTATTTCTTTGGCTAATTTTAGCAATAAACTCATAAAATAGTAATACATAAACTATATCATATATTGCACTATATTCAAAAAAAGCTAAAAATGCTATTTTCTTGACAAAAAAGGATATTTTTTACTATAATATACTCAATTATTATCCACCAAAGGTGGAATAAATAAAATTATAAATGAGAAAGATAATATTATTATTTGGAGACCTGATATTACTATATAGTTCTTTAGCCATCACCTTGTGGTTACGTTTTTCTTATATTGATAGCCTACTATGGTCCAAGCATTTGGGCCCTTTTTCAATTATTTTTGCCTTGTGGATAATAATATTTTTTATCAATGGTTTATACGAAATAAACAAAGTCCAACAAGGCTTTAAATTTTATGGTAGCTTGGTGCAAAATTTGCTCATCAATACTGTCTTGGCCATGTCTTTCTTTTATTTAGTTGGCAATATTCTTGGCATCAGGCCACAAACCATACTGCTGATACTGGTTGGTATTTTTGCTATTTTGTTTATCCTTTGGCGAAAAATATTTTACAAACTCATATCTAGCGATAGACTAGGCAGTAATCTAGCTATTATTGGCATCCATTCTGAATCACTACTACTAGCTGAAGAAATAATTACCAAGCCTCACTTGGGTTATAAACTAAAACTAATTATCAACCCCGATTCATCTGTTATCCCTGAAAAATTTCAAATAGTCGCTGTCAGTAAAGATATCAGCGAAATGAGAAATAAAATACTAGAGCTCAAAATCAATACTGTAGTAGCTGTCAATGACCCAAAATATAGTCCAGAGGTAGCTCGCTATTTATTTGAAAACATAGATCTTAAAATACAATATTTTAATCTTACTGACTTTTATGAAAAAATTACTGGCAAGGTACCCGTCTCTTCCTTGGAGCGTCACTGGTTTTTGGAAAATATTAGTCAAAAAAATCAACATTGGTCATCTTTTTTCAAAAGAATTATGGATATAGTGCTTTCTGTATTTTTTGGTCTTATTTCTCTGTTGATACTTCCTTTTATAATCTTGGCCATAAAGCTTGAATCAGCTGGTTCTATTATCTATAAACAAGAAAGAGTTGGCCTGCACAACAAAATATTTACTGTTTACAAATTGCGCTCTATGACCAAAAATGCCGAAACCAATGGTGCTCAGTGGGCCAAAGAAAATGACTCACGAGTTACAAAAGTTGGCAAATTTATCCGTAAAACTAGGATAGATGAAATACCTCAATTTATAAATATCATCAAAGGTAATATGAGTTTTGTTGGTCCTCGCCCTGAAAGACCAGAATTTGTAAGCACCCTCAAAGAGGCTATACCATTTTATAATGAAAGACATCTAGTCAAACCAGGACTTACTGGTTGGGCTCAAATAAATTTTCCATATGGTGCTAGCGTAGCTGATGCTAAAGAAAAACTACAATATGATTTGTTTTATATCAAAAATCAATCTGTAGCTCTAGATATTTCTATAATCTTAAAAACTATCAATACTGTGTTTAATAAGAGTTTGGGGCGATAATAACCCCTCTGTCCTTCAGCCATCTCCCCTTGACAGGGGAGAATTAATTAATAGAGTTTGACAAGTCCCCCTTGTCAAAGGGGGATTTAGGGGGATTAAAATTAATAAACATGAATATAAAATTTAAAAAAAATACCACCATACTTGTTACCGGTTCAGCCGGTTTTATTGGTTTTCATGTTGCTAAAAAACTGCTGGAGATGGGCGTTCGAGTTGTGGGTCTAGATAGCCTGAGTGATTATTATGATGTAAATTTAAAAAAAGATAGAAATAAAATATTAAAAAAATTTAATAATTATAAATTTTATAAAGGTAATTTAACAAACCTAAAATTTGTCAAAAAAGTATTGGCTACCAACAAAATAGACAAAGTATGTCATCTGGCTGCTCAAGCAGGCGTCAGGTATAGTCTGACTCATCCTCAAACTTACATCCAATCCAATATTGTTGGTTTTGCCAATCTGATAGACGAAGTAAAAAATCATAAAATAAAAGATTTTATTTATGCTTCTTCAAGTTCAGTTTATGGTAAAAATCAAAAATTACCATTTTCTGTAGATGATAATGTTGATAAACCAATATCACTATATGCCGCTAGCAAAAAAGCTGATGAATTGATAGCTCATACCTATCATCATCTTTATGGCCTCAATTGTACCGGACTGAGGTTTTTTACTGTTTATGGCCCTTATGGACGTCCAGATATGGCATTATTTCTCTTTACCAAAGCTATTTTAGCCAATCAGACTATAAAAGTCTTTAACCATGGTCAAATGAAAAGAGATTTTACCTATATAGATGATATAGTAGATGGTGTCCTATCAGCCCTTTACCACTCTTATCCTTATGAAATATTTAATCTAGGAAATAACAAGTCTGTAAAACTACAACATTTTATAGAATTGATAGAAAAAAACTTAGCCAAAAAAACTACAAAAAAAATGATGCCTATGCAAGCTGGTGACGTGTCAGATACTTTTGCTGATATAAAACACTCCCAAGCGAAATTAAAATTCAAACCACAAACTAATATTGAAGATGGTATTAAAAAATTTATAACCTGGTACAAAGATTATTATCGCCCAAATGGCGACCATCCTTTGGATGGCAAAATAAAGTAATATATGAACAAAAAAATGAAGACTAAAAAAATAAAAATATGTGTTGTTGGTTTGGGTTATGTTGGCCTTCCTCTGGCTGTAGCATTTGGCAAGCAAGAAGCTATCAATGGTTTTGATATCAACCAACAAAGAATTGCTGAATTACAAAAAAATATAGACCACACCAAAGAAGTGGCTACTTCTGATATCAAGCAAGCCAAAATAAATTTTTCAGCTGATCCAAAAATAATTTCCCAGTCAAATTTTATCATCATAGCTGTCCCTACACCCATAGACAAATACAAAAATCCTGATCTCAAGCCACTACTCAGTGCCTCCAAAATAGTTGGTCAATATATGACTGCTGGTAGTATTGTAGTCTATGAATCAACTGTCTATCCTGGGTGCACTGAAAGTGATTGTGTACCCGTTTTGGAAAAATACTCTAAATTAAAATTTAACAAAGATTTCTTTGTTGGTTATTCCCCTGAAAGAATAAATCCTGGTGATAAAATAAATACAGTGGAAAAAATAGTCAAAGTAATTTCCGGTAGTAATACTAAAACTCTAGATATTGTCGACAAAACATATAGCAAAATAATCAAAGCTGGCGTACATAGAGCTTCTAGTATTCAAGTAGCTGAAGCAGCAAAAATAATAGAAAATACTCAACGAGATGTCAATATTGCTCTGATGAATGAATTGAAAATGATACTAGATAAAGCGCATATTGACTACGAGGAGGTACTCAAAGCTGCTGGCACCAAATGGAATTTTCTAAAATTTACACCCGGACTAGTCGGTGGACATTGTATCAGTGTCGATCCATATTATCTTAGCCAAAAATCTAAAAGCTTGCATCATAATCCAAAAATGATTTTGGCTGGACGCAGCATCAATGACAATATGGCTAAATATGAAGCAAAACAATTACTAAAATATATTCGTCAGCATAAAATAAAAACCAAAAAAATATTAATACTGGGGGCTACTTTTAAAGCAAATATTACTGATACTAGAAATTCAAAAGTAGAAGATTTTATTAAAGAGCTCAAAAAACATAAATACCAAATTGCTATTTATGATCCTTTTATCAAAGCTGACAAAATATTTGGCTGTCAAAATATAAAAAAATCTCAAATCAAAAATTATGATTTTTTAGTTAAAGCGGTAAATCATAAAATATTTAAAAATATAAAACATCATTACGAAATTTTGAAATATCAAAATGTCAAATAAATTCCAAGACAAAATATACAATTTATTACGTCGTAGTGAAAAATATACCAAGACAGATATGGTCTATCTAGCCAAAGGTGGCTTTTGGTTGTCAATCAGTCAAGTAATCTCCAGCGTATCTTCTTTTTTATTAGCCATTGCTTTCGCCAATTTATTGCCAGTAGAGACCTATGGTCAATATAAATATATAATCTCTATATTTAGTATACTATCCATGACCACTCTAAATGGTATGGATAGTTCTGTTACTAGGGCAGTTGCCAAAGGATTTGAAGGATCATTATTATCAGCATTAAAAACCAAAATTAAATGGGGGCTTATTGGGGCCACAGCTAGTTTAGCTATGGCTATCTATTATTATCTAAACAATAATTATGATTTGATGGTTTCTTTTGCCTTGATAAGCATAGTGGTACCACTAATAGATAGTCTTGCTTTATACCAATCTTATTTTAATGGTAAAAAATGGTTTGATAAATTGACTAAATATACTGTTTTTACAAAAATTATTAGTAGTCTATGTATATTCTTAACTATATATTTAGTTGATAATTTATTTTTAGTAGTAGCATCTTTTTTCATACCTCTACTTATTTTAAGAATAATATATTTTATACATATAAAAAATAGATACCCCCCAAATAAAGAAGTAGATACTCAAACTGTAAAATATGGTAAACATTTGAGCTTTGTAGGTATATTGGGTACAGTAGCTATGCAAATTGATAAAATATTGGTTTTTCATTATTTGGGTGCTACAGAATTAGCTATTTATGCCTTTGCTGTTGCCCCTCTAGAACAAATGAAATCTCTGGTAAAGCCAATTACTACTTTAGCTGCTCCAAAATTTGCTACGAAAACAAAAAAAGAAATAAAAGATACTTTAATCAAAAAAATGGCCAAACTAAGCTTTTTATTGGTCATCGTAGCTATTGTATATATCATATTAGCTCCTTATATATTTCAACTTATATTCCCAAAATATATGGAAGCTGTATTTTATTCCAGAATTTTTGCTATTTCCTTTATAACCTTACCCTTGCTCACTATCACTTCTGTATTTGAAGCTCAAAAAATGTTAAAAGAAATATACCTATTCAAAATAGTGAGCTCCTCTGTTCAAATTGTATTGATTTTTGTATTAGTATTAAATTTTGGACTTTTAGGTATTGTTTTGGCTAGAGTAATAACTAGATTTTTTAATCTATTTTTATCTATTACTTTTTTAAAATTATCAAAAGATTAATGTTCTAATTTTTTAATAAATTTAGCTGGTACACCACCAACCACTGTAAAGGGATCAACATCATGGTTTACTACAGAACCAGAAGCTATGACAGCACCTTCACCAATAGTCACTCCTGGATTTACCAGTGCCCCGGAACACAACCAAACACCATCACCTATTTTTACTTCCGCTTTTGTGTGGGGTCTTTTTTTATAATGAATATTTATATCCAAACTTCCTGTATTTATGATGACTCCCGGAGAAATATGACAATAATCTCCAATTATTAGTTTTGTCCTAGCATTAAGTATTACACCTTCATTCAAAGTGGTTTTCTCTCCTACAAATATATTTTCTGGGAAATAAACTTTAATACGACCAGTTACTCTACTACCTTTGCCTAGCTTACCAAAAAGACTTCTCCAAACAATTGTCCTTTCTTTTATCATGAATTTTTTAAATATCTCAAAAAATTTTCTATTCATATTATTATTTTTTTAAAATAATTATAGTTTTTTGACCAAATAATATCCAAGGCATTTTATTTCTTTTATTTTTCAAAAATTTTAATTTATTTTGTAAAAAAATATTTCTGGTTTTAAATTCAACAACTTCAAAATACTTAGAACACATATTTTTCAAATGCTTTGCTGTAAATTTATAAAAATGAGTTGGATCATCTTTAAAATTATGACGCCAATTTTTTTTAGCCAAAAAATTATTAAAATCATACAATCTTTTTATAGGATAATTTGGTGTTTGAAATACTACTATGCCCCCTGATTTTAATACTCTTTCAACTTCTTTGAGCATCTTCTCTGGTGTTTTTAAATGCTCTATTACATCAATAGCATATACTAGGTCAAAAAAAGAATCTTCGTATGGCAAGTCATAGGCACTGGCTGGCTGAAAATTTATATCCTGATATCTACTTTTGGCTTTAGCTATAATATCATCCGAAGGATCAATAGCATATATACTCCCTAAAAAAAATTTACGTACCATACCAGCGTGAGTGCCGTCACCGCAACCAAGATCCAAAATATTTCCTTTAGCATATTTTTCTAAAATACCCATGGGAAAAGAAGTGGGTCCTTTATACTTTGTATAATTATTCCAAAATTTATTCTCCATATATTTAAATCTTTTTTATATTTTTCTCTAATTCTAAATAATGTTTTTTACGCTCATATTTATTGTGCAGTTTATCTTTTCGTAAAAAATCATATAAATAATAAAATATTATATATATTTCTGTATTAATTTTTTCAAAATTTTTAAGTTTATAAAAATCATTCAACTTATTTTCTATAAAATTATCTTTGGCTATTTTTCTTTTATATTTTATATAAATAGTAAAAAAATCAAATAAAGGAAAATCGCAAAAACCATAATCATCCCAATCTATTATTTTCAACTTTCCATTTACTATAAATATATTATTGTCCTGAAGATCTCCGTGTTGTTTTATGACTGGTAATTTTACATCTTTAAAAGAACTAAACTTGTCTTCAATTAAATTATTAATGTCAATATCTATTTTAAAAAATTTATTTTTAATGTCTTGATAAAAAACATCCAGTCTCTTAATCTCATTATTTTTATTGTCTTTATATTGTCTAATAATATAATCAAAGACTAAATTAATATCATCTTTATTGTTTAGATTTAATTTTTGACCTTGAATGAATTCAATTCCTACAAAATATATATTATTGTAATAATCCTCAAATAAAATTTTTGGAGCTAAATCATCTTGTTTTTTATTACTATTTATTGAATTTTTTAGAACATCATTTACTTTCTTATTACGAGCAGCATAAACAACAAGTGCTGGTTTTTTATTATTTTTATCAAAAACATAAAAAACTATTTTTTTATTAAGATGCCCAGTACCATTTTGTGTTTTAACAATATTAATATCATCTTGCCTTAAACCATCAAAATAGTTATCTACTAAATAAGTTTTTAAAAAATTAATCATATCTATTTTTTTAAATAAAAATCAAAACTAAAACTAAAAAATCTATACAACTTTAAAAATAATCTATTAAACAAAATATATTTTAATAATTTTAATTTTATATTATTAAATTTACCTCTAGTTAACATAAAAAATTGTAAAGCCTCTGATGACTTATATGGTACAAGAGAATTTGGATTATTATATCCTGAAAAAGGAATATATGTATCTATTTTATTAAAACCAATTTTATTAAATAATTTTTTATAACCATTATAAGTATAGGTATAGGTTAAATAAGGTTTTTTTAATTTACTTTGAGTATATGTATTAGCTAAAAAACGAGGCATCAAACTAGTATAACGAAGTCCTGAATGATCAATACCTTTTGCAAAATAAGATAGAGCAAATCTATTTTCAATACCAACATACAAAATTCCATCTTTTTTTAATAATCCTCGCATCAATTTTAAAAATTTTTCCTGTACTTCTCGTGGCTTACCATACTGTTCTTGCAAGCCAACCCATTCTAATACTCCATTACTAATAATTAAATCAAAACTTTCATTCTCAAAAGGTAGTTCCATTACATTACCAACCAAAGGATAAATGTTTTCTTTATTTTCAATTTTTTTTCTAGCTTCTACAAATTCTACTCGCTGTTTAGTAATATCTACAGCATAAACTTCAGCCCCCAAATCAGCCAAAGGAAAAGAATGGGTGCCCCAACCGCAACCTAAATCTAAAATTTTCATACCTGGTTTAATATCTACAGCAAAATGCCAATCAGACCTACTAATATTAAAGACAAATTTAGAACGACCTGGAAAATTTTCTTCTAAATAGTCTAATCCAGCGTGATAACCCTTGTCTTTTATAATAGTCAACATTTTGTCCATATTGGACTCTGGAATTTCTCCCCAATAAAAATTAACCTCCGTAAATCTAGGAATATTATTAATAATTGGATAATTCGTATTACATTTTTCACAATAATACTTTGTATCATCTTTAATCAAACTATTATGATCTTTAGGGCAAACAAACTTCATATTAATTATTTATAAAATCTTTAATTAATTTAGATCTATTCTGCCAAGAATATTTTCTAGCAATTTCTATATTATTCTTAGCTTTATTTATATAATCTGCCTGATGAGTAAAGTAATCTTTAATCTTAACCACTACATCATCAAGATTTTCTGGTTCAAAAAATAAACTGTTACCTGGCAAAATTTCTCTAATATTATCTAAATCAACAGAAAGAATTGGTGTATTACTAGCCAAATACTCAAATAGTTTCATTGGCGATTGAGATAAATTATTTTTAGGATGAGGAATAACCAATAAATCAGCAGCTTTTTGCAAAACTGGCACTTCTTGATGAGGTACCATTCCTTTTATAAAAACATTAGACAAATTCTCAAACTCTTTTCTCAAATCAACAAAATCAGCATGTTCTTTGCCAACAAAATAAAAATTGTACTCTGGCAACTTTTTAGCTGCTCCTAACAAAATATCAACACCTTTTACAGTCCATAAACTACCAATATACATAACAGTTGCCTTTTCCTCTACATGAGCCTTTTTTCTAGCTTCAAACTGATTAATATTTATATCAAAAGTTTCTAAATCTACTGCATCATGCACTACTTGAATTTTATTTTCTTTAACTCCATATTGTTGCTGATAAGATTGTTTCAAAGAATCAGAAATAGTAATTAATTTAATTCCTTTTTTTATCAATTTTTTTTCACAATATTTACCAAAACTATCATTAACCTCTCTGTGTATTTCATAAACTATTTTTAATTTTGGTAAAAATAGTTTAACTAACAAAATAACCGGTAATAAAACAACATGCCTAAAATAAACAATTGAATCAGAATCAACTTTTCTTAAATAAGAAAATAATTTTAAACTAAATTTTAAAATATTTAATTTATTAAACTTAGAAAAAGTTTTATTAAACAAGAAAATAATATTAGATTTTATTTTATATCTATCAGGCATTTCAAACTTATAAGGAAAGATTAAATTTACATCAATACCAGGGCTATTTAGAAAATTAGTAGTGTTAGATATTTGTACATTACTAGCTCTTTCCTTTATAAAATCCTCATAAATTATATAATATAATTTCATAAATTAATTCTTTTTAAAAACAAATAAATACCCCAAAACATGTTTATGTTTTAAAAATTTCTTCCATTTTACTAGTATACTATCTAAATATAAGTCCCATAAAATAAAAAATGGTTTTATAAATTTTGGTATCATAAATTCTATTTGTAAAAAACTGGCCATCAATGGTCCTGTGGCTAAAACTATTATTTTTTCTGAAGACATATTAGCTTTAACAAAAATATTTTCTAAAGATTGCCAAGTATAACGCCAATAATCATTTGGATCTCCGTGATAATTTACCAAAAATGGAACACTACCAACAAATAATCCATTATTTTTCAAAACTCTAGATGATTCATTGACTAGACTTTGATGATTATAAATATGTTCTAAAACATTAAAACAAGTAATAGCCTCAAAACTAGCATCTGCAATAGTAAAGCTTGTTTCCAAATCAAGCTTTATAATGTCTGGATCATCTGTATTTTTGTATAAGTCTGTAAATTTTATAGTGTATGGTTTTTTGTATTTTATAAAACGATGATAGCTGTTTTTTTTGGATCCAGAGCCCAAGTCTAAAATATCACCACTCAATTCAATACTACGCAAAGAAGAATTTAAAAAAATTCTATCAATAGTCTTGCCTCGCCAAGATTCTATAAATATATCTTTTATCAATGTTTTATTGATTTTTATTGTTTCTAAGTTCATATTATTGTTTAAAAAGTTTATACCAAATCTGAAAAGTTATCAATGACCATATGGTATTTAAAGCATACTCTTTTTTATCTATATGATTGTCCAATATTTTTCTGATTTCATCAAAATCAAAAAATTCACTAGTGTCTGGATTATAATCATTGGCTAATGTCTGATAAGCCAAATCTTTGAGATCTGTACGAAGCCACTTGGCCGCTGGAGAAAACCAACCTGTCTTTGATTTGTCATAAATATAATCTGGTAAATAATCTTTTACTGCTTCTTTAAAAATATATTTACCTTGATATTTATTTCTTATCTTATAGCTAGATTGTATAGCAAAAGCTGTCTCAACCAAGTCTTTATCAAGAATTGGCACTCGCTCTTCAAGACCAAAAGCCATAGTGAGTTTATCTGATCTAGTAAGTGACTCATCTACCAACCAAGTATCCAAATCTACCATCATCAAATAATCCATATAGCTTTTTGAGTTTTTAGAAAAATATTGAGTTTTTAAAATTTGTTTTGTATTATCCAAATTGATAATATCTGATTTCAAAAATCTTTTTACCATTTTTTCTTTTTGAGCTCTAAATTGCCAAAATAAATCAAATTCATTTTTTGTATTTAACTTATTATAAATATCTTGCCTACCAAAAGCATTGGACAAAGATTTGTTTATATAATTGTCTCTAATTATTTTTGGTATTTTTTGAAATTTATCTATCAAATTATAATAATAGTGCCTTTCATAACCACCAAATATTTCATCTCCTCCATCACCCCCCAAAACTACAGCCACTTGTCCTTTGGCTAATTTAGATAATAAATAAGTAGCTGTTTGAGTATGATTAGAAACTAAGTCATCCATATGATAAATTACCTTTTCCAAATTTTCTGCTACTTCTTTTGGTTTTACCAATAATTCATAATGATCTGTTTTATAATAATCGCTAGTTTTTTTAGCCAACTGACTATCAATATTAAATTTATCTTCTTCTATCTTAGTATCAAATTTTACTGTAAAAGTCTTTATTTTATGATTGACAAGCTTTGACATTGAGCCCAATATAGCTGTTGAATCAATACCTCCGCTCAAATACAGCCCCAATGGTCTATCTGATATCAGTTGTCTTTCCACGGCCTTGTCAAAATTTGTTCTGATGATTTCTTTGGCTTCAGGAAAAGAAAAATCTTTTTTTTCTTGTGGTACACGATAATACCTTTTAATTTCCAATTTATTATTTTGCAAAATCAAATAATGACTAGCTTGTAATTTTTTTATATTTTTAAAAATAGTTCTAGGACCAGCAATATACAAAAACCTAAAATATAAATTAAGAGAATCAAAATCTAAACTTTTATCAACATTGTGTTCTAAAATACTTTTTATCTCTGATGAAAAAATAAATTTATTATCTTTGAAATAATAAAAAAATGGTTTCACTCCAAAATGGTCACGAGCTGCAAAAAGCTTCTTCTTTTTTTTGTCGAAGATAGCAAATGAAAATATACCATTAAACTTATCTAAACATTTTTCCCCATAAGCAATATAAGAATTTAAAATTACCTCCGTATCTGTATTTGAAGTAAACTTAAATCCCTTTGATTTTAAATCTTTTTTTATTTTTTCAAAATTGTACAGCTCACCATTATAGATAATAATATAATTTTTATCGCTACTAAACATAGGCTGATGCCCACGCTGGGACAAATCAATAATAGATAATCTAACATGCCCCAAAGAAAAAATATCATCCAAAAAAACACCCAAATCATCAGGACCTCGATGTTTGATTTTGTTGTTCATCTGCTTGATCAGATTTTCATCCCTAAAATTAAATCCATTTATTCCACACATTTATTTTTTTCTTTAAAATGAAAAAATGATGATAAGGTGATCCAAAAGAGACATAATCTTTCTCAATATTCAAACCAGCCTCTTGGATTTTACTTCTTATTTTATTTATAGAATATCCTGCTTTACCAATCTCCCAATAGTGTTGTCCATTAAATTTATGTTTAATTGGTAAAAAATTAAATTTATATTGCCATTTTATTTTACCCAAAAATGGTAATCTTATTTCTATAGAAAAATGTCTGCCCCAATGTGGCAAACTAAGCACTACATAATTTTTTGAAACTCTAGATAATTCTCTAAGTGTTTTATCAAAATCATCAAATTGTAAATGCTCCAATACCTCAAAAGCACAAATAATATCAAAGCTGTTGTCCGCTAAATCCATTTTTTCTATATCGCCTACTATATCTGGTTTCAAATCTTCTGCAATGTCCAAAGAAGTGTAGACAATATCCGTATTATTTTTTAAATAACTAGCCACGACCTTATCACCAACTCCTACTTCCAAAACACTTTGCGGATTTAATTTAATAATCTCATCTAGTTGATGCCAATAACTAATGAATCTGCTGGTATTACAATATTTAGAGAAATCGTAATGTTCTTTGTCTACTTGTCTACTCATACAATTTTACTATCTTAGTAATTAATTTATCCAAATCATGATTTTCTTTGACATAATTGCGCAATTTTAAACGTAAATCATTATTATCAATGGCTAAAATCTTTTTAATATTTTCTACAGCCTGTTCAGTACTAGCTATATAAAATAATGAGTTTATAGGCTCTAAAATATCCTTAAAAGCCTCGTTTGAAGCTAGTACCAAACAACCGCAACTCATAGCTTCAAGTCCTGTCTTATCAAGACTACCTGTCTGGGAAAAATTAAAAAATAAATCAGCTTCTTGATACAATGCCGGTGTTAAATGATTGGGTACTGATCCCAAAAACTCTACATTTGATTCTAAATTGAATTCTTTTACTTTATTTTTTAAAGTTTCTAAAAATAATTTATCTTTTTCCAAAGTAGGTACGCCAGCTATTTTAAAAACAACTTTTTTATCTAATATTTTTTTCAATTCAGCTACTATATCAATCATCTTATCAATACGCTTGGTAGCAGAAATACGACTAATATTTAAAATATTTAAAGTATCTTTAACTACTCTGTCTTTAAAATAAAAAACATCTGTATCTATACCGTGATGTAATACTTGTAATTTATTACTAACTAATCTAAAACTTTCTTTAGAAGCTGTTACCATCTTATCAGAAACCAAATTTAATATCTTTAATCTTAGGCTAACTTGTTTGTGAGTATACCAAGCTATTAATTTTTTCCTAAAAATCTTTGCCCAAGGTGAAATAAGTATTCCATATTCTGGATTTTGATGAGCAAAAATACCATCTACTTTTGGTACCAATTTGATAGCCAAATAATGAAATCTAAAAAATTCTTTAAATCTATTTTTGCCATTTTCTTTGCCCAAAGAATATACATGTACATTGTCTGGCAGGTCTCTATCGTTACCTTTTTCTAGGCACATTACATAGAGCTCGTCCACTTTACTAGACAATTTTTTTATCCAATTGTAAGTAAAGCCAGCAAGGCCATCATCTCTATCTACTTTTCTAGTAATCATTAGCAACCTCATACTTATAATTGATCATTTATTATTTCTTGCCAAAAGTCATTTACTTTTTGAAATGTTTTAGTTTGACCATGATGTTCTACAAAGTCTTGTTTGGCTCTATTACCTACTTGTATTACTTCGTCTGGACTATCAAGCAAATTGTTTAGTTTTGTGACTGTATTATCTAAATCATTTATATCAACCAGCCAGCCAGTGCTATTATCTTTAATAATAAAAGAAGCACCAAGTGTTTTAGAAGCGAGCGTTGCTAAACCTGTCATACCTGCTTCAATAATAGTCTTGCCAAAACTTTCGTTGGTAGAGAGCAAAACATGAATATAAGCAGCCTTAAAATAAGTCACTAAATCTTGGTGTTTTTGGGGACCAAGTAAAAAAACCACTTCTTCCAAGTTGTTATTATTTACAAAATTTACTAAATTTTCTTGTTCATCACCTTTGCCAGCTACTAGTAATACAAAATCATTTCTTTTTCTATACAACAATTTGACTACTTCCAAAAGAAATATAAGATTTTTGGCTGCTACCAAACGTCCAGCAAAAAAAATAATTTTTTTATTATATTGATTTTTAATGGCTAGTATATCTTTTTCTGCTACAGCTCTAATAAATTCTTCTTCGTTAACTGGAGTATTTATTACTTTTATCTTTTTGGCATAAATATTAGCAGTTATCAATTTTTCTTTTATTCTGGGATTGACCACTCTGATAGCATCTACTTGTGGGACTATTTTACTTTGCAAAAAATTGTAAAACTTGTTTTTCCAAGACTCATTTAACCAAATATTATTTTGCCAAAAATCTCCATGAAAATGAATCTCCAGTTTTGTCTTAAATTTTTTCTTGAGTGTTAGTCCCAATAGACCGGTCCAATGTGGATCTTGAGTATCAATCAAATCATAGTTATTTTTTTGGTAAAGCTTGGTAGCTAAACTTTTGGCTTTAAAAAAAGAAAAAATATTTTTACCTACTCCATAAACTTGAAAATTGACTGCCAATTTATTTTCTGTTTTATTACTTTTACCAAAAACAATAATATCCAATTTTTTCAAATGCTTGGCATATTGCTGATGTCTAGCTATCACATCACCAGAGCCACTGGCTTCCAATAATCCAATGTCCATACTAATCATCAATATTGAAGTGTCTTTTAATTCTTTCATTATTTTAAAATATCTATAGTATCTTTAGCCGCTTGAGCATAAGTGTACTCATAGCTAATTTTGTTTATTTTTTCTTGATAAGCCAAATAAGCGTCTTTGTCCAATAAGCTATCAATAGCCTCTGTAATTTCTGAAACCTCTCTAGGATCAAAAGTTTTTATCTTGTCTTTGAGCCAATCAAAACCAATCTCTATAGAGCTGATAACTGGTACATTGATACTCAAGGCTTCTAGCATAGAATTGGGGCTAATATCCGTCAGTGATGGCCAAATAGCTAGATAAGCTCCAGACATTCTCTTGGCTAAATCATCTCTGGAAAGCTTTGGTTCAATAAAAACCCGGTCACTTATAGCTAATTCTTTTATTAAATTTTCCATTTTGTTTTGGATAGCTCCTTCTCCTATCAAAATCAATTTATAGCTTTTGTCAGAAATATTTTTGAAAGCTTTGATTAAATTTAAAATATTATTTTTGTGAATAAAGCGTCCGGTCATGATGATTTCTTTATTAACAATGTCTCTGGATATCTTAGCCCCCTTACTAATAGGATTATTAACTACAAATAGTTTATCTGATAATAAATTATAATACTTTTGGAATATTTCCAATTGAAATTTGGTAGTAAATATAATACCGGTGGATTTTTTAAACACCCAGGAAATAACTTTAAACCTTTTTCCCTCGGCCGTAAGATGCAAATTGTTTTTATAAAAATCTTTTAGAGTAACCGCCGAATTATTTAAATCCAAATATCTTTCCCAAATAAAATCGCCACCGACCCGAATATAAAAACGTTTCTGATAAATACTAGCCAACAAAGCCGTTGGAATGCCAGCACTAAAATGATCAAAAGAATATATAACATCAGCATCTTTGGCGACCTGTCGCAAGACTTTAAAATAATTTAGATAATTTAATAATTTATTAGATCTTTTTACTCTAAAAATTGGATAAGCTAAATTTTTGTCCAAATCATAACTACTCTGATCAGAATAACTAACAATCTTGACTTGATGACCCAAAGCTAAAAAACTATCCGCTATCTTAGCGGCGTAAGTAGCTGGACCACCAAGCTCGGGAATAAATATACCTGTTGCAATTACTATCCTCATTTTGGCTATTTTCTAATAAAAAGCTTGCTTTAGCTTTGTAAATACTATAAAATTATACCAGTATTTATTAAATAAATCAATTAAAGAAATGACTAATATTAGCCATAAAGATAATACAAATAAAGAGCTTAAAGGCAAAAAAATACTATATATCATCACTCAAACAAAATTTGGTGGAGCTCAAAAGTATGTCTTAGCTTTGGCCAAATATTTTGGCGAAGACAATGAAATCCATGTGGCCTATGGCGAAGAAAAAAATACTGACTCAAAATTTTTGGAAGAATTAAAACAGCTAAACATAAAAAGTCTCCCTATACCATACCTAATCAGAAATATAGACTTTTCTAAAGATTATCTAGCTACAATGGAAATTCTTAAAATATACAATGCTGGAAAATATGATTTGGTACATCTCAATAGTTCCAAAGTTGGGTTGTTGGGAGCCTTGGCTGCTCGTATGTATTCTGCCAACATCACAAATACAAAACTTAGAATACTCTATACAGCTCATGGTTTTGTCTTCAATGAGCCACTATCAAAGTTTAAAAAAAAATTGTATACATTCTCTGAAAAAATATCTTCTAGCATCAATCATGCTGTGATCACAGTATCTGAAGCCGATAGACAAAGTGCTATTGATAATAAACTAGCTCCAGAAAATAAAATAATCACTATACACAATGGTATTGATATAGATAATACAAATTTTTATGATCGCTTTACTGCTCTAGAAAAATTGGGATTAGATAAAAATAAAAAATATTTTGGTACTATTGCTAGCTTTTATAAAACCAAAGGCTATAGCTATCTAGTCGAAGCTATCAAAATCTTACAAGATGAACAGTCTCCTCTATTGGAAAACTATCAATGGGTACTTATAGGAGATGGCCCAGAGCTGGAAAATATAAAACAACAAATCAAGGATAATAATCTAGATAAATATTTTAAATTGCTCGGTGCCAAAGATACTGCCCATAAATACCTCAAGGCCTTTACTGCTTTTATACTCCCTTCTGTCAAAGAAGGTCTGCCTTATGTTCTCTTAGAAGCAGGGCTCGCCAAAATACCTGTCATAGCCACCAAAGTAGGTGGAATACCTGAAATAATAAAAGATAAAGAAACTGGTCTATTGGTCTCTCCAGCCAATCCTCTATCTCTAGCCACGGCTATCAAAGAAATTGATAAAATAAATTCAAATATTCTAGAAAAAAATTATCAAAACATTGTAAGCAATTTTGATCTCAAGCAAAGTCTAGCTAAAACCAAAGAGCTATATCTTAGATTATTTTAACAAAATAAGCTAAAATTGACACTTTAAAATGACTATTATATAATATAGTGACCTAAATAATTAATATTAATACTATGCAAAAGAAGAAAAGCGAAGTATCAAATCAAAAAATACTCCAAGCAATCCAAGGCTTGGACAAAAAAGTAGGAGGTTTAGAACAAAAAGTAGACCAAAACACTAATAATATTGACGAATTTGCTAAATCAATTAACAGTTTTGCCAATTATACGGAAGGCCAATTCAGCAAAATAGATCAACGCTTTGAGAAAATAGATCAACGCTTTGAGAAAATAGATCAACGCTTCGATAAAATGGATAATAGGATGGATGGTATGGAGTCACAAATAGTAAATATTAAATCTACAATGGTCACAAAAGACTATTTAGATGACAAATTAAGTGACCTTAGAGTAGATATAATGGGTACTATTCATAAAAACGATAATAAAGTAAATACTCTAGTGAATATTTTGGGGGATAAAAAAATAATATCCAAAAAAGAATCAAAATTAATAATGTCCGCTTAGCTTAAGATTAAAAAATAACCTCGCAGGTTTAAAAACCTGCGAGGTTATTTTTATTGTCTTTTATAAACTTTTTAAATTTATCTCAATTTGACTAGCTGTAGCTGGATCAAGTATTTTTAATTTTGCTAATGTTTCGTTCAATTTTACTTGATCATCTAGCTTATCATAGTAAACTAGCAACTGAATTAAAAGATTGCTCTCTTGAGGATATGTTAAGGTAGCTGTTTCTATATAATTAACAGCTTCTTCTGTCATGCCAAAATAATTGAGTATTTGACCCAAATTACTATAGTTTGCTGCTGAAGGCTGAGTATTATCCTCTATTTCAAGCAAGACTTGTTTGGCTTCTTCTACTCTATCTGTACTCAAATAAGCTGAAAATAAATTTTGATATGATTCAAAAACATGTGGTGACAATTCTTTGGCTTTGATAAAATTGGCTATAGCCTTATCACTATCTTGTAAAGTCATATAAGCACTACCCAGTGTATAATAAAGTTGTGTCCTAGTAGGGCTGAGTATCAAAGCTTTATCTTCTACCAATCTGATATTTTTTTGAGCATAACTTGGATCTAGTCTAGCTCCAGCCAAATAAAGATTAGCCAAAAAACTATGATGTCTGACATTGTCTGGCTGCTCGTCTATACTATTTAAGAGCTCTACCTCAGCTAGTTCCATGGTTTTACCTTTTCTGTAATTTGGTACTTCGGGAACTTGTAAAAGAGAATAAGCGTATTCTGAATATACTTGTCTAAACTCAAATTTACCAAAATAATTACTATTTATTATATCAATTAATTCTTGATTAAGGTCTTCGTTGAATGGTAAATTTGCAGGCTCAGCTCTCAAAGCCTGATAAATAGCCACAAAATCTTTGTTGGCTTTAGCAGCTGGAATATTTAAATAATATCCGCTAATCAAAATGAATAAAAACAATCCAGTAGCTACCCAAAGTTTATTGTCACTAGGCACTGATTGCTTGGTATCTATCGGTTTTTTATCATTTCCCAAAAATACTGTAATAGCCAAAATCAATATTACCAAAATATAGGTATTGAGACTATCAAAAACAAAAAAGTTTTGCACCATATAGGCGATGATAAGTCCACCAAAAATACTGATAGTCTTTGCGTCTTTGGTTTTTTGGTAATGCTTAAATAAATTTTTGAAAGCAAACCAAAATATTGCCAAATAAGCCAATAATCCCAACAAACCACCATGTATCAATTGTTGGATAAATACATTGTGTGGTCTATCAAACCAAACCCGTGAACCAAAGTCTTCAAAAATGGCAGTTGGAAAATATTTATTAAATACTACATAAAATTTATCCTCTCCCCAACCAAGTATTGGTTTTTCTTTAAAACCCTGTATACTTATTTGCCAAGTGAGTAACCTAGTCTCGGTAGTAGCATCAGACAAAGAAATACTAGCTACTCTTCTCAAGGTATTGTTGTTTTGCACTACACTACTTTGCTTAAATGCAAATATAGAAGAAACTAAAATTATAAAAAATAATAATAAAGCGACTACTGAATATTTTAATTTTTTATGTACATACTTACTAAACAACAAAAATATAGCTATGGTCAACAAAGCTACAAAAATACCCACCAATGCTCCCCTAGTTTGAGTATTAAATAAAGCAATGAAATTTAATATTATTAAAATCACAAAATAAGCTTTTCGACTAATTTGAGCTAATTTTTGTTTACTATGACGGAAGAAAAAATTTAAATGTACCAATAGCTGAGGCACAAAAAATAAAAGCACCAAATATATATTTCTAAAAATAATAGTAATTATACCTACTCCTCCTTATTTCGAGAAAATATTTCTAAAATTATTAATATTAAATCCAAGACATAAAACCCTATCAATTCAAAAGAAAGTCGTCTTTTGGTATTTTTGAGCAATAGATAAGCTGCCAAAAACATATGAATAAGTGCATAAGCAGCCAGATAAGTAGGATTGCCCAAAGTAGCTGATACTCTAGCTCCACCAGAGGACGCCAGTAATAAATCTATGCCCAAAGCCTGAGAAAGAGCAATATAAGCTATAATAAAAGAAGCAAAAGAAGTCACATAAAGCAAAAATTGCCATGATTTTTTGCGATGATAAACTCCTACTAAAACAACAAAAAAGGCTATCAAATAATATAAACCCAATAAACCTTCCATTCTCTCTGCATTTTCCCAAAAACTATACAAAAAATCACCACCAAAAAGACTAGATAAAGTAAGTATAAAAGCAAAACTTATATACGCCAAGAGTATTTTAGTTCCAAAAGATTTATATTTTTCTTTACTAAACACAAACAAAACTAAATACAAAGCAAATATAATAGTCACTATCAGTCTAAATAAAAATGTCCGTGGTGTAACAAAAGGAAAATAAAAATTTGAATTTAATATTAAAGGAATAAAAAATATACTTGGTGTAATAATTTTTATTAGTTTCTCAATATAAGATTCTGCTTTATTTGATAATAAAAACATTTATTTAGTTAATTTTCCTGATTTTATATCTTTAATAAATTCTTCTGATTGAATAATATATTGCCCACCAAAATTCTTTATCTCTTCAGCTATTTCAATAGCTCTATCATAATCGCCTAAATATGCTAGAGCTAAGGCAGTATTTATATAATAGTCAGGATTTTCTGGCACTACTTTTATCAATAACTCACTAAAATAAGCAGCCCATTTATAGTCTTCAGCATGTAAAGCTGAGTTTGCCATTCTAGATAATGATGACTCTTTTTTATAATCTATGCCCATATTCTCCATAATATCTATATAAGATTGCACTTTATCTGACTGATCACTAGTCAATAATACCATAATCATATTGATATAAGACTCCATCACATCATTATTTAAATCGATAGCTTTTTGAAAATTGTCCACTGTTCCTACCTGATATTTTTTAGCTTCATCAGTATTAGCATCTTCTATCATTCTCTGATATAAATACAAATCGGCATAACCCAATTCATAATATATCTGTGGTCTAGTTGGACTATATTCCAAAGCTTTTTTGCCCAATTCTTCAACTTTGTACAATCTATCTGGATCAAGTACATAAGTGTAGTTGTAGTGTCTCATAAATAACAAATAAGTGGCTACATCTTCTGGAAACTCCTGAAGTCTTTTTTCTAATGCTTTATCTACTATATCTACAAATTGGGTAGCTTCATAAGGACTGACATTTCTATTTATTATCAAACCATCTACATATTCTGTCATTCGACGAAGATATTCATTGGTACCAGAACTATTATAATTCAATACTTTTTCATAACCCACAATTGATTGATTATAATCTATGGATTGCAATTGTAGGGCATCAATCACCTCCAAATTTGCCTTGGCTTCTTTGATATTCACAATATACATTATGGGTATAAAAGCAATAGCATATATCATCAAAGATATTAAAACTTTTTTGCTGTTTTCTATTATAAACTTTGGTTCAGTATATTCTTTTATCACAAAAGCGATTATCAAAAATAAAGGCAAATAAGTGACTAGTGCTTCAAAAACTAAAAGCCCTTGGAATATAAAAGAAAATATTGCCAAAAATAACATTTGTGTAGCAAAATTTTCCCAAATATTATCGTTTTCCTGATTGTCATGAGATTTTTTGACAAATATCTTTTTTAAAACAAGCCAGATAGGTCCAATAATTAAAATACTATACAGAATAAAGCCTATTAATCCACCTGTCACCAAATGATCCAAGAAAATATTGTGTGCTCTATCAAACCAAATTCTGGAACCAACATGAGAATATATTTCTGGATTAAAATATTTATTAAAAACCACTGCGTAATGCTCTTGCCCGTGTCCCAAAATAGACCTGTCTTTAAATCCTTGCCAAGCAGACTCCCAGGCCATAAAACGAGTCTGAGCTGTACGTTCTTCTAAAGAAATGCTAACTATTCTACGTAAAGGTAAGTTGTTTTGTATAAAACTACTATCTTTATTAGTAAAAACTAATGCCAAAAAAATAATAAATAAAATACCTAAAAATAATACATAATACTTAATTTTTTTATTGGCCAGTTTAAAAATATTATATACAACAAATAATAAAATACTAATAATAAAGGCCAAAAATGCTCCCCTAGTGCCAGTCTGAATTACGATAAAAATATCTATCAAAATCGCTATAGAATAATACAAGCTCAACCAAATATTTTGACGTTTAAACATCAAATATAAACCAATAAAAAAAGCAAACAATAAATAACCAGCTAGATACGCTGCATTGCCTATAGTCGAAGCTATGCGCTCTTCAGCTACTCCTGAGTGATTGATAAAGTCTACTCCAGCATACTGCAATAGTCCAACCACAGCTACTACTTGCGCAATAATAAAGAATACATCAAACAACAACAACCATTGTTTTTTTTCTTGAATAAAATTGTGTAATATAAAAAAATAAAAAAATAAATGCGTCCAAAGCAACAATCCCTCTCCTCTTTCTATTGTACTCCAAAAGCTCAAAGAAAAATTGTGCCCAAAAATGGACGAAACATACATAAAAACCAACATCACAAAAAATGTGATTGTCAACCAATCAATATTAATTTTATTTTTCTTTATAAATATATAAATTAACCATAGCAATAATAATATTTCTATTATTATTCTAAAGGCTAATGTCTTGCTAAAAATATAAGGAAAGAAAAAATCACTATCAACATAAAGTGGAACCACTAAAGCGCCTATAATCAACAACCAAATTGCTTTATTCAAAACTTTTTTTAATACTTCCATAATTAAAATTGATAATTAGCGTCTATTTTTAAAATTTCATCTTTATATTGTGCTGTCTTATTTGAATCTCCTTTTTCATTCCAATAATTATAAAGAAACAAATAAAAATTTAATTTAGTATTCCCAACTGCTTTAGCTACACCATCAAGCATAATAATTTCTACTCTATGTGGATCTTCTGGCAAATACCTTATATATAATTCTGCATAGGCTTCATAATCAAAATAATAACCAACGTTATCTTTTTGAATAGCTTGATCATAATAATAAGCTGCTTTTTCATAATCATTGGCAAATGATTTATAATAATTGGCCAAATTGGCGAAGGCCAATGGATTTGAATTATTTAAAGTAATAGCGTATTCCCATATCTCTACTGCACTATCATAATCTTCTAAAGCAAATTTTAAATTGGCAATATCCACCCAAATATCATAACGTTGTACTTCGCTTTCATAGGTGCCTTCTCTTAAATATTTTTGATCATTATTTAAACGCTTGATAAGGTTTTGTAAACTCTCTTCGTCTAAACTAGAGTCTGAAAAATCTTCTATAGTATAAATTTTGCTTATATCAGGGATTATAATTTTTGTTGAGTTTTGTTTAAAATATGCTGTCCAAGCAAATATAAAAGCTATAACCAACAATATTAAGCCTCCAATAATCAAATTTTGGTATGTTTTTTTCATTGTATTAAAAATTTAATCTATAAAATTACTAGCTAATTCTATTATATTTACTTGTTTTTGACAACACCCCTCCCCAAAATGGGGAGAGGTGTGTTTCTGTATATCTTTGAATTAATTAATCTCACTAAATAAGAATTATTTAGCTTGACCAACCAATTGTATAAGCAGTAGTAGTACCACTTGTACCTAGACCAGATACCAAGTAACCATTGTACCATTGTCCCCAGGCAGTAGCATTAGCACCGTCTGTGGCTAGGCCACGGTTCTTGAAGTTATCTGACCATACAAAGTTTCCTTTGTCTACAGCGGCCCAAGCATCTGCATTGTTTTGACCAGTAGCAGATGGGGTGCCAAAGCTAGCAGCTAGAGTAGAAGAAGCAACGTCACCTACTAAGGCAACAGCTATATTATCTCCTGAAGCAGCGTTAGCTAAAGTACAATTCAACTTATAAGTCTCGCTAGAACCAGCAGCAACCATCAAGGCTTCTTTGGTATTACCAGCTGAGATGTCAGGATTGTTGAATACATATGATACATAAGATGGAGCACCATCAACATCAGTTGGAGTAGCAGCAGCACCTACAGTATTACCATCACTATCCTTTAGATAACAGTTGGTAACTGTAACGGTTGCGCCACCACCAGTAGCGATTTCAAATGTAGCTCTGTATAGTAATACTTCACTACCTGCTGCATCAGCAGTGACTTTGAAAGCATACAAGTCTGAAGCACCGTTAGCCATTGTAGTAGCAGCACCTAAAGCAGCACTACTTTGAGCAACGGTAACAGTTGGTAATGCTTTATGCAATATCATAGCTGAAGATGTAGAACCATTGTAGGTCTCTGTAGCTGTGGTATTTGAAGAAGTACCGGTAAACTTAAATCCATCTGTACCACCAAAGCCAAAGGCAATGTCGGCAGCTGGAGTACCTGGTACATCGTTTACTTGACTGATAGTACTCAAGTCAGCTTTGATTGTCAAAGTCTTTGAACCGTCTACAGGGACAGTCAAAGTACCATTGTCAAAGTTGAATGTATACAAACCAGTTGATGGGATAGCATTTGAAGCTAACAAAGTAGTACCATCATAAATGTATACTTTGTTGACATCAGCATAATTACCAGTAGCTGTACCAGTCAAAGCACCGTCAGCAACATAAACAATCAATTGGTCTAAATCTAGATTTTCATATAGAGCATCTAGCTTGACACTGCCAAATGTAACGCCAGTAGCACCTGCTCTAGCAATAGCATTTGATGGATTGTTGTATGTACTTACAGTAACAGCGCCAGCGGCTGAATAAGTAAGTGTAGCACCATTATCAGCAGTAAGAGATAATGTAGCTCTATTTCCAGTAGTTACACCATAAGCTACAACTGAAGCGTTGGTAGCTGCTGTTACATCGGTCAAACCAAATTGAGCACTTTGTCCAGTAGTAGCACTACTATTGATATCACCTACCAATTGGATAGTTTTACTTGTCTTCTTGGTAATAACTATTGGTTCATCAAAAGCAAAGGTTGAAGAAGCACCATCAGCAACTGTTGGAGCAGAATTAATTGGGCTCATTGCAACTCCACCACTACCATAAACGCCATTATATACAGTTAGGTTAGTAGCATCTGTTGAAGAAGCAGCAAATACCAAAGATGTAATTCTGATATCTTCTCCTGAATTTGTAGTATCAAATGTCCAAGAACCCAATACTACATCTTGAGCACCAGCGATAACGGTGCTTGTAGTTGGTAGGGTATCTTTGGTTACGGTCAAAGAAGCAGCTTTAACTGTCTGGGTATTTGTATTAATAGCTGTGGCTGTACCAGAAGTAATACTATTGCCAGTAATAACACCAGTGGCTGTAATAGCTGTTGCTGGAGTACTGATGCTAGCATAAATAGTATCATTAGCTGCCCAACCACCATTGTTAGCAATATTACCTACTACTTTATATTCACTTTCACCAACTGGTAAAGTAAATGTGTCAGTAAAGGCAACTGTAAGTGCATTGTTGGTAACATCAGTTGGACCAGCTACGGTAGTACCGTTGCTATCAACTAATTTTACACCAGCCAAAGCATCTTCAATAGTAGCGGTTGCAGAAGAAGCTATTGTCAAAGTCAAAGCAGTAACATCAATTTCTTCGCCTTTTACAGTGAATTTGAATGATCCTAATGTTTGATCATTACCAAGGGTAATGTTTTCAGAACCAACTATATTACCTCTTTCAACAGTCAAAGTACCATTTGACATGGTAAATTGATTATCACTTAATACTGGTTTGTTATAAACTGAAGAACTAGTATATGATGAACCAGCTCCACTATAACTTGGAGTGATGTTATAACCATAAGTATTACCAGTTACCAATAAATCGGTAGTGCGATATATACCCAAGTCTACTGTTCTAAGTGAACCGCCGTCAACATCAGCTCTAACTGCATATTGATAAGTTTGTCCTTTTGGAATAACAGTATTAATACCACTAAAAGTAACGTACTTACCATCGACAACACCATCAGCAACCTTCACACCATCTTTTAACAGTTCAATGTTGGTGATGTCATCACCCAATACTGCTGTACCTTCTTGGTAAACAGCTACTTGGTTGAAAGTTACATCTTCTACAGAAGAAGGATTTACTTGAAATGAGAAGAAAGTGTAATCAGTTTTACCAACTTCAATTGAAGTTGAAGTGGCATTTCCATAAGAACCTCTTTGGATTCCAACGGTACCAATAGCAATGGTTCCATTTAAGGTTTGAGTATTACCATAAACTGGTAATGAACCGCCTACTGAACCACTTCCAACTAAAGTAACGGCTGCTAATCCTAGAGCTGGAGCTTCTCCAGCATAAGAAGTACCAATAGTAGTCTGAGAAACCATATTAGCAGCTAAGTAAACATACTTAGTGGTATTAGCTGGAATTACCAAATCTTTGGTAAATGTAGCTTGGTGATTTGAATTGAAGGTTTTTGAATTGGCATCATATGGAAGCATTGTAGTACCATCTAAAATATCGATACTATCAAAAGCACCATCTTGACCAATTCCGCCTCTTTGTACAACCATTGTATCAATGGTTACACCTTGACTACCAGTAGTCAAAGCTAATTTGGTAAATGGTACGCGAGCTGCACCACCTACAACCATTCCAGAGGCTGGAGTGCCACTAGCAATAGCTACTGTCAAGTTGCCACCTGAGACAACTGGACCACTGCCTTCAGCTGGCATAAAGCCAGATAGGGCAGTCTCTTCACCAGTGATTGATGTACCTGATGTATAAGCTGAAACGCTAGTAACTGTGATTAAGTTACCATAAGCAAAGTTGTTTGCTTCAAAGGCATCAGCATCAGCAAAAGGTCTTACACTTGTACCATCTACATAGTACATGTTTTCGCCCATTTGCAATAATGTACCACTTGGATACATATCAGATAAATCAGCGCCTGAAACATAGCTTGAAGAGAAGTATCCTGGAATTACGTCTAGTACTCTAGATGCCCAGTTTGCTCCATATAAATCTTCAGCTATTTCTGCTGTAGGAATCCAGTGAAGTAATCCACCAGGACCTACGGCATAAATTTTGGCTGTGTTTTCGTGAGTTACCAATTTGGTACCAGCACGATAAGTCATAGCTCCGCCGTCTGGATACATGTCTAACTCAGCTACGTCAACTCTAACAACATCGTTAAAATTGTCATACCAAGTAGCATATGTTTTTGAATCAGGGAAGACATATTTCATTCCATCTGAACCAATATAATAAACGGCTGAACCTTGTACGCCTTGTAGAGCAAGAAGTGATCCTGCTCCATAACTACCGGCTGCCTTAACATTAAAAGGATTAAATGATAGGACAGTGGTAATTACCAAGGAAAACACAAAAAGTTTTTTTATTAAACTCATTTGTTCGGTTTTAAAAGTTCTCTAAACATTATTTAATAAGACAATTTGCAAACGTCTCCACCATATGGAGGCTCAGACTATTATATCTAGCACCCACGGCATTGCCATGCCGACCTTTCTGGTTAACTAAATAAATAGGCTCACAAATCCATCTGAAAAAATAGATTGTCTAGGAACGTTAATTAAAATCTTGTGCCGGGCAGGGCCCAACGACAAGAGTGTTGTGTTTATAACCCTCTATAGCAAGTTATAAACTAATCCCTATTTCGCGCGCGATTAGGCGATAATCTAGGGATACTAGTTTTCATTCGTGCATGGGAACAAAAACTAAATATCCTCAGACTATATGACGCCCCTGATGGACTAAATCAGCCACGTCGCGATGGGATTATAAATTAATTATTAAAATGAACTATAAAAATTTTATTTATTTTGTCACTTCTTCTGATTCTTTGATTATTTCAGTATCCTTGATATCAATAGCAGAAGATTTTATGATTTCAATATCAGGTGTTTTTTCTATTGTAGAAGTGGTAGTAGTACTAATTGGCAATTCAACAACAGGTGGTTTTTGATTTTCAAGAGCTTTGGCAGCTGCATCACTAGCTTCATTTACTTTGATAGCCTGACCAATCTTTTCCAAAGTCACTTCGGCTTTTTGATATTTTTCATTGGCCTCAGATACTTTTTCAAAAGCATCTTTAAACATTCCACTGTCTAACAATACTTTGGCTTCGGTCAATACTACTTCACTATCTTCCGAACTTTCTTTTTTTATTATCTCTATTTCATCTAGCTCAGAGCTGATGATTTTTGTTTTATCTTTTTCTCCTAAAGCATCTTTAGTTATAGCCTTTAAAGCTTCTGAATTGACTATTTCTACTTTTTGTTTGACATCTTTTACTTCAGCTGAAAGATCAGCTATTTCTGAGACTAAGATTTCTTTGACTATATTATTGATAGTGGCTACTTCTTCTGAAGATAATTCTTTACTAGCTCCCTTGTCTACTATATCTGTAGTACTTGTTTCAAAAGGTCCTACCTTACTAATCTCAGATATTTCACTAGGCGTACTAGTAGTCTTGACTACTAGTGAAGCAGCCTTATCTTCAGTTGTTTTTTGTAATTCTTCGTGTACTTCAATGGCTACAGCTACAGCCGCTTTCTTAACTTGTTTATTCAATACTTTGGCTTGAGTCAAGGCTTCGTCCAGTGCTTGATTATCAATATTTTTAGCTGTTAGCTTTTTTTCGCTTAATTTATTATCTACTTCTTTGGTAGCATCAGTCACTTTTTTGACTAGTTCTACTACTTCCAAAGCTTCTTTTTCACTTTTTACAATCTTGAGTGAGCTATCAACAGAAGTAACATCTTTTTCTAAATGAGTAATAGCTTGTTTAATAGCTTTATTTTTTTGTTCTTTGACAGCTGGTTCTACATTGACAGCTGGTTCTAAAATTTTATCAATTTCATCTAACCTTTCATTGACATGTTTTATGTGGACTTCTGTCTTTTTGACTGGACTAAAAGTAAGAGATATTTCTGCTTCTTCAATAGATCTCTTTACTGGCCACAATGTTTCACCTGGTACAGAAGCCTGAGCAGCCATATTTACGCCAAAAAACATCATAAATACCAAAAATGTTGCCAAAACTTTGGACATTGATGGAGCAACGCGATTGAAAAAACGCATCACAAAAAGATCTACCTTTTGGGAGGTTGATAATTTGTAGGCTTGCATCAGTCTATTTTGAGATGATATTTCATCCAATAGATCAAATTTGGTTGTTTTCTCCCATCTTCTGTCTGGTTGTACACTTTCCAGATTTTTGATACGAGAAATATTTTTTATTAAACTACTCATGAGTTTATTACGCGATTATTTTTTACCTTTGGTAATTGTTTTTAATTTATTTAGAGCTCTGTGAATAGTAACTCTAATATTATTTTTATCTTTACTCATGACATGTGCTATATCTTCTATTGACATGTCTTCAACATATTTGAGTAATAATACTTCTTGATATTCTGATTTTAATTTGCCTATTTCTTTGAGCAATATGTCAGCATCAATATTTTTGTCACTGGACAATATCACGCCTTCTATCATTTCAACTGACTCTGGCATATACTCTAGTGGCAGTTCTTGTTTGGAATATCTATAGTGATCCACCACTGTGTTGCGAGCTATACGGAATATAAAAGCCTGAAAACTTTTGACATGCTTTTTATCTACCAAATGTTGCCAAATCTTGAGAAAAATATCTTGAGTCAAATCTTCAGCAACTTGCTTGCTTCCTACCCTGATATATACGAAACGATAAATACTTTTAACATATTTATCATAAAAAAAGGCAAAAGCATCAGAATCTCCTGATCTAAGCTTTAAAAAAGCTATTCTTTCTTGTAAATTACCTTTTATACTCTTCATATATATAGACGTAAAAAATACCCAAAACATTACACTAAAATAAGCGCACGATTGGGTTTAGATTTTAGCTAATTTATTGGCTAATATTAGCAAATAAATTAACAGTTCAGCATATATTAGGTTTCTTTATTTTTGATAAAGATTTTTATTTATTAAAATCTTACAGATTATAACATTTTTAAAGGCCTCTGTAAAGATTGAAAACCCCCTTAAGTTCTCCTTAATATGGTGTATTTAAAGAGTCACTTCAATATCCTGCTCTGTGTTTTCACGCAAAATTTTGACAACAATAGTGTCGCCTGGTCTATAATCTTGCAATATTGAAGTAAGTGTTCTATAGCTAGATACAACATCGTTGTTTATGGCGACTATCTGATCACCAGACTTTAAGCCTGCTTTATAAGCTGGTGAATTGTAAACTATAGCTGCATACTGTGGATTGTAAACCAAATTTCCTTTGCTAGAAAAGCCACTATTATTTTCCATATCTACATATCTAAGACCCAATTTTGAACGCTCGGTGTTGTTTAATAAATGCTTGACTGCTTGCTTTATATATTCTGAAGGTAAAAGTACTGTGTCATTGTTTACATTATAAGCCAAACCAATCAAATTGCCATCCAAATTAAAATATGGAGCTCCTAGACTAACCTGCGTATCTGTAATATCAATATAATAATCTATAGTATCGGTAAATAAATATTTATTGACCGAATAATGAGGATTACTCAAATAAGTAGCCTTAAAAGAATGTTCATAAGTATTGACCAAATCTATACTGGTAAATAGCGTCTCCCCTGTTTTAAAATTATCAATTAATTGAAAATTTACTGGTTGCAAAGAATTTTCATCTATTTTTAAAAACACCACGCCACTAAATAAATCTTGAACCAAATTACTTGCTTTATATATTTTGTCGCCCAAGACTATACTGACATTATCACTGGTAGTTACTTGATTGGTAGTCATGAGCCAGCCATCAGAGGTGACTACTACAGCCGATCCCAAAAAATCATCTTTGGAAAATAAAGATTGTCCTACAGCCGCTACAGCCAACGATGGTTTATATACACCAGCTATTGTATTGTGATATTTATTACTTACATTGATCAATGGTTGTTCAATGTTGACTTTTACAGTTCTGTCTGGATTGTTGATATTAAAATAATTGGCACTATCACCAGGTAATAAATAATTACCCAATAAATAACCTCCAAAACCAGCTACAAGTCCAACAAAAATAGTCCAAATAGTCAAATTGAACATAGATGGTGGCCTTTCTGTGGTCGGTCTGGCAAAATGTTGATGTTTTTCATCCATATAATTATATAATACAGGGGGGGTTAAATTATAATATCGCTGTGATTAATACTAGCAAAACAGTCAATAAAAACAAGCTTAAATACAATCTAAAGGATTTTAAGGTATTGGCTGTATTATCTATTATAAAGAAAAACCACAAAGTTGCAATAGTCCCTGCCACATAAAAACTTAGTGGCAATAAATAGACCACTGCCATGATTTGACTAAGTAAAAACAAAGAAAAAAGCAAATAAGGCCAAGCCAGATCATCTCTGGCCCTGATAATATCCAAGGCCCAAAAAAATGTCACTATAATCAATACTAAATAAGTATACAGCAATGGAAAGTGTAAAAATGTAACCAAAGCATAAGCACTAGTGGCTAAAAACCAAAAACCAATATAATAAAAAAACTTATTAACAGCTAAATAATTGCTACTTTCTATATTATTTGTATTTTCAAAATATTTGAATATCAGCCACCAAATCAAAACCCAAGATAAAGATAAGACGAAAGATAAAATATATCTGAGGTCGCCAGATATTAATAAAAGAAAAAATAATAATTGCGAAATATATACAAAAATTAAATTAAGCCACAAAACTTTAAACTTCCAAAATTTATTTTTAGCTACAATACGACCAGACAATAATATAAGCAATATGGCTATAATAATAAGCCAATAATGAATAGCCTTTTGGCTATAAAATAAAGACCAAAAGCCAAGTAATAATATAAGAGGGTTAATAAATATTGTTAAATATTTAATCATTCTATTTCTAGTTTATAATTACTTTCTGCTTGAATAATGCTTATCAAATTATCTATTTTATCACTCAAATCTGGTAATAACCCAAGAGCTGTAGAAAAATGTTTGATAGACTGTTCTCTGACCACTTGGTCACCAGTTAAATAAAATCTCTCCCAAGCATCAAAGGCCAAAAATAAAGCAATATGAGCTGAACCTATAGAACGATCTGCACTATGAAAATTTAAAAAATTATTTTTTATAATTGCTATATTGGCTGGTGATTGATCCAGCAATACAGAATCAATCCATGGCTCTATCTCTTTTATATAATCTTCTTGTACTGTGGTATAGTCTGTTTTTTTAGCTTCATGAGTAAAAAATATAGTCACTAAACCAACTATCATAAATGCTAGCACCAAAAATAAAATATTTCTTGTTTGATTCATAATCTATATTATAACTAAAATCTCTCCTCTACGTCTAGTTTTACCCAATCATCTTTGTCTACTGACCAAGTATAAATTTCCAAATAAGAACTTGTTTCATCTTCTGAATAAACATATTCTACCTTTACATCAGAACCAGCTCGATGAGAAAAACTGGTTTTTTTGTCCAATACTTTTGGTTTGGTAACAAAACGCATCAACGTTTTTCCTTCAGCTCCAGTAAATTGAATGACTTCGGCTATGCCTGGTTCCAAATCTTCTTCATATTCATCCTCTATACCAAAATTTTCTTTGACATTGGCTCTGAGCTCTTTCCAACGTTCTTTTGTCATATATTTATATTAATATTATCCCCTATTTTTATATCTAAACTATCAATTAATCCAGCTTGAATTTCTAAAACTTTATCTACCGGTTGTGGCGAAGTATATCTTGGTAATTCGCTAATAGACAAATCTTTGACTGGAGCCAACATATTTTTTTCATAAGCAACAATTTGCTGACCATCTATCCACAACAAATCAATAGCAAAATTCATTTCCTTCATCCAAAAAGTACGCTTTTGTTTGTCAGGAAAAACAAACAACATAGCTTGATTATCGTCCATACTGGCTCGACCAGATAAACCACGCTCTATATCTGCAAAACTTTGTACAACATCGGTATCAAAATTGTGTCCCTTAATTTCTACGACTGATACTTGGGTATTAAAATAACTAAGATTATAATAAGCTACATAAAGTAACGCAGCTATAACTATAAAAAAAATTATAATAAATTTATATTTCTGCATGCTTTTCTTTGTTTACTCCGCCTTTGGCGGATAAGCGATAATTAAGCCAAGCACTAAGTGCAAACATCAAAACAAAAACTATTATTAAAGCGCCTATTTTTATTTTGGTAGTAAAAAATATAGATATTGCTCCAAAAAGCAAAGATACTGCTGAGAGAAAAAATACTATTTGCTTTTGTGAAAAACCACTGCGTAACATTCTAAAATGTAAATGTTCTTGATCACCGTGCCAAATGGCCTTGCCCAATCTCACTCTTTTTATAATCACCCAAAAAATATCCAAAACCGGCAAACCCATTACCAAAAGTGCTGTAGCAATTTTGGAACCAGAAATAATAGACAGCACTCCCAAAGCAAAACCAATAAAAGTACTGCCTCCCTCTCCCAAAAATACTTTGGCTGGATACCAATTGAACATCAAAAAACCAAATATTGATCCAGCTAAAGCCAAAGATAAAAGGGATGTACTAGATCCCACTACATCCCAATTTAAACTAACGCCAAAAATAATCAAAGAAGCTATAAGTCCAATACTAGAACTAAGACCATCTATACCATCTAAAAGCTTGGTTGTATAAGTAATGCCCAATAACCACAAAAAAGTAAGTATAATAGCTATAAAATCCCAACCAAATATACTATCTAAATATAAAATTCCACCAGCTGGATTGCTAATATAAGCAATCTTTAAACCACCACAAATCACTATTAAAGAAGCCAAAATAGGCCCCAAAATGCTAATATAAGGCTGTAGAGAGTATTTATCATCTAAATACCCATTGATCATCAAAATCAAGCCTCCGAGCAAAAACCAAGCTATTAGCTCCATATCCACCCGACCATCCAACAATAATTTGCCCTGCCACAAAATCAAAATCGTAAACAAAAAAGCAGTATAAATAGCCAAACCTCCTAAGAGTGGAGTGGGTTGTTTGTGTATCTTTCTTTCTTGACTAGGTCTGTCCAAAATATTCAATTTGCGAGCCACATAAATAATTATTTTTGAAAAAATTAAAGATAAAAAAAATGCTAAAATAAAAACAAAAATAAATTTTGGTAAATTATAAATCATTTTGAATCAAATAAGTATCTAAAATAGCTGTAGCAGCATACTTGTCTATATCTTTACTTACTCCCATTTTTTCATAAAGTTTGGAAGTCAACTGCTCATCAACTGTAGCTATATTGATAGCTAAATCACGCTGTAAGTGCTCAATAAAATTTTTGGTTAAAATAAATCTTTCATTTTCTTCTCCGGAAAAACTATTGGGCAAACCAACTACAATATCACTAATATATTCTTGTACAATAATCTCTTTGATATTTTTTAAAAAATCTTTGTCATTGGCTATTACTTTAAATGGCAAAGCTGGTCCTTTGCCTTCAGCTAAAGCAAGACCAATCCTCTTGTCACCATAATCAATACCCAAATATTTTTTATTCATACTAGATCAATTATATTAATTGCTCCTATTCTACGCTGACTGCTCCGTTGCTAAAGCAAATTCGCATCTAGCGTAGAATAATCGCAATAATAATTAAAATTACTCTGTCAAAATAATATTTCCGTCTTTGGTAATGGCTACTGAATGCTCAAAATGAGCCGTCGCACTACCATCATTTGATATTACATCCCACTTGTTATCTCTAGTTTTTACTCTCCAGTCACCACCCATGATAAGCATCGGCTCAATAGCAATAACCATACCATCAAAAATCTGAACTGATTTTCTACCTTGATAATAATTTGGTACACTGGGTTCTTCATGTACTTTTCGTCCGACCCCATGCCCAGCCAAATCTCTAACTATGCCATAACCATAAGGCTTGATAAATTTTTCTATGACCTTACCAATGTCTGATATATATCCTCCAATTTTTAATTGATCTATAGCTATATACAATGACTGTTTGGTTATTTTAAGCAATTGTTCTGACTCAGGACTAATCTTACCAACTCCCACTGTCATAGCTGTATCGGTATAAAAACCCTTATATTTAATCCCTAAATCAATACCCACTAAATCTCCTTCTTGCAAAGGCTCAGCTGTCGGAATGCCATGTACTACTGCTTCGTTTATAGATACACATAAAGCGGCTGGAAAGCCATGATAGTTTTTGAAAGCTGGCGTTCCTCCAGCTTGTTTTATCAGTTCTTCGGCTTTGGCATTTAAAGCTTTGCCCGTATTGCCAACTTTGACATCACTAGCTAGCTGACGAAGTATTTGTCCCAATATCTTACCTCCCTCTCTAAGAATTTTGATTTCTTCCGGAGTTTTTTTATCTAACATCTGTTTTTAAATAATTTAATATATCCTCTGAGACCTTGGCAATATCTTTTTTGCCATCAAAAACTACTAGTTTATTTTCTTTTTGATAATATTTTAGTAATTTTTCTATTTCTGTTCTATAAGTTTCTAAGCGTCTTTTTACTACTTCTTCTTTATCGTCTTCTCTTTGATATAGAGCTTGTCCACAAATATCACAAACATCTCCTTTAGAAGATGGATTGTACTCAATGTGAAATACATGACCATTATCACAAATACGACGTCCAGAAATACGTCTCATGGCCTCTTCATCAGATATTTCAATATTAAATACTCTATCTACCCCACAACTAGTATCTAGTGCTTCGGCTTGCTTTATATTCCTAGGAAATCCATCCAATAAATAACCATTAAAACAATAATCACTCCCCAATTCACCCAAAATCAAAGTAATCATTTGATCATCTGGTATCAAAATGCCATTGTCCATTTTTTCTTTTATTTTTTGACCCAAAACACTACCTCTGGTAACTATCTTACGCAAAATCTGACTAGCTGATATAAGGGGAACACCCAAAAAATCCATTATTACTTTGGCTTGAGTACTTTTACCAGAAGCTTGAGGTCCTAAAAGCACTATTTTTTTCATTTTATTTGACATATTTTTATTATTATAAGCACTAAAATTATACCAGAATAACTATATTTTCTCAATAAAAAAATAAAAGTCCCCCTGTTAAGAGGGATTTAGGGGGGGTAAATATATAAATTTAAAATCCTTCGTAATCTCTCATTACTAGTTGAGCGTCTATTTGCTTTACGGTGTCTATAACTACAGCGACTGTGATAAGCAAACTAGTGCCTCCTAAGCCAATAGTAGCAATACCAGTCATTGGACCAACTACTAAAGGTAATATGGCAATAAGCCCCAAAAATATAGCCCCAGCAAAGACAATACGAGTCATAGTAGTACCAAGATAGTCAGAAGTATGTCTACCTGGTCTAATACCTGGGATAAAACCACCTTGTTTTTGCAAATTTTCGGCTATTTCTGTTGGTTTGAAAATAACTGAAGTATAAAAATAGGTAAAAAATACTACCATTAAAAAGTAAAATGCTGCATAAAAAACCTGATCAGCAAAAATATCTATAGTCCATTGTGAAAAACCAGCTATCCAATCAACTTGTGACCTGACAAAAAACTGAGCCACCATTGGTGGGAATATAAGTACTGAAATAGCAAAGATAATTGGAATTACCCCAGCTTGATTAACTCGAAGTGGTAAATGAGTTTTTACACCACCGACATTTTTTTGACCTACCACATGACGTGCATAAGAAACTGGAATATTTCTAGTACCTTCGGTAATAAGTACAATAGCTGCTATAGTAATCAAAGCAATGGCTGCAAATATTAATAAATTTAATACCATTGTATTGTCTACGGCTATAAAAGTATTTCTAAGGGATTGTGGCAAACCACTGACAATACCAGCAAAGATAAGTAGTGATACACCATTTCCAATGTGTTTTTCTGTGATAAGCTCACCTAGCCACATCAAAAATATAGTACCAGCTGTCACTATAAGTAAAGTAGTCACCAACTGCAAAGCAGTCATATTGCCAAGCAATGCTCCTCCAGTTTGACTAGATAATAATCTAATAAAACTATAGCCCTGAATTACTGCCAAAGGAACTGTAAGTATTCTAGTATATTGATTTATTTTACCTTTTCCATATTCACCTTCTTTTGATAAAGCTTCTAGCTTTGGTATAATCATCACCAATAATTGAAAAATAATAGAAGCTGTAATATAAGGACCAACACCAAGCATTACAATTGAAAAGTTTTGCATAGCTCCACCAGAAAATAAGTCCAACAAACCCAAAACTTGATTACCTTCAAAATAAGCTTGCAAATCTCCTGGATTTACACCTGGTACTGGAATATGAGCTGCTATTCTAAATACAATCAAAAGAGCCAAAACAAATAATATATTGTTTCGGATATCTTTGGCCTTAAAAATTTGTTGTAATTTAGCTAGCATAATAAAAATTATTATTTTTTATCTCCTGATTTTTCAACTTTGGAACTTTCTGACTTTTTAACTAACATGGCTTGGCCACCAGCTGTTTCAATTTTTTCTTTAGCACCAGCAGAATAAGCATTTGCTTCAACAGTTATTTTTTTTGTTAATTTGCCGTCTGATAAAACTTTTACACCATTGGCAATGGTTTCAATAAGTCCAGCTTTGAGCATAGCTCTAATATTTACAGTATCACCATCAGAAAAGTTTTTTTCCAAATCAGCTATATTGATAATCGCTCTAGCTGTATTCAAAGATTTAAAACCTCTCACTTTAGGAATTCCCAAAAGATAGCTTCTTATACTTCTAAGAGCCAAACCTGACCTACCACCAGAACGAGAACGTTGTCCTTTCATACCACGAGTAGAATAATTTCCACTACCAGTTGCATTTCCACGTCCTAGTCTTTTACTTTTTTTGTCAGTACCTTTTGATTTTTCTAAATTATGTAGACTTAACATACTTATTTGCTTTCTTTATCTTTTTTAACTTCCGGTTTAGCTTGAGCTTTTTTTGGTAAAACAACCTGCTTTGTTTTGTTAGATGCTTTAGCGGCTGCTACAGCTTGTGGCACAAAAGAATTTAAGGCTTTGATAGTAGCTTTGGCATTATTTACTTTGTTGCTTGTCCCCAAAATTTTGGCTACTACATCTTTGATACCGGCGAGTTCCAATACTACACGCATAACACCACCAGCTTTAATACCACTACCACTACGAGCAGGACGCATCATTATCTTGGCTGAATGATCAGAAATATGTATTTCATGAGGTACTGTTCCTTCAATAATAGGCACTTCAATAAGATTTTTTCTGGCTTTGGCAACTGACTTTTGAATAGCCATAGATACATCAGCTCCTTTGGCGATACCAATACCAACTTTACCTTTCTTATCACCAATGACCATAGTAGCTCTAAATTTCATTCTTTTACCACCAGCCATCACACGAGTAACACGAGCCAAATCTAATACTCTTTGATCAAAATCATCTTTTGGTTTTTCTGATACTTTTTTTCTACCACCAGCTCCTCTAAAACCACCAGATTTTCTTGGCGGAAATTTTCTAGCCTCTGGAGTTCCTGTTGAAGCTACTACTGGTTTCACGTCTTTTGTTTTTTTATCTTCCATATATTAAAAATTTATACCTGCTTTTCTAATCCCATCAGCTAGAGCTTTTACTCTACCATGATATTTATAAGCGCCTTTATCAAAAATAATTGCTGCTATTTTATTAGTTTTTAACTTTTTACCAAATTCTTCACCTAAAATAGTAGCTATTTCTGTCTTAGTACCTTTGGCTTTCATGTTTTTATCGCTCATGGCTGCTAAAGTTTTTTTGGATACATCATCAATAGCTTGGACACTTATATGCATCAAAGATCTAAAAACAGATACGCGAGGCTTCTGAGCCGTACCAACAATCTTGGCTCTAGTCCTACGTTGTCTTTTGATAATATTATTTCTCTTTACTTTATTTTTATCCTTCATAGTATTTTAATTAAGCTGATTTAACTACTTTACCAGCTTTTCTACGGATTTGTTCATCAATATATTTGATACCTTTACCTTTGTATGGTTCTGGTTTTTTTATAGATCTGATTTCGGCTGCTACTTGACCAAGTAGTTGTTTATCTGTGCTTGATAATTTTATATTATTTTTTTCAACTACAGCATCAATACCAAGTGGCAAGTCATATTCTACTGGATGTGAAAAACCAACATTAAGAATCAATTTTTTACCTTGTAAAGCTACTTTAAAACCAACACCATTTATTTCTAATTCTTTGGTAAATCCTTCTGTAACACCTACTACTGCATTATTTACCAATGCTCTAGTAAGACCCCAAAGGGCTTTTTCTGTACCTAGTTCTGGATTTTTTACGGTAAAAATAATTTGTTTATCTTTTTCTTCAATAGCAACGCCACGAGGCAAGATAAAATTCAAAGATCCTTTTGGTCCTTTGATATCTACTTTAAAACCTGCGTCTTGAGCATTTATTTTTATTTCAACGCCCTGAGGTATTTCTATTGGTTTTTTTCCTACTCTTGACATAAATTTATATTACCAAATTTCACACATTAATTCTCCACCTATATTTTGACGTTTTGCTTCTTTGTTTGTCATAATTCCTTTAGAAGTAGAAAGAATAGCCAAACCATAACCATTCAAAATATGAGGCAATTCTTTACCAGCTGCATAGATTCTTTGACCTGGTGTAGAAAGTCTCTTGATATGACGAATAGCTGGACCATTGGCTGTATATTTTAATTCAATCTTAAGTTCATCAAACTTACCATTTTTGATTTTTTCTACTTTACCTATGTATGCTTCTGATTCCAAAATTTTCGCAACATTAAACTTTAATTTTGAATAAGGCAAAACCACCTCTGGCTTTTTGACGGCCACGGCATTCCTGATTCTTGTTAGCATGTCTGCAATAGGATCTGTCATGTTATTTTAAATTTAAATTAATTACCAACTTGCTTTTTTAATTCCTGGAACTTCACCTTTATTGGCTAATTCCCTAAAACAAATACGACAAAGATCAAACTTTCTCATATAAGCATGATGCCTGCCACAACGCCAACAACGACTTGTAGTGCGTGTTGAATACTTTGGCTTTTTATTTGATTTTGCAATTTGCGCTGATGTTGCCATATTTCTTTATTAAAATTATTTTTTACTTTTTTTAAATGGAAATCCCAAAACTTTCAATAATTCCAAAGCCTCTTTACTATTTTTAGCAGATGTAACAATGCTAATTTCTAAACCATGTGTATTGTCTACATCTTCCATACCAATTTCTGGAAATACGATATGCTCTTTTAAACCGATTGTATAATTTCCATTTTTATCAAATCCTTTTTTAAGATCTAGACCAAAAAAATCTCTAAATCTAGGAAAAGTGATATTAACCAATCTGTCCAAAAAATCATACATTTTTTCACCACGTAAAGTTACTTTAGCTCCTACTACCATACCTTTACGTACTTTGAAGTTTGAAATAGATTTTTTTGCTTTAGTAGTTATTGGCTTTTGACCACTAATACGCTCCAAAATAGAAACAGCTAATTCAATCCATTTCTTGTCTTGAGTAGCTTTACCAATACCAACATTGAGTACAACTTTTTCAACTTTTGGAACAGCCATTATATTTTTTAGGCCCAAAGTCTCTTTTAGTTGACCTCTTAATTCTTTCTTGTATTTATCTGCTAATCTGCTCATATATTTATACTAATCTATTACTTCATTACATTTTTTACAAAATCTAGCTTTTGTTTTTTTATTTACATCCTCGACACTATTTGAAATCTTTATGCCCAGACGGCTAGCTTTATTACACTTGGGACAAACAATCATCAAATTGCTAGTAATAACCGGACCATTAAACTGCACTCGTTGACCTTTTTCACCCTTTTGTCTTGGTTTAAGATGTTTGTACATAACATTGATACCTTCGGCCACAACTTTATTCATCTCAGGCAAAATTTGTAAAACTTTACCAGTTTTACCTTTATCCTTACCAGACATTACTTGTACTTTGTCGTTTACTTTTATCTTCATATATTTATAATACTTCAGGAGCTAATGAAACAAGTTTGGAATATCCTGCTGCTCTAAGCTCACGAGCTATTGGCCCAAAAATACGAGTTCCCTTGATTTCTTTGGTCTTTTTATCAACAATCACAACTGCATTATCATCAAAACGAATATAAGTGCCATTTGTTCTTCTCATTTCTTTTCTTTGTCTGACAATAACTGCATGAAGTACTTGTCCTTTTTTTACAGCACCATGTGGTTGAGCACTTCTGACAGCAACAGTAATCAGATCGCCAACACGAGCATATCTTTTTTTGTAACCACCTAAAACTCTAATGCATTTTACTAATTTTGCACCTGAGTTATCAGCGACTTTTAATAATGACATGTGTTGAATCATATCGGTATTCTTATTTTACTTTTTTAATTACGCGCCATCTTTTATCTTTTGAAATTGGACGACATTCTTCAATTATTACTTTGTCGCCTACTTTATACTCATTTTTTTCATCATGAGCTTTATATTTCTTTGATGACTTATATTGTTTTTTATATTTTGGGTGAGTTTTTATACTAGTTACCAAAACCACAACGGTTTTATCCATCTTGTCACTAGCGACTTCACCTTCAAATTTTCTTTTAGTTACTTTATTTTCCATCTTATTTTAAATTATTTCTTTTCTTCTTTAGTTTTATCTTCAGATACCATTCTTTTTTCATTCAAAACAGTCAAAACTTTGGCTGCATCTTTTTTGATTGTTCTTATCTGTCTAATATTTTTTAATTGATTGTTGGCAATAGAAAATCTAAATTCACGATTTTTATTTCTAAGATCAGCTAAACTTTCGTTTAATTTTTCTATGCTCAATTTTCGTAATTCTGCTATTTTCATAATCTTTTATATCAATTCTTTGCTAACAAATTTTGTCTTAACTGGTAGCTTATAACTAGCAAGTTGCATAGAGCGTTTAGCAGTAACCTCGTCAACACCTCTCATTTCAAACATAATAGTACCAGGCTTTACTGTAGCAACATAATGATCTACAGCGCCTTTACCTTTACCCATTGGCATTTCACTACCTTTGGCAGTGATTGGTTTGTCTGGAAAAATACGAATAAATACTTCACCACCACGTTGAATATGACCGACAATAGCACGACGAGCAGATTCAATTTGACGAGCAGTAATCCAAGCAGTTGATAAACTTTTTAGACCATACTCACCAAAGCTTACCTTTGTCATACGGGTAGCTTTACCTTTTATCTTATCGCCTCTATGCCATTTTCTATGTTTTACTTTCTTTGGTGCTAACATATATATTATTTCTTAACTTTTACTTTCTTGATACCTGGTTTTTCTACTGGTGCTTTTTTCATAGCATCACCAGAAAATAATTTGGCACTTTTGACAGGAGCTGGTTTTTTGGCATCTTTAGATTCTTTTTTATCAAAATATTCTCCTTTATAAATCCATACTTTAATACCAATAACACCATACATAGTGTTGGCTACTCCTCGGCTATAATCAATATTTGATCTGAGTGTTTGTAAAGGAATTTTACCTTCTACTACTTTCTCATTACGAGCAATATCTACACCATTTAATCTGCCAGCTACCATAATTTTTGCACCCTTAGCACCAGCCTTCATAATCTTGTCTATATTTTGTTTTATAACCCGACGGAAAGGAATACGTTTTTCCAAATCTATTCTAACAGCATCAACAATTATATTGGCCGATAAATTTGGAATAGAAACTTCTTTGATATTTATACTCAATTTAATATCTTTATCCAAAAAATCTGCTTTGACTTTTTTCTTCAAATCTTCAATGCCTGATCCCCCACGACCAATAATAAGACCTGGTTTGGCGGCCAATATATTGACTATTACTTCACCTCTAGATCTTTCAATATCAATCCTATCAATACTAGCATCTCTAAGTTCTTTTTTTAGACTTCTTCTTAAAGAAACATCTTGCTGTAAGAATTTGGCAAAATCATGACCAGAATACCAACGAGATCTCCATTGCTCGCTCATTCCTAATCTAAATACTCTTGGATTTACTTTTTTTCCCATATGATTAACCTTTTTTTACTTTAGAGTTGTCTTTGGCTGCACCAGCAGTAGATTCTTTAAGTGATTTTTTACCTACATTACTACTAATTTTTTTGTCTTCAGTTTTTGAGCTTGGTTTTTCACCAGTCTTGGTCAAATCAACAGTTTCTATTGCTACTTTACTTTTTTCTTTTTTATTGATCTTTACACCTTCTTTTGTCTCTAAAACAATTTCTATGTGTGAAGAAGCTTTTCTAAAAGGATGAGCACGACCAAAAGCAGCTGGCTTCCAACGCTTTAAATCCATTGCCTTGTGCACTATAATACTTTTAATCTTCAAATCTTCTTCTTTTACACCATACTTATCTATGGCATTAGCCATAGCAGACTTTAGAAGTTTTTCAATAACTGGAGCTGACTTCTTGAAAGTAACTGGCAATTTGGCCAAAGCAGTCACAACATCCAATCCACGGATAGCATCAGCTACCAGACGAACTTTTTTGGATGATATATGAAGATTCTTCAATTTTGCTTTTGATTCAACCATATTATATTAAATATTATTTTTTATCTTGGCTTTTGGCCATTTTACCACCATGAACAATAAATTTTCTGGTAGGAGAAAATTCTCCTAAACGATGTCCGACCATATTTTCTATTACGTGAACATTTAAATGGTTTCTGCCATTGTGTACTCCAAAAGTAAATCCAACCATCTCTGGTGTGATTACTGAAGAACGTGACCAAGTTTTGATCACTTTCCCACTCTCTGGATTTGATCCTTGCACTTTTTTTAATAGTTTGGGATCAGTAAATGGACCTTTTTTTAAACTTCTTGACATATTTTATGATACTTATAAATTAGTTTCTACCAGTTTTTGATGCGCGACGTTTTACAATCATTTTGTTGGTCGGATTATTTTTGGATCTAGTCTTAACACCATAAGCTGGTTTGCCTTTGTAAGTCTTTGGATGTTTCATACCAATTGGGTTGTGACCTTCACCACCACCATGAGGATGATCAACTGGATTCATAACTTTACCACGAACAGTAGGTCTAATACCCATATGACGTTTACGTCCAGCTTTACCGAATCTGATATTTCTATATTCTGGATTACTTACTATTCCAATAGAAGCCATACATTTTTCCGGTACTACTCTTATTTCGCCACTTGGCATCTTTAGTTGGGCCTTACCTTCGTAAATAGCCATAAGTATCAAATTATTTCCAGCACTACGAGCCATTTGTCCACCTTTGCCCGGAGTCATCTCTACGTTATAGACAGTAGTACCAGTGGGAATATTTTTCAAAACTAGACGGTTACCAGTTTTAATATCAATCTTTTTTTGTGAAGAAATAACCTTGTCACCAGCTTTCATACCCTCTGGAGCCAAAATATAACTTCTGGAACCATCAATATAAACAACTAAAGCAATATTAGCATTTCTATTTGGATCATATTCAATGCCTTCTACTTTGGCGACCATGTCAAATTTTGTTCTTCTAAAATCAATAATTCTTAGTTGTCTTTTGACTCCGCCTCCTTTGTGTCTGACTGAAATACGGCCTTGGTTGTTTCTACCAGCTTTTTGTTTTTTGATCTTAATCAAAGATTTGACCGGACGTTTTTTACTGAGGTCTTTATTGACTAATACGCTGGTCTGACGACGAGCTGGTGAGGTTGGTTTGTAAACTTTAATTGGCATATATAATCTTTAAATACCTTCGTATAATTTTATACTATCACCTTTTTTAAGGGTAACGATGGCTTTTTTAATATTGCTTGTACTACCATGTCTTCTACCAAAACTAACAGATTTTCCTCTTTTGTTTATTATATTTACAGCAGTTGGCAAAACACCATATACTTCTTGAATAGCTTTTTTAATAGCTACTTTATTTGCCTTGATTGCTACTTCAAAAGTATATTTACCATCAGCTGCTCCAACAGTAGCTTTTTCAGAAATAATTGGTCGAAGTAAAAATCTATAAGCTGTTGCATTTTTACTTGTAACACTTTTTCGTTCTGATTTTTCAGCAGATTTTTTTGTACTATCTTTAATAACCGGTTTTGTAATTACCTTCTTATTATCGTTTTTTTTATCATCCGTAGCTTTAGCAGAGGATGAAGTTTTTTTGTTGAACAAACCCATATATTTATATATAATGTTCGCTTACTTTTTTAAGTAATTCTTTATTAATAACTAAATACTCTTTTTTCATTAAATCAACAATATTTAAACTACCAAAATTGATAGTATCTACTTTTGATAAATTCTTTGAAGCTCTAACAATATTTTCTTCAGCATTCTTAGTAACCACTAAAGTTGATTTATTTTTATTTGGTAATTTTGAAAAAACCGTATTCAATACTTTGGTCTTAGCTTCTGGTATATTATATGTTTCTAACAAAATTAATTTATCGTTGGCTACTTTATCAGATAATACCATAGCTAGAGCTTTTTGTTTTACTTTTTTGTTTACTTTAACAGAAAAATTTCTAGAACTAGTTGGTCCAAAAGTAATACCACCACCAATCCACAATGGAGAACGAATAGAACCATGACGAGCACGACCAGTACCTTTTTGTTTCCATGGTTTTTTACCACCGCCACGTACTTCTGATCTGCCTTTGGTATGAGCTAGTACTTCTCTAGAATTTTTTTGCTGAGCAACAACCATCTCTTGAATAATTTGTGGATCAACAGCTATACCAAAAAGTGCCGGATTAAGAATTTCTTCTCCTGTCTCCTTGCCTTCTAAATCGTATAATTTTACTTTAATATCTGCCATATAATTATTTTTTCTCTACTTTCTTTTCTTCTTCTTTAACTGCTTCTTTTTTATCTTCAAGTGGCTTGACTTCTTCTTTAGTTTCTTCTTTTTTAACTTCAGTAATTATTTCTTCTTTTTTTTCTGCTTTTTTATTTTCTACAAAAGTAAGTTCGCCATCAGCCAATATTGTAACCAAAGAATTTTTATGTCCAGGAATCGCTCCTTTAATATAAAGTAAATTTTTATCTACATCAACTTCAATTAATTTAAGATTGGAAACAGTTATAGTGTCTGTACCCATGTGTCCTCCCATACGAGTACCTTTGAGTACGCGAGCAGCATCAGTAGCACCGATAGAACCAGGCATTCTAAGTTGATCTTTATGACCATGAGTAGCTGGAGAACCACCAAACCCATGTCTTCTGACTACACCTTGAAATCCTTTACCTTTTGATGTAGCAGTAACCTTTAACTTGTCTCCGACTACAAAACTACTAACATCAAAAACTTTGGCTCTGGCAAAATTATCAACCTTTTCTAATCTAAATTCCTTCAAGTATCTAAAATTTTCTAAATTTTTTAGATGACCTGCCATTGGTTTACTTAATCCCTTCTTGTTCTTGGTAGCATATCCCACTTGAACAGCACTGTAACCATCCTTTTCATTGTTCTTTACTTGAACAACTGTACAAGGACCAGCTTCAACAACTGTAACAGGAACTACACGACCGTCTTCTTGGAACTTCTGGGTCATATTCAATTTTCTTCCTACAATAAACTTGGCCATATATTTCTTAATTCTTATTATTACTACCCTGTCATTCCGGACTAGCTCAGTAATCTCATTGAGATCCGTAATCAAATTCAGGATGAAAAGTGTAAAAAAATTGCAATTCTGTCTTCAAAAATACTTATTTAAAATACTTTTAAGGATAAAATTGCAACTACTAGGTCTATTCCTAGCTACTGGTTATTTTTGTTGTAATTTTCCGTTTTTGGCGGAAGCAATTTTTATCCTTCTTAAATACCTTGTCTCTCTATACACTTCCTAGTTATCTAGGGTTATACAAACACACAAAGTATTTTTAATTTTTAGCCCTGAGCGTTAGCCGAAGAGCTACATTTTAATCTCTAAATCAACACCAGCTGGTAAATTGAGACTCTGTAAAGCATCAATTGTCTGTGGAGTAGGGTCTATAATATCCAATAGTCTCTTGTGAACTCTCATTTCATACTGATCACGAGCATCTTTGTGAACAAAAGTTGAACGAAGAACTGTAAACTTCTTTTTTTCTGTCGGTAGCGGAATTGGTCCAATGATCTTTGCTCCGGTACGATCAACCGTTTCAATGATAGTCTTGGTAGACTGATCAATGATCTTATGATCATAAGCTCTAATCTTGATACGAATTCTTGACTGAGTATCTTCTTTAGCTTTGACTGGCATGAAATTTATTGATTGTTAATTTGCTTATTAAGTACTTAAACTACTATACCCACCCCGCAAAGCGGGATGGGTATTTAAATTTATTTTATAATTTTTGTTACTACACCAGCACCAACAGTACGACCACCCTCACGGATAGCAAACTTTGATTTTGCTTCTAAGGCAACTGGAGCAATTAATTTAATAATTAAATTAATTGTATCACCAGGCATTACCATCTCTGTGCCTTCTGGAAGCATTACTTCACCAGTAATATCAGTAGTACGAATATAAAACTGTGGTTTATAACCTTTGAAAAATGGAGTGTGACGTCCACCTTCTTCTTTACTTAAAATATAAGTCTCAGCTTCAAATTCGGTATGAGGAGTAATAGAACCAATCTTGGCCAAAACTTGACCACGCTCTACATCTTCTTTCTTGGTACCACGAAGTAAAAGACCAGCATTATCACCAGCTCTACCTTCTTCAAGTTGTTTGTTAAACATCTCAATACCAGTAATAACAGTCTTGGCAGTAGGGTTTATACCAACCATTTCTACTTCATCGTTTAATTGTACAGTACCTCTTTCAATACGACCAGTTACCACAGTACCACGTCCTTCAATTGAGAAAATATCTTCAATCGGCATCAAAAATGGTTGATCAGTATCACGCTTTGGTTCTGGAATATATTCATCAACAGCTTTAATCAAATCTAAAATAGGTTTTGCATCATCGCCAACTGGATTTTCCAAAGCTTTTAGAGCACTACCACGAACAATTGGAGTTGCGTCTCCAGGGAATTCATATTTCTTTAATAAATCTCTAATTTCTTCTTCAACCAAATCAACCAATTCTGGATCATCTACTTGATCCATTTTGTTTAAGAAAACAACAATATAAGGCACACCTACTTGACGAGCCAATAGAATATGTTCTCTAGTTTGAGGCATTGGACCATCAGCGGCTGATACTACTAAAATAGCACCGTCCATTTGAGCTGCACCAGTAATCATGTTTTTGACATAGTCAGCATGACCTGGACAGTCAACATGAGCATAGTGTCTTTTATCTGATTCATACTCAACATGAGCTGTAGCAATGGTAATACCACGTGCTTTTTCTTCTGGAGCATTGTCAATCTGATCAACGTCCTTTTGTTGAGCTACACCACCATTTGCAGACAATACTTTTAAAATAGCTGCAGTTAAAGTAGTTTTACCATGGTCTACGTGACCAATGGTTCCCACGTTTATATGTGGTTTTTCACGTTTGAAAATATCTGCCATTTGATTTTTTCTCCTTGTAATAGCCCCCCTTAAAATTTAGAGGTTTGTGAACCAGCTATTTAAAATATTAATTATTATTTATTAATTATATGTTTTTTTAAAACACAAAGATTATAGAACTGTTTTTGATTTTTGGCAAGCCCCTAAGAGCAATATCTTCCCTATTAACCTCTTTTAGCTAATATTAGCTAAAATTTAGTCTACAGGCTCAATATAGTACCTGTCTTCATCTGAAGTTACTGACTTATCAACAATGGTCTTGTTTTTGACATTTTCAGAGTTTTCTAAATGTTTATCATCTTTACGAAGCGTATCTACTTTAAAATCTTCTAAACTATAATCACCCAAATCATCCTGTGAGGCTTTCCAAACCGCTATATCACGATTGATTTTACTAAGTAATTCATCTTCTGAAAGATTTTTGACTGAAGATGGACCATGTAATAATGCCTCGTATTCCTTGATAGACATTACTACATAAGGATCATGATGTTCAGATAAAACAATAACCTTATCACCAGTTTTGGCTGCTAATTCTAATACTTTGTCTAGTTGCTTATAATTTGGCATATTTTTATGCTTAATATGCCCATATCTTATAGCAAAAAACTATGTTTTGTCAAACGACCTGCAATGTTTTGTACAACCTCGCAGGTTGATGAATTGACAAAATATTAAATATATGCTATAATTCTGTATTATAAAAAGTTCCTTGCCAAAATTAACTCCAAGATACAAAATTGGAGAAATGAGAACAGACAATTTTAGCTAGATTTTATTGGGCCTCTGCTCAATGATTTCAGTGTATTTGTCTGGTCGCTGGTGACCTCGGTCAAAACCACGACAGCTCATCTCCAGTTTTGTGTCTTGGAAATAACTCTGAGATACAAATAAACAGGAATGGTGTAGAATGACGATCTTCAATCTTGTCCAAGCTCTTGTCTTGGATTTCAGCTGGATTTCCAAAGAAGGCCAGCAAGAAATGGGAATTAACATCTAATTCCCTCGTATCTCTTTGGCGGTCAAAGATAACACCTATCTATTTAGACCGCCTCCCTCCCAAGTTTATTAAAAATTAGTAAATTTAGGAGAGATAAAAGTTAATTACAATTATTTTCCAATAAGAAGAATTGTTGGGAAAAACAAAACCTACAAGGAGGTTCCATTTTGAATCAAAAACACCTTCCGAATATTTCGGAAAACACTACTATCGATCAGTTGATCGATATGGCCGCCAACATCGGAGATCTGGGCAAGAGACAGTGGCCGAAAAAAAATATAACCGCCCATCACAAGGTGGTGGGAAAAACAAAGAGCCAAAAGATCAAGGGACTGGCCGTCATGGTCAGCCACCTCAAGGTGCAGATTCGCTTGCTCGATAAGCAGATCGACGCTTTGCCGATTGACATGCCGAGCATCGAAAGAGAGCCCTTTGAACAAAGGCTCATGATTCTTGATCACCAATACTCCAAATTAAAGACTCATTTGAGTCTGGAAATCTTCAAGGAGTTCGAAGATGAACTCCAAAATCAAGATTTCGTTGGCGTAGGTGATCGTGGTCAAGTGTACTACCTGGATATTCCGGGCATCAGTGATGCTTACGCTAGCATCCAAGAAACAGCCGACGACATCGACGAGGGTGATTTGATCTTCTAAATACCCTCCTCCCAGCTGATCCATCATCGATCAAAAATACTAGGAGCGCTTTACACCACAGGCGCTTCTTTCTTTTTATCTAAAACAAAAAACTCCACTTTCGTGGAGTTTTAAAAATATAATTTTAAGCTTTTTTCATTATCTCTTCAGCAACATTACGAGGTACTTCTTGATATTTACCAAATTCCATAGAGTAACTAGCTCTACCTTGAGTCATAGATCTAAGAGCAGTAGCATAACCAAACATCTCTGATAATGGTACTTCTGCTTTGATTACTTTTACACCACCCCGATCACCCATTTCTGATACTTGTCCTCTTTTGGAATTCAAATCACCAATAACATCGCCCATGTATTGTTCTGGAGTAACAGCTTCTACTTTCATGATTGGTTCCAAAATTACTGGATTGGCCAATCTAAAAGCTGCTTTAAAAGCCATGGAACCAGCTATCTTAAAGGCTGCTTCAGATGAGTCAACATCATGATAAGATCCATCATAAACAGTAACTTTTACATCCTGAATCTTATAACCAGCCAATATTCCGTTGTCCATAGTTTCTTTAACACCTTTTTCAATAGGGGCAATATATTCTCTGGGAATAGCTCCACCTTTTATTTTTTCTATAAATTCAAAACCTTTACCAGCTTCTTGAGCTTCTACTTTTAACCAACAGTGGCCATATTGACCACGACCACCAGATTGTTTGATATATTTACCTTCAGCTTCAGCACTACCAGTAATGGTCTCTTTATAAGCAACTTGAGGAGCACCAACATTGGCTTCTACACCAAATTCACGTTTCATACGATCAACAATAATATCCAAATGAAGCTCTCCCATACCACCAATAATAGTTTGGTTTGTTTCTTCATCTGAGCGAACAGTAAAAGTAGGATCTTCTTCAGTAAGCTTGGCCAAGGCCATACCCATCTTTTCTTGATCTTGTTTGGTCTTTGGTTCTACAGCCACAAAAATTACTGGCTCAGGAAATTCCATAGTCTCAAGTATCACTGGACGAGCTGGATCACACAAAGAATGTCCAGTAGTGGTATCTTTCAAGCCAACCACTGCAACAATGTCACCACTAAAAATTTCATCTACTTCTTCTCTGGCATTGGCATGCATACGTAAAATTCTACCAATTCTTTCTTTCTTTTCTGTATTGGCATTATAAACATAAGAACCAGATTTTAAATTACCAGCATAAACACGAACAAAAGTAAGTCTACCAACATAAGGGTCTGTAGCTACTTTAAAAGCCAAACCAACAAATGGTTCATTGTCACCAATCTTTACTGATATAACATGTTCTTCATTTCTAGGTTCAGTACCTTCAATTGGTGGCACATCTATAGGAGATGGTAAATAAGATACAATAGCGTCCAATAAAAACTGAACACCTTTGTTTTTTAAAGCACTACCACAAAATATTGGCACAATCTTGTTGTCAATGACAGCTTTACGAAGCACTTTTTTAATATCTTCTATAGCTGGTTCTTCTCCCGCAAAATATTTTTCCATCAAAGCTTCATCATGCTCAACGATAGCTTCAATAAGTTCAGCACGATATTTTTCTACCTTCTCTTTCATGTCTTCTGGAATATCTCTTTTTTCATATTGTTTACCATCTTCATCAAGATAATACCAAGCTTCACGTTCTAATAAATTTATAATCCCAGTAAAAGTTTCAGCTGCACCAATTGGAAGTTGCATTGGATGAGCTTTTTTGGTCAATCTTTCATGTATTGTACCCATGTCAAAATAAAAATCAGCTCCCATTCTGTCCATTTTGTTTATAAAAGCCAGTCTTGGTACATGATATTTATCAGCTTGTCTCCAAACAGTTTCAGATTGTGGCTCTACACCAGCTACACCATCAAATATAATCACACCGCCATCAAGTACACGTAGTGATCTTTCTACTTCAACTGTAAAATCAACGTGACCTGGAGTATCAATAATATTGATGTTGGCTTTTTCACCACCCAACCAATCTGGCAAAGTCCAAAAACAAGTAGTGGCCGCTGAAGTAATAGTTATACCACGTTCTTTTTCTTGTTCCATCCAATCCATTTCAGCTTTACCTTCATGGACTTCTCCAATTTTATGTTTTTTTCCAGTATAAAATAAAATACGCTCTGTTACTGTAGTTTTTCCAGCATCAATGTGAGCAATAATTCCAATGTTTCTTATTTTTTCTAAAGGATGTTCTCGAGACATATTATTTTATTTAGTTTTAAAAATAAAATGCAGACAAAGTCTGCCTTTTATTTTGAGTGATTATTAGTTTAAGCAAAGTGAGCAAAGGCCTTGTTTGATTCAGCCATTCTTTGTACGTCCTCACGTTTTTTCATAGCAGCACCTTCATTATTGAATGCAGCTATCAATTCTTCTCCCAATCTTTTGGACATAGCAGCACCTTTTCTAGCACGAGCTGCTTCAAGAATCCAACGATAGGCTAAAATAGTTTTTCTATCTCCGGTCACTACAATCGGTACCTGATAATTGGCACCACCAATTCTCTTACCTTTGACTTCTAAACTTGGAGATACATTGCGAATAGCTCCATCATAAATCTCAATTGGATCTTGTTTTGTTTTTTCAGAAATATAATCAAAGGCATCATAGACAACTCTTTGAGCTGTAGTTTTTTTGCCATTAGACATTATTTTATTTATCAATTTGGCAATATCAATCCTTTGAAATTTAGGATCTGGCAAAATACGTCTTTTTGGAGATTGTTTTCCTCTCATATTATTTTAACTTTTTTTAGCTGATTTTTCTTTTTTGGTTCCGTACAAAGATCTACCTTGTTTTCTACCTTGTACTCCTTGAGTATCATAAACACCACGGACAATATGATAACGTACACCAGGCAAATCTTTTACTCTTCCCCCACGAATAAGTACAATACTGTGTTCTTGTAAGTTGTGTCCTTCGCCTGGGATATAAGCTGTGACTTCCATACCGTTGGAAAGTCTGACCCTGGCAATTTTACGAAGAGCTGAGTTTGGTTTCTTTGGAGTACTAGTGGTTACCTTAATACAAACACCACGTTTAAATGAAGCTCCTTCAGGAAGTTCTGTTTTTCTTCTTCTCAAAGAATTTAAAACCGTATGCAAGGCTGGAGTAGAACTCTTGGTTTTTTTACTCTTTCTAGGTTTTTTCAATAATTGATTTACTGTTGGCATATTTTATAATGCAAAAAATTAAAATTAATACTATATTAGTTGCTTTTTCCGTAAAACGGGATCCCGCTACGCGGGAAAAGTCCCCAATAAAGTAACATAAAAAATTATCAAAGTCAAGGCTTTGGCTTGTTTACAAGTCTATTTTAAGGATTTTTCTAAAATAATAAATATATCAAATTTACAAAAAAGCCAAAAATACGACCAAAAATATTGATACCAACAAAATTATCTAAAAATATGAGGCCAAGTAATATCCATGGCCCATTGACACTAAACTTACGCTTAAACTCATCCATATGAGCTGGTAAAGCAGCAAAAAGAACTTTGGAGCCATCAAGTGGTGGAATAGGAATAAGATTGAATATCCCTAATATAAAATTGATAAATATTAAGTAAAATATAAAATCAAAAACCAAAGAACCTTCGTTTACAAATTTGATCAAAATATGAACAATGCCAACGAAAATAGCTACTGAGATAAAATTTGAAACTGGACCAGCCAAAGAGACCAAGGCACTACCCCATTTTTTCCATTTTAGATTATAAGGGTTGACTGGTACTGGCTTTCCCCAACCAAAACCAGCAAATAAGAGCATCAGTGTACCAAAAAACTCCATATGAGACAATGGATTTAGATTTAAGCGACCACTGTATTTGGCTGTGTTGTCCCCCAAATATGTAGCAACTAAGGCATGAGAAAATTCATGAATTGTTAGTGCATATATAATTGATAAAACCACAACCAAAAACATTGATGGGTCTGAAAATAATGTTGATATTAACATAGCGTTGACAAAAAATTACTTTTATGATAAATTATTGTACGTCGTATTAATAATTATAGCTTAATTAATTAGAAATTCAAAGTATATGGCTAAAGTATGTGATATCTGTAACCGAGGAAAAGTCAGTGGTAATTCACGCAGCCACTCCAATGTTGCTAGTAAAAGAACAATGAAAATCAACTTGCAATCCAAAAAACTTGGTGGTGCTCGCGTTATGATTTGTACCTCTTGTTTGAAGACTTTAAATAAAATGAAAAAAGCTTAAGTTTCTAAATAATTTTTATTTATTTTAATCGCCCCTCTAGGGTGATTTTTTTATTGACTTAAAAATTCTAGCAATATAATATTACCTTGTAGCAATCATGCTACAACAACTTCTTGGAATGGAGGTTCTCCATGAAAAGAATTGGTATTATCACACTCGGAGGTGGCGACGAAGCATAGTGGTGGATAAACAAGTTCACCAGCTACTCACTACAATGAGTGTGAAACAAGGCAGTCTGTGAGGACTGCCTTATATTATTAATAAAAAATTTTAAACCAAAACAAAAAGGCGTTTGTATAGTATAAAACTTATAAAACACCTTTTTGCTAGTCACATGTCAGCATGTTTTCATTGGTTACTGATAAGATGGACTACATAGCATTCTTTTTATATGTATAACCCCCGGTAAAAGGGTGGTACTCGCAGATTGAAGACCAAGGTCTCAATCAATATAGAGTTCCAATGTAACATTATTGTAGAGTTACATATTTGTAAAAGAAGAGGCTATGCATTTATTATAGCATCTTAAAAATAGCCTAGCAAATACTATATAAAAAAGAGCTAAACTTAGCTCTTTTAAAATATATATATATATTATTTTTCAAGTAGTGTGTGTTTGGTATAATCAGGTTGATGATCTTGTAATTCAAAATTTTGAAACCAATAACTTATTTCGTCTTTGGCTTCTTGAACATTGGCCGAAGCATGGATTAAATTAAATACAGCCATTTCATTATTATCAGCATACTTAAATGAAAGATGAGCATAATCTCCTCTGATAGTACCAGGTAGAGCACTCTTTGGTTCAGTTTCTCCTACCATTTTACGAACTACTTCTACTGCTTCTACACCCTCCAGAACAATAGCTACTATTGGTCCAGAAGTAATCATGGCCACCATCAAATCTCTTACTTTTTGACCACGACGCTTGGCTAAATCTTCACTATAATGTTTGAGCGCTGTATCTTCATCAGACCATACCAGTTTGAGACCAGCGATTTTCAAACCAGTGCGTTCAAAACGATGAAGTATTTCTCCAATGAGTCCTCTATTGATAGCATCTGGCTTTAATAAAACAAGACTTCTTTCTAGTTTTTCATTCATATTCTTTTATCTATTATTTATTTCCTGACTGCCGTCAGGCAAGTTAAAAATCTATACTAATAAAAATTTTATTTTTTGCCAAGTTTTTTCTTTATTTCAGCTACTACTTCAGCTGGTGTAATATTGGCCTTTACTAAATACCCAACCGAACCTAATTCTTTGCCTTTGGCAATATCTTCTTCTTGTCCTAGATTGGTCAAAAGCATTACTGGAATATTTTTGGTAGTTTCATCTTCTTTGAGAGCTTTGAGTACTGAAAAACCATCCATCTTTGGCATGATGATATCTAGTAATATAAAGTCAGGTTTATTGGCCTTAGCTTTGGCCAATCCTTCGGCACCGTCCAAGGCTTTTTCTAGATCAAAACCTTCGTTTTTAAACTTGACCTCATACATATTGGCCAACATTTCCTCGTCTTCAATAAGTAAAATTTTAATTTTTTTGTCTGCCATATAGCAAAATTTTTAATAATTTAGTACCTCTATTATAGGTCAAATACATACAAAAATCAAGCCAAAAAAAATACCCAGCAAAGGCACATTGACCCGAAGATCAAAAGTGCCCATGCTGGGTGTGTTGCTCTTTCTGAAGCAGGATCCCCTCACTCAGGTAGAGCTTGTTAAGCCGCCCTTCAGGCGGCTTGGTTTGTCGCCGATGTCGACGAACTCGACGTTGGCCACAAAGGTGGCTGATGAAATTGGCGCTTGGGCAGCGGCGGGTGTAGTGCGTTGAAGCACGAAAATAGGCTCAATGAAAGAATTGATAGCAATGGCATCCGTAAAAACGATGATGCCTTCGCTTTGATCTTCCACGATAGCCGTGGGCCGCTGATTGTTGTTTGCCCCCGACAAATCGGTGGCACTTACGCATTTAGCGCCAAACAAAGTAGCCAGTATGACCAACGCGAGGAAACAAACATGTCGCATTTATTTCCTCCAAAAAGGTTTGAAAAATGACCCTGCCAAAAAGAGCGGCAGCGTAGGGAACAAATAACTCAAATACTTTAGTACATTGTCTAAAATTAGTCAAGATAAGCAATTTAGTATCTCTGCTATGGGTCAAATACATACAAAAATCAAGGTAAAAAATAAAGGGGGGAGCTCGGAGCTCTCCCCTTATCAATCATTGGCACCATGTCTGTGGTTTAGGTGCCGCTGATCGTCTCGTGGCCGCCGGATTCGTTCTTCTTCGTGTTCTTTTGCACCATCTCTTCGTGCCGCTTCATCTTCATCCGATTCAGCTGTCTCATAATGAAACTCCAATCTGATGCCTGAGGCATCGGTTAAATGATACTAGTCCACACACCATGTGTAGACTTTATTAAATTATAATCCTAAAAAATAAACCTGACAACCCTAAAAATTAAAGCTAATGGTCCCCAAATCTTGGGTATTCATAATCTGACAACCAACATCTTTGAGCCTGTTTATTGCTTCTTCATGGGGATGACCAAACTTATTATCCTGACCAGATTGAATTATACATACTTCTGGACTGACAGCTTGTAAAAATTTATCTGAAGATGAATAACGGCTCCCATGATGACCTACTTTTAAATACTCGGAATTTATATCTATACCCATTAGCAAAATTTTTTCTTCACCTTCAATGCCCAGATCGCCCATAAACATAAAATCATTGTCTTTATAAGACAATCTAATTACTAGTGAATTTTCGTTGTAGTCTTCATGAAAACTGTCAGCTAAAATAATTTGCCAAGCTAAATCATCTGAAACTATAAATTTCTCCCCTACTTTGACTATACTAGGCTTTATATTTTTTTCAACTAATTTATCTGTCCATACTTTATACAAAAAATCATCTGGGATGTGAGCTGTCACCAAAACATTTTTTACTTTATATTTATTTAATAATTCTATAAATCCCATCATGTGATCAGCATGATAATGTGTGATAACTAAATAATCAATGTCTCTTTCCCACCAAGGCAACACTTTGGCCAATTTTGATAATAGTATATTATCTGGACCACCATCAATTAATATATTTTGTCCATCAGGAGTACGTATCAAAATAGCATCGCCTTGTCCAACATCCAAAAAATTAATCTCTAGCTTATTATCGTCTTTATATAAAGTAAATAATAAAAGACTTAAAATTATAAAAGTTGATATTATTATTTTATTCATAAGAGCGCGGATTTAAAATAATAGTAATTAAGCACATAAAAAATAAAGACAAAAATAAATACACTAGAGAAAAACCATTGATATAAACAAAGGCGTAAGGTATTTTTGATAACCACTCGCTAATATCTACTATAATTTTCAAACTTATAAATAAAGGCCAAGCTATAAGCTCGGCTAAAAATGCCCAAAAACCAAAAACACTTAAAGCCATAGATAAAATCAAAACTACCGGTAAAAATGGCAGTATCAAAAGATTGGCTACTGGAGCAATAATAGAAAAAATGCCAAAATTATAAACAGTAATGGGCCAAGTAAATATTTGCGAAGCCAAAGTTACAGCCACTACTTCCCGTAGCTTAAATTGCTGAGGAATAAAAACCAAAACTTTATTAAAAAATCTAGCATAATAAACTAAGCCCAAGACAGCCAAAAAAGACAACTGAAAACCTATATCATACAAAATAATATAAGGATTTAAAGTCACCAAAATATCCGCCGCTAAAAACAGACTGTAAACCGAGTCTGTATTTCTCCCGAGAAATGGACCAGACAATAAAATGATAGCCATGGCCGCTGACCGGACAGCCGGACTAATAAAACCAATCAAATATAAATAAAACAACAAAAAAATTACTAGAAACCAGAAAGCAGATTTACGACTAAAACCAAGAGCAATTAAAAAAGATTGTGCCAACCAAATAATAATCACCATATGCGAGCCAGAAATAGAGATCATGTGACTGACACCCACTTTGGCAAAAATAGCCCAGAAATCATCACTTATTTCCCGCTGAGGAGACAAAAACATAGCTTTGGCCAAAGCTGAACTCGGCTCTACCAAATAATCATTGAGATTTTGCCAAAAATAATGTCTGGCCTGATAAATATAAAAAGTAAGATTTTTGCTTTGTCCTATTGTTTTTATATGTGGACGAAAACAAGTGCCAAAAATATCATCTTTGGCTAGATATTTATCATAAGCAAAAGTCTGGCCATCTTCTGCTAATATCTTTTCTGGTTTATAAATTTTACAAGAAATTTCTAATATATCGCCATAATAATACTCTGGGTAAAGAGTATGATATAACAAAATTTTTCCGGAAAAATCTACCAGCTCTTCCGGTTGGACAACTATATTATAACCATCCAGTTTTTTATCAACTTTAACAACTGTAGCTGTAAAGGTATAAAAAAAATCATAGCCAAAACTATGATTGCCTTTATTTTCAAAATAAAGCAAATAAAGCAAATTGCTCAATAAAAAAATAAGACTAGCCAACAAAAATATTTTACTTTTGCTCATCAAAATCACTTAATTTTTCTTCACCATTATTTTAATACTATTTGCCTTAAATTGTCAAAATTAAACAAAAACATCCACTAAATTGTGAATGTTTGATACCTAAGATTTTTTATTTAATTGCTCAAGATACTAGGTTCAAGTGGCAAATATGGCATTTTATAGCCGTTATAAAAACTATCTCCATCTGACCAAATGATATTACCAGATAATGTTTCTTCATCAATAAAATCTTTATCGGCCAAAATAAAAGCCTCTAACTTGGCTTTTGGTTTTATATTTACCAAATTGGCCAATATTTGTAACTCGGTATTTTTTTCTTCAATCTTCAGTGGATTTAGTCCATCTGTTTTGATAATAAGTTGATTATCTTTTAAGATAATATCCACAATATAGGGCTCGCCATTCTTGTATATTTCTATTTCTTTGATATCTAAATTTTGTTTATCAATGACCCAGGTAATTTTATTTAAATAAGCTGGACCAGTCCCTACGGTTTTTATTTTTAAACTATAAATTTTGTTCCATCCTTCAGATAGCCTTTGGTCCAAATCTCCTGAGCTAAATTGTATAAAATATGATCTAGCCTCTACTTTATTTAAGGCGACTTTATTAGATAATGAAATATCGACACCTGACAAAACTCCTTGTGTTTTAACATCCTCAACAAAAAACTGATAGGTATCAACTGGCAAACCCATAGTATATAAATAAAACTTTTCTCTGCTCGTATCTTGTAATGCTATATTTTGAGATAAATCAAATATAATCTCATTATTATTTGATACGGCTTCAGATATAAGCTCATTATTGTGTATTAGAGCAAAATCAAGAGCTACTTGTTCGTCACTAGTAGATGAAGATAAATTTTGATAAGACAATTTTATTTTACTAAGATCTATTTTTTCACCAATAGCAGACAATTCAAAGGCGCCTATCTGTTGTGGTACATCTGAAGAAATCAAAAAATCAGTAATTAAATTGCTATTGGCAGCCATTACTTGCCCTTTATCAAGAATTGATACTAAACCTCCTGATACTGGAAAATCTGTTTGGGGCTTAAAAACATGACTATTGGTAATCAAAAATATATCCGATCTATCTTCAATACTAAATTTTAAAGCTAAACCAGCTTTGAGACTATCACCATTATTGAAAAATAACGAAAATTTATTTTGACCAACTTTTAGTTCGTATTCAGCTAAATCAAAATATATTTTGCCGTTGTCATCTATTTGATTTATTTCTCCTAGCTGTACATCTTCATGAAATAATTTTAAATCCTTAATAACCTCAAGATCATAGACTCCTTCAACGGTGATATTTAATTTATATAAAGAAGTTTCCGGCTTATTGACTTCTACTACAAAATCAAAAATGGAAAAATTCTTGGCTGTATCTACAATTTTTTTATCACTAGGATCTACAAACAACTTGGCATATAATTCTTGCTGTTCTTGTTGTTCTTGAGCCTTAGAGTCAGCACCTTTGCCCAAACTCATAGAAAATATAAATACAAAAACAGACATAACCAATAAACTCAAATACAAGCTATATCTACTACCTTGTCTATTTATACTTACTTCTGGTGTTGGTCCTAGATGTTCAAACATATATTTATTATAGCATAAAATCTTCTAGGAAACTACATTTTTTTCCAAATTGGCTCTAATAAAAGGCATCAAATCACCATCTAATACTTTGTCAGGATCTTTGGACTGCCAATTTGTGCGATGATCTTTGACCAGTTTATAAGGATGAACAACATAAGATCTAATTTGATTGCCCCAAGCAGCTTCTGTATACTCTCCTTTTAAAAGTTTTTTTTCATCCTCTTTTTCCGATTCATAATACTTTTGTAATTTGCCATATAAATAACTCAAGGCTTGTCTTTTGTTTTGCACTTGGGATCTTTCATTTTGACAAGCAGCGACAATACCTGTTGGTAAATGAGTAATACGAACAGCCGAATCAGTGGTATTGACCGACTGACCACCGTGTCCTGAGGACCGGAAAGTGTCTATTTTTAAATCATCATCTTTGATATCTATATCTAGTTTATCTATCTCTGGTAATACTTCTAACATCGCAAAAGAAGTATGTCTAGCATGATCACTATCATAAGGAGAAAGTCTAACCAAACGATGTACCCCTGCTTCATTTTTGAGATAACCATAAGCATAGGCACCACTAATTTTGAAAGTAGCACTTTTGATACCGGCTTCTGCTCCCAATGAACGAGATAGATAGGCTACTGTCCAATTATTTTGTTCAGCTAGACGAAGATACATTCGCTCTATCATCTGAGCCCAATCTTGAGCATCTACACCTCCTGCTCCGGCATTGATAGTTACAATAGCTGGCAAATGATCATATTTGCCCTGTAAATAAAGCTGTTCTGATAAAGCTGTAAACTGAATAAAAAGATTTTTATATTTTGTTTCCAAATCACCGAGCAATACCTCAGCTTGTTTATCATCACCCATATCACTAAGCTCTTTTGTTTCTTTTGACAAAATTTCCCAAGAATTAATTTGATCTTCTAGACTACTAACTTGTGAGCTAATATTTTTGGCTTTATTTTGATCATTCCAAAAATCAGGAGCTGTCATCTCCTGCCTTAATTTTTCTAATTTATTTTTTTTATTATCTAAGTCTAAAACTTCCAAAGCTTTAGAAATTTTGGAGTACAAATTTTTTATTTTGGTACGTAATTCTTCCACAAAAATTTTATTTACAAAATTGTTCAATCATCCTCTGACGAGTTGTTTCATCACAAAAAGATTCTATCATCAAATCAGCTTGAGCAGATTCAACATTAGAATCTCCTGAAGTATTGGCTGTCTTTTGAAATAAATTTGGCAAAGCCTGATAAACTGGTTGATAAATTTTGAAAAAATCTTTGAGAAACGGTGTAATATAAATCACACCAACAATAAGTGGAGCTACAATAATCAATATTTTGATAAATCCAAAAACTGAGCTCCAGACAAATCTTTTTTCAATACGCTTTAATCTTTGATCAAGACTATCCAAAGTTTGTTTGTTTTCCTTCATTATTTGCTTTAATTCTTCATCTGCCATGATATTTTAATTAATCTTTATAGCTTAATTATAGCAAAAAATCGCCTAAAAGGCGATTTTATTACCACCATTTATACCAGCGCTTCTTTTTGTAATGAATCAATAAATTTATCAGCTCTTTACTATGTTTTTTGGGTTTTTTAGAAAAAATATTTATAAATAAATAAATCAAACCCCAGATAATAAACAAAACAAAAAATACAACTACAAAAACTGCTGATCCTGACCAAGTAAAATAACTTTTATTAATATAAACACTAATAGGAATTTTAACGCCTGATATAGCATTGAAACTTTTTTTGTCTTTGGCTTTGGACAAAACAGAAATATTGGTTTTTTGTATACCTGATTCAAAATCACTAAAATCTCCTGCTATATTGACCCGACTAATTTGATCTGGTAAAAGCTCAAATTCAGCTGGCTCTATATTTATATTACTAGAAAAATCATCTGCATAAACATAAATTATAATGGGCTCCGTAGAAATATTTTTGATTGTTATTTTTTTTTCCACAATATCTGGATACAATAAATCAATAGCTGATGGTGTCACTGAAATACCAACTGCTTGAGATGGCAATGGTACAAAAAACAATAGCAATAATAATATTTTAAAAAATTTCATCTTTATTTACTAATACCCCAAAATATTAGCTGTCCTTCTTTTTGACCCAAAGAATCAAAGCTACTTGGAATAGATAAACCGACATTTACTGCTTTGGAAGCAGAACTGGCCAAATTGAGATTATAATCATCCCAAGCAGTTTGATCCAAAAAAGTAAAATCTGTAAAAGCTTTATCCCCCAAAACACTAGCTTCTATATAAATATTTACATTGCCCGTATTGGACAAAGAAATAATAGTATCGGCAGATTCTCCAGGATTCAAAGTACCAAAATCAATATTTGACCTATCAACACTAAAAGCAATAATATCATCAGCACCTGGACCGTTGCCACCACCAGATTCAATATTGACTGACAAATCAACTGTTTGTGATAAACCTGTGCCTACTACAATGTATTTTCTGTTACTTCTACTATAGCTTTGTGTTTGTTTGGAAAAAATTGGAAAGACTCCATCACTAGTTATCACGATAGTAAATTGACCCAAATTGTCTGTTTGATAAGTATTGGCCCCAAAGACAATGTCTGCTCCGATAAGTGGTAGCCAAGTTTCTCCATCATAGTACATAAAATTTGCTAACAAATTGTCACCAGACTCAAAATGAGTATTATTGACTTCTAGTTTGACTGCATAAAATGGCCAGCCTCCATAGGCCCACAAGACTTCTTGCTGGCCAGTCAAAATATAATCACCGGCCGCTACCATACCAGACTCAAAATCTACAAAATACTGCCAACCATTCATACCTTCCCCAGCAATACCATCAATAGCTGAAATATAAGTACCATAAGCACTATCTTGAGCAATATATTCAAAATCACAAACACTAGAGCCTAATTCTAATAATCCCAAAACTGTATTTGCTTCCAAATTAGATGCTAAACAAATGGTATTGTCTGGACCTTCTACCCTTAAAGTATGCCCAAGAGCAACTTCATCTTCTAAAAATTCTATATAATGTACTGGATAAGATCTTCCAGTCAAAGCTAATAAGCTATAAGCTGTGACCATACTAGAACCTTGCTCGTCACTAGGCATCCATAAAAAAGATCCGTCAGCTTGTCGGAGACTCTCTAAAAAAGATTTTGGTGTGTTGTTGTTTTTTTGCCAAGTACTAGCATCAATACCAAATTTATTTAGTGCAGCTATAACCCAAGCAGTTGAGGCTCCATCTGAAGATGAAGCTATATCATAGCCAAAGCCGCCATCATCATTTTGAGTGTTTTGCAAATAAGCCAAAGCCTGTATTATTTCTATTGATGAAGTATTTAAACCCAAATCAAACAGAGTCATCATAGCAGCCGCTGTGTCATTGCTATCAGAGTCTCCAATAGTAGACCAAGACCATCCACCATCACTATTTTGATGTTCTAAAATAAAATTTTTAATGCTAGCCGTATCTTGTAATTTATTTACAGAGGCCAAAGCCATCAAAGCCCAAAAATCATCATTTAGTAAATCTTGAGAACCAAATTGATTATTATTTTTACTAGCTTCTACCACTGCTAGTAATTTGTTAATACCACTACTATCATTGGATTTTATGGCTGCTAAAGTTAAAATATTTTTAGAAGCTGTCATTAAATCACTAGTATTATAATCAATATAAGATACATCAATATTAGATACACTAGCAGCAGCCAAAGCTTGGCTAATCCAAGCATTTTGACCTTGAGCTTTTAGATAAGTGATTGTATTATCATTGTCAGCCAAAATTAAACTAGGGACAATAAATGTTGCTAGAATTAAAATCGTAAGAATAATTTTTTTCATGTTATTAACATAATTATTAAAAAACTCTGCCTAAGAAAAGCAGAGGTAAAATTATTAAAAGTTAATAAATTTAGCCCTTCTCTCCTTAGGAGAAAGCAAATATCTCAGGTGTCGGACTTTTATCCGGCAAATGCCGGATACCGTAGCTAGGACTGTGGAGGAATTTCACCTCACTTCCCTGATTTGATTGTTAAAGTATTTTGATCCAGCCTCTCACGAGAAGCTTGGACTGATATTATCACAAAGAAAATTGAGTGGCAAGTGCATAAGTCTATTTTTTGTTTTTATTTACTCTGCCTTTGATAGATTTCTTTTTGAGTAATTGATTGAGCTCTTTTTGAAAAGTTTTGACATCCTTGAAAGATCTATAAACAGAAGCATATCTAATATAAGCCACTTTATCAAAAGACTTGAGTCTTTTCATTACTATTTCTCCCAACTGTTTAGAAGTAACCTCATCTTTGGATTTCATTTGTACATCTCTTTCAATTTCATTGATGAGTTTATAAAAATTTTCTTCCAAATATGGTCTTTTCTCCAAAGATGTTTTAAGACCTCGAATAAGCTTTTCTTTGTTATAATTTTCTCTACGGCCATCACGTTTTATAACCGTCAAATCCAAAATCTCCATCTCTTCAATAGTAGAAAAACGAAATTTACACTTTTGACATAAACGACGACGACGAATACTAAAACCCTCGCCACTAAGACGAGAGTCCATTACTTTGGTATCTTTATGTTTACAAACCGGACAGTTCATATTATCTGTTTCTCAATTTGTTGCGTAAAAAAGCAGGAATATCCAGCTCTTCTTCTTTTTTACTCTTTGGCACTTCGGTAGTTCTTTCCTCTTCTTCATTGTCTCTTCTTTTTTCAAAAGCTTGTTTTACTTTTCTATCTTCCAAATTTTTAGCAAAAGTTTCTGGGTGACTCATAACAGAAGCTGTTTGGGAAGAATTGTTTGGTTTTGACAATCTATCATCATTGCCCTTAAAGCCAGTAGCTATAACTGTAACTTTGACACTATCACCAAGCGCCTCATCAATCACTGTACCAAATATAATTTTGGCTTCTGGATCACAATTGCTAGTAATAACTTCAGCTGCTTCATTGACTTCAAACATAGTCAAATCGCTACCACCAGAAATAGTAAATAATACTCCAGTAGCTCCATCAATAGACAATTCTAAAAGTGGACTATCAATAGCTGCTTTAGCTGCATCATGAGCTCTATTTTCTCCACTAGCCTTACCAATGCCCATCAAAGCTGAACCTGATTGACTCATGATGGTTTTGACATCAGCAAAATCTACATTGACTAGTCCTGGTACAGTAATCACTTCTGAAATACCTTGAACACCTTGTTTTAAAACTTCATCAACAATAGAAAAAGCTTCAAGCAAGGATGTTTTTTTGTCTATGATTTGTAATAACCTATCATTGGGCATAGTAATAATAGTATCTACTTTATCTATCAATCTTTCTAAACCTCTTTCAGCTATATCTCTGCGATGTACTCCTTCAAAAGTAAAAGGTTTGGTCACTACAGCCACAGTGAGAGCTCCGGCCTCTCTGGCAATATCAGCAATAAGTGGTGCTGCACCAGTACCAGTTCCTCCTCCTAGTCCGCAAGTAATAAAAACCATATCAGCTCCACTAATCTGATCCATGATATCTTGCTCATTTTCTTCAGCGCTCTTAAGTCCCAAATCTGGATCCATACCAGCCCCCAATCCTTTGGTTGTCATTTTACCAATATGTATTTTATTTAAAGCAATAGAGCTGTGCAAAGCTTGAGCATCAGTATTGACTGCAATAAAATCTACGCCTCTGATTTTGGAGGCTACCATACGATTGACAGCTGAACCACCAGAACCACCGACACCAATTACTTTGATATTAGCAAAAGTTTCAACTGGAGGCATCACTTCTTTGATATTCTTTTTTATCATTATTTTTATAATTTAAGTAAATATAATTTATGCAGATGGCCATAAAGATTTGAACCATCTTTTCATCTTATCAGTACTATGACCAATAGCAGATATGTTATTTAAAAAACCACCGCTTTTTTCCATATTTTTGTCTGCCCAAAGTACCAAGCCTAGAGCTGTAGTATATTCTGTATCATTTAATTTATCAATAGGAAAATTACTATCTACTGGCATACCCAAAAACACTGGTAATTCTAAAATCTCTTTGGCCAAATCAACTATCATTGGCATCTTAGCTCCTCCACCAGTCAGGACAATACCTCCCGGCAATTTGCCCGAGCGATCAATAATCTTGAGCTCATCTTTGATGAGTGAAAATATTTCATCCATCCTAGCTTCAGATATATCAGCAATATCTTTTTTGAAAACATAAGATCCTTTTTTTTCTTCTTCACTATATTTGTGAAGATCAACTTCATCTCTTTTGGAAATACCATCTCCCATAGCTTGTCCATGATCTATTTTGACAGCTTCAGCTACCTCGACAGAAGTCTTGAGTCCAATAGCTAAATCATTGGTAATGTGTCCAGCTCCAACTGGCAATACTGCTGTGTGTAATATATTGCCTTCTTCAAAAACAGCCAAAGATGTAGTAGCTGCTCCAATATTGACCACCGCTACTCCCAATTCTTTTTGTTTGGGAGTAAGCACTGCTTCAGCAGTAGCCAAAATTGAAAATACAATAAACTCAATGTCAACTCCCGTCCGATAAATTACTTTGGTTATATTTTTTACCTGAGAAGACATAGCCATAACTACTTGAGTCTCTACTTCCAAACGGACACCACTCATACCTTGTGGCTCTTTGATATTTTTTTGATCATCCAAGTTGTAGCTAATTGGCAAAACATGCAGTATTTCATAATTGGGCATTGTAGTAGTACTTTCAGCTACTTCCAAAGCTCTCTCAACATCAGAATCTTCTACTTGTTCGTTGGCTTTGGCTACAGCTACCACTCCTTTACTACTCACTGTTTTGATATGTGCTCCAGAAATACCAACTACCATCTTATCAATACGTAAGCCTGTCATGCGTTCACATTTTTCTATTGTTTCAGAAATAGAAGAAACTGCATCTTCAATAGAATTGATGCTACCACGAATGATACCTTCTGATGGAGTATCAGCTGCACCAATGATTTTAAGGCGACCATCGGGCATTTTTTGCCCCATGACTACCCTAATAGCGTTGGTACCAATATCTAGGCCAGTGATTATGTCTTTACTGTTAACCATTTTATATCTTATGAGTATTAATTATAACTAAATTATCAATATTTGCCAAATAATTACCACAAAAATACAATAAAACCAATAGCCGCTGCAAAAAGTGATACCAAAAGTACCATAGCGGCCAATAAATCCTTTACTTCTTTGGCAAAATTGTGAGTACGAGGAGCCAACATATCTACTAATCTTTCAATAGCTGAATTAAAAATCTCCAAAGACATCACCAAGGCAATCAACATAAGCACTACTACCCAATAAATCTTTTCAATACCCTGATACCAAGCATAAACAATCACCAAAATAGCAATCAAAGTATGTAAACGAAAACTTTTTTCAGTAGCAAAAACTGTTTTAAGTCCCCTAAAAGCAAATTTGAAATTTCGATAATACTGCCAATCCATAATTATTTGTTTAATTGTGCCAATATTTTTTGCTCGGCATTTTGTTGTTTTTTTTCTTCTGTAATACTTTTTTCATGATCATAACCTAGAAGATGCAAAATACCATGAATAGTCAAAAGTTGTAATTCGGCTTTATATGTATGGCTTTTTTCTTTCGCCTGGCGGCGAGCCTGAGATGGGCAAATCAATACCTCTCCCAAAACATAAGCACTATCCATATTGAAAGATAAAACATCCGTTATTTTATTTTTCTTTCTATAAACTCTGTTCAACTCTTTTATTTGTTGGTCGCTGACCAAAGCAATTGAAATCTGTTTTTTTAATTTAAATTTTTTTTTAAAAATATTTTCCAAATTAACTAGCCAAGAAAAATCAGCTACTTCACCTGCTTTGTTTAAATTTAATAAATTATTCGTCATTAAATATCTTGTATTGATGCTTCTGTCCACTCAAGACTATTGAGCAACATTTCAAAAGTATTGGTAAAATTTACTCCTCCAAAAGAATCTGTATTGTGAGAAATTATAAAAATAAAATTATCTTTTAAGGTCAATACTATTTTACCATCAATAGACCTATAAGCCTCTTGACCAGCTAAACTATAATTTTGATAAATACTTAATGGTCCTAAAACATCAGCCTTGTCAGTTAAAATTTGTTCTAATGATTTATTGTCAGCATTGACACTAGCATCAATAGAAAAAGCCTCTCCGGTTTCAGAGTTTGCTAAAATAATAATCTGACCGAGTCCCTCTCCGACTGGATTTATCAACCAAGCAGAAGGTCTGAGTAAGCTATAATTATAAGAACCATTTTTAAATCTGGTCACCACACCTGATGCTTCCAAACCCTGAGCTGGCACCAATGGATTATAGAGACTAATTATCTCTTGACCATCTCTATAACCATCTTTATCTGTATCTTCTAGCTCTGGATTTGTGCCAAAAATTAGTTCTTCTTCGTAGCTAAGCCCATCATTGTCTATGTCCAAAGATGCTTGTATATTTGGATTTTCATTGCTGTTTGCATTGGTATTGTCATCTTCATTGGTATTGGTATTGGCATTGGTATTGGTATTTTCGTTGATATTTATATTGGTGTTGTCAGCTTCATTGGTATTGGTGTTGGTGTTGGTATTTTCGTTGATATTTGTATTGGCATTATCAGCTTCATTGGTATTGGTGTTGGTATTTACAACTGGAACATTTTTATTAGTAAAATAAATAATTCCAGCTATGACTACAACAATAATCAAAACTAAAACAATGGCTATTAAAATAATCTTTCGGCCATTTTTTCCTTTACTGTGACTAAGATGACCAGTTTGTTGAGCCATTTCAACAAATTTACTAGGCATAGGATGCACATTGATAACTTCTTTTTTAAGACTGCCCTTGCTATCAAAGACTATCCCTGCCTTAGGTTCTTCTTTGCCAACTTCTTGTTCATTTAACATAAACTTATAAACTTTCGTTAGTATTTAGATTGTCTTGACTTAAATCAGTCTCCAATTTACCACTGCCCAAGGGATCATAAGCATTTATAACTTCTTCACCATCCGTATAGCCATCACCATCTGTATCGGGATCATTGGGATCGGTATGATAAATAATTATTTCCTCGTGATCACTAAGACCATCATTGTCACTATCATCGGCCAAAGGATCGGTATGATATATTTCTACTTCATCTTGATCAAAAACACCATCATTGTCACTATCGGCTTCCAATGGATTTGTACCATAGATTTTTTCTAATCCATTGTTCAAACCGTCAAAATCTTCATCTAAATCATCATCGCTGATAACTGGTGTGTCCATTTCTGCATTTATATTATTGTTTGTATTATCGTTGGTGTTGGTATTTTGATTTGTATTTATGTTGGCATTGGTATTTTCATTGGAATCTACTACTGTATTATTGTTTCTCAAAAAGAAATAATAAATACCTCCACCTACAACAGCCAAAAGAAAAATGACCAAAATAGCTATCAATATTTTCCTCATAATACCTGATGACCTACTATCTGTAACCATCATTGAGTCAACCGTTGAGGTGATTTGTGATGAAGTTGTATTGGGAATATCCACACTACTAAGAGCACTAGTTTGGGAAACCGGCTTTATCTTACCAGATTGAATAGCACTAGGCTTTATTGAAGCCATAATAGTATTATTGGTAGCTACTGGATCTACATCACCAAACATATCTGAAATACCAGTTGCTTTCGACATTGAAGTTGGTGTTTGTGCCTTGTTGTTTGGTATAGTACTTTGTTTTAAATCATCAAACATAATTATTTATTTAATAGCTATTTTTAACATACAAATTACCAAGCAACTGGAGGAATATAAATACAGGTGGCACTAGCATTACATGATATACCTGGCCCTGGACAACAAGGCAAAGCTGCACAAGATGAACCAACTGCAGAGCAAGGATTAATAGTCAATACTAGAATACGCGTATCTGTACCAGATATATTGCTAGCTGAAATTGTAATATTATAAGTACCAACTCCAGATGTTGGTTTACCAGAAATAAGACCACTGGCTGTATTAATGAATAATCCAGCTGGTAAACCTGTAGCATTGAAGCTACTTGGACTATTGGTAGCTTGAATAATATAGGAAAAATTACTGCCGTTTAAAATACTATAATTAAGAAGACTAGTAATCACCGGTGGCGGTGGATTGATGGATAAAGATAGGGTCTCTATATCTGTACCTCCAGCGTTGGTAGCACTAATATCAATCGGATAAGAACCTGGACCCACAGTAGGTGTTCCAGAAATAAGACCAGTACCTGTATTGATTGTTAGGCCAGCTGGAAGACTGCTAGCTCCAAAGCTTACTGGGTTGTTGCTGGCTACTATTGTATAGCTAAAAGGATTGCCCTGTAATATACTAGTAGCTAAAGCACTGGTAATCACTGGTGGGGCTGGAGGTGGAGGTGGTATTGGTACCCACGCTGAATCCATCTTACAATCCATATGGCCATCTGGCTCATCACCAGCTGGACCTCCGCCAGCACCATCACAAATCGTAGAATTTATAACTTGCACAGTTTGAGCAGCCCAATTATTAGTAGTATTTGTAAATGAACCACCTGTAGCATCAGCCATAAGTGCGCCTACTGTATTAAGACCACCACCTAATAATACAGGACTAATATAAACTGGGTTTGATGGATTGATAGTAGCAGCTTTGACTGCTTCAGCTAAAATATCATAAACACCATCTAAGGTAACATAATCTTCATTGGTATTATAAGGATTTCCACAAACAGCAGGCTCATCACTAACTGGTACTACTATCCTGTGATAGCCGTCTAGCCAATTATAATCTTCAATTACTCTCTTCATCACATAGCCCCAGTTTTCGGTAGCATCAAAAGCTGCACAAAATTCATTGACCATATCACCAGCTCGTATTTCTACATGACCATTGATATCATTGGTAGCATCATCATAGGGACTGATATATCTTACTCTTGGATCAATGGTAATATTGTTTACTGGGTCTTCTACCAAACCTCCACTAGTGGCTAAACAATTGGTATATAATTCATCAAAGACAATGTCGTAATTGACAGTAGCATTAAATGTACCGTCTCCAAGTGGAGGTGGCTGTTTTTCTAGCCAGAAAAATTCTCGACTATTATCATCAAGTGTGGCTGTAAGCTCAGCTCCTCCATTATACATATCTCCATCTCCTAGTGGCATAATAGTAATCCTATAATCTACATCCGGATACGCTGCCAAAGTATTGACTACTGTAGCTGTAGCTTCGCAAAGATTATCAGCGGCAGTACTCAATGATCCAGAAGTATCAAATATATAAACAATATCTATATCTTTATCTACTAGATAAGCTGGATCATAACCGTTGTCACATTGCTCATAGGGAGTAAATATACCCCCATGACTTGTACATTGAAATTCCGTACAATTAATGGAACTGGTACAATTTGTACCGTCTGGTTCACAATTTGAACAAGCCGTAGTACAATTTCCGTCTACTATGCCATTGCCACAATAGCCACCATAGTTGACACAGCCACTACAAACATATTGATTCATTTCACTGGAAAATTTATTTATGTTGCTTCCTCTTGGCCATGGCCAATTACTAGTATCTTCTGGATTTCCCCAGTCGCAAGCTTCATAATAATTTACATTTTTAATGCCATCACCACAATAACCACCACCAACCGCACTACTATTACAATCATTGGCACAAGCATAAGTGTTGCCTGCATTGGACTGAGCTGGTATTGGTCTACCTGGATAATCTGTCCCATCACAAATTTCGTATGATAGATTAGTTACTGGGTCTTTTTTTGTATCAGCTTTATTGTCACCACAGTAGCCCCCAGTAGTACCCACACAATCTACATCACACAAATATTGATTGTTGGCACTAGTACCAAGACACTCGCCAACTGGACAACTTTGAAATATACCATCCCAAGGAGAGCCTGGATCACACTCTTCTCCATAATCTGAAAATAAAACACCGTCTTGAATATTACCGTCACCACAATAACCACCTAGAGTAGGTGTGCAAGCTCCATACGCAAGAGTATTTAAAGCTGTATATGTGCCAGAATCTCGACAGGCATATTGATGAAATTCATCAGAAAACAATGGCTCAGGAGTGCTATAAGCTCCATTGTAATCACACAATTCTTGATATTGATATTGAGTAATACCGTCTCCACAAAAAGCATTGTTCATAGTACAAGATGAAGTGCAGCCATAACTACTACTTGCGCCAGAATTCACTGGTAAAACTGAGACATAATTTGCATAATCACAAGCTTCATAAGCCTGTCCAGAAATTGGATTTATTTCAGTAGCTACTATTCCGTCTCCACAAATACCAGCATAAGGCTCTCCGACAGTACAAGTGTGCTGACAACTATTACTACAACCAATAGCTCCACCCTCTGTACAGTCCCAACCTGCATTTCCATCTGGAGTAGCACTTGGATCACACTGTTCTGTACCTTGTGACCAGATGCCATCACCACACAAAGCAGCTGGATAAGTACCAGCACTATCATTACATATAACCTGACAATTATCACAAGATAAATCAGCTGGATTACCATCTACACAAACATAACCAATAGCCGGCACAGAGCCATCACAACTTTCATAATATGCTTGTCGTGTACCATCTCCACAATAGCCACCACATTGTTTAGCTACTAAAGCTGGTTGTGGCCTATACCATGTACATTCTATCAAATCACCGGCTGAATTGATTGCTCCTGGAGGATTACAACCAACGGTTTGTTCGTTCCACCATTCTGTACCCGCACCCGGAGGTACGATTGGGAAAGGTCCATTGACTGCCTGAATACCTGGCGGTTCTTGAGAACAAGCAAATTTATGAAATTGACTATCACATTCTTCAGCCACTATCCATTTTTCTCCTGCCAAATTACAATCTCCTTGATTATCATAAATTTGATTAGTACAATAATTGGTATTTATCATACCATTACCACAATATGGACTAGCTGATGCTCCCGGAGCATCAACCGGAATAAAGTTACAATATGGATCGTTGATATCTAAATCTAAATAAGCATTGACCGAAGGAATTAAATTATTAATAAAGTTGGTAGTGATGGGATTTTGCATATCATATTCAAAATTGGCTCCAAGATAATAACCTTGTCCAATAACTTCTATATTATACATATAGACCAAAGAGTTGGCTGGACAAATAAATTGCAAAGTCTGCTCATTCCAACAGGTATTTGGATCGTAGCTACCACTAGCAGCTACTTCTGACTCACAACCATTAAACAAATTAATAGGATCATCGGCCAAAGGAACACTCAAGGTGTTTCTCAAAGTTTCTTGCCAAGAAGGCCAACGACTATTTGAAGCTCCATCAAGATATGAACCAGCATTTAATGGTGGGAAGTAAGACACACAAGCTGCCCCACTTGGACAATCAGTGTCAGCCTCACATGAAATCAAACTATTGTTAACACAAGCTTTGTGATTGGCTCCATAGTTTAATATTGCTTTATTGATACTGACCAAATCTCCCAAACGCTTTACATCTCTACGCATCTTGAGTAGTGAAGAATCGCAAGTATCACCTTGCCAAGTAGCTGGAGCTACACAATCTGCTTGAGTGCTAAAAGCTGGATTGGTACAAAAACTTGGACAATCAAAATCATTACTACAACTCAAATTTGCTTGTAGCCTACAAGTATTGGTTGCTGGCGTATTGACATTTATATTTAATTTAAAATTGTCTACTAGCTGATTATAAATATCCAAAGTCGTGGCATTAGCACCAATATTGTGGGCAATAATATAGATATTGGTATAGATACTTCCACCTTCCATATTGGCAGATGCAACATAGATAGACGCTCCAACTTGTAAGGCTTCATAGCCATCTACCTGTATCAAAGATCCAGCATCAACAGGATTTGGAGCATCTTCATTGTACCAATCAAGTACAGAAAGATGTTTTGGATTGCTCATCACTCTAACTGAAATAATATCTGGTCTTATCAATGCTTGACTATGAGTTTTGCTAATCTTAAACAATGAAACAAATTTTTTGATACGGGATCCTATACTATTATCTTCTTCGTTGTCATTGTAAGCCAAAGATCCAAGATAAGGACTAGGACTATTTAAAGCAATCGGATAATCAATAAAGCTGATATATTCTCTAATGACATTTGGGTTTGGTGAAATATTTATCTGTGGAATATTCATAACTGGCAAAGGCGTCTCACCCAAAATACCATAAGCCTGACAATAATAAGTAGAAAAATTCATATCTGGATCTGGAGCATCATTTGGATTCCAAGGATAAGTAGCCAAACTTGGCCATGGGCTTTGGCAAGTAGCTACCTCTGCTGTATTACTATCAAATACAACATTGGCTGGATCTACGTTAGGAAAAGCTTGAACAGTCATATTGGTAATACCATTGTCACCGGCTGTAGCCAAAACAGATGAAGAATTTATAGGTAGCTCTGGACTCACTATAGAGCTATCAACAGATGCCCAAGTATAAGTATTTAAAGCACTGGATAATATGTTTTTCTGAATATCATAAGCAATGGCTTGATATGTATGTTGATTACCATTGACAGCACTAGTATCTCCATCACAATTGTTATCTTTACAAGTAAACAAATCATTTTGTGGAATTACCTCTACACTATGAAGAGGACAAGCATTTGGTCCTGTATGAAAAAATGCGCCTGCATATGTTGGTGGATAAGAACTTAAAGGTACTAGATCTTGTATTGGTACTCCGCCTTCAGCTACTACGGCATCAATATCATCTACACCAAAAAAATAAATAGAATTTATATCCAACACATTATTTGGTTCAAATAAGGCAGTTAAAATTTGTGGGTTTAGTGGATCTAAAGATACAAACCTTAGAGAAAAATCTACAGTAGTACTAGTAACCCAATTATTAAAAACTGCATGATCAATCAAACTATTTCTATCTAAATCTCCATTGCTAGTATCAAATTCAAAATAGGGCAAAATATTGACGCACATATTAACCAGATCCTTTGGAAAAGCCTCAATCAAATCAACCGTTGGTATCAAAGGAGCTCCAATTGAAATATTGATATCTCCAGAGGAATTGAAAATAGCTCCCTGATCATTAACCTGTGCATTAACAGTAATCACGTCTCCATTCATTATTGGAGGATTACCAGCTGTAGTGAAAATTGGACTTTGAATATTAGCATTATTAAATCCTCCCAAATTTGGTGGAGGTAAAGGTAAATATGTCCAATTATAAGTACAAGTGGCACAATACACTGGTAGATTGCCACAAGAAACGGTATTGGCTTCAGTTTGTACAATATAAGGAACGCCTTGATTAGCTCCGGCTATAGTAGAGTTTGGCATTACGCTTACACTAACAATCTGACAATCTGCTTCTCCGACTGTAAATTCCCATGGCGGAGTAACACCTAAGACACTGCCATCTATATTTTCTATCGTTGGACTAAGCTCTACCCGATAGGTATGTCCCAAAACAAAAGGATCATGTTCAATAATCAAAGTAGTATCAGTGGCCAAAGTAAGTCCACTAGTAACTGGTATAAGATTGAGAGGATCAGTAATATCAGTAATAATACTACCACCCAAAGTAGCTCCATTTATTGTGGTATTAAAGCTGACTCCCACTTGTGAATTATCACAAGCACCATCACAAACTGGCCAATAATCCACTATACTCAAAGGATCTGGTGGCGTAATATTGAGATCTATAGTCAAAGTACCATCATCGACTGGTAGTGGATTACCATCATCAAAAGCATCTAAAGTTATATTATAATCCCCGTTTGTTGCAGTAGCTAATGTATTAAAAGGAGTGCTTTGTGTAGCTGCGCTACCAAATGTTCCTATGCCAGGTACATCATGCCAACTATATGTACAACTTGCACAAGTCACTGGTGCATTACCACAAATATCACCAGTAGCTTGAGCAAAATAAGGTACTATATCAAGAGCTCCAGCTATAGCGTTTTGTGGTTGAACCACTATGCCACTAGCCAAACAATCGGCTTGACTGACTGTAAATGTCCAAGAAAATCCTCCAGCTATATTATCATTGTCTTCATTCCTTACTTGATCATTTATTTCTACTCTATAAGTATGATCTAATTGAAAATCTACATGCTGCAGAGTCACCAAAGTTTCGGTATCTAGAGTAACACCTATTGTCTCATCAGCACCTCCATCTGTTTCATCAAAAATCCTAAAATTGGTAGTATTGACAGTAGCTGGTAAAATAACTGAATTAAATAAAATCTGTACTTCTGAATTGGCACAAGCTCCATTACAGTTTGGCCAATAATTGTCTACAGCTAGCTCTGTAATACCTGGACCATCAATACTGATAGTCAAAGGTGTACTACCTGAAGCTGAACCAAGACTAGGTACTAAAGCTGTACCATCGATATTTAAATTTACATTGGTATTGCCATTGATAAGTGGCGTAGCCAAAACTGTGTTGGCACCAGTAGCAATAGTGGCTATACCAGGATTATCAGTACTCCAATTCCAATTACAACTTTCACATTGGATTGCTTGTGTTCCACAAGAACCAGTTTCAGCTGTGGCATAACCTTGGTAAGAAATATTATTTAAAGAATAGGCTGTATAATTGTCTGGCAAAATATCTACTCCTGTAATCATACAATTTTGATCGCTTACACCAAAATTCCAAGTATAGTCAGTGCCCAAAGGATAACCATGGACATTGGTAATACTTCCATCAATAATAACTTTATAATTTTCATTTGGCACCAAGTTGTGTAACAAATTCACACGATAGGTACCGTCAGCCAATATTGAAGTAGCTAGATTGTTGGTATAGCTTGTACCAGTATCCCAGCCACTACAACTAGCATCAAGACATCTGTAGATAGCAAAGTCAGCAATATTTAAGGGTGCTGTTAAGACTGTATTAAAATCTACCCAAACTGCTACATTGAGGCATGAATCACTACAAGTTGGTTGACTATCTTCTACTCTAAGCAGTGGAGCAAGTATCACTGGATAGGATTCACCACTTACTCCATAATTTGTATTTTCCGCAATCAAGGTAACATGATTGTTTGGTATAGCTAAATTTTCCGTAGAGTCTGTGCCACCGGTTAATACTGTTACTCCTTTATTTACACTCATGTTGATAAGCGGAGCTATGCTAGCATAATTGCCGGCTGGCAATGGATCTACCACTTGCCAATTCCAATCGTAAGTGCCACCACAAATATTACAATTATTTGCCAAAGGAGAGGCATTGAAATTTTTGTTTTTACCTGGATAGACATTGGCCTGTGGACTTTGTGGTGTGACAGCTACTCCAGTCACTTCACAAAGTAAAGCAGCATCCCTAGTCTTGAAAGTCCATTCATCAAGCACTGGATCAGGAATCCAGCTATCAGCGCCTATCTCTGCATTAAAAGTACCCAGCTCTACTTCATACCAAGTATCACCAAGTAAATCTACATTGGGATTAAAACTAAAACCTTCTCTATCGGTATTATGATTTATAATATCAATAACACCAGCTACATCTCCAGCATAAGCTGTACAAGTATCATCAGTACATTGATGTAATCTTATATTGATATTGTTAAAATCAGCATCTTCAACATTACGAGTAAATAAGGCTGAGATATTGGCATCTACAAAAGCATCCAAAGAAGCCGGATTTTCTGGAAAGCCTGTTGCTGGATTGGTCCATTCGTGTTGATCTGGCCATGGAGTTGGAGACTGTAAACCACTAACACAACTATAGTTGTATACCAGACCAAAAGGCTCGGCCTGCGTACTTACTTCCCAAGAATATAAAGCTGAGTTCAAAACAATTTCACAGATAGCTGCACAATAATTACCCACTGTACCAGTACAACATTGTTCGCCAACACCACACTGTGAAGCATTGGCACAAGCGCCAACTTCAAAAGCTATGCCATTGCTATTATTGCCCGCTGAATCAGTCACTACTACTGGACCAGTACTAGCCCCCAGAGGTACATCAGCATTCAAAACCTGATTGGCATTCCAAACATCATAAGTTGTGGGGACACTATTATAAAAAGTAACATCCCCTGCTACAGAACCCAAATTTTCACCAAAAATTCTTATAGGTTCACCGATTGGACCATTGTCTGGAACAAGAGCACAGATCTGTGGTCCTAATGGATTATTATTAATTGTGAAATCAAAATCATTACTTAGTGCCAAGTCACCATTTCTTTCTACTCTGATGGGATATTGATTGCCAATAACCCAAGGACCAGCTGGTACTTTGATTATAATATGATCATCAAACCAATAATCTCCACATTGAGTTGGAAAATCAAAGCCGCCTGATACTTCATCACCAACTACCAAGGGATTTGGATCAAACAATACTCTACCTACGTTGTTTCCAAAATTTGATCCCCTAACAGTCACATAAGAATCTACTGGACCATTATCTGGAGACAACTCGGTAATAACAGGATTTCCACCACTGATAGCCAAAGCTGAAAAAGGGAAAGGATTGCTACTATTGCCAGACAAAAGTGACTGCATAGTAACATTTAAATTTCCAACTACATTTGGTACTTGAGATGTCACACTATTTGGAGGAGTTACATTGGTGATATAGCTGGCTACTGTATCAAAATAAGCGTTGTCGCCATTGGCAAAATTGAGACCCTCTATGCCAAGCATATCCCCATAGCTGCCTTCTACAGCATCTAAAGAGCAAATACCTGGACGAGTTTTCAAAGCGTCTCTAGTAAAACCTGAATAGGCATCTTCACTAGTTTCTCCACCATAAACCAGTGCTTTAGTAACATCTATATCTAAAAGCTCATCAAGCCCTGGCGGTACACCTATTATGATATATTTATCTGTCCATACATCAGGAGTACACGCTGCATTTAAAGTAGATGGCCAAATGCCCTCTACACCATTGAAAGTTACCGAACCACGATCAGCAACATTGGGGTTAGCTAGATCAGCATCTGCACCAAAATTGTAACCAAAAATAGTAATCAATGTATTGCCTGCACCATCGTCTGGAGATATTGATTGAATCACTGGAGCATTTGCTCCTGGAATTATCACTGCACCATTACAGATATCTACTGAAACACAAGAATTACTACTAAGGGCACAACAATTAGAAGGACAGTCGGCATTTACTCCACAAGTTACATTAAAAAATTCTTGATCTGTATTACCAGCCACACTTACTATCACATTGCTAGCCAAAGCTTCGGCTGGTATTTCTGCATTTATTTCTAAATCTGACCAATTAATTACATTCAAATTAATAGAAGTTTCTGCTCCTGCTATCCAAGCATTCATAGATACTGTGTCTTGGATATCAGTAAAACCATTACCTAAAATTTTAACTATAGTAGGTGGTGGTGTTTGTAAAACTGTACTTGCTTCATTGTCTGGAACTAAACAATCTATATTGACTGAAGAAATGCCTTCAGTTACAGTAAAATCAAAATGAAGTAGCTCTATACTTTCATTATCCAAATCATTAAATAAAACAACTGGATAATTTCCTGGCACTAAAGCATCTGGTATTTTTACTTTTACTTTTCTATCGCTCCACATTTGAGTGCCAGCACACTCTACTATTTCAGCTGCTATTCCACCTATCTCTACTCTACCTGGCCCTGGAACTCCTATACCTGTAGTTCCATCTCCATCGGTATCAAAATGCCAACCAGAAATAGTCAATCCACTACCCACTGGCCCAGTAGTTCTACTAAGTGCGCAGACCAATGGAGCATCAAGGTCAGCTGGTTCATTGCAAATTGCTGGTCCTCCTGGCCCAGGACCAGGTCCACCACCCGGACCAGTTGGCCCAGTTGTTTCATATAATCTACTTAGTATAAATCTAGAAATAGCATAGGCTGACACGATAATAACCAAACCAATTACTGCACTAATAATCAACAGTTTGGCTCTTTCTATTTTTTCAGCATTGCCACGAGAAGTCATCCACAAAAAGCCTGCATATAAAATAAGCAAAGTAGCTAGTATGCCCAAAAAACCCAAAAAGATATTGACAATCCCGGCAATTGTTTCTTGAATGGGTTTACTTCCCAAAGAAACTCCAGCATCACCCAAATCATTGATACCAAAGGCTTCTTGAGCCAAAGCTTTGTTGGCAAATACAATTGCCAGACTAAAGTTGCTGATTAATAAATACAATACTTTTTTCATTGTTATATTTTATTTGTTGAAAATAAATTTTATATCTTAAAGACCTTCACAGTGTTCTCCTGTTAAACAATCAGCTGTAAAATCTTGATTGGAAACACAAGAAAAGTCTATCGAATCATCACAAATAGCTGGGAACCAACAATTTTGCCTCAAATCTTTGATACCAGATGTCAAAATAGGTACATAATATGAAGATGGATCAAGTCTATCGTGTCGAATACTCACGATATTACCGTTTAATAGTCGTGTCCAATAATTTACTGGCACTATACCTGTCAAATCAACATTGTTTGAATTGACTGAGCTCGCCATTATAGCTTTGCTAAAGGTCACTTCAATTGGATCTACCAAATTGATATCATTTGGAGAGTCCATGTGAGCTATAGTTGGTGCTGTAAGATCAATCTCGTCATTGGTTGCAAAAACCCAAGTATAATTTCCTCCGGCACTACCATCATTATCACCATCCAATACATTGTCTGCCATATCAGCTATAAAATCAGACACAAAGCCATCAAAGTCGGCTGGAGAAGTACCATCACTAGCTGGAAGACAATAAACGTCTCCTCCACAAGAATTTACTCCACACAAATCAGTAGTAATCAATTCTACTGTTCTGTATTGATTGGCAATTTTATATTCACCAGATACTAATGGTGTTAGTGGAGTATCATTATTGGTAACTCTAATATTTGTAAATCCAGGCGTAACACCTGTAGCCAAAGCTGGATTTATTGGTTCTGAAAAATTGATTTGGACTACACTGTTTCTAGGATTGTCTATGGAGGCATCGACAGGCACTACTGATAGTACAGTTGGTGGTGTAAAATCAAATTCTGTACCCGTAGTAAAAATCCAATAATAAGAATTGGAATATGGAAAAGCGACCGAATTATTTTGAGTTAACAAGTCTCCGAGTTCCATACGATATTTTACATCCGCTGTATTACTACCCAAATCATTGACTGGATTAAATTGAAAGGTTCTAAAACCAATAGCTGGATCAATGCTGTAAGAAACTATCAACTCATTTTCAGTGATAGCTGTGTTATTGCCTTGCTCCCATAATTTTATAAAGTTTGGATTAGCTGCACAATCTACACCATTACAACTTGTATCAACAACGATTCGTGAGACATCCATCGGTTCTTTAAAAGTAAGATAAATATTGGTATTTCTAGGTACATCAACAGCATAACGAATTGGATAATGACTATCTAAGGCTCCAGCTCCCAGACCTGCTCCAACGACAAAGCCTCCACCTCCGTTATTATTGTTACCATTGCCAAATATACCATCAAAACCTTTGCTTAAGATAAACCTAGCAATAGCATAGGAAGACAAGACAATCGCCAAACCAATCACTCCATTTATGATAATACGTTTGGCTTTGTCCACTTTTTCAGCATTACCACGAGAAGTCATCCATATAAACCCACCATACAGTATAATCAAGGTGGCCAATATTCCCAAAAATCCTAAAAATATATTGACTACACTGGCAATGGTTTCTTTTAGGTCTCGGGTGCCCAGATTGACTCCTGAATTTGCAAAGTCATTGATACCAAAAGCATCTGTTGCCTGTGCAAAGGCCAGTTCAGGCAACAAAAAAATAACTGCCAAAAATATAATAAACAGAACAGTTATTTTTTTATTAGTTAGCATGGGGATTTTAGTTAATTATAAATTATAAATTTAGTTTTTGTTTGACTTTCTCCTGAATTATCTTACCATCTGCCTGACCATTGGTTCTAAGCATTACTTCTTTCATTACCAAACCAAAGTTATCATGACCATCGGATATGACATCATCTACTATTTTATTTATAGCTTCTTCACTAAGCATAGCCGGCATATATTTTTCTAATATTTTAGCCTCTGCTTCTTCTGTAGCCAACAAATCATCACGACCAGCTGATCTGAAAGATTCCATAGAATCTTGTCTTTTTTTAAGTTCTTTTTTGATAACAAAAAAAACATCCTCATCTTTTAGAGAGTCTGTTCTTTTTTCTATTGCCAAATTCTTCAAAGCACTACGAAGCATCCTCAAAGTGGATACTTCTGTTTGTTTTTTAGCTTTAAAAGCTTCTATATAATCTTTTTCTATATTTTTTTCTAAAGACATTTATAAATATCTAATAAAAAAATAAACCTATCTTCTTTTTGACTTTTTTGATTCAAATTCATCAATTTTGCCAATTTTTTTCAAATAATCAAAGCGAGCTGTAATATTTTTACGACGCAAGGCAGTTTCTCTTTCTGCTTGTTTGCTCTTTGCTTTACTAAAAAATCTAATTTTTTTAGCTTGTAATATTTTCCCACTTTGTATTGTTTTTCTGGTAAATCTACGAATCAAACTTTCAAATGATTCTCCATCTTTACGCTTAACTTCTAGCATACGAACACCTCCGTTTCTTATTAATTAAAATCTGATTATAAGTGTCAAAAGAATAACAGCAAAAAGCAATTATTCTCATAATTATAATGACAGATTTTTAATCAAAAGTCAACAAAAAAATAAGCCCCCCTGTGGGGATTATTTTTTAAGCTTCAAACTTTTGGCAATGTGCTTATCAAGTCTTTTTCGTATTTCCGATTTTATTTTTTTATAATCCACAATTTCTTGGACCCCACTCTCCATATCTCGAATAAGTATGGTATCGTCAGATATTTCTTTTTGCCCCATAATCAATGTATACTTAGCGTTTTTTTTGTCAGCAAATTCTAGTTGATCTTTCAATCCTTTTTTGGACATATTTTCTGTTACTGAAAATCCAGCAGCTCGTAACTCCTCAAAAAGTCGCATAGCTTTTTTACGAGCCTCTATACCAAGTTGAGCAATATACATATCAACCTCTTTGCCTTTGTCCAATTCTACTTTAGCTTCTTGCATTTTGATTATTACTCTCTCGACGCCAATAGCAAAACCAATTGCTGGTGTAGGTCTACCTCCCAAAGTATCTACCAAGTCATCATAACGACCACCACCACCCGAAGCATTGAGCTTGCCATCTTTGGAAGAACACTCAAAAATTTCCCAAGCTGTCTTAGTATAATAATCCAAACCCCTAACTATTTTTGGATTAAGACTATATTTGATATCCAATTCATCCAAATATTCAAGTACAGCCATAAAATGTTCCTTGCCAGCCTCTGATAAATGATCTACCATCTGTGGTACATCTTCGGACAATTCTTGACATTTGGGATTTTTACAATCAAGCAAACGTAAAGCATTTTTATTTAATCTAAAATTACAATCTTTACAAAGAAATTTTTTCTTGTCTTGATAATATTTTTTAAGCACTTTTATATATTCTGCTCTAGAAGTACTATCACCAACACTATTTACTTGAATTTCAATATCCAAGCCCAATTCTTTTAAAATATGATAAGAAATAGCAATGAGTTGGGCATCAATTACTGGATCATCATCACCAATAGCTTCAAAACCAAATTGCCAAAACTGCCTATAACGACCAGCTTGTGGATTGTCATGACGAAATTGAGGGCCAATATAAAAAAGCTTTACTGGCTGTGGCAAATTGACCATACCATGTTCTATATAAGATCTGACTACAGAGGCTGTATTTTCTGGACGCAAAGATAGCTTGTCGCCACCTTGGCTAACAAAAGAATACATTTCTTTATTTACTACATCAGTATCTTCTCCGACTGTTCGTTTAAACAAGCTAGTAAACTCTACTATTGGCGTATCAATCCGAGAAAATCCATAATTTTTGGCAAAATTAGCTACTTTTTCTCTAATGATATTCCAATAAAGCTGTTCGTCAGGCAAAATATCTTTCATGCCTTTTACCAATTGAATTTTAATTTTTTTCTTTTTTGCCATAATTATTGCTCATTAAGATTTGTATACTCTGGTAAATTAAAAGTATTTATCCTGTCTATAGGCCAACCTCTAATCCACACTCGACCAATAATATAGTCTTTGTGTACAGGGCCTATCACTCTAGAATCAAGACTATTGGTTCTATTGTCCCCCATTGCAAAATATTCATTATCACCCAAAGTAATAGGCTCATGACTATCAGTTGCCAAATTTTCTATATAAGGCTCCTCAAGTATCTCTTCGTCAATAAACACTTGACCATCTTTGATGGCTACAGTCTCTCCAGGTACAGCAATGACTCTCTTGATAAAATAAGACTTAGTATCTTTTGGATTTTTAAAAATAATTACCTCTCCTCTTTGTACTTCATTAAAACGATATGATATTTCATCAATAATCAAATACTCATTTTGATAAAAAGTTGGCTCCATAGATGCACCCTCTACATAAAATGGTTGCACCAAAAATAATCTAATTGGCAAGATAATAGCCAAAGAAATCAAAACTACTTTTACTATCTCAAAAACCAAAATACCCAATTTTTTGAGCCAAGAAAAAATCAAACCATCTTCATTGTCTTCTGAAAAATTACTCATGTCCATATCATTTTCTTTTGGCAACAAATTTTCCTGTTCTATATTTTTATCTTCTTTCATAAAAAATGTAAAAAATTATATAATTGATATGCTCATTATACACAATGCCAAAATTAAAATCAACTATACAAAAGCCTATAAATTATAGGCTAAAATAACATTTGGCTGGTTGACTAATGAGCGTTTTATTAGTATAATTGATATACCCTAAAAGTATAAAAAATGGATTTTAAGAAACGAAAAATAAACCTTTTAGATGAAAATTTGCAAAATGATTTTGATAAACCAACTACCATAAAAACAGAAGACACTTTATCCAAAATCACGCATCAAACAGACTCTAAAGAACAAACTAATAATTATTCTACTAAAAACCGAGGAAAGAAAAAACTTCCCTTGTTTTTTATAACCTTGATAATAATTTTTCTAGCTCTGGCCAATATTTTATCAGCTGGCAATAATGGATTTTTGTCTGGTGTAAAAAATTCTTACCTAGTCAGACAAATTACTCATATTATATCTAGTAAAGAAAAATATTTAAAAGGCGAAAAAGAAGATAGAATAAATTTTGTTTTACTTGGTATGGGTGGTGTTGGTCACAATGGACCATTTCTTACCGATACTATCATGATAGCTAGTTTCAAACCTAGCACCAAAGAAGCGGCTATATTCTCTTTGCCTCGTGATATGATAGTACCTATTGATGATTATAATTATCGCAAAATAAACTCTATTTATACTATTGGTCAAAACAACGGTATTGGTGGTGGCGAATTGATGAAACAAATAATCAGCAAAACCTTTGATATTCCTATCCATTATTTTGCCGCTGTGGATTTCAATGGCTTTGTCGAAATGATAGATGCTGTAGATGGTGTAGAAATAAATGTAGAAAGATCATTTGTAGATAATCAATTTCCAACCTATGATGAAAAATGGCAGTCGGTATCCTTTGAAGCTGGCGACCAAAACATGGATGGCATCACTGCTCTCCGTTATGCTAGAAGTCGTCACGGAAACAATGGCGAGGGCTCTGACTTTGCTCGCATCAAAAGACAACAAAAAATAATATTGGCTGCTAAAGAAAAATTGACTTCTTTTAATACTTTGATAAACCCAGCCAAAATTACTAGTTTGTTTTCATTGTTCAACAAATACACTGCCACTGATGTTGAGCCTTGGGAGGCTGTAAAATTGATTCATATCAGCAAAGAACTAAATACTCAAAAAATTGTAACTCAATCTATTGATGACCGAGAGGGTGGGTATTTAAAGTCCGGTATAGCTGGAGATGGTGCCTACATTCTACAACCAGTAACTGGAAACTACGAACAAATAAATTTATTAATTCAAAACGTTTTTGATTTGCAAGAAGCTAGTCAAGAAAAAGCCAAGATTGTAGTACAAAACGGTACCATTTTACCTGGTCTAGCCTTAAAGGCAGTTAATTATTTGAACCAAATAGGGTATACTATAATAAGATATGGTAACGCCGATAATCAAGACAAGATCAGTACTATAATATACGATTATACTAATAACAATCCAAAAACTAAAAAATCCTTAGAAAATATATTTAATACCAAGACAAAAGACAGTATTCCTTTGGATTATAGTTCTGCTGTTATAGCAAATAATTGGGGAATAAAAAATGCCAACGGTGATTTAGAAGAAATAGATTTCTTAATCATCTTAGGACAAGACCAAATAATAGATGAAACAGTAGAAATAGTTCCTACCTTTAACATTTCACAACTAGCTAGCTCAACAGCTAGCAGCAGTGAAGAAGAAATACAATAATAATATGGCCAGTTTATATAAAATAGCTATAATCGGAAGAGTAAATGTAGGCAAATCTACATTGTTTAATCGTTTGATCTCAGAACAAAAAGCCATCACCTCCCATGTAGCTGGAACAACACGAGATAGAAACTATGCCACTTGTTCTTGGAAAGACATGGATTTTTCTTTGATTGATACCGGTGGTCTAGAAAGACAATCAAATGATGATATAGACGAACAAATAATAGATCAAGCTCAAATGGCTATAGCAGAGGCTGATTTACTACTTTTTGTAGTAGATATTAAAACCGGTATCATGCCAGCTGATCTTGAATTGGTCAAAAAATTTCGCAAAATAGCCAAGCCTATTATACTAGTAGCCAACAAAACAGACAACAATAAACTACGCCAATATTTACCAGATTTTTACAAATTAAACTTGGACAAACCATGGCCAGTTTCAGCTATCAACGGTGTTGGTACTGGTGACTTGTTGGATGAAATAGTGAGCAGTCTTAAAAAACTAAAAAAGAAAAAAAGAGCCAAAGAAATATTGGCTAATGAAAAAATTATTAAAGTTGCTATAATCGGCAAACCAAACGTAGGTAAATCTTCTATCATCAATGCCATATTGGGTGAACAAAGAGTTATAGTATCAGCTATTGCTCATACTACTAGAGACTCACAAGATATAGAATTTGTCTATGAAGGTCAAAAAATTATTTTTGTTGATACAGCTGGCATAAGACGTCGTTCCAAAAAATCAGCTGATTCTTTTGAAAAACAATCAGTTGATCAAAGTATCCAAACTATTAAAAATGTTGATATAGCGATACTAGTAACTGATGTAAATACCAAACTAAGCTGGCAAGATAAACATATCATAGAAGAGGCTAGCGAAGCTGGCGTAGGATTTGTCATCTTGGCTAATAAATGGGACCTAATACCTGAAAAAACCACCGATACTGTCAAAGATTTTGAAATGTACTACAAAAGATTTTTTCCCTTTATAAACTGGGTACCTTTGATTTTTTGTTCTGCTACAAAAAAAATACGTATTAAAAAAATATTAGATACTATTGTGTCTATATACAATGAAAAAAATAAAGTGATTACTGAAAATGCTTTAGACAAATTGCTCAAATCTATAATCAAAAGACACAAACCATCTCGTGGTAAAGGTACAAAACATCCATATATTTATAGTCTCAAACAACTACGTACCAATCCGCCAATTTTTGCTATCAAAATTGATTTTAAAGCTTATTTGCATAGCTCATATCTTAGATTTATAGAAAATAATCTTCGTTATAAATTTGGTTTTGAAGGTACTCCTATTCGTATTCGAGTACTAAAAAGTCAAAACGCTAAAGATAAATAAAAATAAAACTATGAAACTTATTATTGGACTTGGGAACCCAGACAAAGAATATGAGTGCACACGTCACAATTTTGGTTACTTGGTTTTGGATTCTTTGGCTACTAAAAAATCCATCACTTGGACACAACACAAAACTAGCAATAGCTTGATAGCTGGCTGGCAAGGTAAAAAAGAAAAAATTGTCTTGGCCAAACCACTTACCTATATGAACAACTCTGGTAAAGCAGTAAAGGCTTTAAAACAATTTTATAAAACTCCGACTAATAAAATATTTGTTGTCTATGATGATATAGATTTGCCTTATGGTAAAATACGTATATCAAAAAATCGCAGTGCTGGTGGACACAAAGGCATAGATTCAATTATAGCTCATCTCAAATCAAAAGATTTCAAAAGAATACGTTTGGGTATTGGTCCACAACTTGGCAAGGCTGAAGAATTTGTCTTAAAAAAATTCTCCAATGATGAAAAAAAACAACTCAATGAAATATTGGATACATCACACTTAATACTAGAAGAAATGTTGGAAAAAGGTTTTGATGCAACTGCCAATAAATATAATTAAAAATACCAGTCTTTTAGACTGGTATTTTAAAAATTATTCTATAAACTCTTAAGCCAATTAAAGATAGTACGCACTCCAAAACCAACTCCTCCAACTGGAGTATAAGAATTCATTTCTTTCTCGGCATAAGCTGGACCAGCTATATCAATATGAGACCAAGCAACTCCTTCTTCTATAAAATAATTTAAAAACAAAGCCGCCATAATAGCTCCAGCACCTTTTTCATTGGAGATATTTTTTATGTCCGCTACTTTTGATTGGTTCATATTCGTGTATTCTGGGGCCAATGGCAATTGCCACATTGCTTCGCCAGAATGTTTGGCATGCTTTAATATATCTTTGCTCATCTTGTCATTGTTGGCAAAAAATCCAGCATATTGACCTCCTAAAGCAACAATGACTGCTCCAGTAAGTGTGGCCATATCTACTATCTTTTTTATACCTTGCTTTTGAGCATAAGCTAATGCATCAGCCAAAGTAACTCTGCCTTCAGCGTCAGTATGGGCTATTTCAATACTTTTTCCAGCCATATTTCTCACAACATCCCCCGGCTTAACAGCGTCACCAGAAGACATATTTTCACAGGCTGCTATGATACCATGCACCTCTATTTTAAGATTGCTAGCTGCTAATATTTTGAATATACCAAGTACATTGGCTGCTCCCGCCATATCTATTTTCATATTATGCATATTGTCCCAAGGCTTGACATTGAGACCTCCACTATCAAAAGTAATTCCTTTACCTACCACTGCTACTCTATCTTTGATTTTGCCACTAGGCTTATAAATTAAATGAATAAACTTTGGTTCTGCCTGTGCTCCTTTGGCAATAGCTAAAAAGGCATTCATTTTTAAAGCTGCTATTTGATCACGATCCAAAATTTTAACTGAAATATCTTTACTTGACTTGGCAATACTACTGGCCGTATCAGCCAAAAACTGTGGTGTCATAGTACCAGCTGGTTCATTTACCAAATCACGGGCCAAAATTGTGCCTTCTGCCAACAATTTGCCTTGTTCCCAAAATTTAGCAAATTTTACTTTTTGAATTACTGGTAAATAAACAAACAATTCTTTGATGTCTACCTTAATAGCTTCTTTATCTTCTTTTTTGTATTTATCAAAACTATAATTAGCCAAATACAAACCTTCGGCCAGTGACTGAGCTAACATAGCAATATCACTAGTACCTTTTAAGAAAGGTTTGGTCATTAGACCAATTTTGGTAGTTTTATATTTTTTTAGATAGCTAACTATATAACCAGCATTTTGTCTTATGTCTTCTCTAGATAATTTTTTAACCTGCCCTGTACCAACAAAAACAATCACCTGTTTATCGTCGTGAATGACAAACAACTGTCCTTTATTGGCAGTAAAATTTTCTTTTTTGATGCGACTTATAACAAGTTTTTCATCTTCATAAGCAAAAGATTTTATCAATCTAACAATAGCCTCGTCATTTTTTAGAACAGGTACAAACAATACCTCTTCCTCTTGATTGGCTTCATTTCGAAATATTAACTCCATATATTTTATATAATAAATATTTATTATAGCTAATTTAACACAAGAAATAAGCCTTGGCAAGCTTAAAAAGCAATTTTAAAAGCCAGCTATACTAGCTGGCTTTTAAACATAAAATTTAATTATTGATACTTACTTTGATACTAGGTCCCATTGAAGATGAGAGATATAAAGCTTTAATATAATTACCCTTAACTCCTGTTGGTTTAGATTTTTTCAAAGAATCTAGAAAAACTTCAAAATTTTTGGCCAACTTATCTTGATCAAATGATACTTTACCAATGGTCAAATGAATATTGGAGCTGGTATCATTTTTATATGATACTTTGCCTTTTTTAAGTTCACCAATCATTTTGACCAAATCTGGACCAATGGTATCAGTCTTTGGATTTGGCATCAAACCTTTTTGACCAAGTACCTTGGCAATAACTGCCAACTTTGGCATCATCTCTGGAACAGTAACAGCAATATCAAAATCTGTTTTTGAGGTCTTTTTTATTTCAGCAATCAACTCTTCAGAACCAACCAAATCAGCTCCGGCGTCTTTGGCTTCTTTGACTCTATTTTCTGGTACAAAAGCGGCTACTTTAACGGTTTTACCCGTACCATGTGGAAGTACTACAGAAGCTCGAACAATTTGATCGCCCTTTTTTGGATCAATGCCCAGTTTGACATGTACTTCTACAGAAGCATCAAATTTTACTACGCTGGTTTCTTTAACTAGTTGAAGAGCCTCGGCCAATTTATATACTTTATCACTTTCTATTTTAGCTTTAGCTTCTTTTAATCTTTTACTTATTTTTGCCATACTTATTATTTATTGGGAGGTGCAAACGCTCTAGCGACTAACTAGAGCTCCCTCTTTTTTTATTCGGTTCTAACACCCATTTGACGAGCAGAACCAGCAATTATCTTTTTGGCTTTTTCAATATCCTTGGTGTTTAAATCTGGCATTTTAGCCTCAGCTATTTCTGTAAGTTGTGCATCAGTAAGAGTAGCAATTTTTTGTTGCAATGGATTACCAGAACCTTTTTTTATATTTAACTTTTTCTTGATCATATCAGATGCTGGAGCAGTCTTGAGTATAAAAGAAAAAGTTCTATCTTCATAAATTGATAGCTCGACAGGTACTACTTCACCCATGCGATCTTTTGTAGCTGCATTAAATTGAGTACAAAAAGCTTGAATATCCAAACCATGTGGTCCAAGCGCAGTTCCAACTGGAGGAGCTGGAGTAGCTTGAGCAGCCTGGAGTTGTAGTTTAACAATTTGTTTTACTATTTTTGCCATACTTGTTTATTACTTAGGAGGTGCAAACGCTCTAGTGACTAACCAAAGCTCCCTCAAAAAATTATTTATGTTTTTTTAATTTGTAAAAAATCTAATTCTACTGGAGTTTCACGACCAAACATAGCTACTAATACCTTGGCCTTACCACGAGCTTCATCAACTTCTGAAATTTTACCTTCATATTCTTTAAAGGGTCCATCAGTAATCTTGACTGTCTCACCAACTTCAATATCAACTTTAAATTCTGGATCTTCATCACCCATTCTTTGCATCAAAGCTTTTATTTCTGATTCAGAAACTGGAGTAGGAGTAGTACCACTACCAACAAAGCCAGTTACATTTGGTGTATTTCTTACTACATACCAAGAAGCGTCAGTCACTACCATAGATACCAAAACATAGCCTGGAAAAATCTTTTCCTTGACTGTCTTTCTTTTTCCATTTTTTATCTTAATTTTGGTTTCAGTAGGAATAAGAACATCAAAAATTTTGTCTTCCATGTCCATGGATTCTATACGTTGTTTCAAATTACGACAAACATTTTCTTCATAACCAGAATAAGTATGTAATACATACCACCTTCGACCCTGTTGTGCGGTTTGTTTTGGCATATGTTTATAATTTATTAAAATTATTTAATAACTCGCTCAACTAAAAAACTAAGACCCAAATCAATTATTCCTAAAAAGGCAGCTATAAACACGGAAACAACAATAACTACTACCGTATGTTTAATAGTAATTTCTTTTGATGGCCAAACTACCTTTGATAGTTCTTCTTTGGCTCCTTTGAAATAGTTTAATATTTTGTTCATATCTTCAAAATAAAAGTTTTTTAAAACAGCCCTTCTAGCTGTTTATTGCGCGATTACTATAGCATAAAAAAAATATTTTGGCAAGGGTTAAGCAAAAAAGCCCTAAATATAGAGCTTTTTGCATAAAATATCTCAAATTTATTATATATCTAAGTTCTTTACAGATTTAGCATGAGTTTGAATAAACTTCTTACGAGGAGCAACCTCGGCTCCCATCAATACCTCAAAAACTTGATCGGCACGAGCTGCTTCTTCAACAGTTATTTGTTTCATAAGTCTGGTAGCTGGATCCATAGTAGTTTCCCAAAGCTGAGATGGATTCATTTCTCCCAAACCTTTATAGCGTTGCATGTTTACTTTGGTAGAAACTTTTTTGTCCTTGACTTCTTCACCCTCATCGGTCTCTTCTACTTCTTCTGGAACTAAATCTTCTTCTGAAATACCATATTTTTTCTTCAGTGCTTCTAGCGCCTCTTCATTGTAAACATAGTTTATATCCTTGCCTTTTTGTACACGATATAGAGGAGGTTGAGCAACATAAACATGTCCACTTCTTACTAAATCTATAAAATAACGATAAAATAAAGTAAGCAATAATGTACGAATATGAGCGCCATCAACATCGGCATCAGTCATAATAACTATCCTATCATATCTTAAATTTTCTATATTAAATTGTTCACCAATATTGGTACCTAGAGCTATGATCAATGATTTTACTTCGTTGTTGACTAGCATCTTATCAAGTCGAGCTCTTTCAACATTAAGAATTTTACCTCTGAGCGGCAAGATAGCTTGAAATCTTCTATCTCTTCCTTGTTTAGCAGATCCTCCAGCAGAGTCACCCTCAACTATATAAAGCTCACACTCTTTTGGATTACGACTAGAACAATCAGATAATTTACCAGGCAAAGTAAGTCCTTCCAAGGCACCCTTACGAAGTACGGTTTCCCGAGCATTACGAGCAGCTAAACGAGCCTGAGCCGACAAAAGACATTTGCCAAGTATTTCTTTGGCATCTCTGGGATGCTCTTCCAAAAATATATCTAAAGCTTCGGCAAAAACTGATTCTACAGCTGGACGTACTTCGACATTACCAAGTTTGGCTTTGGTCTGACCTTCAAACTGTGGATCTGGAAGTTTTACACTGACAATAGCAGTCAAACCCTCTCTGACATCTTCGGCAGTAAGGTTTTGGTCTTTTTCTTTCAAAAAATTGTTTTTGCGAGCATATTTGTTTAGTACTCTAGTCAAGGCTGATCTAAAACCTACTAAATGACTACCCCCTTCTGGATTAGAAATATTGTTGGCAAAGGCATATACATTTTCTCTAAAATCTGAAGTATATTGAAAAGACACCTCTACAACTACATCATCTTTTTCTTTGTGAACATAAAATACCTCCTCTTGTTTTATTTCATGACCATTGTTGAGATGTCGTATATAAGAAGCAATACCTCCTTCAAAATAAAATTTGTGTGATTTTTTATTTTTTGGATCACGCTCATCATAACAATTTAGCTTTATGCCTTTGGTAAGATAAGCTTGCTGACGAATATGATCTACTATAGTTTTCCAATCAAACTCCGTGACTGTAAAAATACTGGCATCAGGCTGCCAAATTTGTGTAGTCCCAGTGCCTGTGGCTTTGCCAACAGCTTTTACTTTGGTGGTTGGTTTGCCAATTTTGTATTCTTGAGCCCAAAGCTTACCATCACGCTTTACCTCTGTACGCATCCAAATAGATAAAGCATTTACTACCGATACACCCACACCATGAAGTCCTCCTGATACTTTGTAACCACCATCACCAAATTTACCACCAGCATGCAGAGTGGTCATGACAGTTTCTAGAGCGGACTTTTTGGAAACCTTGTGCATTTCTACTGGAATACCACGACCATTGTCTGATACAGATACCTTTCCATCTGGAAGTAAAGTAACAGAGACTATATCAGCATAGCCAGCCATAGCTTCATCAATACCATTGTCAACTGCCTCCCAAATCAAATGATGAAGACCTGTCGAAGCAGTATTTCCAATATACATTCCCGGTCTTTTTCTGACTGGTGACAAACCCTCTAATACTGTGATTTGAGCAGCACCATATTCACTCTTTTTAGCAGAATCCTTTTTGACTGTTTTATCTACTTTTTGGGACATATTTTAAGACTTATTTAATATAAATTTATGTACTTATTTTAGCATAAAATCAAGTAAAAAACAACCTGTTTTAATGGTTGTTTTTATTTATATTTATCAGCTAATATTAGCGTAAAATGGCAGCAAATTTTTTCTCTAAAATAGCCATAATATCATCCTTTAATTTATCAACATCTTCCGCTAATAATGTCCTATCATTGGACCTAAACTCTAGATGATAAGCAATTGATTTTTTACCGTCACTTATACCTTTGCCCACAAAAACATCAAATGGCTCTACACTACGAATAAGTGGTGAAATTTTTATTATTTCAGCCTCCAAATCAAGCCATGGTAAGTTTTTATCAACTATTATGGACATATCCCTAAAAACAGCCGGAAACTTGGCTAAGGGAGTATATTTTTTAACTTTGTTGATATATTTTAAAAGCAAAGTAAAGTCCAATTGCCAAAAAGCTACATTTATTTTATTGTCCCCACTATCAAATAGCTCTTCTTTAAGTAAACCAAATTGTCCCAACACAATGTCTTTGTATTTTATATCATAAACTATAGAAGCATATTCAAGGTCTGATTTTGTAAAATCTACTTCTACATTGACATGCTCCATCAAGGATTCAAGTATACCTTTGACTGACAAAAATAATTCTTCTTTACTTTTTTTACTTACTTCAACACCGGCCAAATACTTATCTTGTTTTGGTAAAAATTTATTTTTATTATTATCTATATGATAAATACCTTTATTACCCTTATCAAAAACACGCTCCAATTCATATATTCTAAACTCATCAAACCAACGCATATTCTCTTCTGCTCTGGCCAATAAATTTGGCAATAAAGAAATATTTAAATAAGCCTGTTCAGGACTAAGAGCATTTTTTACTTTAATATGTTTGTTTAATTCTAAACCTAATTTTTTGGCCCAAACTTGATTGGTAAATGGATAGTTATAAAGCTCATAATATTTTTGAGACAAGCTAAGCCATCTCCTTATATCTTTGGCTGCCAAATGACTCAAATTGATACTAGGACTATCAATACTCACCTTTGGTAATTCAAATTTTATATTGTCATAACCATAAATTCTAGCCACTTCTTCTACTATATCTTCTGGTATAGAAATATCTTTGGTAGCTCTAAAACTAGGCACACCAATAGTAAAAGTTTTGGATTTGTACTTTAAATCAAATTGTAATCTATGCAAAATATCTTTAATTTCTGCCGTCGGAATAGTAATACCAAAACGATTGTTTATCAAATTTTCTGAGACCTCCAAACTAATCGGCTTAAATGGATTATTATCAATATCTACCAAATTACTAGCCACATAAGCTTCTGGACAAAGCTGTAGTATTAACTCAGTAGCTCTTTTGATGGCTATTTTTGCTATTACTGGATCAAGAGATTTTTCAAAACGAGCTGAGCTTTCTGTGCGTTGACCAAGAGCAGAGGCAGTCCGTCTGATACTAGCTGCTTTAAAATTGGCCGACTCAAGTATGATATCTGTGGTATCTATACCAATTTCACTATTTTGACCCCCCATGATACCAGCTAAAGCAATGTATTTTTTGTTATCACAAATCATCAAAGCATTGGCTGGTAATTTTCTATTTACTCCGTCTAAAGTAATAAATTTTTCTCCTTTGTTGGCTGGTTTCACTATAATATGATTTTCTTCAATGTGTTTAGCGTCATATGCGTGCATTGGTTGACCCAATTCATACATTACATAGTTGGTGACATCAACTATATTATTGATAGGTCTGATACCCACGGCCTCCAATCTTTTTTTGAGCCACCAAGGAGAAGCTGCTATTTTTATATTTTTGATAGCCAAAGCAAGATAACGAAAACAATTTTCCTTGTCTTCTACATTTACTTTGAGTTTTATTTCATTGTTAGTTTTTAATTCAAAATCTGGATAATCTTTTAATTTTAATCTATAAATAGCTGCTAGTTCACGTGCCAAGCCATATTGGCCCCAAAGATCTCCACGATGATTAATAGACTTATTATCAATATCTAGTATAGTATCATTGAGCTCCAAAGCTTCAGCTAAGCCTTGTCCTATTTTTAATTTTAAACTTGATAAATCCAAAATTTCTTTATCTGATTTTTGAGGAAAAAGATTTTCCAGACCTATTTCTTCTGAAGCGGCAATCATACCACTAGATTCTACACCTCTTATTTTTGTTTTGGCCATCATCACCAAATCACCCTCACCATGCCATTTGACACGTGAGCCTACTTTGGCTACTGCTACTAACATTCCTTTACTAAGATTGGTGCCTCCACAGACAATCTGCTCTACACTGTCTAGAATGTCAACCTGACAAACTTGTAGTCTGTCAGCATCTGGATGTTTGGCTAGCTCATCAATCCGACCAACTACTATATCTTTGAGATTTGCTCCTTTATCAATTACCTCTTCTACTTCAACAATGGCCATAGTAAAATCCAAAGCTAGTTGTTTGGCTGTTAAATCTTTTGGTAGCTTAATCCAATCTTTTACCCAATTAAGTGATAAATACATATTAAAATTGTTTTAAAAATCTTAAATCGCCCGACTCTAGCAGTCTAATATCATCAATCTTGTAACGCATCATAACTAGTCTTGTAAAGCCCAGTCCAAAAGCAAAACCAGAATATTCTTTGGGATCAAGTCCACCAGCACGAATCACTTCTGGATGAACTAAGCCACAAGGCATCAGCTCCAACCAACCAGATTGTTTGCAAACAGAGCAACCCTGACCATCACAAATAAGACATTTGATATCTAGTTCAAAGCCTGGCTCCACAAAAGGAAAAAATCCCGGACGCAGTCTGACATCTACTTCGGTATTAAAAAAAGCAGATAAAAATGATTTCATCACAGCAATCAAATTACCAATATTTATATCTTTGTCTACCATGAGCCCTTCTAGTTGATAAAAAGTATGATCATGGCTAGCATCTGTAGCTTCATTTCTAAAAACACGCCCAGGAAAAATACCTCTAAATGGCGCCCCGTGCTTTTCCAGCATACGCACCTGAAGATTGGAAGTCTGAGATCTGAGTAATAATCCTTGCTCCAACCAAAAAGTATCCTGAGTTTCTCTAGCTGGATGATCTTGAGGAGTATTTAAAGCTGTAAAATTGTAATAATCTGACTCTACTTGTGGACCATCATAAACTCCAAAACCCATTTGAGCAAAAATATTTTCTATTTCATATTGCACAATAGTAGAAGGATGAAGATGTCCTAGCTCTTCTCTAATGCCAGGCATAGACGGATCAAAATCTATATCAGCAGATTGTTTACTTTTGATTATTTGCTCTGTCTGGTTAAAAATATCTGACAATTCATTTTTAATCTCATTGGCCAACTTACCAATTTTTGGTTTTTCAGAAATAGCCAAATCTTTGACATCTTTAAGTACAGTAGTCAACTCTCCTTTTCGTCCCAAATATTTTGTTTTTAAATCTGTCAAAATTTTAGAATCTTTGGCTCCTTCTATTTCTTTCAAAAACTTTTCTTTCAGTTCTTTTAGTTTCTTTTCCATATAATAATTAATTATTTATTTGCTTTTCTTCATCGTTTTGACGAAACACCAATATCACAAACTCTATCACTGTGGCTAGTATAACAAGTAAAGTCATATTCCACCAAGTAAGCACTCTGCCAGCTTGAAGCATTAAGGCTAATATCAGAACTGCTGAAAAGATAATCGCCTGACGAAAAGATTCGATAGCCAAGAGCCTTGGTCTAGCCTTTTTTCTAAAAAAAATACTACGAGATAAAAAGCCCAACAAAGATAAGGTCCCTAAAATACTTAGAAACAATGTACTATAAAACATACTAAATATAAGCCAAGAACCGTCTGTGGGATCAAAACTCCTAATAATGATAAAAAAACCAAACCACGCTAATACAGTGGCTAGCAACATTATTATGTTATATGTTTTTATATTCATCAGTATAAATAATACTAAAAAAGGGCCGAAAAATCAACAGCTCCCAACCATAAATAAAACACTATTAATAATAAATTATTTTGCGAATATTCTGTACTAGATGTGACTTTGCGAAGCAACGGAACAGTCAGTGCAGAATATGAGCAATTTATATAATACTATTTAGCTCAAAAAATTTAAATTTTCTACTATATTATCTCCTAATTTATCATTGAGCTTAACTATAAAGCTTTTTTTATTCTTAAGCAATTTTGCTAATAAATTATCATCTAAAGCGGCAATTGTTAAAATATTATTTTTAAAATAAACAGCACTCATTTTATCTTTGGCCGTTTCAGATAAAATATCCAACAAAACTCTATTGGCTGATTGAAGTATTAAAGACTCTTGAATTTGTCCTTTAATGCCTTTTTGATTTACTACTTTATCAGCCAAATCTTTAAAACTATTCCAAGGCATATTTATTTATTTAATTTAGCATAAGGACAAATAGATCTAAAATCACAAGTATTACACACGTGACCTGGCGTAGGCGTGAAATCATGACTAATGATATTGTCTATAGTCTTTTTTATCCAGTCTTTGACCTTATCAATTTCTTTGGCTGTTCCAACAAATGACACTGGCTGATTATTGGTCAAATAAAAGAAAGTAAGAGCTTTGACTGATTGTTTGAATACTTCTTTAGCAGCAATCTGATAAATCAATAATTGTTTTTTGTCTTCAAAGGTAAGTTTATCTTTTGGCTGACCAGTTTTGTAATCAATAATTTCCCACCCATTCTTGTCAGCATCCACTCGATCAAAAATTCCTCTAATACTATAATCATTTACTTTGATAGTAAAGCCTTTTTCCAAAAATAACGGCACTGAAAAATTGTTTTTATATTTTTTGTAATAATCTTTGATAATTCTTATGCCATCTTGATGATATTTTTTCTTTTGTTCTTCACTCTCATACCAATCATCAATCCATGATTCTTCATAATATTTTAATAATTCTTTTTCACTTACTTGTTTTATTTTCTTATCTTTAGAAAACAAATCTCCTTGTCCCAATTCTGAATTATTCATTATCTGTTGATAAAATTTTTGAAAAGTAGCGTGCATGGTTTTACCAAAACTAAAATGAGCATTACCTTTGGTGGGTACTTTGGCTATAAAGGTATAAAAATACTGCCAAGGACATGATTCATAAGCTTTTAATTGAGAAAATGAAAATGTCTTAGGAATTGGATAGATTGTTTTGGTAAGCTTGGTATTTATTTTTTCTGGTTCTTTAATGGTAGTGACTATATCCTTGATAAACAAATCAATCTCTTCTATAAATCGAGATGGCTTTTTGGAAGTAAGGCCTCCATAATTTTTGGCAAAAGTGAGATATACCTGTTCTTTGGCTCTGGTAAGAGCCACATACAACAAACGACGCTCTTCTTGAAGGTGAGCATCCCCACTAGGCAAATCCTCTTTTATAAACTGCGCCGGTATTTCTATGGGATCACGACGCTCGGTAGAAGGAAATCTAAGATGAACCAAATTGGTAATAAATACATATTTAAATTCCAATCCTTTGGAACCATGAACCGTCATCACCTTGACTACATCGGGACCAGCTTCGCTATCCAATTGCATAGCGCCCATCTCGCCAGATTGCATTTCCATATCCAAGACTTCCAAAAAATTGTGTACACTGGTATTTTCAATAGACTCTTCCTCCCAAGTTCTGACTTTTCTAAAAAATTGATTGAGAAAATGAAGCTGATCGGTATTGTATTGATTTTGTTCTATGGTCAACATATTGAGATAGCCACTATCTTCCAACCAAGTATATATTATTTGTGAGACTGGTTGCTCTTTGGCTAGCTCTGTATGCTTGTTTATATCAGAAATTACTTTATCTATAATTTTTTGATCTTCTATAGGCAAAGATACATGCTGTCTATTATTTTTGCTAGCATAATACAAACTCCAAGATTTTTTACGAGCTAGATGATTAAGATTGATAATACTTTCAATCTTTAATCCGGTGACTGCTAAGATAAAATTCTAAACAATGCTGTTGATTCATGATAATTATCTAATAATTTAAGATAAGCTATGATGTCTTGGACTATGTCTTGAGCATAAAGACCACGAGAAGCCATAAATTGATGAGGAATGCCCAATTTTCTCATCATTGATACAAAGCCCTGTGCTTGATCATTGGCTCTGACAAGTATAGCAAAATCAGACCACTTTATTTCTTTGTCCTTTTTTTTGACATCAACTATCTTGGCTAGTATTCCGTCTATCTCAGCATTTTTATCGATAAAAGAAAGCACATCAACCGAACCCTTATTTGTAATATGACTTTTTAATTTTTTATTAAGGGGCGTCTTCTTTTTTTTGTACTGATATTCTAGTCTATCAGGATCATTTTGCTGTATAAAATTATAGGCAACATCCAATATCTTTTGACCAGATCTATAATTATCATTTAAAAAAATTTCTGTTAATTTTTTATATTCTTTTTTAAAATTTAAAATATTGGAAACTGCCGCTCCTCTAAACTTGTAAATAGCCTGATCATCATCTCCTACTACCATCAAATTGTTTTTTGGTGCAGCCAATATTTTGATAAGCTCATATTGAGCCCAGTTGGTATCTTGAAACTCATCAACCAAAATATACTTAAACTGCTGTCTAAATTTTTTAAGTACTTGTGGACGTTTTTTGAAAAGCTCCAATGTATAGTTTATAAGATCACCAAAGTCCAGTGCGTTATTGTCTAAAAGTAACTGCTGATAAATATGATAAGCATTGGCCACTTCTCTAACTCTAGCTATTTCTGTTTTTACTTCTTCTCGATCACCAGTCTGATCAGTGTCTAAATGCAAATTTTCAGCATATTTTAAATACTCAGATGGATAAACTACTTCATCTTTGAGTCTAGAAAAATGAGTGAGCAGTGCATGTATAAATCTACTAGGACTGCCAAGTGGTGAATAATAATCTAAATTAAATTTATCTAAATTTTCTCTAACCAACATCCAAGCAGCTGTAGCATCAAGTAACTTAAAATCATTGGACAAACCAATCTCCAGAGCATAGTCTTTTAATATTTTTTCAGCAAATCCATGAAAAGTGTGTATCCACAAATCACTATAACCCAAAGGAAGCAACCTATCTACGCGCTCTATCATTTCTCCAGCTGCTTTTTCAGTAAAGGTCACAGCCAATATTTCTTCTGGTTTGGCATACTTATTTTCTATCAAATAGGCAATACGCTGAGTAATGACCGTGGTCTTGCCAGTACCGGCTCCAGCAATCAAAATAGCCGGTCCCTCGTTATGAGTAACCGCCTGTTTTTGATCTTTATTTAGCTGTTTTAAATCAATTGCCATATGTATAATAGTAACTGATAACTATAATTTTGGCAAAAAGAATAAGGAGCCCGGTGTTGGGACCCCTTATCAAAGGAAGTGTGTAGCTTTATGCGGCTACACCGAGAGCGAATACGGCAGAATTGCCAACTGCGACACTGCAAATGGCCACAGCCAGAACCTCTTTGCCAAAAATTCTGGCGACTGTGGCTTCAGAAACCACCGTGGAAGAAGCCAGACGGCATCTTCCATTGATAGTTCCTGTGACAGCTTCGGCCATGATTGTCTCTTCGTCTGTACCGACAAAGTACAAATCCTGTCTATCAGGATTTACCTGTTTGACTCGCATGAAAATCATTTTTTCTTTCCTCCATGAAATAGTTTAACACTACATAGCGTAGTGTGTTGTCCGAAATGGCTTTACTGTAAGCCAAAACAATTTCTATTCTGGGGAACTGATCCTCCAAAAATGTTTTGGCTCTAGCGAGCTCTGCTTTGAAAGTTTCTTCGTCTTGCAAGCCTCCGTAGCCTGCACAATCCCAGTGCATCAAAACCACTAGTCTTTTGACACCATGGTGCTTGATGGAAACTTTCTCAAAAAGTTCCAAAAAACGATTGCGGAAAGAGACACAGTCAAACACATCTTTTTGGCTGCCAGGCCAAGAGTAAGTGTCAAAAGTTGACACTTCTCCCAAGCTATTTAAAAAGCAACTCATAAAGAGATGGTCTGACTCACAAACCCTAAAATCCACGCAGCGAAGCACTGCGGTAAAACACTGACTCTCTTCCATGAGAGAGTTCGAGACATCAAATGTAAGCAATGTTTTCTCCTTATTATTTTGCTTATCTAAAAAGAACATGAAAAAGTATTCTACCATATATAAGCCAAAAAGTCAATATAATAAAAAAACTCCCCTACTTGGAGAGCCTTTAAATTTTATAATCTTTTACTCAACAACAATATATTCCAAGCCTTGTGGGCCACTTTTACTATAGGCAATTATAATTTCTAAATCATTGGGTAATTCTTTGACCAACATATCTCTGACAATAGTCATATCTTTGATATAAGCCGATGCCTGTTCATCATCTGAAGCAAACTTCTTTGAGCCACCATAGGCTCCGCAATCCCAATGCCAAAGAAGTAATAATTTTTTGACACTGTGTAGTCCGATAGATACTGAAACTAGCTTATCAACAAAATCTGTTTTAAAACCATTGTTTTTTAACACATCTTTAGCTGATCCCGGCCAAGAGTATAAATCAAAATCTTTGAATCCCAAACCTTTTTCAATAAACTCTTGATCTGATTCTCTAAATCTAAAATCAACGCACTTTATAACCGCCAGGGGACATTCATGTTTGTCTAAATTGTCATTTGGTACTGTAAAATTCATATAATTATTTATTATTAATTCCAGTTCTTATACCACTTTTTTTATATTTTCTAGATACTTTAAGTCTAGCCAATTCTTTTTCTATCTTAGCACTAAACATAGCAAAGGCTTCTGTATCAGCGATTTTAGTTTTGAGAATCTCTTCTGCATTTTTCCTCGCCTGTTCAGCTCGCTCTTCATCAATATCTTCAGCTCGCTCAGCAGTGTCAGCTAATATTACAATTTGCTCAGGTAATATTTCTACAAAACCTCCTGATATAGCCATGAGGTGCTCTTCTCCCTTGACGGTTTTGACAACTATTTCACCAGCTGTTAACTGAGAAACCAAAGGTATATGATTTGGCAAAATAGTAATCTCTCCCATTAGTGTAGAAATGGAAACTTGCAATACTTTTTCTTCAAAAAGTATTTTCTCAGGAGTTACTATTTTTAATTTCAAATCTTTCATAAATAAAAATCTATTTTACCTCATCAATTGTACCTTTCATATAAAAAGCTTGTTCTGGTTTATCATCATGTTTACCTTCCAGTATTTCTTTAAAGCCTCTGACAGTATCTTTGAGTGATACATATTGACCAGGAGTTCCAGTAAATGTCTCAGCCACAAAGAAAGGTTGTGATAAAAACTTTTGTACTTTACGAGCACGTCCCACAGTAAGTTTATCTTCTTCTGATAATTCATCCATACCAAGAATAGCAATAATATCTTGTAAATCTTTATAACGTTGTAATACTTGTTGTACTTGACGAGCTACATCATAGTGTTCTTGACCAACTACTTCTGGATCCAAAATCACAGAGCTTGAATCAAGTGGGTCGACAGCTGGATAAATAGCTAGCTCAGCCAAAGCACGAGAAAGTACTACTGTAGAATCTAAGTGACCAAAAGTAGTAGCTGGAGCTGGATCAGTCAAATCATCAGCAGGAACATAGACAGCTTGAACTGAAGTAATAGAACCTTTTTTGGTAGAAGTAATACGTTCTTGAAGCTCTCCCATTTCTGTAGCTAGAGTTGGCTGATAACCAACGGCAGAAGGCATACGACCAAGAAGTGCTGATACTTCAGAACCTGCTTGGGTAAAACGGAAAATATTATCAATAAATAATAATACATCTTTTCCTTCTTGATCACGAAAATGTTCAGCCATAGTAAGAGCTGTCAAAGCTACTCTTTGACGTGCTCCAGGTGGCTCATTCATTTGACCAAAAACCAAAGTAGTATTTTTCAAAACTCCAGAACCTTTCATTTCATGATACAAATCATTGCCTTCACGAGTTCTTTCTCCTACACCAGCAAAGACTGAAAGTCCTTCATGCTCAGCAGCAATATTTCTAATAAGCTCTTGAATAACCACTGTCTTACCTACACCAGCACCACCAAAAAGCCCTACTTTACCACCTCTAGTAAAGGGGCAAATAAGATCAATAACTTTGATACCAGTTTCAAATACTTCCGTTTGAGTAGATTGTTCAGTAAAAATAGGGGCAGATCTATGAATTGGTAACTTAGAACTTACTTTTATTTCAGCTTGACCATCAATCACCTGTCCAAGAACTCCAAACATACGTCCGAGAGTTTCACGACCAACTGGTACAGAAATTGAAGCACCTGTATTTATTACCTCTACTCCTCTAGCCAAACCGTCAGTAGTTCCCATAGCTACAGCTCGTACCATGTTGTCGCCCATATGTTTTTGTACTTCCAAAACCAAAGTACCTTCGCCAAGCTTTATTTCCAAAGCATTGTTAATCTCTGGCAAGTTTTTGGCAAAGTAAACATCAACTACTGGTCCGATAATTTGTTTTACTATTCCTTTGTTTTCCATATTATTATCTTAAATTCAAAATATTAATTTATATATTATTGTAAAGCAGCAGATCCAGCAGCAATCTCAGCGATCTCGCTGGTAATACTGGCCTGTCTAGCCTGATTATAAGCCAATGTCAGTTCGTCTATCATCTCGCCAGCCGCATCAGTAGCATTGCGCATAGCAAACATGCGAGCACTGTGCTCAGAGGCTTCTGATTCTAATACCGCTTGATAAATTTGTACTTCTACCAATCTTGGTAAAAATGCATCAAGTATATCTCTTCTGCCTGGCTCAAAAACAAATTCTCCAAAATTATCAACGGCTATCTTTTCAATCTTGTCTTTATCGTGAGTTATATGTCCCAATCTTTCATCTATCTCTGGTACTATTGGTAGTAGTTGTTTGACATGAGGTACTTGTTTTAAAGCTGACATAAAATCAGTATAAGCTACAAATACTTTATCATATTTTTTGGTTACAAAATCTTTGGTGATCATATGAGCTATCGGTCTGATATCTTCTGAAGAGGCAGTAATATCTTCTTTATGAAAATCAGCTACTAAATTGACTTTGCGTCTTCTTATCTCATCTCTACCTTTGCTACCACAACTTATAATATCTGTACTGACAACATCGGGATGATGAAGCTTGATAGATTCAATTACTTTGTTTACTAAAGTTGCATTAAAACTACCACAAAGACCACGATTGGTAGAAATAAGTATTACAGCCACTTTTTTAATATTGCTTGGTTCTCTAAAAAATAAATGATCACTAGTGTCTAGTTTTTTTACCAAATGTAACACTGTGTCCCAAGCCAAATCAGAATAAGAACGAGTAGCTAATACTTTGGTTACCGCTTTTCTCATTTTGGCAGCTGACACCAATTCCATAGCTTTGGTAATTTTTTTGGTGTTCTTTACCGATTTTATTCTTCTTTGTATATCTCTACTAGCCTGAGGCATATATTTATATAAGGCTTATCTAAATTATTTTTTATCTTCCCCTACTTTTACTTCTAGCTCTACCAAATCATTGATAATATTTTTTAATTTTTGTTCATCTTTTTCAACTAGCTCACCAGTCTTCTCAATATTATCCAAAATATCTTTTCCTTCTGACTCCATTTTAGAAAACAACTTTTGTTCAAAAGCAGCCAAGCTAGTAACTAGTACTTTATCTAAATGACCATTGGCAGCAGCATAGATAATAGCTATTTGTTTGCCTTGTGATATTGGATTAAATTGACCTTGTTTTAAAATCTCAGTCACACGAGCACCACGATCAAGTTGTTGTCTGGTAGCATCATCTAGATCACTACCAAATTGAGCAAAAGCTTCTAGCTCTCTATATTGAGCTAAGTCTAGCTTCAATTTTCCAGCTACTTTTTTCATAGCTTTTTTCTGAGCAGCAGAACCAACACGAGATACTGAAAGCCCAGTAGATAGAGCTGGTCTAATACCTTTGTAAAATAAGTCCGTTTCCAAGAAAATCTGACCATCTGTAATAGAAATTACATTGGTTGGAATATAAGCTGAGATATCTCCAGCTTGAGTTTCAATAATAGGTAGAGCTGTGAGAGATCCTCCTCCCAACTCTTCACTCATTTTGGCAGCACGCTCAAGTAATCTTGAGTGTACATAGAAAACATCACCTGGATAAGCCTCACGTCCAGGAGGTCTCTTTAGCAGAAGAGATATCTGACGATAAGCTACCGCATGTTTTGACAAATCATCATAAACTACCAATACATCTTTGCCTTTGTCCATAAAATATTCACCCATAGAACATCCAGCATAAGGTGCAATATAAGACAAAGCCGCTGACTGAGATGCACCAGCCGATACCACAGTGGTATATTCCATTGCTCCAGACTCTTCTAATTTGGCAACAATTCTAGCAACTTTTGATTCTTTTTGACCAATAGCAATATAAATACAAATTACATCTTTGCCTGCTTGGTTGATAATAGCATCAATAGCTAAGGCAGTTTTACCAGTTTGACGATCACCAATGATAAGTTCACGTTGACCTTTGCCAATCGGAATAATAGCATCTATTACTTTGATACCGGTTTCCAGTGGTTGAAATACTGATTGACGAGTAATAACACCCGGAGCAATTTTTTCTACTGGATAAAATTGGTTTGACTTTATTTCACCTTTGCCATCAATAGGTTGTCCTAGTGGATTTACCACACGACCAACTACAGCTTCGCCAACTGGTACTTCCAAAATACGCTTGGTTCTCTTTACTTTATCTCCTTCTCTCAAGCTAGTATATTCTCCCAAAATAATAGCACCAATAGAAAATTCTTCTAAATTTAAAACCACGCCGTAGACTTTTTCTCCAACTTTATTTTCAAATTCAAGCATCTCAGAAGATTTTACATCAGAAAGTCCAGATACTTTGGCAATACCATCGCCCACTTCGATGATTTCACCAATAGCTTCTTCTTTGACGTCGGATTGAAAGTCTTCTAATTGCTTTTGCAAACTTTTTACTAAATGATCGTAAGACATATTATTAATTACTTAATTGTTTTGCTAAATTATTTAACTGATGTCTGATAGACATATCGATAATTTTATCCTTATATTTTACTACTGCTCCTCCAATAATACTCTCGTCTGTTTCTGTCTTAGCTACTACTTCTTGCTTGATTTTTCTTTTTACTATATCAACAATATTTTTAATTTCTGTTTTGTCTAATTCCAATGAAGAAGTAATATAAGCTTTGACAATACCTTCTTTTAAAAAATGTATATTTTCTAACTCTACTAAAATAGCTGGAATCATGGCTACCAAATGGTGCTGAGATAAGTAAGCTGAAAAATTGCCAATAACTTTATCCAGTTCTTTACCTTTTTTATCCTTACTTGCTTCATATAAAGCAGAAGCTAAAATTTTTACATCATTTTTTTTCATTATTTCAAATCTTTTAATACCTTATCAATATATTTTTTGTCCAAATCTTTGGAAATGCCTTTTGATAAAATCTTTTCTAAAGATTTTACTACCATGTCAGACACTTCGCTCTTTATCTCAGTAATCATAGCATCTTTTTCGCCAGCAATTTGCTCTTTGGCTTTGGCAATCAACTTGCTTATTTCATCTTTGGTTTTAGCTAGATTTTCTTGCTTATTTTTTTCTGCTTGTTTTTTGGCATCGTCCAAAAGACCGGCTGCTATATTTTTGGTTTCAATCAATTTTTCTTTAACTTCTCGCTCTACTTGTTCCAATCTTTCTCCAGAAGCTTTAGCGTCTGATAAACCTTTGGATATTTCATCACTTCGTTTTTGCATAGTCTGAGTAAGAGGCTTTAATGCAAACCACCACAAAATGACTACTACAATAGCAAAATTTACAAACTGTGCAGTTAGTAATTTCCAATCTACTCCAAATAGTTCTAAAATTTCCATATTTATTATACTTAATCTCTCTATTTAATTTAATTACTCAATTACGCTCTAAACATTTTAGAGCGCTCAAAGCAATCAAAATTACTTAATACTAAAAGCAATAATCAATGCATAAATAGCAATAGCTTCAGCAAAAGCTGATACCAAAAGCATTGGAACCAAAATCTTAGCAGTTGCTTCTGGATTACGTCCAATAGATTCCATAGCTTTGGCACCAATTTTACCAATAGCTAGAGCTGGTGCAACACCACCTACTGCGATAGCAATGGCCTTAGCCATTAAAGTTAAATCTAGTCCTTCCATAATTATTTTTCCTTTCTGATAATTGCCGGTCGATCTTATTTTTATTTTTTTTACGTCGCCTTTAATTATCTATTTATTAATTATATGACTTATGTCATTCTGAATTTATTTCAAAATCTCATCTATTGAGATTCTGAATCAAGTTCAAGATAACGCGAGAGTTAATGCTCATGTTCAGCAGAGGCAATGGTGAAATACACCAATGTCAATATTGAAAAAATAAGAGCCTGTATAATACCAACTATTAATTCCAAAAACATAAATGGCAAAGGTAGTCCATAAGCAACCATAGCTGAAAGAGAAGCGAGTAATACCTCACCCGCAAACACATTACCAAATAACCTAAATGACAATGATGCAATCTTGGCTACTTCAGAAATAATTTCTACCAACCCCACAAAAAAAGTAATAGGATTAATCAAAACAATAGTAGGCTCTTTTCTAATCTTTCTTGGAATTTCTATCAAAGCTTGCAGGTTGATAAATTTATTAAACCAAGACCAACCACCAACTACTATAATACCAAAAATATTGGCTGCTACAACTCCAAACAATCCTAAGGCTAGTGTAGTATTTAAATCAGCCGTAGCTCCTCGTAACAATGCTGTACCGTTGTATGTTATGGAACCAAGTCCTGGAAAAGTCCCAACCAATTGTTTATTAATACAAATATAAATACAGAAAAAATAATAGGAAATATTCTTTCACTTTTAGATCGATTATCGGTCACCATATCCATCATATTATAAGCACCTTCAATAACTGTCTCTATGAAACTTTGAAACCTTGATGGTATTTTAGAATTTTTTATTCTAATGACAATAGCTAAAATAATAATCAAAAAAACTGCTACCCAAGATGTAAGCAGAGAATTGGTAATATTAAAATTACCTATACTAAATAAATTTTCGGCAAAAAGAGTATGCTCGTGTTCTTCGTGTTCGCCAGTAACCTCAACTTCTTCTTCTAAAGAGTTGTTTATATTATCTAAAACTTCTTGATTATTACTTGTCTCTTGACTCATTTTTGTCTTGTTTCTTTAAAGCATCTTCTTGTTCAATTTTTTTCATGTATTTTACTCCCGTTTTACCAATTCCGACCGAAGAAACAATAAAAGCTAAGGCTGTAATACTGATAAAATACAATGGTTCTGTACCCTGCTTATCGTCTAACCATCTGCCCAAAAATAAAGCACCTATAACTGGAAAAGCAATCCAACCACTAGCCTCAACAAACATCGTCATAGCTAGTCTCATTAGATCATTTTTGTCCTTGTTTTTGTTATCTTTTTCAACCGATGGCATAAATTTATAATAAACAAAAGCGGCTACATTATATATGTAAACCGCCAAAAAGTCAATAGTTTTTTCGCCCTTACTCTAACCTGGGTTTTTCAACATCTTCTAGCTCAAACTCCCCTGATTTACCACTAATTTTCAACACATCCTTATCAATTTTATTGAATTCTTTATTAGAAATATTATAAGTATTAGCTACAGTAGAGAGCTGGTTACCAAGTTTTTTGTGATACTCACCATAAGCCAATAGATGCTTTTGTAACATCTCAACATTTTTACGAATTTCTTTGGCTGATTCTTCTATTTGTAAAGCTTTGAGACCTTGCAATACTGTCTGCAAATAAGCGGCAAAAGTAGTAGGAGAAACTATAATAACTTTCTTTTCATTAAAAGCATAATCAATTAAAGATCGCGTATTTACTTTGACTGCCCCTACTTCATTAATGAGTAAGTCATAATATATTCCCTCCGCTGGGATAAACATAAAAGCAAAATCAAGCGTATCTTCACTAGGACGAATATATTTAGAAGTTTCATCAATTCTTTTTTTCAAATCATTTTTGAATTCTTTTTCTAGCGTCTCTTTTTTGCTTTTGTCTTGTTCATCAATAATACGACGATAGTTTTCCAAAGAAAACTTAGCATCAACTGGTAATACTTTATCTTTAATCTTAACAACAGCATCAACTGCTTCACCATTTTTAAAATGATACTGCATCTCATATGATTGAGGAGGTAATATATTTGCTAATATCATTTCCAAACTTGCTTCACCAAGATTGCCTCTGGTCTTGGCATTGGTCAAAACTTTTTCCAAATTTTGTAACTGATCAGTAAAACTAACTACTTGTTTATTTGTTTCTTCCAATTTTAAAAGTTTTTCAGTGACATCTTTGGAAATACGACTTGTTTCCATAAACTGATCTTGGAGCATCTTGGAAGAATGTCTAGTAGTATTGTCAATTTTTTCTCCTAACTGTTTAGTCAAATCATTTAATTGCTGTTGCAACATCAACATAGCCTTATCTTCTTTTACTTCCTGAGGCTTGTTATTCCTAAAAAGCAAAAAAATCACTACTGCCATGAGTGCTAAGACTAAAATTGAAATTAATAATGAAAATGTTTCCATATATTTATATTATATTTTATCTATTATATCTCCCAAATCATCAAGCTCTATATCTGTAGTTTGACCAGCTATCTGACTAGCCAAAAAATTGTCTCCTGATTCAATAATTGACTCTACTATTTGCTGTTTATCAATGTCTTTAAACTTCTCTAGATTATCTGCCAATAATTTAGCTTGTCCAGCTTTGATAAGTTCCAGAGCTACTTGCTGATGAATAGCAGATTTTACTTCGTCCAGTATTCCAAAATCTCCCTGCTCCATATTAAAAATATAATTTATAACAATATTTTCTGGAGTTAATTTAGAAAATTTAAAATCTTTATCATCATCTAACATTTTTTTATTTATTATTGCGAGAGTTATGATTTAGATGCGACTTTGCTTTAGCAACGGAGCAGATAATTCATAACACGAGCAATATAATATTATTATGTCTATAAATATTTATTTTAATCCAAATAACTTAATAGCATTGTTGCCAGTAATCTCTATTATTTCCTCTACACTTTTGTTTTTTATTTCGGCAATTTTTTCTGCCACATGCTTTACATATATTGGCTCATTGCGCTTGCCTCTATTTGGCACTGGTGACAAATACGGTGCATCGGTTTCTATCAACATTTTATCTTCTGGTATCCACTTAACAATTTCTTCCAATACTCCTGTTTTATCAAAAGTCACTATTCCTGTAAAACCTATATATAGCCCCAAAGCAACAAAAGCTTTGGCTTCTTCTAAATTTCCTCCATAACAATGTATCACGCCTCTGGTAAATCCTTCATCTTTGAGGACTCGATAAATATCTTGATAAGCAGTTTTATCTTCCTTACCATTTCTGCCATGGACTACTAAAGCTAGCTTATTTTCTTTAGCCAATTTGATATGGTTACGAAAAACTGTTTCTTGTTTGGCTTTTATTTCGGCAATATCTTTGGCACCTTTTTCTAAAGATTGCCAAAGATGAAAATAATCAAAACCAGTTTCTCCCATAGCTACTACTCTGCCCTTGGCACTATGTATCAAGTCTTGAAAATGCTCAACATTAAACTCTTCGTCATAGACATGCACAGGATGAAGACCAATGGCGCTAAAAAAACTAGGCTCAGCCAAAGCCAAATTGACAGCTTTGAGACTAGTATCATAAGCTGCGCCGATATTTATGACGCGCATATTGGCTTGACAAGAGCGACCTATCACTGCTGACAGGTCATCTTTGTATGCTTCAAAGTTTAGATGGGCATGACTATCAATTAACATTTTCAAAAATTGATTTTAAACCTTTAATAGCCTCTGGTATAAATGGTTTGACTATAAAGGCAATTTTTAGAGCCGTATCAGCTATCTGTGAATGCAATATATTGCCTGATATAGCCTCACTAATTGGTAATAGTGACATAATATAGACTATCGCTGAAACAGCCAAAGCTCCAGTCACAATACCGACAACAGCTCCTAAAAGTTTGTTTATTAAATTGATAAAAGGAATAATATGAAAAACTTTATTGATAATAGAAACAATAATGCTGACTACAATATTGATAGCCAAAAATATCGCTAAAAATCCAAGGATAATTGCTAAATACTCATTGCTAAAATTGATAAGCTCCATTATCCAAGCGCCAGCTTGTTGCATATAATGAGCGCCTGCCCAAATCCCAAAAATAGTTCCAAAAAACCCTCCAATAGCTCCCACCAAGCCAGCTCTAAATCCTTTCCAAGTGAAAATGAATAAAATGACTATTAAGAAAATATCAAACCAATTCATAATTATTTTTATATTAATTTATATATATAATACACCAATATTTATATTCTAGGAAATAATGGCTTAGCTGGCTTTTGAACTTTTTTGGCAGTGATTATATCCAATATCTCTTTAGACTTTTTTGGCATAAAAGGCTTAAGAGCTAAAGCAATATTATACAAATCCAAACTAAGCTCTTGAAGTATTTTTTCTAATTTATCTTTATTGGTATCAGCTTTGGCTAGTTCCCAAGGCCTGGATTGATCTATCAAAGTATTATCTTTGGCTATGACTTGCCAAATAGTAAGCAAAGCTTCTCTGAAATGAAGTTGTTTTAATTCTTCCTTGCCCAAAGACATATCTTTAAACTCAATATTTATTTTACCAGCCATATATTGTTCTACCATATTGGTAACACGATTTACCAAATTACCCAAGCCATTTACCAAATCAGCATTATATTTTACTGAAAAATCATCTACCTTAATATCTGATTCTTGTCCAAAAGAAAATTGAGATAATATCAAATATTTACTTACTTCCGCACCATACTTGTCTGCCAATTCATTGGGACTGATGACATTGCCCAAAGTTTTACTCATCTTCTTACCATTGATAGTAAAAAAACCATGAATATACAATTTGGGTAAAGGCAAACCAAGAGCCATGAGTATGGCTGGCCAATAAAGAGCATGAAACTTCAATATATCTAAAGCCAAAAACTTAGCATCAGCTGGCCAAAACTTTTTAAAATATTTTCCCTGCGGATAGTTAAGAGCTGTAATATAATTGCTCAAAGCGTCTATCCACACATATGTTTTTTGATCACTATCCCATGGTAAATCTATACCCCATGGCACAGCTTTTTTGGATCGTGAAATAGAAAAATCTGGTACATGTTGTTTGTCTATTAAACCTAGCACTTCTTTTTTTCTAGACTCTGGATAGATATACAACTCGCCTGACTCAATGGCAGTTTTTATCTTTGGTAAAAAATCCGACAATTTGAAAAACCAATTTTTTTCTTTTAGCTTATCTGGCACTCTATTATGGTCTGGACACTTACCGTCTACTAGTTCACTTTCTAAAATAAATTTTTCACAACCCACACAATACAGCCCCTGATAATCTCCTTGATAGAGTACTCCTTTATCTTTTAAAGTATTTAAAATATCGCCAACAATCTTTACATGTTCTTTATCAGTAGTACGAATAAATTGATCATAATCAATTTCCATAGCTGACCAAGCATCTTTAAATTTTTGTGATACTTTATCTGTAAAGGCCTGTGGTTCTAGACCTTCTTTTTGAGCAGCTTCGGCAATTTTGGCACCATGCTCATCAGTACCAGTCAAAAAAAATACATTTTTATCTCCAATTTGTTGACGCCAAAAACGAGCCAAAACATCGGCTACTATGGTAGTATAAGCATGTCCAATGTGTGGCTTGTCATTGACATAATATATAGGTGTGGTGATATAAAACTTTTTCATTATTTTTAATTAATCAATCAAATCTAATCTCATACAAATATCATGCTCTGTTAATCCTAATTTGCTATAAAAAGGAATAAATTCTTTTTTACAATCTAAAATAACTTTGTAACAACCACTGTCTCTGGCAATCTTAATAGCCTCTGTAAGTAAAGCTTTGGATAAGCCTTGCCCTTCAAATCCTTGGCGAGTAACCACATCTTCTATATGTCCAGCTGAAAGACCTCCATGAAAAAACTTTGGTTCTACTATCAGCTTGACTGTTGAAACAATCTGTCCCTTGTTTTCCTCTTCTTCTGATACAGCCACTAAAAAATAAATTCCATTGCCACTAGCTCGTTCAAAAATTTCTTGTCTTGCTTTAATAGCTAAGTTACTGATATCACTAAGATGAGATAATGTTTCTAAAAAGCCACTGCCATCTTGTAAATCTTCGGTTTTTAGTTGTCTTATAGCAAAATTCATTATTTGGTAATAATTACACTCTTAGCTACCACACCATACACCTTATCAAGTTTTTTGGTCAAATCATTTATTTCTTTGGTTGTACCCTCAACTATTATGGTAATGATGCCTGTGCAATTTTTTACACATGTTCTGGCAGGATTGACTCCCATTCTAGCCATAATCAAATTTCCATGTTCAGTCAATATTTCTTGAACCTCAACTGCATAACTATGTCTATCTTTCATCAAAATACTAATAGTGCCCAATTGTTTCGTAAGTGACATAAATATTTATTTTAAATTATTATATTTATCAAAGCCCTTCTGTATCATTCTCTCTAGACATTGTTTACGATTATTACAAATTCACCTTTTTGTTGGTTTTTATCATTATTTAATTTTGCTAAAATCTCTTTAGCAGTACCACGATAGACAGTTTCAAACTTTTTGGTTAATTCTCTACCGATTATTAATTGTTTATTACAATCAGCTAGTTGATCCAGAGTTTTTAGTACACGATGAACTGATTCAAAAAATATTACTGGTCTTTTACTGGCTTTTATCTCTGTCATCAAGGTCTGTCTACCTTTTTTGTGTGGCAAAAATCCCAAAAATAAAAATTTGTCCATCGCTATACCAGCGATAGATATCATAGCCGTCAAAGCTGAAGCACCAGGCACAGCTACAATCTCTATATCAGGAAAATTGGTCAATACCAATTCTATAAGCTTGCCACCTGGATCGGAAATACCTGGACTGCCAGCATCAGTAATCAAAGCGACATTTTTATTGCTAGCAAAATACTTGGCCAACTTATCAAAATCTTTATCACTACTATGCTGATGCCAAGATATAAGCTGAGTGTTTATTTTATAATGACTAAAAAGTTTTTTGCTGACCCGAGTATCTTCGGCCAATACAATATCTACGTTCTTTAAAACTTCTAAAGCACGCAATGTGATGTCTTCTAAGTTTCCAATTGGAGTAGCAACAATATATAACATTTATTTAGATAATTTATTATCGTTCTTTTTTTTATCGCCTATCAAACTTTCGACATAAACAGCGATTGCCAAAGCTACTGGCACAGCCAGTAATGCTCCTACTACACCACCCAATCGAGCACCAACCATGATAGCAACAAGCACTACTAGTGGATTGAGACCGGTAGTTTTACCCATGATTTTTGGCACTATCAAATTGTTTTCTAGTTGTTGAATTACCAGATACATAATAGCTACCCAAAAAGCTTTACTAGGGCTGTAGGCTAAGGCAAAAAATACACCAGGGATAGCTGCAATCCAAGGACCAATAAATGGCACAATTTCAAATAAGCCTGCTATCAATGCCAATAACAAGGCATACTTTATTCCCAAAAACATCAAACCAAGATAAACCATGATAAAAATGACTAGTGACAACAACAATTGTCCTCGAAGCCAATAGCCCATACGATGTTGCATATCAACAATCAATTTTGAAATATAAGGACGATGCCTAATTGGGGTGATAGAAGAAATAAAACGCTTAACGCCATCTTCTTCTACGGTCAGATAAAAAGTAATAACCAAAACCATAAAAAAACTAATCATACCACCAAAAATAGAAGACAAAATATTAAATATTCCAGTAGTAGCTTGCCCTAGACTTTTGGTAATATCAGTAAAACTAGCACTAATAGCCTCTTTATTAAACAAATGATTAAGATCTATGGTACCTCCTAAGTTTTGATTAATTTTGTTATAAAAATCTGGAAAAGCTCTAGACATATCTACAATTTGTGTAGCCAAAGGCCCAGATAAAAGATATATAGACCAAGCTACCAAAGATAAACTTATAATATAAACTCCAATGATACTAATAGCTCTTGGCATCTTAAATCTATGTAGCCAATCAACCAAAGGATCAAAAGCAGCTGCTAATATCACTGCTACAAATAGCAGAGCCAAAACATCTTTTATCAAAAACATAAAACCCAAGAATAATAATATAGTTATTATTCTTAAGATTGTTTCTGTGGTAATTGAAATAGATTGATTAGACATAATATTTTTATTTTAAAATTTAATTTTTGTGAGATAATATATTAATAAACTTATTTTTGTCTTTAAATGGCCCAATAATAACCAAATTTGATTTTGCCCAGTCAACAATTTTGTTGGCCAAAAAATTGACCTGCTTCAAACTAATTTTATCCAATTCTTTGAGTTTTTCCTCCAAATCTTTTATCGGTTTGCCGATTGCCTCCTGTGAGATTAAAAAATTTAGATGAGAACTAGAATTTTCCATATTAAGAATCATGTGTCCTTTGATATTTTCTTTGGCTTGATATAACTCAGCCATACTAATTCCATCATGAGCAATCTTATCTAACTCCTCTTTAATAGCAGTAAGAGCTTCATAAATCTTTAACTTGTTAAGACCGGCGTGTACTGTAAATGCACTCACTCCTTCATAACCACTGACTTCCGCTCTGATAAAATAACAAAGACCTTTTCTTTCTCTAATATTTAAAAACATTCTTGAGCTCATAGTACCACCTACTATATTGGCTAAGAGTTGATTAAAAATAAAATCCTTATCATTGATAGAAGACGTACGGAAACCAAGCATCAATTGTACTTGTTCTAGTTCACGATTTACAATCCTGATAGCTGGTTTAACTTGTTTTATCACAGCTAATTTTTTATTTTTGACACGTACCTGACGCTTGGTGATAGGAAAAAGTTTGTCTATCAACTTGAGGGCTTGCTTTTCATTGAAGTTGCCAGCCAAACCAATGATAGCGTTGCCATGATAATAATATTTTTGATGATAAGTATAAAGAGTATTTCTAGAAATTGTTTGAATATTTATACGAGGACCAGCAATAGACTTACCAAGATCTGTACCATCGAACAACAAAGCTTCGAAGACTTCTTCAATATACATCATAGGATTGTCTTCATACATATTTATTTCTTCAACAATCACACCTCGTTCTCTATCTATTTCTGCTTTATCAAATTTAGAATTATGGAGCATATCAGAAAGCATATCTATAGCCATAGTCATATGACTATTATTTACAGTAATATAATAACCAGTATATTCTTTGCCTGTGAAAGCATTGTATTGCGCTCCTACACCATCGAGCTCTTTGGCAATATCAGCTGTAGCTGGTCGTCTCTTGGTACCCTTAAACATCAAGTGTTCAACAAAATGAGACACTCCATTGTTTTTGTTATTTTCTTGACGACTACCTACTTTATATAACACTTCAAAGGTAATAGCTTTGGTATCTTGCTTGGGAGCTAAGATGATGACACTGCCATCACGACGAACAATTCTTTTATACATATATTAAAAACGCTTTTATATTTACTTAAATTTATCTTGAAAATAAACCCCTAGCTCAGAAATATTTACATAATCTTGTTTCATAGTATCCCTGTCTCTGACTGTGACTATATTATTTTCTAAAGTTTCAAAATCAACTGTTACACAATATGGTGTACCTATTTCATCTTGACGACGATAACGCTTACCAATAGAGCCAGTCTCGTCATAAGCAATACGATATTTACCAACCAATATATCATAAACCTCATTGGTCTTGTTGACCAATTCATCTTTTTTGGAAAGAGGAAGTATTGCAATTTTGATTGGCGCCAATCTTTTATCTAATTTCAAAACAACTTCAGCTTCTTTGTTGCTCTCAGTAGTAGTGCTGCGTCCTCCTTCTATCTCTGTATAGGCTTCCATTAAAAAGGCTAAAATAGCTCTATCTACGCCACCTGATGTTTCTATTATGTTTGGAATATATTCTTTGGCCTCTGCATCTTTAAGTGCTAGTTTTTGTTTGCTAAATTTTTGATGCTGACTAAGGTCCCAATCACCCCTGTGATGAATACCTTCTAACTCTTTGAAAGTTTCGTTGGCAGAAAAAGCAAAGTTGTATTCAATATCTAGGGCTCGCTTGGCATAGTGAGCCAATTCATCTTTCTCGTGCTCTCTAAATCTTAAATTGTCCGGACTAATACCCAAATCTTTATACCATTCCATACGCAATTGTTGCCATTTGGCAAAAACTTCTTTAGTTTTGTCAGGATGAACAAAATATTGCATTTCCATTTGCTCAAATTCACGCATCCGAAAAGTAAAATTACCAGGAGTAAGCTCATTTCTAAAAGCTTTGCCAATTTGAGCAATACCAAATGGCATCTTCATACGCATAGAATTGATCACATTGAGAAAATTGACATAAATACCTTGAGCAGTTTCTGGACGAAGATAAATCTGATTGGCACTATCTTCTAGTGGTCCCATAAAAGTCTTAAATATCAAGTTGAATTGTCTGACTTCGGTAAGATCGCCTCCACAATCGGGACATTTTATATCACCCATCGCCGGACCCTTGTCTTTACCAAAGTGTGGTTTGATACCTTTTTTCTCGAGCAAGTGATCAGCACGCCAGCGTGCTTTACATTTCATACAATCTACCAATGGATCAGAAAAACCATCTAAGTGCCCTGAGGCTTTCCATATAGCTGGGTGCATCAAGATAGCTGAATCTAGACCCACTACATCACGTCTAGCCAACATAAAATCAAACCAAGCTTGCTTGAGATTATTTTTGAGCTCAGTACCTAATGGACCGTAGTCATAGATGGAATTTAGACCACCATATATTTCAGAAGAAGGGAAAATAAAGCCTTTGGTTTTGGCTAGATTTACTACCTTATCAAACTTGCGCAATTCTTTCATATAAAGATAATTTTTTAATACTTTAATATCAAAATTATACCTAAAAATACATTAATTATCAAGGTTGACTAAATGAGTAATTTATTACATAACTAGATAAAAAATAAGACCAGTTGTAATCAAACAAGTCTTATTATTTTTAAAACTCTATAATCTATAAAATTGATATCCTGTTGGTTTGCGAACAGAAATTTGACCACCTACATCATAGACTACTACATCTCTTCTGCCTAGTTTACCATTTAATAAAAAGTCAGCCAAAGCATTATCCACTTGATCTTGGATAACACGTCTTAGTGGCCTAGCACCAAAAACCGGATCAAACCCAGCTTGAGCCAGTTCACGTTGAGCAGCTTCAGTCACTTCAAAAATAATGCCTTTTTCTTCCAACCTCTTTTTAACTTTGTTTAGCATGAAGCCAGCAATCTTGAATATCTCTTCTTGAGTAAGTGGACGAAAAACTACAGTACCATCAAAACGATTGATAAATTCTGGTCTAAAAATATCTCGTATTTCTTCTTTGATTAATTGATCTTTAAATTCATCAACCGTGCGTCCAGCATTGATTTGATCTTGAATAAAAGATGTACCAGCATTGGAAGTAGCTACTATAATCAAATTGGTAAAATCTACTGTACGACCTAGTGCATCGGTAAGTCGTCCATCTTCCATCACTTGTAAAAATATATTCAAAATATCTGGATTGGCTTTTTCAATTTCATCTAAGAGTAGCAATGCAAATGGCTGATGTCTGACAGCTTCAGTAAGTAAGCCTGGTGTACCAGACTCAGGAGAACCAATCAGTCTAGGTAGGGATGTTTGGTTTTGATATTCACTCATATCCAAACGAATCATATTTTTTTCATCACCAAAATATTTTTCAGCCACTGTCTTAGCTAGCTCTGTTTTACCCACACCAGTTGGACCTAAGAAAAGTAAATTGACAATTGGTCTTTTCTTGTCACGTAGTTCGGCTCTAGAGCGCCTCAAAGCTGAAGCAACAAGACTAACCGCTTCATCTTGACCGACAATACGCTCATGAAGCTCTGCTTCCATATTTATAAGCTTGGTAGATTCTTGACTAGTCACAGCTGACAAAGGAATACTAGTCTTATGACTTACAAGGGCTTCTATGTCTTCTTTTTTAACTAGCTTATCTTTTTGACCACGTTTGGAAACTATAATACCAGCCTCATCCATAAGATCTATAGCCTTGCTAGGCAAAGCTTTGTCGGTAATATATCTATTTGATAATTCATAAATAGTATCAAGAGCATCATAAGTAAAATATACCTGATGTTTACCTTCTACCATACCAACATGTGCTTCCATCATCTGAATAGTCTGATTTTTATCTGGCTCTTTAATATTTATTTTTTTAAGTGCTTGTCCCAAGCCAGTACCTTCTATATATTGTACATATTCTTTGCTATTGGCTGTAGCAATGACAATCACATTTCTCTTGCGTATTTCTCCAGCCAATATCTCCGCCAAAGATACACCTTCTGTACCTTCAGATGATATACCAACCAACTGATGAATATCTTCAATATATAATATTATATTTCCAGAAGCAGCTGTTTCTTGCAAAAGAGCCAAAAATCTTTCTTCTAATCTGCCGGTGCCTTCTGCACCGGAAACAAGCATTGGAGCAGATATCGCTACCAATCTTTTATCTTGAAAAAGCTCTGGCAGTTCTTCGGCCATCATACTATTGGCAATACCTTCTACTATATTACCTTTACCTATCCCTGGTGGACCAACCAATACCACCGAAGCAATACTACTTTCAACTGTTGATATAATTTCTGCTATTTCTTTTTCTCTAGCGACCGACAAACCTAGTACCCCTGCCTTGGCCATAAGTGTCAAATCTTGAGAAAAACTATTTAAGATTGGTGTGGCAATAGCCGTGTATGATCTATTCATTCCACCTTTTGGTTTAAAGATAGACCTAGATCTAAGCCTCTTATATCTATCTACCAAATCTTTATTTATCTTCACCCAAGAAATTACATTTTCTATTTTTTGTTCATCAATATCCATATCATAAAACATGTTGCGTATTTGTTGGCTAGATGTTACAACACCATAAAACAAATCTACCTCCGCAATATATTCACCATGTCTTTTATTCATATGCCAATAAGCATTGAGCATAGCATTTTTGGCATTTTCATCTAAATCCAATTCTTTATCTTGAGAAACAACTAGTTTAGATATATTTTCATCTATACTTTTTTTGATATTATCTGCTCCAATTCCTAGTCTAGCCAAAACCAAACGAATATCTCTATCATTTAATAATATAAAAAGCAAATGCCAAGCACTGATAGGAAATATTTGTTTGTATTTACCAAAAAGCCAAGCCTTATCAATCATCTTTGAAGCTTCTTGCCCTAGATGATCAGCAATATTATGTTTGACATTTATATCTTGATTGGCTAGCATTTTTTCTTTGTCGGTTTTCTTGATACCAGGTATAACCAAACGATAATACAAAAACATATCAGCCAAAATCAAAATACCTAAATAAAGATTTTCACTTCTGATTGTAGAAATAAAATACCACAAATTTCTAGGCTCAAATTCTACAACATTTAATATTTTGTAAACTAGATATAAAGTAATAAATACACTTGCTAATAAAAATATATTTATAATAATATCAACTGTTTTCTTAAGTTCTCTGACAAAAATATGAGCATAATTTGTACTGCGCGTAAAATACAAAAAATTATTATTGGTAAAATAATATTCTCTATACCCAAAACAAGTAGCACAACTTGCACCGTTGAGTTTGCCTGTACCTCCACAAGCCTGACAATTTTCAAACTTTAGGCCTTCCATAAAGTATTAAAATTATTATAAATCATCCAAGCTACTACGACTGGTAAAAATATCCAAAAAATAATTAGCAATAAATAAATAATCACTAAAATTAAAAAGACTATTGAGCGAGCAAAAGTCAAAATCAATCTAAAGAAAAAACTAATAATGCGTCCTTCTCTATCATATTGACCAAACATTGGCTTAAAAAGACTTTTAAACATCAAGCCTACCGCCAAATTGCGATTGGTGTCTTTGATAGTATTAAAAACATAAAGCACTGTTCTTATGAGTCCTTGGCTATACCACCAAATAGGGAAATATAAAATTTCACCTATCAAATCAATAAGTAATATCTTTATGGCTTGTACTATTACATTTTGTGTCATCAAATACATTATAACATATTTAGGCAATTTTTATAAACAAAAAAACCGCCCTGAAAAAAACTCAGACGGTTTTATAAAAAATAAATTTTTATTGACTAATTATACTAATCAATTGGTGGTGGCAACTCATCACATGCAACACCAATTGATTGTTCCACATTACAAGTAACATTACACCAACTTGTTCCACCTACATCACTATTTGTATACCACACACTATCAAGCTGACAATCATTTGTCCAAGTATTATAATCACAAAGCTCAGTTATAGCAGTAGTCACCTCAGCTGTACAATCACTATTACAATAAGTGCCTGGCGTATTCAATTCAGCTGGGTTTGAAGTACCACAACCCTCAGTCAACGCATCACTATCATCACAAACTTCGTTGTCTTCTATTATGCCATTTCCACAAACAGCTGGTACTTTGGCTCTAGCTGTATATTCAATACTCGTGCCATCATAGCTACTGCAAGCTCCAAATAGCATTTGATCACCATTTCTAGCAATATAATAACCAGTGTCGGTACTATCGGTTTTTTCTGGATCAACTGGCAAAGATCCTCCTAAATAAGCCCCCAAGAAATCTGCGTCATCAATCACCAAACAATCTCTGCTTTGTCCATCACAAGTAAGTGATGAGGCTGTTGAACAAAGTACATATTTTTGGGCTGTATCAATATAAGTAGCTCCAGCTATACTAGCTGGTAAAGAATTATTATCTATTTGATAAAGCCCGACTGCCTCAGCAATAGCTGTGACATCTTCCCATCTTTTGGTATCTTTGGCTTTACCATTTCTAGATGTTACATCTAGACTAAACAACACCATAGCTGACAAAACCAAAAAAATAGAAATGGAAATAATCAATTGCACCAAAGTAAAGCCTTTATTATAATCTACTACTTTCATATTTGATATTATATCATGTTTAATATATTTATTAAATACTACAATTTGCCAGTTTTGATAGCTTGCCTAATCTTTTTCATCATATCCAAATAAAATGCCAAATTATTCAAAGTGGCCAATCTAAGAGCCAATGGCTCTTGAGTCTTAAACAAATGATGTAGATACGCCTTGGAATAATTTTTTAAATTTGTATTATTTATGGATTTTGTATCTTTGGCAAATTTGGCATTGAAAATATTGATTGTTTTATAAAAATTCTTTTTTGTCACATCTGGCTTACCATTCCAAATATAAAGCTTGCCGTGACGAGCTTCACGAGTTGGTATTACACAATCAAACATATCTATACCTCGCCTGACTGCCTCTACAATATTTTCTGGATAACCCACTCCCATCAGATACCTAGCCTTATTTTCCGGTAGCTCATCTACTGTATAATCCAAAACTTTATACATAGTACTAGCTGGTTCTCCAACTGCTAAACCACCTATGCCGTAGCCATCAAAATTCATTGCTACCAGTTCTTTGACACTGTGTATACGCAAATCTTTAAAATCAGCGCCTTGAACAATGGCAAACAAAAGCTGTTTTTTTATTTTGCTAGATTTTTTGTTTAATCTATTTTTATATTCTATAGCAATACGTGCCCACTTACTGGTCCTTTCTACAGCCTCTTGTGCTTTGGCCTTGGTGGTTGGCAAACCTACACATTCATCTAGTACCATCATAATATCACTGCCTAGTGCAACTTGGATATCAATAACACACTTTGGATTTAATATATGCCGACTGCCATCAATATGCGATTGAAATTCAATATTATTGCCTTTTATTTTTCTAAACTTGGCCAAAGAAAACACTTGATAGCCCCCACTGTCGGTGAGTATTGGCAAATCATTGTGCATAAACTCATGAAGACCCCCAAATTTTTTGATGACTGCTACACCTGGTTTTAATAAATTGTGATAAGTATTGGAAAGTATAATTTCAGCTCCCAAATCTTTGACATCTTTAATTTCCAATGACTTGATAGCAGCTTTAGTAGCAATGGGCATAAAAAAAGGAGTACTGATTTCTCCATGAGAAGTCTTAAGTACTCCCAATCTTGCTTGAGATTTTTTGGATTTTTGCTTTAACTTAAACATAGTTATTCTACTATACCTATTGGACTACTACTGTCTGAGATTACATCGGCTGTCTTAATGGCCTTGGATCTGACTATTACATCTTCTATACCACTAGCATTTACTGTTGTCGTATTGAGTATATTTGTAGCTTGACCGAGATCTTCTTTGGTGGGAGTAAGTCTAAGAGTAAAAGAAGCTGTGGTTGGTAAAATAATATTTGAAAAACTATTTATGTTCCAAGTAAGGCTCCTGTCTTCCAAATCAAATTCTAAATCACCATCTTGAATATCTATTTCTGAAATAAAATCTACTTGTGGTGGTAAAGTGGTAGAGACACTTACATTGTCAAAAACACCAGTGGCTTGAGGAAGTGACCAAATCACCAAATACTCAGTGGCTTCTCCAACACGAGGTGGCAACAGTCCAGAGCCTACTCGTCTACCTCCCAAATCCCAATACACTCCATTGTTAAAATTGATACTCTCTCCAATGGTAATGGCTATCGGAGAAGAAACTTGTTTCCAATCTCCTAAACCTTCTATATTTATTTCAATAATATTTTCTACCATACGATCAGCAATAGGCTCTTTTACTACAGCTACTTGCCAAGTAAAGATTCTAGTTTCTCCAGCTGGCCAATTACCCAAGGCCTCATTTTCTGTTTTGGTCCAAGTGATTTTGTTGTCTGCATAATTACCAATAGTTTCCAAACTATCCCAATCCAAAGCTACACTATCAATCAAGGCTGAAACACCTACATCCACTACATCCCCTTGGCTATTGTTGGTTACTTCCAATTGATATCTAAGTGTATCTCCCCAATTTACAGCTTGTGGAGAGGACTGACCATTGATTTGAAAATTCATATCAAATTTTGGATTGATGACTATCATTGGTTTTTCTATTCTGGCCAGTCTTCTAAAATTACCATCAACCATATTTCCAATTTCTACTACCAATAGTTGATCCGTCTTGGAATCTACTGTAAAAAATCCATTTATCAACATGGTTTTTAATTCTTCTTCAGCTAAATTTAATTTGAAATAATCTCCTTCTATTATAAAATCTGAGTTTAATTCTGTATTTTCTTCCTCTGTTACTTCTACATCTTCAGCACTTGATTCATCAATTACGGGGGCTATTTCAAAATCGTCAGGATACAATATATCAATATACAAATTTTCCAAATTGGCTGCTGTCAGGTTTTTAAAATTTACTTTGATTTCTTGCTGGCTAGCTACCAATGTTTTGTCCAGTGCTTCAACACTCAATTCTAATTTGGCATCAGATATTTTTGTATCTATATTAGCTTTGGCTTTAAAATCTGAATGAAAATTGACTGGTTGATAAGCTAGCGTAAAGGCAGCTGATAAATTTTCATCTTTTTGACCAACCAATTGTCCAGTAATTTCTAAATCTACTGTTTGACCAGGTGCTATATCTTCCAACAACCAAGTAGTAGCGTTTTGATCTATCGGCTCAATACTAGCGCCATCAAAATAAAATCCATTTGGCCAACGTACAGAAAGCTCTAAACCTTGTAGCGCTACTGTATCTATATTTTTGTAACTCACTTTATAAGTAGCTTGATCACCAGAGATTATCTCACTTGGTCCATCAACGACTAGCTCTATACTATTGTTGATTGTTTCTTGGCTCTGTTGAGCCCAAAACCAAAAGCCAGCTACTGTAGCTGCAAAAAGTAAAAATAAAAACCACAAAAAAGATCCTTTGCCTTTGGGTGCTTTTTTAAATGTTTGATATTCTTTGGGTACATTATTACTCCTATTACTAATAGAAGGAGCTTGGTATGATTGCTTTCTAATTGGTGCTCTTTTTGCTGAGTCCATATTTCTTTTTGTTATTTTAGCCATAGATAAATAGTTTTAAAGATTTAGAAGGTTGCTCAAATATTGATTGATAATATATTTTTGAAATTTTTAGCCACTCTTTATTGAGATTGCTATCAATAGATAGATTTATTAATTGTGGCCAATCTGCTTTGATAATAAATTGTAAAAAATCAAATAGCTCGCCGCTGATTGGTATAGCTTTGCTATGATCATGCTCCATATACATTATACCATCATTTGAAGAATTTTTACCTAGTTGAAAATGTGGTTGCCAACCAGCGACAGATAAATATTTCCAAAGAAAAGCTCTGACCAACATCATTTTTTTATTCATACCAATACCTTGATGATTTAAAATGATAAAAATATGTTCCAGCAAAGAAAATTCTACAAACTTTTGTCCCATTGATTTGTCACTGAGAAACAACTCAACCACCGAAGAGGCTAGGGACATACTTTTTAAATCTGCTCTTAAATTAGCATAATTTTCCAATATAACTGCGCCAGCCATATGATCCATCTTACCACGACCGATCATTACTTTTACTTTATTAAAGGGCATCAAGTGTCCAGCCAATTTGCTTCGTGAGCGTGCTGCACTGCGAAGCACTACAGATATCACGCCTTCTTGAGGAGTAAAAAGATCGTAGATTCTATCAGCCTCTACAAAAGGTCTAGATCTCAGTACAAATGCTTCGGTCTTAAAAGCCATCTTACAATTTTAATCCTAAAATAATTTCTTCGCTGCTTATTTTTAATTCTTTATTTATCTTCGGGTCTTCATCTGTTTCTAGCAAATCTCCAGCTGAAGTACCACTTACCAGTTCATCTTTATATTTAGCTATTACTGATTTTAAATAATCTGACTTAGTATTGTATGTCTCTACTGGACTGTCGCTAGGCATGAGACCAGCATCTTTTCTCATAGCATTGATAGCTCTGATAAGCTCTCTGACTACACCTTTGTCTTTCAAATCATCTGTTAAATTGGTATCTAAAGATAAAGTTTTTTCTTCATCAAAAATCCAATTATCAGAAATATTTATTTTTTTTACTATTTCTACTTTCTCTACATTTAATTCATCCTGTAAAATTTCCAGATAATTTTTATCTACTGGCTTAGTAATTTGTAAATTGGCCAAAGGTTGTCTAACTTTTATGCCAGATTTAGCTCTCAAAGCATGAGCACGTTCAGCAAGTTGTTTTATAGCATCCATGCTTTCCAAAACTTTTTTATCAATCAATTTTTTATCAACTTGTGGCCAATGAGCTAAGTGCACAGATTCTATATCTGTATTATTTAAAGCTTGCCAAATACTTTCAGCCATGAAAGGTATAAAAGGAGCTATTAATTTTGATAGTTTTGTTAATACATAATAAAGTACGTTGACTGCCTCTTGACGAGTTTGTTCATTTTTAAATTTATCTCGACTCCTTCTAATATACCAAGTTGATAATTCTTGTACGAAATCTAAAATTGCTCTAGTTGATTTTACCGTATTATAATTATCCATTTCTTTAGTAACATAGTCATTTAAAATATTTATCTTACTAAGTACCCATGAATCCATGGGATCAGAATTATCTAGTTTATCACTTAATAATGCTTGATCATGATACAAAAGATAAAAATTTAATACATTGCCAAGCGTATTGATAAGTCTATTATATGTTTGTCTTACCTCATCTTCGCTAAAATTTAAATTTTCAGCCTGCATAACTACCGAGCTCATTAGATAAAATCTTAAACTATCTACTCCATAACTATCTATAACTTTCCATGGATCGGGAAAATTACGTTTGGATTTGGACATTTTGACACCATACTCATTCAAGATTGTCCCTGTGGTTACAACATTTTCAAAACTAATATCATCAAATAGTAAAGTAGACATGGCATGCATGTAGTAAAACCAAGTTCTAGTCTGAGCAATGTATTCTGCTATATATTGTCCGGGAAATCTTTTTTCAAAAATTTCTCTGTTTTCAAAAGGATAATGAAATTCGGCAAAAGGCATAGAGGATGATTCTACCCAACAATCAATTACCTCAGGAATTCTGTTCATAACACCACCACATTCACACTTAAGCTGTACTTTATCGATAAAATGTTTGTGTAAATCCATATCTTCAACCTTGTCTGACTGATAAACGTCCGAAAAATTTGAAGCCTTAGATTTTAATTCTTCTACACTACCAATACAAACTACTTTATCACAATTATCTGCTGTACATTTCCAAAACGGTAAAGCACTAGCCCAATAACGATTGCGTGAAATATTCCAATCGGGTGCGCTTTCTATATTATTCAAAAAACGGCCATATTTTAAATGTTCAGGAAACCAATTTATTTTTTCGTTTAATTTTACCAAACGATTTTTTATTTTTTGGATATCAATAAACCAAGCATCTATAGCATTATAAAATAATGCATTCTCACAACGCCAGCAATGAGGATAAGCATGAGTATAATCTTCCTCTTTAAACAATAAATCACGTTTTTTTAAATCTTCTATTATTTTTGGCTCTGATTCTTTAAATTTAAGGCTTCTGATAAACTGTGGGACTTCGTTATTAAAAATTCCTTTACTATCTAAAAGCGGCACCATCGGCAAATCAATCTTTAACCCCAAATTAAAGTCATCTTCACCATAGATAACAGCCGTATGTACTATACCAGTTCCTTCTTCGATCGTGACAAAATCAGCTTCGGCAATATAATGAGATTTTTTGCCACTATTTTTTACAGCTGGTATTTCATATAAGGGTTCGTATTCTAAACCAACCAAATTTTTACCCTTATTAACAGAAGTGGGCTCAATCAAAACATTATATTTACTTCCTTCATCTAAAAAATTATTAGCTAATTTTTCGGCCACCCAATATTTTTCCTTTTTTTCAGAATCAACTAACTTAATATAGTCTATATCTGAATTAACCGCCAAAGCCACATTACCAGGCAAAGTCCAAGGAGTAGTAGTCCAAGCCAAAACATAAGTATTATCATCTATGGTTTGACCATTAATTTTCTGTCCTACTTTTAATTTGAATTTTACAATAACGGTAGTGTCGGTAACATCTTTATAACTATTATCCATGGCCACTTCAAATTTAGATACTGGAGTTTCACAACGAGGACAATACAAAAGAACTTTTTTACCCTCATAGATATATCCCTTATCCCAAATTTTCTTAAGGGCCCACCAAACTGACTCCATATAAGTAGAATCCATGGTTTTATAAGAATTATCAAACTCAATCCAGCGCCCAATACGATGGACCATGTCTTTCCACTGTTCTGTATATCTTAAAACTTCACTACTACAAGTTTCGTTAAATTTATCTACTCCATATTCCTCAATCTGCTTTTTGCCAGAGATATTTAATTTCTGCTCCACTAAATTTTCAATAGGTAATCCGTGACAATCCCATCCCCATCTTCTTCTGACACGATAACCTTTCATAGTCCAATAACGAGGCACTACATCCTTTATAACTGACGATAAAATATGTCCATAATGTGGCAAACCAGTAGCAAAAGGCGGCCCATCATAAAAAACATAATCCCCATGAAGAGTTTCTCTATCTACAGATTTTTGAAAAATTTCCTGCTTATCCCAAAAATCCAATATTTCTTTTTCTTTTGCCTTAAAATCTACCATATTTTAATTTTAATCTAGTGAGCTAATAGAGTTGTTATTTTAACCGAAAACACCAATTTTGACAACATTACTAGAAAAACAAAGAATACAGAGTTTGCCAAAAACTTTTCTTGTGTTTTTTGCAACATTTGGCTCGATATACCTTGACTTGTTTACTAGTTGGCGTACTAAATACTTTGTCCAATCTTTTTTTCATTTTTATTTTATTAATAAATATATATAAACTCTTAGGCCTTTAAGCATGAAAAAAGGCCTAAGAGGTTTATAACAACTTCTTGATTTCCTCTATGGTGTATCGTTTTTTGTTTTGGAGTTCGGCTATTTTTTTTAATACCTGCATTGCTTTACTAGGATCATAAAGACGATAGCCACCTTGTGAGCGTCTAGCTTCTTTGAGTAATCCTTCGCGAGTATAAAAATTTATAGTGGACGGCAAAACAGAAAACAGCTTGGCTAGTTCTCCAATTTTGATAAATCCACTATCTTTAATCCTCTTTTCCATAAAGGTAGCTATATTATAAAGCATAAAGTAAGAAGTGTAAAGTAATCCTAATTACTATATGGTTGTATCAAGACTTGATCGCAGGTTGGTATAACCTACAAGCTTAGATTATAAACAAAAAAACCACTCTTGCGAGTGGTTTTGACTTACGCGTAAAATTATTGAGCTTGATTTAGTCTATTGATTTCTATGAGTATTTGAGAATCTGCGCCAATATCTTCCGTGGCCACCAATTTGCTTCTGTTTATTTGTATAGCTCCTTCTGGACGAGTCAATTCTTGACCTCTTTTGATAAGTACTGGGACTTCTATAACTTGCGCTTCAGCTCCCTCTTCTTCGGCTGAAATGGTTTGTTGTTCCATTTGTATATAATAAACTTCATCTAAATAAATATTTAAAGCGTCTTCTTTGACTATCTTGGCATAGTATGTCTGACCATTTTCTAGATAAATAGCTTTAAACTTGTTATCTTTTTCAAAGCTAGATACTCTGGACATAAACAACCAAAGAGCTGCCAACAAAAAGATAATGATAATAAGTGTCAAAGCGAGCCAAGATTTACTTCGGCTGTTTTTTGGTTTATGAGACACAAATTGCTCAAATTCCATCAAAGTATCTGCTTCTTTTTCTGTGGCTTCGCTAGTACTTTTCCTAACTTTAGTCGTAGGATTTATTTTTTTTATAGGCATAAGGTAAAATTATTATTTATTTTTAATACTTAAATAATAACAATTAATTTTTAGAAAGTAAAGTGGGTCAATTTTACAAAATCTAAAACATATATTATCATAATGGTCAGCTGAACAAGACAATCTATGAGCCCCCTGTTAAATATTAATTTATAAACAGGATGAAAAGCGATTTTGAAAATAATTATTATTTATTTCTATTTTCTAAAATTCAAGGTCTAGGCTCTAAAAATATATTAAAATTATTGGAAAAATTTCCTAGTCCCAAAGAATTGTACAAAATACTTCTAGCCAATCCTAAAATACTAGGAGACAAACTAAATCATATTCTCCAAGATAAAAACTTTTTATCTCAAACAAAAGAATATTTTAGGAACTTGGATGAAAAGTATATTAGCATACTAGACTCAGCTTATCCTCAAAATTTGAAAAATATTTATGATCCACCTCTATTTTTGTTCTACCAAGGCAATGTTGATCTTTTAAAAAGTCCAAATCTAGTCACTATTGTAGGCTCACGCACTACCACTGACTATCATCGTCATGTTTTGAAAAATATATTTAAAGATTTGTGTGATACACCACTAGTGATTGTCAGTGGTTTGGCTGTCGGGATAGACACTTTTAGTCATCGTCTAGCTCTAGACCACAATCTAGCTACTATAGCTGTACTAGGATCTGGCTTAAATAAATATGTATTGTATCCTCATGAAAATATAAAACTGGCTCAAGAAATAATAGCTAAAGGAGGATTGCTTATTTCCGAGCAAAGCTCTAATACCAAAACACAGCTCTATCATTTTCCCAAAAGAAATAGAATATTAGCCGGACTATCCAAAGCAACTGTAGTCATATCAGGGGCTCAAAAATCTGGTACACTGATAACTGCGCAGGTGGCTATAGATGAAGGACGCGAGGTATTGGCACTACCTGGCAATATCAATCTAAGATTGAGTCAGGGTCCAAACAAACTGATAAAACAAGGAGCTGCAATTATTGACTGCGCTGAAGATATTTTCAAAATATACAACCTAAACAAAGACTTAAAAATATCTAAAACATTATTTAAAAATAAATACCATGCTAAAATATACTCTACACTACAGACAGAACCTATGAAGCTAGTTGAACTGACCAATTTATTGGGCGTATCCATAGCTGATACAAGCTCCCTAATCTCCGAAATGGAAATAAGGGGTCTGATAAAACTTAACAATTTAAATCAACTAGAAATAATATGAAAAATATATTTAATATAGAACAAGACAACAAAATATTGCTACTGCAAATACTTTTTGTCACCTCCATGATATTAGCTAATATAGTTGGAGTAAAAATTGTAAACATAGGTCCGGTAGCAACTTCTGTGGGTATTTGGCTAGTGCCAATATCTTTTTTAATCACTGACATCCTAGCTGAAGTAAAAGGTAAAAAATTTGTAAATAATCTTATCTGGTCTACAGTTATTGCTTTGATATTTAGTTATTTATTTATACAACTAAGTATTATGGCTACTCCAGCTGATCGCTTTGCCCAAACCAATCCAGCCTTTGTCACTATTTTTAACAATAGCTCTCGTATTTTCTTGGCCTCTATCATTGCTTTTATTTTGAGTCAATTTCATGATATCTGGGCCTTTGAATATTGGAAGAAAAAAACCAATGGCAAAATGCTTTGGCTCAGAAATAATCTTTCTACTATGGTCAGCCAATTTATTGATACGGTACTATTTATGTTTATAGCTTTTTATCATATCTCTCCAAAATTTGATGCTGGCTTTATCTGGCAATTGATAATACCTTATTACATTTTAAAAATAATTTTGGCCCTAGCTGATACTCCACTGGTATATTTAGGAGTCAAGTGGCTAGCTCTTAAACCTAAAATAGAACCTACTAATGAAGAAAAATAAAATGTTTGAAACATACCAAAAAGATATAGAGTTTTTGGAAGGTATAGCCAATATTCCTAAAACTACTTATATGCTTGGCCCTAGTGATAAACAAATTTTTATAACTCGTATAAAAAGATTTTTGAATTTACTAAATAATCCTCAAGACAATCTCAAATTTATCCATATTGCTGGTACTAGTGGTAAGGGCTCTACTGTAAAACTGTTAGAATCTTTGCTAGCCAATGCCCATTTAAAAACTGGCTCTTTTACCTCTCCCTTTGCTAGTACCAGTATTGAACGCATAAGTATTAATAATAAATTAATATCTCCTCATGACTTACATAATATTTTGGAATACCAAATAAAGCCAACGCTAGATAAGTATGTTTTAAAATTTTCTGACTCCATATCATATTTTGAAGTGTGGCTGATAATAGCTCTACTATATTTCAAAGAACAAAAATGTGATTGGGTAGTACTAGAAGCTGGACTCGGTGGTCTTCATGATGCCACCAATGTCATAGCCAATCCAAAAATAACAGCTATTACCAATATTGGTTTAGACCATACTCATATTTTGGGTAAAACAAAAACATTGATAGCCAAAAATAAAGCTGGCATTATAAAAAAGAATAGTTTGTTTTTGACCACAGAGCGTAATAAAAAATTATTACAAATATTTAAAACTACTTGTAAAAATAAACAAGCTTGGTTTATCAAAAATCAAAATCTAGCAGTCAACTATGATACCAATAATTATTTTTCTACTGCCAGACAAAAAGATAATCTAAACTTGGTATTAAATATTTTGGATATTTTAAAAATAAAACCTCGCAATACTCAAAAAGTCATTTCCAATTTTGGGCTTATTTGTCGGCAAGAAACAATCTCCAAAAAACCCTTCGTGATACTAGATGGAGCTCATAATAATGATAAACTAGACAATCTAATAGCTTTTGTAAAACAACAGCAATATAAAAAATTACACCTTATATTGGCTTTTGCTGAAAATAAAGATTATAGAGCTCCCCTCAAAAAATTGCTAAAACTTAGTGACTATCTATATATTACCAGATTTACTATCAATGTCAGAAAATCGGCTGAGCTAAAAAAACTATATAAAACTAGCCAAAAACTCCGTCCCAAACTAAGTATTTCTGTATTCAATGATCCTCATCAAGCTCTAGATTCTGCCCTAAAATTAGTCAATCACCGCAAAGCGGGATCCCGTTCGCGGGAAAAAGATGATTTGATTGTAGTGACTGGATCTTTCTTTTTGGCCGGTGAACTGAGGAAAAAATGGATATCCGAAGAATACATCTTAAAAAACCTCAAACTTGACAATAAATAACTTTTCTTTTATAGTCCAAACTATTGTAAAAATTAAAACTACATTTTATGTCCAAATTAGTAATAGTTGAGTCTCCTACCAAAGCAAAAACCATCAAAGGTTTCCTCGGCAAAGAATATGTCGTGGAGTCTTCTTTTGGACATGTCCGAGATTTACCAAAAAGTAAACTAGGAGTTGATACAGAAAGTAATTTTGAACCAACCTATACTGTACCTCTTAAAGCCAAAAAACAAGTCACTAAACTAAAAAAATTGGCCAAAGATGCTGAGATGGTCTATTTTGCAACTGATGAAGATCGTGAAGGAGAGGCTATTTCTTGGCATCTCCAACAACTATTAAATGTAGATAAAGCCAAACAAAAAAGAATTGCTTTTCATGAAATCACTAAGACAGCTATAATGGAAGCACTTGATAATCCTAGAAATTTGGATATCAATCTTTTTCATGCTCAACAAGCTCGTAGAATATTGGATAGACTAGTCGGCTATAAACTATCCCCACTCTTATGGAAAAAAGTCACTCGTGGGCTATCTGCTGGACGCGTACAATCTGTAGCTGTCAGATTGATAGTAGAGCGTGAAGAAGAACGCCGAAAATTTAAGACTGAAGAATATTGGACGGTTGAGGGACAGGCTAGTAAAGATAATTCTCCAAAATTTGATATCTCTTTGCACAAAGAAAAAGATAATGTACTCAAAAAATTTGATATTGATGAAGCAAAAGCCAAGCAAGCTCTAGAAGATATAAAAGCCAGCAAGCTAGTAGTAAGTGAGGTAAATGCTACCGAGCACAAAAAAGCTCCTCTAGCTCCATTTACTACTTCCACTCTTCAACAAGATGCTAACCGTCGTTTTGGCTATAGCGCCAAACAAACCATGATGCTAGCTCAACAGCTATATGAAGGTATCAAACTTGGCTCAAAAGGTAGTCACGGTTTGATTACCTATATGAGAACTGACTCTCTAAATCTGTCTGATAGTTTTGTAAAAGCTACAGAAAATTATATAAATGAAAAACTGGGCAAAGAATATATGCAAACTGGTGGTCGTGTTTTCAAAAAGAAAGCCAAGTTTACTCAAGAAGCTCACGAGGCTATCAGGCCAACTGAAGTGAGCTATGACCCTGAGTCTATCAAAACTTATCTAGATCCCAAACAATTTAAAATATATACGCTCATTTGGCAAAGAGCTGTAGCTTCTCAAATGTCTGAAGCTGTGACCGAAACTACTACTGTAGCTATTGACGCTAAAGGTACTAATTGGATTTTAAAAGCACTGGGCACTGTCACCAAATTTGCTGGTTGGAAAGCCATTTATCAAAACAACGATGATGAAAATGAGCTCCCAGCTATAGCCAAAGATGATATATTAAATTTAGACACCTTAGAGGCTATACAACACTTTACTACTCCTCCAGCCAGGTATTCAGAAGCCGGACTAGTCAAAGCTATGGAAGCACTGGGAATCGGCCGTCCATCTACTTATGCTCCTACGATTGCTACTATAATAGATAGACAATATGTCACCAAAGAAGAAAAACGTTTGGCACCAACTGAAATTGGTGAGATAGTAAACAAATTGTTGATGGAACATTTTAATGATATAGTATCTTATGACTTCACCGCTCAAATGGAAAATGACTTGGATGAAATAGCTGAAGGTAAAAAAGAATGGCAACCTATTATAAGTGCTTTTTATAAACCTTTTGAAAAAAATCTAATGGAAAAAGAAAAAGAATTAGACAAAAAAGAAATCACTGAAACTGCCACTGAAGAAGTTTGTGATAAATGTGATAGTCCAATGGTAATCAAACTTGGACGCTTTGGAAAATTTTTGGCTTGTTCAAACTATCCTGATTGTAAAAATACCAAACCAATTGGTGATGATGGTAAACCAGAAGAAAGAGAAAAAATTGACGAACCTTGTCCTACTTGTGGTAAAGATATGATAGTCAAGACTGGACGCTTTGGAAAATTTATTGCTTGTTCTGATTATCCAAAATGCAAAACTACCAAATCCAAAGATAGTGGTACCGGTGTAAAATGTGGCTTGTGTAAGGAAGGAGAAATGGTCACCAAACGTAGTAAGAGAGGAAAGATATTTTATGGTTGTAACAATTATCCAAAATGTGAACACTTGCTCTGGGGCAAACCTACTGGTGAAAAATGTCCTGATTGTAGCAAACTGCTTTATCAAGCCAATAAAACTACTATCAAATGTGAAGAGTGTGATTTCTCAAAAAAAATATAATAAAAAATTTAACCTTTTATAGCCTCCCCTTAAACAGGGGGAGGCTTTTTAAATTGCCTCTTGCTATTTTGCTAAGTAAATATTACTATAAATACTGCCTTATAAATAAATTATGAAAACCTTTGAAGATTTAAAAAAGATACTTAGTGCCAACTACTCAGCCGATGACTTGAAACTAGTTATCAAGGCTTTTCATTTTGCTTCTGAAGCTCACAAAGGCCAGAAAAGAAGAACTGGTGAGGATTATATATATCACTCTATAGCTACTGCCTACAATCTGGCTGAGATGAAAATGGATATCACTTCTATAGCCGCTGGCCTGCTTCATGATGTACCAGAAGATACTGACTTTACTTTTGAAGATCTCAAAAACAATTTTGGCAATGAAATACACTACCTAGTCAAAGGCGTTACAAAATTAGGAACATTTAAATACCGCGGTCTAGAAAGATACGCTGAAAATTTGAGAAAAATGTTTTTGGCTATGAGCCAAGACTTTAGAGTAATCATTATCAAACTAGCTGATAGAACGCACAATATGGAAACACTAGATGGTGTCAGACCAGAGAAAAGACTACGCATTGCCCAAGAAACTTTGGAGATATATGCTCCTCTAGCCAATCGTCTAGGCATGTTTCGTATCAAAAGCAAACTAGAAGACATGGCTTTTCCTTATGTCTATCCCGAAGAATATAAATGGACTATGAATCTAATAGAAGATAGATTAAAATCCGAAACAAAATATATAGAAAAAATAAAAAAATTAACCCAAAAAGAACTCATTAAAAATAATATCGATTTTAACAATATCCGTAGTCGAGTTAAAAGTATCTATAGTATTTATCAAAAATTACTACGTAAAGGAAAAGATATAAATAAAATATACGATTTGATAGCTTTAAGAATAGTTGTAGATAATATAGCAGATTGCTACAGTGCGATGGGAGTACTACATAAAAAATGGACACCTCTTAAGGGTCGCGTTAAAGACTATGTTGCTCAGCCAAAACCAAATGGTTACCGATCTCTTCATACTTCGGTTTTTACTGATTTTTCTAAAATAGTTGAAATACAAATCCGTACTGTAGAAATGGATGAAGAAGCAGAATTTGGTGTTGCTGCCCACAGTAAATATAAAGAGTTGGGAAGTTTTGGCAAAAAGAAAAACCCTCCTAAATGGTTGGAACATTTGATAGAAATCCAAAAAACTATCACTGATAATACCGAATTTGTAAAACACATAAAAAATGATTTGTTCTTAAATCAAATCTTTGTCTTTACCCCCAAAGGAGATGTAGTAGAATTACCAGAAAATTCTACACCATTGGATTTTGCTTATTATATCCATACTGATATTGGTAGTCAGTGTGTAGGCGCCAAAATAAACAATCAAATGGCGTCCCTTGATACTAGACTAAAATCTGGTGATATTGTAGAAATACTTACTAACAAAAATAGAAAAAAACCAAATTCAGACTGGTTAAACATAGTAGCCACCAACATGGCCAAACATAAAATAAAATCTCAATTAAATAAAAAATAATTATTTTTCCAATCTGTCTAAAATATTTTTGAGCTCCGAGTGAGAATGAAAATTTATTTTTACAAATCCTCGTTCTCCTCTTTTTTGAATATTTACCTTAGCACCAATATTTTTGGTAAGCTTATCTTCCCAAGAAGCCAAAACTGGATCACGTGGTTTATCTTTATCTTTTTTAACAGCAGATTTTTTTTGCATCTCATGCAAATCACTAACTGACATTTTATTTTTCAAAATCTGTTTGTAAGCTTTAACCTGCTCTTCTTTTGTTTGGTAAGAGAGAATAATCTTGGCATGAGACATTGTGATTTCCTCTTTGGCAATAGCCTCTTTTACAGCTACTGGTAATCTTAAAAGTCTTAAAAAATTGGCTACAGTTGAAACACCTTTACCAACTTGTTGGGCTATTTCTTCATTGCTCAAAGCAAACTCTTCAGCTAGTCTTTTGTAGCTATTGGCAGTTTCTATGGGATTAAGATCACGACGCTGAATATTTTCAATAATAGATAATTCTAGTTTATCTCTGTCACTTACATCTTTGATAATGACTGGCACTTCTGTCCATCCCAAAAGTTCAGCGGCCTTAAAACGTCTTTCTCCAGCTATCAATTGATAGGTGTTGCCTACCCTACAAACCACAATGGGTTGTAAAATACCATGTTGTTTTATAGACTCAGCCAATTCATCTAGCTTGTCTCTATCAAAATGTGTACGTGGTTGCCAAGGATTGGAAACTATATCGGCAATAGCCACTTGTTGAATTTGTTGATTATCAATATTTTCATCTACGACTGATGAGAGTATTGTAGCTTTTTGATTTTTATTGGGAATGAGTGATCCCAGTCCTTTTCCTAATGCTGACATAATTTTATTTTGATTTAGCTAATATTACTTCTTGAGCTAGACGTTTGTAGGCATTTGATCCCAATGAATTTGGTGCATAATCCCTAAGTGGCAAACCATGTGATGGAGATTCGGCTATTTTTATATTTCTAGGTATGACACTCTTAAAAATCCTGGCTGGAAAATAACGATACAATTCATTGAAAACATCGTTGGACAATTTATTGCGACTATCATACATAGTCATGACTGCTCCTAGTATATTTAGTTCTGGTTGAAGATGTTCTTTTATGAGATTAATGGTATTGAGCAGTTGAGATAATCCTTCCAAAGCATAATATTCGCATTGAACAGGAATAATAATTTCTCGAGAAGCTACCAGTCCATTGATGGTCAAAAGACCCAAAGATGGTGGATTGTCTATCAAAATAAAATCGTAAAGATCAGCTATTTCTTTTATTTGTTTTTCCAGTTGAAATTCTCTTTCGCTAGTCTCTACCAAATCTATAGCCGCTCCTGCCAAATCTGGTGTAGTTGGTAAAATATGAAAGTTGGCTTGGTAAGATCTGATAGCTTCACTGATATGAGTATTGGGATCAACCAATACTTCATACATACCTTTGCTTAAATTTTTGTAATCAATACCCAAACCAGACGAAGCATTGCCTTGTGGATCAATATCAATGATTAAAACTCTCTTACCAAAAGCAGCCAACCACGCCGCTAAATTTATGGACGTGGTAGTTTTTCCAACTCCTCCTTTTTGATTTACTATAGAAATTATTCTAGCCATAAAACACCTAAATCTTCTTTAATTATAGCACATAATCTACTTTTTGGTGTAAAAAAAACTACCAGCCAGCCAGCCCAAAAAATATCCTAGTATTCCACCAGCAATAATCATCTTGGGATTATTTTGTCCTAAATAAAAATTGATATAAAGAAGCATGACCAAAGCTCCGGCAGTCATACCTTTGATACGATAAGATAGTGTCCAGCTTGATTTGGCCATGTCAGCTTGAAGCTTGGCTTGATTTTTTTGATATTTAGATTCAAAATTATCCATTTTTATATAATTAGTTATTCAATTGATTTTGCCAATCAGAAATAGCTGCTTTAAATTTATCCATCTGATCTTCGACTATTGATTCGTCAGATGGAATATCCACCGTCATGGGATTTATCTTGGTACCATTTTTGACCATTTCAAAATGAAGATGTGGCCCAGTTGAAAATCCGGTAGAACCGACATAACCAATAATCTGACCTTGAGTGACTTTTTGACCATAAGTTACAGCTATTTTACTTTGATGAGCATAGTTGGTACTAAAGACACTATTGTGTCTGATACTAGTAAGATAACCATAACCAGCTGTAGACCAACCAGCAAAGGTAACTGTACCATCTCCAACTGATTTGATAGGTGTACCAGCTGCTGCTGCATAATCAATAGCCCGATGTCCTGTAGAAACATTGAAAGCTTCAACATATCTTCTGCCAGTGGTAAAGCCAGAAGAAATATATTTAAATGATACTGGATTTTTCAAAAATATCTTTTGCACTGATTCACCACTTGGGTGATAATAGCCTTCCAAAATATCTCCATCTTCATCTAGCCCTTCTGAAAAATAATATCCTTCTATAGTTTTACCGTCATTGACAAACTTGGCTGCCAAAACTTTGCCTGGCATTTGATAGACTCCATTTCTATATCTTTCTTCATATATAAACTTGTAAGTATCGCCTACTCTAATACCCATACCAAAATCTACTGTCCAAGCAAACACATCGGCTAGCTCAATAATAGCTCTGATATCTACAGCCTGCTCAACAGCTGACTCATAAAGAGATGACTCAATGGTCCCCTCAACGGTCTTTATTTTTATTTCATAATCTATTCCTAGACGCTGAGCCACCAAATTACCCTCTCCATCATATTCTACAAAAAGCTCTTCTTCGCTGTCTATAGGATAAATAAGTTTAACAAAATCTCCGGTGACTTTATCAAAATGAAATTTTATTTCTCTGCCAGCCCTTATCTTTACCAAATCATAGACATCTTCACTGGCTGACAATATATTCATCATCAAGGTCCCTCCAATTCCTACTTCTTCAGAAATAGTAGAAAATGTCATACCTGGCTCTACGGTGACTATTTCTTCTTTATAGCTCAATTCTTCAACTATCTCGCTGGGGCCATCTAAAGCACTAGATTGGTTATGTTTAGTAAAAAAAACACGGGCAAGCACTGCTGCACCGAGCACTACAAACACTATGATAATAATATATTTTTTCATAATATACATTTTACCCGAGCAAGGTATTTTTTTCAAGTAAAATCCATATGCAAGATATAAATGAATCTGCTATACTATTATTATGCCAAATAAAAATATTGCCGCTTTTCATTCTTTTATTATATTTACAGTCACTGTATTTAGTTTTTTGGCTCTCAATAATACCCCAGCTAGCAATATATTCAAACCACTGTTGCTTGATAAAAATAATACTCAACCAGTGGAGCCAACTATAATACAAAAAAAATCATATTTACCAGAATATGTGCGCGGTATTTATTTGACAGCTTATTCAGCTGGTAGTGATAGCTATAGAGCAAATATTTTGGAAAAAATAAAAGACAGTCGTATCAATACTGTGGTGATAGATATAAAAGATTATTCTGGCTATATACTATATGATAGTCAAATACCTGAAGTCCAAAATATCAAAGCCAAAAACAATCGTATACCAGATTTGGCCAAGGTACTCAAAGAATTTCATGATTTAAATATCTATGTCATAGCTCGTCAAACTGTTTTTCAAGATCCAGCTCTAGCTGAAGGCAGACCTGATCTGGCTATCAAGACCTACAATGGAAATACTTGGTATGATAAGAGCGGGCTAGCTTGGGTGGACCCAGCTCAAGAAGAAGTATGGGACTATAATTTAAAAATAGCCAAAGAGGCTATCTCTCTAGGCTTTGATGAAATAAATTTTGACTATATGCGCTACCCTAGCGATGGTAGTATCGGAAATATTGCCTACAATATCCCAGCTGGCGAAACAAAAGTCAGTATGCTAGATAAATTTTTCAAATATCTATCCGACAATCTTAGCGATCTAGCTCCTATATCCATAGACACCTTTGGACTGGTCATGGATCATACTGATGATGACTATGATTTGGGTATTGGTCAAAGACTAGCTAGTGTTGTACAGTATTTTGATTATGTTTCTCCGATGATGTATCCTTCTCATTATCCTTTGACTTATTTGGGCTTTAGCAACTCAGCTGAACATCCTTATGATGTCATAGCTTATGGATTGGAAATCAGCTCCAGTACTTCTAGAAGTAGCCGAGCAACAATTCGACCTTGGTTGCAAGCCTTTGATATCCGAGCAGTCTATGACAAAACAAAAATAGATGCTCAAGCTCAAGCAGCTGAAGAAGCATCTACTACCAGTGGCTGGCTACTATGGAATGCTAGAAATTATTATCCGGACCATATTTTTAATTAATAATTTATATTTTTTCAAATTTAAAACTTCGGCCTGTTGAACCGAAGTTTTTGTTTTGCTCAAATATGTTTGACCAGCTGGTCTTTAGGCTCGTCGCATAATCTTTCGTGATACCCACAAAATGGCCATACCAGAGAAAAGGGCTATTATGTACCCAAGCAGTATTCTACCCCAATAAACTTGCTCGTAGAACCAGACTTGTTCCGTTAGATAGAACTTACCTTGTTCGTAAAGCAAAACCTGTTGGTAGCGGCCAACCAGATCGCTGATCAAGCCGGCATTCACCACTACTTCGTGGTAGACTAAATACTCACTCGAAATAATGCCTGCTCGCATTAAATCGTCGGTCTCCATTGACCAGAGCCAGCCAGCGTTGTCGGCTGATATTTCTTTTGTTTCCAAAAATACTTGGCAACCCATAACCAACGGATCATAACTAATGGGTTTCGGCTGATTAGGCGACCTAAACAGGTGCCAGATCAGACTGTCAGCTGTCGCTATTTGCTGACTGCTCAGAGCAGAAGAGATTTCATGTACAGAGTCCTCAGACTCTGCCCAGACCATAGTAGCGGAAACCGCCATTAAAACCAGTACGAACAACAACGTCTTCATGATTGTCTCCTTATTGAGCTTAATTTAAAATAACTAAATATTTTGTAATCATAACACAAAAACAAAAAATTGTCAATATTTAATGACAATTATTTACTAATATTAGCCAAAATAAATTTTATTTTATTTCAATACCGACTGGCGCATGGTCTGAACCCATGACTTTGTCCAAGATATAGGCCTGAGATATTTTTTTTAATATTTTGTCTGACACACAAAAATAATCTATGCGCCAACCAACATTATTGACTCGAGCCATAGCCCGATAAGACCACCAAGAATATTGAATCTTACTAGGGTAAAGCTCACGAAAAGTATCTTTAAAACCAGCCTTTAAAAATTTGTCCATCCAAGCTCTTTCTTCATCAGTAAATCCAGGACTGCCAACATTTTCTTTGTGACGAGCCAAATCTATTTCCTGATGAGCCACATTGTAATCTCCGGTAATAATCAGTGGTTTATCTTTTTCCAATTTTTTTAAATAAGCCAAAAGCTTGTCGCTAAAATCAAGCTTAAAATCCAATCTAGACAATTCATGATTGGCGTTGGGAAAATAAATATTTATAAGATAATATTTACCAATATCAAGTACTTGGATACGCCCCTCATCATCCCAAGGAAGGTCTGGCAAAATATCTACCTTGATACCATTTTTGACAAGTATAGCTGTGCCACTATAGCCTGGACGCTGGGCACTATTGTAAAATTCTTGATAATCTGCAAAATCAAAATCTTCTTGAGCTATCTTATCGTTTGATATTTTGATTTCTTGCAAACAAATAATATCTGGTTTTTGTCTTTTGAGAAAACCGACAAAATCTTTTCGTATGGCAGCTCTAATGCCATTTATATTCCAAGACAATATTTGCATTTGTATTTTTATTAATTCTTATGATTTTAAACATTCATTTTTTTGCCCTGTCCAGCTTTTTTCCAAAAATAAGCTATAACTATAATATATAATATATAACTTAAAAGTTCTAGCAAACTAGGATTTGCATTATAACCAAAAAGTCCTTTCAAAAAACTACCAATGTATCCATTTTCGTGCCACAAAGGATATACCCCATCTACAAAAACACTAGGATTAATATCCCATATCTGTTCAATAAATACAGGCAACACTCCCACTTCTTGTAATTCGTGCACACCATGAGCCAAAAGGCCAGCTGCAAAAAATATTAAAATAATACTAGTAATAGCAAAAAACCTTTTGATATTAATATGTAAAAAACCAAAATAAATTGCTATGCCCAAAACAACTGCCACTACTATACCTGATAAAGCTGCCCATAGATTATTTTCACCAGAAGCCAAACTAGCTGACTCTAAAAAAATAACCGTCTCAATTCCCTCTCTTAAAACAGCTACTAAAATCATAAAAAATATACTAAGAGGCCTAGCGTTGTATAAATGATTATTAATCTTATCTTTAATATTACTATTAATGTCTTTTCTTCGCATTACCCAAATTATTAAAGTAGTAATCAATATAGAACCTACTATCATGGTAATACCTTCAAATAATTCTTCTGCTGATCCAGAAAATCCTCCGACAAATCTTTGAAACAATGCTGCTCCTAAAATACTCAAAGCTATCCCAGCTAAAACTCCATACCACACCATACGATAGTAGATATATTGTCCACTACGTTTTAAAATACCAATCACAATACCCACGATCAAAGCTGCCTCTAGCGTTTCTCGCAAGGTAATTATAAAACTAGCTATCATATATATTAATCTTCCTAAATTTAATAATTATTATAATCATTATACATTTTTAAGAGATTCTTACAAGCATTAGAGCAAAAGATATTATATTTAAATAGTCTTGACTAAACATCATTTTTATTGTAAAATCATCCTTGTTTATATAAAAATATTAGCCGAAGTGGCGGAACTGGTAGACGCGCTGGACTCAAAATCCAGTGGGGGCAACCCCGTGGAGGTTCAAATCCTCTCTTCGGTACCATGGGCCCATAGCTCAGTTGGCTAGAGCGCTTCCATGGCATGGAAGAGGTCGCAGGTTCAAGTCCTGTTGGGTCCACCACACCTTGTCAGTAAAATCAAATTCCTTTATACTGTCTATACTTTACGAAATATTCGGGGTGTAGCGCAGTTGGCTAGCGCGTACGCATGGGGTGCGTGAGGTCGTCAGTTCAAGTCTGATCACCCCGACCAAAACAAAATAAATATTTTCTTTTTTCATGACGCGGGGTAGAGCAGTTGGCAGCTCGCCAGGCCCATAACCTGGAGGTCGTCGGTTCGAGTCCGACCCCCGCTACCAAACTTTATTATTACAAATTAACCCTAAGGCAGGGTAGCTCAGTTGGTTAGAGCGCAGGACTCATAAGCCTGAGGTCGGGAGTTCGATTCTCCCCCCTGCTACCAAGCTTTATTATATATATTCCGGGATAGCTCAGTGGTAGAGCAGTTGACTGTTAATCAATTGGTCGTGGGTTCGAATCCCCCTCCCGGAGCCAAAAATAAAAATCTGAACTTTTGTTCGGATTTTTATTTTTACTGCGACGTCCTGAGGAGCACTGCGCGACGTAGGGCGGAGCCAATGAAAAAATCAGTAGCCTTCTGGCTAGTGGTTTTTTGTTTAATAAATTTTATAAATCTATGCTATAATACACAAAGAATCAATAAAATATATTTAATTATTACCATAAACCATGTATCAAACCATAACCATTATTTTAGCACTACTGGCTTTATTTTATATTTTGGGCAAGTCAGCTGACCTAGCTATTTATAATTTACGTATTATCGCTGAGAAATTGGGTATTGGTATATTTTTTCTAGGATTAGTAATGGGATTTTTTACCTCCTTTCCAGAAATGGCCATTGGTATAAACGCCATCATTGATGATGTACCCAATATTTCCTTGGGAAATCTATTTGGTGGAATAATGGTTTTGTTTGGCTTAATACTAGGAATCAATATCTACCTACAAAGAAAAATCAATTCCGAACAAAATCTTTGGCAGTTTGCTAGTATCTTATTATTTTTATTTATACCGGTATTATTGGGAATCAATGGCACCCTAGGTGTTGCCGAAGGACTCACTATTATCATCGGCTATTTTGCCCTATTAATTATTTTATATCGAGGACAACACCATACAATTGACATGCCTCATTTTTCGGACAACAAAGGCCTCCTAAAAAACATCTTTCTATTTATTTTGGGAATTATCATGGTGCTCTTGGTAGCAAATTTTACAGTTGATCTCACAGCCAAAATTTTGTACCAACTTCCACTAAGTAAATTTGTGATTGGTATTGTTATTTTTGCCATTGGTACCAATTTCCCAGAAATAATTGTGACTATAAGAGCCTGGAAAAACAACGTCAAAGAATTGTCCTTGAGCAATTTACTAGGATCAGCAATGGTGAATGTGCTGTTGATTGGTGTGTTCTCTGTCACTCGTCCTTTTAGTCTGACTATTGATAAATCCTACTATATACTACTTATCGGTATGGCCCTTCTTTTGTCTTTGGTTTTTGTATTTTATAGAAGTGGTCGGAACTTAAAAAGATCCGAGGGTATTGTTTTGATAATATTTTATCTACTCTTTATAGTCTCCCAAATTGTTTTTGAAGAATAACTATAAACAATTATACGACGATAATCTCAGAGCCCAAATCAAAAAGCTAAGTTTTAAAACCTAGCTTTTTATTTTATAAATATTTCAAAATATTATGGCTGTAAAATATCTTCTGTCCGGCCGTCAATTGATATCACTACATTCTCTACTGTATCAAACTGCATCAGTGTAGCTCTGATTTGAGAAGCAATGGCCAAAACTCGACAAGAGCCACCAACCCCTTGTTCCAATTGATTATCAAAATCCACATAAGCAGTTTTATTTTCAATCTTAAGTGAATTAATACTTACTCCAGTATTAAGAGAAGTATAATATCCATTTTGTTTTTCCGTGTTGCTTGGACCAAGCAATAGACTATTCAAAGCGGCTCTAGCTATCGCCGGAGTAACAGCTACTTTTCTTTCAACAGGATAAACCAAGCTGCAATCCATAGCATTGGGATTAAATTGCTCGTTGCCCAAAAAAACTTTGACTGTCAAATCAGTGGCTAACTTTTTTACCTGATTTCCATTGTCATTGACATTATTATTGACATTTAAATTTTCATTGACTGGTTTTTTATAATAATTAAAACCAAAAACAGCCAAAACAATAATGACTGCTGACAGCAAAAAAATAAGAATATTTTTTTTCATACTTTTATTTAAAGTTTGTTATGTATTTAAAATATCACTTTGGCTAAATAATTACAAGAAGTGCCACAAAAACCTCTATTATCTGTCTTCATCTTCTTTATCATCTTTGTCATCATCCTCATTTTCATCTTCATCTTCTTCTTCGTCATTATTAATATTATCAAGTTTTTGATTTTTCAATTCAATATCCTCATTTTCATCTTCATCTTCTTCTTCTTTATCATTAGTATTACGATTATTTTTATTATTTTCGGCTGATTTATATTTTATCTTAAATTGACCATCTTCATCTTTAAAATTAATCCTAAATTCAGCTTTGTTGTTTTCTTCTTCTATTTCTACATCTACTTTCATATTGTCTGGCAATGTAGCTAGACTAGCCTGTACACTCTCTAGCAAAATATCCAAATCATCTACAGCTATTTGATTGTTTTTTTCAAACAATTCATTCCTTACTTTAATTATATATTTTAAGGCATCATGACTAGATTCTTCTATATTCCCGACATTATTCCCGACATTGGAATTTTTATTTTTGTCTTTTTCAAATTCAAAATCTTCATCAATATTTTTTTTAATTACACCTTGTATTTCACTAGCTCTTTCCTGAGAAAATTTTATTTTGAGTTTGTCTTTATTGGCTGGAGAAGCAAAAGTAATTTGTATATTTTCTACTGCTCTATCTAGAGCGTACAATTTGTCACCTGGTTTGGCTCTATCGGCTGCTTGGACAGTAGCGATAAATCCTCCAAAAATTACCAATATAGCTATAGCTATATTGAACACCACTTTTCTACTAAACAACAAACTAAAAAATGATAAATTATTTTCTTGATTTATATCATGACTAATACCTTGCCACAGAGTATCTTTTTCTGTTGATGACAAAGATTTAGTTTTTATTTTTTCTAGTTTATTGTTTATATTACTATTCATATTTTTTGATTATATCGCTGAGTTGTTTGATAGCTCGATGATGCTGTACCTTGGCTGTAGATTCTTTGATGTTCAAAAATTTTGCAATTTGAGCAAAAGTGAAATCACTAAAATAGCGTAATTCTAAAACCTGACGATATTTATCTTTGAGCCTCGGGATTATCTTTTCAAGTAGCCAATAATCCTCTGGCTGTATTTCATAATTTTCTCTGATATATTTTTCGTCAAAGACTACAGACTTATTTTTAAACCTATAATATTTACTGAGCTTACGACGAGTAATCGTAAAGACAAAACTATAAAATTCAGCATCGGTAGAATATTTAAATTTTGGCAAAGCTTTCCACAAATCAACAAATATATCTTGTAATAAGTCCAGCGTATCTTCTCTGTTGCTACAACGAGCAAATACAAATCTAAACAATTGATCTGACAAATGTTCATATAATTGTTGAAAAGAACTTTCCCTGCCCTCTATGCTCAACAATATAAGACTTTTCAAATTTTCCTCATTATGTGAATTCACTTATTTGTTTTGGCTTACATTTATTAAATACCATGCTAGCTATAAAAGGTTACAAAAATATAGCTTATTTAGCAAGTGCTATTGCTATTTATCTATAAAATAGCTAGAATATAAAATATATTAACTAATATAAATCAACTATGGGAAACTTTAATAGAGGTGGAGATAGGCACGGGGGTGGTTTTAATAGAGACCGAGGTGGAGATAGACGCGGTGGTGGTGGTTTTAATAGAGACAGAGGCGAAAGACCAACAATGCACCAAGCAGTTTGTGATGCTTGCCATAAAAGCTGTGAAGTACCTTTTAAACCTAGCGGTGATAAACCTATTTTTTGTAGTGACTGTTTTAGTAAACAAGGTGGTGGTAATAGAGGCAATGATAGACGTGGTGGAGACAGAGGTGGCGACAGAGATAGAAGACCTAGCTTTGAAGATAGAAGCTCTGGTGCCAAAAACAATGATACCAAAGATATCTTGAAGAGTTTGAAAACTCTAAACTACAAATTTGATGAGCTCTTAAAAGCTTTGAGTCCCCATGCTCCAGCTGAAGAAAAAACTGAATCAAATAAAAAAGCTAGCTCCAATAAAGTAGTAAAACAAAAAACATCCAAGAAAAAAGTAGCTAGCAAAAAAAAGAAAAAATAATATTTTAAAAAACCGTCCATTCGACTACGCTCAGGACGGTTTTTTGTTTATAAATTTTTATTTAATTAGCACTCACCTTTTATATAATCAATCACCCGACTATTACGACAAGCCTCACATGAATTTGAAAAAGTTTGTTTGATTGGTGGACAAGGCGCAGTAATACATTCTACATTGACACTAGCACAGACTGGATCATATATAAACACACAAGCATCGGCATTTCTTTGTTCTGGCAAACAGACTGTCGTATTATCAATGACAATACTATTGTCTAAAATGGTTTTAAAATACTCGCATGATTCCAAATTTATATCTGAATATACATCACATTTATCTTCAAAAACATTTATACACAATTCTTTGTCCAAATCTAATATATTATTACACAGCTGTTTATCATTTGATTTTATGGCTTCTAAAAGTAGCTCTTCATTTGTTGGCTCTTCTAATAATGAAGCCGGAGAGATAATCTTGACTTCTGAATATTTATCATCAATTACTTCTGACTTGAGTTCAATGACAAAAATATTTATACAGGAGCCGGTATAACAATGCGTATTGCTATTGCCGACATCTTTGATTGAATAGCTTATTTTTAATGGCCCGATGATTATACTATCAACACGATTTAATACTTTCTCATCAAATAAATCAAATTCTATATTTTTTACTCCAAAATTGGTGATTATATCCAGTCCTGCTCTTAAACTCGTTGGCTCTGGCGGATTTTTGCTGTTGTCAATATTGCCCACATAAAAACCTGTTTCTCTAATGGCTACAAAATTGTCATAATTGTTTTTTATCAAAAAGCCATCATAACGAGTATCAAAAGAAAATGTATGTTCCGTGGCTTTGGGTAAAATATAATCAGCCTCGTCTTTTTTAATATCAACACTGATATTGCAACTATCAATATAATTATAAGAATAGTCCTCTTGAAATTTTTCTAAAATAGCACAACCATTATTTTTCAATTTAATATTATAACCATTACTATAAATTTCGGCATCATTAAAAATTTCTAACCAAGCATCATCTATCTTCAGATAAGGAAGACCTTTTTCTTCAAATATATTATTGGGACCGTATGCACCATTTTCACCACCCAATTCATATATGGTATGGACTCTTTTTAAGACTAGCTCTGTTTTACTATCAGCTAAAATATAAGTCTGGTCTGTAGCATCCAAAACAATATCATGTTGTCCTTCATTGAGTATTATTGTTTTAGCTTCGTCTTTTGTATCAGCCTTTAATTCAATGTTAAAAATTTTGTTTATAAATTGATTGGCTCTAAAAAGCTCAGTTTCTTTCCACACAAAAACTCCCGTAATAAACAAAGCACCCAATATACCACAGACAATAGTCATACTAATTGCATCACTAAATCCTTGGTTGTTTTTAATCATAATTTTTATTTTAATTTTATATACTAAGTATAGCAAAAAACCAACAAAAAGTAACGTTTTAATAAATCCAATAATATGCTAAGCTTGCTACAGAAAATAAGATATCATAACAAAAAAATAAGGAGATAGCTATTATGAAAGAAAAATTTTCCAATCTAAGCTGGACCACACCTGGTATTTTTATTTTCGTCGTACACGTTCTAGCTATACTTGGCTTGCCATTTTATTTTTATCTCGCCCCACCTTCTGGGAGCTTGATAATGATAAGTATCTTTTGGCTCTTTGCTAGTATTCTAGGAGTCACCTCGGCTTATCATAGGTTCTATTCGCATCGGGCATACCAAATGGCCAAACTACCTGAGAGTATTTTTCTCTTTTTGGCCACTTTGACTATTCAAGGATCAGCCTTGTCTTGGAGTCATGACCACAGACTCCACCATCGCTACACCGACAAGGAAGGAGATCCTTACAATGTCAAAAAAGGTCTGCTCCATGCTCATATATTGTGGCTTTTTGAAAAACGTCCAAAGATTGACCAAAAAATCGTACCTGATTTGATGGAAAATCGCTTGGTGGTTTTTCAGAACCGCTATTTTGTAATACTCGCCGTCCTCGCTAACATCCTGGTCATTGTCACAACTAGCTGGATGCTCGGCGACTTACTAGGAGCCTTTGTCATGGTCTTTGGTGTACGCTTGTTCTTTTCGTACCACATCACGTGGTTTATCAATTCGCTAGCTCACTATTGGGGTGAGCAATCCTATTCCAGAGAGTGCTCTGCCAGAAACAATGCCATATTGGCTGGTATAACTCTGGGAGAAGGCTATCACAGCTATCACCATGCCTTTCCAGCCGACTATCGCAATGGTTGGCGCTGGTATCAATTTGATCCCAACAAATGGATCATTTGGTTGATGAGCAAAGTAGGTCTGGCCAAAGATCTAAAAAAACACAATAACCATACTATAACCAATAGATTGATTGGTTTGGATCATCAACGGCTCTTGGGGCTAATCCAAAATTTGGACAAAGCCAAGATACAGGCTGCTTTACAAAAGCACGGACTATTTCCCAACCATAATATTGAGGACCTCATAAACTCATACTATCAATCTCTAAGAACCTTGAGTAAAGAACTCTCAACAACCATCAAGGAATATAGGGCTACGCCCAAACACAATAAACCAGCCAGACAAAGTCTAGGCCAACAACTCAAAGAGCTTCGCCGAGCTTATCATGAAAAATGGCAAAAGTGGCTAGTGCTGTGTAAAGTGATTAGTACTTAATCACGCTACCAAAAAAAGTCGCTCCCCAACACTATGGAGAGCGACTTTCATTTTTTGTATTAATTATCTCTATCTTCAAAAGTTTCTTTCTTCTTGTCTTTTATTCTTTTGAAAATAAGATAGATAAGAATTATCCCGATAATACCCCAAATCAAAAATGGAATTAAATTTGACATATAATTATTCTATTTTTACAGCTGTACCATAAACTAGCATCTCTGAAGCATTTTGCATAATCATAGATGTTTGTATTCGAAGATTGATGACAGCATCAGCGCCTAGCTTGCTAGCATCGGCTATCATACGCTCCATAGCCTGTTCACGAGACTCGGCTTGGAGCTTGGTGTATTCACTGATTTCTCCTCCGACTATATTTTTGAGCCCGGCCAAAATATCTCGACCAATATTGCGAGCTCTGACTGTGCTACCTCGTGAAATACCCAAAATTTTAACTACTTTTTTGCCTGGGATAGTTTCCCCTGTTGTGATAATCATATATTTTTAATTAATTTAATATATACTTATTATAGCAAAACCAGACTATAAAATAAATGTTTTTAATAAATCAAAGTATATGCTAAGATAAATGCATAAAATAAATTTTATGCGTATAGCAGTAATCGGTGGTGGAGCAGCTGGCATGATGTGTGCCGCTACTATAGTGAAAAACAATCCAGAAATGGAAGTTTTTTTGATTGAGCGAAATGACTCACTAGGAAAAAAAGTAATCATCTCGGGTGGTGGCCGGTGCAATGTCACTACTGGCATTGAAGATATCAAAACTGTGCTAGAAAAATATCCACGAGGTAATAAATTTTTAAATTCAGCTATGTATGCTTTCCCACCTAGAGAAGTAAAAGATTGGTTTGAAAATCACGGCGTAGCTCTAAAATGCGAAGCTGATATGCGAGTCTTTCCCGTGTCCAATAATGGTCAAGATATAGTCAGAGTCTTTGAAAATATATTATCTAGTGACAAGCAAAAAATATTACTCAAACACTCTGTTACAAAAATTGAAAAAAATAAAAAACAATTTACTATTCACTTTAAAAATCACCAAGCACTCACTACTGACAAAGTCATTTTGACCTTGGGCGGTCAAGCCTACAGACACACTGGCTCTACTGGTGATGGCTACGCTCTAGCCGAAAGCCTAGGACATACTATCAGCAACTTAGCCCCTAGTCTCAGCTCACTGACCACCAAAGAAACTTGGCCTAGTGATGTATCTGGTCTGTCTTTTCTAAATGCCAAATTAAAAGCTAATACCAAAAAGAAACATGAATTTTCTGGTCCTTTTCTCTTTACTCACTGGGGTATCAGTGGACCAGCTGTCTTTGCTCTGTCATCACTGATTGCTTTTGAAAATTTTAGCGAAACTAAGCCTCTAAAAGTATCTATAGACCTATTTCCAGACTTATCTCTGGAAGACTTGAAAGAAAAATTAAAAAACTTTGCTCAAGCTGAGCCCAAAAAAATATTTAAGCATAGTATCCGCAAAGTAATACCACTATCACTAGCCACTGTCCTCCTAGCCCAACTGGCTATAGACGGTCAAAAGAAAAATGCTGAAATAAGCAAAGCAGAATTTCAAGCTGTCAGTACTTGGTTAAAAAATATACCCTTGACGATAGTAAGTCGTCGAGCTGGCGATGAGTTTGTCACTGCTGGTGGCGTGTCTTTAAAAGAGATAAACCCTAGTACTATGGAATCAAAGCTTTGTCCCAACTTGTATTTTGCTGGAGAGATACTAGATATTGATGGCTATACCGGTGGCTTCAATCTCCAAGCAGCTTGGGCGACTGGACGACTAGCTGGTGAAGCTAGTAGTAAGAGTTAGTTTTTATTATTTTTTATCATTAAATATCTTATTTCTATTGCAAATTAAATTTAATATCTTTTATATCTGACAACATTTCCAAAGTCGCGATTACAGATGGATTAGTAGTATTGATAAGTACTAATCTATTTTTGTATTTATTAAATAAATTTGCTAAAAACTCATCCCCCCATGATGGAGAAAAAGTATCAACGCCCTTAAAATCTACGACCAATTCTTCATCTTCTTTAAAATTAATTAATGATGATTGCAGTGCATTATAAGCTTCTTTACCACCATCTCTTGATGTTAAAGTAGTGCCAAATTTTTTTAATTCTATATTCATAATTTTATTTTAATTTTTAATATTCTAATATAACAAAACACCCCCTCATATATTTCTCTAGGTCTATATTTATCAAATCTGATGATTTACTTTTTAGCACAATAGCATTTTGCCCTGAATGAAACCATAAAAACATATTATTATTCTGTACTATTTTTTTGACATACTTCAATCCATTACCTCTATTCTCTGGATATCTACCGGTCACTACTTCTGTAAATGCTATTTTTAAAGCATCTTTATCATTGGCTAATTCTGGCCTAATTTTTTGTAATGTAGTGAGCACACCTCTTCCTCTATCAGCTAAAATAATTTTACGCTCTTTTAGACTATATCCAAAAAATATTCCAGGTATGTCTGGCCAATTACCAATATTATGATCAAATGAATTATTGCCAATTTCACCTACAACAGAAGTGACCAGTGAAAAAGAATCTCCAAGAACACCATCTCTCTTTAAAGTTTCTGCAAATCTAGATAAACGAGACTTAAATACAAAAGCATCTTCACAATAGAACCTAGATGGTATTTTTATAGATTCCTTTGAAAGAGACCATTTATTGGCAATTTTTAAAAGATACTTATAATTATTAGATAAAAAAATTTCTATATCATCTTCAAAATAATAACGATGTCCTTTTTCGCTATCTCTATTAGCTTTAAGTATTTTTTTATTATCCCATCTACGTAAAGTATAAGGATTGACTCCCAAAATATCAGCAGTTTCATTTATATCAAATTTGTATGGCATATTTATATAGCTTAATATTATAAAATAAGTATAACAAATTGTACATTTTTTGACAAGTTTTTAATATAATATTGTACATTTTTATGCTAAAAATACCTTATTTTTTGATATTTTTACTTTAAAATTGTACATTTTATAAAATATTTAAAATTACAAAATTGTACATTTTTATTTAAAACAATTATTGACAAAAATAGTTATTTATTATAACTTTATCCATCAACCAACGTCTGCCCAGCAGACAAAACCTGTACACTATAGGAGGTATTTCATGCCCCAAAAAACCAAGCCAGCTGCCATAGCCAATATGGAAGCTCCGGGTCAACCCTACTCAACCTGCGTGCAGGTCGGTAACCACTTCCACTTCTCCGGCACCATAGGCATCGTCGAGAACGGCCGGCTGAAGTCCAACGGCAACTTCCAGGAGCAGGTCGTCGAGGTACTGCAGAAGATGGCCGACCAGCTCATCGCTGTCGGTCTGACGCCGGACGACGTCCACTCGGCGACGGTCATGATCGTCAGCGACAACTACCCCCGGGACTACGCCTGCCTCAACGATTGCTGGAAGGTCTCCTTCGGAGTCAACACCTCCGTCGTGAGGCCCAGGCGCAAGGCCTTCGGTGTCTCCTGGCTCCCCTTCGATGCTCTGGTCGAGATCGAGTTCGACGCCGTCAAGCAGTCCGAAGGCTAGACAACTTGGCCTACAATCCAATAGTCGGATGATATACAAGTTTATTCTTGTCCCTGTCATCCGACTATTTTTATACCAAAAAACTACTCGCTAGAGTAGTTTTTATCTTCTATACCTTTAATTCAACTGCCAAATACTAAAGTTTAAAACACTAGCAAAACTAACCCATAGTAGATATGGTATTAGTAGATAAGAAGCTAGTTTATTTATCCTATAGAAACGAATGATAAGTACTAATATACTAACCCATAGTAAGACTATCACCAAAAATGCCAAAGCTGGATTTTGTAAACCAAAGAAAGCAATAGACCAGAGAGAATTTAAGACTAGATTGACTACAAACAATATAAAAGAGTTTTTGACAAAGGCTTTTTTAAGTCCTTCTTGCCAAATCAAATACAAAGCTATACCCATCAAAATATATAGTGTGGTCCAGACTGGACCAAATATCCAAGAAGGTGGATTGAAGCTTGGTTTGTTGAGA
>Ga0172379_10000110_pt1 | contig 213143 bp, 221 predicted proteins | sample GrowelOW334metaG_FD_119756 | JGI IMG/M metagenome (GOLD analysis project Ga0172379, IMG submission 119756) | Groundwater microbial communities from an aquifer near a municipal landfill in Southern Ontario, Canada - Groundwater well OW334 metaG | ecosystem: Environmental > Aquatic > Deep...
ATAGGAAGCGGCAGGGCGAAGGGCGGCCCCGCGTAATCGCGGGGCGAGCGCCGAGTCTGCGAGGCGCGAGTTAGGGTTGTTGTTCGAAATAAGTTCGCGCGTGGGTTATGATATCCTCACAAATCGAAACTTCAGTCGGATTCAATTCGGAACGCAAGCCCGCCTCTGGCGGGCTTGCGTGTATTCGCGCGCGCAAGCGCGCGGTATTTTCAGACGGCGGGGATACTCTGAAATGCATGGATTTGCACTTGTTTCGTATCCAGCCATACGTCACCTTTGGTATGATAGAAGTGACGTATGGCAAAACCAAAATATTTTCTCTATGCTCGCAAGAGCACCGAAGATGATGATAAGCAGGTGATGAGCATTCCCGCTCAACTGGTGGAGCTTCGTGAATTTGCGAGCAGAGAAAATCTTGAAATTCTTGAGGAATTTCAAGAGTCGAAAAGCGCAAAGAGCCCGGGACGCGAAGTGTTTGGAAAAATGATGATGCGCGTTGAACGTGGCGAAGCAAATGGAGTGATTGCGTGGCATCCAGACCGCCTCGCAAGAAATAGTATTGACGGCGGGCGCATCATCTATGCGGTCGACACTTCGCGAATTATTGCTTTGCGCTTTCCGACATTTTGGTTTGAACCCACTCCGCAGGGGCTCTTTATGTTGCAAGTGGCGTTCGGCCAAAGCAAATATTACAGCGACAACCTCTCTGAAAATACGCGCCGTGGTATGCGCCAGAAACTGCGCCGTGGCGAGTGGCTGACTAAAGCTCCCTTTGGCTACATCAACAACCCTAAAACGCGCAATATCGAACCCGACGCGGTGAAGTCGCGCATCATCGTTAAAGCGTACGAAGAATACGCCAAAGGGACTTATACACTCGTCTCTATGGCGCAGTTTCTTTCCGATCACGGCATCACCACCAAGGCCGGAACGCCACTTGGCAAAGCTTCCGTGAAGCGCATTCTCACAAATCGTGCTTATTTGGGATTCACTTTGCATCACGGCGAATATTTTCCCGGAAGCTTTGCGCCAATTCTTTCACCGCGCCAGTTTGAAGCCGTTCAGAAAGTTCTTGCGAGCAGAGAGCACAAGCGCAAGGTGCGTGGCAAGCACGATTTTCCCTTTACCAATCTTTTTCGTTGCGCCGAGTGTGGCGGCATGTTCACCGCGCAGTGGTGTACCGGCAAAATGGGCGGGCGTTATCGCTATTACCGTTGTACGAAAAAGAAAGGAAATTGTGGCGCGAAGTATCTGCGCGAAGACCTGCTCGCAAGTCAAATCAAAGAACGGCTTCAAACCATCTCGCTCCCCGACAGGTACACTGGCTGGATGCTAAACAAAGTGAACGAATGGGAGCGCGAGGAGATAATCGCGTCAGGGAGCGAGATACAAAATCTTTCTTCAGAGATCAAAGCGAGCGAGGAGCGCATGCAGAAGCTCGTCGGCATATATCTCGACGGTGACATACCAAAAAATATCTATCTCACCAAGAAAGACGCTCTCATGCGCTCCGCCGCCGCTTTGCAGGAGAAAAAGAAAGATTTTGAGCGCGGAAGAAAGAATTGGGTCGAACCCCTGCGGGAGTGGGTTTTAGATACGAAACAAGCCCTTGTTTTGGGTTCGTCCGACGACTTGCACGAAATTTCCAATTTCGTTCGCAAGGTCGGAACGAACCCCGTTATTCAGAGCAAATCCATGCATTTCAGAGCATCCCCGCCGTCTGAAAATACCGCGCGCTTGCGCGCGCGAATACACGCAAGCCCGCCAGAGGCGGGCTTGCGTTCCGAATTGAATCCGACTGAAGTTTCGATTTGTGACCCTACAGAGAATCGAACTCTGATTTAAGCCTTGAGAAGGCTCCGTCCTGACCGTTAGACGATAGGGCCGTGTTGCTTGCACACGGCCATACACTCTTCGCCTCACTCGGAACAGATGTAAAATGTCATCTGTTCGCTCGTTCGGCTTGATTGTAGGGCCTAGCTGTTTTTATAACAGAAAAAAAGAAAAAATGGAACTGCAAAACAAAACCCCGGGCCAAAAGGCTCGGGGCAATATGGGACAGGCAAGATCAACAAGAGAAAGTGAGACGGGAGAGAAGGAGGCAGAATGTTGATGGTGCCTGGAAAGAACGGATGGAAAGAACAAAAGATCTACACAGACAGTGTAGGTCCCTGCCCACTATTTGTCAACCTTGACGTGATTAAAAATATTATACCTTCTGCTTCCACTTCTTCTCTTGCCGAACGAGCTTGACGACATCGGCAGGGTTGGCGAGGAGCGATTCGACAACGCGCTCCATGCGGATTGACTGGGAACCCTTCACGAGAATGACATCGCCTTCTCGCACGAGATCAGGAATCGCTGCGGCGGCGGCGCGAGAATTATCGAACAAGAGAACTTCAGCGTCCTTTGCTGCAGAGATAAAGGCGCGCGCGCGAATGCCGACGGCCACGATAACGTCGGCCGCCGCGTTGACTTGTGTCGCGATACGTTCGTGCTCTATAACCGAATAGCGCCCCAACTCGAGCATATCGCCGAGTATCGCGATGCGCCTTTTAGCGTAGGGGAACTTTTTGAGCGTCTCAAGCGCCTCCTCGACCGCCGCCGGCGATGAGTTATAGGAGTCGTCTATGATCGTCGAGCCGTTCTTCCCCTCTAAGAGGCGACCGCGACCTGGCGGCGGCTCGTATTCTCCAAGCGCCTCGAGCGCCTCAGAGAACGATATAGTGAAAGCAATCGCTGCTGCTACCGCAGCGACGCCCGGCAGGAGCTGTGTCTTCCCGACCGAGCCCCGCACCACTATATTCTTCTCTTCACCGTCTATACAAACGACCGCCTTCATACCCGCGACCCTCCCTTCAATGTCATAAAAATCAATGTCCTTGATGGCGACTCGCGCGCTGCGAGGAGTGCCATAGGAGATGCTCTGCGCCGACGTGCGCGTCGCGTACTCGCACGCATACGAGTCATCAGCTGAGATGACAAGCGGCGCACCGGCAGCAAGCGCGTAGGCAGGCGAGAACTCTTCTTCACGCACTTCTTCAGGCGAGGCATACGCCTCAACATGCACCGGGATCTCAGGCAGCCGCGTCACGACAACCATGTCTGGCGTTACGAGGCGCAGTATGCGGGCAAGATCGCCTGGCTGATCTGCACCAACCTCAAGCACCAACATGTTCGGATAATGATTCGGCAAGAGGAGAAGCGCGAGCGCACTCCTCACGATCCGGAACCACGCAAAAGGGTTACTCCACGGATTCTCCACGCCAAGGATAGTAAAGGGCACGCCAAACTCGCTGTTAAAGCTTTTTTCACTCTTGCGGACGAAAAAACGCGTTGCCAACACCGCCGCTACCGCGTCTTTGGTCGAAGTCTTCCCCACCGACCCGGTCACCATGACGATACGCGGGCGATACCGACGCACGACGGCCCGCGCACAGAGCCCGAGCTTAAAAGCAATAATGGATTTGAAGACTTTTTTCATGGTGGCGTCGTGGTGCTTTACCTCGAGGCTGAGAGGCCTCTGTCGGGCGGCACGGCATAATAATCAATGAGAAAGTGTGTGAGGTCAAGAAAGGTGGCGTTGAGCGTTTCGGATGCATAGGTTACGCCTTGCGGATCGTTCGTGTACAGCAAGACGATGAATCGCGGGTTATACGAGGGGAAGAAGCCGACGAAGGAGTGAAAAAATCGGTCGGTGTAGTACCCGCCGCGCCCGTCGGTCAGCTGCGCGGTGCCCGTTTTTGCCGCCACTGACATAGTAGGGATCTTCGCTTTGCCGTTGTCGAGTTTTTCATCGACAACGGCAGTCATCATCTCGGTTGTCGCGCGCGCAGCTGCCGCAGAGAAGACGGGGGTCTTCTGATCCCAATCGAGTGTTCGAACAATGCCGGAATCGAGGCGTATCGCACTCGCGAGATGCGGCTGCACCATCACGCCGCCGTTGGCTATCGCTCCCAAAGCACGAATCATCTGCATGGGCGTTACCGCGATACCCTGCCCGAAGGACGCGGTATCATAGCCGATCTGCTGGGGCTTCGAGAGGTTCGAGAGAAGCGCATGGCCCTCGCTCGGCAGGTCGACATTCGTCTTCTGGCCGAAAAGTTTGGTGAAGTAGTCGCGGAATTTTTCCTGCCCTAACTGCGTCGCGATCCATGCCGCACCCATATTTAACGATTGGATGATGACCTGCCGCATAGGGGTAACGCCGCGTGCTTTCAGATCCCAGTTGCAGATGTTTGCCTTATTCACCGTGATGCAGCCGGTGTCGGTATAGGTCGTGTCGGGTATGATAACGCCGGCATCAAGTCCGGCAGTCATGGTAACCGGCTTCATGATGGAGCCAAATTCATACACGCGTTCGACAAAAGGATTCCCGAGCATCGCCGGATTAACATTTTTCAGGGCATTCCCGTCATAGGACGGATAACTCGCGATTGCGAGAATTGCTCCCGTAGCGGGATCCATGATGATTCCCCCCGACTCCTTGCTCGCATAACGCTCACTCACCTTCTTGACGTCATCCTCAAGCCGCGTCTGAACCTCTGGCTCCAGAGTCGTCACGACATCGCCTTCATGCGCGTCCCTCGCATCGACCAGCAGATTTCCCACGTTCGAAAATATCTCGGCAAAAAAGTTTGTATACAAAGAATCTTCGGAACGGGAGAGCGTGCCATCATACTTCGCCTCGAGACCGGTCTGGCCGATAAGCACATCGCCCGTGCCGTAGGTCACGATGCCGATCGATTGTGCCGCAAGCGATCCGCCCGGATACTGCCGCCAGCGCTCGCGCAAGACCTGCACGCCAGGGATGTCCTTTGCAGCCAGTGCTCGCCCATCTTCGTCCTTGACGCGATGCGCGACCTCAACATGCACCTGTGCCTTCTTCGCGGCCGCGGCGAGAAATGCGTCGCGGCTGATAAGCGAAGAAGATGCAACAGAGGCTATCGCGGCATACGCGGCCTCCGGATCCTTAAGTGTTTGAGGATTCAACGCGATCAGAAAGCCAGTCGAGAGCGTTGCCGCAGAGATGAGAGTCCCATCTTTGCGGGTGAAATAGATGGAACCACGATCAAAAAGTCCGTTTTTTGAGGAGGTGAATTGTCGATCCGCCTTCTGCGCGTAGTCTTGGCCATGCACGATTTGGACGAAGTAGAGGCGCGTGAGTATGGCGAGTGCGGCACACGCGATGAACAAGAGCACAATACGGATGCGGGCTCGAAACTGCGCGCGCATTGTTAACGCAGCGCGGTTACGCTCTTGGCCGGCACAAATATCTTCGCCAAAGGAGGCGCGTACCCCGCTGCGGCATAGCCAGCGGCGGTGATCCGCGCTACCGCAGCGAGGTACTCTGATTCAAGCGTTGCGACTACCGCTTCATCGTTCCTGACCGATTGGGAAAAATCAACCGTCAATGTCGCGTAACTCATGACGACGGCGATGAGGCCGAGATAGGCGATGAGGAGGACGGCGACCGTACCGACGCAGAGCGATACAAAAGAGAAGGAGAAGCGAAAGTGCGAATTATGCATACGAGAGGGCGCCAGAAGCGGAGCACGCGATATTTACCGGGATGCTTGCTCGTTCAAAAACACGCAACTTCGCACTGCGCGCACGACGATTCATGAGAACTTCTGCGCGGGTAGGCACAATCGGCTTCTTCGGCGAAAGCGACCCCAACCCTGCGCGAGCTGCATCCTGCAACACGTTTTTTACGATACGGTCTTCAATACTGTGAAAGGAGATCACGGCGAGCCTGCCATGGGGAGCGAGCGCGCCAAGGGCTGCAGAGAGTCCTTCGCGCAGGCTCTCGAGCTCGTTATTGACGGCGATGCGAAGCGCTTGGAAGGTCTTCGTGGCCGGATGAGTCTTTCGCTTGTGGTACCAGTGCGGCGTGCCAGCGAGTATCGCAGAAACAAGCGCTTCAGTCGTGAGAATTCGCTCTTCAGAACGCGCCGCGACGATCGCGCGCGCGATACCGCGTGCAAAATGTTCTTCGCCATAGGTAAAGATGAGATCGGCAAGATCCTCCTCTGAAGAGCTGTTGACGATGTCGGCCGCTGTCTCGCCTTGGCCGGACAGGCTCCCCTCGCCATAAGTCATGAGGAGCGGCTCATTATTCTGGAATGAAAAACCGCGCGGCGCACTGATCTGATACCCGCTCCAGCCGAGATCGAAGAGTATCTTGTTGACTTGGCCGATCCTGAGCCGCTCAAGGATACGCGTGAGATTACGGAAATTGTCGTTCACCAAATGAGCGACCGGCCGGTCTGGGCGGCGATCAAGCGCATACGCCTCACGCCCGCGCTCGACGGCAGCAAGATCAGCATCAATACCGACAATCACACCACCCTCTCCAAGAGCCGAGCAGAGTACAGCGAAGTGCCCTGCCCCGCCGATCGTCGCGTCAACAACCGTATCACCCGGCTGTACTTCAAGCGCTTGAAGCACTTCTTGCATGAGGACGCTGTCGTGGCGAGCTTCAATCATATTAATTCTTAGCGCTGGCACCCAAAGCCTCAACGTAGGCATCAGCGTCGCGTTCGATCGCCGCGATATATGCCTTCCATGCACCCTCCTCCCAGATCTCGACCCGATCCGCGACGCCAGCGATGATCGCCTTCTCGGTAAGCGAGGCAAAGGACTTCAAATTTTCAGGGATCAGCACGCGGCCTGCCTTATCAACCTCAGCTTCAAAAGAACCCGCGAGGAAGAGGCGCGCGAGACCGCGACGTGTCGAGACCCCGTTCACCTCGGCGGCATACGATTGCGCCTGTTTCTCCCACGCTTTCCGAGAGTACACATAGAGACAATGATCAAGGCCGTGCGTCACCACGACGACACGGCCGAGATCCTTACGGAATTTTGACGGGACCGAAATCCTGTTCTTGGAATCAAATGTATGTAAGTATTCTCCGAGGAACATAGGGATGGTGTGAGAAAGAGTAGAAAGCAGGCCACCATTCCCGCTTTCTACTTATTCCCACTGCTCAGTATTATATTCCACTCTCCCCCACTTCTCCTACAAGGGTTATCCACAGACGGCCATGTGGTAGCATAGAGGCACTATGGTAAACCCTTCACATCAGAAATACGGGTCTACGAGACCCATAATATCAATATCAAGGCGAGCAATATCAAGGCGAGACCTTGATATTTTTACTTGTTATTTAGCGCGGACGCATGAGGGGGAAGATCTGCCCCTCGCGTATCGAGACATCTTCGAAAAAATCAAAGAGGCGCTCGGAGACACCGAAGCCAAATGCCGGCGGCATGCCGTATTCGAGCGCCTCGACGAACTCAGCATCCGGCATCTGCGCCTCTTCATCGCCCGCCTCGCGCAACTGCTGTTGGCGTTTAAACCGCTCGGCTTGATCAACAGGGTCATTTAGCTCGCTAAACCCCTTCCCGATCTCCGAGCCGGCGATCATCACTTGGAAGCGCTCGACGACGCGCGGATCCTTCGTGCTCTTCTTTGCAAGCGGCTCCATGTAGACCGGCACGTTGATGAGGAATCCGGGACCCGCGAGGGTTTTGCGGATCTGTTTCCACGCGATGTCTACCAACCGCTCCATACCGACACCTTTCTCGAATGGAATATTTTTATTCGCGAGTGCTGATGCCCAATCGGCGCTTTCGTCGAGCGGATCAAGGCCATACTCACTTTGCATGAGAGCGCAGAAGTCATAGGTCTCCCATTCCTTCCCTAAATCTATATCGAATCCTCGAATCGAAAAGACGCGAGTACCGTAAATCTCATCAACAATCGTACGGTAGAGATCAGTGATCATCTTCATCCCTTCCTCATAATCCTTAAACGCTTCATAAAACTCAAGCTGGGTGTAGTCCTGTGCATGTTCCGCCGACATGCCTTCGTTGCGGAAGATGCGGCCAATCTCAAACACCTTTGATAACCCGGCGACCAGAAGCCGCTTCTGCCACAACTCTCCCGCTGAAATGCGCAGGTAGACATCTAAGTCGAGCGCATTGTGATGCGTCTCGAATGGTCGAGCTTCAGCACCGCCTGTTGTTGTCTCGAGCACCGGTGTCTCTACTTCAATAAAATCCCGTTCCAGAAGATATGAGCGAATGACGTTCCAAAATTTCGAGCGCCTGCGAATACGATTAGCGAGGTCTTGAGAGAGCAGGATGTCGAGATAGCGCTTGCGGTAGCGCTCGTCCTCGTCTTTGATGCCGTACCACTCGTCCGGCAGGGGCCGGAGCGACTTCGCGAGCATGCGCCAGCCCGTCACGCCCAAGGAGGGCATGCCGCGCTTGGTCGTGAATGCCGAACCGGAGAATTCAACAATGTCGCCCGGATCCACCGTCTCAACAAAAAGGTCATACGACAATTCTCCAAGCTTATCGCGCTGGAGGAAACCCTGCCCTTTCGTCCCGTCAAAAATATCAACAAAGAGCGAGCCGCCATGTTCGCGGATGGACATCACGCGCCCTGCGAGTAGCACCTGCTCGTTGTTTTCTTCAAGCGTTTTATGATTTTCGAGAAACTGCCCGATGGCATGGGTACGACTCGTCCGCGCCGGATACGCCTCCATCCCCGCTTCTTTCAAGCGCTCTATCTTCGCCAACCGCTCCGCACGCACCGTTTCGAGTAAAGCCATATGTCTAGTATACACTTCTCCCTACTCAGAATAAAAATGCTCCCGAAGTTCTGATTCGGGGATGTATCGCGTGGCTTGCCTGAAGATGCCGACTACTGTGCCGGTTTTCAATTCCTTATGCTTGGAGATAAGGAGCACTTGCTTCTCGTCGCGTTCGAAACGGATAAGCTTCACGTGGCTTCCCTTTTGGCTCTCAACTGAGAAGCAAAACTGTTTTAATATCTCAATAACATCTGATCCTGAAAGCCGCTTCGGTTTAGGCATGCGCGCATGTGGGGAGTTCGAAATTCACCAAGACTGAGGGGGCGTGCGCAAAACCAAGATCGGCAAGATTTTCATCCTCGACATATAGCCCGACCGCCTCGCGGATATTCGCCGTAAGCTCGTCAAGGGTCTCTCCTTGCGTCACGATAGGCACACTCACACCCTCGGCGACGTAGCCGCCGTCGCTCTCAGAGATTTGAAATTGGATAATATTTCTCATGCCTAACAGTGTACCACAACTATCTGAAAAGATTGTTAAGTCCCCTCAATGGACAAGTTAGACTTGTCCAAACCCTTGACAAAGAGGCTTTATACGAAGTACTATGTTTGTATGATTCATCAGAATCACGAAATGAATAAGAGCTACCCGACCGCGACTACGTGGACGCTTTTCGCCGTGTCTAATGGCGATATCCGCCCCACTCTTATATCTAGCCGTGATTTTTGTAAGATCCCCTAAACTCACAAAATTTTAAAAAGACCTCGGCTGGATAGAAGGCCGAGGTCTTTTATTTGCAGCACGGCTCTTTGTTCTTTGACAATTCACCCATCAAACCCAACAACGAAAGGAGAAAGAAATGGAAAAACAGAGTGGAGAAAGAAATGTCCTGCTGTACTGGCTGTATGTCGTCTTCAATGAACCGCTGTTTTGGGGGCCGGTCGTTATCGCCTCCCTACAGAAACTCGCGCACATGCGCTTATCCGAGATCTACTACATGGAGTCTGCCGTGGTGTGCATCTGTGTGGTACTTGACATCCCTTTTGGATCTCTCGCTGACCTGATCGGGAGGAAGAAGTGCATCATCATCGGGAGGATATTCCTCTTCGGGAGTGCCACATTCTTCGCACTGATGACCGCACCGATTCATGCATGGGTCGGCAATGTCCTCTGGGCAATCGGTCTCACGATGCAAAACGGAGCAGATACTGCTCTGCTCTCTGACACGCTCAACAAGAACGGGAAAGGGAATGACTACAGGAGGGTTCAAGGGCGTGCGATTGGTTCCCGATATATCCTAATCGCGTTCTGTTCCCTCCTGACCGGATCATTCGCTGGCATCAATCTACGATTACCCGTATTACTTGGCCTCCCCTTCATGCTGATCTCGCTCTTCACGGCTTTCTTCTTCGAAGAGCCCGCCCGAACCGAACGTTATTCTGCAGGCGAACATTTGGATCGACTCAAACAAGGGATATCCTTCGTGATTCATTCGGTCGAAGTACGCTGGATGATCGGATTCGCAGCCCTCCTCGCAACAACCTCGAAGGTGTGGTTCTTCACCTACAACCCCTACTTCGAGCTGGTAGGGCTCCCGCTCACGCAGTATGGCGTTATCTTCTTCTGTCTCAATATGGTGGCGTGGTGGTCCAGTACGTACGCTTACAAGATTGAGCAGTATCTCGGAGAACGCGCCTGCATCGTCGGCATGATTCTGTGCATCGGAATTCCTATTCTTCTCATGGGATGTCTGCCGTTCCAACCACTCGCCTATCTGGTGATCGTGCAAAACGTCGTGAGAGGATTTATGTCCCCTTTCGTGGGAGGCTATGTGAATCGCCATCTCACGATCACCATTCGCGCAACAGGTCTTTCCGCACAATCTTCTATCGCGAACGTGATGGCGATTGTTGGATTATCCGCGTTCGGATTCTTCACCAACACTCTTGGCCTTCTCCATTCGTTAGTGCTACTGGGAATTGCCGCGCTAGTGATTGGGATGTTGAGTTACGCAACATACGCGCGAAAGATCGCGTAACGGCACTGGTGGGTGAATTGTGAAAAAAGCGTTCGCTAACACGAACGCTTTTTTATCACGCCACTTTCTCGATCGTGTAGGTCTGCCGGCCGGCAGGAGTCTCGAAGGTGAAGACATCCCCTTTCTTCTTACCCATCAAAGCCGCCCCCAGAGGCGAGACGTGCGAGAGTTTTTTTACTCTCATATCCGCTTCTTCACTGCCGACAATAGTGTATTCATGCACCTCGGCGCACCCCTCCTTTTTAATCGACACCTTTGAGCCGAAGCCTACTTCGCTCTTCTTCTTGCCGTCGGTGAGGATGGTGGTGTACTTCACCAGCTCCTCAAGCTTCTTGATGCGTTCTTCGGTCGCGGCCTGCAGGTCGCGCGCTTCTTGATATTCGGCATTCTCCGAGAGATCGCCGAGTGAGCGCGCATACTCCAAGTTCTTCGCGATCTCAGTGCGCCGCACGGTCTTCAAGTTCTCAAGCTCTTTTACCATCTCGTCAAACTTTTCTTGCGAGACGACGGTGTTCTGTATATCAGTCATAGTGTGCGCATTGTACGCGAGTAGCGTTAGAGTGCAAGCGCATTGAGGCTGCTCGTCGCCGTACCGCCCACATACAGGGAGTCTTGGGCGCGGAGGGAGCCAAAAAGTTCTTTCATAACGTTCACTGCTTGGCTGCCGGTGCCCGCGGGACCACGCTCAAGCACGACGGTGAAGGCATACTGTGGATTCTCGTAAGGGAAGAATCCTACGACCCATGAATTATCATATTGGTTGCGCACACCCGTTTGAGCGGTCCCCGTCTTGGCCGCGACACTGACATAGGGGAAGTTAAGCGCGCTACAGAGCGCATTCACCACGCACTGACGCATACCTTCCCGCGCGATACGAAATGCTGAAGCGTCGGCAGGCACGGTGGTATAGGCCGGCGTTTGCCCGACGCGCAAGGTCGGCGTGAAGAGCTTGCCCCCATTCGCTACCGCAGCAGTCGCACGCGCCATCTGCAGAGGCGTCACTTGCACCGAATACTGTCCGATCGCGGTGAAGTAGGTGTCACCGAGATACCACGGCTCGTTGAAGGTCGCTTTCTTCCATTCAGGATTTGGGATAAGCCCCGCCGCCTCCTCTGGCAGATCGATACCGGTCGCCTCCCCCAAGCCAAATTGCCGATACCAATACTCAAGCCTCTCGATTCCGAGACCTTTTTGAGTACCGAATCCGCCGCCAACCGTATAAAAGAAGACGTCTGAAGACCAGGCGATTGCCTTCTTCACGTCGACCGCACCGAGCGCCTTCCATCCTTTATAGATAAACCTCTCGCCGGGGTGGTATGGATCGGGCAGCGACAAGAATCCGGGGTCGTCGATAACCGTGTTCTGGGTGATAAGACCGTCCGTAAGCGCTCCTGAAGCAATGAGCGGCTTCACGATAGAGCCGGGAGCATACACGCCCTGTACCGCATGGTCGAGAAACGATCGTCCCGGGTCCGTATTGTAGCGGGCGATGATATCGGGCGGGCCGCCATTGCTCATCACGTTGGGGTCGTAGCTCGGATACGAGACGATCGCGCGCACGGCGCCGGTAGTAACGTCAAACATAACACCGGCACCAGCAATGAATCCTCGATCGCGCGCAATCGAGGCGATCGCGCGCGCGAACAGTTGCTCAAGGTTCGCATCTATCGAGAGCTGAAGCGTCTCCCCCGTCTCTGCAGGGACGACCACGCCTTCAGAACGGACACGGCCGAGCACATCCTTCTCGGTCAACAGTTGGCCATTCTTCCCGGCAAGGAGCGCATCGTATTCTGCTTCGAGCCCGGCGATTCCCGATTCTTTCGTATCGTAGTACACGCCACTCGCGTCTTTCTTCGGATACGAGACATAGCCGATAATCTGCCCGAGCGCAGGTACCGGATACTCACGCATAGTGCCGCCAGCAGGATTCTCTATGTTCTCGGCGAGCACAACGCCTTGATAGTCGATAATGGTGCCGCGCGGCGCGAAAAGCGTCGTGACTTCAAGGCTGTTGCGAGCGCTCTCAAGAGCAAGGGCGGTGCCATTCTCAATCTGGAGATTCCACGATCGGACGACGAGGATAGAGAAGAGAATGGTGAGCGCAACGGCGAGTGAGATGAACGTTCCGCGCGAGAGAGGCTTCTCAAGCCGTCCCTCAAACAGCTCCCGATCGAATACGGTGGTTGACGCATCAAGGAATATCTCGTCGGGAGCGATCTCGGGATCTCGTCTTCGTGCACGCCGCCACATCATCCCTCGATGATACCTGCTCGAAGCCTTCGGCGCACGAGGATCGTGGCACCCGTCACGATAGCCCCATACAGGGTAAAGAGCGGCACCGTGCCAGCCTGCGGCGAATAATACAGCGTGTCGGCGAACATACCGACAGCAAACGGCAGGAGTGGTATGAAAAAAGAAGAAACGACCGCGAACAGCGCCGTGAGTGGCCACGGGAAGAACACGACCGAGGCGAACGTAAAGAGAGTGAGTGCTCCGCGTATCATGGAGTTGACGTTGCAGTGATGCTAAAAAGCGTCCCCGTATTGCGTAGCACAACCCACGCGACTGAAAAAGGATTCGAGACGGGCTGGATGCGTAAGGTAACTCCAGGTACTGAGGGGTCGCTGTCGACACGCACGATCTTGCCTATCATGAGCATCCCGGGGCCTGGTGCGAATACAGTATCGCCCACGGTCACCGATGCCGAACGCGCGATGGTCGCGTTCATCGCGCCTGCGCCGGCACCGGTGATCGTGAGCGGCAAACCAGACGACCCTACCCACCCGACAAACGTCACATTCGGCGATGAGAGGAGTGTCACGCGCGAGAAGTCAGCGAGAACCGAAGAAACGATACCGAGAGGCACCCCGCCCGCTCCAAACGCCTCCATGCCGGTCGTGACACCGGCGTTGGTGCCAGCGGCGAGTACGAGCGTGTCATACGGGCTCTCGGGCGGTCGGGCAACGACGCCCGCAAGAATCCCTGAAGAGACTTCGGGCGACGACGGCGTAAAGAGTGCTTCGAGATCCGCAACTTTCCGTAGGAGCGTCTGATTCTCGGTGGCGAAAGCGACGTTCTCGTTTGCTAATTGCTCATTCTCCGCGGTAAGCGCCCTGGCATTCCTGAAGCTGGAAAAAAGGGTATGGCTCTGGGACGCGAGAGCATCAGCGGTACGGAATACCGGCGTGAAGGCTTTCCAAAAAAAGTTCGGTGCGAGCACCCGCATGAGAAGAACGATAAGAGCGCACCCGAGCGTGAAGACGCCCCATGACAGGTCCGCGGGCGAGAGGAGCCCATTACGCCTCGCTAAGAATGTCTTCTTCATTGATGAAAAAATCTTCGTACGGCGCGGGATTCTCGGTAACGATTCCCGCTCCGCGCACCACGGCCGTGAGCGGATCCGGTGCGACTCTCACCGGCACGCCGAGCATCTTCGCGAGTATTTGCGGCAGCCCGCGCAGGAGTGCACCGCCGCCAAAGACTGTCACGCCATGCTCAAGCACATCAGAGAGAAGTTCGGGCGGCGTCGCCTCGATAACCTCCTTCATCGTGTCCATCAGGGAGTCGAGCGACGGTGCGAGCGCAGAGCGAATATGCGCGTCGGTGAGCGTTATCTCACGCGGAAGCCCGGTCGCGAAGTCGCGGCCGCGTACGCTTCGGGAGAGCACCTCGGACAGTGAGGTAACGGCACCGATCTCTATCTTCACATCCTCGGCGGTACGTTCGCCGATACCGAGCTTGAACTCGCTGCGGACAAAATCGATAATGTTCTCGTTCAGTCGGTCGCCAGCGACCTGTGAACCTTTCGACGCGACAACACCCTTGAGCGAGATGACCGAGATGTCGGTCGTACCGCCGCCCATGTCGAGCACCATCGTGCCAACTGCCTCGGCGACCGGCAACTTCGCGCCAATGGCACCCGCGACCGGCTCTTCAATAATAATGGCTTCGCGAGCGCCCGCGTTGCGTGCCGCGTCGCGGACCGCACGGCTCTGGACGTTGGTAACGCCGGTAGGCACGCCGATAACCACGCGCGGGCCAAAGAATCGCGTCCGGCCACCCTGTGCCTTGCTGATGAGGTAGGTGAGCAGTTCCTCGGTCACTTCAAAGTCAGAGATGACGCCGTGCGAGAGCGGCCGCACGACGCGGATGTGCGAGGGAGTTTTCCCCAGCATTGTCTTCGCCTCCTTACCTATCGCGACCACTTGGCGCGTCTTGTCGTTGATCGCGACGACCGAGGGCTCATTGATCACCACGCCCTTGCCACGGACATAGACGAGCGTGTTGGCAGTCCCGAGATCAATCGCAATATCATTGCTGAAGAAGAGATTTTTTGAGAACTTAGCCATGTTACACCAGCTCCGCGCGCGACTTCTTCACCACTTCTCCGGTCGCGCGATTCACTACTTCAAACATCCCCGTCGCGACGGCCTCCTTCCCTACCACGATCCTCTTCGGGATGCCAAGTAGATCGCTCTCGGCGAACTTCTCTCCCGCGCGCAGGTCGCGGTCGTCATAGAGAATCTCGACGCCCTTCTCTGTCAGCTCATCATAGAGTGCATCAGCCATTTTTGAGATTTCATCATCTCCCTTGCCGAGAGAGACGAGATGCACGGCAAACGGTGCAACTGATTCAGGCCAGACGAGCCCCTTATCATCGCCAAATGTTTCTACGATTACCCCCATGAGACGAGAAATGCCGATACCGAAGCAACCCATGATCGGGTGCTGGTCCTTACCCTCTTTATCTTTGTAGGTGAACGAAAAATCTGTCGTGTATTTTGTCCCCAGATCAAATATATTGCCGACCTCAGACGCCTTCGCGCGAGAGAGTGAGCCCTTGCCGCAACGCGTACACGCATCACTCTCTTTCTGTTCACTGATTTCTGCATTCACGCAATACGAGCAGTGATCGCAATACAAGATGTCATCCTCGCCGGCATCCGTGAGCACCATGAATTCATACGAGAGTTTTTTGGTGAACGCTCCCCCCGAAGCCTCGGTCGCCTTTGCAACGAGACCGAGCCGCGAATAAACCTTCAGGTACGCCTCTTTCATCACGTTGTAGAAGCGATCAAAGTCTTCTTGCGTCTCGTGGAAGGAGTACATATCCTTCATCGTGAACTCGCGCCCGCGCAGGATGCCCGACTTGGCGCGGAGCTCGTCGCGATACTTCTGGCCTATCTGATAGATCGCGACGGGAAGGTCTTTATAGGATTGGACATACTCGCGCGCGATCGGCGTTACGATCTCTTCTTCGCTTTGTCCGACGGTGTATTCCTTTTCGGTCCGACTCAATAATTTAAATACGACATCTACGCTGTCCCATGCTCCTGTCTGCTTCCACGGCTCTGAGGGGTGGAGCGTTGCCATACGGACTTCCTGACCGCCTACTGCATCCATCTCTTCACGCACGACTTCTTCGATTTTTTCAAGCACTTTCTTCCCCAGCGGCAAGTAGGAATACACCCCTGCCATCTCCTTATGCACGTACCCCGCGCGCACCAGTAATTGAGCATTTTTAGAAACCTCATCGGCGGGTGCCTCCCGCCTTGCCTTAGTGAAGAGTTTGGATTGCTTCATGTCCAACAGTATACGCCCACCCCACTCCCTCGGCAAAACAAACTTCTCTATGCAACTATCCAAAATAGAGTGCGGTCGCATCATGTTGTGGATACCTGTACAAAACACGATTGTTTGGTATCGTGGCGGCAGATTGTACAAATCATAATCCAATACCGTGTTTGGCCGATGGCCAGAAAGGAGGAGAGATGAGGAAGGAGAGGACGAAGAGGCAGGAGTGCCGGAGGCGGATGAAGATGGAAAGTAGAAAGTGGCATCGGGAGATAAAAGAGACCAGAAATGAATCCCGAGGAAAAACCAGATCTTTACTGCTCTGGATTATCGCGATCACCCTGCTCTCGCTCGGCCTGATCGTTCTGATCAAACCCGCGCATGCCGAAATGGTAAAGAAATCTCCTTACAACTACATAGTTGTTCCGTAAGGTGACACCTTACGATCGAGAATGTGCAAGCCCCGATTTTTAGTCGGGGCTTTTTTGACTCTTATTCCGAATCTTCGTTTTCTCCTTCCTGACCCGCAATAGGTCTTTCGGCATTGTCCTTCTCCATTGCATCCATGAGTTGCTTCAGTGCCGCAAGCGTGCGATGACTTCTCCCGCCACTCAAGCAAAACTCAACTACCGATGAGCGGTCACTCGAGTTGCCGGTGTCCGGTAGTCCGATAGTCATGCCGTCTTGTATGACGGCAACGATCACATCGCCATCTCTCTGCTCGACAAGCCGCAACGCACGATTGTGGTGCATGTCCTCCGGCCGCGCGACTATCCTCTTTGTGTTTCCTCCATATTTTTCACTCATACGACACCTCCTTCCGTTGATGTACATTCCGTAGAATAGCCTGCTCCCGCCCACACAAAATGTCAATAATCTACAAAAATTATGGACATCGTTTTTGTGGACGTCCGACATCCACAGTTTTTTCAACTATCCAAAATAGAGTGCGACCGCATCATGTTGTGGATACCTGGACAAAATGAAACGAGCTGGTATCGTGGCGGCAGATTGTACAAATCATAAATCCATTAAGGTAGCGGCTAGAAGCCGGAAAGGAGGAAAGGATGGAGACCCGGAAGAGGAAGAAGTTCGCGAAGTGGGGACTAATCGCCATCGGGGCAATGTTTGCGGTGATCATTTTCCTCGCTTTAGGTAGCATGGCACGTGCCGATGCGAGGAAGGAGGTTTCCTTGCCGATGTGCGGTGAGGCTGCTTTGTCGTAATCAAAGATTTAGTGGAACGCAGGGCGGGAGATTAGATCTCCCGCCCTTTACCTTTTTATCGCCGACCGTAAGGTGTCACCTTACGGAATTTAGGTGAAGATTTTAAAGAGATCGTGCGCAGTGACGACCAACATGAGTAGGATGAGGAAGACGAAGCCGGCGGCGTTGACCGCACGGGCAATGTTTGGATTGATCGGCCTGCGGATGATACTCTCGATAATGACAAAGAGGAGGCGGCCGCCATCGAGCGCAGGGATCGGGATGAGGTTGATGAGCGCAAGATTAATAGAGATGATCGCCACGAGCGAGAGGAGATTACCGAGACCCCCTGCGGCAGAGGCGCCGACCACACCCGCGATACCGACCGGTCCCGCGACTTGCGAGAGATCGGCCGAGAGCGTGAAGACGCCGAGGAAAAAATGCCCGAGCCCGACAGCGGTCAGAACGATCGCGCTCCAAGTGAGCGAGGCACCTTCTATGATTGCCGCACCGAGCGAGAGCGGCACGATGCCGATCGTGGCGACCTCGACCCCGAGCGCTGCGCGCGATGGGTCTGAAGGAATGATGCCCGCGATTGGCCGCGCGAAGATGATCTCCTCCTCTCCGTTTGCATGCCGCACAGTCATTCCGATCGTTGTGTTCCCTCCCCCATTCGCGACAAAGGAGGTGAAGGCGGCAGGATCAGCACCCGAGAAGGCGAAGTGCCCGTCTTCAGCCGAGAGAATCGAATCGCCCGGGAGAAGCCCCGCAAGTGCGGCGGGAGAAGCGGGGAGGACATTTGCTACTGCGAGCGCTACGTTGCGCGCATTCGCAATCTCATCCTGCGAAAGTGCGCGCGGCGTCCCTGCAATAAGCGCACCGGTAATAAGCACATACGCGAAGAGGAGGTTCATCGTGATGCCCGCGACCAGCACGAGCGCCTGCAGGATGCGCGGACGTCTAGTGAATGAATGTGCATCCTTGCCTCCTGCTCCTGCCTCCTGTTCACCATCTTCTCCAAATATCTTTACAAATCCACCAAAGGGCAGCCAGTTAAGCGTGAGGATCGTCTCGCCTATGTGCCCGATAATCGCCGCGCGCGGCGGATACCCGAGCCCAAATTCGTCCACCCGCATGCCCGAGAGCTTCGCCACGATGAAATGCCCGAACTCGTGCACCACAATGAGTGCAACAATGACGGCAATGAAAATTAAAATATCCATTACTGCGCTATCTCTGTCTCCTTCCGCTCAAGTGCCTTCGCGAGCGATTCATTCCCTGCATCAATGAATTTCTGTACTTCGGCTTTAAGGCGCGCGACTTCATCTTTCCCCATGCCGCCTTCTTTTTCTGCGGCTTCAAGCCCTTTGAGGGCCTCGGTGCGATGCGAGCGGAGCGTTACCTTCGCCTGTTCAGTCTTGTCGCCGGCAATCTTCGAGAGTTGTGCGCGCCGTTCGCTCGTCAACTCAGGGAATGAGACGCGCAACCCTTGGTCATCAGTCGCTACACCAACACCAAGATCCGCATCGGTGATACCCTTCTCAATCGCCTTTAAGACCGACATGTCCCACGGGATAATCCGCAGCGTACGCGCGTCTTCTACCGAGACAGAGGCGAGCTCGCGGAGCGGTGTACGGGTGCCATAGGCCTCCGGCTTCACCCCATCAAGCAAACTCGGCGTCGCGCGGCCGGTGCGCACCCCTGAGAGCTCGCGCGCGAGCCACTCTTCGGTTTCTTTGATATCAGTCTTCAGTTTTGAAAAGTCGTAGGCCATAGAAGAGGTAGTAGATTGTAGGTAATAGGTTGTGGTAATTCTATAACAAACCCTTCGGGATGACGAGGGACAGGTGCTCCAGGATCATTTTCACCGGCGCCGAGCGATCATAGAGATGCGTGCGCAAGACCGCGATATCGTTCAGTAGCGAGGTGACTCCTTGAGGGAACCACAAAGTGTCTCCTCGACACTCTCGGTGCTGATACGCTGCTGCTTCGACGCCGTTCAAAATAGCAATCGCCTCCTCTCTCGCAGAGACCGTACCGCCCTCCTGGTGTGCCGCGATCTTCTTGATCATCGCACTTCTTTTTTCTTTGTTCGCTTTTATAAACCCCTCCGCTGATGTGTTGGACGTACGACGTCCAACATCAGATGTTGGACGTCGTACGTCCCGATATGGGTTGAGGATTTGTACGCGTGAACGCAAGGTTGGCAGAAGCCCGCCCAAAGATGGAAGTACGAAAAATAAATACGTGCCAACTGGCGGTTCTTCAAAAAGCTTCAAAAGTGCGTTCTGCGCTTCGTGATAGGCGCGGCTCGCGACAATGATGAGTACTTTGTGCGCGCCTGTAAACGGTGCTCCCGCCGCCGCCTCTACGACTCGTCGCGCGTCCTCTACCGAGAGCAGACCGTATCTCAAAATGACGAGATCGGGGTTCCTTCTTGCTTGCATGCCGAGTTCCTTTTCCGCCCACGCCTGCGCGATTTCAATTCCCTCTCCTGCCTCTGCTTCAACTACAAACGCGTGGCTCATCATTGTTTGGCGAGTATGCTCTTTTGATAGGTATCCAGATGCTTCAGCGCGATACCGGTACCGCGCGCGACGCAGTAGTAGGGATCGTTCCCCAGCTTCGCGACGACGCCCGTGCGTCGATAGACCAGCTCGGGCATCTGGCGCAATTGTGAAGAGCCGCCCGTGAGTATGATGCCATTATCAATAATGTCGGCGGCGAGCTCTGGCGGCGTGTCTTGGAGCACTTTGCGTATCGCCTGTGTCATCTCGCGCAGCTCCCGCGACATTGCTTGTACGACATCGTTGGTCGAGATGTCGACCGTGCGCGGGAGGCCGCTCATAAGGTCCCGCCCTTTGACCGGCATGACAATCTCCTCTTGCATCGGCACCGCGGCACCAACCCGTATCTTCAATTCTTCTGCGGTCTTGTCGCCGATCGCAAGGCTATGCTGCTTTTTTACATGATCGATGATCGCACGATCCAAGCGATCGCCCGCACACTTCACACTCGTCGAGGCGACGATGCCGCCGAGTGAGATCACGGCGACGTCGATCGTACCGCCGCCGATGTCCGCGACCATGCGCCCCATTGGCTCATGGATGGGGATGCCCGCGCCGATAGCGGCAAGTATCGGCTCCTTCACTACATAGGCATTCTTCGCGCCTGCTTTGAGTGCGGCTTCAATAACCGCGCGCTTCTCGGTCGAAGTGACGCCCGCAGGGACCGAGATAAGCACCGCCGGTTTAAAAGGGTTCCGCCCGAGCGCTTTCCGTATGAAATAGCGGAGCATCGCTTCGGTGACGCGGTAGTCCGCTATCACGCCGTCTTTCATAGGGCGATACGCGATAATGTCATCCGGCGTACGGCCGACCATAGCTTTGGCTTCGGCCCCGATGGCGAGGATCTTGTTGCCGTCTCGGCTGCCGCTCATCTTACCCACTGCAACGACCGACGGCTCGTTGATTACGACTCCTTTCCCAGGAGAAAACACGAGGACATTTGTTGTTCCTAAATCAATCCCAAGCTTTGGAGAAAAGAAACTCATCGTGCAAGCATTGTACGTGGTACCATACCCCCTATGCAAGAAGGGCTTCATTTTCTCGTTGAGGGCGGACGCCAACTTTCAGGTTCGGTAGAGACTAGCCGCTCGAAGAACGGCGCGGTCGCGCTCCTTGCCGCTTCTCTCCTCAACAAAGGCCGGACGACACTCACGCACATGCCAAAGATCGAGGAGGTGAACCGCCTTATCGAGGTACTTCGTTCGCTCGGCGTCTCGGTAGAGTGGTTTGCCCCGAGCGGGGTCGAGGGGCAAGGTTCTAATCTCATCATCACGCCGCCCACAACGCTTTCGCTCGACACGATCAATCGTGACGCCGCGATGAAGACGCGGAGCATTCTACTCTTCATCGGCCCTCTGCTCCACTACGCACGATCCTTTGAGATCCCTCAATCGGGCGGCTGCACACTCGGCACGCGTACCGTACGCCCGCATCTCTTCGCGCTTGAGAAGTTCGGGGTCTCGATCACCGCTTCGAGCGATCGATTCAGTGTCCAGCATGAAGGACTCCACCCCGCAGAAATCATCCTCTACGAATCAAGCGACACCGCGACTGAGAATGCTCTCCTTGCGGCAGCGCGCATCCCTGGGACCAGTGTTATTAAATATGCTTCGGCGAATTACCAGGTACAAGAGGTATGCGGCTTCTTGCGCGCGCTCGGCGTCACAATCGAGGGTGTTGGTTCGACGACACTCACCGTACACGGCATCTCAGACATTACTAAGGATATTTCGTATAGCGTCGCTGAGGATCCGATTGACAGCATGTTTTTCATTGCGGCAGCAGCGGCGACACATTCGGCGATCACGATACGTCGCGCACCGATCGCCTTCCTCGAGGTTGAGCTCACGATCCTTGAAAAAATGGGTCTGCGCTTCTCGATTGATGAGGTCGGCCTGTCTGAAAACGGCATTACGCGCCTCGCGACGATTGCTATTCAACCATCCGAGCTCGCCGCCTTCCCCGAACGCATACACCCGCGGCCCTACCCCGGACTCAACATGGACAACCTCCCCTTCTTCGCCGTAATCGCGACTCAAGCCGAGGGGACGACGATGCTCCACGACTGGGTCTATGACAAGCGCGCGATCTACTACACCGAGCTCGACCGCCTCGGCGCGAACACACTGCTCCATGACCCGCACCGTGTCTCGATCACCGGACCCTCGCATCTCAAAGCAGCGGAGATTATCTGCCCGTCTGTGCTGCGCATCGGCGCGATACTGGTCATCGCCATGCTCGCCGCCCAAGGGCGTTCTCTGCTTCGCAATGTCTACACGATCAACCGTGGCTACGAGAATCTCGTCCCGCGGCTCAAAGCGCTTGGCGCTTCTATCGAAGAGCAAACGTGAACGAGGACATCCGATGTCTCCACATGCATTTTGCATTTAGGACATCGGATGTCCTAACATCGGATTCAAAAATGTAAATATTTAAAAATGAAATCCATTGGCGAATTGATGCCGGAGTTTGAGAAGAAGGCGGCCGAGGCGCCCAAGGGAAGAAAGCGCCAGACCGAGCGCGGCGAGCTGATGCGTTTTTTCCTTCGCCATTTAAACTACTCCCGCAAACAAGACGGGCTCGCTCCGATGACCATGGCGCACCTCGGTACCGTCCTCGAACAAATCCCGACTCAAGACCTTTATTATTTAAAGAGCGTGTGCAGCCAGGCAAAAAGCTTCAGTAAGAAGTTCTGGTGGGAGCTCGACCCGACGAAGCATGGGCAAAAATAGTTACGATCTAGATTCAGGTGCATGTTTGGACATCGTAAGTCCTCCTGCTATACTGCACCATATGAAAGAAATCGTGCAAGATGGGGAGCCTGTGCTGGGTGAGATCGCGAAGCCGGTACCCGAAGAGATGTTCGGGACGGAGGAGCTGTCGCGCCTCATCAAAGATATGGAGGAGGCGCTTGATAAGGAGCTCGAGGGCGTCGCGCTCGCCGCGCCGCAGATCGGTGTACCCTATCGTCTCTTTATTGTACGAGTAGACAGAACACTGCCACCTCCGGCGCCGAATACAGAAGGTCAGACCTTACATACAGATTCTAAAGGTCTGACCTTAAAGCCAGCCCCGACGTCTGAAGTCGGGGCCCCGACCAAAAGCGTCGGGGAGATCGCGGTGTATATCAATCCGGAGATTATAAAAACCTCGCGCAAGCGCGCAGACGTTGATGAAGGATGCCTCTCGGTCCGTGGCATCTACGGCACAACAAAAAGGCACGAACGCGTGACTATACGCGCCCGCCGCCCAGACGGATCAAGCTTCGAACGCGGCGGTGGCGGCCTTATGGCGCAGATATTCGAACATGAGATCGATCACCTAAACGGCACCCTCTTTATCGAACACGCCAAAAATCTCTTCCGTATCGACCACGATCATGAACCTTCCTGAATCCAATCGCCCATGTCAGGACGTCGTACGTCCCACATCTGATGTTGGACGTACGACGTCCAACACATCAAAATCATTCGTGTATTTTGGTACGCCTACCGTCGCGAGCGAGACGCTCGCGATGCTTCTCGAGAACGGCTTCATCCCCGCGCTCGTAGTCACGGCACCCGACGCGCCCCGCGGCCGCGGTCTCGTACTCACGCCTTCTCCTGTGAAGGCGCTCGCGCTTGTTCACTGCATCCCCGTGCTTACTCCGGACACGCTTGGGCCTGAAACGGTCTCTGTGATTCACGCATACGGGTGCGACTATACACTCGTCGTCGCCTATGGCAAGCTCTTTCCCGAGGAACTTATGGCGGCCTTCCCGCTCGGCGTGTTGAATGTCCATTACTCCCTTTTGCCGAAATATCGCGGTGCAACGCCTCTTGAGGGTGCCCTTCTCGCTGGCGAAAGAGAAACGGGTGTAACGATCCAGAAGATGGTGAAGGAACTCGATGCGGGCGATATCGTCGCGCAAGAGACGGTCGCCATCGCTCCCGGAGAGACCGCACGCGAGCTGCGCCCGCGACTTATCGCGCTGGGTGCACAGCTTCTTGTTGGCACGCTCCCCCACTATCTCGCAGGCGAGATCACGCTGCATGCGCAGGACGCTTCGCTCGCCTCTTCGACACACAAATTAAAAAAAGAAGATGGCCTACTCGATCTCAACGCCCCCGCCGAGGCGAATTGGAACAAATATCGCGCCTACGCCGACACTATCGGCACGTATTTTTTTGATGCCGGCAAACGCGTCAAGATAACAAAAGCATCGCTCATCAACGGCACGTTCGTAATCGAGCGCATCATCCCTGAAGGAAAGAGTGAACGAGGCAGATGAAAGCGTGCAAGCAATGCTTAGCTGCCAAAACGCAATATTCTTTTTATCGCCGTACCGCCCTTTTTGAAGAGCCGTCTGGTGCGGCCGTGCTCTCTTCGTATCTCTGCCTCGAGAGTGCTACGGACTCTGTCTGCGGCACTCTCAGGCGAGGGCTTTACCGCCTCGGCGTGATAGGTCCTGCCGCCTGCTCTCAAATTCGCGACAAGACGACAAGGTGTCGACGAACGCCCTTCGGGCGGCGCCTGCTCCACGTCTATATCCAGCAACATCTCGTCATCATCCGCCTTTTCATATTTCTCTCCGAGGAGCCGCAGAGGCGCCACGAGCTTCTCTTCGATAATCGCCTCGTTCTCCGGGGTGAGGGTATATTTTGTCGCCTTGATGTTGATGTTCATAGCAGAGAGGTTAGTTAGTCGTCAGTAATACTTATCATCTTAGAACGTGCATGATGCCCAGTCAGGATGCGCACCTTCCCGACCGGCTTGCCGAACCGTTCTGCGATGATCTCTCGCACGCGCAGGTTCGCGCGATTCCCAGTCGCCGGCTCTCTGACCGAGATCGCCAGCGTCTCGCCCCCTTCCTTACCCTTCGCGGAGAGGGTTTTAATCTCTTCGCGTTTGGCACTCGGCGTAATGAATGTCTTGAGGTACGTCATGTTCGAGAATAGCGGCCGATGAGTTCTGCTCTGGCAAGAACCATCGGCGCGAGCGCCTCACGAATCTGATGCGCCGTCGGTACGTCCTTAACCCGAAGCATCTTTCCCAGTGCATAGAGAGAGAAAATATAGCGATGCTCGCTCGGCTCATGGTGGAGCGGCGGACAAGGGCCGACATACCCGACGCTGCCAGAACTATTCAGTCCCGCGATGCCATAGCCCGTTTTTGTCGAGGCACTTTCAGGGATCTCCGTCACGCTCATGGGGATATTATAGAGCACCCAATGGTCGAAGACTTCGATGCCGAGTGATTCCTTCACCGCCTTCGGGATATCCGGATCGTCCATAATGAGCACGAACGATTCCGTCCCCTCGGGCGCGCCGCGTATCGAGAGCGGAGGCGAAATGTCACGATCCCACGTCTGCCACCGCACAGGCACGTCGCAGGTATATTTCTTCGGAATGATTCCGTTATGACTGAACGCAGGGCTCGCGAGAGTGAGGACTGTGTCCATAGCTCCCGCACTATACCATTGCAGTGAGTGAATTTTCGGTTAATATACAGAGATTCCGCGGTAGCTCAGTCGGTAGAGCGCCTCGCTGTTAACGAGGATGTCCCAGGTTCGAGCCCTGGCCGCGGAGCCAAACGAAGTTTGGAGAAGTTTATCGTGCCGCCTTGCGGACACGACGGCCAGGGCTCGAACGCCGGAACGATGTTCGGCCAGCAGGCCGAACCGTGAGGCGGTGCCCAGACCAAAACGGTTTGACGAAACCGTTTTGAGTCGAAGGAGAGATCCCTGGCCGCGGAGCAAATGAAAAATGAGAGCGCCTTGCGGGCGCTCTGTTAAATTTGATAAAATAACCTCATGACCACCTACAAACACACACAAATTGGGTATCTGATGCTGGTTGTCACACTAGCCGTGCTCGTGCTTTTCGCATGGGCTCAAATTACGGCTAGGGCTGAACCTCCCTCAATTGACTCCGGCACAAATTTTGCCGTTACTGCCGTAATGGCATTGATTCTGTTTATTCTCGCATCGTTTACAACGCTCTCCGTGTCCATTGATGAAAACTATCTCCGGATCAAGTTTGGCTATGGGATTTTTCGCAAAAAATTCAGGGCAAGTGAGATTGCTTCAGCAACGCAGGTAAAAAATCATTGGTATTACGGCTGGGGTGTCCGATTTTGGTTTTGGCCGCGTATGTGGATTTTTAATGTCTCCGGCTTTGATGCGGTTGAAATTCGAATGAAGAACGGAAAGATCTACCGGATCGGAACGGATGAGCCGGAAAAACTTGAGACCGCAATCAAGCGAGCCATAGGTTAAACAAATATAAGTAGCAAAGGGGGGCCCTTGCTATTCGCAAATCTACTACTCTTTCTTCCCCAATGAGAACCAATCGGTGTTGCGCGTCAGGTACATGACTGCGGCGAGGAGCAAGAAGAGGAAGACCGAACCAGCGAGGAGCGCATAATCCTCCAAGCTAAGGATGAAATAGAGGTAGGCATAGAGCACGGCGAGAAGCGCGAAGATCGGGAGAGCACGCCGCTTGCTCTTCAAGACGAATGCGCTGTAGGCGGTCACCAAGAACGCGGTCAGAGCGGTCGCCAGCAGATACGCGAGTATGAATCCGATCTGTTCGGCGAGAGAGAGCAGGAGGAGATAGAAGAGCGCAAGCGCCGAACCGACAAGAAGGTACTGGATGGGATGCACGCGTACCCGCGCGAGTACATCGAAGAGGAAGAATGCAGCGAACGTGATGATGATAAAGAGAATGGCGTATTTTACGCTGCGCTGCACCATGTCATATGCGTCGATCTCGCTATGCAGATCTGCGCCGGTCGCTGATTCTACAAGTTGGAGGAAATCCGTCTTATCGCCCTGCCAAGTAGATGGATACAAGCGGCCGAGAGAGGAGAGACGCCACTCGGCCGTGAAGCCGTCCTTGGCTATGTCGCGTGAAGCGGGAAGAGATGCGCCGACGAATCGCGGCGTGGGCCATGACGAAGCGACAAGGAGCGTGGTTTCGGTGCCGAGAGGCGCTATCGATATTCCCTCGCTTCCCTTCAATTGAAGTTCGAAGGCGAAGGGGATCGAAGCTGTGCCACTAACGGGCACTGTGACATGCAGACCGGAGCTGCCGCGCGCGTCAAAACCGGGGCCAGGTTCAAAGGCAAACGAAGCGCCATTCCAGCTGAGATCGAATTGTCTCTCGATGCCGCGCGTGTCGGTGATCGCAACAGTGAGCGTTGCGGTTCGAATGCCGCGAGAGGTAAGAGTGCGCATGTCGTCGGGCGAGAATTCACCCGACACCTTAACTCTGCTTGTGTAGACCACCGACTTAAAGATGCCGCGCGAGCGCACTTCTGGCTCAAGAATCGTCTCATAATGCAAAGTCTCTGGGAGGACGTAGGCATTTTCGAGGTAGCTCTGTACGCCCTGGGTGACCGAGATCTCGGCGATGAGCAAAGGGCCGACTATAATCTGGCGCTCTCCCCAACCCTGCGCAATTTCCTTTTTGGCCTCCTCTGCCCTACTCTGTCGTTCTTCTACAAGCCCCATCACCAGAAGGCTCGCTACAAAACATGCCCCGCCGATAATAGCAATGGCCACTACTTTCATAGATACGGTGTCAGTCACAATGCTTTGTATAACGCTGCAGCAGCTAAAAGGTTACGCTTTAGCCTTGAGCAAGAGCTACCCTCGCTCCCCTGCCGGCGGTTTTTGATTTTCGGCGTTTGTGGTAAAGTGCGAGCGGAAAGTTCACTTCAGGGAAAAGAAAGGAGAGTGTATATGAAGAAGCATCTGACGCTTATTGGTATGTCCGGTGCCGGCAAATCACGCTGGTGCAAGCGGCTCGTCGCGGAGGCCGGATACACTGCCTTGTGTTGCGACGATCTGATCGAAGAAAGGTTGGCACCGATCTTACAGGCGAACGGATTCGGAGGGATCGAGGGTGTCGCCCGATGGATGGGCCAGCCGTATGAGCCATATTCGCCAGGACGCCAGGCACTCTATCTGAAACAAGAGGAGTCGGTGATGAGAGGCGCTCTGCGTGCATTGAGTAAGAGTGCCGAACCTCTCGTGATCGACACGACAGGGAGTGTTATTTATCTCGGTGACGAGATCCTCGCCGCCCTCCGAAAAAGGAGCACCGTTGTGCACCTCAACGTGTCGATGAAACACCGGGAGGAGATGTATCAGAAATACCTCCGGAAGCCGAAGCCTGTGATCTGGAACGATCACTTCGCTCCCTTCTATGGAGAATCTCCCGAGGAAACGCTCGCGCGCTGTTATCCCCTACTCATCGAGTATCGCCAAGAGCAGTATCGGAAGTGGGCCAGGGTGACGATCGGCTATCACGAACGTCGGGATCCAGGATTCGATATCCGCGCCTTCTTGAAGAAGGTTCGCGGATGAAGACAAGGACCGCTCCAAGGAGAAGACCTTCTCGGGGCGGTTTTCTCTCTACAGGGGAGCAAGGGCTACCCTTGCTCCTTCGCTTGCTGATTTATTTGAGTCATGGTTCACTATTGGAGTTACATTTCGCGACCACCTTTCAGGTGTTGTGGCGGCAATGCTAATACAAGGGGAACGAGTTGGTTCGCGAGGTGTGAATACGCCCGGTCTTCTTATCATGTGCTCCTTCCCTGCCGTCCGGAGTTCGTGGACCCGTAATGGTTATGCGCGCGTCTTCTCTCATTCGCGCGTTGCAAATAACCAAGACACGATTTAATCCACCGCTCTCGGGCGGTTTTTTTATTCCATACAAATCTATACAAGTATTTTGCAAAACACTAGAATAGAGCTGATGGATTCTTTTACTGAAAAAGTGTATGCGGTCAAGAGGGATCCTTTTCTCTTTAACACGATTCGCGGAAAAATTTGCTATACTCCCTGATCATGGGAAAGGCGCCCGCTCCAAAACCTAGATCGAAGGAATCCTCGCGGCAGGTGGACGATCTTAATAAAATCATCCTGGACAATGTGCCGGTGAGCGTGATCACCATCGACAAAGAGGGCAACATTACTTCAGCAAACAAATATTTCAAAAACTTTTCTGAAGGAAAGACCCACAAACATACAAACATCTTTTCGAGCGAATTTTTCGTTCGGGAAAATCTGGTAGATGACTATCGGCGACTCCTCTCGCACGGCACTGTTGTTAGACGGGATGACTGCCACGAGATCAACAGCAAAGGCGAAGACAAATATCTCAACATCATTGCGGTCCCGTTCAAGAATGAAAAAGGCGAGATCGAGGGAGCTATTTCTCTTGCGTCAGACAACACCGAGGCGGCTATGGCCAAAAAGGAACTAGTGGAGTTGAATGGCCAACTAGAGAAACGTGTCGAACAGCGAACAAAGGAATTGAGCAGGGCGAACGAGGAGCTCTCCCGAGTCTTGGAGCTGAAGTCCATCTTCACCTCGGATGTCTCCCATGAGATCAGAACCTCGCTTACCATCATGCGCTGCAGCCTCGACCTCCTCTCTAGAACCTATTGTACGGCGCAAGAGAATGCTCCGTTGATCGCGAACATCACCGCCGAGATCAAACGATCCTCTGATATGCTCTCTGACCTCGGCCTTCTGACGAAGTCTCATGGGTCTGAATTGAAATTGAAACGTGAAAAGATGAACCTTACGTCTTTTCTCGCTTCAATCTGCAACCAACTCGAAGTCATCGCCCACGAGAAGAAGGTAACGATAACCTGCAGCGGTAACGCTTCGCCAGTCGAGATACTGGCCGACCGAGAAGGCATCGAGAAGGTGCTCTTGAACCTGATCCGGAATGCTATCAAATACAATCGCGACGGCGGCTGGGTCAAGGCGTGGGTGGAGGCGAGAGAAGAAGGAGCGTATCTCAAGGTTGAAGACAACGGCATCGGCATACCAGAAAAAGAAATCCCCCACATCTTCGAGCGTTTTTATCGCGTCGACAAAGCGCGCACCCGAAACGGGAACGGCGAGGACTCCGGCCTCGGCCTCGCTATCTGCAAGCATGTGGCCGAGGCGCACGGCGGCATGATCGAGGTCGCGAGCACGCTTGGTGAAGGGAGCTTGTTTACCGTCTTTTTGCCCTACCCTAAGACTTGACAACAGATTTTTTTAGCATACTATAACAACGGAAGCACAAACTCCGGCATGGCCGGACACAAAAAATAAATAAGAACCGGCCTAAGCCGGAAAGGAGGAGTGTATGTCAGGCAAACAGGCAAAAAAAGTACGAATACTCGTAGTTGACGACAGCCCAGAAGATCTCGCTATGATATGCTTGGTGTTGGTTGAAGAAGAAGGCTACGAAGTAGCGTGTGCCCAAAGCGTCTCAGAGGGGAATGAGCTGGTGCGAAAAGCTCTTCAGGCGAGAAAACCATTTGACATAGCTCTCGTGGACCTTAAGATTGGCCCGGACTCGGGAGCGGAATTCGCTCGACGATTGAAAGAGATAATCGTCGACATCAGGGTGGCGATCATCACGGGTAATTATGACCCCGCCGCAGCTATGTTGAGTGTATTCACACCCGACGAAACCATAATAAAAACGGCAAGGGGCTTTAATGAGAGTAAGACGCTTTCAGAAGCGGTTAAGCGGCTCATTGCGCCTCGGAGGATCCGTCAAGATCCTCTGGATGTGACTACGAACCTCTGGACAGCGACGAGTCACCTCTACGGGATCAACAGCTTGACACCTCTTACTTGTCGCTCCAGTGGCGAAGAAGAAAAGAGGACGGACAATTTCATCTCTCTTGCTGCGGACAAGTACTGGATAAACACAGTGGTGTACCCCGGCTACCCGGGCGACAATGTACAACCCGCATCATTCCAAAGCACCATCGGGTGCGACAAGCGGTGTATACATTGCATAAATTGGCGGAATCAAAAAGGACCTTCCGGCAAAATAATCCCGTATGTCCGACCCCTCACAACCGAGGAATATCTTGCTCAGTTCTACCTGATAGTAAGATGCCCTCGGATAAAAAATCTGTTCAGTGACACAGTCGACACTAGTCTTACGGTGAACATGTCTGGCCCGGGAGATAGTCTGGCCAACAATCTCACAAACTGTATGTCTTTCTTCAAGCGGTTGGTGAGAATCGAAAAACCGGTTATCAACTTCATCATCACGTCGGTTGGAGATGAGGATCGGCTACAAGAGTATCTGGACAGGTATATCGACTTCCCCCGAGTGACCTTCTACTGGAGCGTCGAGTCAGTCCTTCAGCGGTTACGAACCACTCTGAAGCTTGGGACATTCGGTCAACGCCTGGAAAAGTTAGCCGATCTCTACGAGGAGATAGCAAGAAAGACCGGCCGACCCGTAACAGCGTCGTTCGCCTTATTCAAGGGAATCAACAACATTCCCCAAGAAGCGAAGAGGATCGCCGACTTCTTCCGTGATCGTCCTCTGTTCAAAATCAAATTGATGGCCGGAGCGCCGGGCAGTATGCCCTGTTTCCCGGATATGACAACGGAGGATGTCATCCAATTCCGACAGATGCTCCTCGATGCGGGCGTACAACAAGACATCCGAATCAGGGAAATTTTTGGCCTGGATGAATACTGCGGCTGTGGGAATACAACGGCCCCCTTCTTAATGGAAGGCCGACAAGAAGAAGATTAGATCTTTAGATAAAGTTACAGCCTGCTCTGAAAAGAGCAGGCTGTTATCTTTTTTATACAAGAAAAGAAAAATTAAACCGGAAGGAGCGCGCGGACAGCCGCAGGGAGCTGGTGAGGAGATTCAATGATCGTGTCGGGATTCGCTCCTTTAAGCAAGTCTGTAGACTGCCACCCCCACGCACACGCCACTGTCGCGATACCCATTTTCTTGCCCATCGAGATTTCATCCACAGTGTCGCCGATGCTCATCGCATCGCCCGGACTAATTCCCCATTTCTGCATCGGCTCGCTGAAGTAGCGCGGATCTCCTTTGCGAATGTTCGGCAGCAGATCCTGCCCGCACACATCCTCAAAGACAGTGATACCGTAAAACTTCAGTGTTTCAAAAACATCGGATGTTTTTGACGCGGTGATGATGAAAAGCCGATAGTCTCTCGAGAGCTCTTCTATCGCCTCCCGCATACCCTCAAACAGCGGCGAATGCGGCTGATTCTGCATGAGCGAGCGATAGAGGTCGATCGCCTTCCCTACATTTGCCTTCGGAATACCGAGCGTATGTTCATACAAACTCTGCCATCCCCCGCCCCAGCGCTCCCTAATTATCTCTTCGGTAATTTCTCTTTTATTGCCGAACTGGTGCGCTAACTCGGTGACCGTGCCGGCATATGCCGGCAACGTGTCTACGATCACACCGTCGTAGTCAAAAAGAATGGACTTTTTGTTTTTGTGGTTCGCACTCATGGGTGGAGTATAGCAAAAAAAGTTGATTTATCAAATAATCTATGGTATTATCAACCGCAATGCGGTTACCTGACCTTGATCGAGAACGGAGCGAACGGCCTCTCTCCCTCCCCATTTTTTTGAAGCTCTATAACGACGGCCTCCCTTCTGAATTTCCCCGAGCCTCTCTCCCGCTCTTGCGAGAATTCAAAAAGACCCATGAGACACTCTTCAAAAACAACGATGTGTGGTCGCTCGACCAACATCGAAAAGGGGTGATGAATTGGCTTCCTTCCCGCCAGAAAGCAGCGTAGCGTACGCATGCGCCAATGTGCTTCGTGGTATAGAATAACACCACTTCACGCGATATGATCCCCTCTCGCATCAAAACATACGGCACCTACCTCCAACTCGCTGCACTCCTCGCGGTGATCTATTCCCTGCACGCCTACAACTACCTCCTCTTCCACAGCTCTGCCGAGCTCTTGAGCGTCGTGGTCGCCTTCGCCATCTTCATCATGGCGTGGAATGCACGGGACTACTTCGACAACAAGATCCTCTTCTTTGTCGCCATGGCGATGCTACCGCTGGCGGTCATCGACACCCTGCACACCTTCTCATTCAAAGGCATGGGAGTGTTCGAGAACATCACCGCCAACATGCCGACCCAGCTCTGGCTCATCGGCCGCTATTTCTTCGCCGCCTCCCTCCTGGCCGCCCCCTTTGTCGCCGACAAGATAAAAAAGAAAAGTCACATCTTCTATGGCGTGCTCGGTGCTTTGGTTCTCGTCCTTTTTTTGTTCTTTTATTCAAACCTATTCCCTGACGCATACGTTGAGGGACAAGGGCTCACGCAATTTAAAATCTACAGCGAGTACGTCATCATTCTTGCCTTGGGCGGCGCGCTCTACGGCTTTCACTTGAAACGAGATCGATTTGATCGCGAGGTGTATCGCTATATCGTTCTGGCGATCGTGTCGGCCATAATCTCGGATTTCATGTTCACACTCTACTTCGCCGTGACAGATGAATTCAACCTGCTCGGACACCTCTTCAAGATCGTTACGTTCTTCTTCCTCTACGCCGGCGTGATCGAGATCAACCTGATGCAGCCATACCGGCTCATGTTCAAAGAGCTCCATGATCTCAATATTGCAAAAAATGAATTTCTGTCTATCGCCTCCCATCAACTGAAGAATCCCCTCTCGATCATCCTGCTCTCCGCCGATATTATGAAGACGGACACCTCATTCTCAACCGGCTTCCCCGAGTACCACCGCTACACAAGCGACATGAGCCATGCGGTCCTGCGGATGAAAAAGATCATCGACGACCTCCTGAACGTCGCCAAGATCGAGCTTGGCATCGCGGAGGTGAAGGAGGAGCCTATCGATCCCGCTTCGCTTATCCGCGAGACTATCGCGGAGCTGGAACGGCTCGCTGCAGATAAGAATCTGTCGATCGTAAATGATGTCGAAGGGATGCGGCTCCCTCCCCTCAAGTCCGACCGGCAGCTCCTCGGCATCGTCTTCGAGAATATAGTGGGCAACGCCATCAAATATTCTAAGCCCGGAGGCAGGATCGAGATCGGCGTCGAGGATATGCCGACATTCACGATTACCGTCAGGGATTTCGGCTATGGGATACCCACATCGCAGCAATCCAAGATATTGAAACAACATGTCCGAGGCGACAATGTGGCAATCAGTAACGAGGGTACCGGCCTAGGGCTATATATGGCGAAGAAGATAGCTGATAAGATCAACGTTGGCATCTCATTCGAATCAGAAGAAAACGAAGGAACCCTCTTCCGTCTGGAATTCAAATAAGCGCGAACCAAGAATCGTCGCACTATCCAAAATAGAGTGCGACCGCATCATGTTGTGGATACCTTTGATTATTCCACCGTGACGGACTTCGCGAGGTTGCGCGGCTTGTCGATCGGCAATCGCCGCGTGCGCGCGACATAATACGCGAAGAGTTGGAGCGGCAGAGTGGTGAGGGCCGGCAAGAGCGCCTCATGCGTTTCTGGAACAAACATAACCTCATCGACGATGCGTTTGATGTCATCATTGCCTTCGGTCGTTACCGCGATAACTGCTCCACCGCGCGCCCGTATCTCTTCAATATTCGAGCGCATTTTTTCATATTGGGAATCTTTGGGGACAAGCGCTATCGTCGGGAATGATTCGTCGATGAGCGCTAGAGGCCCGTGCTTCATCTCGCCCGCGGCGTATCCCTCCGCGTGCACGTAAGAGATTTCCTTCAACTTGAGCGCACCCTCATAGGCGATCGGGCATTGGTAGGTGCGCCCTATGTAGAGGGCATTCTTCATGCGGGCGTAGCGCTTCGCGATCTGCTCAATCACGCCCGCTTGTGCGAGCGTCTCGCGCGCCTGGTCAGAGAGATGGGAGAGCGCCTCCAATAATTTTTTCCTTTTTGGCGCGGAGACGCCGCGCTCGCGCGAGAGAAAGAGCGCAATGAGAAGCAGCACGACGATTTGTGAGATAAAGGCCTTGGTAGAAGCGACCCCTATCTCAGGGCCCGCGTGGTTATACACGCCCGCATCGGTCTCACGCGCGATCGTGGATCCAACCACGTTGACGATCCCCAGCGTGAGCATGCCGTTCTTCTTCGCAAGCCGGATCGCCTCGAGCGTATCAGCGGTCTCTCCCGATTGTGATATCGCGAGCAGCGCCGCATGGCTCGGATCGGCGGTAAAGGTCCGATACCGGAGCTCTGACGCTATCTCGACTTCAACCGGGATGCCGGCAAGCTCCTCGATAAAGTGCTCGCCGAGGAGCCCGGCATAATACGCGCTCCCACATCCGGTGATGATGATTCTCCGGATGCCCTTGAGACGCTCGGCGACGTCGCGCAAGCCGCCAAGAACAACGCTTCCCTCTTCTGCCGCCAGCCTGCCGCGCAACGTGTCCTGTATAACCTTCGGGATCTCCATGATCTCCTTCAGCATGAAGTGCGGGAAGCCATTTTTCTGAACCGCCTCTGCGTCCCACTCCAGAGTCTCAATCGTCTTCGCGACCGCCTTATGCTCGACGTCACGCACGGTGTACCCCCTGTTCGTTAAGATGGCCATCTCACCGTCTTCGAGATACACCACCTTGCGGGTTCGCGAGAGGAGCGGAGCGGCGTCAGAGGCGACGTAGAGACCGTCCTCGCCGATGCCAAGCAGCAAGGGGCTGCCGAGCCGCGCCACCACCACCTTCTCCGGCTCGCGTGGGGACATCACGGCAAGACCATAGGTGCCGCGCACTTTTTTGAGAGCTCTTTCGACCGCATCTTCGAGCGTGCGCGCTTTCGTATACTGGGCACCGATGAGATGTGCGAGTACCTCAGTGTCAGTATCAGAAGAAAAAACAGCTCCCCTGCGCACAAGCGCATCGCGCAACTCGGAGTGGTTTTCTATGATGCCGTTGTGCACAATCCATACCATCTGCGCCGAGTCTGAGTGCGGATGCGCGTTCTTCTCTATGGGCGGGCCGTGCGTCGCCCAGCGCGTGTGCGCGATGCCCGCATTCCCTTTAAAGGTCTTCGACAGTGCATCAGCAAGCACGGTCACCTTCCCTGCGCGCTTCAAGACTCCCTTGCCGGCGACGTATATGCCCGCAGAGTCATAACCGCGATATTCAAGCGCCTTGAGGCCGTCGATAAGAAAAGGGACCGCATCCTTCTTCCCTATATAGCCGACGATGCCACACATATCCGTTGTAACCGCCTCGCCAGCGCAAAGGATGCAAAGACGTTAATGAAAACTACATAGAGTAAACGGTATGGTAGGGATTGTTACTCGTTATCCATAATCACTATACCTATGTGTTATAACTGCGGATGCCATATGCCTGATAACCCGATGGGCAGCGAAGAAAACGTTATTACTAAGGATTTTGAAGCGGCCGCGAAGGCCATGAGCATGAGCCGGGAAGAAGCGATGGGAGAGACGTACGATCTCCTTGGTATGGTACTCGGCAAGGTGCCGAGTCATATCGAGAAGAACGGCGACTACGACCGATACGTCGAAGGTGAATGAACGGCCATTCTAAGGCGCGGTATATGCGGCGAAGCCGCTCGTCATGGTCGCGATGCCGGTAGCATCGATCGCGTAGCCCTCGAAGTCCGGCAGTTGTTCGATAAAGAAGATGCCGTCCCTCCCCATCGCGAAGGCGGCAGTCGCGAAACGATCGGCCTCGAGTACATCGGGGCCGATAATCGTAATACTCACGATATCGCGCAACGTCTCCTCCGGAGCGTGCGGATTGTAAACATGGTCGCCGCGGACATATGAGCCGGAGGTTGCGACTCCCCTCCCGCGCGGATACACGACCTTCACAATCTCGTTTACATTGAAAGGGTTGCGGATGCCGATACTCCACTCCTCGCCCTTCTCTCCGCCAGCTGGCGTCCGCCAGCTGGCGGATCCGCCCATCGCGATATCGCCGCCGGCATTCACAAAAAAGTTTTCAAATCCTGCCGCGCAGACAAGCGCGGCGGTATTGCGTATCGCCCAGCCCTTGACGATGCCGGAAGGGTCGATGAGACCGTCGGGGCGGCGAATATCGAAATAACCTCCCGTTTCTTTTTTTGTTTTTTCGGCAAGAGCAAAAACTTCTCGCATCTCTCCGCTTATTTCATCCGGCTCGACCTCGCCACGATTGATGCGCGAGATCTCGCTGTCCTCTTTGTAGGTGCTAAAACGCGCATCAATGGAAGCAATATAGGCAAAAGCTGCCTCAAGAGCAGCACTTGCGTCACTGCCTACAATAGTGACTTCAATAGGCATGCCCATAATAAGTCGTGTCTCCCTCATAAGGGCTGATGCTATGCCTTCGCGAGTGCTGAGGCAAGCGATTGTTTGAATGCGTTGCTGGTGAGCGTTGCGCCGGAGACTGTGGCAACATTCGCGCTCTGAGCAACGAGAGCCTCCTGGATGAGCTTCGGCATTGCTCGTGTATTTATGCTCCTCGACTCTGAATTAGAATTTGGATAGGAGAGGAAGGCGACATTAGTTATCTTCCCCCCTGCGATTGTCATCTGTACCTGCACCGGGCCACGACTGCCCGCTTGGGCGATACTTCCCGTATACGAGCCGTCTGTGTATCCGCTCGTCGCGGGCGGCGGTGGGGCTGGAGTGGGCGTAGGTGCTGGTGTCGGAGCGGGTGTTGGTGCGGGTGCAGGTGTAGGTACTGGCGTTGGCGCAGGGGCTGGTGCTGGTGTTTGAGTTGGGGTGGGCGTCGGAACAGGAACAACAGGTGGAGCTGGGATTTGAGCGGGTGCTGGTGTTTGAGTTTGAGTTGAAGCCGGCGCAGGAGCTGGCGTCGGTGTTGGCACTGGTGTCGGTGTCGGAGCAGACGAGGGAGCTATCCCAGGAGTCGAGATGGGGGCAGGTGTTGGACGTCCCGCTTCCGACGTTGCCGAGGTATTGGGCTGCACATCTGAAACTGGACTTTCTACTACAGATACTGGGTCCGGATTAGTCGGCGGCACTGACACAGAAGTCGGCGCTACCGCTGCAACCTTCGCTACTGCCTGCCTGGCAGGCAGGCGCGGCGCGAGAGCGATCGTAGCCGCGGTCGTGCTCCCGAGTTGCGCGACACGCGCCTCGAGCGCACTCAAGCGCGCGACGAGCGCGTCTTCATCGCTCGAAATCGCGCTTGTGTTTTGCGTGTCGTTCAGATCTCTCGCAACGCCAAACCCTGCAATCACCGCCGCGGGATTCCGCGAGAACATGTAGAGAAACGCTATTGCGATAAAAACAAGCGGCAGAAGAATTTTTTTCATAGGTTAATCGTCATCGTCATCCCGATCACGAGAACGACGCGTAGATGTTTGCGATACAGGATCCGATGTAGATGTGGGCGCTGCTATCACCGGCGCAGGAGTAGGAGCTGGGGTTGAGCTTCCCGCTGCCGGGGTTGCCGGAGCGTTAGGCTGTTCATCTGGGACAGACACTCCGGGAGTTTGAGCAGGCTCCGAGTAGACCGTGCCTATAGCAGGAGCAACAGCGTATGCTTGTCCTCCGCTATACCAAAGACCATTCGCACTCTGCTGGGCTCCGTCTGGCGCCTGCACTGGCGTACCATCGGCCTCCATAAGTGCCCCATTTCCGCTGTTATATCTGCGTTGATACCGGAGAGCATACGCAGTAGCGTCTTCAGAAGCAGATGACGACGTTGTGGCAGGCAGTACGCTCGGAGTGCGAGCGGGAACAACCACAGAAGTAGTCGCGGGGCTGGTTGGTATCGCGGCTTTTTGTTTCGGCTTGGCTACGGGCGTTGAGACGGTTTTTTTCGCCGGAGCCGGCACCAGTGCGACCGTCGCCGCGGCGGCAGCACCCTCAATCTTCGCGATACTCGCCTCGAGTGAGGCTACATACGTGAGAAGGGCTCCTTGTCTCGTCGTCGTGCCAACAGTCTCTCCATTGTTATCGTCTGGAGTGCTGGACAAAAGTGCCGCCATCACGGGTGTTCGAGAAAAAACATAGAGCGTCGAAGACGCGAGAAACAGGGATACCACAATAATTTTCTTCATGAAGACAATGAGTGAAAATATGTTATTGCTACTCTTTGTATTCTCTGTAGTACTCCGCGAGCACCATTTTATTTCACACCCATAGAACAAAATTTGCATTCCTGGCGTACAATGAGGGCGTGCCGCGTCGACTGCGATGATGCACGTTTTTTTATCGTGAGAACACCACATCAAAAACATCTCTCCAGCGCCAAGGTTCACCTTGCCGTGGTACTTGTTGTTGTCTCAACTGCCTATGCGGTATGGCACTTCTTCGTGAGCGAAACACCACCTCCGGCACTCACCACGGCTCCGGCTCAACCGACTACAGAAGTCGCAACAACAAGCGACCCTGTCGTCGACACTGAAGCGACCGGCCTCTACAACAATGGCTCCTTCGTCGGACCTGTCATCGACGCATTCTACGGCGTCGTACAGGTAGAGGCGGTCATTCGGAGCGGCGCACTCGCGGAGGTGAAGTTCTTGCAGTACCCGAGCGACCGCGACACGTCGCGTATAGTCAATGATGAGGCAATGCCTATCCTCATCCAAGAAGCGCTCCGGGCCCAGAGCGCACAGGTGGCAACGGTCTCTGGCGCGACTTTCACGAGCGAGGCGTTCCAACAATCGATCGCTGCTGCGCTTGCGCAGGCAGAAAAGTAATATGCTCTCCTTTGTCGACCATTTTCTCAATAAGATAACGATGTACCGATTGGTGCTGTACTATCTCATCGCACTCCTTATCATCGCGGCGTCTTTCGGCATCTTCGGCTGGCTCCCTGTGGACCCTATCGACCTTGCCTTCTCAACAGTGCTTATTTTCGCAACGTGTTGGATCACCAATATAGTATTTGCAAAAGGATTCGACGCGCCGACGAACGTCGAGTCGGTATACATCACCGCTCTTATTCTCGTACTCATCATCTCTCCTGTTGCGTATACCGACTACCTTGGCGTCAGTTTTATCGTTTTTGCATCGGCATGGGCGATGGCGTCCAAGTTTATTGTGGCAGTCCATAAGAAGCACCTCTTCAACCCTGCCGCATTCGGTGTTGCCTTCTCGTCACTCGCCCTTAACCAAGGGGCAACCTGGTGGGTCGGCGGGAATCTGCCCCTCCTGCCGCTTGTACTCCTCGGCGGGCTGCTTATCGTACGTAAGATCCGCCGATTCGACCTGGTCGCCTCCTTCTCGATTGTGGCGCTGGTAACCATTGTCGCTACCTCCCCCAACAGCAGTTCCCTGACGCCCATCGTACAGACATTCCTCCACTCCCCGTTCTTTTTCCTCGCATTCGTGATGCTCACAGAACCCCTCACGATGCCGTCCACGCGTTTGGGAAGGCTGGCATTTGGAGCAATCATCGGCTTCTTGTTCGCTCCGAACATCCACATCGGCTCGTTCTATTTCACACCAGAAATCGCGCTTCTCGTCGGTAATCTCTTCGCCTACTTCGTGAGCCCCGAGGGTCGCTTCACCCTGACGCTGATAGGGAAAAATAAAATCGCCTCGGGCATGTACGATTTTGTGTTCAAGCCCGATTGGCTTTTTAACTTCTATCCGGGGCAATATCTCGAATGGACGATCCCGCACCGCTCCTCCGATAACCGCGGCAATCGCCGGTACTTCACGATTGCCTCATCGCCAACTGAAGAAGAGGTGCGCCTCGGTGTGAAGTTTTACGAGCCGAAGAGCAGTTTTAAACAAGCACTCGACGGTCTGCAAATAGGTGATACTGTCTCTGTCTCGCAACTCACAGGAGACTTCGTCCTCCCGAAGGATCCTGCACAAAAGCTCGTGTTTATCGCAGGCGGTATCGGCATCACGCCCTTCCGTAGTATGGTGCGCTATCTCGTGGATACAAACGATACACGTTCGATCGTGTTGCTGTATTCAAATAAATTCTCCTCCGAGATCGCATACAAAGAAACCTTTGACGAAGCTGCACAAAAGATCGGTATGAAAACAGTGTACGTACTCACGGGCGAACCGCATCCTGTGCCCGGGACATACGCGGGGAGAATACATGAAGGGCTGATCGCGAACGAAATTCCTGATTATAAAGAGCGCACGTTCTATATTTCCGGGCCCCCTGCCATGGTTTCAGCAACAGCGCGTGGCCTCCACACCATGGGCGTCTCTCGTTCCCGTATCAAGACCGACTACTTCCCCGGTTTCGCGTAGGTTTGATACATGCGCCAACGCGTGTGTCGATCTTAACCAAAACTCCACGAATCAATTGGTATGTTACCGGTAGCGCGTTGCAAAGCAAAAGAGGGATGCGCGAGGATATTTTACGAGCCGATCGCTAACATAGGAAAAACTATGATGCAGATCAACGCGTAGTTGGCCGGAGAAGCTGCACAGAGCTGCAGCTTCTCCGGCCCTTTTTATCCTAAGCAAATAAGTGATGGTATAGTGGAGCAATATGAGACGCGCGTTCGAGATATCAGGCATTATAGTGCTCGTCGGCATCGTCTCTGGGAGCGTTATTCTCTCATTTCCCGGGATAGTCGCTTGGCACGCACAGCAGGAGAAGCAGCAAACGGCTTCCACAATGCAAGAGCAATTTCCTGTTACTGTCGACCCTAAAAACAAGACCATCATCGAAGACGTGGCGGTAAACGCATTCCTCGAGAGCCCCCATTCCCCGCTCCAAGCGGCGGCCATAAACGCCGAGAATGCCGTATGGAGCGTGCTCGAATGGATCGCAAGCGCCATCGCCGAAGCTTCCTGGTACCAGAGCGTCGCTGCGGTAGCCGGCGTAGACAGCCGCATCGTCACCATCACGCCGGGGATGCGGAAGGAGCAGGTGGCAAAGACGTTTGCAAAAACGCTTGCGTGGGACGCTGCTCAGGCGAAAGAGTTTACCACAGCGACCGCATCATCTTCACTCCCCTTACCCGAGGGCTCGTTTGTGCCGGGGACGTACCCGGTGAATAAAAAGATGACACCGCTTGCGGTACAAGCACTCGTGAACGAGCGATTTTCAGAAGAAATCCTCTCGCATTACGGTCCGGAGACCGCCGCGGTCGTACCGCTCGACCAAGCGCTCACGATCGCCTCGCTCCTCGAGCGCGAAGCGGGAGGGGCTGATGACATACGCATCATATCAGGCATCATTTGGAATCGACTCTTCATCGGCATGCGACTTCAGATAGATGCCACGGTCCAATATGCAAAAGCGAATAACGCATCGGTAGCCAGCTGGTGGCCCAAGATCGCGCCCGGAGACATCTTCCGCAAATCGCCCTACAACACGTACCTACACCCCGGACTGCCACCGACACCCATAGCCAACCCCTCGGTCGCCGCAGTGCTGGCCGCTCTGAATCCGAAGCAGACGCCCTGCCTCTTCTACTTCCACGACAACGCGGGACAATTCCACTGCACCGAGACCTACCCCGAGCACGTCGCGCTCCTCAAAAAATATTTTGGCCGCGGGAAATAGACAACCCCGACGTTACCGTCGGGGCTGAGTGAAAGAACATTAATCAACGAGTTTCCAACCGACATACTGCCCGACTCCGAAGGGTAACGCAGTTTGTGTACCTATCCGATAAGACCGCGGTACATACCATGATTCCCCTCGAACAAGCGTAAGCGTGCGTGACGATTCGGGTAAGAGGTAGAGCCTCCTCGCATTTCGGCTCGTGAAGTTCACGAAGGTCTGGATACCATTTTCAGTAGCGATAATTTTATCCAGAGCATGTGCGTACAGCGGCATCAGGAACGGGCCAGTGTACGCACCACAGGCACAGGTTCCCTCTTCTACCTGTTTTGCAGACTTGTCGTGGAAGGCTGAGTCACCGCCGGCCATGACCCACGAATAATCTTTGGCGACCAGATCAATCAGCCCGCGACGATCATCTTCCGTCTTGACCGGCGGCTTGCACACTGAGCGAACATCACCAAAGGACAGATCTTCATTCGTCGCCAAATGGTGAGCGGTCAGAGTCAAAGCGAATCTGCCGGTCAGAGCCATATTCTCCCAATGCGGGATGCACCGCGCATCAGTACCATGCTCCCAGATGATGATCGCATCGGTCTCTTCAAGGAAGATCCGTGCGATCGGCAAGAATGCGAACTCTGCATCGCGATTATTGAAGATCATAGAGGGATGTTCGGGATGAAAGTGAACTCTCATCCCAACTTTGCCGCAGTGTTTTACGATCGGGAGAATCCGCCCATAGTGCTTCACGCCGTAGAGCGCGTTGGTCGTCCGTAGGAATGGATATACCTTCCCGTCCCTGATTCCAGCCTTTACACATTCATCAATGTCCTTCTTCGTGGTTTCTTCTGTGATCAGAACGGACGGGATGAACGAAACACCTTTCCCGGAGACGAAAAACTGCTGATGTCCCGCCTGTGTCAAACCGTTCACGTACTTGGATACCTCTTGTTCTGTTCGTAAGCCCTTTTTCGTGTTCGGCATAGCGCCGAGCACGTCCGCCCCACCCGCGATAGCATTCACAATGAGCGGCGCGATCAACTCCCCTTCTCGCAAGTGCGTGTGCACATCTGCGAGAGCATCAACTTCGATCATTTGATTCATGAGGCGTTTTCTCCTTTCTCTTTTTTTCTTCTGCTTCATACCGCTCGACGAACTTCGTCGGCTTGCAGGGGTTGGTAAACAGAGTCCGCCAGAACTCGCCCTTGGTGGGCAAATGGATCGTGCCGAAGCTTACGGCTCCTGCACCAAGCATCTCTCTTACATAGTCGAGATTCTTAAATTCCATGATGTCCGGACAAATGACCGGAAGTGCCCCTTGTCGGGCCAGTTTACCGACAACCGGCCAATTCAGCAGTTGCGCCAGCTCGCCCGACACACCGCCCCCACCTCCTCCGACTCTCTTTTCGAGCCGCCAGAGGGGGCTTTTTGCTTGGCCGAAGATCACTTCCCACGGCACGCTGTTGAGGCTGATCGCCTCGGCGATACCTTTGAGACTTTCCGCTATCTTCTCGTACGCCTGGACGACCGACACTTTGACGATGACCGGATGCCGCGTGACTGCCTTGACAGCCTTCACGCTGTCGATCACCTCATCAGCAGAAGGCATCCCGTGGCCTGTGTTCGGGCACGAGGGGTTAAGTTCGATCGCGGCCAGTCTCAATTGATTGAGGAATTCGGTCATGTACACCAGCTCTTTGGTCGTCCCATACAGCGACACAATGATCGAATACCGATCGAAGTCTATCTTCGGCGCGACATTAAGCCACCACCATTTGAATCCTTTATTGGTGAGGCCGACTTTGTTGACCGCACCCCCAGTGATGAGCTTCATACAGCTCCATGGACTTATCAGGAGCCAAGTCAGTGGATTCCACCACTGAAAGTTTCCTCTCCGCGATTTAAGCGTTAAGGTCTTCAACACGACCTCGAATAACTCGGGCTTGATGAAGCCGAGCTTCACCAGCCACTTCTCCCAGGGCCAGCCCTTGCCGTCGAAGGCGAGGGCGCCGCTCGCGACCACATACCGCAGTACATGGCCGTTTGACAATGTTATTCCTTTCATCACGAGACACCTCCTTTTCTTTGTTTTATTGTTGTATTTCTTTCAATACCTATAAAGGGCATGTCGATTCTCTCGACTCCGTGGCAACCCTAACTGAAAAAAGGACAGAAATCAAACTCCGGCACCGTACCGCTCTTTCAGGTACTCGATAAAATAACGGCTGTTCGGATATTCTCCCGTCGCCCGCTTCACCAGGTCGGCGACGCGATATCGCCTACCGTGGCGATAAATGTTTTCCCGAAGCCATTCGCGCGGCGTCGCAAAGTCGCCTGCCGCTATTTTTTCAGACAAATCGGGAACGGCTCGCTGCATGGCGGTGTAGAACTGGGCAGCATAGAGCGTACCAAGCGTATACGCGGGGAAGTTGCCGATATCCCCGACCGCCCAATGCATATCCTGCAAGACGCCGAGCCGATCATTCGGAACACTGATACCGAGATATTTTTTCATCTTGGCGTTCCAGATCGCAGGCAAGTCCTCAAGAGGGAGCGTCCCCTCGATCATCTCCTTCTCAATCTCGAAACGAAGGATGACGTGGAGATTATAGGTTACTTCGTCTGCCTCGGTGCGAATAAGAGACGGCTCGACCCTGTTGATGATCCGCATAAATTCACTAAGGGGAATTTTCTTGAACGGCTCTGGGAATTCTTTCCGGATCTTCGGGTAAAAATACTTCCAAAATGCCGTGCTTCTGCCGATATTATTCTCCCAGAGCCGCGACTGCGACTCATGGATGCTTGCAAATGACGACTCCCCGAGCGGCGTGCCGAAGTGCCGGAGAGGCAATCCTTGTTCATAGAGCCCGTGGCCGGTCTCGTGAATCGTCGAGCCGAGCGCATACATGAGATCATCTTCTCGCATCCGCGTCGTGATGCGGACATCCTGCGTATGGAAGGACGCGGTAAACGGATGCGGGCTCTGGTCCAGCCGCCCTGCGGCATAATCGAAGCCCATCTGCTCAGAGACAAATCGGTTGAACGCCAACTGTTGGTCGAGCGGGAACGCACCGAGGATACGCGCCGGGTCGACTTTGTCACCGGAGCGCACGAGCGCACCGATAAAAGGGACGAGGAACTGTTTTAGATCACTGAACAAAGCTTCAATACTTTGAACGGTCGAGCCCGGCTCATACTCGTCGATTAACGCGTCGTAGGGGGAATCATTGAAGCCGACGAGTCCTGCTTCTTCACGCTTCAGATCCACAATCTTCTTCAACCAGGGGAGAAACATGCCGAAATCGCTCTCCTCCCGCGCGCGCACCCAAGCGGCATAGGCTCTCGACGTTGTTTCTGACATCTGTGCGACAAACGCTTCCGATAGTTTCTTCTGGCGTGCATAGGTACGCCACGTCTCGGTAACAATCGCTGCGTTCCCTCCCGAGAGTTTTTTCGCATCGACTTGTTTCTTCAGCTTCGAGAGCAGCCGGTCATCATCGATCGCGGACAGCTTCTGATGCGTGATGCCGTTGATGCATGCGAGTGCGTTCGCGCGCGCTTCGACCCCCTTCCTCGGCAGATACACTTCTTGATCCCAACTTAATACATCGCCGACCGAAGCAAGACGCGCAATCTCGATGAGGCGCTTTTTTAAGATCTTGAGAGAATCTGCCGCCATATACTTATTCTTATTTCCCTAAATCAAGGATGTCGTCAATGCGGATCTGTGCGACGAACTCGGGCACATGCGAGACAAGGATCATCGCGCCTGCATACTGGTCGAGCGCCTTGGCGATAACGGGTAGATGGCGGAAGTTAATATGGTTTGTCGGCTCATCGAGAATAAGGAGGCCTGGCCGCTCTAAGACGAGGGAGGCAAAGGCGACCAGACCCTTCTGCCCTTCAGAGAGGCTCCCGATCTTCGTCTGCATAACTTCTGCAGTGAGCAAGAAGCCCGCAGCCGTCGCGCGGAGTTTCTGCTCATCGGGTTGCCCCATCGCCTTTATGAGTGCAGCGAACACGGTTTGGTCGAAATCAAGAGTGGAAAAATCTTGGCGATAGTAGCCGATCTTCACTCCTTCGGTTATGTGCGCACCTTCTGGCGAGCCGAGGACAAGCCGTTCGAGCAAGGTGCTTTTGCCGATGCCGTTTGGTCCCCGCAAAAGCAAATGCTGATTTTTCCGTAGCGAGATATTCGCCTTTTTCTTCACCGGCTTTTTGCCACCATGCAAGGTGTACGAAGACAGCGCCAGGACCACACCGCCCAAATCCGGCTGTGCGGGAATCGTGAACGGCCGGATAGTCTTATCCTCTTTGCGCACCTCCACCTTCTCTTCTTCCATTTCCTCTACCTCGGTGCGCATCTTCTTCGCGACGAGGCGCATCTTGCCACCCTTCTGCGCAAAGAAGTTCGCCTTGTCCTTGTTCTCCTGGATCTTCTTTGCGAGCTGTGCGTTCTTCTTGTTCTCCCGATCAATGCGCGCCACGATGTCGCGCTGCACATCGTTATAATTCCCGTTGTACTGCTCAACCTTGCGCGTGAAGACATCGAGGTAGAGCACGCCGGTGGTGAATGCGTTCAAAAATTGCGCATCGTGCGAGATAACAATACAGGTCCCCGTATAGTCGACCAAAAACTTTGTGAGATGTGCGATGCCGGCGGCATCGAGATTATTCGTCGGCTCATCCAAGAGAAGCAGATCGGGATTCTGGATAAGCGCCGAGGCGAGCAAGAGGCGCGCCTGCTGGCCGCCTGAGAAGCTGCTCATGACCCGCTCATGCAGCTTCTCATGCTGCTCTAGATTCACCACCTCAAGCACGGCATCAATCTTTGGATCAATATCATAGACTGGCTTGTCGAAACATTTTTGGAAAAATTCGCGCACTGTGAGCCCGAGCGCCGCGCGCGGAACCACCTGCGGCGCGGTCGCTATCGTCACACCGCGCGAGACGTGTATCTCGCCGCTTTCAGGCCGCAACGTCCCTGCCATCAAAGCGAAGAGAGTCGACTTCCCCGCGCCGTTTTGGCCCATGACCGCCATCTTCATCCCCCGGCGCACAGGGAAATCAACCTCATCGAGAATCGGCTTGTTGTGCCCATAGTCAAACGAAACTTTCTCAAAGCGCAGGACGCTCTCTTCTCGGCTCATGAAAGCCACAGTAGCTTACTTTTCGCCAAAATGGAAAATTCCTAAACAGAAGCGGGATTCATTCCTGGCGCGAAACGTCAGCATAAATCGAGAGAAGCGCAAAAAAGAGGCTCAGCGACAGCGGGCCGAGGAAGACACCCGAGGGGCCGAAGAATACGAGCCCGCCGAGAACCGAGAGCAGCACGAGCAGCGGATGAAGTTTCATTTTACTTCCGATAAGTTTGGGACCCAAGAGATTGTCGATAAGCCCGACGCCAAGGGCACCCCACACAAGAAGTCCCAGTGCCGAGACGGTCGACCCGGTGATGAAGAGGAACGCGACGACGGGGATAAAAACGAGCGCTGTCCCTATACCAGGGATAAGCGCGGCGACTGCGGTGACCGTTCCCCAGAGGATGGCGTTCGGCACCCCGAAGAGCGTGAAGCCGATCGTCGTGAGGACTCCCTGCACCAAGGCGACCACGAGACTCCCCTTTATAACCGAATTAACCGCGAGTTCGAGCCGATCGAAGATCCCCGCGTCTTCACTATCATTCAAAGGAGAGAGTTCGATAAGCATCTGTCGCACGCGCTTCCCGTCGCGCAGGAGATAATACAGGGCGATGAAAAAAATAAAGAAAGAGAGGAGGAGCTGGGAAACGCTTGAGAAGATTTCTCCTGCATGCCCCGTGATCCACTGCAGCACTTCTTTTGCATACGTGTCGATATCCACCGAGACGTCGCGAGAAAATTCTTCAAGTCCCGGGATGCTCCCGCCAAAAAGCTCATCGACGCGGAGGAACGTCTGTGAGACAGCGCTTTGCCCACCCCCCGCTTCGATCGAGGCATACAAGTCGCGCGCCTCGTTCCCGACCAACACACCGACAACAGAGATCGGAATAAGTATAAGCAAAACACTGAGAGCAATAGTAAGGAGCGCCGAGGCGCTCGGCCAGCCGCCGAGCAGTTTAGAAACTCTGCTATAGAGCCCTTGGAGCACGACCGCGAACACCGAAGCGAGAGCCAAAGGCTTCAAAAATGGCCAGAAAATCGCGGTCGCAAGGGCAAGCGCCCCACTGAGGAAAAGCACCAAGAAATACGGTCGAAGTTTCTGGCTCTGCATATAAGAGTTAAGTATAGCAGAAATCTGATAGCTTCGATTGGGGATGCGCTTGCTTCGACGACCGCCCGGTTTTCATGATAAAATCTAGGGCGTGGACAACGTCTTTCTCCAGATAAGCATTCTTCTCGCACTAACAACGGTAGTCGCTTTTTTTGTGCGTCTCCTGAAACAGCCCCTCATAATCGGCTATATCATAGCGGGTATCATTGCGGGACCGCTCTTTTTCAACATCGTGCACGGCGGGAAGGAGATGTATGACGCGTTCGCTCAGTTCGGTGTCATCCTCCTGCTGTTCGTCATCGGACTGAATCTGAATTTAAATCACCTCAAAGAGATAGGCAGAGCATCTTTTATCACCGGTATCGGACAGATCGCCTTCACAATCGTTTTCGGCTCGGCCATCCTGTTGTGGCTCGATTTTTCTCTATGGACTTCACTATTCCTTGCTGGGGCGATCACGTTCTCAAGCACGATTATCATCATGAAGCTCCTGTCGGAGAAGAAGGACACCGAGACCGTATACGGCAGACACACCATCGGATTGATGATTGTACAGGATCTCATCGCCGTGGCGATGATCGTCGCGCTCGGGCTGCTGCGTACCGGCTCCAGCATCTCGGGCGAGCTTGCGCTCCTCGCTTTGAAGGTCGCTCTCCTCTCGATCGCCGTCGTCCTGTGCTCACGCTACATTCTGCCCGGCTTCTTGAGGAGAATATCGCATTCAAGCGAGATGCTCTTTCTCTTCACGGTCGCCTGGTGTTTCGGCGTGGCGAGCGCTTTTTTTGCCGCCGGTCTCTCCATCGAGATAGGAGCCATTGTAGCCGGGGTGTCACTGGCTTCTTCGCCCTTCAAGCTTGAGATCGGGAGCCGCATCCGGGCTTTGCGCGATTTCTTCCTGGTGCTGTTCTTTATAGTCCTCGGGACGCAAATGGGCATGAGCCCCCTCTCGGATATCTGGCTGCCAAGCATTGTGCTCTCCTTGTTTATCCTTATCGGCAACCCGCTCATACTGTATGTCCTGTTCCGCTTGCTTAAATTCACGAGGAGGAACAGTTTCCTCGCCGGGCTCACCGCGGCCCAAGTGAGCGAATTCGGTTTTGTCCTTCTCTATGCGGGGGCGAATCTCGGTTTCGTCTCAGGACGGGAACTCTCCATCTTTACGATGGTCGCGCTCCTGACCATCTTCACCTCTTCATATCTCATACTCTACAACGAGCGCATATACCGCTTCTTGCTCCCGTGGTTCAACCTGTTCGGCGCTGATCGCCATCGCCAGGCAGAAAAAGTCTCCGAGATGTTTGACGTCTGGATCGTCGGGTATCACCGCATCGGTAGGTACGTCGCCGAATCATTGCATGAAGCGGGCTTGAAAATCGCCGTGGTTGATTACGATCCGGATGCGACACGCCGTATACACGACAAGCACATCTCCCTATTCTTCGGCGACGCATCAGATCTCGAGTTCATAGAGAACCTCCCGCTCGCACAAGCGAAGCTTGTGGTACTCACCATACCGGCGCTGGACGACCAGCTGACGGTGCTGCAGCACATGCGCCAATCGCGCTCGGGAACATTCATCGTCGCGAACGCATACCAGTATGCAGAAATAAAGGAGCTGTACGCAGCAGGGGCAGACTACGTCATGATGCCGCATCTTGTCGGCGGCAACTGGATAGCTGGCGTCCTGAAGAAGGGCGAATGGACGATGGACGCCTTTACGCAGTTGCGCGATGAGCAGGCCGAGATGCTTGCACCCGGCTCAAAATAAGGCGGCTTCTGAGGCGTCGCCTTAGGAGTTATATTGAATAAACGTGCTCGATATCGTATTGTTTCCCTATTGCGGGTTCGTCTAATGGTAGGACACATCCCTCTGGAGGATGGTATTGGGGTTCGAGTCCCTGACCCGCAGCAATCGTGGATTTTCATGTGCGATGACTGCGTAATCCTCTTTCGTTAAGCCGTCGTTTGTCGGTTCTAACGTCCCTTTTTCTTCCTCAACGGCAGATGACACTTTCGATATGCGCTCAAGCAGAATATCCGCATTAACCCTCAGCATCTTGTCGATTACCTCGTGGTTCGAACCTAAATTGGCGAGAATGCTTCTTCGGGCCTTGCGATCATCGGAATCGTCTTTCTCAAAGGCGATCAATGCGCGCTCAGCGAAGTTGAAACCGCGCTCAGCGACTGCGAGCCAATCCCCGGCTCCATCATCGCTTGCCGCCATTTCAGCTTCCATGCGTTGTTTGTCCGCTTTGAGTGCCGCAGACTTCGCGCGGAAGACATCCTCTGGGATCTCATCATTCATTCTCATGTTCACAAGAGCATCCATCCGGCGCACGCAATCAGCGAGGGCCTTCTTCTGGTTCTCGGATACTGCTTTGGTTTCCTGGCCTTCCTCCTTATCCATTTCGCGCAGTGCATCAAGCGCCCATGCTTTGAACTCGGGAGGAACGCTGTAATCCACAAGACTGCTCATCACCTGTGCTTCGAGGACTTTCTCTTCGATGGATCCTTGTGTGCAAACATAATCCTTGTGATGGGTACAATGATAGAAGATGTAGGAACGCACCTCGCCTGAGGCGAGTTTCTTATACTTCCTCTCTGCTGTGATTGCCGCCCCACACACACCACATCGCATGTGACCACGATACGCGAACTCGTGCGTCTTCGGACGTGGGCGATCAGCCCTGCCAAGCAGGAACTGTACGCGATCGAATTCATCCTTGGTGACCATCGCAACGTGGTTACCCTTGCACCAATTGCCACTCCCTAGAGGAAATTCATACTCGCCGTAATAGAACGGGCGAATGAATGTCAGGTAGACCAGACTGCGAGGGAGCGGTTTGTTGCCGTTGCTCTTTCCTCCTCTTGCGTGCGCACGAAGGCCCCACTCCTCGCCCGCAATCTTCCAGATTTGCGGCACGGTGTACTTGCCTGTAAGCATGAGGTCCCACATCTTACGCACGAGATCGAATCGCTCTGGATCGACTAGGATTCGCTTCTTTCCGCGTTCGGCGAACTTCTCATTTAGATAACCAAGCGGAGCAGAACTTGGATAATCTCCATTCCGAGCCTTCATGCTCGTACCGCGCTTCACATCCTGGCCCTTCTTCGCCGATTCATACTGAGACTGCGAGAGCGCCATTTGAAGCATCCATATGCCTGCTGGATTGTTCTCGAAGTGATAGACACAGAAACGTAATTCCTTCAGGTTACCGTCACGCAGCATATAAGTGATGTTCCCCGCGTCTATTTCGTTTCGTGATAGCCGATCCGGTTGCCACGCCAAAAGACCTCGGCGTTCGCCCTTGCTGATGCGTTCCAGCATTTCAGAGAATGCCGGACGGTTGAATGGTTTGAATGCGCTTCTCTCTTCAACGATAAACTCGACGTCGAATCCAGGGAATGCTTTGAGTACTTGTTCTTTTTGCGCAGGGATTGATATCGCCTGACGTTCTTTATCCTCGCTGGATTTTCTCAGGTACGCGAAATACCGGATAGCTGCCTCTTTTGTCTTGGTCATATTGTTTGGTTGATTTGTTAATTTGCTAACTGCGAATCGAGTCGTTTAGTGGGTGTGACTGTCGCGCTTTCAATGTGACGCGCGGATTCTTTGAGAACCACCCCGATAAGAGAGACGAAGCGAATGGCTTTATCGAGAGCCTCTTGGTCGCTAAGTGTAATCCCATACCGCTTGCTGTAGAGTTGTTTGAACGTGCTAACGCGTTCTGGCGCTAAACGCATGAACGTTTTCATTAATCTCTTCGCTGTTCTGCTTCATCACTGTAGTGAAGTTCATTAACGCTAGGATCTCTTCGGTTGGATCGAAGGACGATAGCTCCTTAATGTCGTCTAAGCGCCAAGATCGTCCGATTGCAAATCTCTTTCCTTGCTCCCTTATCCCTCTCCAAGTCCAATACGTTCTCAGGGCCACATCGACGGATACGAGGAGTTTTACTTCGTTTTTCCGTTTGAATGCAACCTTAATCGCTTCGACTATCGTCGGAACATCTACTTCCCGAAGTACACACAACACTTCAAACTTCTCCTTGTCGCATTGTCTGCGCAAAAAGGTCTCCTGATCGTCAAGATACTGTTCATCACCATCTGCCCGTACATAGACAAACGCACCAATCCTCCTTTGCTCCGAACCTGACTTTCTCGACTTTTTCATAGTCGTATATTTTTTGTGGCGCGAGGGACAAAGGGCATTCGTCGTTCCGAATCCGCGTCTAATAATTCCTACTCCGTCGTACTGGGGTATTTAAAAACGCCCCCATTCTAATAAGAAAAGTCGTACCAATGTTAGGTATAACTGCTCTTATTAAACTAGGGACGTTACACAAGTCACTGCTCTAAGGAAGCAGGCTTGGGTGACAAAACGGCCAAATATCACCTTTATCTGAGTGAGATCATTGCTGATCTGATTACTTCATTTGCCACGAGTGTTTTCATCGCTGTTGATGATCTCGCTGCGGACCCGAGTAGCCTAGAGGTTCGCATTGTCCGGTCATTTCCGGTAGAGGGCTAGTTATTTCAATGTGCAACGTGTGGGATTGTCCCGCACGGAGGTATTCTAGCATCATGTGATTTAAAATAGCAATACGCGACTTACGGCATTTGTGGACACTTGCGATAAGGCCGTCACCCATCTGTTCACACACAAAGAGAGGTAGAGGGAGGAGTGAGGCGTTGCGAGCTGTTTGTGATCACCCATTCACACATCGCTACCCGTACATAGCCCACAAATAGCGTAAGTCGCGCCCTATCCTAGTCGTGGCATTTTGCTGATGGCTATATTTCGGTCATTGCCATCGCTGCTAGATACAACGCGTATTCCAGTCTCTTCAAGTGGAGTCTTTAATCTGTTGATTTCACGCGTTAGAGCAGACGGACTCGCTGGAAGACGGTTATCCGCGATTTTGTCGTCCATGGCCTGGTCCTTGAATGCCTTAAACAGTTGTCTCGGGCTGCCTTCCCACATGCCATCGTGCGCATTGACGATGGCAACAAGGATAGTGGCAACGGTATTGTCGTTGATTAGTTCCTCGCTCTGACTGTTTATGTTGTGGAAGTACGCGGCAAGGAACGCTTCTTGGCCGATTCCCAGTGCTTCGGCGACTGCGCAACCCCACAATGCAAAATCTGCCATTCGTGGAAGCTCGTCCACCTTGATGTTAGGTTTTAAGGCCATCGCTTTCGCAACAGTGTCGTAAATTGCTCCGAGGATGCGAGGTCTAGCAACCTCGAAGTCAGCCATTAGATCGTACTCCTGTCTGCGGTTGCTTTTGTCCATGCGTTCGAGCTTGAGCAGGAGGCTTCGTTCGAGCAGGTCCGCGCGGTTGGATGCGACGTTTATGCCGTTTATGCCTATGCTAGCCATGACGTAGCGGATCACGTCGTCATCGTTCGTGTACAGCTCGCGCTTGCTGAACCCTCCGCCGGTTATTGCCCGGCAGAGAAGATCAGAAATCCAGTCAGGCATCTCCGATACGTTGTCGAAGAAGAGAAAGGCGTGATGGCCGAGCTGCTGGGCCAGGTCTCCCTCGTGGCGAGTCAGACTCACGACCTCGATCTTGGAAGGGTCGATGAGCTTGCGCACGATGCGACTGAGCGTGGACTTCGCAGATCCCTGAGAACCGTACACATAGAGTGCTGGATGAGGCCAACCTGGAATATATGAAGCGACTAAATGCACGAGGAAGAGTGTTTGCTGTTCTGGATCGGTGATATTCACGAATTTCAGGACATCCCGCACCGATCCTCCCCGCACTGGTTCTACTTGCGGGGCAAGGTGCGAAAAGCGGCGAAAGAGCATCGGGACATCTGTCACAATGCTCCACCCCTCTTGTGTTATTCGAACCGCACGCCACTTCTTGTCGGCGAGGTCGTACCACACGGCTTCAGGTGTCTGAGCTATGCGATTAAAGAGTCGGTGTTCCTCGCACTCGTTGATGGCGCGGCCTTCGAGCAGACTAACGGCGTCTTTCATGCTCTCTCTGCCGGCTACGGTCTTTCCGCGCGTTAGGCGGTAGAATTCGCCACCGAGCCAGCGAGTGAGTGCGCCACTCCTGCAGGGCCAAACTTCCGAATGATCTTCAACAGGAATCCTAATATGAGCGACGTCATACTCGTCCTTAAACAAAGTGACGTTTGGGTTCTCCAGGATCATATTTACGAGTCGCGTAGACTGCGATGGTCCTTTTCCACCTTCACCGCTGTTCGCTTCTGCTAACTGAGCGAGTTTCTCGCGATTTCTCTCATGAGCAATCGATTCAATTAACGCATCAAACGTTTCGCGCAGATATTCATCATTAGGATACGGGAGTTTAGCCGTGGTATTCCATAACTGGACCTTCGGCCATAATGCATCTACCGACTGTTTGTCTTCGGCTTCAATTCCTTTCATCAACCCATGCACGTATTCGTCAAAGAGATCTAGGCGCTCGAATTCTGGAATACGAACTCCTTCGGGGACATCGGAAAAATGATAGAACGGATCGAACTTTTCATTTGGATTTAAAGTGCCGTTAGAGGCGATAATGTCTTTCATGATTAACAGTAAAATTAATAAAACCCGTAGAGGGATAGTGGCGGCGTGTCGATTGGAATACGAGACTTTCCGCTACCCCTCTTCGGGCTCTATGAACACTACTGTGCGCCGGGTTAGTCTCGTATTCCATAGAAGTCACTATGCCAGAGTACGCAAATTGGCTTGTGTCAATCTCTGGCCGCTATGCATCCGATGTTGAGGCAAAATACGTTTATGCCGCCGAAAAGCCATTACTCTAGATACAACTAACGTACCTTTAGTACCTTCACGCCACGTGGTAAAATTGCTATGTGCGACAACAAAGGGCTAAACGCAGGAGGAATCCCGCGCATGCCCGGAATAACAAAGTCTCGTCGAGAGTACTGAACCCCACGTTCAGCGTCTCTCGACGAGCCGTACTCCGAAAGGATGTTACGAGACCGCAAGGTCTGCTGGCGTGGGGTTCAGTGCTGTCATATGACTCCGCGCCGGTAATTACCAACATGACCGCCGGAGTCGTATGAAATATAAACACATCATCGCGGGCGTATTTGGATTATTCCTCCTCTTTCCTTTCCATCATGCCTCCGCCAGCCTTCTTTGGTGTGATCCACTGTTAGGAGGCTGTAGCAATCCATTCAGTGGAGTGGATCAGAGCATTCAGCAACAGCAATCACAGGCCCAAGCACAACAACAGTCGTGGCAACGAATACAAGACAAAGAGAGCGCACTAAAGTCGCAGTATGGCTATGCTGCATACACGTCCTGCACAGCTAATATGCTACATATCGACGGTGGAGACATTGCTCAAGTCACAATGTATCTCAATGCGGATGAGCCGTGCATGGCGAGCTACAAATCGAAACAAGAACAAGCGGCAAGCACGCAATGCACATCACTGGGAAACGGTCGCTATAGTGGCAATTGCACATGCGGTGCTGGATACACGTTTAAAAATAACGTATGCACGCCAATCACCTGTGATGCGGGCTACATTTTAAGGGATAGCACCTGTGTATTAGGAACTCAGTTCTGCACCAGTAAATTTGGCTCCAACAGCGTATTTAACGGCAAGCTGTGCGACTGCGCATCCGGGTACAAGTTTAATGAATTCTTTGACTCGAGAGCACAGTGCGTAGCAGTCACTCCGGCTAAGACAACCGGCTCTCATCTTGCGGCTAATCAAATCGCCGCGATCCTCTCGCTGTTGCAGTCCTTCGGTGCCGATGCAAAAACAATCGCTAGTGTAAAAGCTGCGCTCGGGCAATAATCATCGTGGCATGCCGTACAAAAGCACTAAGCACGCATTCGTATGGATCGGTGGGTTAATAATCATCGCGACGACAGCGTACGGAGCATCAAGGCTCTACGCGCCTAAGCCGCCAATATCAGAGGAACAATCAGCGGGTCAGCGAGTTTGCGATAAGATCAACGACCTCATGGCGAAGACTGGCGGCACGATAGACCCTTCACTCACTGTTGCCGTCTGCATCGAGGCGAATAAAGACTGTGAGAATCGTTTGGGACCCCACTCTATATGGGCAGGAGCTGCTGATGTGAACAATGTCCCACATTGCGACTGCGACGATGGGTATCACTGGGCTACTGATGGTTCAGGAAAATGTGTTGCGTGGCAGTAACGATGACGCTATGAAATCACGTAAAAATCGCACAAAGGACATTGCCGTTACATACGAATATATCGAACCAAAAACGGAGGAAGAGAAAAGAGAGGCCGAGCGAAGACTGGTGCAGACCTACGACATTATCTTCGCCGCCATGCGTCGTAAAATAAAGAGGGAGATGGAAGGAGACATAACGCTAATTCCAGAAAGGAGGCTCAAAATGTACAAGTGGTTCGTCTATTGGTTTGATGCAACACAGCAAAATAGGGCCGCCGGTAGGACGACCCTATAATGCTACTGCCTAGATCTCATCATCTGCGAGCCCGAATCTTTCCTCCTCGCCAAGCACGTTGTCTAGCACCAAGACATCGCGGAAGATGTGGTCCTCCGGTTCGGCAGCCTCTTCGTAATGCTTCTTCTCGTCTCGGTACAGGTAATTAACGATGCGGGTGAGAGCTTTGTGTTCAGATAGGTACATACCTATATCAGTTAGTCCCACCAGAAGCGGAACTCCTCTCGGGCGACCTCGAACGGCATCCCCGGTTGTGGAGGGGACACGGTAACTATCTCGCTCCACTCCCGACCATTGAAGCGTTTCTGCGTCTCGTTCTCTATCTCGAGCTCATACGACACCTCGTCAGCCTTTGCGACACGCGCGAACTGCTCTATTGCCTGTACGTCTCCTTCACTTAATGGAGAATCTCCGGTATGTAGGTAGCGACGTATATACAGCACGGGGGAACCTTCGCGCCCGACCTCCAGCGTGTAGGTTCGTTTGCCGTTGTTAGGGTTAGGATGCCCGCTCACATCAGCGAACTTGGCACGAGGGATAATGCGGTCTATCTCTAACAGCATCTCGCCGACATCCGAGCCTATAAGCTCATTGTACCCGCCAAGCGTACGCAGGAACTCGATAGCGACTGGTAGAGGCACCTCTGCTCTCATACGCAGCGTGTCCTCAAAGACTGACAACAGGGCGTAGGTAGAGGCACGACTCATACTTCGACTGGGAACATCTTCCGTCTTGCATTCGTTAAGGCTTCGTCCCTTGTCTCTCCGAAGCCAAGCACAGCACCGGTTGTCTTGCTCACCACGCGATACCCAATGAGCGTGCCGTCTCCCATATCGTCCTCATCTCCCCAAACAGCACCGTGTCCGAAGACCGGTTCAATTGTCATAGTTTGCATTCGTTCTAACTAATAAGCGAACACTCGCCGAGTCGTGAGGGGGGCGGGGCTGTGGTTCCACTTCGACTACCTCTACTTTCGTTTGGTGCCATACAGTACTAAACCTGCGCGGAGGGCGGACAAAATCTCCATCGTTTTAGAAACGACAAGCCATTCTGAAAACGCAAGCCTGAAAAAAATTCCGCGCCATTTTCTGGATACTTTGCTGTCCATGCGGCATGCATAATTGCGTTATCCCCAACTAGGCAAACACTATTTCGCGGCTCAGATAAGCCGCGGATTGGGAAACTCTCCCGATTTCAATATCTTGCGGTCCAAACAGCGTGTACAATGCAAAATATGCAGACTCTACAAAAACCAATAGTCAGAGTCGCGCCCGCCATTAAGATAAAACGGGAAGAGACAAAGAAGAGCAAACCGCTTCGTATCGTCTCGCTTTTTTCCGGATCTGGAGGGATGGACCTAGGATTCCAACAGGAAGGATTTGAACTCGCATGGGCGAACGATGTGAACCATTGGGCTTGCGAGACCTTCAGGAAGAACTTTGGCGACCACATCGCAGAAGGCAGCATTGTCGACATCGAAAATAAAAAGATACCGAGCTGCGACGTTGTGCTTGGAGGATTTCCTTGTCAGGACTTTTCAATGCTGTGGAAGCGCATGGGGCTTAAAACGGACCGCGGGAATCTCTATCGGCAATTCGTGCGCGTTGTCCTCGACAAGAAGCCGAAGCTATTCGTTGCCGAGAATGTGAAAGGCATCATGAGCGCCAATGGAGGCAAGGCCGTGGAACAGATAAAAAAGGACTTCGAGAAAGTCGGCTATAGCGTAAGCGTCAATCAGATCAACTTTGCCAATTACGGAGCACCGCAGCTGCGCGAGCGCGTGTTGATTGTAGGCGTGCGCAAGGATCTTAAGAAGGAATTCAAGCTGCCCGCCCCGACGCACTCTCCAGGCAACTATGTTACTGCCAAGGAGGCCTTAAAAGGCGTCCAGCGGGTGCCCTTTAACAATGAACATCAGAACATTGCTCCTTCAACCATTGCGAAATTGAGGATCATACCTCCAGGCGGAAACTTCACAGACATTCCGAAGAGTTCCCCTCACTACGTGAAAGGCATGATATCCCACGTTTATCGGCGTTTGCATCCGGACAAACCTTCGACTACCATCATCGCAGGCGGCGGTGGCGGCACATGGGGTTACCACTATGAAGAGCTGCGCCCTCTCACAAACAGAGAGCGCGCCCGCTTGTTTGGCTATCCCGACGACTTTGTCTTTGTTGGATCGATAACAGAGGTCAGGCGGCAGATTGGAAACTCTGTGCCCCCTGCCGGGATTAGGCCTATTGCTAAAGCAATAAAACAATTTTTAGATGAACTATAAAATCAGATTGCATGGAGCTCCTGTACTCGAACATCAAACCGTGCGAGTCTGATAACTCGTCGTTTAGCGAAGCCTTTGAGGCCGGCGTTGTAAAGTCTGACAGCATAAAGATCGCGACAGGCTACATAACAGAAGAGTCTCTTTTGGAATTGAAATCGATTCTGTCGTTTTATTTTGACGAGGGAAAAATCAAGAAGTGCAGCCTGGTGCTTGGCATGCACGGCAGAGAGGGTTTTACTCAGGCGCAATACGAAGCTGCAATAAATCTAGCTATGCTCCTTAAGGAAAGGGACATCGGCGCAGTATACGTTTGCACCGCCTTTAAATTCCACGGCAAGACCTATGTGTTTTATAAAGCCGATGAGCCTGTCTCTGCTGTGATGGGATCGTCGAACTTGAGCAATATCGTCGACAGCCGCGTATGGGAAGTCGACGCTCTTTTTACCGAGGCGAAGATCCTCTCGGAACTCGATGCGCTGCACTCCAGTCTGGTTGACAAGGCTTGCCACAACATTCTCGAAATGGAAAAGCCTTCCACGTTTAACCACGCGAGAGACTTGCTGAAGGACAGGATAGGAGTCACTAAAGCTGACCCCGAGACATACCGCGAAGCTGAAAACTCCGTAACTGATAAGGTCTTCGACTTGCCGCTGAAACCGGAAGCAAAAAGCAACTTGAACGCTTACTTCGGCAAAGGCAGAATGTCCAAGGCAACCGGGGCAATTCGTCCCCGCCATTGGTATGAAGTCGAATTGATTGTTCCGATAGAGATAACATCCTCGCCGTCATATCCGAAAAACGGGTCCGTCTTCCACGTCTTCACCGACGACGGGTGGTCCTTTAACTGTAAAGTCGAAGGACAGAACGGAAAGAACTTTAGATCGGAGAATGACCTGAGGACTCTGGGCCGATGGATAAAGGGGCGGCTGGAAAATTCCGGCTGCCTCAAAGTCGGGCAGCCAGTGACCGAGGAAGTTCTGAAAAACTACGGGCGCCGCACGCTGTCTCTCAAGCAGACAACTAAACCGGATGTGTGGCTGTTGGATTTCTCAAACAAAGCATGACCTTCCTAGAAAACTACCTGCAGCGAGTTGAAGCCGACAAGCCCGGCCTCGCGCTAGCTTTGAAGAAGAGCGCGGAGGAATTTGCGAGTCTCCACATCGACAGCTTTGACTTCAATAGCCATAAGTCGGGACTGCTCTACGGACATGTGCAGAGCGGCAAGACGGGACAAATGCTTGCAATCGCGGCAGCCGCGGCGGATCGCGGGTTCAAGTTTTTCATATTATTCACGACCGACAATGTAATACTGCACAAGCAGACCCTTGAACGCGCGCAGCAGTATCTCGGCGGATTTATGGCGGGCTTCAATGTGCTCGGCGAGATGGACGAGGAGGCATTCTTGACCCGCAGCTTGGCGATGCCCACGATGCTCGTGCTCAAAAAGAATACGAGCGTTCTCAAGACCTGGTGCAACAACATTGAAAGCAATAAAACCTACAAAGACGAACCTCTGTTCCTCTTGGATGACGAGGCAGATGCGTCGAGCCTCAATACAAAAGTAAATCAGAATGACCAGAGCACAATAAACCAACTGCTCGAAAGAATCGACGGGCAAGCCCCATCAAGCATGTACCTCCATGTAACAGCTACGCCACAATCGCTCGTCCTCCAGGTATCTAATTCCATGTGGAAACCGGAGTTCTCCTTCTACCTGCCACCCGGGGAGTCGTATCTCGGCGGGGACTTTTTCTACGGCGAGAATTCACAAAGCCTCGTTATGACAGAAGACAACGAGCGCGATGATTTATTGAAGGCGGAACACGTTCCTGTCGGCCTGCGCGAGGCCGTGCTGCACTTCCTCGTTGCCGCTTCGGAGTTGTTCCTTACGAAAGAGAAACCGGTATGCACACTGCTAATCCATCCTGGAGCAAAAATCAGCGAACACGCGACCGTAAGAACGAAAATAGAAAAGTTCCTCGAAGGAGTAAAAAGCGACCTGATAGCAAACTCATCGACTCTCGAATTCGCCATCCGGGACGCATGGGAGGAACTTAAGAAAACGAAACCGGACATTCACAGCTTCGAAGAGATACTCGGGTTCCTCAGAACGCGGATGCCGAATGTGAACATCATCGTCCTGAACTCGAAAACTCCAGTTGGTTCTGTGTATGACAAGGGTCTTAATATCGTCATCGGAGGCAATACTCTCGGCCGAGGAGTCACTTTCCCAGGCCTGCAGGTGGTCTACTACTGCCGAAGCGCAAAAACACCGCAGGCTGACACCTCGTGGCAGCACGCGCGCATATTCGGCTATGACCGGGAACCTGGGTTGTGCAGGATCTTCAGCCCCCGCCCACTAATGAAGCTGTTCCAGGAGTTGAATGACGCAAACAATGCTCTGTTTGAAACGTTGAGGATTAAGGGTCCGCAAGCAGTAAGCATTCTTACGCCGGCAGGGGCGCGTCCAACCAGAACAAATGTGGTTTCTCGGGAAGACCTAATCGTTATTTCAGGAGGAGTAAACTACTTCCCGCTGCTTCCAACCGCGGCAAGCATTAAGAGCTTAGATGCCGAACTTGGCTCTGCGGATGATGAGCGCGAAATTACACTCGCAGAGGCTGAAAAGATTTTGAGGCTTGTAAGCGTGGAGAAAGAAGACTTGTGGAATCAACACTCGTTCCCTGATTGCGTTGAGACTCTAAAGAAGAGCAAAAAGTATTCCTGCCGACTCATAGTTCGGACCAATAGAAGTATTGGCAAAGGAACGCGAACACTCCTCTCTGAGAACGATCGAGAACTCGGCAGCAGATACGTCGATCAGATTGTCCTCTCTATGTACCGCCTGAACGGAGAAGCAAGCAAGGGATGGGAAGATAGGCCTCTATGGGTGCCGAACATAAAGTTCCCCGATGGTACTTATTTCCACTACCAATTAAAATAACATTATGACCAAACAGGAGAGGGATTAAAGGAGGAAACGAGTAAGGGCGAATGAGTTGGGCTCGCGGTTTTTATGGCAAATGATAGGCTTTTCATGAAAACCTCCTTATATGGCGATAGAGAAAATCATTTCCATAGAGAACATAGGGCGCTTACGGGCATATAAGGCTCGGGGCGACCTCTCTTTCAAGCGCTATAACCTCGTCTTTGCTGAGAATGGGCGTGGCAAGTCGACCTTGAGCGCAATACTCCGCTCGATGCGAGACGGAGACGACTCCCATATCAAAGCGAGGTACTCAGTAGGAGCGACTGCCCCCGCGAAAGTTGACGTGCGAATAAATGGTTTGAACGTCAAATACGACGGCAAGTCGTGGGACACAACTGTACCGAACCTCGCAATTTTTGACGCTCTATTCACGAGTGAGAATGTACATTCTGGTGACTCAGTCGGAACGAGCCATCGTCGCAACCTATTGCAGATCATGCTCGGTGCGCAAGGTGTTAACCTTGCAAAGAAGGTTGGTGAACTTGATGAGCAGATTCGGAATGCAAATACGAGTATCACCGAGCGCAAGCGTGCGATCGCTAGGTATCTAGAACCTCATGCCGATGTTGACGACTTCGTGCGTCGTCCGGTTGTGGGTGGCATCGCTACACAGATAAAAAATAAGAAGGCTGCACTAGAAGCTGCGCGCCAAGCAGGTGAGATACAGACACGCACGTCTATCGAAACCATTCCGTTGCCGTCACTGCCTGAGAAGTTCGACGAACTCCTTGATCGGGGCTTGAAGCAAGTATCTACTGATGCGGAGAAGAAGGTTCGTGAGCAAATAGAACATCACCACATGGGTGAGGATGGTGAGGAGTGGCTTTCACAGGGGCTTGCATACGTCGTGGACGACAAGTGTCCTTTCTGTGGCTCTGCTATAGCGAGGGGCGACCAAGTGAAGCTATACAAGGAATATTTCAGTGATGCTTACGACACGCACAGGTCCGCGATTTCCGATGCTCGTAGTGTAGTCATCGGATCTCTCGGCGATACTGCTCGTGCTCGGTTCGTAAGCGGAAAAATAGAACGCAACAAGACTGCCATGGAGTTCTGGAAGGCGTATGTGCCAGGTCCTTTCCCCGTATTCAAGGACGAGGGTGTGGTTATAGAGGCACTTGAGGGCGTGTATACGGAAGGTCTGCGACTCATAGATAAAAAACTTGGGGCACCGCTCGATACTGTCAATCCCGATAAGCCGTACAAAGATGCGGTAGCGAAGTATGAGACCGTGCGAGCGATGTTCGATGCATATAACGAGGTGGCAAATAATGCAGACAAAAGCATCGCAGAAGTAAAGCGTACGAGTCGTTCCGCAGACCCACGAACTATACAAGCTGAACTCAAGGACCTTGAACTGACCGAGCGTCGGCACGCCGATCCAGTGAAGACCTTGTGCGAAGAATACGTTGCCGAAGTTGTGGCAAAGAAGACCCTCGACACACAGAAGGATACTGCGAAAGATGCTCTTGATGCATATGCCGAAACGGCGCTCAATGGATACCAAGAGGAAATCAATCGGTTGCTATCTCAGTTCGGAACAGGCTTCACCATTCATAGTACGGTGCGCAGCTATGTTGGTGGTGCACCAACTTCGTCCTACCAACTCATGATTGATAGCTGCCTCATTGATTTGGGTGACGATAACACAACAGGCAAGCCCTGCTTCAAGACCTCTATGAGTTCAGGAGACAAGAGTGCACTCGCGCTTGCTTTCTTCCTTGCTCATCTCGACAAAGATGCATCCAGGTCGCAGAAGATAGTCGTCTTCGACGACCCGTTCACCAGCTTTGACCGTTCGCGTCGTGAGCAGACCGTGCAGTTGATAAAGAAGTTTGGGGAGTCATGCGCGCAAGTTGTCGTACTCTCTCATGATCCCTCGTTCTTGAAGCTTCTCTCTGACCGTCTAGACAAGGCAGATACGAGACAGATGCAGATTTCGCGAGCAGGAGTTAACTCCACTCTCGAAGACTGGGATGCAGACAAGGAAAACCAAGGTCTCTACTTCAAGGATCGCGATGATCTACGAGCCTACATTGATGGCACTTCGACCACAGCACTTCAGGATGTGGCGAGAAAGATACGTCCGGTGCTCGAAGGATACATGCGAATTCGCTTCGCAGGAGGATTCCCCGACAACATGTGGCTAGGCGACATGATCGGGCATGTGCGCACGGCAGGAGCAACGCACCCGCTGTTTCCGGAACTCCAAAATCTATCGGAAATAAACGATTACTCGAAACGCTACCACCACGAGACGAACCCAAACTGGAACGCGGAACCCATCTCCGACGGTGAGCTCAAAACGTTCGTGAACAGGACTCTCTTCCTGGTAGGAGGGTACTAGGAGTTTAACCAATAGTACTCTCACCACGCCACCTTCGCAGTCCGAAACACCGTATCCTTGCTCCTCGCGGCGGTTCTAACGTCCTTTAGGCACTGCAGCTCTTCGTCGCTCTGTAATTTTTTTGCTAAAACCCCTGCACCGCTTGAGCCGAGGCGGCCGCGTCTTGGTCGAGCGCAGCGGAGTCATCGGGGGTCTGATTGAGGTCGGCCGATATGTCTGCCGTAGTATCGCCAGTTGAGAGCGCGGGCAGCTGCGTCTGTTCAATGGCCGAGGATTGCGTGTCAATGACTGATTCCTGCTTCCCGTAGAAGTACCAGAGCCCGAGTGCGAGGATGATGACCGTGCCGATGAGGTACCACCGCAGCGATGAGCCCTGATCCATTGTTTGATCCATAGTGATTTCGATTTAGGGATTATTGGTTTGAGTTACTGGTCGTGGTTGCGGTCGCGGTGTCATCGTCGACTCCAGGGATCGCCGTAAGTGTTTGTAGCGCACGCTGCACCGCCGTGCGCGCGCTTCTCATCGAGCCGTCGCGAAGCGCGAAGAGATCCTGGAAGAGTGCTGCGTGGAGATTCTTAAACGACGCTCGCAGAGCCTTCACGATGTCGCCCTGATTCGCTGGAGTGGTGGTCGCGGCCGTTGCGACAGTGGTAGTCGAAGTGTCGGGTGTATACGTCTTTGCCGCTTGGGCGGTCACCGCAGTGCGCGCGCTCGCGATCGCGGTATTCGCTGCTTGAATGGCTGCCGTGGTGGAGGCGATATCCTTCCCTTTTGACGCAGCAGTAGTGGCACGATTCTGGATCTTCTGCATGATGGCATCGTGGCGATCGAGCAGGTCCATAAAGTGGTCAGTCCACTTCTCGTTAAGGTTCTCGAATTGCCCGGCGAGTCGCTCTGCCTTCTGTTGTGTGGCCTTGTCTTTAATCTCTGCAACACGCTGCGTTACCTTCTCGCGCTGCGCCTCCATGCGCTCTTTCGCATCTTCGCGGACGGCCTCCATACGCTCGCGCGCAGCTTCTCTTCCTTCTTTTTGTTTTTCTCTTTGCGCTTGGGTCGTTGACGCCGTTTTAATGCGAGATTCGACAACCGCGCGCGTACGGTTCGCCGCCGGTACTTCCCTTCCCGATCGATCTTCTGCAAACACGGCATTTGCCGAGATGAAGAATATCGCGACAATGCCAACAATCCCTATGGTCTTCAGTGTGCGCATATGTGTATATAAGTGGTTATGACAACTACTACGCTCGCACCTACCGCATTCTTTCCAACATAATTATATCACCACCACCTGCCGAGAGCGCGGATGAAGTGCGTTATGATGAGCACATGATCCGCAGCGTCGCGCATCCGCAGAGCTCCGCATGGCACCGCGCCCACCTCGCGCGCCATCGACGCGCATGGGTACTCATGGCTGGCGTCGTAATTGCGGTCGCGTTTCTGCTTGTCTCCGGCTATTTTAAGGGAGTCTCATGGCCCACGCTCGGCATGGCGGTCGTCAACACCACCTACCGCCTCGCGCTCGCGTACGGCATCGCGCTTATGCTCGGCGTCTCCCTCGCTCTTCTCGTCGGTTGGAGCCCGTTCGCCGACGCGCTCTTCCCCGTCTTCGATATCCTACAGAATATCCCCTCATTTGCGCTGATCCCCCTCTTTATTTATTTTTTTGGCTACACGACGCAGATGATTATCCTCTTCGCGATAAGCTCCATCGTGTGGCCTATCCTCTTCTCAATCCTGACCGCCATTAAAAACGCCCATCGAGATTTGAACGACGCGGCGACTATCTTCGGTGCGCGCGGGTTCCGACGCATCTTCGCCTATCTCGCACCACTCTCCCTCCCCGCCATCCTCACCGGCTCTATCGTCGGTATCGCCATCGGGTGGGAGTCGGTCATCGGCGCTGAAATAATCGTGAACAACATTTCTGGCTTTGGCGCATTCATCAGGAGCGCGGGCATCTCGGGCATCAACCAATCCGCGATTGCCGGCATATTCGTCATCCTCATCATCGTATTCGCGGTCAATCGCATGGTTTGGGCGCCACTCCTTGTCGAGAGCAGCAGGCGATACGCCGAATAGATATGCCGCACGAATCACCAGAGATGGCACTAGTTTTTTCGCGAGTCTCCGCTCGATTTGATGATGAGGGAGACAAGAGCGTATCGGTTCTCAAAGAGGTTTCTTTTTCTATCCCCACCGGGTCATTCATGTCCCTTATCGGTCCGTCAGGCTCTGGCAAGTCAACCCTCATGCGCGTCCTGCTCGGCCTCATGCCGCATGAGAACGGCACGATTGTGCGCAACTTCTCGCGAAGCGCGATGGTATTCCAGAATTATGCCCTCTTCCCGTGGCTCTCCGCACTTGATAATGTCGCCTTCGGTTTACGCATGGAGGGGATGCCGCGCAAAGAGCGCGAGCGTATCGCGCGCGAAAAGCTCCAAGAGGTGGGGCTCGAACACCTTGAGAAGCATTATCCGGCCGCCCTCTCGGGCGGCCAGCGCCAACGCGTCGGCCTCGCGCGCGCTCTCGCGATAGCGCCCGACCTCCTCATTATGGACGAGCCGTTCTCGAATCTCGATACCATCACCGTCGAGGCGCTCAAGACAGACTTGCTAAAAATATGGCGGAATTACGGCATGACGATCCTAATGGTGAATCACCTGATCCCCGACGCGATCGAGCTCTCTGATCAGATTATCGTTATGGGCGCGCATCCAGGCTGTATAAAAGAAACCATTTCCATCAACCTCCCGCGCCCGCGCGATCCGCGCTCCGAGCGCTTTTTCAAAGAAGTCGACTACCTCACCTCAATCATCCGCAGCGTCTCTTAAAATATCCTTATTATTTCCGGTCGGTAAAGATAAGGATATTTGTAATTACATAATAATTACATAGGACTGCCCTATGTATATTTATTTCTTTCTCCTATGTGCAATCGCCGCCTTGAGGAACTCGGTAAAGAGAGGATGCGGAGAGAGCGGGCGAGCTTGCAATTCAGGATGGAATTGTGTGCCGAGCATAAAGGGGTGCACTGTGTGTGGGAGCTCGGCAATTTCCATGAGGATTGAGTCGGGAGAGGTGCCCGAGAAGACGAGCCCGGCATCCATAAGCTGTTTTACATAATTGGGGTTGATCTCGTAGCGATGGCGGTGGCGCTCGTCAACCATTTCTTTTTTATACGCAGCGCGCGCGATGGTTCCCTTCTTCAAGTAACAGGGATACGCGCCAAGGCGCATCGTACCGCCATAAGTCTTATCGGAGAGGTGCTTCTTTTGCTCCAGCATGATATCCACCACCGGGTCTTCTGAATTTTTTTGTATCTCGGTCGTGTGCGCATTCTTGAGCTTCAAAACATTGCGCGCGTACTCGATCACCATGAGTTGCATCCCGTAGCAGAGGCCGAGATAGGGGATCTTGTGCTCGCGCGCATATTGGATCGCTTTAATCTTCCCTTCTATGCCACTCTCGCCAAAGCCGCCCGGGACAATAATGCCTTGATACTTCGAGAGCTCTGCGAGCGCCTTCTTATCGCCCTTCTCGATATGCTTCGCATTCAGCCAGGTGATCTTAGCTTTTTTGCCGAGCTTCGCACTTGAGAATTTAATAGCCTCGATGACTGATAAATACGCATCCGAGAGAACGAAGTCACCGGTATCAAAATATTTCCCCACGATCGCGATGTTGACCTCGGGCGCCCTCTCGTTCATCGCTGCAGTGACAAACTTCTTCCACGCCGCGAGCGACGTCTTCCGCTTCTCGGGGAGATTGAGTGCATCAAGGAGCTCGTCGCCCAGGTGATCTTTCTCGAGATTGAGCGGCACTTCATAAATGCTCCTAATATCGGGTGCGGCGATCACGCGATCGGGGCGCACGCTGCATTGGCTCGCCAACTTCTCCTTCCGCTTATCGTCGATCGCGTGCGTCGAGCGTGCGACGATGAAGTCCGGCTGGATACCGTAGCTGTTCAAAGCGCGCACCGCCGTCTGCGTCGGCTTGGTCTTCATCTCGCCCAGGGTGCCCGGGACCGGCAGATACGAGACCATGACGAAGAGCACATCGCCCGGATAGCGCATCTTGATCACGCGCGCCGCCTCGATAAAGAGCGCATTCTGGAAGTCGCCTATGGTGCCGCCGATCTCGATAACCGAGATGCGCCCGCCATTACGAGCCGCGGCGGCCTCGATGCGATTCAAGATCTCGTCGCGCACATGCGGGATCGCCTCCACGCACTTGCCGCCATAGCCAAGCGCGCGTTCGCGAGCGATGACCGACTGGTAGACCATACCACTCGTCATATAGTCTTCGTTCGTGAGATCGCGGTCGAGGAAGCGCTCGTAGTTGCCCATGTCTTGATCGGTCTCGAGCCCGCTCCGGAGTACGAACGTCTCGCCATGCTCGGTCGGATTCATCGTACCCGCGTCGACGTTGAGATACGGATCGACCTTCACCAGATTGACCAGATAGCCCTTCTGCTGGAGCAGGAGCCCAATCGAGCTTGCGACCACGCCCTTCCCCACGCCGCTCATGACGCCGCCGAGGACGAATATATATTTGTGACCCTCCTTCGCCATACTACACTTTGAGATATCTACGAATAGCGAGCACCGAAGCGGTCGCGCCAAGCGCGATGCCCGAGATCATGATGATAAGGAAGACGATCAAGAAGCGATCGCCATAATAGCTCGCCACATTGAAGCCGCCGAACCATCCGGCAGTTTTTACCCCTACATACCAGGTCGTCGGCCAGAGGAGGAACAAAACCAAAACCGCTGAGATGACGCCGGTGATAATACCCGCAACGATAAAGGGTCCTCGAATATAGGCGTTGCTGGCGCCAACAAGCCGCATAACGCCGATCTCATCGCGGGCGGTGTAGATCGCGAGGCGGATAGTCGCAAAAGCGATAAGGATCGAGGCGATGGCGAAGAGGATAACCACCGCAATGCCGATGTCGCGCGTGGCACTAATCGCGAGTGAGAGGCGATCAATGACCTCTTTGTTCTGCGCATAATTAATGCGATCAACTATCGACGCACCGCCCGAGGAGAGTGTGGGAGAAGCCTCCAAGAAGCTCACGATGCTCTCGTATTGTGAAGGATCCTTCGCCTGCACCTCAAGCGAGGCATCGAGCGGATTGCCGCCGAGCTCGTCGAGAGCTTGGAGCGTGAGCCGGTCATTCGCGTGCCGCTCTCGGAATGCCGCAAGAGCCTCCTCTGCCGAGGTGTAGGTGATGCTCGCCACCTGCGGCAGCTTCTCAAGCTGATCCTTCACGGCGAGAATCTCGGCCTCGCTCGCCGTGGTAACAAAGTAGACCGAGACGTCAACTTTATCCCTGATGGTATTGAGCGTATAAGAAAGGAGTGCGGAGAGGAAGATGAGAGAACCGATGATTGCGAGCGTCACCGTCATGATGAGCACCGTCGCCGCGGAGACCGCGCCACCGCGGGCAAAATTTTTCCCTCCAGCAGTGAGCACTCGTTTGATGATCATCCAATCCATAGCGTATCCATTAATTATTATAGGACGTATTTCCCGTCCGCATCATCGCGCACAACCTTCCCGCGATCGATAGTGATCACGCGCTTATCAATGGCGTCAACAACGCCCTTATTGTGCGTCGCGATGATGATGGTGGTACCGAGTTCGTTGATCTTCTTTAGAATCTCCACCACCTCGTAGGTGTTGATCGGATCGAGATTGCCCGTCGGCTCGTCGGCGATGATAAGCTCCGGCTGATTGATGATTGCGCGGCCGATCGCGACGCGCTGCTTCTCGCCACCTGAGAGCTGGTCAGGGAAGTGGAGCGCCTTCTCGCCGAGATTTATCAACTCCAAGATGTAGGGCACGTCGCTTGCGATCTCGCTATCAGTGCGCCCTGCCGCCTCCATCGCAAATGCGATGTTCTCATAAGCGGTTTTGTTGGGGATGAGGCGGAAGTCTTGGAACACCATGCCGATCTTGCGGCGATAGTGGTGAAGCGCCGAGAGCGGCAGGTCATTCACGTCCATCGATTCAAAAAAGACGTTACCTTCGGTCGGGCGCTCTTCGGCGAGGAGAAGCTTCAGCAGAGTCGTCTTCCCTGCGCCCGAGTGACCGACGACGGAGACGAACTCTTTGGGGGCGATGGAGATAGTGATTCCCTCGAGTGCCGCTGTATTCCCGTATCGTTTCGTCACCTGGTCGAAATAAATCATGCTTCGCTGCCCATTGTACCCCATGGGCTTCACCTCCGTCCAGAAAGTGGATAAGTTCGCAAAGCCGACCTTCCTCCCTGCGCTTGCCTCGGGCGAATCAAGTAAGAACTTGTTCGTCACTCGGCTCGCTTGGTAGTAACCCCGTAAGGTGACACCTTACGGTTGTTGGGCCGCCGCAGCATCTATGAATTCGTCCAGATCGCCTTCTAAGACCTTGTCGGGGTTGCCCGATTCAAAATCGGTGCGATGGTCCTTGACCATCTTGTAGGGGTGGAGGACATACGAGCGTATCTGGCTCCCCCACTCATTTGCCGTGGTCGCGGCGATAGAGCGACCCTTCGCTTCTGCCTCCTGCTCCTGCTCCTGCTTCCTGAATAATTTTGCCTTCAAGAGCTCGAGCGCTTTCTCGCGATTCGCCTGCTGGCTCCGCTCGCTTGAGACGTGCACCGAGAGATTGGTCGGCTTATGGATGATGCGCACCGCCGTCTCGCGCTTGTTCACATTTTGCCCGCCCGCGCCGCCCGAACGCGCAAATTGCATCTCAAGATCGTCCGGCTTCAATTCAACCTTATCGCTCGCGACCAAGGTCGGCAACACTTCAACAAGCGCAAAGCTGGTCTGCCGCTTCGCGTTCGCGTTAAAGGGAGATTGGCGCACCAAGCGGTGTACGCCCGCTTCATGTTTGAGGCGGCCATACGCGCCCGAGCCCGTTATCTCCAACAGCACGTTGCGATACCCGCCTTGATCATTTTCGTTGGCATGGAGCTCGCGCACGCGCCAGCCCTTATTTGTCGCGTAGCCCTCATACATGCGCCGGAGCATGCGCGCGAAGTCTTCAGCATCGTCGCCACCGGCGCCTGCGAGGATCGCCAAGGTCGCATTGCCGGAGTCATGCAGATCACCACCGCCTCCCTCTTTTAAATTCTGATATTCCTGCACAAGCTGTTGCGCCTGCTCCTTGTCCACCCAGAACTCGGGCGATGCCATCATCGCTTCGAGTTCTTCGAGACGCTTCGTATGATCGTCCATGTTTCTGGAGCCGCCTCTCAGATTCGGACTGAGGACCTACCCCTTACGAAGGGGTTGCTCTACCAACTGAGCTAAGGCGGCGAGTGAGGAAACACGAATGTGCGTCCTCGAACGTTTGTGTTCTCCGAACGAGCCGACTACAAGCGTGCAAGCAATACTTTAGGCGGCGTCCTTCATTTTTAACACATAATCTCTCTATACAAAAGAAGGCTCCGACGATCAGACAATCGCCGGAGCCCCTATGATGTACTCATGACAAAGAGCTCGAGGAGCCAGAAGAAATGGGGCTGACCAATCGCACCTGAATAGCCTTCACCCGTTCGGCCCAAATGATCTCTTCTCCCATTTGCAGAGCGACCCGTTCGAGGTCACTCTGTAGCGACCTGAGCCGTCTCCTAGCCGTGAGCCAGTCAACAGCCTCATCGTCAGGATTGAGCTTGTCGATCTGGAAGAACTTTGTCTTCAGTTCCCCCAGATCCCTTAAGGATTCCTCTCGCACAGCAGAATTTTCGGCAAGCCAACCCATCACTAACGTTAACCGACGCGCAAAGTCTGTCCTCTTATCAAGGACATATTCACGCGCCCGTTCCCGCCGAGCCGAAGGCCTCAGAAGAAATATTGCGAGGAAAATGACAGTTACCAGAAAACACCTTATCACCCACTGTTCCATGGCTCTCCCTCCTTAAACGTTAAGAACTATTAAGCACCACATCGGCGCCGATCCAAATACTGTTATACCAGATTATCTTAATGAATCAATTGTCTGCGGAGCCGTTGGTCAGGATCGGACTGACGACCTGCGCCTTACCATGGCGCTGCTCTACCAACTGAGCTACAACGGCTTATTGCACTTCTTGAGACTACGTTATTTCCCTTCCCTTTTCAATACAACACTACACCGATTACGACCGCGAGGTTGAAGAACATCATGAGTATGTTCGCGAAGAAGATGTGCCTGTCTTTGTGTACCGCGCCATAGGTCGCCCAGAGGACGTTGATACCGGCAAGTAAGGACCACGTGAGGAAGGAGATGCCCGCGGCGCTCCGGGAGCTATAAATCTGGAGAATCTGCGGCACAAGCGCCAAGGGTGCGAGAATACCGACACCATACATACAGTAATCGAGAAAACGCTTCCCCGCGTTCACCGCCGGGAAGGGCTCCAGGCCTTGTGTGGCGTGTGCTCGCGCGCGCATGTGATGGAAGCCGATCATGGAGAAAATAGTGCTATAGTTATAGCATGGAAGGCCTTGCCAGTTATGAAAAAGTGGAGCGCCCGTGGGGAAACTTCGAACGCTTCACGCTAAACGAAGCGACGACGGTGAAGATTCTCACGGTCAACGTTGGAGAGGAGTTGAGCCTCCAGACGCATGCACACCGCGACGAATTCGGTCGCGTCTTGAAGGGTTCCGGCATCGTGCACATTGCTGAACAAGACAAGGGCGTGCACGAAGGCGACACGTTTTTTATCCCGCGCGGGACGAAGCATCGCGCCCTGGGCGGCCCCGAGGGGCTCACCTTTCTCGAGATATCCTTCGGCGACTTCGCTGAAGACGACGAGACGCGCCTTGAAGACGAGTACGGTCGCGTGCCATGAGAGCCTGAAGCGCTCACCGCAACCGTTTGATAAGCTCTAGAATCCAACTGGTATTGCACTGTATTCTTTTTGAGACCGGCTGCACCAACGGTGTCTCCGTACAACAAGAGAAAGTGCTGCGCCCGCGATGCGACATATAGTCCTCAGCGGTGCCGTCATGGAGCTCATAGACGGCCCCTTTCTTCACTTCCAGACCATCAAACGGCCCGTCTTTCAGAATGGGAAAGTGGTTCTTGCCGGCCTGCAGCAAATATTTTTCATACGTCCTATCGCCAAACGAATAGAAGTAGAAACTTCCTTTCGTATCAGAATCTTCATGCATACTGATGAAGATCTTGGGCGCATATTTCTTCATATCCTTTTTAATCACGGCTATCTCTTTTGTCGGGCTCATCCTGTCGGGGTGAATCCAGTTTGTGTTACAACTTAAGCCTTGTCGATTAAAACGCTTGTCCCTGCTGAACCCCCACGGGTTTACCAGCGGATAGATGATTACGTTTACGCGATATTTTTCCGCGGCTTCTGCGATAAGCCGGTAATTCTTAAAGAGGGCGAGCGGCGGTGCCGGCTCTTCGCCATGGCAGCCGGCCATGATCATCAGCGTAGGAGAGGCATCAGAAATGTGTTTGGCGAACGTTACCAATTTGAACTCCTCATCAGGCACCTCGAGCCACGCCACGGTAAAATACCTTTGGATCTTGGGAACTTCTGTAAGGAGCTCCTGATAGGTTGGATGGTTGATTTTCATCGATTGACTCATGGTAGCACTGCAAAAAGAACCCCGCACTACGTCGTGCGGGGTTCTTTTTTTCAAATGCGCGGTCGATGGGACTTGAACCCACAACCTCCCGCGTGACAGGCGGGTGCTCTAACCAGTTGAGCTACGACCGCAAAGTGAGGTAAACGAGCGCGAAGCGCGGCACGCAAGAGCGGCGGAAAAATCGTTGGGCTTAAATGATTTTTCCACCGGTCGCGCGGGCCGGTGCCGAAGGCATCGTTTCGCCGAACGCCGCGGTCGTATGGTAATCCATACGACCGCACTTCTGTACTTTACCAAATTCTTCTCAAAATGTCTCTTGTGCCGACGGAAGGCTTGGTCAGGAATAATTTGTTCGCCGTCGCTCACAAATTTTCACGACCCTGCCTCGCGGTTTCGCCTGCTGGCGAAACATCGCTCCGGCGTGCAAGTCCTTCCCATTTCACTTCGTTCAATGTGCCGACGGAAGGACTTGCACCTTCGACCTTGGGTTTATGAGTCCCATGCTCTAACTACCTGAGCTACATCGGCGAGTGAGGGTACACAAAACGCATGTCTTCATGTGTTTTGTGTCGCCCGAGCGAGCCGAATGAAAGCCGACCAAAGGGAGGCTTACATCGGCGAGCTCTTCAAAACACTAACACGAATCTGCTAATTCGTCAGTTCGAGAATCACCTCAAAATCATCCTCCTTTGAGGCTTTATTTTTTCGCTCGAAGCCACACACCACACAGCGATGCAGGATCACCTGCCCCTCGCCCTCAAGCGCCGCATCCACCGGCTCCATAAGCCCCTTGCAAGTGGCGGCGCGGTCACCCGGATTAACATCTACATGTTTGCACCAGAGGCACCTTGGGCAATGGTTGGTGTACCCATTCCCCACTACTTCAAACCCGCACCGCTCGCAGGTGAAGTCCTCTTTATTCCTTTGGAATTTCTTAGATAGGGTCATCCCTTTGGTATACTATGAGCCAATGGGACATAGTATACAGAACTTTGACGCGCTCGCAGAGAGTGAACAGAGACGCGACGCGCTCGCGATAGCCGAGGCCGGCTACGAGGCAATAAACATCGGCAATGCCCTGCGACGCAAATTGAAAATCGAAAATGCTGCCCTGCAAATTGATGGACACGGAGTGTCCATCAATTTGCAAAACAGAAAAGTGTTTTTTGTCGGCATCGGGAAGTGCGCGTTTGTAGCTGCTCAAGCAATCGAACAGTTACTTGGTGAACGCCTGACTGCCGGTATCGCGTTTGATGTGTCCGATCTGTCGAGATCAGATGTCGACAACAACTGTCGACATCTGATCTCGACTTCGAGAATTGAGAAAATTGTCGGCACGCATCCCTTGCCGAACGAGGTGAACGTACAAGCGACAGAACATATCCTGCAATTTCTTTCAGAACGCACTGAAGAAGATCTGATCATCATGCTCATCTCCGGCGGCGGCTCTACCTTGATCTGTGCCCCCGAAGCCCCCATGACATATCAGGATGAAGTTACCCTCTTTAAAGAACTAACGGCAAAAGGCGCGACCATACAAGAGATGAATACGGTGCGCAAGCATACCTCCCGCGCGCGCGGCGGTGGCCTCGCGCGCGCCGCCTTCCCTGCCGAAGTTATTTCTCTGATTGTGTCTGACGTACCAGGGAACGACATTGCATACATCTCTTCCGGCCCGACGGTACGAGACGCCTCGACGATCGCCGAGGCCGAGACGGTGTTTGCGCGCTATGACATTACTCCGCCAGCGAACACCGTGTTCACAGAAACACCAAAAGAAGAGAAGTTTTTTGAGCGCGTAACCAACGTCCTCTTCCTCACCAATCAAGACGCGCTCGCTGCGATGCAGGGCGAAGCAACGCGCCTCGGCTATACGGCCGAAGTGGTTGACGACCACTTTTCTGGCGAGGCGCGCACTATCGGCCACAGTATTGTGGAAAAACTTCACGCTGCACCATCAAAAACTGCCCTCCTCTACGCCGGCGAAAGCACTGTAATGATGGACACTCCGTGTCCATCAATTTCTGGGACTGGTGGACGGAACCAAGAAATGGCACTCGCTGCGCTCGAGGACGTACGCGGTGACGAGCTTGTCCTACCTTTCGCTTCAGATGGCCACGACAACACTGACCACGCCGGGGCGATCGCTGATGCGGTCACTATCGCACATGCACGGGCAAGAGATATCTCGTCTGTAGAGTATCTCGCGGCACACCGTTCGTATGATTTTTTCAAAACAACCGGCGACGCACTTCAGACGGGGTATACTGGATCAAACGTGTCTGACCTTATCGTCGCACTCAAACTTTAAATCTTTAAATATTTAAATAGCATATGACCACACCCTTTATTCTCTGGATGAAAGATATCGGCATGGAGGATGTCCCCCAAGTGGGCGGCAAGAATGCGTCGCTGGGAGAGCTGATCCGCTCGGTGGTGCCCAAGGGCGTGCGCGTGCCAGAGGGATTCGCCGTCACTGCCGAAGCGTACTATCATTTTCTCAAACAAACGGGTCTCGATACTTTTATTGCAAAAACGCTTGAGGGATTGAACACGCAGAATCTCAAAGAACTCTCGCGGTGCGGCAAGCTGGTGCGCGACGCAATGCGCTCCACTCCCCTCCCGACCGATCTTGAGAAAGCGATCAACGAAGCCTACGCACAGATGGAAAAAGAATATGGGAAGAATGTTGACGTGGCAGTACGCTCGAGCGCGACCGCCGAGGACTTACCGGGTGCGTCGTTTGCCGGCGAACACGAGACGTATCTCAACATCCGCGGAGCTAAGGATGTTGCGCGCGCGACCGTCTGGGCGATGGCATCCCTCTTCACCGACCGTGCCATCTCGTATCGGGCCGATAAAGGCTTCGCGCATACGAAGGTAGCCCTCTCGGTGGGTGTGCAGAAGATGGTGCGAAGCGACACCGGCGCCTCGGGCGTCATGTTCACCGTGGATACCGAAAGCGGATTCCGCGATCTCGTGCTCATTAACGCCGTGTGGGGATTGGGCGAGATGATCGTACAGGGCCATGTAACGCCCGACGAATATCTGGTGATGAAGTCGCACATCGGTGTGGCGAAGAACCCGCTCATAACCAAAAAACTCGGCGTGAAGAATAAGAAGATGCTCTACGCTCACGGGAAGATCGGTGTCATTCAGACAAAAGTCGTGAAGACATCGACGAAGGAGCAGGAAAGTTTCGTCCTTACCGAAGCTGAGGCGGTAGAGCTCGCACGCTGGGCCGCGCTTATTGAGAAACATTATTCCGAGCGGGCGAAGACATGGACACCCATGGATATGGAGTGGGCGAAGGATGGCGAGACAAACGAACTGTATATCGTGCAGGCGCGCCCCGAGACGGTGCAGGCGCGCCGCGACTTCTCGAAGCTCATCGAATACACGGTTACGGGCCAGGGCAAGACACTCGTGCAGGGTATCTCGGTCGGCTCAAAGGTCGCCATCGGCACGACGCGCACCATACTAGATCCGAAGCAGATACGAGAGTTTAAGAAGGGCGAGGTACTCGTCACCACCATGACCGATCCCGATTGGGAGCCGATTATGAAGATGGCATCCGCTATTGTTACGGACCAAGGTGGGCGTACTTCTCATGCGGCAATCGTCTCGAGAGAGCTCGGGCTCCCAGCAATCGTGGGTGCGGGCAACGCCACGCGAGTATTAAAAACGGGCACGCTCGTGACGGTCGATACGACTGGAAGCGTCGGGGTGATTACTGCAGGAAAAGCAAAAATAACAACGCACGAGCACGACATCGGCGCTTTACCAGAGACGAAGACGAAGATCATGGTGAACATCGCATCGCCAGATATCGCCTTCGAAACTTCGTTCCTGCCGGTCAAGGGCGTCGGACTCGCGCGTGAAGAATTCATCATCGCCTCCAACATCGGCATCCATCCGCTCGCCATTCTCAACTTCAAGAAACTCACGCCGAAGTTGCGTGCCGCTATCCAGAAGAAGACGGTCGGATGGAAGAATTCCGTTGACTACTATGTCGATAATCTCGCCTACGGCATCGCTAAGATCGGTGCCGCTTTTGCACCGCGCCCCGTTATCGTCCGCTTTTCTGACTTCAAGACGAATGAGTATTCAACGCTCCTCGGCGGCGAGGCCTATGAGCCAAAAGAGGAGAACCCGATGCTCGGCTGGCGCGGCGCCTCCCGCTACTACGACCCGAAGTTCAAGGATGCGTTTGTATTGGAGTGCCGTGCTCTCGTAAAGGTGCGCGAAGAAATGGGTCTCGACAACGTCATCCCCATGATCCCCTTCTGCCGCACCGTAGCAGAGGCCGAACAGGTGTTGGATATCATGAAGAAAAACGGCATTACCGCGCCAATCTACATGATGTGTGAAATCCCCTCGAACGTTATCTTGGCAGAAGAATTCCTCGATCTCTTCGACGGCATGTCGATCGGTTCGAATGATCTCACCCAGCTCACACTCGGGCTCGATCGCGATTCGGGCATCGTAACGCACATTAGCAACGAAAATGACGAGGCCGTGCGCGCGTTGATCAGCATGATCATCCGCAAGTGCGCCGCACGCGGGAAGTATCTCGGCATCTGCGGACAAGGTCCTTCAGACCTCCCTGATTTCGCCGAGTTCTTGGTGAAGGAAGGGATCCCAAGCATGTCGCTCAATCCCGACTCGGTGATAAAAACTTTAGAGAGTATCGCCGAGGTCGAAGAACGGCTGTCCCGCTAGTATGCGCATCGATCACGTTGAAGCCAAACAGATTCTCGACACGCGCGGCCGCGCGACGTTAGAGACAACACTCCTCGCGAACACACTTTCTGCGACTGCTTCGGTACCGTCGGGCAAAAGTACTGGCTCACACGAGGCACTTGAACTGCGCGACCCCGACGGGAGCGTCGCGCAAGCAATCGGGAATGTGAATGGAGAAATCGCGAAAGCGATCGTCGGCCGCCGTTTCGATACGCCCGGTGACCTTGACGCATTTCTCATTGAGCTTGACGGCACTCCGAATAAGTCACGGCTCGGCGCGAACGCGATTCTCTCGGTCTCTATCGCCGCGATGCGACTCTCCGCCTTTCTGCAGGACATCCCGCTCTGGAGCGCCATCGCGAAGCGTGGCGGTTTCACCGCCACAGCACCGCGGCTCTACGTGAACGTGATGAATGGCGGCGCCCATGCCGATTTTAAGCTCCCTTTTCAAGAATATCTTCTGGTGATCGAGGGGAAGACGAGTGAAGCATTTCCTCTCGCGCAAGAGCTATTCGCGAAGCTTGGTGAACTTCTGTCGAAATCAGATGTCGACAGCAACTGTCGACATCTGATTTCGACAAACGGGGTGCCGATGGGCGACGAAGGCGGCTATGCCCCGACCTTCGACACGATCGAGAAGCCGTTTGAGATCCTCTCGTCACTTATCGCCGGACACCCAAATGTTTCGCTCGCGATCGATGCCGCCGCGAGCGAACTCCTCCATGGTGGCGTATATCAACTGCTTGGAAAATCGTATTCGCCTGACGAGCTCGCAACGCTTTACCGTGAGCTTGTCGAACGGTTTCCTATTCATAGCATTGAAGACCCGTTTGCTGAAAATGCGCCCGATGATTTTGCCCAGCTAAACACAACTCTTGGGCAACAGATCCTCATTATTGGCGACGATCTCACAGTTACTGATCCTGTGCGCATCAAAGATGCTGCTGAACACAAAGCAATAAATGCGGTACTGATTAAGCCGAACCAGATCGGCACGGTGCGCGAGGCGCTCGAGGCCGTCAAAGAGACATACGTCGCGAGCTTCCAAGCGGTGGCGTCGCACCGCTCGGGCGAAACAGGCGACACCTTCATCGCGGACTTCGCCTATGGCGTCGGTGCTCACGGACTCAAGGCCGGCGGCTTCGCACAAAAGGAACGTCTCGTGAAGTATGAGCGCCTCATGGCGATAGAGCGCGAGACTGCAGCTGTCTAGTGTAAGATACGGTTATGAACATTCATTATTTTGGCGGCGAGGAGTGGGAGGAGACATACGTGCGGGAGAAGTTGGTTGGAGAAGATATCACCTTTCACAAGAATTCTCTTGCTGATTCTCCAGAGATAACCGACCCAGAGGCAGAAGCGCTCTGCACATTTGTTGAATCGCCGATCGGCGAAACTGAGCTCGCGCGCTTCCCTTCGCTCAAGATTATCGCGACGCGTTCGACCGGCTTCGACCACATCGACCTCGCGGCAGCCAAGGCGCGCGGCGTCAGTGTGGTGAATGTCCCCTTCTATGGCGAAAACACGGTTGCTGAATTCGCCTTCGCGCTCCTGCTCGCGCTCTCGCGACGCGTCATTGACGCCGATGAACACGTACGCGAAACAGGGAACTTTTCACACGACAATCTCCGCGGCTTTGACCTCGCTGGCAAGACGATCGGCGTCGTCGGTTGCGGCCACATCGGCGCCCATGTTATCCGCATGGCACACGGCTTCGACATGAAGGTGCTCTGCTTTGACGCCCATCAGGACGCTGCACTCACCGAAAAACTCAATTTTACCTACACACCTCTCGATGATCTCCTCGCAACCTCTGACATTGTCACCATTCACGTTCCCTACAATGAGCACACACATCATCTCATCAATAAAAGCAATATCGGCAAGCTGAAGAAGGGAGCCTATCTCATCAACACCGCGCGCGGCGCAGTCGTCGAGACTGACGCGCTCGTGGAGGCGTTGAAAGCGGGTGTCATCGCCGGCGCCGGGCTCGACGTGCTCGAAGAGGAGGGCGATATGAACGACGAACTTGCACTCCTCACTAATCCGCATCCAAAAGAAGCTGAATTAAAAATCGCGCTCGAGAATCATTATCTCATCAACCATCCGCGCGTTATCGTCACGCCGCATGTCGCCTTTAACACCACCGAGGCAGTCACCCGCATCCTCGACACCACCATCGAGAACTTAAAGGCATTTGCCGCCGGCTCTCCCACCAACCTCGTAGCATAAGGTGTTTCCTTACGGAGTAAGGTGACACCTTCTGCTTCCTCAAGCAAGGAGACTCCTCGCTGCGAGGAGTCTCCTTGCCGGCTCTTCCGCGCGATTGCGGAAAACCAATTTTTGTGATGAAATGGAGGCACTATGGCGCGGACAGCACGACCGCCCATCATCGCGGTGATGGGCCATATAGATCACGGCAAGTCATCGCTTTTGGATTATATCCGCAAGGCGAACGTTGTCGCGGGCGAAGCGGGCGGCATCACCCAGCATGTCGCCGCCTATATTGCTCTTCATAACGACCGACCAATCACCTTCTTGGACACCCCAGGCCACGAGGCGTTTAAGGCACTCCGCACGCGCGGCGCGGCAGCTGCCGACATTGCGATACTGGTCGTCGCGGCTGACGAGGGCGTGATGCCGCAGACGCTTGATGCGCTCGCCGCGATTAAGGACGCGGGCATCCCTTTCATCGTCGCGATCACCAAGATTGATAAAAATAATGCCGATATCGAGCGCACCAAAAATTCGCTTCTTGAGCACGAGATATTCCTCGAAGGTATCGGTGGCGACATCGCCTACATGCCGATATCCTCAAAGATCGGCGAAGGGATCCCTGAATTGCTCGATCTCGTGATTCTCGCGACTGATCTCGCGGAGATAACCGCTGACGCCGACGCGAGCGCGACCGGCTTCGTGTTGGAGTCGACCCAAGATCCGAAACGCGGCTCTTCAGCAACACTCGTCATCAGAGACGGCTCGCTCGAGACCGGGCGTTTTGTCGTCGCGGGCGATGCGTATGCTCCGATCCGCTTTATTGAAGACTTCCGCGGCAAACGCATAGAAAGAGCTGGCCCCTCCGAGCCGGTGCGCATATCAGGGTTTAGTAAGCTCCCTGCGGCTGGTTCGCTCTTCAGCATTACAAAAAGCAAGAAGGAGGCGGAGACACTTGCAAAAGAAGCACGGCTCACAGCTCCGACGCTTTCGGTCGGAGCCCCGACCCCAGAGGGCGTCGGGGAGCTCCCACTCGTCGTGAAGGCAGACGTTGCCGGCTCGGTAGATGCCATTATCCACGAGCTCTCAAAAATTACCCACGAACGCGGCATCGTCTGCGTAATCGCGTCGGGTGTCGGGAGCGTTTCAGAAAATGATGTCAAAGTCGCCCACGCCGCCGATGGTGTGATCATCGCCTTCAACGTCGGCACTGACGCCATCGCCCGCGAACTCGCCGACCGCGATTCTGTTGCCATCTTTCCTTTCTCGATTATTTACGAGCTCTCAGCGAAAGTGCAAGAGCTCCTCACGGCGCGTATACCGGCGATCGAGACAGAAAAGGAGCTCGGCAAAGCGAAGGTGCTCAAAACCTTTTCATCTGGCGGGAAAAAACATGTACTGGGTCTGCGCTACCTCTCTGGCGTTCTCACGCTCGGGGATCGGGTGAAGATCGTGCGACAGGGCGTTGAGATAACGAGGGGGACGATAACAAACCTCCAGCAAGCGCGCGCGGATGTGAAAGAAATTAAGGTTGAAGGCGATTTCGGCGCTGAGATTGAGGCGCGAGAAAACGCAACCTATGGCGACGAGCTCATCGCCTTCGTCGTCACCGAATCATGATGCCGACCCCTCGCGCCGGCAGTTCACACCAGAAGAGCGACCGCGCTGCCGAGATCGTCGCGCGCGAGGCCGCACAATTCATTGCACGCGAGGCGGGCAGTGAATCCCTTATTACCGTCATCCGCGCGCAAAGCGTCGCACACGGTGATCGCATTATGGTCTTTGTCAGCGTCTTTCCTATCGAGAAAGCGCGTGCGGCGATGAGCTTCCTCGAGCGACAACGTGAGGCGTTCTCCGACCATCTGAAGAGCCATGCGCGCCTACGCCTCCCACGCATCGACTTCATGCTTGATAACGGCGAAGAGAGCGGCGCGCCGCTTGGAGATCAAAGTGTGCGATAGTAGTATTAAGAGACGGCCAGATGGCGAAGTGGTAACGCGACGGTCTGCAAAACCGTTATGCGCGGGTTCAATTCCCGCTCTGGCCTCTGGTAAGATATAGATGTTTGCCGAGATGGTGGAATGGTAGACACGCGACGCTTAAAACGTTGTAAGCTTTAAATCGGCTTGTGTGGGTTCGAGTCCCACTCTCGGCACTGAAGTAGCATATTATTACCCTTTGATTTCATGAGGCAAATCAAGGATATTTTCGGCTGTCTCCATACTTCCCCGCTGTTTCCTTTGAATTTCCAGCCACCGGTTGACCACCGGTTGCCCAAAATCCGCCGCAAGAGCAGCTCTCGGATTCAAGAGATCTATCGCTGCCCGGTAGGAGGAAGGTGCCACATGCGCGTATCGCATCGTGGTCATGATAGAGGTATGCCCCAAGAGTTCTTTTATTGTGTTCAGGGGCACGCCCTTCATGGAGAGGTGCGAGGCGAACGTGTGCCGCAAGGCGTGCCAGGTTATCCTCCTGATCCCTGCTTTTTTACATGCTCGCGTCAGTGCGGCACCTAAGCGGCATGCGCTGAAAGGATGCTGCCGTTCATCAGCAAAGACAAACCCTGATTTTCGCTGCCTTCTGAGCAGGATATCGTAGACATCAACATCAAGCGGAATGGGACGCTCTCGGTTGCTCTTTGGAGATGTCAGCGTCTTGGCACGATCGACAAGCGAGTGCCGCACCACCAGGTTTTGGTTTTGCCAGTCGATGGATGTCCACTGGAGCCCCCGCAACTCCCCCAGCCGCATGCCGGTCCGAAGGCCGGTGAGAATTAAGTCGTACAACACGCCATTCAGCATTCCCTTCGCTCCTATAAGCAACAACTTGGCATCCGCTTCGGAGAGATAGTTTGTCTCAGGCGGCGGGCACACGAGCCGCTTTATCCGCGGAGGCGTTGATTCAAGCTGTAGCCATTCGTAGGCCGTGGTGAGGCAGGTGTTCAACACGGTTAGGCGATTGTTCACTGTCTTCCTCGCCGCCCCCTTTTGAAGCGCGTGTGCCTTGTACCGTTCAACATCATGCGCTGTGATTTGCCCGAGGGGCATCTTGCCGAAGAATGGCAGGAGCGATGATCTGAGGATGTATCTCTTGGTTTGGCATTCCGAAGCCTTGTTATTAGAGATTACGTACTCGTCAAACCAACGTTGGGCAAATTGCGCAAATGTCTGTCCTGATTCGTTCGGTTTGGCATTTATGTCCTCACCGTGAGCCAATTTTCGCCGCAAGACAACTTCGTATGCAAGCGCTGCCGCTCTTGAATTCTCGGGACTTCGCTTTCGATAACGGACATAGTTGAACCAGAAGTCGATCCACCAGGAATTCTTTATCTTTCGTACTGCCATATTATTTCAGCCTATGGACTCAACCCGGTGCTTCTGAAGGAACAACAGCAGGCCCCTTCTCGCGAAGCGGACGCTACCGCCCACTTTGTAGAACGGAATGCGCCGCTGTTCTTGTAATCGTCGTACGCTTGATACGGATATTTTTAGGAATTTCGCAGCTTCAACAACGGTTAGCAATTCCGGCACCGGGTCGAATCCTGTCGGTTTATTTACATCTGTCAAAGAGCAGTGCGCGGTCGGTGCGACCGGCGGGCTTTGTAATCCTACCATAAGACCAATCTATAGCTTCATGTGGCGGGTGTAAGAAGGGATATTTGGGCTGAAGGGACAAGGCGCACAACAACGAGTATGTGTATCGCACCTGTCAGGCGGATTTTGCTTGACAAGCAAAAAAGGTCTCCCTATACTTTGAGCCATAAAAAGCAATGTCATATTAATAATATGAAACAAAGCAAGCCTATAGACGAACTCCCGAAAAACGCTAAATTTGTCCTGCCTCCATTTGCTATCGTGATGAAGGTTGGGCCTCATTCTGGGATGTCGTTAAACGAGATTGTTGAATCGAAGCACAAAGAAGAGGCGCTATACGGAGTACATTATTGGGGGTACTCCGGCAATCTTTGTCATCCCAGGCGTGTCCTTGATTTTGTTTCGTATGTTTTATCATTCAAGCAAGGGCCACCTAGTTTGCTGCTTATTGAAACAGAAAGTAATTACAGTACAAGTATTGGTCATATCAACTGCTTCTCAATAGATAGTAAAAACTATGAAAAGTTTGATGGCCCAATTCAACTGCAAGGAGCTCAATATGCATTTGTCGCACGAAACCTTCACAGGGTGGATCGTGATTTTCAACTCGACCGTTATTCAGTCATAAGTGGCAAGAACGATGGCAAGCCGCTAAGCTTTCATCTCCGGCAACGAGTCAATAAGGCCTTTGTTAAGAGGACCCCGCGAGCCAAGACATCTCACATATCGCATCTTGCGTACATGGCACAACTTTCTGCGCCGTATGTGTTTTGGCTAAAGGAATAGGCTATGAATAAGCGAGGATTAATACTAGACCTCGATAATACATTATACAATTGGGTCGATGCTTTTCTTCCTAGTTTCCGAGCTATGATTCACAAGTTATCACACGAGCTTAGCATAGAGGAAGAGGAGATACTTGACGATTTCCGTGATGTATATCTAAAGCACGGCACCGTAGAGTACCCCAGAGCTGTCAATGAGCTAACCCTTTGGGACAGAAACAAGATCTCTGATAAAGAAAGAAAACGAATTTCTGAGATTGTCGACAAAGTCTTCTCCATCAATTACCGGAGTCATTTACGTCTTTTTCCCAATGTACGAGAAGTTTTAATGTGGACTCGAGAAGAAGGGATCCCGGTAATAGGTCTTTCTGATGCTCTTGAACGTTGGGTCTGTTATCGGCTCAGAATCCTTGGAATCGAGAAGTACTTTGCAGGCCTCTATACATGGCAGCATGATCAATGGTTTGATGATCGTCATCCGCATCATAGTTCTATAAAAACACGCGTCCAGCTTAATAGCAACGAATTGAAACCAAATTTGGAAGTTGTTAATCGAGTTCTTGCGGATTTCTCATTAAACAGGGAAACCACATTCATGGTGGGAGATAGCCTATCAAAGGATATCGCTGTAGCACAGACTGCTGGGGTCAATGATGTCTGGGCCCGATATGGCACACGCCCGCATGAGCTAAATCTTAATACTCTTCGACGGATTACTCCTTGGTCTGAGTCGGAGAAGGCTAAGGAGAAGAACGCCAAGTTACACATTGTACCTACTTTCATAATTGATGACTTTCATGAACTAATCGGCCTGATCGGCACTCGTAGACCAAAGCTTTTTGACTAGGAAAGATTGATGCACTTCGGAAATGTGGAACTTGATGCAGCATTTATAGATGCAGAGGATATCGTCGCCAAGCTGCATTTCCTCGACCAAATGGAAAGACGATGGCCATATAATCCTGCAAAGGGCGTCTCTTTGTCCGAGCGTGTGGCCTGCTCCCTAACCCAACTTCCACCTGAACTACAGCAATTCGCTCTCGCCGTGTTCACTAATGTAATATACCTCCCAGATACACTCCTAAGAGAGTCATGGAGCTACCTGGCAAGCAAGATCGCTAGAGACCTCGGTATCACAGTATGTAACCTTTTCGAGCAATCTCACCTCTTGGAAGTTGATCCTAGTGGCCTTATCCCGACTTTTCTCCATGAAAATAAAGTGCATGGCCGCCTCGATACAGATCACTTCTCTCGTCTGCAGTCAATTGATGAATTGGCTAACAATCTGCGGCTTATTGGTTTATCTGACAAACAAGAAGAGGGATCTGTACATGGAATTCGTTTGGCTTTTAGTCGACCATTTTGGCTACTTCTCTCAGATAACGTTCTCAGCGGAACCTCGGTCGCATCCGATCTAAGCCGCTGTGACCGTCTGATTAATGCTTACTCGAAGCTCGGTACTCCAAAGATAATCCCAGTAACGCAAGTTCTTACGTCCTCAGCCGAATCCTCCGTGCTTTCATCCTGGACCACTACATTCGCTCTCCGCTTTGACAAACAGTTTCAAGTTCTGCCTGGTAATGAAGATTGTAGCCTATTTAGCAGACGGGATACATTAGACGGAGCCATACGTCTTTGTGACTGGTTTGCTAGCCAAGATTGGTTTTCTAAGGACGATCGCTTAACCGCGACCTTACAGAAGAGCGGAGACAACATGGCATATGGTTATAAAAGGGGAGGATGGACTATTGTCACTCCAAACTGCCCCACAAACTCACTTCCAATTCTATGGTATGAGCGGGAAGGTGTATATAAGGCCCCCTTTCCAAGGATAATGTCAAGGACATCTCAAATGAAAGGGCACGGAGAGGAGTTGACGGAGGACGCCATCTCCTTGGCGCCCCGAGTTCTCAAGAAGTTAGGGGTGGTTGACTAATGCGCACTTACTTTGATGGAGTCGAACTAGATGCAATATTCCATTCCATCCGAGATATGCCAATTGTCCTTGTTGCTACACCAAACTATGAGGAACGTTCGATTGGGTTCTCGCAATGGTTTCTCCATACTTGTCACTCTCAAAAGATTGATCCAGCAAAAATATTCGCTCAATTCTTGTGGCCTCAAGGAACCTCTTCGCGAGTCGATCTTCTGGAAAAATTAAAAATATCTCAGATTGATAAGCTTTCTGAACAGCTTCAGTATTGCGCATGGACCCGATCTGTCTTCAGCTACCCAGATGACTTTAATGAAAGACAGGTTATTGATTTAATTCATGAAGCAACTAATAAATTTAGCGATGAGCCCTTTAGTCTGATTATAGATATTTCCTGTATGCCTAGGCGAGTAATAGTATCTGTGTGTGATGCTGTTGTCGAGAAAATTAGATGTGTTGATAAAGCAGTCCGCCCCCTAGTTTTTTTCGTATACGCGTCGCCGAAAAAGTATGCGGCGATGCGGTACGCGCAGAATATCGGCAATGTTAAAGGTTATTTCTCTGGCCGTCCCATTCACAATTGCCCTTCCGATCATGTGACCGCTCTGATTTTTGCAAGTTTACAGGGGTACGAAGGCAAAGTGCTCTATGATGAGGTCCGAAGCAGGATCAGAAGCTCGGTAACTACATTCGTGGCGGTAAGTGGAGCAGATTACCAAACATCGCTCGCGACAATGAGAGCAAACCAATTCCTTATGGAGCAGAGAGACATAGACGTCTCGTACTATTTTTCTTTAATGGATGGAATGGAGAAATTAGCAAAACGCATCGAAGCCGAAGGTTTGGTGGGGGGAGGGAGTGGACTTTCTAGAATGGTGTTAGTCGCTCCCTTCGGCCCAAAGGTTTTTACACTTGGGGCATATTTCATGCTTTCTAACCTACGCTCAGTCAATGACTCCATCCAAACTGAAATTGCCCACGTCAGCGGCTTTCAGTATCTTTCATTGTACTCGCTCGGGCTAAGTCATTTTAACGTATTTAAACTATGTGTGGAGATCTGATTCTGTGACGGTAATAAAAATCTGCGATGTGAGAAAGCCGGAGGTAGCATCTTTTTGTGCTTCATGCGGTGCAGAAATGATTGGCCTACACTGTATTTGGCACCCTCCGTCCGGAGAGAAATTAGCAACTTTCCAGGATATTTTTAGAGTAGTGCAAGGGCGATGCAAGTGTGTTTTAGTTACCCGTCAAAAGGATATTCCAACAATCATAGACATGATACAAGGGATGGCATGGGACTATATCCAACTGCATTCGGACTGGGCCCTTAGCAGTATCAATCAGCTTAGGGCGAGACTGAGTGAAAGCGGCAGATCACTTGGCTTAATCGGTGTTATTGAGATCAGTATGCAAGGCATAACACGAATTAAAAAAATTGCAGAAGCTACAGATATTCTTCTTCTTGATAGCTCGATTCGTGGTGGAAGTGGGACATCCGCGTCATCTGCATTACTTGAACAGGCGGTATCGCATATTCAATCCAAGCCCTTTTTAATTGCCGGGGGACTTCGAGAAGAGAATGTTTCTCATATAATAGAAAAATATCACCCGTGGGGAGTCGATGTTCAGTCCGGGGTTGAGAAGCCCGGCGGCAGCAGAGAAAAAGATTTCGACATGATACGGGGGTTCATCTCTACCGTGCGATCCCCAACACGATGATATGCAAGATCTGTATTTAACTCCTCTTTAACAGTTGAAAAAGTATGTTTAGCGATATTGGGAACATAGGTAACATAAAAATAGTCTTGGCACTACACTTTGATCTTTGACGTGACACCGTGACACTATGCGCTATCGCAAGGTAAGCACGACACCGGAAGGACACGAAGGACGCGAGAATTGGACATCTGTACCTCGTGGTTATTCCGATGAAATCGGCCAGTCGTTCCGATTCAAATCGGCCACCCTGTCGGAGCGAAGCGACGCCGGCTTTTTAATTCTGTCTCATAATGACTTTCTCAGGTCAAGCCGGAATGTTTTTTTCTCATGGATCCTCCCTTCATTTTTATTTTATGGGCGTTGTGAATCAGACGATCGAGGATGGCGTCGGCGATGGTAGAATCACCGATATGCTCATGCCAGTTCTCTATCGGTAACTGACTGGGAATGATCGTTGAGGCCTTTTAGGGAGGCGTACCGACGCTGGATAATTTAAGCTGAAGCTGAAGCCATTAAGTCACCGGTCAAAATTTACCGGAGGGGTTCAATGGCAGCAGAAAGGTTATCCATGCGCACCATCAGAGAGATTTTAAGACTGCACTGGGAGCACCATCTTTCCCAGAAGCAGATAGCCATAAGGAAGAGGATTTGGAGTGTATCGTAACTTTCGTCGGAGCTCGCTTTTTGTCGGAGGATTAAACTTCCTTTTCCACGCTCGCGATGATATCTCGAACAAGACCATCCAAATTCCAGAACGGGTCACCGGTATGGAACCGCGAAAGCTTCTCCACAATTTTTTTGTGTTCGGGCGCACACATTGATGGTAATCCGAAAACTGACAGCCATGGTTGGGAGTTTTGTACAACATTATTGAAAATTTCCGAGACATGCCATGAAAACATGTCGTAGTCATCTCCGCGATATCGTGGGTAATGTTCGAAGAAATATTCGTAAAAAATAAAATGTAATAATTCGTGCGCAATGACAACATTTACGTACCGTTTGTTGCGGTGGCGATATGGAACTTGGAAGGTTTTATCATCAAGAAATCGCGGATAAATACCCCAGATCGTAGAATATGCGATGTACTTCCCTTTTGGCCAAGGATAATCGCCGAAGATTTGTCGAACGAGTTCATCAAACTTTGGTTCAATGTCCCGCCATTTGCGCTCATAGTGTGCAAGATTTGAGGCAATACTTTGGGCCAAATCTTCATACTTGTTTTTTACGAATCGAATGACATCGGTACGGCAACCGACAAAGCGTACGCCTTGAAACCACTTTTTGCACGTTTGATATTTATCGAGTACGGCCCATTTTAAACTTCTACCGCTATTATATTCTGCATCTGAGACAAATCTGAAAAAGCTGGCGACATCCTTATTTGCGTCAGCTCTAAATATTATCCGTTTGCGTAATCTATATCCCACAAAATTGAGTGGCAGAGATTATTTAATCTCTGCCACTCAATAATAACATCAAGCGAATTAAGCGGCAATTGACGTGCTATACGTTTGCCAAATTAACCACTCAAGCGAAAGGTTACTGTGTGGGCAAATTCTCCGATCGATATTCCATCGGTCACCGGTCTTCAGTTCAGCACTGGCCGGGCAGCCACCACCACAAATGCCTAACGACTTACAATCCAAGCATCCTTCCATGAAGATTGGAGAGCGTTTCTTCCAATTCTCGAAAAGACCATCTTGAACCGGATCATAAGTCGGGTCAAGAACTGATCCTCGGAAGTATGTCCTGGGTTTTACGAAGTCCTGGCAAGCACCGATCCGCCCATCAGGAGCAATGACGATCTGACTTCCATTGACGCCACAATCAATAAAAATAGGCTCTCGTTTAACAAACGCCCGAGCCTTTCGCATCATCCGTTCTTCGTAAATGCCACGTTCACGAAAAACTTCGAATGCTTTTATGAGGCAAATTGCCGCAGCCTGATAATAATCTTCCCCTGTAGACATCTGCGGACTGTAATGTAGAATGTTAAAACTCAGACCATCCCGAATCCCGAGTTCCTCTACAAAGTATGTGAGAACCTCATCGAAGTTTTCCACCACTTCCGGCGTGAGGGTTGCAGAAAGGCCAACCATTGCTCCGCATTCGCGCCCTAACTTGTACGCTCGTTCAGCTTTTTCGAAAGTTCCGCCTTTCCCTCGTTTTGCGATTCGGTGCAAATCATTGAGATGCCGAGGGCCATCCAACGAAATACCAATCGTGACCTGATGATCTGCAAGAAACTGTGCCATATCGCGTGTCAATAATGCGCCATTGGTCACTATCACCATTTTCGTCGTTTCCGGCAATGAACCAGACGACTTCAACTCTTCTGTCCTCGTGACTGCTTTTTGCACTCCGGGCGAATTTAAGAGCGGCTCACCGCCATAGAGATGGATTACGCGTTTCGCCGATTTGCTGTCGCCATACCGCGTAGTAAGGCGGGCGAACGTCTCTAGACCGTGAGAAATTACTTCGTCGCTCATCTTTGATGCCTTGAACGATAGTGCCTTTGGCGTGTCCTCAAAACAGTAGCGACACTGGAAATTGCAGCCATCGGTCAAAAGCAAATAACAGAGATTCATACGAACGTTTTCAACCAGAGACAGACGGGATTGAGCCAGTAGATCATCATCCTGCGTCGCTGTACTCACCAACAACTGTTCGGCGATTAATTGATCAATCACATCACCGAATACCGATTTTAGTAGCGTTCGGGAGGGTGTGCTGTGTACAGCTGAGAGCAAACAATTTCCCTGCTCCTCCGGGAGGAATACCAGATTCAAGGTAAGAGAATTTATCAACGCCATCACCCCTTCACGTACCGACGATTTACACCAACGAGATACGCATAATTCTTCTGACATTTCCCCTCTCCAGATAATAGAACGCGGAGGTTTTTGACCCTCCCGCTCAAATTATGAAGCAACTATGGGAATTACTCGGCTTCTGTTTCTGGGTTCGCATGATCGAGGAGGCGAGTTATCTGGGACAATATGAGCAATCGGTGTAGCAGCATTTCATGTCATTATTGGTCATCCCAGAGAGTTTTCTAAGTACTTCGGATCGAATCTTCTTCGTAGCCACAACAACTTCGAGACTGTTTTTTTTCTTTTCCACAAATTTTCACCTCCTTTCTTACTTAGATTTGCTGGATCTTATTATAAAACACCATGATATTCCGAATACCTACTAAATACCACCGAACATATTATGGCACAGCGACCTAAAGAACACAAGAATATGTACATTAATACCCATATTGACCCTTTCTAAATTTTCAAAAACCTACCTTGGACAGATGTGATACCAATATTATTGTCACGAACCCAATGAAAGCCCCCGACCTTAAAAGTCAGGGGCTGTGGATAACCGGCCACGCCGGTAATGTTTAATATCCTCAATCGTGGCAATTCGACCCGCCATCGGCATAGATAATCATAGTCTTGCCGTACCCTCCCTTGTTGAGGGAATATTTATGCCCGCAATCGAGGACAACGGTTTTGCCTTTCAGGAAATCCACCACTTCCCGGGTCGTCACCTGCTTCTTTCCTTTCACCACTGGACAGAAGTCCAGCGGCAAGTGTTCCAGTTGCATCGCTGGCCTCCTTTCCAAAATGACTTGGTGGGATTAATTGGCTATCTTGAGGATGGTGTTATGAAGCTGGATAAGCTTTTCCATAATGGATATGGGTGGGCTGGATTTCAGGCATTCAGTGCCTGCATTGTAGAAGCTCCATATGTTGCGGGGCCGGAATTCCTCAAAGCTCGGCCTCAACCATTCAGCTTTCAAGACTGGCAGTTGCCGGGGACTGATGATGTTGTTTCCGAACAATACCCCCATCAACTGGAAGGCTTCCAGGTTGTCCAGTGGCAGGGCCTTGAATGCCGCCGCGTCCGCCACGATCTGCTCGTAATTCTTCTGGCTTCTATAGATAGTGGCGATGGCGGTTTCTTCCAGTTCCATCCAGACATTCTTGGTGTGCTTTCTCATTACGACAATTTCGCCGCTTAAGGCCAGGTTGTCGCAGACGAAGACCGTAGCGCCAATCGCCATCCCGATGGCCATGGAGCGGTCGTAGGAATTACGGAACGCGATTGACAGGCCCAAATCTGCCTTGTCGTTCTTGAACTTCAAGACCGCAAAGAGCTGGTTTCCCTGGCGGGCAATGCCGTAATTCTCTCCGATCAGGACGTAATCCCGCAGAATGTCCTGGCTGATGGTCAGGAATTTGTCGGCCAGGTGATAATGGCTGACCGGCACATAGCTTTCCGTGGGCTCAGGCAGGGGGATCAGGTCCAGGCGATCCCTGGTGACCAATTCCCCGCCCCGGTGCATCAATATCTCGTTCATTTTTTTCCTCCTTTCTCTCATATGAGACCCTCTTCCCGGAAGGAAAAGGTCCGGTCGCCGATGATGACATGATCCAAGACGTCTATGCCGATGATGGCGCCGGCGTCCTTTAACTGCTTGGTCAGTCTGATATCCTCCTGACTGGGCTTGCAGTTTCCCGACGGGTGGTTATGACCGACAACGATAGAGCAGGCGCCGCGCTTAATGGCCCGGCGGAAGACTTCGCGGGGATGGACCAGACTGGCATTCAACGTGCCCAGGCTGACCAGCTCCACGAATTTAACCCTGTTGTTGGTGCTGAGCGTGATGACCCAGAAATGCTCTCTTTCCCGCGCAAGGCAGTCGCCCTTTTTGAGGATCTTCCGCAAATGCTCGGCCACCGCGCCGGAACTGCTCAACTCAACCTTCTCTCTCGACACAATCATAGGCGCCTCCGTTCCTGGTTTGCCTGCTCGCTTCCTCAAACATCCTGACGATTTTGTTTTTCGTCAGTCTGTTCTTGCTGCGGATGAGCCGGTTCAGATACTCTGAGATTTCGGCAAATTCCCGATCCTCAGCCTTCATAGCCTCCCATTCCGTCAGCAACTCTTTGTTCATCAGGGATTCGACTACGCCGCCGATAATCTGGTTCACTACCTGGGTCATGGGTAGGCCCAGGTAGTGTGCCAAGAAGTAAAGAAACGGGATGTAATCCGCCCTGATCTTGGGGCTGTAATGTCCTTTGCACATATTCAGCCTCCCTTCTTCAAGCGTACGCGGGAATCGGTTCGTCCCCACTTCGCTTTTCCACCGGCCCGATTTCCAGATTGCCTTTCCATTCCCCGCAGGGCCGCTCATACTCGCAGTCATTGCAAATGAAGGACTGCCGGGGGAAGAAGATGCCTGATCTGATCCCTCGGAGCACCTCCTTGGCGAGGTGGAAGAGCCGCGCATAGTCCTGTGGTTTCCGGGCTGCCGCGTCCAGCACATTGAGCTTGGGCGTCCGGGTCTTCACGAAATTGACCACTTTGAGACGCTGCGGGTCCCTCCCGAAGAGAACGCGGTAGGCGTAGCTGTAGGTGGTGAGTTGGAGCAGGTCGTCGACGCTGTCCGCATCCAGGGACCTGGCCGAGGTCTTGAACTCCGTGATCGTGTCATTCGCCTCAATCAGGTCGATGAAGCCGTCCAGGGGTGCGCCCAGGTTCTCGCCGGTGAGCGGGTTGACCAGGGGTACCCGGAAGGGTAATTCCGCCTGCACCATGCCGTTCAGAGGCGAGTGGTAATAGAGGCCGAGTAATTCCCTGGCCATGACCAGGAGCTTGCTTGCGTCCTCCCCATCCTTGAATCTGATTTTCTCCTCGCACTGCTGGCTGTACCAGTCCGCTTCCAGAATCCGGTACAGTTGGTCCAGGGTGACTTGGCGCTGTTCGATCCGGTGCTTGTGGAACCAGTCGATCGTAGAATGGATCACGCTGCCGAAAGCCAGGCCCGAAGACTTGAAGGGCTTGGGCAGCCGGTCTACATACTGGAAACGATACTTGAGGCCGCAAAGCAGATACACGTTGATCTGGCTTGCCGAGAGGTGGTCGGGTTCATAAGCTACCATTGCCGCCACCTCCCTTCTGCCGGGCCAGCCGTCGTTCTATTTCCCGGCTCGCTTCCATTTTGGTTACCTGCTTGAGATTACCCACCCCGAAGGTCTTCTTCAGTTCTTCATGGGCCGCGTCCTTCTCGATCCCTTTTTCCGCCAGCAGGCGGAAGAGATACCGCTTCTGCGCATCCGTCATGGGCGCATAGTTGCCACCGTCCGCCGGCGGTCTTTCCCCGTTGCCATTGCCTCCTTTCTCACTGTCGCCTTTATCCTCCTTTCCTCCCTGCTGCCCCGTACTGGGATCGCCTTTCACGATCAGCCGGATACGGCAGAGCAGCTCTCCGGACTCCGTCCGGAACTCCAAAATCCTTCTTGCTTCCTCGTCCATAACTTCCTCCTTTCCTGTCAAAGAACTGTCTGCCTTCAGCGTAGCGAGCATGGGGAAACGGGAAAGGAGGGACGATTTGGCGAAAGAGACAACTCTGATAGACGAGCGGCATTCGGCTTCAGGCCATAAATACCACTCTTGGCAGGCGCAATCCGGGAACAATAATGGCCGTATGGAACCCGCAAATGACCCCGAGGCCGTGACTTATTTCGCCGTTACCGACTTCCGGAATATAAGGCAGCGCTTCGGCATCAAGGAAAGGGACCGTTCGGGACATCTCTACATTCTCGGGAAAACGGGCACGGGCAAATCGACCTTGATTCAGACCATGGCCGCCTGTGATATAGGGCGAGGGCAGGGCATGGCGCTGATCGATCCCCACGGAGATCTCGCTGAGGCGGTTTTGTCCCAAGTTCCCGAAAACAGGATAAACGACGTTATTTTTTTCAACCCTTCCGACCTGGACTACCCTATCGCCTTCAATCCCTTGGAAAAGGTCGCGCCGGACAAACATCACTTGGTCGTGTCCGGACTCATCTCGGTATTCAAAAAGATATGGAGCGACTTTTGGGGGCCCCGTACGGAGCACCTACTGAGGAACTCCATTCTAGCCCTTCTGGAGCAACCTGAGGGCACCCTTCTGGATATTCCCTTGCTCCTGACGGACAGAGATTTTCGAGGTCGGGTGTTAGGGAGGGTGACGGACCGGAGCGTGCGGAACTTCTGGCTCCTGGAATTTGAAGGATACGGCCTGCGGCTCAGGTCAGAAGCCACGGCGCCCATATTGAATAAGATCGGGCAATTCCTGGCCACGCCCCTGGTCCGCAACATCGTCGGGCAGCCCAGGAGTTCCTTTGACCTTCGCCAAATCATGGACGAGGGGAAGATACTCATTGCCGATTTAGCCAAGGGCCGGATCGGCGACGACAACTGTTCGCTGCTCGGCTCTCTCCTGGTTACCAAGCTCCAACTGGCGGCCTTAAGCCGGGCCGATATACCGGAAGAGAGTCGGCGGCCATTTCACCTGTTCATTGACGAAATCCAGAGCTTCCTGACCATGAGTTTTACCGATATTCTGTCAGAGGCCCGCAAATACAAGCTCTATCTGACTATGAGCCACCAATATATCGGACAGCTCGACGAGCGGATCAGGGCGGCCATTTTCGGCAACGTGGGCACGGTCATATCTTTTCGCGTGGGCGCCGAAGACGCGAAATACCTCGCGAGAGAATTTTATCCCACATTCGATGAAACGGACCTGGTGAATATCCCCAACCATCATATCTATCTCAAGATGATGATTGACGGGCAAACCTCTAAGGCGTTCAGTGCCGTGACCATGCCGCCGGCAGGGAGGACGGCCTCTCATAAAGATGAGATTCTGGCCCTCTCCAGGGCAAGTTTCGGCACGCCCCGAGCGACGGTAGAGCGACAGATACTCCTTGCTCAAAAGCAAGACGACAGGACACCCGTGCCGAAACAGTCATCCTTCTTTTGAGGGAGGAGCCGGTTAAAAGATGCCTGCTAAACTCTTTTTTTATACTCCCCACTTGTTGTTCGATAACGGCTTTCAATGAACGATCAAAACTGCCCTTGTTTGAAGCCACCAGGGCCGAGTGATGCAGTAACGGTATTATTGCTGGCATCAAAGAAGACCTGAATCATCTTTAGTCCTCCGTCATACCAGATGTAGACGATGTAAGGGCTAATATACATAGTTTGACTCGGAAGGTATTGGCATCCCATCGTCTGGTTCACTTGTTGAAGGGTCATTCCAATGGCAATGGCATTGTAATTTGCTAAGGTGAAATTACTTTGGCTGCACGTAGGAGCAATATGTGTACTGCCCGCCACCACAAAATTCGTACCAGTAATATTTGCTCCGCTCACCGTTACGCTTCTACTGGTTGGTGTGAAGGTGTACCCTGTCAGGGATGGTGTCACCATATAGTCGCCGTTTGCAATATTTGAGAAACTGTAATTTCCGTTTGCGTCAGTGGTTTTGGAATTAGTTGTGCTGCCGCTCAATACAATCGTCACGCCCGACAGTGCAGCTCCACTCACTGCACCGGAGATGCTGTATGTCGGTGTAACGCCTGTGGAGCCTCCTGATGAGCCGCTGCAAATGATAGCGGAAAGAGACCCGTCCGAAGCCAGCGTCTGCAAAGCGGTATTCCCAAAGCTTGCCGTGTAAGTCACAATTTCGTTTTTTAAATCCGTAGCCATGCTGGCAACAGCATAGGTCGCTGTTCCAGTCACTGTGGCGCTGCCATTCTTTCCGTCTATCACACCATCCTTATAATCATCCGCAAGTTGCTTGGTAATAGCCAGTGCCGGGCTAGTTAATATTGACGCTCCACCTGTCGCTTTTGCCATTTTTGCCAATGCGGCAAGCTTCGCCGCGTATTTGGAGGGATTGCTCGTATCAAGAGCGCCACTTGTTGTGTTTTGGCTTATTAGCTGAGGTGGAGTAGTGATGTCGGTGATCTCGCTCGCCAGCGCCTGCCGAATGGCTTCATTGGCTGTCTGGATAGCCGTCGTAGTCAATAAAGTAGTTGAGCCCGCAAGGGCTTCTGCACGTTGCAGTGCAATTTCCGTGAGCGCCGTAACACCCACTTGAGCTTTGATGCTGTCCAGCGCCACACGCAGCTTTTCTCCAGCCCCGAATGCTGTGTTGGTACCTAAAGCCTCGTCGAAATAAGTCGCAGTGGCATTGCCTGCAACCTCTACGATTACTGGACCGCTATAGTCAGGAAAGATGAGCGTCGCCTTACCGCTATTATCTGTTTTGACCGTGTTGCCTAGTTGCGTACCGTCGAGCTTGGTTGCTTTCACGTCAGCACCGTTGATCAGCCCCAAAGACGGCGTGACGACCATAGAGGAATTGGATGCAGGCGGAGCTGCACTAATACCACTTGACGAACCGCCACCTCCGCCACATGCGATCAGGCTGATCAGCAGCCAACCCAGAAATGACGTTACCCAGAACAATCTCTTGTTTTCCACTGGAACACCTCCTTGAATGCCTGCCTATTTGCAGTTAACCGCTCTTTCTGAACACCAGGCGGTTTGGACAATATTGCTTCTGCGCCTTATGATCGAAAATAGCTCCTCTTTACAAAGAGGCGCTGAGCGCCTAAATCATGATTAAATCTTGGTTTTGCCCCCTGACCTCCCCGTAAGTAATAAGCCCCTTTCGGTAAAGGTGTTCCCGGCCCAAGATCGCGCTTACTTGCCTTTGTGTCCAGGATTTACCATTCCTTCTCAGGTAGCCGCACTCATTTAGAAAGGCGGCGATTTCCCCGGCGCCTTTATTTTGCGCATGCAGAGAAAATATGTGTTTTACAACGTCCGCTTCCTGGGGATTCTTCTTTATCTCCCGGCCGTACCTCGTATATCCATAAGGCAACGTCCCACCGGCCATCAAGCCTTTTCTTATCCGCTCTTCCCTTCCCTTTTTCAACCGTTCAATGATTTCTTTCCGATTTTCCTCGGCAATGGCAGCCTTGATCTGCCGTATGAGGACGTCTTTCCTGTTATTACCGTCATAATTTGGCATATCTCCTATGAATATTTTCACCCCGAGATTCTGAAAATCATAGATTAAATTCTCCGTAAACCGCAGGTTTCTCGATAGGCGATCGAGAGACGAAACAACGACCGCCCCAATCTTACCCGCCTTGCAATCACGGACCAGCCGGCGTAGTTGGTTCCGGCGTTCCGATGCTCCGCTCTGCGCTTCATCAATGTAATAATCCTCGACGGGCAAGCCGAAAACTTCCGCGTATCGTTCAATATCCCTTCTCTGAATATCAATCCCATAGCCTTTCTTTTTTTGTTCCAGGGTGCTTACCCGGCAGTAGGCAGCCACAATTTTCCTTTTCTCCATGCAATCCGACAGTTAGCCGATTATCGCAGCTTCTCTTTGTAAAGGGGAACCGAAGGTTAAAGACCTATATTGCTATGGGGCAAGGATGTCAAGCAAAATGTCAAGCCAAAATTGAGCATCATTTGCCAAATATTTCGACCTTGGTAACCATCCCATCGTCGAAAACTTTGCCAAAACTTCTAACTGCTTTATTAAAAAACTTAAAACCCACGTTTAAAATTCATTTCATCCTTATAAATGCGACTGTTTTAGACTACATTCCCTCAACTTTACAAAGTTGCATAGAGGGGCTAATGGTTCATTCTTTTCGGTCCGATGAACTACAGAAAATTGTCTCAGAGGCCGTCGAATATTTTCTAAAAGGTCCCATTGAATCTTTCCCGACCTTCAAACCATTCATAGGTGGGGGCGTATACACCCTTTATTACATGGGCGACTTCCCTATTTACAGCAATATCAAAGTAGCGGAGGTTAAGCCGGGCTCCGTTCCTATTTACATGGGAAAATCAATCCAAGCGGCTGGCGAACGGCAAGAATAAGCACAACCTCCAAGAAAGGTCTTTATGGTCGAATCAATGAACACTATAGAAATGTTGTCGCCGCTGAAAATCTATCCCAAAGATTTCAAGTTTGGAAAGTCAATGCTATCTTCATTTGCTCCTTAAAGTCGTGATAAAATTTCCTTGACATGAAAGACTGCTTTCCGTATCCTCAACCCATGCAAAAGTAAGCTCTTATCAATGTGGCTCCTCGGGCAGCGCATAAAACAATTCACACCCTGAAAAGGGCTTTGGAGCATTCCCGCCATCTTGTTAGGCAAGTGGACGCGCATGCGTGATTACCAAGCTTCCGGGAATCGGTAAGGTATAGGTATGGCAATGACAAACCAAGACGCAGCAACAGCGAGCAAGGCTAAACCTGGCGACAACAACGAAAAGTATTTCTATTTCGTGGACGGGGAAAAGTTTGACTCCGAGAATGAATTTACCACGGGTGCGATTATCAAGTCCCGGCTGGCGGAAGCAAAGCGTAGCTATGCGTTGTTCCTCGAGGGCCACGACAACGATCCCGACACATTGATCGGCGATGACACCAGCATCGACCTGGGAAAAGAAAAAGGCCCGAAGCGATTTTACACCGTTCCACCCGCCAGTTTTGGCAGCCCATGACTCCTGTCGAAGAGCAGTTCGAGATTCTTCGAGGTTATGAAAATGGTGCCGTCCTACAAAAGTTACCGGACGGTTCTCATCTGATCACCATCGGAGGAGTCAAACTCCCTTCCGGCTGGTCCAAGGCGTTTGTTGGCGTTAAATTCCTCGCTCCTGTCGGCTATCCTTTCTCCAAGCCCGACTGCTTCTGGACAGACCCAGATTTGCGCTTGGCCAATGGTAACCCCCCAATGAACACAGGCTCAAACCCTATACCTCACGTCAATTCTGGAGGTCTGTGGTTCTCGTGGCACGTGGCATCGTGGAATCCCAATTTTGACAATCTCCTAACGTACTGGTACGTCATTAAACGGAGGCTCTGTGATCCCCGATGAGCCGACTCGTCCTCACATCTGACTTCCTCGCCAGTTTGAGAGGAAATCTCCTCAAGCACGAGGAGGAGACCTGCGCCATTCTCTATGGTCGCCCCGTAGAAATCTCTGGCCGATTGGCCCGCATCGTGGTTCACGAGTCCACCTACCCGCAGGCAGAGGCCTACAACGCTCGCACGTCCATCCGCGCACAACTCAAGCCTGAGTTTGTCTCCGAAGCAGTTCAGCGTGCGCGGCGCAACGGTGAATCGGTCATTTTTGTTCATTCGCACCCATTTCCCTTCAACCAATTTTCGGAGACCGACGACGCAGGCGAGCGGGAGTTGGTGCCTTTTCTGAGTGGTCGCATCCCTGATGTCCCGCATGCAGCGATGCTGCTTACCCCCGAAACAAGCATTGCTCGTGAGATCGGCACAAAGAAACCGCTTCGCGTGGTTGGGGTTGGTGAGAACATCATTTGGGGAGAAGCTGCTGGAGGTGAAAAGCCGGCCGAACGCTACGATCGGCAAATCAGAGCATTCGGCACCGCTGGGCAGGATGTGCTCAGATCAATTTGTGTTGCTATTGTCGGATTGGGCGGCACTGGCTCGGTAGTTCTCCAAGAATTGATGTATCTCGGCGTACGTGACTTCATCCTGCTCGATCCTGACACCGTTGAAGAAACGAACCTCAACCGCCTCGTTGGCACAGTTCCCTCCGACATCGGGAAGGCTAAAGTTGATGTTGCGGAAAAATGGGCAAAGCGAATCAATCGAACGCTTCGCATTGGCGCGAGAAAAGAAAGTGCCCTCAAAGCCGATGTCGCGAGGTCTCTGGCGGAGGCCGATTTTCTGTTTTGCTGTACAGATTCCCACGGCAGTCGCGCCGTTTTGAACCAGTTTGCGTATCAGTATCTCGTACCGGCAATTGATATGGGCGTGGTGATCGCGACAGCCAAGGGACGAGTCACCCATGTTGCCGGCCGCACACAAATGCTTGCTCCCGGACTTGCCTGCATGGCGTGCGGAAATCTCTTGGATGCAGAACGGGTGCGCCGGGATCTAATGACTGATTTTGAAAGACAGCAGGACCCATATATTGTCGGTCAACCGGAACCGGCTCCAGCCGTCATCTCTCTGAACAGTACCGTGGCATCGCTCGCGGTAACGATGTTCCTCAACGCCACGGTCGGCATTCCCGGCTCCGCACGATTTCTCAATTACAACGGTATGACCGGAACCTGCCGCCCAGTTCTGAGCATCCCACACCCTTCATGCATTGTTTGCTCGCCCCGCGGTGCGATAGCTCGCGGCGACGAGTGGCCGCTACCCGCGCGACAGGACTGACCTGTGCATCCAGAACGTAAAACCGTACTCCAAATCGGCTCCGCCACAGTTGAAGAGGAATTCTTCCATAAACTTCAAAAACATTTTATTGAACATGGACTTCGTCTGACCCCTTCCGCCCTGACTCAGATCCCGAGTGAGGCAAATTCGGCGTGCGGCATTCTGATTGCCGAAATGTCCGGCAAGATTGGTTTTATACGATCGTGCTTCGAGACGTTGAGCGACACCGCAGAGGATTCAGGGCTAGCGTTTGCCGTTCTCGTTCCCACCTCGGATGGGCTTGGCGTGGTGGAGCGGCTTATTTGCGAGTTACGCATGGAATCGCGGGCCACCGTTAGCCTCACCGAGGATGCAGGGAACGCTGCCGAATATCTCGCCCGCTGGACTCCGGGACCGCCCTTAGGTAAACCGACGGTTCTCCCGCCAGGTTTCGGCCTGCCGCCTCGAACGGAGCTGCTACTTCAAAGGTCATTCCATGACTGCGATCGAATTTACCTGCAGCCACTCAGTGGCGGGCGAGACGCGTCGGGCGTTTTTTGCGTCCATGCCTGGCTTAGGAAATCGATCGTTGGGCCGAGACCCTTGCCATTCTTCATCAAGTTCTCTACGCCGGACAAAATAAAAGGGGAGCGATCTAACTATGAGGACTATGCCGACTTTTATATCCCCTTTTATCTCAGGCCCAACATCGTTCCTATGCGATGTGCTCAGGTCAAGGATTTGGCCTCTCTTGTGGGCAATTTTGTGGAGGGCGCGATACCGCTAAGGGCCGCACTCCGGGCGTGCCAGAGCCCTGGAATTATCTTCTCACTTTTTGAGATCAGCTTGAGGGGATTTAGATCCCAGCCAGCCAGCGGGCCAACTGCGAGTTGGGATGAGCCATTGGAAGCCTTCGTGCGCGAACGTGTCCGGGCGGCAGAGGTTGAGGCGGATACTGTTGATCTCGCCCGGTCCTCCTTCGGTTTGAAGTTCACGCCGATAGAAATCGAAAATCGCCTATGTGCTGCCATTGGACCAGTCAAACGAAACTTCAGCCCATACCATGGCGATCTGCATACTGGAAACATCATGGTTCGTGGTAGGGATGCCATCCTAATTGATTTCAGCGCCGTTAAGAAGGGGCCACTCACCGCCGATCCCGCCACCTTGGAAGCAAGCCTTGTTTTCGGAACCGACGCTGAGGACGATAGCGCTGAGTTTGAGGAATGGAAGAAAGCTGTGGATGTGATTTACGACGGTGTTCTAATCCACGAACCACCCTCTCTCGGAACCGGTCCAGGTCCCTTCGCTTGGCTTTACATGGCGCTCCGGGAAATTCGGCACGTCCTACTCGGATGCGATTGCAAACAGGAGGAAGCTGCGGAGGTGCTCGCAGCGTACCTGCTTCGTTTTGGGCGTCTGCCCGCCGACAAATTTGAGGATAAGACGCTTTCGGAACTGGCACGTTCAAGACGTGCGTACGCCTTGGTGGTAGCCGAGAGAATCGTGGACTCGCTGGTTGCAAAGAAAGGAACAGCAGCGACGTGATGCCAACACCCGTAAATAAGGTCTTATTTCGAGGAAAGGTCCAGCGGCGCGACTTGGGCACACCACTCCTTCAGGCACCTGGCGATGCGGTGCTCGTCGAGAGAGGCAAACCCAGGCTGTTGATTCTTCGCTGTCCCTGTGGTTGCGGTGACGACCTGCTCGTCAATCTCGACAGGCGGACCGGAAAGGCATGGTATCTCTATCGAAGTCGGAAGGGACTGAGTCTGTATCCGTCATATTGGCGAGACGACGGCTGCGGCTCCCATTTCATTGTATGGAACGACCACATCTATTGGTGTCGCGGCTGGGGGGCTGACGAAAGCGATGATTGGCACGTCTCCTCGGAGCTTGAGGAGAAAGTCTATGTCGCTTTGCCGGACAACCGGTTCATCAACTACGAACAAATTGCCGAGGAATTGGAATTGATCCCATGGGAAACACTCCAGGCGTGCCGCCAGTTAGCAAAGCAGGGGAAAGCGATTGCTGACAAGTGGCCCCGACGCGGCATGTATCGGCGCATTACAGTCAAGGACTGATCCTGTGTGGTGCCCCCATGCTCAACATCCTCGAGTCGCTCTGTCAGAAGTATTTTCGTATTCAGCCGCTTATCGTCGGTCCGATAATGAAGACGGGCATGTCGCTCTCTTCTTCTTGACGGCTTTTTGCTTCCTTTAAACGGTCCTTAATTTATAAAAAGATAATCAAATCAGGTGGGGTACGCTTATTATCGGCCTCTCACGCCTGTAAACCACAATCAACCATACATCAGACCAACAAAGCACAAAAAGCGCTACCGGAACGTGATCCAATTCCTGCCACCAATACGCACGACTATCGCTTGAAGAGGCTTTTTACCCAACGCCAGAGCCTCCGCAGAACCCCGCCACGCAGAGAATCAAGAGCATCATAGTATGTGCGTTGGCGCTCTTCTGTGTCACGGCAACCCGATGAGATTTGTTCAGGTGTCCACTTGTCGGACCATTTAATTTCACCCCTATATATCCAGTAATGCGATTGGCAAGCTTGCTGCCAGTTCCCCACCGAAGGGTAAAGAGTTGGTCCTCTGTCTGTCTCCTCAAGAGCCCACTTTGTCTGACCCAGCGGTGTCCTAATTTTGGAACCACATCCACATGCGCAAAGATGAGATGCGGCACCGAATTCCTCTGAAACATATAGCACACCGGGCTTCAGTTCTTTCGGCATGTAACGAACGCGTTGCAGCTCAATCTTCATTGATATCCGAATCCCTGACTATCTTGAGGTCACCTAACTTAAACAGTATATGGTAATAAGGAAGCTCTTCGAAATAGAAGCCGCGCAGCTGCTTGAATCTGATAATAGCCAGGCACGCATTGAGGGCGTTGAGCTCACCGATCTGAATGTTGGTCTTGTACAGATCATCCGGATTATCATTGAGGGAAGCCAACCCCTTTTCGTATACCTTCTGACCATTCTCAACAGAGTAGTAGGTCGTGCGGAGCATACCATTGAGCGGGCCATCCTTACGCTTCAGTCCCATCCCTACATCAATGAAAGGAATGCCCTTTGAAAGAAGCAGCTCAAAAATACCAGCACGAGACGATCCTTTGTCGACGCACACGAACGCGAAGGTCACACCATCGAGGTCATCACTGCACGAAGGGTCAATGAACTTGGGCTGGACGGAGATCCCGGTCCGGAAGTTTTCGTAGCGCGCATGATAAACCTCCGCCTTCGATTTGCCGAATTCCGTCGGATCAAGCCTGCCTGGTGAGCGAAAGGCGTTGTGTACGTGAAATGGGTCGAGGTCGAAGGCGCGGATTTCCCGCACCGGCGTCTTCACGAGGAAATCCAGAACATAGGAGCCTGTGCCTCCGAGGCCTATCACAGCAATCACATCGTCCTTGAACTTTGCAGACAGGTCAGTGATCTCCGCGCTGCTTGTCAAAGTGTCATGAACTTTGAATACCGATTCTGATGCAGCCTCGTTAACGCGAAATGTGTAGGGGTTGACATTATGCAACTCCATCGCCGGTCCAGATATGATGGCAACATAACTTTCAATCTTTTCAAAAAAATCCCGAAAACCCTGGAGCTGGCCGTTGATTCGCGGCTTGTTCGAAAACTGACGCTGCACGACCACGTCCGCGCTGGCCTCGCTCAGCGTAAGCTGAGTAGGCCCACCGCCGAGATTGGAAATTGGGGTTTTGTCCAGATTGTGCGGGATAGAGCCGGCAAAGAAAATCTGGTGGTCTTTCTGAATGACCCTCTCCTGATCTACAAATTCGAGCTTCGTGACTATTGAGCCGAACTGCAATTGCAGTTGATTATCCAGATACGGAATATCACGTATAATCAGATAATTGCTGTCGAAGGCAACGGCATAGCCCTTTTCGACCAAACGCCGCATGTCGTCGTTATGACTGACCAGTTTCTGAAACATTGAAGATCATGCCCTCCCTTACTTTAACAGAGCCACTAGGCGAAAGAATTCCTTCAGGCTTATTGCCGTGGCCATTCTTGTACGTCACGGAATATGTGATTTCGGGGTGTTGTGCGTAGTTTGGCACCTCTAATGTGACCACCTGTGCGTAGGTGATATCCCCCTTTGGCCACTCGTGTGGAGTACCCTCTACTATGATCGTAACCGTCTTCTTTTCCCCCGCTTCTTCAATTTTTTTGTCTTCCATTTTTTTACTCCTATTTAACCGTAATATTTTCCCTGGCAAATTTGAAATAGTAAAACATATTACTTGCAAAATTGCAAACGTTATTTTATGCGTTTGTTATACAAACATGTTTTTACTATTGACATTAGCGTAATAGTGTGCATTTTATGAAAATAATGAAAAAAGGAACATTAGAACAGATAGCTTTATACCGAAAACTCGGAGAGAATATCCGAAAGTGCCGGGTTCAGCGGAAGTTATCTCAAGATGAATTAGCTAAGCTGGTTGGACTCAATAGAACTTCAATGACTAACATTGAGAAAGGCCGTCAGCATCCTCCTTTGCACACCCTTTGTGAGATCGTCGAGCATTTGAAAGTTGACATTTCAGAGTTACTTCCGCGACTAGCGGCAATACAAGACTCATTTGACCTAAAGGAATTAGCTGGAACGCACGGGCTAGGAGATGAAGAGTTGGCGTTCATCGAAACCGCAATAAAAGGAGGTAAGGCCTATGGCGATACGAAGAAGTAAGATTCAGGCGATGGTAGAAAAGCTTTTAGCTGATAATGGCATTACAGAAACTCCTGTGCCGTTATCTATGTTAGCTAAGGCTCATAATGTGCGTATCTCAGTGGATTCATTGGATGGAGATCTATCAGGTTTTCTATATAGGAATGAAAATCAGACAGTGATCGGCGTTAATAATTACCACTCCCAGACACGACAAAACTTTACCATTGCACACGAACTTGGGCATTTCCTTCTACACGATCAAGAGCAGCTCCATGTAGACCACCAATTTCGTGTCCGCCTCAGAAATGATTTGTCCCGTCAAGGAATCGACGAAGCAGAACGAGAGGCCAATTATTTTGCCGCGTCTCTACTCATGCCAAAAACATTTCTTGAAAAGGATTTAGAGGGGACAGAATACGTTGATCTTTTTGATGATGACTTCCTGTCTGATCTGGCCCGCAAATACTGCGTTAGTACCCAGGCCTTAGTGAATCGGCTGAAGAATCTCAATTACATACATGAATAAAAGTCAATAGTAATCAAGGCAAAATGATGAAAGTTCGTGCTTCTGTCGAGGTGGACAAGCTTATTGAAGCAGCTAAAGACAACCGGCATGTTGTGGTCCGCGACCCACGTCTTTGGCCCTGGTGTTCCGCCATGGCTTACTAATGCCGGCAGGATCATCAGGGTTTCTCCGCAGACTTTTCGCTATAAGGCCCTAAAAACTTATCCCCGTTGAAATGGATCAAATGCGAAGGGGCATCCGCGACCCATACCTCAGTTTCCCAGGCTATTTCACTAAGATAACGGGCCGCAACTGAGCGGGAAGGGAAAACCGTAACATAAACTAAACCAGCAGATGTGCCGGAAAACAACTTTGCTAGCTCTACGTGGCGTTTTCCATCTACCGGACCATGACTGGTTACGGATTCGACCAGTAAAAGCCAGTTCCTTTTGCCGTAATAGAGAACAACATCCGGCATTTTACCGTGTGAATCAACCGTGAGGCCCAGCTTGGCCAGGAGTTCTTTATCGAAATAGCCCCACTTCTCCCCTGTATCGCCAACATAGACCAATGTAGCGCCAGGTGCGAAGCGTGGCGCGAATTCCTCGACAATTGTCTTGATTAGCTCGCTATGTTCACCCGGACTGAGATGGATTTGCTTGCCTGGTGCAATTTGTACGGGTATTAAAGTCTGCTTACGCTCTTTGGCATAACGCTGGGCAAGGGTTTTTCTTGTCGAAAGGTACCGCTTTAGCGAGCGCCCCCATTGTTTAGTGCCGAAGGTTTTCAGTAAGGCAAGCGTTTCGGGCAAGATTTGGTAAACAGCTTTAGGGCTATTGACGGGCCTATCATGTTTGTCGGGATTGTATAGCGCTATCCCCGCCTGCATGAACTGGTGCATGGTCTGACGGCGGAAAGTCTCCCGCGTGTTGGGGGCGTATGCTTTACCGTAGTGCTCACGGCTGAAATCCATCATGGGCGTGATGCCTACAAGAGGGTTTTCAGCCTGCGTCCAGGTCTTTTCGGGCGTAAGATTCAGCAGGGCCAGCAAACAGAGTGCAGAGCGCTCGTTTCGTTGTGCGCGCGGAAGACCGAGAAGGTCAAGAATCTGGAGCGCGCTTTTTATATTGTCGTATTCTGGCATATGAGGCTTTTCATTATTTCATCTATTTGTTGTTGAGTAAAATCGTATTGATCCTTAGCCCAAGGGCTGAGGTGAGTCAATGCGTCACGGCTGGGATATTTTAATAAACGTAAGTCAGTCGCGTTGACCTGGGTATGTCCGCTAAAGCTCCGGAATTGCTCATCAACTATCGTGGAATTTAAGTAAACCGATAAACCGTGGGCCAGGTTCTTTGATATTCCTCTTTTACCGGAGTGAAAAACATTAAGATGGTTTTCAAAACCAAGCGTGGGGGCGTTAAAGCTATCCGGATTAACGACACTAGCCATTACCCGACGCTTCTCTTCTTTTGAGGAAAATCGCCTGACCACAACATAACAGCCGTTTGGGTAAAGCCACTTTTCAGTTTCTTGATTTCTAAGTATAGCGTTGGGTTTTTTTGTGCCCGGTTTTGGCCAGTCAATTGCCTGCCCGGAGAAATGACCAGGATAGAGAAGCGGCACTGTCCCAGGTTCGGGCATTTGCCGTAAATGGGGCTTTAGCCTGAAGTCAACGACCGGTCCCGTGGACACTTCAAGGCCAAGATCAGAAAGGCTATATTGGATAGCGGAGAAAAATTCATTATGGTTGCATTCGGGTGAGGTTGGAATATGTATAAAATGTTCCGGATCCTCCGGGAAAACGATATGATCGAATGGGTGAACATGGCTTTCGGTATCGGTAAAACTGCCATCTGTTGACGTGGAAATCGTAATGCTTCCCTGCAGAGTGGCTCGTTCAAGCAGAATGATGATATTTTCCTGTAAAACATCATCATCTTTGAAGGCCCGATTGCGCGCAGCAAACAAATGTATGTGCTTGATCGCTGTCTTGGCGAGAATAAGCTCGCGGAAGGGCTTATAGTAAGGGCCATTGCAAAAACTGCGGGGTATAATTGCTACAACTTGACCGCCAGGCTGCATGAGTTCAATGGTGAGCGCGACAAAAGCTGAATACAGGTTTACCGTCTCAATGCCGACAGTGCGAAGCAAATGCCGATGATGCGAGGCGCTATTCATCTTCTTATAAGGTGGGTTCAGGATAGCATGAGTAAAACGGTGTGTTCCTTCACGAATGAGCCTTGTAGCTTCTTCTATAAAGTCGCAAGGTATCACGCAAATCTCTGTAGCAGGTTTACTTTGATAGCTTTCCAATGTTCGGGACAAATGCTCTCGTAAATTGGCGTCAATTTCATAAGCGGCAACCTCAAGACGCGGAAAATTGAATCCGCCTGAGGCGGTACGAGCCAAGAAAGCTCCTGATAGTGAGCCTATCCCTGCTCCAGCATCGAGAAGTCGTGCTGTCTGCAAGGTTGAAGGTGAAAAGAGGGATGCCATAAAACGAGCAACTGGTAAAGGGGTCATGAATTGCCCAAGCTCAGCCTTGTGTTTTTGGCTTGTCCGCTTCCCCACTTCTTTGCGAACCATATCGGCATGTTCAAGTAATTGATCCATCTCCGGGAAGATAGCTAACGTAGCTTGGTATGGAAATAATGCGCTTCTCAAAGGCAGGTCACTCTTTTGTGTTTTGTTTAAAGGCATAACATTGGTTTCTTATGGGTTTCTTTCCTCTACTTCACCATAGCAAAGTATTGATAAAACATAAAGTGATTAAGGGGAGGGAGGGTCTCTCTTGAGCCCCTCCCTATTTTATCCTCTATCCTTTAGGCGGATATGGGTCGTTACCATGACTATCATGCCAGGCAATTTTGCCATCCCTGTTATGCACTATCAACTCAGTGCCTTGATTCTGGCTGATTTCCCGGGCTTGATCAACAGCGTCCTGCTTAGTTTCAGTATGTACCGATGCCCGATCTGCCCCGTTTCTTTTAACATCCCAGCCACCTCTATCCGAATTTGGAACTACATGATGTGATTTCAAGCTCATTATCTATCTCCTCGAAAATGGGAAATTAGTCCCCTTTTTCTGTTCCCAGGGAAAGGGGAAGAACCCGGCCATAGATCCTACAGCAAGAGTTCTTTTGGGTTATTTCTCGTACACCGGAATTCTCCAGGCTCTGAAGCCATGATCCCGTGCATAATCCCTCGTTCCATCTTTCTTTGTTCGCCACGTCCGAAAGATGTAATAAAGAACTCTGCGGGAAACCCTAAAGCCGTTGAGCTCCATAAGGCAACCCCTTTCCGGAGGAAATAATTTTCTTGACAAGCTGGGGACATGGTGTAAAAAGGAGATTGGGAAACTACTTTTCACCATGATTCGCGGCCAGCCTTCTACACCATGTAGAAGGTTTACTATGTTTGGACGATTCCTCCGAGAAACGTGCAAACGTAGTCCGCTTATCACAAAATAGGGGGTTTTAGCCGAACCCCTTATTTTATTTTAAAGCATCTAATTTTCTAAGCCTCGATCTGACAAAAGCCGGGTTGACATCAAAGATGTTGGCCATTTCCTCAATCGAATACCCTCCGTTATATAAGCCTAAAATATGGTGACGTGGCATCAACAATGCTCCTGCAAATATCCATGCCTGCCACTCGGGATCCTCATATGGCTTGATGTTACGTTTTTCCCTTCTGTAAAGACTGACATCATCCTTGTCTTTGCATATTGATCTAAAAATATTAAGTATCTGAACATGTTTAATACAATGCTTCATTTCATGGGCAACTGTAGATCTGTATAACCTTCTCGTAGGCGTGTCCTCTGCATCACTTAGAGAACTATCCACGAAGCTGATCTTTAATGCAGCATCCGTATATCCGAGGACGCCCGGACCAAGAGGACTGAGATCAGTGTATCCGGTTTTGATCCTGTATCGCTCCGGTATCACGATTTCAAATAAATCCGCGACATCTATCGCTCCAGGTTCTTTTATGGCAGTAGGTTGAAATTCGGAGAGAAAAGAAACAGCCGAATTATCAATCTCAATTTTGCTTTTCCCTGGAACGACGATAGCTTTAGCCATTGGATTCCCCTTGTTTATTAAGCGCTGCTATAATCTTATGAAATTCATCTTTTAGTAAATTCTCATTCTTTGTGTCTTCCATCGCCCGAAATAATCCCCATGCCAATTCCGGATCGGTGTTATATAACTTCTCCATGACAGAAGTATCCTTTTTAATCCTGTCCGTTTGAGCAGCTCGTACAAAAACTTCTTCATCTATGCCTAAAAATTTCGCAATCTTACGTAATAATCCGTTATCCTTTGGCGGCAGTCTTCTGCCAGTCTCAATTTCAGACCAGTAACTTGGCACACCTCCAAAAACCTCCTTAATTTGCCGTAAGGTGATTCCTCTTTTCCTTCTGGCCGCTCCTAACAATTCACCAAATGTGGTCTTCATTGCTCTCTCCTCCCCTCCTCAATGAATTCACCATTATTCTTCCTGTTGAATGATTCATAACAGTTGTGAACACAATACTATTTTTTTTATCAATGTCAATAAGTATTTTCACTTTATTTTGTGAAAATAATATCCTGCGCGTTAAAAAAATTTTCTGAATCTTTCATACCTTGTAACACCATAGCAAATACTCTGCCTGAATGTGTTGGAATAAAGGAGATGCCAAAATATTTACCATTGGATAGCAGTATTCGTTAGTTTACGACGACGTATATGGGTGCTCTTAAAGGCAATAGGCTGATGACTGAGGCGATAGAAAATGAAGGCGACAAACGTTTATTGCACCGGGTAACAGGCCAATCCATTTCCGCCAAATTTTGTGTCGTGAGAGAATTTATCGCAGGAAATGAATAAATATTTTCGCCTTAGCTGCAGACGGTTTTCTTGACGGCTTTTAACGCCTCTAAATGGCTTTGTATGGATAAAAAGCTAATAAAATCAGGTGTGGCTACTTAGGCTTTTACACATTATCCTCACTTTTGACATTCCGCCGGATAGAATTTTTCTAGGACAAAGGTACCGTTTTCGTAACAAAGGTAAGAGTAATGCCTGACCCAGTCACCAAGAAGGGCAAAGGTTTTTTTATTTCCATCAACCACAGGCTCCTCGATATGATGTTTATGGCAATGCCCTAAAACGACTGCATCAAATCCATCGTGGAATTTTCCCATGGAAAAACTCCGCATCTTGTTCGCCAGGCTATCGTCCGTCTCGGTAGTAAACTCCTTGTTCAAATAGGAAAATATCTGTGCTGCCCACCGGAGGAATACAATGGGGCATCGCCTTTGTAATTTGTAAACAAACCTGCTGCGGAAAAGTCTTCTCATCAGCAAATACCTGGTATTTTTTTCATCAATTGTATCACCATGAGCAATAAAAACACGCCGACCGTCTAAAGCTATGGCTGACCAGTCCCTTATCACCTCCATACCCAGTCGGCCGTGAAAAAATTCAGTAAGCAGAAAATCATGATTCCCTTCGCACAAGTGGATATTAATCCCACGATTTTGCAATTCAGACAACGTGTTGACAACATCACTGAACTCTGGGTCGATGGTAGAGCCCTTTGAAAACCAGAAATCGAAAAAATCACCCAAAATGTAGAGATCATCAACATCGGCAATCTCTTTTTCCAGAGGATATGACAATCTCTTCTCCACTGTATCTATATCTTTTTTCCCCTTAAGAGATTTCAAAAAGGTCATGAGGGTCTCATAGCTCTCGGAATCTCTCGTTTTTAAATGGCTATCGGATATAAATATGGCCTTCATCGCACCCTCGCCTCATAATCATCACTTCCGACCGGGATGGAACAGAGATGACCAATAGAACATGAATTGGATATCCTTCGAAAGTGGTGTTAGCAAGATCCTTATTACTCACTATTCAAGCCATCCTACAGATTTCTTAAATAACTCCAAGCAATCTCTAATAACTCGTATATCCTGGGGCCATAGCGGAGGCCAAATTGAATAATAGACAGCAGAAACATTAACTTTTTTTGCCGCAATTCATTCTTTGACTTAGACATATGCTACCTCCTCTGAGTTCTTTCCCAGATGGTGGCAGCTTCCCAAAGTTGCAATTTTGCGGTGGGTTCCTTTTAAAAAACCTTTTCAAATAATAATTTATTTGATAAAGGTTAAAATCATGTTTTTGGTGTTAGGGTGCGGGAACACCCGAACCACTCACAAAATTGCCTCAGGGAACTGCCCTATAAGCGCTCTGGGGCAATTTCTATAAATGCGATAACGCCTCCTTTTCTTTGGCAATGTTTAGTACCTCGTTATCCCGGCTTCGACAGTTGTAGGCATATTTTAGCCTCTGGAAAGGTGTAAGTCATTGAAATCATGTGGACGCACCTCGGGAAAACTGAAAAACATGTAGGCATGCGAATATGATTTTATTGTTTGACGGGGTGGGTAGTATATGCTATCAGGGTAGACATGTACGTAAGAACGATTTCCCGGAAAAACAAAGACGGTTCCACCGTGACCTACGTCCAACTCGCCCATAATGCCCGCGACCCCCAATCGGGGCAACCCAAGGCGAACGTCCTGCACACCTTTGGCCGATCCGATAATCTGGATGTGGCCGCCATTAAAAGATTGACTAAAAGCCTTTGCCGTTTCCTTTCCCCGGAAGATGCGGTCCGAGCGCAGTCGGTTTCTGATGGGACGAATGTGCCCCTCACGTTTCTCAGGAGTGTTCCCCTGGGTGGAGCCTACCTCCTGCGTTCTCTGTGGGAGATGCTGGGCCTCCATACTGTCCTTAAGGATTGCCTGAAAGAAAGATCGTTTACCTCGCCGGTGGAATGGGCGGCGTTTGCGATGGTGGCCAACCGGGCTTTGGCTCCCGATTCCAAACGAGGCGTTGAGGAATGGATCAAGGAGGACATCGCCTTGGGGAATCCGGAGCAGATCGATCTCCAGCACCTTTACCGGGCTATGGATGTTTTGCTTACGTATCGTGAGATCATTCATAAAGAGGTTTACTGGTCCGTCGCCGATCTTCTGAACCTGGAGGTGGATCTGATCTTTTTCGATACTACCAGCACCTACTTTGAGCGTGATGAAGAAGACGGGGATGGTTTGCGGCAATATGGCCATTCCAAGGATCACCGTTCCGATCTTCCCCAGATTGTCATCGGTCTGGCCGTAACGAAGGAAGGCATACCCGTCAAGTGCTGGACACTTCCAGGGAACACGTCTGATATGGCAACCGTGGAAAAGGTCAAAAGTGATCTGATGGGCTGGAAGCTCTCCCGGTGTGTCTGGGTGATGGACCGCGGGATGAACTCGGAAGACAATCGGCTTGTTCTGCAGAAGGCCGGTGGCCAGTACATCATAGGAGAAAAGCTTCGGGATAACCAGGAGGCTCATAAAGAGGTTTTGGCCAAACGGGGACGATATCTCAAGATCCGGGAGAACCTGGAGATCAAGGAAGTGATCATCGGCGACGGTGAGAAACGCCGGCGCTTTATTCTGGTTTACAATCCCGAGGAGGCCAAAAAGGACAAGGCCACGCGGGAGAAGATCCTGACCAAGATCGACAAATCCCTTGATGAGTTGGGGGATCAGAGAGGGAAAGCCCATAAGAAAAGCGTTTGCGAGCTTATGGCTCACCGGACGTTGGGTAGATACTTGAGACAGCTCAAGGACGGAAGCATCAAGATCGACAAGGGAAAGATCCGGGAGGAGGCACATCTGGATGGGAAGTACATCATCTCCACCAGCGACGACACCCTGACGCCGGAAGACATCGCCTTGGGGTACAAGCAGCTTCTGGAAGTGGAGAGGGCTTTTCGCACCATGAAAACTACGCTTGATCTGAGGCCGGTTTATCATCGGAAGGATGAGCGCATCGAGGCGCATGTATTTTTGTGTTTCCTGGCGCTCATGCTGGTACGCATTGCCGAGAGGAAAACAAACCTTACGTGGGACAAGATTAGAACCCAAATGGAACGCCTTCATCTGATAGAATATTTTTCAAAAGATGGACGTGTTCTACAGATCACCGAACCAACGCGAGAGCAACTTAACATTCTTAAATTACTAAAGATATCGCCACCGAAACGAATGCAAGATATCCAAATGAACCCCTAAAAACGTAGGCACACGACCAAAAAATGGACATGACGTAACTCAATGCAATTACTAAACTATCGCCATAGCGTTTACCTACCACTGTCGAAGCCGGGGTTATTTTACGTCCCTTTTTTGACCCTGCGCTGCTGCTTGACAATCATCTAGTGAAGCCCAATACTATAAACAACGGGAGAAGAGGTGGTTCTATCCATTAATTGCTTCAATGAAGCGAGAAAAGGTACCCACTGGATCAATGCCGCAAGCTCGGTCAACACTCCCCCAAAGCCGACTCCTCTAAAGTCGGCTTTTTTATTACTGTACGTTTACGTCACCTCCTTCCACTTTAGAATTTTCCTCTTCGGGATATGACTTTAATCTTTTGAATAAAACGGCCAAAAACTCGAAAGCGTCTTTGTACCCATAGGTCATGGATTCCTTGGGGGATATTAATAAGCCATAAATTAAACCCAGTATTCCCCCCCATAAGAATTGCCGAATTACTTGGGGCTTCGCTTCAATTGAGATGTCGCCAGCCTTCTGTGCATCGCCGATAAGTTGGTCCAGTTTTTCAAGTATCTCGTAATGCTTGTCTCGTATAGAAGTTCTTTTTTCTCGTAATTCTTCATCTTCATAAGCTTCAGGTCTTTTTAGTCCAAAATTTGATATAAATTTGACAATCTCCGCGTCGCTTGACACTAAGGACAATGACAAAGCTATTAACGTATTCATCTGTGAAATAGGCTTTTCGCCTAAATTATTGAGAGAATCCAAATGTTGCATAGCTGATTCAACTTTTTTCCAAAAGAAAAGAAAAATCTGAAGGACGACATCATCACGATTTTTAAAGTTATTATAAAGAGTTGGCTGAGATATATTTAATTTCTTTGCGATATCCGTAAAATTAATCATGGGATTTTCGAGAATAGCTATTGCAGCTTTCTTTATCATGTCGTCAGACGCTTGCGCCATTTTTAGCCTCTTTCTTGATTATTTTGTTAATCGTTAATATTATTTTATTGATGGTATGTCAAGAGGAATATTTTACAAAATACAAGAAGGTGATTTGTAACTGTGTAACGGACCACCACTTAAACCTTAGTGTTGGCAAAAAAGAGCAAAGGGTTCAGAAAAAATCTTTTATATAATCCTCAAGGACATATTTTGCTTCCCCTAAACGGATTTTAACGGTCGAAAAAGCTAATAAAATCAAGGTGTGATACGCTCTTGCTCGGCCTTTCATGCCTTTAACTGGGTTTGACTTCTGAGGATGTTATATCCTCCTTTTGTCCTTGCTGCCCTTTCATATTTTGAACTGTAGAACCACTGCCCCTGCCTTTAACTCGTCAAGGTAATCTGCCCACGCCTGCATCATTTTCTGCCGTTCGGCGAGGTGCGCTGTCCGATTGTAGGCCCTGCCGTTCGGGTCTCTAACGGCATGGGCAAGCTGATGTTCGATGAAATCAGGCCGGATCTGTAAAATCTCATCAAGGATTGTCCGCGCCATGGCCCGAAAGCCGTGCCCTGTCATCGTATCTTTGCCGTAACCTGCTTGTCTGAGGGCGGCATTAATTGTGTTATCGCTCATGGGCCGGGCATGTGTTCGCACGGACGGGAAAACATACTGGCCTGCCCCGGTATATTCTTTCAATTCCTTCAAAATCTCAATTGCTTGACTACAGAGAGGCACAACATGGGCCTGTTTCATCTTCATTTTATGCGCGGGGATGTTCCATACGGCTTCATCAAAATCAATCTCCGCCCATTCTGCGTGCCTTAGCTCACCGGGGCGGACAAAAACCAGAGGGGCAAGGCGCAGGGCACACCGTACCACAAACCCACCTTGATAACTGTCTATAGCCCTTAGCAGGGGGGCAACCTCTTTGGGGTCGGTAATCGCGGCATAGTGTTTGACCTTTGGAGACGGGAGAGCGCCTCTCAGATCACCGGATGGATCACGCTCCGCTTTGCCTGTGGCGACGGCATACCGGAAAACCTGTCCCGCAATGGCCCTTAGCCGGTGCGCCAGTTCAAGCGCTCCTCTGCTCTCAGCCCGCCGTAGGACGGAAAGCAGTTCAGGTGCCTTGATTTCGTTAATGGGCCGTGATCCTATCCAGGGGATCAAATCATGATTCAAGCGGCTGAGAATGGTCGCACCATGTCTTGGTGCCCATGCCTGCTTAAAGGCGGCGTGCCATTCACGGGCAACGGCCCCAAAGGTCTCTTGTTCGGCTGACAAAGCCTGTTTCTTTGCCTTTTTGACAGCGCCGGGGTCAATGCCCTGTATAATCAGCTTTCGGGCTTCGTCACGGTGTTGTCGTGCATCGGCCAGACTAACTTCCGGGTATGGACCTATCGCCAGCTTTTTTTCTTTTTGGTTGTAGCGATATTTAAAATGCCATAACTTTCCACCTGAGGGCGTAACCATAAGAAAAAGCCCCCCTCCGTCAAACATCTTGTATTCATTATCACGGGGTTTAGCGGTACGGACTTTTATATCCGACAGAGGGATAATTCTTTTAGGCATTGGCTTACCTCCATTTTGGGGGCCGATTATTTCTTGGGGGCCGATTACCTACAAAATAAGCCCCCAAAACCCCCGGATTTTGATAAACCATATAGCACATCGTTGGACAAACAGGCAAGAAAAAACCCGCTATTTTTAGCGGGTTTTAGACTTCTCTGGACTATCTTGGACTATGAATTGGCGGAGGGAGCAGGATTCGAAATAATAACCTAACCATCAAATATCATTCTGCTTTATTTGGGGTAGCATTTCGCAATGCCCCCAAAAACACCCTTAAAACTTAGGTTACTGCCCCCTTGCACGTCGCGCACGTTATCATCAGCCCCTACAACATTCAAGTCATATTTACCTGTCAATGTACAATCGATTAACAATAAATATATCATGACATCTCCTGCTTCTTCAAGGCCGATTCGCCCGGATTACCTATCTCCACCAAACAGCGGATATCCGCCGCCTTCCAGCAGGTAACGCGCTGCGAGAGTTTTACCGGCTGCGGAAAACGTCCCTCCTTAACTCCCTTCCACCAGCTTGACCGCGATATCGGCACAAATTGAAGGACCTGCTTGATGCGTAAGAGCCCCGTTTGGGGAAGGTCTTGCATTTTTTCGTTGCTGTCGGTCTTTCCCTGGTTCATCGTCCGATGCCCTCGCGTGAAATCGGCGCTGGCATGATAGCCCCTCTGCCGCATCGATAATCACTATAATTATTTTGTAAATAAGGCTCTAAGGGTAGTGCAAAAGATAGTGCAATCATTGCACTACGTTTACACAATATTTCAGTCAATATATTCAATAAATTACATATCATTTTCACTGTCGAGCAACCCCCGACTTTATTACTATTCATCACCTTAATATCTCCACAATCTCCTCATCAACCACTCGGCCACCATCACCACCAGCTTCCTCCCTACCCCGACAACTCGTCTTAATCCGTTCCCGATGAACTTGGGTAAGAGACTCAGCGCAAACTGGAAGCCAATTGCAAACAGGCCGATAAGAATAACAAAAGGAAGGATACGGTAGGGCCTCTTCAGAAGATCAAGCAATCCAGCCAGTAATGAATAAATTGATAGGCCGATAAGAAGCCAAAGGCCAAGTTTAAGAAAGATTATGAACCGTGACCATGGTCCTACCGTCTCGGTCAGATCCGCCGAGCCGCAGGCGCCGCAGTATTGAGCGTTATAAGGGTTTTCATGGCCTCGCGGGCAAAGTCTTATGTGCCAGGTCCGACCACAGAAATGGCAGATCTGGGGTTTTCCTTCATTAAAACGCTGGCAATGTGGGCAGTAGCGCATTTCAGTTCTCCAACAAGGAAAAGAGACCCTGCCGGCCGGCGCGCTGCCAGATGCGATCCAAAACATATTCTTGGCAGACGTCGTCTCTGACGGCAAAATAGAAAATCCTGTCGCTCAGCTCTTCAATCGTTGCTTTGAGATTGGCAAGCCTTGCCTCAGTCCTGGTAATGATAAGTACCCGAAAATAATTAAAGCCAAAGTCCTGCCCCGAACGGTCCGCTCTGGCATAGTCAAGATAGGCTTGGGCCTTGGCCTTTAACCGGCTATTGGTCATGGTTGAGCAATCCACCTCTATAAAGAAGCTGTAGCGTCTGCCCCGACAGTTGAGACAGAGGCAGCCATCCGGCCTCATAGCCACCTGTCTCCCTCGACTATTCAAGAACTCGATGAGACAGTCCCTTTCCTTGATCCAGCGCTCCAAGGTCCGGTGCGGCTGCTTTTTAATGGCCAGAGTAAAAGCAATTCGCACTTCGTTCAGGAAAAGTTGGTGGTTTAGAAAAAGGTCTTTTCTCTCCTGCAAATGTTTTCGTTCCTTACCCAGCGGCAAAGGGTCAAGGCATAGACTTTCAGAGAGAGTTATGATTCCTTGGTGGCCGAGATAATATAACGCCTTGGGTCTCCCGATAATAGTTGGCAGAAGGAGTCTGGACAGGTACCTGTGTTCAAAGAGTTTTTTCAGGCGGATATTGATTCTGGTAACACAGGGGAAATCCAACAATAATTGCAGCTGCTCCCGGGAGAGAAAACGAAACTCGGCTACGAGCATCATAATAACCTCGTCTCGGGGCTGAAGGACTATGGGCTTCTTGGCCTTTGTCTCACCAATCATGCCAACCCTCCAACGATTCTCCGGGACGAGCGGTCCTTACCCTCTTTTTCCCCGGCGAGGACTTGCCTACTGGCCCGGCCAAAGAGGAAAACATTACCTGTCTCCCTTCGATCTCCGCCTCCACTGCCCTTTTAGGGCGGGCGAAGTTGGCAAAAGAGAGATCCTTAATCATCTGTATGACATGGTTACCTTGCCTGGCTTCCGGGACATGAATGGTGCGCAGGAGCCGGGATTTTTCTCCCCGCAGTTTGACGTAGGCCTGGCCGACCTTAAAGTCGATGAGGTGTTTTTCAATCAAGGGCCGGGCTTTCTGGTCCATTTCCTGAGCGACCTGCGCGGTGTCGCGATGGCTCAAGCGGAAAAAAATCTGCGTACCCACGTTTCCCAGGATGGATGCTTGGAGCTGGCGGTCTATCTGATCCAGGTTCTGGTGGGACAGCGCCAGGCCAAGCCCGTATTTCCGCGCCTCCGACAAAATCGTCTCAAAATCCTCGCTGGCGAAATTTTGAAATTCGTCAACGAATCCGTAAAAAGGCCGGCGTGCTCTTTCCGGCAGCTCTGCCCTGGTCATGGCGGCCAGCTTGAGCTTGGCAATCAGCAATGCGCCCAGGATGTGGCTATTCTCGCGCAACTGACCTTTGCTCAGGTTGATGATGAGCCATTGACCTGTGTCCATGATCCGGCGAAAATCGATGGTGCTCTTTGCCTGGCCTAACATGAGCCGAATGCCGGGATCGCCCGTAAAAACCGACATCCGGTTGAGCACCGGTTCTCGATAAACAGCTTGCATCTTGTCGGATAACGGATTGTACCGGTTGAGCCAGTAATCTTGGGTGGCGTCATGCTTCAACCCTGGAATCAGCTTTTCCCTGAAATAAGTGTCGGTTAGCAGACGGTCCGTTTCTAGGAGGGTCAAACCATTTTCGGATAAGGTAATGAGGGTGCTGCGGAGCAATTCTTCCATACGGGGCCCCCAGTAGGCGTCCTGCCAGATTTTTCTGAAGATCCCCATCATTTCGGAAACCTGGGCAAAGGAAGAGAAACGCTTGACTTCTAAGGGATTAAAACCAACCGCCCCCTGTTGATTAAAGGGTTCAATCAGGATCAATTTGTGGGCCAGTTCTTCCAGAAAGGCAAAGGAATCCTGGGTTGCAGCGAGGGAAGCCAGGTACTGCAAAATATTATTGCTAAGGTCGCCATGCGCGTCGATCAGGCAAAAACCTCGGCTTGCCAAGACGTCCTGGCGGATAAAATGTTCAATTAACTTGGTCTTGCCCGAACCCGTTGAGCCCAAGATATACAGGTGTTTGAGTCTCTCCTCTTCAGGCAGGAAAACCCTCTCCCATTTTCTTGCGTCATAGGGATGGCTGGCCATACCCAGCAAGAGTCCGGAAGGATAAGGCTGCTCCCTTTCTGACCTTCTTAGACCGCTCCCTGTTTCCAGCACCCTTATCAAGGCACGCTCAATTCCCGGCCAGATCATTCTTGCTTACCGCCCATGACAGCAGAATAAAGCCGACCGGCTTCTTTCTGGCTCATGCCTTCACCTAAGTAATGGTCATTAACCCGGATTTCAAAATGAAGGTGAGTCTGGTTTTTCGTTCCCGCTTGGCTAGTGCCCGAGTTCCCGGAGTAGCCGATGACTCTGCCCTGCTTAATGAATGTTCCGGGCTTCAGGTCTTGCTCCACCTCTGACAGATGCGAATAAATGGTAATGACCCAGCGGCCGTTGGTATAGCCATGGTCCATGATCACACGTCGGCCATGCAGAATATCCGTGACCTCGGCGGGCGTGGAGACCAGCTTGTGGGCAATGCCCAGCAGCCGGTCCCGGAAGGCCTTGGACAATTCATGATAATCCGCACTGACAGCCAGCACATACCCGTCTTTGGCCGCCCGGATCGGCGTGCCGTAGGCACAGTAGATATCGACGCCCTCGTGCCGGCCGTTCCGGTATCTCCGGGCCGCGCCCGGCAACTGGTCTTCATTATTTGGGACTTTTGCCCCGGCAACCGGCTGGCGAAACCCTCTGGCCCAAGCGGGCAGAGGCAGATCAAAGAAAACAAAGCCGGAAGCAACGGGATTTTCCGCTTCGAGCTGGCCTTCAGGAATGGCATCCAGCTGCCAGCTATCGGCATAGGAAGCACTTAAGGAGGGATTCTGATCACCGCTACTGTTGAAGCTGAAAAACAGGATGAAGACAGTCAAGAAATATATGGGCCGGCATAACCGGCGCGGCCTGCCAAGAACATTCTTCATATTATCTATATAGCGCCACGTCATTTCTTAGGATTCTCGTTGTTTGTCCGTCCGGCCAGATCACCTGAAAGTGAAAGGGGTGCCCTGCCTCCCTGATCAACAGCTTTGTCCGGTCATAATTGGTGACAGCCGCGTGATATGGAGAGACGTCAAAATTCAGGGGAATCAGGTAGGCCCCGAAGATGTAGCCGCTCTTTTGGTTGGCCAGCGCCACCTGATACCAGCCGTTGTGAAAAGAAAGAATGTTCAGGATTTGGTCTTGATTGACATCTTTAATTATCTCTCCCTGAAGGCTGGGTTGCGTTCTGATGCTGACACTATGGCCGAACACCCGTCCGGTTTTCCCGGCCCGCGCCGGCGAGAATGGGACAGCGGGACGGGAATCCTGTATTGGTACCGCAGGATTCATGGCGATGCGGTTCTCAGCCGGTTCCTTTTCTGCCGGTTGAACAGGCAACGGCAACGATGGCAATGGTGATTCCGGCAGGTTCCGAGGTTTGACGTCTGGACTGGACTGCAATGTCTTAACAGAATCAGGACGGCGAGGACTCAAATTGCCCAAGGCGCTGATAACCAGAAACACCAGCCCAATGATCAAGCCAAAGATGATCCAGGCCCTGCCTAAGGGCCAAGGATCATTCCTTAACTGACGGGCCGGCTGCATCCTGCCGGCATTGGGCTCCATTAACAGATCGGCTACCTCCGCCCGGATTTGGCCGGTATCGTCTGCCAAAATTTCCGCTAAAGTCGGTTGGCGTCTCATGTGTCCCCTCCTCCATCGCTGGCAGATCTTTGGCAAACCGGGCAGGTGTCGTCCCGTTTGATCCGAGCGAGTAAAAATTCAAAGGGCAGGTGGAAGATTTCACCATACCGGCCCTGCGGCGGACTGCCCGCATGGACTAATGCTAAGTTCCGCTCTAAGTCCAGCAGGCTGCTTCTCTGAGAATCCGGGAGCAGCAAGGCCAGGGCATATGCTGAAGCGATAGCCACTACATAGGCGATGTCGATGGCAAGGCCGGGCTCCCCTTTGAATTCTGATGGCTGCTCATCGCTGTAAGGAATGCACTGTTCTTTTTTCTTCAGTTCCGCTAGATAAGATTGCCGGAATTCCATGAAGCAATTGAAGCAGGCGGTCCGCCCCGGCATGACAAAAAGAACCTCGCCGGCACAGGCCCGTTCATAACAGCCCACATAGAGAGACGGGATTTGCAGACTGTGGCAAATCTCGTTGACGATAAACTGGGCGGCAGTGGAATCGGTGGTGGCGATGACCAAGTCGGAATCCCTCAATCGCTCCATCTGATCATGCCAGGCGAGATCAAGAAAGTTCTCCTCAAATGTCTGAACCACTGCCTGGGGATTGCGGCGCAGGATCATATCCTTAACGGCTTTAGTTTTATACCTTCCCAAGTCCCTCATGTCGCAGGCGTGCCGGGCTAGATTGGACGCGGAAAATCGGTCCGGATCAAGGAGGGTAAATCGACCCGCTGCCGATTGGGTTAAATGCAGGGCTATCTGTGATCCAACCGAGCCAAGCCCTACAAAGGCCACTTTCCTGCCGGCAATAATACCGGTGTCGATGACTCCCTGAGACCGAGAGGTAAAATCCTGGCTAACCGGGATTGTTTCCATCTCTGTAAAAGGTACGAAATACGGGAAGTCATCCAGTTCGATACCCTCGTGACATATTCGCGCCACCTTTCTTAAATCATCCTGCGGTTGGAGGCTTAAAATCTGCACCAGCCCCTCATCAAGCCGGGTCAGGCCGTAACAATATTCCAGGACGTCGCTGCCTGACCTAATTTTCAAGGTCAACTCTTGCGGTACAATGATTCTTGGTTTCATAACTTCCTCTTTTCAAAACATTTTTAATGAGTTTGTCTTTAGAAGACACCATCCGCCAGCCGATTAGCCGAAACTCTCTGAAACGTCGGGTAAAGTAATAGGGATGGAAGCTGATATTTTTGCCGGTAAGATTTATTATTGGGAAAATAGCTTCGGCAACATTCCATGCGGGATCGGTAACTATCTGGCAGGCGGCCTTAAAATCCTGTGTGCTGGGCGCGCAATGGGCGCCGGGGTGACGGTGATAAGAACCGACGTAATTGACGCCGTACCGAGAAAACAGCTTCTCCAGGTAAATCTGCTGCCAGTCAACGTCCGGCGAATACCGGCTGCGCGTTCTCAATGTCCTGACTCCAGAACCAAGGGAAAAAGGCGCAACGATGCACTGCTCGCTAATTTTCTTGCCGATGAGAATGCCGCCCGTTTCCACTTCGGGAAAGGACAGACATTCATCAAGGATTGAGCGGTAAACCTTATTGGTCAAAACAAGTTCCATGTATCTCACCACCTTTCTCCGGTTCGCAGGAATATTTCGTATAAGGCCAACCAACCGGCAATCAGCGGTACTGCCGCTGGCGCCGTTGCCTGTTTGTAGCTCCATTCATTGGGGTAAACGCAGAGAGAGTGGTTGACAAAGCGGTGCGGAGCATCCGCCCGGATTTCTGGCTGAACAATGAACAATTGCGGTTTCTGCCACGGGTAGGTTTGGGGATAATGGATATTCACTTGGTATAAGGTGCCAAAGTTCGTTTGCAGGATGCCGTCCCATAATAGCTGCCTTTTATTATCCAGTTTCAAGACAAACTGCGGGTAGTTTTCCTGCATGATGATTTTTTCCGCCGCTATCCTGAGCGGATATCTTTCGTACCAATTTGCGGACATAAACATTTACCTCAATAGAGGCTGGGGCCGGTGAACCCGGCCCCAGCCAGCCCTCCCGATTAACTGCTACAGTCCAAACGTATGGGGAGACATTTTAGAAACTTTAGACCCTGAAACTCCTTGGTCCGCATGGTTATCCAAATCCTGCTCCGTGCCGGAATTAAGGATCACCTGACCATCAGAAGTTACTTCCGCCTCCTTACCGCTTCTATTGCCCAACACCGCCTGCCGGAGTTCTTCCAATTTTGATCTGCCTGCCATGTTAATCACCTCCTTTTTTCTGCAAATTTAGAATTTGCTTAGATGGACAAAAACTTCCCATCCAAGCCGCTATCCCTTAAAACTTGAGCATTTAGCTCCCCGTAGGCTATCAGGCACGAAGGTGCGCCTGCCGAGTTTGTCGGCTTGGTCCCGTCCACGTGATAAAAAACAAGTCGCCCGTGTAAAAACATAATTCCGGAAGCACACGGCCAAATGTAGTGAAAGAAATTCCCTGTTTCTGTCCGTGCAAAGATCAAAGCAATGCCATTGCCGTGTTCGGACAGTTTTTTTAGCCATTTACCGGCTTCACTGCCGTATGGCGGGTTGCACCAGACACGGCCGTGCCATGGCTTGCTCAGGCCGTCGTCGCAGATTGTGTAGTGTGTTTTAGCCATGTCCCATGGCCTGATTACAGGGGCACAGGGGTCAAGATCAAAGTTGCCCAAAGCATTGATTATCTCCGGCGGAGTGAGCCACTCAGCCTTGCCGGTAACGACTCTTTCAAAAGAAGTGTTCAAGAATTAACCTGCCATAATTTCGTTGACTCTATTCTCTTACGACCCGGAAATTCTTTCCAGATCAGGACGGGCCAGGATGTCATGCCATGTCATATTGTTTTTTTGTCTCCTCATACGGCATCATCTTCAGGGGCACTTCTAAGTACCCGCTCAACCTCCTCATGAGGAATGAGCCAGCCATCCTTAACCTTCTTGCCCCGTAAAAAATCTTCATCCAGCCACCGGTAAATGGTCCGGGGATGACGTCTCAAGGTGTTTGCGACCTCTTTCACCGTAAAAAATCTTGCCATTGTAAACTGCACCTCAGAAAAATTTGACTTCTGTTCGGTAGGACAGTTGAGAAGAGATTTTTTCCGGGAAAAGGGGAGGGAAAATAAAAAAAGCTGACCTGGCAAGTCAGCCTTTATCTAAATATTCAGTCCAAAGAACTATCCGTCTTTCCCCAAAGGGCTTTTATTTTCTCACGCTCTTCGGGAGTAACCTCATACCAGGGTTGCCGATAATCATAATCTTCAGCCGTATCATCTTGTAAAAAGCGCTTTCTTACCTGCTCCTGCCTTTTCTGTCGCAGTATCGGGTCATCAATGAATACTCCGAGAATGATGCACATAGTTTCCAGGTGAATGCGCGCCTCATTGTCAAGTTTTTGCCTGCAAACAGGGCAGCGCAACAGATGAAGCACCAGCATGATGGTCTCTTCATAGGTCAATTTTTGCTGCTCTGATGGGGCGTGCACGTCCGCAATGTACTCTTCTATCCTGGCACCGATCTTGGGTTCGATACACTTGTCCTTACCCGGCATGCTAATCACCTCCTTTTTTTTATAATTATTGTTAAGCGGTTAAAGTTGTTGAGCTTTTAAAGACTAAATTGAATGGGCAATGATGATATCTACGAATTAATTATGGTGTGATTTTATGGGATAAGAAGAAGTTATGATTAACATTGACGCATGATAGCATATTGGGAAAGAATCTCATGCAGGCGGGATAATTGGTGGAGAAAGCCAAACTTCTTGCAGTCTGCCTCAGCTTCAGCCGAATATTTCAAGGCCTGATTGATTTCCTTTGATGCCAAGAAGAGTTCCACCTTGGCAATTTTTGCTTGCAGATGGTGCAGTGCCCGATATGGCGGGGATTCTTTGATACTATCCTCAATGGCGCTATACGCTCTATCGAAATGCTTGAGTTTGATTGCTATTTCGCCCTTTTTGCGCAAAGCTGCATAATATGACTCCCGATGATCTACGGTCTCCAGCAAAACCAGGCTTTTTTCAATTTGGCTCTGGGCCAGTTTAGTTTTACCCATGCTTAGGTAGATAGAAGCGGTATCCCTTTCCAGATCGCCGAGTAATTGTTTGGTATGGCCATCTTTTCCTCTATAACCTTCCTTCGCTTCATCCAAAATTTTCAACGCCTGCTCGTAATTTTCCGCAATATTATTGCCAAGGGCTATCATGTGGGTGGCATAGGCAGCCATCTTTTTGTCTCTCAAATTATCCCAGATTTGCTTGGCCCGCCGGAAAAAATCAATAGATTTATCCAATCCGTATATCTGACCCTGGACCTGATGAATATCACCCAGGCGGGATAGGGCCGAGGCCAGTAGAAAACGTTTATCTTTAGACTCGTCGCCTGGCGTGAATTGGAAAAGAATGTTTAGCAGCTTGCTCCTGGCCTCTTTATAGTCTGCTACATTCCAGTCCTGGTTGGCCTCTTCCAGAATCCAGCGCGCCCCTTCAATTTTTATTTTGTCACTTATGGCGCTCTTTTTTAGTGTACCCAGAGAAACGAGTTCTTCCAGCGTGAGGCCCTGGACATAAGCCCGGTCCAGTAACAGGAATGCCTCCATTCCAACAGCTTTCGCGGTCTTTTCAATCCGCTCTTTATGCTCCAGCGAAGCTTCATATTTTTCGAATTCTCCAAAGCTCGATGATTCAAGCCCCTCCGTTTCCAGGATGCTTGGTTGTCCGTCTTCCCCGCCATTTTCTTCCTGCCCCTCACTCAACAGGAGCGGTCTCTTTTTTTTGAGCAAATTGATGCAATGGTTATGCGCAAGGGCTTTCAACCAGCCCGGATATTTTCGCGGATCTTTGAGCCCTGGCAGATTTTCAATGATTTTGATTCGGATTTCCTGGAGCAGATCCTCAGATTCGGTGGCCAAGCGGAAAGCAGATATGGTTTTATATATGAGATTGTCGCTTCGGAGGATGATATCTCTGAGAGCGCGTTTATCCCCACTTTGAGCCTTTTGTACCAGTTCGGTGGAAATATATTTTTTCATACACGTATTTATCGGTGAGCAATCATCTCATATGTATTGACGGTTTGGCAATGAAGCAGATTTAAGAATTACTGTTACTTTTTCGACTCAGTAAACTGATTTACGCTTGACTATCCAATCTTGCTTCGTTTTGGTAGTTCACCTATCTTATTAACTAATTAGATCATATTGGGCAGTGTCTGTTATTGAAGTCGTCATCCTGAGAAGATATGTACGTGTTGCAGGTTTCATCTTGAAATGATCGAGCGACATCATTAGAGGTGGCTTCATATCAGCAAGGTAGCTGGTGGTTGCCTTCGTGCATATTCAGATATGCATGCTTGGCAGCAGAAGTATCGCTCAAATCGCCAAATTTCGCAGAAAGCTTGACCATCACGCCCACGTCGTGGTCCATACCGCGGCCGGTTTGCCATTGATCGGGGCTACCTCAGCAGTGATCACATCGCGGTAAGCGCAGTTGTGAGGTTCCCCCAGACAAAGAACGAACAAGACAAAGTGGATCGTCCTATCGAACGACGGTCAGCGTTTTGCCTTTCGCATGTCATTTAGTATGTGGTTCAATTGACTTTCATTATTGAAACCCATTGTTGGGAGTATCGCCTGCAATAGGTCAATTACCTTGTCTATCCATGAGTCTCCTTCTGTAATGTACACTTGAGTGATGAACTTTTCATGAAAGGCAGGACACTTGAGTAGAAAACGCTGGTGATCCAGAACAAAAGTCCACTTCGCATTTAGCCACTCGAAAGCAGGCTTAGCCATAACTTGGATATTATTTGTCTGATGTGCGATTTCAAGTGCATGAAATGCCAAATTGAAAACCTGCACCGGCGATAGTATTCCACTCTCATCAATGGCACGCCTATGGACAGCCAAAAGCTCAGCCACCGAGGTATTGTAATCCGCGCTACAACCACTCCCCCGCAGGGCGTTTAAAAACTCCTTACGAACCTTGAAGCCCTGGACGTCTTCGAGGGCCTTTACTAGCTGATTCAGCTCAGCAACACACCCCCCAAAAATGCAGTAGGAAGCAAAGTATAGTACAAACTGCTCCGCGAGTTCGGAAAGACTATCCTGTTGCTCCAACGTAGGAACGGGAAACAAGCCGTACGTTACATTTTTTATGTCGAAGCTTTTTTTGTAGTCGCCCCGCTCTTTAACATAAGCAAACTCCGCTACAGTTTCCATCAAGGCCGTAATAAAAAGCGCGGTGTCATAGAGCTGGTCTGGCAAAACTGGACAGGTGCATAAGTGGTAAAACTGCTCTATAATGAACTCATGGAGGATCAGTATATGAGCAAAAGACCGAGAAGGAATCATGCACCGGCATTTAAGGCAAAGGTGGCGTTGGAGTCTCTGAAAGGCGAACAGACGCTGGTTGAGCTTGCCGAGCGATATCAGGTTCATCCGAACCAGATCACAGAGTGGAAGAAGCAGCTACTTGAACATGCGCCGGATATTTTCAGCAAGGACAACAGGAAGCCTGAAGAAGGGCCGAATGTCAAAGACCTCCATGCCAAGATCGGACAGCTTTCGATGGAGAATGATTTTTTGGCCGGCGCGCTCGGTCGCATAGGCGATGCGAGCGCAAAGCGATGATCGATAAGGATGATAAACTTCCTGTGACACGGCAATGCGCTCTTCTTGATCTGAGCAGATCTGGCGTGTACTACACTCCGGCGCCTACGAGCGCGAAAGACATGGGGTTTATGCGCCAGATTGACGAAATCCATTTGGCCTATCCATTCTACGGGAGTAGAAAGATTCGCAATGAGCTGTGGTCTAGGGGTTATGAGATGGGCCGAGACAAGGTGCGCCGCCTGATGTGCCGGATGGGCGTCGAGGCGCTCTACGTTAAGCCGCGGCTTTCATTGGCACATCCTGCACATGTAAAGTACCCATATCTTCTCCGCGGCCTTGAGATCACCCGGGCCAATCATGTGTGGGCCGCCGATATAACCTACCTCCCCATGGCAAAGGGTTTCTGTTATCTTGTAGCGATCATGGATTGGGCGAGTCGGATGGTCCTCTCCTGGCGGCTGTCCAATACCCTGGATAGTTCATTTTGCGTTGATGCTCTGGAAGAGGCGATTGCCAAGTACGGTTGTCCCGAAATCTTCAATACGGACCAGGGCAGCCAGTTCACCGCCGAAGTGTTTACCGATACGCTCCGTGCAAGGAGTATCGCTATCAGCATGGACGGCAAGGGCCGTTGGATGGATAACGTTTTTATCGAGCGACTCTGGAAAAGCGTCAAGTACGAGGATATTTATCTAAAGGCATATGGCTCAATGGCGGAGGTGAAGAAAGGACTGGCCACCTACTTCATGTTCTACAACGAAAAGCGATGGCACCAAAACTTTGACAAGAAGACCCCGGCTATGGTTTACTGTAACACCCTACCGCAGAGACAGGTTGCGGCATGAACATGAACTCAGGGCAGTTTCCCACTTATAAATCCCTGTCTCCTGTCCTAAGAACCCCGACCACTTCTCATGCAATATGAAAGCCTTTCTCATTCTTGAAGGTATTAGCAAAAACTGGCCTTCGAGTACTGGTCCCTTTGGTAGAAATGTTGCCAAATTATTTGTTATTCCAACATCTAAGCAACTATAGTTCTCTATCTTAGCCAGCATATACCAAGCCATTTCGATAGGGGGCAAATATCGCTTTCCAATTTCCGGATGAGGCTCAGGATTGCTTACGACACCAGGGTATATCGTTGTTTCCTCGCCGTCGGCAAGGAGCCGTTTTTCACCAGTTGCAGCTTGATCAAGCCATAATAAAACATGGCGGCATAAGGCGTGGCAGTGAGCGGCACGCAGAGATGTTTTGGGATCGATATCTTTGAGTTCATGGAGAACTGCAACGAAATCGAACAGGCATGTTGTGCGGTCACCGGCGTGCCAACTTGCCAACGCTGCGTCTGCCATCAAACCAACCCGCATGGGTGCCATGCCGGGGCTGTTACAATTGCCCGCAGCATTACCGCCATAATGATAGTAGCGCCTCGCTGCTTCATAGTCGCCTTGCTTTTCCGCACTGATAGCAGCTTCTCGACCAAGGAAAGCCCTCTCGATTTCGTTAAGTGGAGCGTCCCCGTCAATCAAAATTTTCGACAACTGAAGACTGCTCTGATGATCTTCCGCCCGGTAGAGAACTTTGGCTTTTGCTCGTATGAGTTCCGAATTAGTCAAGCCGTAGAGTTCCAGCCCTTCATCAAGTACTGTAAGTGCCTGATCTTTGTCGCCACCGTATTCGTCGATTATGATCGCGCGGTACTTCCTGCAACATACAGCCAGATCTGTGTGACCCCACGATTTGGCGAATTCTTCCAGCCGAGCAAAAACGTCGGAATGACTCGGATGGTCGATTGTTTTTGCTTCGTGCTCTTTCAGCCAGGCACCCATCACCAGCATGTCGACTTCAAACTCAGGGTTACTATAAAGTTTCAATAACTTCTGACGAAGTTCCTGCCCGCAGGAATTGAGGAATTGGAAAGCGGGGAGCAGTTCATTAATCAGCTTGATTTGCCGCGCTTGGTTTAGAAACATGAAGCCAACGATTGGGACACCATCCATTTCCCGTAAGGCCACTCCCGATAGCTCTAGTGGGCGGTGTTTGTCCTTATTTTCGAGCAATACATCGAGTTTGCGAACCAAATCCCAAAAATTCGGAAGCGCGCCAAATTTTGGTGTTGTGAGCAACAATTTTGCGTAAACCAGAAGGGCCATTGAGGTTCTTATGGCTTCATGCTTGACGCGGTCGCTTTCTTCTTCGAAGCGATCGATGACTTCCTTAACTTTCTCTCTTCTCCCTTCTTCGTTGCAGATCAAAAGCAGCTGTGCACCACGAAACATTTGGCTGACAACTGGATCAGTTTCATAGGCAAAAGTATCAGTTCTCATGGCAGTAAATATCATGAGATGAGGAGCTAACATCTCAAGCTCATCCTGACTAGTCAGAAACACCGCATGGCATAACTTGACGATAACCTGAGCGTTTTTACCAAGCCAGGCAGCAAGCAGCGCGGAATTTGCTTCGATGGGATCTATTGATTGTCCCTTGATGAGAGAATTTGCTATTTCAAAGTATATCTTTCGTTTTTCTTCATCAGTTAGTGTATTAATCGCCAAGTTTGAAAGAAGTGGGGACAAAGCAAATCGATCTCGCTCCTGCTGGTCCACCCATGAGCCAATCAATCGGTCGAATACTATGCCCCCATCTGGCACTCCGGGCGCAATTTGTGCCATGTCCAGAACGAACCCCCGCTGGAAGCTACCAAGCTTGAGTGACAACCGTTCGAGTAGTCTCCGACCACCTTCAGGCAACTCATTTAAGAGTCTTTCTCTTGTTCGCGAACGAACCTCCTCAACTGCAGTATTACCGACGAGCAGGGCGTTCAGAGTTCTGAACTCGCTCGTATCCCAACCGTTGTTTTGCATGCTCTGGATTGCTGCGATAGCAAGTTGTGGGTGTCCACCTCCTGATACCAGATGAATGTATTTCGCCCAGTTTGCGTCATGTACGCCCAGACCAGCCAGTATCTCATGGATGTCATTTTCAGAGAATTCTTCGAGCTTTTGCTCGATTGTTGCTGGTAGGTTGGCAGAGAACAGGAAGTCGGGACTCGGTGGTCTCGGAGAGATAAAGAGAAGAAGGAAGTCGTTTCTGTCACATATCGCCTTCAAATACAGAAGTTTATCAACTATGTACGGTTCAAACGGGCATTCGAGGTCGTCTATAAGGAATCCATCGATATCTTGTTCTGCAAGCCTATCGATTGCGCCAGATAGCACCACATCCACTTGCTCTCCGCTGAGACTTCTTAAGTTGATGCTGACCCATCTACCTCCTAAGCGCTGTGCCGCAATTTTCGCGCCGGTGGTCTTGCCAACCCCAGCGGCCCCAAAAATCCAGCTTACTCCATATTGAGTAAGTGACGACACGATGTTGTCTATTTGAATAGTCCGATTAGCTATTGCTGATGGAAATGGCACCTCATCGATAGGTCTTGGGTCTGCTAGCCGGGTAGCAATCAGATTTGTGTCTTTCCGAACCGATGCTGCTAGCATTTTGTTGATAAGTTGGTTTTGCACTTCAAACTGAGCGCGGTTAACCGGGATTTGCGTAGCTCGCTCAAGTAACTCTTCCAGCGCATTTCTATCGACTAAACGGTCTTCTTTTTGTGAGGCCTTCTGTAACAAAGTTATGAGTATGCTGTTAAGGCAGCCGTCCACTTGAGAGTTGACCCCACCACGCTCCATCACTAGCTTTAGCAGCTTCGAACGCAACAGGCGAACCAGAAATCTAGAGTCAGGCGCACCGCAATCAAAGTGAATCCGCTTTAAAAATTCCTCTCTGAATTCTGTATCGTCTAGTCTACGGATATAGTTCTTAGTCTGTTCTGAAAGTTTTGAAGCTTCGAGAAGTCTTCTAAGGGGTCGGACGTCGCCAGCCTTTGCAAGCTGCCTCCACGTTTCCAAGGTCGGTGTATCACCAATACGATGCGCCGCCGACTTTTCTTTACCTATTATTGACGTAGTTATATGGCGTATTTCCACCTGGACTTCGGGGTTTCCTTGCCGCAGATTTACAAAACTATCAATTGAAGCGATTATATCGTCTGAATTAATTGTTATACTGTGACCTGTCTCTTTGACTTGAACCCCTTTCAATGCATCACGGGCGACGACTGCATAGTCTTCCGCCACTTCTAAGAAGAGGAACTCCTCGGGTCCAAGCTCTATCCATGCGAGAGCCGATTGGTATATTTGATAGGCGTACCCCTTCAAGGCATCGATTGCTTCTCTAGCCTTGTCGCCCTTTATGATCGGTGTTACAGCCATACACCCCACCAAAAAGAACTCTTGTTTTCAAGAAAACGATGGCACGTCAATCATCTCATATAGTCAGGGGAACCTCACTCATGTGACTTATATGATAGATAGATGACCAATCTTATTATCAAAATATTCATCTGAAATCTACTATGCTATGGAAATTTCTTAGCTTAACAGCTTCAGTAATATACAAATACCCAATCATCGGAAAAAGAAAGCTACGATGATGCCATATTCCATCCCGAATTCAATGAACTGGACCAATAAGCCAAACTGAATAGTAGTATTTGCAACAGAGTGAGAGCGGGTTATAAGGAGCGACATGTGGCGATTAGCCACTCAACGCCTGGCATACCGGCAGAGCCTCACGGTTACCCGACCATTTCTGATAATGATTTCGTACTTCTCACAATTGCGCGACCATCATCCCCAGCGCAATCGCGTCAAACCGGTTTCGGTGATAAGTTGCCTTCCACTTCCTGTCCTGGGTCAGGTACACCTTGAGTTCCGGATAACGGAGGGCGACGGCCCTTGCCACTTCTTCCTTACCTGCCCGGCCATTTCCGCAGACGAACTTCCGAACGGTATTCGGGGCGTATGTCACCACGCTCAGTCCTTTCCGTCTCCCCAGCGCCCCGATCTCGGTGGTAAAGGTGTTGAGGAGTTCACCATTTCGGTCATTGGCGAAGTACGTCTTTTCGACCGCCAATATCTGCGGCCGAAAATCTTTGATCAGTCTGGCGATGATCTTTTGCCCCTCCCGCAACGCTTCTTGGGGCGATTGTCGCTTCGGTATCATCTTCACGTCGTGGTAGATGATTTTGTCGCTCTCCAGTAGGGCGACCCCGATCACCCTGGTGCCGGGATCGATGGCTAAGATTTTTCTATGGTTGTTGGTCATGGTTTTGAGGCAAGATGAGAAGATTAATTTTCTTCGTCCGCCTGCCGTTGATTACTGATAAGGAAATTCTGGAAACATATGTGGCCCAGGGCAACCGCCTCAAAGAGTCTCAGGTGGTATGGATTCCGATTTCTTTTCTCCCGTTCCAATTCGCGGAAAAGAGCCGGATATTCAGACGCCAGAAGCTCAGACAGGTCTTTTTTGTTGATACGGTATCCCGGAGAGATAACGCTCTCCAGTTCTTTGACTGAGTAAGAACAGACCCTCATCCGATGCTTCCGACAAGCGGCCTCGATTCTTGACGCCATCATTCTGAGATTTGGCGAACTCCTGGAAGGGTGGAGTTCCTTGATCGCCAGCATAGTGGGAGCGTATCTTTCGATAAAGTGAGAGACAATCGAGCTCACCTTATCAAGCTTTGCTTTTTTGTCCTTCCCCGGCATGTTTTTCAATCGCCATTCTTTGAGACCCGCGCAATCAAAGATGGCGATTCCCAGGTATCTCCATCCGGGATTGATTGCTATAACTGTAAAGGATCTATTTTTGTGCATGGTGTTTGACCAGATAGTTGAATAAGGCTCCCCTGTTCTTCCTGACCTTGTCCGTCGGTAATTTCACGGCTTCATCGAAAGCTCTCTTGATGATTTCCAAGGGGTATTTACGGACATAGGAAAGATAAAGGGGCCGGTTTTCCCCGTCTTTGAATGCATCGCAAATCTCGTGGGCAAGAAAGTCTCGATCATTCTTAGGACCTATAGGAGTCTCCTGAGGGACAACGTTATTATCGTTATTTATATTTTTATTTATCGTTATATCGTTAGCATTTCGGTGCACGCCGGGATTGCTGCTTAGATGCTGGATTTCCCGCCCTTTTTGCCCCGCTTCCGAGTGACATTCTTTTGCCACTCTGCCTGCCATGAATCCGCCACCCTGTCTGTCGTAAGAATGACCATTTGGAAGAGTTTTCCACTTGTTAATCACAACTGTCAGGCATCTCCCGCTGCTCTCGGTCGTAATATATCCGCCCTTGCGCAAGCTATTGAGCCAGGTTCTGATGGTCCTGGTTTTGACGCCGGTCTCGCGGCTGATTGTCGAGAATTTCCTTTTCAGACTGCCTGTTTTGCGGTCCGCACACAGAAAGAAATACAGGAGGAGCCAGATAGCGCTTTTGATTCTTTTATAGTGCCTGCCGTCTCCGTCGAGAAAGAGACCTTTCCAGACAGGCGCCCACCAGTTGGGAACCGCATTGCCGGCCGGCTTTGATCCTTCTGCACCATCCATGCAAGGGGGCTTAATAGCCCTTGGTGCGCTCCATGTTGTCGATGAGACCTTCATTGACATTCAAGCATCCGTTTTAGCTTCACCTCCTTGGTCTCGATTTCTCGTTCCAGTTCCCGGTGAAGATCACGAAAGAGAAAGGCGGCGGGGGCGTGATAGATAATCTCCAGCTTGAGCGCGTTGGTCAGATTGGGACACTTCACTCCCCGCTCGTAATGGGAAAGCTGAGAGGTTGTTTTGTGACCCAGAAAATATGCCACCCTCTTTTGTGTGAGGCCGCCCTGTTTGCGAAAGGTCCAAAGATTGTTCTGGATAATGCTTTTTGACATATTCATCCGTTATGATGAACATGTTCAATGTAACAAGCCTGTCTGAGCGGAGAAGGAGGGATAATTTGCTTCAAGGGGCATATCCTGTGGACAAACACCTTGGCGGTAAGAGAGATCGCTGGCTGGACAATACTATCCGAATTTCAACGGCTGCGATGTGCCTCGCTAATCTACCCAGACCCTATGCGTAATAACAACCTGCTGTAGGAGAGATCAGTTGATTCCACCTGGTACGCACGGTTTCAAAAAATGCCGTAACGCCGTGATTACTCATGGCCGAAGTACTCCGATTTGACATATGGACGGCGCTTTTTTTCTCCAGAAGGACGTGCAAGCTATGCAACCGCAAAAACCACCGTCTTGCGGCGTTTGCGTTTACGACCGTTTGTCACTTTTTCCCGCACTGCTCTTTGACCTTATAATGCCCGTGGAAACCGCCACAACGGTTGACCACGGGTTGCCCAAAAAGTGACCAAAGGTGATTATACCTGACAATTTGTGAGTACGATTGAGAATTACGGTTTTTCTGATAATTCTTTTGATCTGCGCGATATTTCGCGTACTTGTTGATTAGATTTCCGACTCGCCACTTTTGCACTCTGAAGGTTCGAGTCCCACTCTCGGCACTTGAAGTGATTTTGTGGCCACAGATAATCCAGTTGCCGTCGCAACTGGATTTCCGCGACCCCGCCTCGCCGTGCTCGAAAGCTCGCACATGGCTCCGGCTCGCACCAGTAATCAAAAACAGCACGTACGTGCTGTTTTTGTTCTGGTGCGCCCACCAGGGCTCGAACCTGGGACCTTATCCTTAAGAGGGATCTGCTCTACCAACTGAGCTATGGGCGCAACTATAACCTATCTAGAATATACCAAATCATAGTATGATTTGAAAGTCAGGAAAAAACATCTGGGCGAGTAGCCGAATTGGTACAGGCGCATGGCTTAGGACCATGTCTCGCAAGAGGTGAGGGTTCGACTCCCTCCTCGCCCACAGCACTTGACTTTTTAACCGTTTTGTGTATTATAGACAGCAGAAACGAGCAGTTCTTTGACTCGTTCAAAAATCAAAAAACGAAGGGAAAGGAGAAGAGTGATGGCTAAGAGAAGAACAGGATATCGCATAGACTTGCGGCCCCCCTATGACAAGCAGGTAAAGACGAGGAACCGTTTTTCGCGATTCCTGAACTTTATCACTTCAACCGCATTCTTAATTGGTATACCTATGGCTTTCACGGGCTACTGGGGATCCATGTTCGGACATGCGCCTATCGGACTGTTAGTTGGGTTTGGTATCGGGGGTGCGTTTGTCGCACAGTTAGCACCGAGTCGAATGTTCGTCTACAACCCTGAATGGACTGGGTACGTCACTCAGGACATTTTTAGGGGGACGATGATTCCTTACGGTCCGGGATTCCACTTCTCGCATTGGTGGGAGGAACGGAACAAACAAGGCAATTATTCGCTCAAAGTCATCACACGTGATTTCAGAGCGGACGTGGCGACACAGACTGCAAAGGTGGAGATCAGCGGCAAGTACGAATATGCCATTGACCTCGCTCTCATCGTACGAGCAATTGGTGTTGACGAGACGACAATTGAAAGTGGCATCACCGCGTTTATCGAAAGTTTCCTCACTAGTCAGTGCGCAGGGGAAAACGCCGATGATGTACGCAAGTCGATTGATAAACTCAATGACAACCTCGCGGACGAGTTTATGTGCCTGCAAGAACAACACGAAAATTTCGAGTGCGAAGAAGAAAACAAAGAACTTGCGAGTTTCGGGAACAAATACGGATTTATAACCGTGAGTGTTGTCATTGATAACATCAAACTCCCTGAAGCGGCCCAGAAAACACGCGATGCTATAGACGAAGCGGTGGCCCTCCACTCGGTAGTAGCCGCTATGTATGGCATCTCGTCCGAAGAGCTGAAAAACATGCTCGCATCGAAAACGATCTCGGTTAAGGATTACAACACCATGTTGAACCGAGCTCTCGCCGCATCGGACAACGCCAAGATGAATCTCAACGTCATCGAGGCGGACATTCCTGCCTTAATAGGGAAACTCGCCGATCAATTCACGAAAGGAGGTAGATCATGAGATTCTCCGAAGCAAAAAGTAGTGCAGAGGCAGAAGGAACCGAAAAAGCAAAAAGGTTTCGTAAGACGGCGCGGCGCGCAATTGTCGCCATCACAGTTTTCGTCATATTAGTCCCCATAACGTATATGGTGGCCGACTGGAAAAAAACATCCGAGACGGAAACGGCGCGCCAAGAGGCACCGAGTTCGATCCCGCTCGCGAGCAAGCTCGCGGTGGCGGAACGACCGAAGTTGGTTATGCCGCCACGAGGGAGGTCTGAAGAGATCCCCCGCGCGCCCGGGATGCGCATCGTGATGGATGGAGACAATTTCCGTCTCCACAACGTGTATCAGGACGGGACGGAGTGCGCCTCCGAGGATGCCTGTCCTGACGGACCCCTGCGAGGAGTGTACGCCACGAACGAGTCCGACAAGGAAAATATTGTCGCATGGGCGTACGTTGAATGATTTTGATCTTTAAACCGCAAGGCCTGCACTCTGTGCAGGCCTTGTTTCTTTTTACCCGCGGAAGCAAGGCTCCCGCTATGGAGAAATCCTCTGTATCGGGTCGAGGCTGAAGGTGCCAAGCGCGATATTGATGATACCGTACGCGCCGAAGATGATCACCAGGCCGATGACGCCCCAAAAGATGGCGAGGCGGCCTTCTTCCCTCTTCTTTGGGTCTCCCGCGTGCCAGACGAACTCAAATGTGCCCCAGAGGAGCACAACAAATGCCGCCGCCGAGAGGAGCAGAATAATCGGGTTGATAATCTGCGCGACGACCTTGTCGAGAAATTGGTTGAGGACGGACATTTACCTAGCCGCCGATCTGGACGCCTGCCGAGGGAGTGCCGCCCGCAGGGCCGGCATTGTTGCCGAAGTTGATGGTGCCCGTGAGGATGTTCACCAAGCCCCAGACCGAGACCATCACGAAGAATCCAATAAGACCCCAGAGCATGAGATTCTTGCCCTTATCCTTTACTGCAGAGTCCTGCGCGCCCAAAATAAACGCCTGAAACGCGCCCCAAAGGAAGACGATGAAGGCGATAGCGAAGAGGACCGGAACAATGATGTTATTGATCGTGTCGATGATGAACGAGCCGACATCTGCGACGTCGTTGATCTGGGCGAACGCGACCAAGGGCAGGGCGAGCGCGGAGAGTGTTGCTGAAGTAAGGGAGAGGATTTTTTTCATAAAATAAGTAATGGTTAACAGGGTAATTGTAGCTTGTCTGCCCCGCCGGTCAATATGTTTCCGCGCAGTTTGTGGATAGCCTTAATTAATAGTTATCGTTGTAATAATCGTATTCTGGCGGGGTGTTGTAATTGTCATTGTAATAATCGTAACCGCTGTCGTTCATGGCGGCGGTGCAGGTGTAACTGACCGGATCGCAATCCAGATTAGTGAAGCAGTCTGTCTTGGTCTCACAAGCCGAGCCGACAGACCCCGGGAGAGGATCGTTGCTTGTGCTGAAGTCGAGATTGCCAAAATCGCTGTCCCACTGGCTCGCGCTCGTCCTATTGCCGCGACTGTCGATACACTGGCCAGCTAGAATATCGCACTCGCCACCACCCGTTGCCCTGTTCGCTTCAAGACAGGCTTCACACCAGGCAGGTGTGGCACCAGGATTGACGTTAGCGCCTCCCAAATTCTCATATCTGCTATGGGCCTGCTCGTATGCCTGGAGGGCCGTTTGGCATTGTGGGCTTGACCCGGCATAACGCGCCGCACAGTCTTCATACGCGCTCTGCGTCTGCTGAAGAACTGTGAACGCCTGATTCTGCGCCGGCGTGCCACCGCTCGAGCTGTAGTAGTACCCGCCAGTGCGGCTACCGCCGTAGGTGCCAGAACTCGGGAAATATGAGTTCCCCGCCGCGGGCTTACCTGTGCCGCCGCCGATGGTCGGGAAGAGCGGTACATTCGTGGCAGTGAGGTTCAACGTACCCATAAAGATCTGTACAATGCCCCAGACCGAGAAGAGAACGACGAAGCCGATAATGCCGTAGAGGGCGAACCAGCGCCCGGTCTCTTGCGCCTTCGGGTCATCAGCGCCTTTGATGAAATAGGTATAGACACCCCAGAGGAAGACGATAAAGGCAATCGAGATAAGTATCGGGACGAGAATATTATTGATCAGCCCGATGATGCTGTCAGAGTAACCTTGGATATAGGTGGTGTTGATACCGTTCATAGCTCAGGGATAGGGTTAAAACGATTTCGGGAGCGGAGGCGCCGAGAAGCCCGCGAGACCGAAGGTGTTTGCGACCACATTCACGAGCCCCCAGATGGAGATCATAACCACAAATGCGATGATGCCCCAGAGGATAAGCTTGTGACCTTTCGCGACTTCTCCCGGCTCGCCGCTAGAGAATATATATGACTTAGCGATGCCGTAGAGGAAGACGATAAAGGAGATAGCGAAGAGGACCGGCACCAAGACAAGGTTGATGATAGAGAGAACAAGGTTCCCGAGCCAGCAGATGTAGACGTCACAGCCAGCGATAGCTGGCCCACCGAGGAAGTCGTCTGCAAAAACGAGCGAAGGAGCGAGAAACGCGGCGGCGAATACCGCAGCTCGGGCGATTGGTTTAAGCTTCATATGAGTGCAGTATGACATGTTATGCGGCAGGCGCGATGCCGAGCGTGGATAACAAGAGATTTACCAGCCCCCAGACCGAGAAGAACACCGCCATCCCGAGAGCTCCCCAGAGGATGAAGTCACGGCCCTCTGCAATCTTCTTCGTATCGCCGTCGTTATTAAGGAAGAAGTACCGCACGACACCCCAAACAAACGCGGCGAAGATGAACGCGCCAATCGTCGGCACGACGATGGTGTTGATGACGCCGATTATGCCGGTCGAGCCGTCGCCAATGAATTGGGCGAAGGTCATGCTAGTTGCCGGTAGCGATCGCCTGCACGGTTGCCGAGATGCCGAGCGCTATTGCCTGTGCGCCGAGCAGTATCAAGGCGCCCACAACCGTCCACAGTAGCGCTCGGCGCGCTTCTTCTATCTTCCCCGGAACGCCTCTCGCGGCGACGAACAGGTAGCCGATATACACCAATATCAGGATGATCGCGATAGTGCCGATACGGACGACCAACTGCAGGATCTTGTCGAGCAGACCAAAGAGGCCGACTCCCTCACCGAGCGGGTTGACGAGAGTGACGACAGTACCGCGGGAACCGCTCGTATTTCGTACGCTTGTCTGGGTCTGTGATGATTGGTCCCGAACAGATGTTTGCGGCGCGGCGAGCACCACAGGAGCGAGCATGAAAAACATAAGGAGAACGGCGGTAGCAAAACGCATAGTCATTGTTGCAAAAGTGCGTTCAAAGAGCGCCCGGCAGAAGCGAGCGCCGCAGCGAGTGTCGAACGGCCGCTTATCACTCCTCCAATCATACTCGAGAAAACCACATCCGTGTCAGCAGGCAGTGGGGACAGCCATCCTTTTGCATAGAGGGCCTCGGCATAGGCAACCGCGGCCACTGGATCATCGGGCGCAACAGCGAGCCCATTTAACACGGTTGGCGCGAGCCCTGTCTCTGCGGCCGCAACAGCCTGCTCCTCTAGATTCGTGAGAAGCGCGGCGGCCTGATACGCTCCCGAAGCGTTTTTAGCGCCATTTGGGATCATGAACGCATACACCAAGCCATACACACTCTTCGTCTCGGCAGTCGCCGGCTGCGGCAGAGGCGCGACACCGAAGGTGAGGTTCGGATTCGCCGCCGCGAAGAAACGTGCCTCAGAAGCATACCCGATATAGAGCGCGAGATCGCCTGCAAGAAATGCCTGTTGGGAGTCCGGCAAGGAGGCATTCCAGGTGTACGAGACTTTCGACGGATCGGCAAACTGCGTATAGAAGCCGAGCACCGCCTGTCCAACCGGCGCGCCGGCGCCGCCCGAAAGCTTCTCGCCTAAATCAGCAACGAGATCACCGCTGAATGAATATGAGGAGATTGGCGCGCCCGTTTGGAGGAAGAGTGTGGAGAGTATACCCCGCGCGTTGTGCACATTATCATAGGTGCCCAGTGCGATGAGTCCGCGCGTGATCTGCCGCGCAGGAGTGAGAACCGCAGTGCCCGGCACCAGGCCGGTCAACGCCTCCCAGGTCGCAGGCGGCCTCGCGATGCCGTTTGAAGCGAGAAGGGAGCGATTTGAGAAGAGTACCAGCGGGTCGACAAGGAACGGTATGCCGTAGTAGCCGTCTGGAGCCGCGAAGAGCTCCCCCTCCCCAATGAAGGTGTTCGTAAAGGCGGCTGCGGAGAGGGTGCTGGACGGTATCGGCATAATGAACTTCGCGATTGCATGAAGCTCTTCCTGCGAAGCGAGCACGAGATCGGGTGCGGCTCCCGTCGCTATCGCCGCGGCGAGATCGTTCTGAAGCGTCGCAGAATCCTTTTGCACATACGATACGCTCTTAAGCGCCGTTGCGGACTTTGCGATTTCAACGAGAGCAGACTGCACACCCTCCTTCGGCAAGGTACCCCAGATAACGACCGCCCCGACCGCGTCTTCTTTGCTGCCATCACTTGTGTATGTTGCGAAGACGAAGAGACCGATGAGCGCGGCGAGGCCGAACACGCCGAGTAAAACACCTTGGAAGAGAGAGATTTTCATAGATTAAGGGGCAGTAAATAATATTCCATAATGATGCGGCCCCGCGCGGAATGATTTCACCTTATGGAAACCATTATTGATAAAAAGTTCCTCAGCCTCGTGCTCGGTCACGATGTGCTCGGGTGAGGGGCCCATGCCGCCATAGCTGCCAGCCCAATCGATAAGCATGAGTTTGCCGCCCGGCTTCAGCACGCGCCGCACTTCCTCGAGGAGCCCGGGGCGATGCTCGATCTGGAAGAGCGTGTTCGCGAGTATGACGGCGTCGAGCGTCGCGTCACGCAGGTGCGTACCGCCTGACTTCTCGATATTGCCCCACACCGCGTCGATGACGCCGTGGTGCGCCGCGTGCATAGTGAGCTTCAAGTGCTTCAGCACATCCTCCTGCACATCAATCGCATACACCTTCCCACCGTTGCCTTCGACAATCGCGGCGGCCGCACGCGCATAGTGGCCGCTCCCGGTGCCGAAATCAGCAACCCTCATTCCCTCGCGGAGTCCGAGCTGAAGGACAGCATCTCTGGGAGAACTAAACTGCGCATTCATGCATATAAAATACCACGTACGGCCCGCCGCGGACCGCACAATCAACATTCTCTTAAAGCAAACCTGTGGACACCGGGTGTCTACAAAAGATTTGCGAGTTAGTATGAGGAAATGGGGTACCGAGAAAACATGACGAACTCTTGTGTGCATGCATACAACCGTGGAGTAAAGAAAATGCCTATCTTCCGAGAAAAGAACGACCTGTTGCGCCTTTTTAATAGCCTGTACTACTTCAATACCACACAAACGATGCCAGAGAACTGGATCCGCGATGTTATTAGAGAAGGTGGAATGCAAAAATTAGTGTGGCCATCTATATGGGAACCACGCGAACCGCTAGTTTCAATTCTAGCATGCACTATAATGCCAAACCATTTCCATTTACTACTTAAAGAGAAAATCGCGGGCGGTATAAGTAAATTTATGCACCGCGTCAGTATGGGATATTCAAAATTCATCAACGAGAAATATACCGAGAGTGGTAGTCTCTTCCAAGGCGCTTACAAGGCAAGGTGTATCGATGACGATGCAGATTTAAAAAATCTTGTTGCATATATCATGATAAAGAATTCCTTCGAAACATACCCGGGAGGATTGGAGAAAGCGTACAAAGAATTTGACCAGGCTTACGACTACGCGCTTGACTACCCGTTAACCAGTCTTGCCGAATACACAGGGAAAAGAAAGCCGGCACTATTAGATCACAATCTCCTACGAGAGTTATTTGAAGAACCAAAATCATTCAAGGAATTCGCTCGCGATTGTATGCAAAATCGCTTCGAGCAAATGAATGATTATAGTTTCGAGAAAGTGTAGACACCGGGTGTCTACACCTCACAAATATCCTTATCTTATACCGACCGGATGTGGATAAGAATATTGAGGGAAATAAAAAAGCCGCGAGAGACGGGAGTAATTGCCTTATCGCTTTCCTCCACTAACAACGTCCTCGCGGCTACTTCAGTGTCCACCAGGAGACTTACTCCCGGCAAAGAGCCGGGTCCGGCCGAACCCGAACTCTATTTACAAAATATCACAGCGCGACCATCGAGGCGATAGAGTCGCCCTCGCGCATTTTCATGATACGGACACCCTGGGTCGCACGCGAGAGGAGCGAGATCTCGGCAACGGAAGTGCGGATCACCTGCCCTTTCTTAGAGACAACGACGAGCTCTTCTTCAGCAAGATCGCCGACGCAGACACGCGCGCCGATGATCTCGCCTGTCTTCGGCGTCACCTCGGCCGTCTTGATGCCCGAGCCGCCGCGACCCTGAACCTTGTATTCAGAAATCTTGGTGCGCTTGCCGTATCCCTTGCTCATAATGACCAAGAGAGAAGCGTCACGGGCCGCTGCAGAAACAACCTCCGCCGAGACCACCCGATCGCCCTTCCGGACAGCCATGCCGCGCACACCGCCAGCCGTACGGCCCATCTCGCGAACGTCTTCTGTATCAAATCGAATCGACTGCCCCTTTGCGGTAACGATAGAGACCGTGTCGCCCTCGGCCGCATGATGCGCTGAGACAAGCTTGTCGCCCTTTTTCAAATTAATCGCGATAATGCCCGAGCGGCGCACGTCGGAGAACGACTTCGCTGCGACCCGCTTCACCACCCCCTGCTCGGTCACAAAGACGACCGACGACGCATCGAGCGCCGCACCCTTGGGCACCGGCAGTATCGAGGTAACCTTTTCATCGCCCGCGAGCGCGAGGAAGTTCATAATGCTCTTGCCCTTGGTTGCGCGCTTGCCCTCCGGGATCTCGTACATTTTGAGCTGGTACGCCTTGCCGAAGTCGGTGAAGAAGAGTAGGTCGCTGTGCGCATTCGTCACCAAGAAGTGCGTTACGATGTCTTCTTCTTTGGTCGCGATGTCCACCACGCCGACGCCGCCGCGCTTCTGCCGTCTGTATTCGTTCGGATTCGTTCGCTTCACATAGCCGCCCTGGGTGAGGAGCAGCATCGACTCTTCGTCTGGTACGAGATCCTCCGCAGAGATGTTCTGCACGCCGCCCTTCACGATTCTCGTGCGACGATCATCGCCATATTTCTCCGCGAGCCCTTCAAGCTCACTCTTCACCACGGCGAGGATCTTTTTGGGCGATGAGAGAATCTCCTTCAGCTTCTTGATCAGCGCTTGCACTTCGGTGAGCTCGTCTTCGAGCTTCTTGCGTTCCAGCCCGGCGAGCTTGGAGAGGCGCATTTCGAGAATCGCTGCCGCTTGCAGCACCGAAAAGCCAAATTTCTTCTGGAGCGCGAGACTCGCCGAAGGCACATCGGCCGCTTTCTTAATTATCGCGATAACCTCGTCGATATGATCGAGCGCTTTACAGAGACCGAGGAGTATATGTTCGCGCGCTTCAGCCTGCCGCAAATCAAATTCGGTGCGACGCTTCACCACTTCTTGGCGATGGTGTACGAAATGCTCCAGCATTCCCGAGAGCGAGAGCATTTCTGGTACGCCATCAACCAACGCGAGCATGTTGTAGTGGAACGTGCTCTCGAGCTCGGTGTGCTTGTATAAAGCGTTCAAAACCGCCTGCGGATGCGCGGTGCCCTTAAGCTCAACCACGACGCGGATATCGGTCGTAGATTCATCACGCAAGTCGCGGATACCCTCAAGCTTTTTCTCCTGCACCAGCTCGGCGATGCGTGCGATGAGCTCGCTCTTGTTTACGCGGTATGGGATGGAGGTGATGATGATGTGCGTATCCTTCTTCCCGTCATCCACAATCTCTGCCTCGCCGCGCACCACCACTGGTCCCTTGCCGCTGCCATAGACATGCTTGATATCTGTTTGATTAAACGCGACACCGCCCAAGGGGAAATCGGGACCCTTCACAAACTGGAGGAGGTCATCGGTCGTTGCGCCCGGATTGTCTATAGAATGGATAGCAGCAGCGACGACTTCACGAAGGTTGTGCGGCGGAATGTTGGTCGCCATCCCCACCGCGATGCCGAGCGTGCCGTTCAAGAGCAAATTCGGCAGTGCAGAAGGGAGCACACTCGGCTCGTCTCGCGTCGCGTCATAATTCGGGTTCCACGCGACGGTCTCCTTCTCGAGATCGGTAAGGAGCGCCTCGCCGATGCGCGACATCTTTGCTTCGGTATAACGCATCGCCGCTGGCGAGTCGCCGTCGATAGAGCCGAAGTTGCCCTGCCCTAACACAAGCGGGTAGCGATAGGAGAATTCCTGCGCCATCTTCGCCATAGAGTCATACACCGCAACATCACCGTGCGGATGATATTTGCCGAGCACATCGCCGACCACGAGCGCCGATTTGCGGAACTTCGAGCTAGGACCGAGACCGAGGCCCTGCATCGCGTAGAGGATGCGGCGGTGTACCGGCTTCAACCCGTCGCGCACGTCTGGCAAAGCGCGGCTCGTGATGACCGACATCGCGTAGTCGAGATACGAGGTGCGCATCTCGGCCACGATCGGCTGATCAATGACATTCGCGGCGACTGATTGCCCCAAAGGGGCAACCGCGTTTCTATCCTTGTCATCTTTACTGCGCGCCATACAAGATATTTAAAAATTTAAGTATTCAAACATTTAAAAAGGTATCGTTGTCTGCTCGGATTGCCTCCCTGAAGAGGTCGCGGGCGAGGTATCGACGATCTCGATGTGTGCGGGAGAATCAATATCAGAAAGGGCAGATGCGGCGCCGGCAAGCCCGGCAACATCGGCACTGGGACGGTCAACGTCGGCAGCGGGACGACCAGTACTGTCAGCAAAATTACTCCCCTGAATCGCGAATGCATCCGTAGAGAGCGAACCCGCGAGCCAGACGAATGCGACGAGCGCCGTGCCAAGTCCGGCAGTGGCAAACACGATCTGTTTGCGGACATGGTGCGGCTTCCCTTTTGCATATTCAATATGTTCAAAAATGGTTTTCATGAGAACTAGGGCGTTATCACCAGTATACTCCCGTCGCGACCGATGAGGTCTTTCTTCTTCAATGTGAGCTTATCAACGGTGTCGCTCCCGTTCCCCGCCTCCTTAAGGAAGGTCTCGAGCGCTTTCGCCTGCCCGATCCCGTCCCAATGCATCGGGATGATGATCTTCGGCTCGAGTGAGACGGCGAGCTCGTGCGCGGCGGCGGGCGAGAGCACACCCTCGCCTCCGATCGGAGCGAAGAGCACATCTATCTCGCCGATATTTTCGCGCGCTTCCTTTGAGAGCTCAGTGTCGGCGAGCGCGCCCAAGTGTACGAGCGTCATGTCTTCAAGTTCGACGCTGTAAATAGTGTTCACCGCCTCGTCTTGACCCTTCGCGAGACCAAACTTGCTCTTGGAGAGGAATCCCTGGATAGTGACCCCCTGCCGCTCATATTCGCCGGGGCCGGTAATTGCAAAGGGCTTTTTGTCGCCATAGGTCACTTCTTCAATGCCATTCATGTCTGGGTGGTCGCGCGAGACGAGCGCAATGTCGGCGCCGAAGCGCACCGGCGACAATGACGCGCCCTTGGCTATCGGATCAAAGACAAGAGTCAAGTCACCGAAGGTGACTTTGAAGCACTGCCCGCCGTGATGGGTTATGACCATATAGTGCCTCTATTTTAGCATAAATCACCCTTATCCACAACGGGTTTTTAGGAGCCGTTGCGAAGAAAAGTGACTCTTGGTATATTTTAAGTGAACCACTGATCTTTCTATCGGCCAAGTGTTTGTTCCCTACCAATCCTTTAACCAGCACCCGCTTCTCTCCGGAGAGCGGGTGGCTTTTTATTTAATAAACCCCGTGCTATAGTCCACTCGTTGCGTGCAGAGAACTAGATTCTGGCTAACCCTTAGCGCCTCACGGCGCGAGCACCAGTTTCGAAAATCCGCACTGCTTTATATATATGTCTGAAGAGAAGTCTGGAGTGAAGGTCGCTCCGTTGCCGACCATACATCTTGAGAAGGGCCATCCGATGGAGGCTCTGATTGACGCTATCCCCACACCGCCATCAGCGAGCGATCTCGTCGAGGGCACTATCATCGCCATCAGCCGCGGACGCGTCTATGTCGACCTGCCGCCCTTTGGTACCGGCATCATCTATGGCCGCGAATATTTGAACGCCGCCGACGTGTTGCGCAAGGCGAACCCAGGCGACACTATCAGCGCGAAGGTCATCGACCCGGCCGGCCGCGATGGCTATATCGAGCTCTCGCTCAAGGAGGCGCGTCAGGCAGCTATCTGGGGCGAAGCCGAGACCGCAATCCTCTCGCAGACGCCGTACTCGCTCGTGGTTGAAGAAGCGAACAAGGGCGGTCTCATTCTCTCTTGGCAGGGCATCCAAGGGTTCCTCCCCGCTTCGCAACTCTCCAAAGATCATTATCCGCGCGTGCCGGAAGGCGATAAGGAAAAGATCCTCGGCGAACTCATGAATCTCGTCGGGCATCCGCTCTCGGTACGAATCATCACCGCCGACGCGAAGGAGGGCAAGCTGATCTTCTCCGAGCGCACCGGGAACGAGGCAGAAGAGAAGGCGTCACTCATCGACAAATACCAAGTCGGCGACACAGCAACAGGAGAAGTGACGGGAGTCGTCGACTTCGGCGTCTTTGTGAAGCTCGAGCAAGGATTGGAGGGTCTCGCACACATCAGCGAGCTCGATTGGGGCCTCGTCGAAGATCCGCATGCGCTCTTTAATGTCGGTGATGCGGTGAAGGTCAAGATTATCGAGATTAAAGAGGGCAAGATCTCCCTCTCGATCAAGGCCTTGAAGGAGAATCCGTGGCACACCGCCGCCGATCGCTACAAGAAGGGCATGGAGGTGCCGGGCGTCATCATCAAGTACAACAAGCATGGCGCGCTCGCCTCGATCGAGGAGGGCGTGGCGGGCCTCGTGCATGTGAGCGAATTCGAATCGCCCGCGGCGCTCCGCGAGACCTTGGAACTCGGCAAGACATACCCCTTCACCATCGCCCTCTTTGAACCAAAGGAGCAGCGCATGACGTTGACGTATACCGGTAAGAAGAAGTAAAAAGACATTAAAAAAAACGCCCCCGTGAAAACGGGGGCGTTTTTTTGTTATCGCGTGTTAGTGAACTGGGTCGCGGATTCAATACCTTCAGTCGCGAAGAGGCGCGCGGACTCGGCGACTTTTTTGAGGACTTTTTTGAGAGCTGCTTCTTCGCTCGGCTTCCACTTCCCGATTACATGCTTGATGACTTTTTCTTCCTTGTCCGCCGTAGCCTTGGCGAAGGCGGGACCGCTCTTTTTGGGAGAAATCCCGATTCTGATGCGTGCAAATTCTTTTGTCTTTATCGCACGCATAATGCTCTCGACGCCCTTGTGCCCGCCGCTCCCGCGGCCGAACACCATTTTTATCGTACCGAGCGGCAGATCGAGATCGTCGTGAACGACGAGTAGGCTCTTCGCCGCTTTGGGCGACTTTATGAACGCACTCACAGCCTTCCCCGAGAGATTCATCATCGTCTCGGGCAACACAAGGACCGCGCTCTCAGTGCCGATGGCGCCTTTCGTCACGAGCGCATTACTCGTTTTGTTAAAAACAAAGTCATCAAAGCCCTCCTGCTTTGCAAGAAGCTCCACCACGCTTCGCCCGGCGTTGTGCCGCGTCTTTTCATACTCCTTACCCGGGTTCCCGAGCCCTGCGATGACGAGTGTCATGCACGTATGGTAGCAGAAAATTTACCCAACACTACATTTTTAGTGCTTGGGGTTGCACTCCACGAACACACGAGTACAATGCGTGTATGCAAGATTCTTGGAAAGGTCTTCTGAAGGATCTTTTCACGCTCGCACTCCTTATCGTGGTCGTGGTGATCCCGATCCGCGTTTTTGTTATTTCCCCCTTTGTCGTTGACGGCGAATCGATGCATCCCACCTTCAAGAATCTTGATTACCTGATCATCGACGAATTTCTCTACAACTTCAAAGCGCCCGAACGCGGCGACGTGATCGTCTTCCGCTACCCCAGCGATCCTTCCCTCTTCTATATCAAGCGCATTATCGGCCTTCCTGGCGAGACGGTCTCGATCAACCGCGGCGTTGTCACTATCATCAAAAGCGACGGGAGCGAGCTCGCGCTTACCGAGCCATATATCGTAAACGAGGATGCGACCTATACCAAAAATGTCTCGCTTGATTCTGAAGAATATTTTGTCATGGGCGATAATCGTCCCAACAGCTCCGACTCGCGCGTCTGGGGCTCCTTACCCAAGGACAACATCATCGGCCGCGTCGACCTCCGACTCCTCCCGATTTCAAAAAGCGGCTTCTTCCCCGGCGCAGTGACATACGCACCTCTCACGCCAAGTTCAACCCTACCCGTGTCACCATGACCCATTCAATTACATGCAGGGTCATAGCGAGCCTTATCGAACTATGATGCGCGAGGTCATTCCCGGAGAAGAACTCTTGAACAAATCGCACGCCATCGGCCAGTACTATGGTTTTGTCCCGCTCGCAACGCTCACCGGGCGAACACGCAGCATTGCGCGAGTGAAAACAAGCAACCCCAGTGCCCCCGTCGACCTCGGAGAGGATCCTATCGCCAACACGGTAGCGAGCTTTTTAAAACAATGTCAGAACATAAACTGTGTACCTTCTCCGCGACAACCGACCTTCATCTGGCACACGAACATCGCTCCAGGCCGCCCTGTGCATAAGAAAATGACGGTGCAGTTCCATGCGCTCGGCACAGATCGTGCAATCGCCGATGCGGTCGTTATCCGTGCACTCCTCGCACTCTCGCGCGACCTCTTCCGTACCGAGACTACCGTCCGTATTAATTCGATGGGCGACAAAGAGACCCGGGCGCGCTACGCGCGTGAACTTGGCGTCTTCTTTAAAAAACGTGCAAACACGCTCCCTGAAGAATGCCTCGAATGCGCCCGGCGCGATGTGCTTGAAGCAGCCGAGCTTGCGCTCGCGCGCGGCTGGGTGGATGACGTCCCTTCTCCGACCGACCATCTCTCGGACGCGAGCCGTAAGCGCTTCGAGGATTTGCTTGAATATCTCGAGATGACCGAGACGCCCTATGAGCTCGCACGCACCCTGATCAGCCGCGGCAGCGCTTGGAGCGACATATGCTTCGAGATTATGGCGGGTGATCGGCGCGTCGCGTGGGGTTCGCGCTACACCGACCTCACGCGCCACTTCTTCCCCACTGCGCCCTTTAGCGCGACTGGTGCCGTACTCCAAGTAGCTGGCGAGGGCGCGATCGTCGAAAAAATACCATCGGTACGAGTGCGGTTCTCGTTCGTCCATATTGGTGATGAGGCGAAGAGGATATCTATTCGCCTGGCCGAGGACTTCAAGAAAGCGCGCATCCCCCTTACCCAAGACATCGGCGTCGAATCGTTGGCCGAGCAACTCCATCTCGCCGAACGGCGCGAGAGCCCCTACCTCCTCATCATGGGCCGCAAAGAGGCACTCGAGGGCTCGGCGATCCTCCGCAACCGCCAAACGCAAGAAGAGACTATCCTCCCCCTCGCCGGCCTCATCGACCGCCTGAAGGCGTTTGCTTAACAGAACTGCGAGTCTGACTCGCAGTTCTCGTGACTTGGACATCCGATGTCCAATTTGGTACCCTACTCTCCGGACGCTATTTGCTACAGAACTGCAGTTAAACCTAAAAGAAAGAGGAGGTGCATCATGGCACGGAAGCTAGTCACGCAGTACGAGTTTGACATGTTGGGGGCGGCACTTAAACAGGAGGGGTGGCAAGTTGAATCCCAATATTCGGGAGACGATCCTGAGCCGATAATGCTCAACATTGTCGACTTTCGGCTCGTCCCCTTCGACACAGGGAGAGTGACCCTCTCTTTGACTCTCCAAGAGGAAGGAGACGGTTTTAAGGAGAAAATCGAAATGGAAGTCAAGAGGGTCTTTGCCGAGGGGAAACTCGGCATCATCACTTGTGAAATGCGTCGATTCAGTATCGCGGTTCGAAATCTGCCAAAGCAGTATCGTCCGAACGCGCGTGCAGGATTCGGATATTGGCGCGTACTTGAATCGAGAGACTTCGGCATTCGTTTCACACGGAGCAAGGCCGCTGCGCCGGGGTGGCCCCTATACAAGCACCTCCAGCACCACCAACATCCGACGTACGGATTTGAGGAACATCAACGCCAGTATGGAAACGGTGAGAACCTGCTTCGAACCCCAGATCTAGCACAACCACGAGCACTGCAGGTCGGCGACAGGCTCGCGACGGGAGAACAAGTACTTTCTCCTCCGAGGAGGGGGTACAACAGCTCCGTCCTGATTCATATCGGAGACAAAGAACATAGCTGTTGGATCAGCGTTGCACCTCGGCTTCCGATTGCCCTGACTCCCCGATTATAATCAAGCCCACGAAAAGCCCATATGCTTTTCGTGGGCTTTTCGTTTTTAACATGGTGTGATAGAGTCTGATAATCATGGCTGTAGCAGGAACACGAGTCGCCGTAGAGCGCGGGAAGAACGAGAGTTCAACCGCGCTTATTCGCCGCTTCACCCGCCGCGCGCAGGGCTTGGGTCTTGTGCGCGAGATGCGTGACCGCCGTTATTTCAAGCGAACAAAGTCGAAGAACGTCGGCTTGAAGCGTGCACTCATCAACAAGACCCGCCGCGAGAACTACAACGAGCTGGTGAAGCTCGGCAAAATAGACCCTGCGGCCAAGAAGGTGCGCGGCAAGCGCTAAACAAACAATGGGCGTAAACATTAGAGACCTCACCCGCCAACATCTGAAAGTTTGGGCGGGTTTGCCATTTACAGAAGTGGCTGAAGAGGTATTGCCTGATTGGGACGTCTCGCTTGTCTTTGTAGGAGCCAAGCGGGCACAAGAATTAAATGAGAGGTTGCGCGGCAAAGACTACATTCCAAACGTCCTTTCTTACGCCCTTGGCGAGAAGTCGGGTGAGATTTTTATTTGCCCGAGCGAAGCCGCTAAACAAGCCCCCGAATTCCACCTAGCGCCTAGCGCTTATTGCCTGCTTTTGTTTATCCACGGATTGCTGCATATAAAAGGATGGGCGCATAGTGCTACGATGGAGGCATGCGAACAAAAGCTCTTGGCACAATTTGCCAAGAGTGGCGCGCACACTTATCCTCATGCCACGACGCATAGCAACCGGAATCGACATCGGCACGTACCAGATCAAGATGGTCGTCGTCGAGGAGCTCATTGATAAACGCACCGGTGCGCGGCAATTGCGTATTCTCGGTACAGGACTCGCCGAGTCAAAAGGTCTCCGACACGGCTATATCGTCGATAAAGAAGAGGTCTCCACGTGTATCCTCAAGGCGAAGCAGCAGGCCGAAGCGTCGGCGAAGGTGCCAATACGCGCTGGATTTCTCGCCATTGGCGGTATCTCGCTCGACGAAGCGCGCGCGACCGGTTCTGCGATCATTTCGCGCGCCGATCAGGAGATAACCCTTCTCGACATCGAGAAGGCCGGGAAGGTGGCACGCGAGGCTGCGGCGCCCGGCTTCCTCAACCGACACGTCCTGCACAGTATCCCGCTCGAATACCGCGTCGACGGCGCGAAGGTGCTTGGCGATCCGCTCGGTATGAAGGGTATCCGGCTCGAGGCCGATTATCTATTCGTCACATGCCTCGCCCAGCATGAGGAAGCGCTCTCAAAAGCGGTCGAGGATGCGGATATCGAGATCATCGACCAGATGGCCTCCCCGCTCGCGGGCTCGTATGTGCTTCTCGAGGGCGACCAGAAGATGAAGGGATGCATCCTCGCGAATATCGGCGCGGAGACAGTCTCCATCGTCGTGTACGACGAGGGCATCCCGGTGTCGGTCAAAGTGTTCCCCATGGGCTCGGGCCACATCACCGACGACATCGCACTCGGATTCCGCATCTCGCTCGAAGAGGCCGAGCGCGTGAAGCTCGGAAGGCTCTCGGGGCAGATGTACCCAAGAAAAAAAGTCGATGATCTTATCGGCAACCGGCTCACCGCCCTGTTCTCGCTCGTCGACAAGCATTTGAAGTCGCTCGGCCGCCGCGGCCCCTTGCCCGCCGGTATCATCATCTCGGGCGGCGGCGCCGGTATCAGCTCGGTGAGCGAAGCTGCAAAGGGATCGCTCAAGCTCCCTGCGCGCCTCGCGGAGCTTCGCCTCTCCGCCGATACAAAAATCCGCGACGCAACCTGGTCAGTCGCCTACGGTCTCGCGCTCTGGGGCCTCACCGGCGACACGAATGCGCCGAAAAAAAGCCTCAAGGCGTCAATAGGAAAGTTTTTCCGCCAGTTCCTTCCCTGAACGACAAAACAACGAGTCGCATCTTACTATTGTCAATATTTGCATACCGCGCGCTTCTGCTATGATGGCCAGAAGCATTATTTTTATATCTATGTCAAAACGCATTGAACCGGAGATTGAGACATTCGCGAGGATTCGCGTGGTCGGGGTGGGCGGTTCGGGTAAAAATGCAGTGAATCACATGATCGATTCAAAGGTGCGCGGCGTTGAATTCATCGCGGTCAACTCCGATGCACAAGATCTCCACCGCTCGCTCGCCAAGCGAAAAATCCATATCGGGAAGAACCTCACGCGCGGCCTCGGCACAGGCATGAATCCCGAGCTCGGCAAGCGCGCCGCTGAAGAAACGCGCCAAGAGATCCAGGAAGCGCTCTCGGGGAGCGACATGGTCTTTATCACCTGCGGCATGGGCGGCGGCACTGGTACCGGCTCCGCGCCAACCATCGCAAAGATAGCGAAGGAAGTCGGTGCGCTCGTCATCGCGGTGGTGACCAAGCCGTTTTCATTCGAAGGCGCGCAGCGCAAAGACATCGCCGAACGCGGTCTCGCCGAACTCAAGAAAGAAGTGGATGCGTTCATCGTGATCCCGAACGACAAGCTGCTCGCGATTGTCGATAAAAACACGTCGGCGAAAAATGCCTTCGCGCTCTGCGATGAGATCTTGCGCCAGGCGGTCGAGGGCGTCTCCGACATCATCACGACACCCGGCGATATCAACACCGACTTCAACGACATCAAAGCGATCATGGAGGGCGCCGGCCCCGCTTTAATGGGCATCGGCATCGCCGAGGGCGACGAGCGCGCTCAAGAAGCGGCTCGCCAGGCGGTCAATTCTCCCCTTCTTGACGTCTCTATCAGCGGCGCCAAGGGCGTCCTTTTCGTGGTCGCCGGCTCCGACGACCTCGGCATCATGGAGGTACAGGAGGCCGCCAAGGTCATCAGCGAATCCGTCGATAAGAGCTCGAAGGTCATCTTCGGCATCATGCGCGACGAGAAGCTCAAGAAGGGACAGATCCGCATTATCGTCATCGCGACCGGCTTCCCTGAAGGCGCTTCTCATGCCTCTTCGCCCGCGCTCGAGCGTTCGCTCTTCTCGATGCCAGCCGAACGGCATGAAGAAGAACGCGGTCGCATTTATCATGAGATCTTGAAGCGCTCCGAAAATACAGAAGACGAAAAATCGGCAAAGGGAAATGCAGGAAATACGAAGGACGAGCCCGTTTTGGATGAAACAATCATGGACATGAAAAACGAACCTCTTGTCACCGCCCAGCCCCACAAGCGTGAAGTCGCACCGATCGTCCCTGAAGACGATGAAGCGTGGGGCGCGATCCCAGCATTTTTGCGCCGCCATAAGAAATAAAACCCCAAAGCTGGTTTTATTTCTTTCTCCCAGCACTCGCTCAGAAGAATGAAATAAGAATTTCATTCTTCGTTCGCTCGCTTGGTAGTAAGAAGTGATAGAATATAAAGAATGAACGATTTGATAATCATCGGCGGGGGGCCGGCGGGAGTGGCGGCGGGTATATATGCCGCGCGGAAACAATTAAAAACTCTTTTAATAACTGAAGAGGTCGGTGGGCAGTCGGTTGTTTCAGACGGTATCGAGAACTGGATCGGTACACCGAGGGTGAGCGGCGCTGACCTCGCGAAGTCGCTCCGCGCGCATCTTGATGCCGTCAAAGGTGATTTTGTAACGCTCGCGCTCGGCGAGCGCGTCACCTCGCTTGAATCCCGCAGCGGTTTTACCGCCACAACAGCATCGGGCAAAGCGTTCTCGGCAAAGGCCATACTGATCGCCTCGGGCGCCGGGCGCCGCAAACTGGATATTCCCGGAGCGGAGAAGTTTGAGAACAAGGGCGTGACCTACTGCGCCTCCTGCGACGGACTCCTCTTCGCGGGCCAAGATGTCGCAGTCGTCGGCGGCGGCAACGCGGGATTCGAGACCGCACTCCAGCTCCTCGCCTACGCAAAGTCGGTCACACTCATCCACCGCTATCCGGACTTCAAAGCCGACCCGATCACCGTCGAGAAGGCGCTCGCGCATCCGAACATGCGCGCGATCAAGAATGCCGAGCCAGTTGAAGTGGTGGGCGAGCAGTTTGTAACCGGTTTGAAATATAAAAACAAAGATTCCCTGGTCGGGCAGGATGGCGAGATAAAAGAAATCGCCGTCTCCGGCATCTTCGTCGAAGCGGGCGTTATCCCGAACACGCAGTTCGCTGAAGGGCTTGTCGAGCTTGATACGGTGAAGCGTGTGAAGGCTGATCCGCGCAATCAGCGCACCACTATCGACGGCATATGGGCCGCAGGAGACTGTACTGATGAGTTGTACCACCAGAACAACATCGCCGCCGGCGACGGAGTGAAGGCACTCGAAGACATCTACCTCTGGATCAAGAAGCAGTAGTTGGCTTTTTTATAAATCGATAAATTCTTCCGGCGAGTAACCAGTCTCCCGTAAAATCTGCCTCAGGAGCCCGGGACCGATGATGTCGTGCAGAGGCACACTCGTTGGCGGGCGGTTCTTATGCTCAAACCACACATGACTTCCCCGCTGGCGCACAAAACAATATCCGCCACGCTCAAGTTTTTTGATAACGTCCTTCCCCGAGAGCCGCGGGAGACGGGGCATATTAGGCCGCGATCAGATGGACACTCACTTGAGTATCGTGATGCGATTCTTTTTCATCTTCGCTTTCAAGGCAAAGCTCTGTCGCCTCTTGTACATTTGCGAGTGCTTCCTCAATGGTTTTCCCTTGGCTATAACAACCCATAAGCGAGGGGTTAACTGCAACAAAGAAACCATCCTCGTCTCTCTCGACGACAATTGGGAACCAACGCTGATGGTCAAGCTGTTTCATTGGTCTTTAGTATAGAGAAATTCTCACCGCGCCACAATCTTGACAAGGCATATAAGGTATGCTATCCTGCCTACAGAAGTTCTTCGATAGTAATTCGCTCCTTAAGGAGCCCAGCGGAAGGAGGGTTGAAGATGGGGATAGTGAAGTGGGTGCCAAATGCCTTGTCGGCATTTCGCGTTTTGGCCGCGATTCTCGTACTGTATTTTTCGGTTACGGGAGCGTGGGTGGCGGTGTTTGCTTTAATCATCTGCGGGTATCTGTCGGATCTTCTCGACGGGCCCATAGCCAGGCGATTCAATGCCGAGTCGCCGCACGGAAAAGCTATCGACCTCACGGCTGATGTCGTGTTCGACGAGGCGATAGTCGGCGGGCTGGTAATGACGAATCAAGTCGGCGGATGGTTAGCGATACTTGCTGCCGCTGCGATCGTCATCATCAGATTGCCGGGATTCTTCAGTCAACGATGGATCTATTGGTTCGGAACGATCATGTTACCAATCTGGAGCGTGTGTATGCTCTGGCTGGTCGGCATCTGCATTCGCGAGGCCTTCGGCTTCCGAGGATTGCAGATTGCATTGATCACGGCTATCCCGACCGCTCTCATCGTCGCTTTCTTGAAAAGAGAGCGCATAACCCAGGACGTCAAAACGTTCTTAACAGCGTTTTTCTCGAAGTAACTGAAAGGAGGTTCGTTATGGCAACGAGGATATTCGCAGGAATAATGGGCGCAGGACTCATGCTTATGGTTTTTGGCGGCCTGAGTGAAAATTGGGTACGAAGCCGAGAATCGGGGGGAGGGGTCATCAAGGCAATGCGCAAACACCCGTGGAGAACACTTGACGTCGCAGCGCGTTGCATAGTGGCCCTCGCTCTCGGATCTTCACTGATGCTATATGCGATACTCGGGCATTTGTAATTCAAAGGCTGTAACGCCCAAAAACCCCGCGAGGAAACTCGCGGGGCTGTTGTTTTTATACATTCGATTTTTGTTTCGCCTTTCGTTTTTTGATGATGAGATACGCAATGAGCAGTACGATAAGCGCTACGAGCACGACAGGGCCGAATTCGCTCATGAAGGCGAGGATAGGGCGATAATTACTCCCAAAGAAGTAGCCTATGATTATGAAGATCCCGATGCCGGTAAAAACACCCGGGGTATTATAGAAGAAGAACTGCCGGTACGGCACGCCATAGACGCCCGCTAAAAAGGGTGTAATCCACGAGAAGGGGCCGGCGAGGCGTGCAAAAAAGAGGCTCTTCGACCCGAATCGCTCAAAAAAAGCCTGCCCTTTCTGGTAGTTGGTATGGCTGAAGAAGCGCGCTTCTTTCCTGAACAGCCTCATCCCAAAATGCTTGCCGATGAAATAGCTTGAGTGGTCGCCCAGTATGCCCCCTGTGAAAAGAGCAAGAGCGACCAGCCAGATGTTGAGTATCCCCGCCCCCGCGAGGACGGCGCCCGGCAAAAAGAACATTTCTCCATAGATAAAGAAGCCGATGCCGATGAGCGTCTCGAAGTACGAACCAAAAAAGAGCACCCCATATGCGAGGATCTGGTGTGCCTCGAGAAATGCGGTAACGGTTGCAATGGTAATTATTGGCATAGGTATGTCGCGGATCTGCGAAGTAATTCAACAAAACCCGCGTACACCTCCTCGACGGTTATTTGGTCTATAAAGCCATTCTTCTTGGCGAAGAACATTTGATAGAGCCCGCGCCCGCGCGACTTATCAATAATCACATCTTTACTGCTCCACGGCAGGTAGAAGTGCGGCCCGGGCCCCAAGATCGTGAGGCTACGCGTATCTGCCAGGTGCGCCATGTTGGCCGGGCCGCTATCGACACCGATGAAATAGTCGCTCTCCCTCAAGGCCAGCAGGAGCTGCGGCAGATTTATTTTGCCGATAAGAGAATAGACGGGAAATCCCAGTTTTGATGCAATGAGATTGTAGTCACCAGCATCCTCTTCCCCGCCAACAAAGATGAAGCGGAAATCGTCGAGCGACTGCAGTTTGTTCAGAAGCGCGGTCCACTTCTCGATATCCCATTTTTTCATTATCCAGCTCGCACCGGTGTGAATAATTACTTTCTTTTGCGCTGTCTGAAATGCCTCAAGGTGTTGGACGTCGGCGAGTTCGCTTTCTGTAAAATGCAGCGGTTCACCATAGGAGGATTTTTGTAACTTTCCGCCCAGCATTTCAAAATTGAGCTCTATCCATTGCTTGGGAGGCTTCCGGTTGAGCAAACTGCCCCAGAGATGCAGTGCATATCCGCTGTACTCACGAAGGCCGGTGCGTATGTTATTCGCGGCTATGGTACGTATGAGACGGAAGGCGTCCTTGCTGATCCTCATGACGAATACCGTGTCATACGCGTCAAAAACTTGTTCCGTATGCTCTGCTTCTTCACTACTCCGCCTATAGAGCGACTTGGCGACATACACCCGCCGCACGCCGCATATCTTCTCGGCCAACGGCTTCAAAGGCGGCGATACCATCAGATCGACGGCGCCGCCTTCGTGGCGCTGTATATACTCCCGCATCGCTGGTATCGAAGCGGCGAACTCCCCGATGAGGCAGGTGTTCACGATTAGTACGCTGCCCGTTTTTTTGGCGCGGCTTTTTGTGAAAAAGCTGCTCACCACAAGCGCACAAAAGAGGGGGATTTCCTGGTAGAGATTGAGATAATCCCAGTTTGCTTTTCTTCCGTTCATCGTCGTGGCGCGGGGGCGCAGATGAGGCTATACTAGCACAATGCACCGACGATTTTTCTCTATTGTCGTCCCTGTCTATAACGAAGAGCGCATTATCGAGAAGGCCTTGGAGTATCTACTCTCTATAGAGTATCCGAAGGATCGCTACGAGATTATCGTCGTTGAGAATGGCTCGACCGACGCGACGTTCGCATTAGCAAAGAAGCATGAGTCCAGAAATTGCCACGTGTGCCAATCAGAGAAGGGCGTCTCAAAGGCGCGCAACTTCGGTGCCACCCAATGCTCCCCGGATATGGAGTGGTGCATCTTCCTCGATGCTGATACTTTTTTGAAAAAAAACATCCTGAATGAAATAAGCGCGTATCTCGATGCCCATCCGGACGTCGCCTTCGGGACAACCACCGTATGGCTCGACGACGAAACATTCGCGGGCAGGTTCTGGTCACGCTACCTCAATAGCACCGACCGGCTGGTGAAGATCATGCACCGCGCGCATATCGTCCGACGCGACTTGATTGATAAGGTTAGCTATGACGAGGAGCTCGTCTCGGGCGAAGATATGAAGTACTCCCGGGCGCTCGCGAAATACGGGAAGTATTTCTTTATGCCCACCGACCAGGTCATCACCTCGGCGCGGCGCTTCAAGCAGAAGGGTTATCTCAAGATGTTCTTCATCAATATGCAGTCCGGGCTGCCGAAGCACCTGCTTAAGCGCTGCGGCTGGGAGGCTATTCGCTGAATTTTATCTCCCTCCGCGTTGCAACACTTGTAGCGCCTGCCGGGCGCCACCATGGCGTGGGTTTACCGCGAGTGCCTTCTCCCACTCTTGCCGCGCGGCCGCAGAATCGCCCATCTGATACCGCAACAGGCCAAAATTGTAGTAGACATCATCATAAAAAGGATTGATCAGGATTTCTTGCCGATATTCTTCTTCAGCTTCCGCCCATTCACCACGCGCCGCGTAGATCAAGCCGAGATTATTGTGCGCCATCGTCTCTTTGGGATTCAGCGCGAGCGCTCGCCGGCTGTACTCCTCAGCAAGCGAATAGTTCTGATCAAGATACTGCATCGCACCAAGATTCTTCTGCGCGAGCGGCGAGTGCGGAGAATGCGAAGCGGCGTTTTGCCAAAATACCAGCCGGTTAGCAAAAACATCTTGGTGTACGAAAGTGATGCCAAGATAGAGGAATACTATCGGGAGTGCCAGTAAGGACCGTTCGTAATGCATTGCATTAAAATACCAGCCCACGCGGCTTTCTGCGATAAAGATAAGCAGTCCAATGATCGGCACGTAGAGGCGATGTTCGATAAAGTCCGCCGTGCCGGATATGTCGGGCCTCACGAACGAGGGCCAGAGGAAGAGGAGAAACCAGGCGAGACCAAACAACATCATGCAATACGTATGTCGGGAGGTTTGTCTTTTGCGCACCTGCCAGAATACCACTGCAGTCATGAGCGCGATGGCGAGATACCCCCAAAGAAACGTCGTGTCCTGCAATATCGGCAGGACGGAGAGATTGAAAGGGAAAAACACCTTCCCCAGAAGCGGCAATGTACCGGGGACGTTTTTTATAAATCCAAAAACGATATCGCGCAGCGGCATCGCAAGCGCCTCGCCCATTATAAGGAGGCGGAGCGGGAAATAGAGCGCGAGCGAGAGCCCCCACCCCGCGCTAAGCTGCAACAACGTCGACTTATTCATCGCACCGCGAATGAAAAGGTACCCGACGCAGAGGAACGGCAGAACGATCGCGGTCTCCTTCGTGAAAAGGGCCAGAGTAAAGAAGAATACAGACCATCGAAGCGCTTTTTGCTTCCCTTCTGCGTTCGTGCCTATAAAATCCAATAGGTAGATGAACGACGCTAAAACAAAAACCGCAAGCAAAGAATCGTTCCTTCCTGGTATCCAGGCCACTGCTTGAGTCAAAGCCGGATGCACGACGAACACAAGTCCTGCAAAAAGCGAGATGCGTTTTGAATATGTCAGCTTCGCAAAGAGTGCGTATACCAGGCACGCGGCAACGAGATGAATACCGACGTTCACGAGGTGGTAGAACAGCGGCATCGCCCCGTCGACAATCGCCTCGGGGATGAAGGAGATCGTGAGGAGTGGGCGGTAATAGAGCGTCGTGTCTTGCGCCGCGGCGAACACGCCATCGGCAAACGCACCGAAGAGGTACCAAAAGTCCTCGAGTGCAGCGAGGTTATCCAAGATGAGCACGTGATCATCCAGATAGGTGAAGCCGAAGAAAAATGATTTTGCATATAGCAGTACCCCCACGCCACAAATGACTGCGTAGGCCGCATAGGTGCGTGCTGCGAGCCAGTGGCGCAAAGCGACACCCAGGGTTTGTAGGCCGTACTTGATGCTACGAGAGAAGTTAATGCTGGAGGCCTCGGGGAAATAGCGCACCGGGACAGGAATCTCCCCAATGCGGTACTTCTCCTCAACTGCCTGGAACAACACTTGGGTATCGAATACAAAATCATCAGAGTTGCTTGAAAAATCAATCTGCGCCAGCACCTCGCGCGTATAGGCGCGCATGCCGGTGTGCCATTCTGAAAGGTCATATCCGCTGGCGAGATTCTCTATGAACGTCAGGAATCGATTTGCGTAATATTTATATGCTGGCATACCTCCCGCGAGCGTCTCTCCCCTGCTCCTTATCCTTGAGCCAAGAACGATGTCAAAATAGCCATCTCGGATCAAACCGACAAAATGAGGTATGAGCTTCGGGTCATATTGGTAGTCGGGATGAAGCATGACGACAATATCGGCACCGTGCGCAAGCGCTGCCTCGTAGCAGGTCTTCTGATTGGCGCCGTAGCCCCTATTCTTGTCGTGGGTGATGACCGTGAGAGCGAGCGATTCTGCCACGCGTATCGTCTCGTCGTGGGAGCCGTCATCGACGAGGATGATTTCATCAACGAATTCTTTTGGTATATCTGCGACCGTCTTCTCGAGTGTCTTTGCCGCGTTGTACGCGGGAAGCACGACAATGACCTTCGGTTTTTCATCCATAGACTGCGGAGGCGGGAGGATTCGAACCCCCGATGCCCTTTCGGACATACTAGTTTTCGAAACTAGCGCGATCGACCACTCTGCCACGCCTCCGGTACTGGCCATCCTAGCATTTCGAGGCAAAAATGATAAGGTTTATGCGAGGCCCTATCGTCTAACGGTTAGGACGCCGGCTTTTCAAGCCGATAACCGGGGTTCGATTCCCCGTAGGGCTACAAATTGAAATTGTGGTATAGTCTACTTACGCGCGCTTAGCTCAGTTGGTTAGAGCGTCTCATTGACGTTGAGAAGGTCGGGGATTCGAATTCCTCAGCGCGCACATGAAATCAAAAAAATACAACCCTCGCGCCAAGCGGCGTCCTAGCCGGGCAAGTGCGCCTCGGCATGACAAATCTTTTGCAGGAGGAAAAGAGAAGGTCTACATCTATGGCAAGCACGCGCTCATGGAGGCCCTGCGTAATGCGCCGAAGGTGATTCGAAAGGTATTCCTCGCACCCGACTTAAAAGATGCCGAGCTGCGCGCCCTCTTAACAAAAAACGCCATCCCTACTGCTGAACTTGCTTCAGGCAAGGGCAAAGAGCTCGTGGGCAAAGACACAGTGCACCAGGGCGTCATCGCGGTCATGAACCCTGCTGCCCTACTTATGTCGTTCGATGATTTTTTGGCTGACCCTTCGCTTTGCTCAGGGTCCGCTAAAACTGCAGTAGCAGTTTTAGCGGAGATGCAGGATCCGCACAATGTCGGTGCGGTCATCCGCTCGGCCGCCGCCTTCGGCCTCTCGGCCGTCCTCATCCCCGAGCACCATCAGGCGGGCATCACGGGCGCCGTCGTGAAGAGCTCCGCCGGCATGGCCTTCCGTATCCCGCTCGTCTCGATCGGCAACGTGAACAATGCGCTCAAGGCTCTGAAAGATAAGGGCTTCTGGATCTACGGCCTCGCAATGGATGGTAAAACGGCTCTCGGCGCAGAGGCGTTCGATGCACCGACCGCATTCGTCATCGGCAACGAGGGCGCCGGGATCCGCGAGAAGACGCTCATCGCTTGCGACGTCACGCTCGCGATCCCCATGCACGCGCGCACCGAATCGCTCAACGCTGCTGCCTCGGCAGCCATCGTCTTCTACGAGTGGTCGAGCAAGCACCCAGAGGCGTTATGAGTGAAAAGGAGATTGTAGTGCTCTACCATGGCGGCTGCCCCGACGGCTTCAGCGGCGCCTATGCCGCGTGGAAGAAATTCGGCGATACAGCAGAATATATCCCATTAAAACTACATGCCCGGCCGGTCCCTGAAGGACTCGCGGGCAGGCGGTTATTTTTCATTGATTTCACCTATCCGCAGGACATCATGGACGAGATCGTGAGGACCGCCGCATCGGTCACCGTTCTCGACCATCATCGAGGCATACAAGAAGTGGTTGAACGCATGCCCGAACATGTCTTTGACGAGAAGCGGTCCGGTGCGACCATCGCGTGGAGCTACTTCCATCCGGACACTCCTGTTCCCGTTCTGCTGAGATACGTCGAGGATGGCGATCGGTACGTCTTCCAGCTCCCGGATTCTCGCGCAGTGCTCGCCTATGCCTATACACAAAAATTTACGTTTGAAGCATGGGACCAGTTGGTACAAGAGTTTGAAGATGAAAAGACGCGTGCGACATTGCTGGAGAAAGGAAAAGTGTATGCAGAGCATTTTGCCATTCTGGTCGGGCAGATCGCCAACAAAGCAAAGCTTGTGTCGTTTGAAGGCTTCACGTGCCCCCTCGTCTCTGCTGCGGACATGTTCACTTCTGATGTGGGGAATCGGCTCGCACAAGAGCGCCCGCCGCTCGGCATCGTGGTCAACTTCCGCGAGGATGTCCTCCATGTGTCGCTCCGGAGCACTCCCGACCTGGATGTCTCGATCATCGCGCAGAAGTATGGCGGCAATGGCCACCCGCAAGCCGCCGCATTCAATGTCGCCTGGGGTTGCCCGCTCCCTTGGACCGTTTTAGAGGAACATGAGAATCCTTGCCGTTGAAACCTCTTGTGACGAGACTGCCATCGCGATTCTTGAATGCAGTGGCGACCCCTCGGCAGGACTCGGGACAAGTGAAAACGCGACCTGTACCGTGCTCGGGAACGCGCTCCTCTCGCAGATAGACCTGCACAAGCAGTATGGCGGCGTCTTCCCCGCGCTCGCCAAACGTGAGCATGCGAAGAATCTCGTGCCGATCCTCGAAGCGGCACTTGAGGAGGCGGAGTGTGTTCGGAAAGGAAAACAGATGATATCTGATGGGCTGTTGGCCGAAGTTGAGGCTATGTTGGCGCGTGAGCCCGGCCTTACCGAAGCCTTTTTCGCTTTTGTCTCTGAATGCGAACCGCCAGCGATCGACGCGATTGCGGTTACCGCGGGTCCCGGACTTGAGCCCGCGCTCTGGGTCGGCATCAACTTCGCGAAGGCGCTCGCTCTCGTATGGCAGAAGCCGCTCGTCGCAGTGAATCATATGGAGGGACATATTCTCGCTGCCATCGCGCAAAGAACACAAGGAGACACCTCGCCTTCGCGAGGAGTCACCTTGCGCAAATCCGAAACAGAAAAATTAGAAATTAAAAATGTACAATTTCCAATACTCGCACTGCTGATATCCGGCGGACATACCCAACTTGTGCTGATGAAAAAATGGCTTGAGTATGAGCTCGTCGGCGAGACGCGCGACGATGCCGTCGGCGAGGCCTTCGATAAGGTCGCGCGCATGCTCGCGCTCCCCTATCCGGGCGGGCCAGAGATCTCGCGCCTCGCTGAAGAAGTCAGACAGGAATGTCAGGACATCGGAAGTCCCACATCAGATGTGGGACTTCCGATGTCCCACACATGGGCGAAACTGCCGCGGCCGATGATTAACGAAAATAGCTGCGACTTCTCATTTGCAGGATTGAAAACCGCGGTGTTGAACCTTTTGAAAAAGGTCCCCGATATCCGCGACGAAGACAAGAAGCATATCGCCCACGAGTTCGAAAACGCCGTCACTGACGTATTGTGGAAGAAGACTGCGCGTGCGCTCAAAGAGACGGGAGCCAAGACGCTCGTCATCGGCGGCGGCGTCTCGGCGAATACTCATATCAAACGCACCTTCCGAGAAAACATCGCTCAAGAATTCGGGAATATCGATCTTCGCATACCGAAGGCGAGCCTCTCGACCGACAACGCCATCATGATCGGGCTCGCCGGCTACTATCGCGCCTTACGCGAAGAAGTTGTCCAACCTTCCGACGAACTCAAAGCAAACGGTAATCTCTCTCTCGCAAAAAAGCCCTGATCTGCTATATTTTCAACATGGATGAGAAGTTTTTAAAGCCCTACGATGCCGCTGCGACCGAGCCGCGGATATATGAAGAATGGGAGCAAAGCGGCTTTTTCAACCCGGACAACTTGCCCACCGAACTCCTTTTGCAGACCGAAGGTAAAGCCTACACCATCGTCATGCCGCCGCCAAACTCGAACGGTGATCTTCATGCCGGTCACGCGCTATTCATAACGATCGAAGATATCCTTACTCGCTTCAAACGCATGCAGGGCTACCGAGCACTGTGGATACCGGGTGCTGATCACGCTGGATTCGAGACCCAAGTTGTCTACGAAAAAAAGCTCGAAAAAGAAGGCCGCTCGCGTTTCAGTATGGACCCAGGGGAGCTCTACAAGGAGATCCTTGCTTTCACCCTTGAGAATAAGAAAAAAATGGAGAAACAGGTCCGTGCTCTCGGCGCATCTTGCGACTGGTCGCGCGAGAAATTCACACTCGATCCGGACGTTGTCGAGAACGTGCAGAAAACGTTCGTGAAGATGTTTGACGATGGCCTCATCTATCGCGGTCAGCGTACAGTGAATTGGTGCCCGAAACATCAGACATCTCTTTCAGATGTGGAAACAGATTCTGTCGAAGAAAACACGCCGTTCTATACGTTTAAATACGGGCCTTTCAATATCGGCACTGTGCGTCCGGAAACAAAATTCGGTGACAAATATGTCGTTATGCACCCAAATGACGCGCGCTATAAGAGCTGGAAGCATGGACAGACGCTCGAAGTTGAATGGATCAATGGCCCCATTACAGCAACGGTCATTAAGGATAGCGCTGTCGACATGGAATTCGGCACCGGCGTAATGACTATTACGCCATGGCACTCGCAGGTGGACTTTGAGATCGCACAACGGCACGGGCTTGAGATGGAACAGATTATTGACTGGCGCGGCAGGCTCCTCCCTATCGCCGGAGAATTCGCCGGCATGAAAATAGCCGAGGCGCGTGCAAAGGTTGTCGAAAGACTCGCTGCAAAAGGCCTCTTAATCTCAACGGATGAAAAGTATCAGAACGTCGTAAAGCGTTGCTATAAATGCGCGACAATGATAGAGCCTCAGGTTAAAGACCAATGGTTCGTGAAGATGGCGTCCTTAGGAAATATGGCCATAACTGCAGTCAACAAGGGCGCGGTGAGATTCATCCCGAATAATTATGAAAAGATATTCCGTTATTGGATGGAAAACACGCTCGACTGGAACATCAGCCGCCAGATAGTCTGGGGCATTCCGATTCCTGCGTGGGAAAAAAACGGGGAGTGGAAAGCCAGTCTCGAGTCCCCAGGTGACGGTTGGACAAAAGACGTGGATACGTTCGATACGTGGTTTTCTTCTGGCCAATGGCCGTTACTCACGACCGGGTACCCGGACGGAAAAGATTTTAGTACCTACTATCCAACCGACGTGATGGAAACCGGTCATGATCTCATTTTCAAATGGGTACCGCGTATGGTCATCTTCGGACTTTATCTCTCAGATCAACCGCCCTTCCATACGGTATATCTTCACGGCCTGGTAAACGATGCGAATGGCAAGAAAATGAGCAAGTCGAAAGGTAACGTCGTCTCACCGCTCTCTCTCACCGAGAAGTACGGCACGGATGCGCTCCGCATGGCGCTCATTGTCGGTAATACGGCAGGGACAGATCTAGCGCTTCGTGAGGATAAAGTGAAGGGCTACAAGCACTTCGCGAATAAGCTCTGGAACATTGCACGATTTGTGCTTTCGCAGGAACGCACAGGAGAGATCAAGAGGGATCTAAAATCTGAATTCGATGCGCTTGCAGTCGAAATTTCTGAAGATATTGAAGAATTTCGTATCTACATGGCTGCAGAGAAGCTTTATCACTATCTTTGGCATCGTTTTGCAGATGAAATCATCGAAGAAAGCAAAGGCAAGGTCGAATACAGCGCGACGCTTTACTACATCTTAGAGAATTCGCTCAAGCTCCTCCACCCCTTCATGCCCTTCGTCACCGAAGAGATTTATCAGTCGCTACCCACAAAAGACTCTCAATTCCTCATGATCGCGCGCTGGCCAGTGGTAGAATAGACGGGTGACCCTCCCCATTCTCGGCTATGCGTTTCTCGGCGGCCTCCTGCCCTCGTTCGTCTGGCTCTACTTTCTCCTCAAGGAGGATGCGCGCCATCCAGAGCCGAAGTCGCTCATCGCGCTCACCTTCATAGCTGGCATGCTGGCAGTGCCGCTCGCACTCCCGCTCGAACAATATGCAAAGACCCATCTTACCGGGGATTTTTCCGTCTTTACCACATGGGCGCTCATCGAAGAAACATTAAAATACGCCATGGCAGCTGCCTTCATCCTCTGGCGCAAGGCGGTCGACGAGGCACCCGATTATGTCATCTACCTGATCACCGTCGCGCTCGGCTTCGCTGCCGCAGAGAACATACTCTTCCTCATCACTCCGCTCATGGACGGAAATATCGCCCATAGCATATTCACAGGCGACGTGCGTTTCCTCGGTTCATCGCTCCTGCACGTGGTCGCATCCGCCGCGATCGGCTTCTCGATCGCCTTTTCCATGAAAAGCCGTCCGGCTGTTCGCGTAGCGGCAACAGGACTGGGACTTATCCTCGCCGTCGTGTTGCACACTGCCTTTAACATGCTTATTATTAGCCAAGGTACTTCGACCACGCTTGCCGCATTCTTTCTTGTCTGGATGATTGCCGTCGTCTTCTTCGCAGCGTTTGAAGTACTGAAATATTTCCAGTATCGTACCCTATCTTATTAACACTTTTGAACTATGGCCCTGAAGCATTCATTTTTCGAACGCCTTTCTGGCAGCCCCTCGGTTGGCGACACGTTTGATTCGTTCGATGAGGATCTACCGACCACGACCATACCCGCGCACAAAGAGTCGCGTGCCCATGCGGCCCGCCCGGCGCCGCTCGATGACGATGCTCTAGGGAGCGAAGGCCAGCTCCCAGTCGATGTGCACCAGACCGAGAGCGATATCATCATCCGCGCTTTCGTTGCGGGAGTACGTCCCGATGAGCTCAACATTTCGATAAGCCGCGACATGGTAGAGATCGCTGGTTCGCGCATGGAGCGCGAACAGACCTCTGGCCCCGACTATTTCACCCGGGAGCTCTTCTGGGGTTCGTTCTCGCGGGCGATCATGCTCCCTCAAGAGATCGATGTCGAGGCCTCCTCGGCGAGCGCCAAGGACGGTCTCCTCACTATCATTCTCCCCAAACTCGATAAGGCGAAGCAGACGAAGCTGAAGGTGAAGTCGGGCTAGGGCAACACAATCACTTTTTGCGGCGGTTCGACCGCCACGATCTCAACTATAAACGGCAAGCGCGCGATGCGGCGGCCATCGACCGTCTCCACGACAACACGCCACTTCCCCGACTGGCGTATCGGTACGGTAGAATAGCCGCGATACCCGCCATCGCGGCCGCCCACGATCTGATACGCGATCACCGATTTTGTTACCCACTCTTTCTCTACCGAGTCATACCACTGCCAGCGGTGCACGATGGTCGTGGTTAATTTTGTCGGCGCAAAGACAGAACTGTAGGCGAATAATGATCCTCCCGGCACGACATGCCGCGTCGGCGTAAAGCCGAGATACCTGACCCGCCAAGGATCCGGCTCGCTCCGGGCCATATAGGCGCCCGGCACCCGCGACACCGAATGATACACGCCAGCCGGTCCTGATGAGAGCGGCAGCGGCGGGAGTATATTAGTGAAGTAGGACGCGGTAAAGACGATAAAGACGCCGAGGGCGCCCGCACGGATGCGCCAGACATCGGCAAGGAAGCGTTCTCGCCCAAGCACACGCAGGAGCGCGGTAAAGAGAGCAAACACACCTATCGCCATGAGGCCGCTTAAAAGAAAGGTCCCTGTCCCGAGTGTCTTGGTATATATCGGCACTGCGAAAATGGCATACGAATAGAGTGCGAAGAAGAAGAGCACGCTCGTGAAGACGATCTGCTCATGAGATCGGTAGAAGTATTCGTTCCCGAGAAATACAAGCAAAAGGATAAGAAGGAACGGCCATGACACGCTCACATCTGCCGATCTGCCATAGAAAACGACAAAGCCGCTCCAGAAACCCCCGAAGGTGAATTGCGTTATAAGCGGGACGATAGAACGCCACCGTGAACTTGCCTTCTCGTGAGATTCCATCCAGTGATGCAGCGGGATGGTGATGAAGCAAATGGCTGTATACGCCGCAAAGACTATTTGCGTCTGCCAGAGATCAATGCGCTCAAAGAACACGGTATCCGCAATGAATCCCGCAACTACCGCAAAGGCAGAAAGGTGTTTTTCATACTTTTGCACCCACCCAGAGATCTTCTGCTGCATAGCGGTGCTTGGACCCGGGCTCGAACCGGGGACCCCTTCCTCTTCAGGGAAGTGCTCTACCAACTGAGCTATCCAAGCGAGTGAGCGAACAATAGGAAACATACCATGTTTTCTATTTTGAGCGAACGAGCTTGAGAAAAGCGTGCGAGCAACGCTTATCCAAGCATTGAGAGCCTATTGCTCTTCTGTATAGGAGTCTATCAGCTTTTGTATATCAGTGGAAGTTGGGAGGCCGAGGAAGCCGGAAGTGGTTGTGGTAGACACGCCAGAAAGCTCCGAGATCTTATCGATAGTCGGCGCTAAGTATTCTTTATACAGATAGAGCGGCAGAGCGAGCACGACAACCCAGATGATAATCGTGCTGAGGAAACTCAACCATTGGCTCCGGCGGACCGCGCGCAACATGCGATGATTATCCTTCGCGAGCGCGTGTGTCTCTTCAAGCAGATCTCGCAATTCTGGGTCCATAGAAGGCATTAGTCTATGTGGAGGAGAGCCTTCACTTTGCTGCTAATTTCATCAGGGTTGAAATACGCTTTGACGAGATAGTCATTGGCGCCCAGGGTGCGCGCCTTCGCGACATCTTCATCTTGCCCCAGATTCGTCAGCATAATGACCGGGACCTTTGCCACACGCTCGTTCGTATGAGCACGGATCTTCTCCAACACTCCAAATCCATCAATATTGGGCAGAATGATGTCTAGGAGGACAATGTCCGGCATCTCCTCTTCGACTTTTTTTAACGCCTCTTCCCCATCAAGCGCTACGACAACGTTGAAACCCTCTTTCGTGAGCTTCATTGAACAGATTTCCCGCAGCATCTGCTCATCTTCGACTAACAACACTTTCTTGTTCCCTGTATCCGGCATACGGTATGTCTGATATACCGATTACCCTTGCTGCAACGGTTGTGGCGTGGCCGCCACGACAGGCTCGTCCTGCCCAAACAAAGTGATACCCGAGGCGAGCGTCAAGAAGCCTAACAAGGTGAGGATATCCGCCACTAAGAATTGCACCGATGTCTGTGCGACATCATGAAGCGGGCCGCCGGCGGTGGTGATAATAAAACCGACACTTATCACAATTGAACGAATAAGAGCCATCCGGTTATGGCGCGACTTAATAGCATTCCAGATGAACATGACTACGGCGACACCCCAGCTCAAAAGTACGATGATCGGGATAAGTTTGCCGACCAAGGGATCGGCATTAAAGAAGGTGATCCCGGTCGCGCTCTCATAGACAGGGTGATTTGGCTTGATGATATTTATATAGGTGATACCGAGGCCGAAAAGGCTTATGAGAGACGCAGCATAATATTTAACCTTTTTCCCCGGGAACGAGAGCTCCAGAGGGACCATAAGTGAGAAGGCCAAACTGAGGTAGAGGAACACGTGACCAACGATGTACCCCCAATTCATTACTATGGGAAACAGCGCTGCATCGATGTAGAGGATGACATGCGACAACCCCATAATGAGCTGGAAGATGCCGACCGTCACGAAGAAATACATGAAGTAAGCTTTTGCAGGGCTGGTGGCCTGCTTCGTGGCCAGATCACGCCACAGCTTACCGCCGATCAATATCAAGATGATGCTGTCAATCGTGTGGACGAAGCCCGTCAGCGGAAAAACGACAACCTTCTGGAGCGGCAAGGCGAGGAGATAAAAGAGCGAGACGGCCAAAAACGTCAAGATATAGGTGGTTATTTGTTTCATAGGGTGCTTATATTATACACGTCCGCAGGCGGGGGGAGGCAGTAAGGGTGTGTACAGAGCAGCTACACAGCTATCAGAGCGTTTGGAAAAAATCTTCAAACGTAAGCTCTTTTGTCGGGAGCATTCCTTCTTCTATCGGGATGGTGAAGTGGAAGGTGGAACCGACGTTCTCTTCGGATTCCACGCTAATTTCTCCGCCGTGGTTCAGAATGATATTTTTAGTGATGAACAAGCCGAGGCCTGAACCTTCGGTCTGCTGTTTAACCGCGTTCTCACCCCGAAAGAACTTCGTAAAGATGCGGTCCATGTTGGCCTTCGGTATGCCGATCCCCTGGTCAGAGATACGCACCTCCAGGAAATGCTCTTTGTGCCGCGCAACGCTGATGGTAATATGGCCACCCCGCTTTGAATATTTAATGGCGTTGCCTAAGAGATTATCCATCGCCAATTTAATTTTTTCTTTATCGAGCTTGACCTTTGGTATGTCGGGCTCTGGATTGAAGAGGACCTCTATAGTATGCTCCTTTGCCAACAGGGAATTAGTCGCGATTGAGTCGGCGATTATTTCTGTGATGTTGCTCTGCGTAAAGGTGTATCCGAACTTCCCTTCTTCAACTTTAGCCGCGTTTAACAGATCGCCGACGAGCAGGATGATGCGATCATTCGATTCGCTCCCTCTCTGGAGCATATCTTGCTGCTCTTTCGTCACGATACCCAAATCCCCTTTTTTAACCGTATCAATCGCCCATTTGATGGCGGTGAGCGGCGTCCGCAACTGATGCGCGGCAATCGAGATGAATTCGCTTTTCAAGTGGGATATCATTTCAAATCTCTTGCGGTTTTCTTCGAACTCTTGCCGGGTGGTGTCTAGAGAATCGCTTAACTGGGCAATCTCTTTTAAAGAATTGTCTGTTGCCGCTATTTTTGTGGTCAAGTCGCCCTTCCCCAGCCGATCGACGCTGGCGATGATCTCGTTAAATGGATCAAAAAATGACCTCGTGATACGGCGAAACGCGAACGTATAAAAAAGAAATGTGGCCACGAGCGAGAGGATAACGTCGACACCAACCTTCTGGATGAAAACCATTTGAGCACCACTATCGTATGTATCTTGATACAAAACGTATGCCAACCCGAAAATAGACGCGATATTAATTAATACCAACGGGAGGATGGTAACCAACGGAAATATATATTTGAGAGAGACCTTCTCGTCAGGCGGCATACGCACATCATACCAGTAAAAAAATCGAGCGACCGCTGGTTGTTTACCATTGGCTGCCCGTGTCCTGCTCACTGAATCGAGAATTTGTACACCACACGGGGGCTAAAGATCGCCTTCTCATACCCGCCGGCCTTCGCATGTGCAACTCTTTTACTCCATGCCCTTTTCGCCTCTGCGATTGCAGAGTCTTCGGTAGTGGCGTCCAAAGGAACTTCCAGTTCACTTCCACCACAAGAGACAAAAAGTCCCGACAAGTACCTCTGCGTGTACACCAAGTACCACCTTCCCTTCGACGAGCTCGCTGCTTCTCCGGCACTCGTAATCTGCCCCGTTAAACAAGAAGCACAGGGATATCTTCCTGCCTCGCTCTCAATTATCCCAGTATCTTTACAATTCGGGCACATTTCCACCTCCCTCTGCTGAATTTTTTGAAGCTTCCGTCTGCGATAGTACCATTTTTATATAAGAAGCCAAATACGTTTGGTGCCCCCTCCAGGAGTCGAACCTGAATCAGCTCGTTAGGAGTGAGCCGTTCTATCCATTGAACTAAGAGGGCTATCGGAAGGTCAGACCTTCCAAAAACTACGCGGCGATGCCGAGAGAAGAGGCGAGCCTCTCTCGATCAAAGCCGATGATCATGTCAGAACCGACGAATATGACCGGCACGCCCATCTGGCCGGACTTCTGTATCATCTCTTGGCGCTTCTCGAGATCGTGCGCCACATCATATTCAGTATACGCAACGCCCTTCTCCTTCAAGAATTCTTTTGCGATCTGGCAGAAGTGGCAGGTCGGGGTGCTGTAGATGATGACGTTTTTGTCCATATTGTTTCGTTAGTATGATGAGTATAGCACTTTGTGCGGAATGGGAGAACCGGCGATTACACCTTTCGGTCACGCATAATTTCTTGCTAGAAATTTGCGCGACCCCGCCTCAGCGCCGTCGCGCTTCCGGCCTTCGATTCTCCACGCAGGATGCCCCGCATCCTGCTCATCCCGCCCAAAATCTCGCAAGCTCGCTTTTGTGCGGAATGGGAGAATCGAACTCCCGCCTACTGCTTGGGAAGCAGTCGTCCTACCACTAAACCAATTCCGCTTGTTTTTGAATGTACCTTGTCTCACGCTATAGCGTAAATTAAGGTACATGAGATTCGCAACACATCAAAACCAGCTCAGTACCTTCTGCCACCACGACGGCGCCGCAGTCGAGGTTGCCGTGGCGGGTGGTACCACTACGATAACCTCTTCTCCCGGGCGCGCAACCCCGAAGGTGGTCCGGATGGACGCGTCCTGGCCGCGCTCCGTGGCGAGCATCGCGAGATTGTCTTCGAGGACCACCTTGCGTTCCTCAAGAGCCTGATACCGGCGTTTCGCATTGTTCGCCTCTCTAACCGCCACCTGTGCCTTCCCCGCGAGTCCCCAGATGAGCAAGAGGAGCCAAAAGATGACCAGCAGGAGAAACCCGATCACAATGCCTTGCCGCAGTTGTTTCGCGCGCATGGGTGTCAGTATAACGCAAAACAAGGTTCACTCTTGTTTTGCTAGCGGTCACTATTTCTTACCATCTTCATGAATACCTCTTCGGGAATGTTCACTTTCCCCCGCCCGTGCTCAAGCAACTTCTTCTTGCCGCGCTTCTGCTTATCCAAGAGCTTGTTCTTGCGCGTCACATCGCCGCCGTAGAGATAGCCCGTCACATCCTTGCGCATCGCAGAGAGCGACCGCGAGGCGATAATGCGGCCTCCGGCCCGCGCCTGGATTTTAGTAACGAAAAGCTGTTTCGGCAAATTACCATGGAGCTTCTCTACCATCTTCTCCGCCTCTTCCTGTAAGCGCCGACGCGCGACCACACGCGCGAACGCCGGAACCGGCTCATCGGCGACGAGGATATCAAGCCGCACCACATCCGCTAGCCGCTCATTCATAATTTCATATGAAAGCGAGGCATAGCCCGAAGAAATGCTCTTCAATGTGTCAAAGAAGCCGCGCATAAGCTCGCGAAGTGGCATCTCCACTGACATCTCAATGCGGCCGTCCTGATACGTCTCGGTAGCAAGCGTGTGCGCCTCATGCTCGTGGAGCAGCTGGATAAGCGCACTGACCGAATCAGCGGGTGTAATGATGATGACCTTCGCCCACGGCTCTTCGATTTTTACAATCTCGCCATGCTCGGGGAATTTTGCAGGCGTATAGATGACCTCACGCGCACCGTTCGTGGTTGTAACGACATATGAAATGGTCGGAATAGTAACAACAAGAGATAGCTTGAATTCGCGCTTCAAGCGCTCGGTGACGATCTCAAGATGGAGAAGTCCCAAAAAACCGCAGCGAAATCCCCTTCCCAATACGCCCGACGATTCTTCTTCAAAGGAGAGCGAGGAGTCAGAGAGCCGCAATCGCTCAAGCGATTGCCGCAAGAGCGGCAGATCATCCTGGCTCTCCGGGTACACTGAGGCCCAGACGACCGGGCGTGGGCGCTCATAGCCCGCGAGCGCTGCAAGCGATCCTCCTACTTTCCCAATAGTATCGCCGACGCCGACAATGCCCGGTTCTTTGATACCCGTCACAATATAGCCAATTTCGCCCGCAGAGAGAGAGTCCGCCGGTGTCTCCTCCGGAGTGAAGATGCCGACCTCAAGCGCAGTAAAATTTTTCCCGGCAGCATGGAAGGTGAGCGGTTGCCCTTTTTTGAACGTACCATCAAAAACACGCAGATACACCGCAACGCCGCGGTGCGTTGAATACGAAAAATCAAAGATAAGCCCGCGCGCTTCATCTGCGGTCGCACCTTTCGGCGGAGGGACTTTACGCACGATCTCCTCAAGCAGCTCATCAACGCCCACACCGGTCTTTCCCGACACTCCAAGCACTTCATCGGGAGAGAGGGAGAGGAGTTGTGCGAGCTCAGTGCGCACCTCGTCGACGCGCGCCGCCGGAGAATCAATTTTTGAAATAACCGGTATAATCGTGCACCCCTGCGCCCTGGCCGCCGCGAGCGTCGTGAGCGTCTGTGCCTGCACGCCTTGTGTCGAGTCAACGAGGAGCAACACCCCCTCAACCGCTTTTAGTGCGCGAGAGACTTCATAGGAGAAGTCGATGTGTCCGGGCGTGTCTATCAGATTTAAAATATAATCGCCATACACCATTCGAACGGGCTGCATTTTTATCGTGATGCCACGCTCGCGTTCGAGATCCATGCGGTCAAGCACTTGGTCGCGCATCTTGCGCTCGGGGATGGCCCCGGTTCGCTCGAGCATGCGGTCGGCAAGGGTAGACTTGCCGTGGTCGACATGGGCAATGATAGAAAAATTACGAAGATGTTCGAGGTTCACGGTTGTATCAGTTCTTCGGCAGAAGGAGTAAGTATCTCGGAACGTCCACTGCGGAGATGGAGGAGCTTGCTCAGGGCGTCCAGCATCATGCGAAATTCTACATTCCCGATAAGGTAAAGCGCGAGTGCTGCGGCGGCAAGGCCGACTGTCCCGGCAAAAAATCCCTGTGCAAAGACGGAGACCAGGGTCGTGAGGGGCGCGATGCCGCCCTCAAACGCGAGCGTGACGTACGCGGCGGCTCCGCCCACAAGTGCGGCAACGCATCCGTCAAAGAACGGTCGCGCGAGCATACGTGCGAGACCCTGAGAAACGCCCCGAAGCGACAACAAAGAGAGTATGGCGAGAAATACTTGGCCGAGCGTCGCTGCGAGCGCCAGGAGCAGTATTGTCGACCCTTGCACGTCACTCACGCGCAAGAGAGCCGCGAGCGAGGCAGGCAACCTCTCGATCGGCATCGAGAGGAACGTTACCGCAAGAGACACAGTGAGAAGCGCAGCTGCAAATTGATATAGAAACGGCCGCCATGACTGGCGTACCGCATAGAGCGCGCGCGAGAAGAGGAGCACGAGCCCTTGCGCGACGAGCCCGACGGCAAGGATCGCCAAAAGAGCGGCGGTGAGGCGTGTCGCATCCCAATCGAAGGCGCCCGTGCCGAGAATCACGCGCACGATATGCGCCCGCAAAATCGCAATAAGCCCGAGAGACACGATCGACCAGAGGATAATGTGCCGAGCGCTCGCCGAGAGGATGTGGGTGAATTCAGCACGCCGCTCCAAAGCTGATGCCTCGGAGAGTGCCGGGAACGCCGCGATAGCATACGAGGAGCCAATGAGCGCGAGCGGTACTGCCTCGAGATTGCTAGCGAAGGTGAAGACAGAGACCGAACCCGTGCCGATCCTCGAGGCGAAAGCGGTTAGTATGAGCGCCGTAATCGAGCCCATGCCGAGTGCGAGAGAGCGCGGCACAGAATCCCGTATGACCGGCATCATGAGGGCATAGCTGGGGAGGCGGAAGGAGGGGATGACCTTGGCATCTGTAATGACCGGAATATTGACGGCTAAGTAAGCAACTGCGCCGATGACAACGCCGATGCCGATACCCGGCAAGCCCCACTGCGGATAGAACACGACCGCGCCCAGGATAATGCCGAGGTTATAGAGGACCGGCGAAAATGCGAAGAGCATAAAGCGCCGATGCACCTGTGTCACGCTCCCTAGGACACCTGAAAGCCCCAGGAGGATGGGCTGCACGAGTAGAATGCGCGCCAGCAACACGAATTCAGCATGCTGCGGAGAAGCAACGAAGTTCGGATACAGAAATGCGAGGAATTGCGGCATGAAGAATGCGAGCACAATACAGAGCAGGCTGCCCAAGCCGAAGAGGAACGTCGCCGATTCAGAGAGGAGCCGGCGCGTCGCTTCCCTATCCATCCCCGTTATGCGCGGGATGATGACGTATGCGCTCACGAGCGAGGAGACGAGCGCAAAAACGAGATCCGGCACGCGAAACGCCGCGTAGTAGAGATCGAGCACCTCTCCCGCGCCAAATGAGTGTGCAAACGCTCGGTCGCGAAGAAGCGCGAGAACCTGTGACGCAAGCGTCAGGCCGGCGAGCAAATACGCGGCCTGATGCAGGCCGCGTATTGGTGCCGCGATGCGTTTAAGAATCTGCCGAACCATCTTTCTATTTTACTCTAATTTCCACTGCTCGGCGAGTGAACAAAGAATGAAATTCCTATGTCATTCTTTTGAACAAGCACTGGCAGAAAGCCAGCTTCTGGCTTATTGGTTCACTGGCGCCGCAGGCGCCGAGAGGAGATTCGCGGGGAAGGGATCCCTGCCTGCCGCAAGCGCAGTCAGCTGTGTGGCGACCGCTTGGGCGTTCTCGCTCGACATGTCTGCGATTGCTTGCATCTCTGCGAGCGCGTCTCGCATGTTGCCTTGTTTCGCGTACACCGCGGAGAGGAAGTAGCGTGCGTTCGCGAATTGCGGATTCGCGGCGACCGCTGCGCCGAGTGCGGCGGCAGCATTCTGGAGATCGTTCCGTGCCGCAGAGAGGATACCGACCTGGAAGAGGATGTCCGGATTGTTTGGCGCGAAGTAGGCGGCGGCAAGAGCGGCAGCGAGCGCACCTTCGACGTTACCCTCTTGCACCTCAAGCTGCGAGAGGAGGAAGATAGCAGCGGTGTAGTCCTGTTTGAGCGCGATGGCGGACTTTAAATTATCCATAGCCGCTTTGTTGTCCTTATTCGCGATATCGAGCTGCGCGATGATATACGGAATTTGAGGATTGGTGGGATTCAGCTCTTTTGCCTTGCCGTAGGCGGTCTTCGCACTATCGTACGCGCCGGTAACGCCGAGCGGTACCGCTTGCGCATAGAGGTTCCCGAGTGCAAGCCAGCCTTGATAATCGGAGGGAGCGAGGTTGGTCGAGGTCAGGGCGGCATTAATGCCCGTTGAAAGCGAATCTTGGAACGCCTTTTGCGCCGCCGCGGCAGGCATCGTCGATGAGGAAACTATCTGTCCGAGGCGCGCTCGAGAGATGCCCGCCCGCATCTGGTAGGCAGCCGCTGAAGGCGCAAAAGAGATTGAACTCTGTGCCGACTGTTCGGCCGTATCGAGATCTCCGATGGAGAACGCCGTACCCGCCTCCGCGAGCGCCGCCGTAGCGATGCCACGCCCAACGAGCGCATATGCGGTAACAACCGATGCGAGCAGAAGGAGCGTGAGAGAAAACACGATAACGAAACCGAGCCGAGGGCTCCGTGAGAATATGATGCCCCATTGCTTCCCCTGTGCGGCAAAGCGCATCGTCGACACGAACAGACCCGTGAAGACGAAGGCGAGAACGAGCGGGACGGCGCCAGGCAGGCTGAAGATCGCGATACTGAAGAGATACAGCGCCGAGACGAATGAGAGTATCGCAACATATCGGACAAAAGGATCCTGTGGCGCGCGCAGGATCATCATGCGCAAGCCGAACACGACAAACGCGGCAAGAAACACGATCCATGCGAGAACTCCAACAATGCCGGTTGTCACGAACGAAGTCGGGACGAAACCGATACCCGAGGTGAAGTCTACGTTCCAAAACACGCTTGAGTTAAGCGACACATCGCGATGTTTCAGCCATTCGATTCCGAAGGTGCCGGGACCCGTGCCGAAGACCGGTGCGGATGAATACGCATTACGCGCAACCGAGAGCGTCGACTGCCACGAGGGGCTGACTGAGAGTACGTTTACGTTGAGCGCATTTGCCAAGGCTCCGCCGAGTGTCCCCCCGATGACAAAGAAGAGCGAGATAGCAAGAACAACGAGCGGCAAGACGAGGGAGTGATTCGCCTCGCCAGATTCAAGCGGTGTCTCATCGATGCTGTTTATGTCGTCAAAATCAGCATCAGCATTTTTCGATCCGCGTTGCATAACCGCCTCAACAAAGAGGCCGAGGGAGACGAGTGCCAACAGTATCCAGACGAGCCCGATATTGGCAACAGCGAGCAAGACAAGCGCTCCGACACCACAAAGGACGAGAGCCCGGTGTGCACGCTGCGGGAGATCGAGGAACCGGAGCGTAATGAGAACACCAGCGACACCAAGCCCGAGCACGAAGGCAAGGTCTTGGAACGAACCGAGGAGAGAGAACTCCGGTGAGATGTTCGGCGAAAATTGCCCAACGATAACAATAAGCGCTTGCAGGGCAGTAACCACGCCGAATATCCATGCACCAGCATGCAGAAATGAACGGTACTGGTCAGGACGGCGCATAACAAGAGCGGCCAAAGTACCGAGAAATGCCGCGATAAGCATGAAGCCCAGTGTGTCCGGCTCGAGCGCGAGGCCCCAGAGGGCGCTCGAGAACGACACACCCGAGAATGTCGACGAGAGCAGATACGCAACCGCCGGCAACCAGAAGGCCCCTACGAGCAAGAATGGCGGGAGAATAATATTGCCCCGCGAGAGGCGCGCGAGGATGTACAGCGCGAGTGTGATGAGCGCACCTGCAGCGAGCAAGAAGACCTTGGTCGTTGCAATCGAGATAGCTGAAGATGGGATAAAGGCGAACACGGCGAACACGAGTGTCGCGATAAGCGCCCACATGCTTATAACCTCGAGTGAACGACGCGGCACGATTGATGATTGTTGTGGAAACATAAAAATAAGTGCTGGTGATGCTATTCAGTGATAATACTGTCTAGTATACCGCCTCACCCAGTCGCTCAAGCCTCTATCCCCACATTTCCGTAAGGTGTCCGTAAGGTGTCACCTTACGGAATCAATAAAACGCTAGAAACCGTAAGGTGTCACCTTACGGAACATGCTACTATTACCGAATATGACAAAGAGAGACGTCCCGTTTGCTGTCGGGGAGTGGTACCACTGTTATAATCGTGGCATTGAGAAGCGTATCGTATTTGAAGATATTCGAGATTATCACCGCTTCCTTGAGCTCCTTTATTTGGCGAATGATGAGTTTCCTCTCCGGCGTGACGATATCGGCCTATATAAATTTGAAGAGATATTAAAGGTTCCTCGCGGCAAGAAATTAGTCGCTATTGGAGCATTCTGCTTGATGCCAAACCACTTCCACTTAGTTTTGAAAGAGGTTGTGGATGGAGGCATTACCGCATTTATGCGGAAAATCGGGACGGCATATGCTCTGTATTTTAATGCACGGCACGGACGGACGGGAAACCTGTTCCTCAAGCCGTTTCGATCCCGCCATGTATCTACCGATCGCTACTTTCAGCACCTTATCAATTATGTGCACTGTAACCCAGCGGCGCTCTCTGAACCCGAGTGGAAAACCAGCCATGTTGTGGACCCTCAGTTCTTGGGAGAACAAATCGCCGCATACCCGTATTCAAGTCTTGGTACCCATGCGGGCGCACACACGCCGACCAGCGCTATCCTAGACGCGGAGGTGTTCTCTCTAGCGCGTACGGTTCAAATACAAAAGATGCTACAGGAAGCGCGACAGTATTATGCTGATTCCGACCTTTCCCTTCCGTAAGGTGTCACCTTACATCTGCTGTAAGGTGACACCTTACGGAATGTGGTATAATAAGCGCGGACCGGGCTAAGCGATCGCTGGCGGCGTAACGCGCCGACTAGAGGAAAGTCCGAACATGCGCTCGCTGCAAGGTGAGCAAGAAAGGTAGCGGGTAACGCCCGTCGTCCGTGAGGATAGAGGTGACCACAGTGACGCCAAAACCGAGAGGTGAAGGGTTCCCTTCGGGGAATAATCTCGCCGCAAGACGAGGGTGCAACGAACAAATCCTTACCCGCATGCAAGGCCGTGTCCCGAGTCCGCCAACTGGTGGACGAGGGAAGTGCCGCTTGATCCTGAGAGCAATCGAAGGGCTAGATAAATGATCGCTCACGACAGAATTCGGCTTATCGGCCCGGTCCACATACATGCAAAAACCCGCGCTCCTGCGCGGGTTTTTGCTCCCTACTTACTGACCGGAATTAATTTTGAAAGTTTATGCGCATTACCATGCCTCAACATACCGCGATACGATGAGACGTTTCCCTCGCTCGGGTTCCCACTCACCGCTTTCAGCATCCGCCGCTTCGTGCTCGTGCGCAAAACGCGATGATCGGAGAAATGCACCCAGCCGAGGAAATCAACGCCCGAGGCGAATGTTTTGATGAAAACCTTGTCCGGATGGAGATCAAGCTTTAGCCGATCACGCAAGAATGCTCCTATAGGCTGGAGGACGTTACACAGATATGATCGGTCACGCGAAAGAATAACAAAATCATCGGAATAGCGGATATAATGGCGTGCTTTTAATTTGTGCTTCACGAACTGATCAAACTCATTCATATAGATATTCACGAGAAGTTGGCTCGTAAGATTCCCAAGCGGCAAACCCTTACCAAGACCGGTTGAATGAAAACTCTCAATTATGTTTTGCAGCAAGGCTATAATTCGTTCATCAGGAATATGCCTCCGTAAGATTTCGAGCAATATTTGCTGATCAATGGATGCAAAAAACTTTCTGATGTCACACTTAAGCACCCATGCGGTCCTCGCGTGGTTTTTACTCTCCTGACATGCATATCGCCTGAAGGCATTCATTGCGCGATGAGTCCCCTTCTCTAGCCGACAAGAGTATGAGTCGGTGATAAACGTGCTGTTGAAAACCGGATACAAAATTCTGTAGATAGCATGGTGCACCAACCGGTCGCGTACGCTCGCTTTATGTATGTCGCGCGGTTTTGGATCGCTGATCTTGAAATGGGTATACGAGCCATGTCGGTATGCACCTGAGACAAGATCCGAATGGAGTGTAAAAATATTCCGTACGAGATCGTATTCGAACGCCTGCACGTCTTTCTTTTTCTGCTTGCCGTGTAAGAACTCTTTCCATGCGTCGAGCAGGTTGTTGGTAGAAATGATATTGTCGTAGGAATGGGAGTCACCGATTCTACTCATACCCTTGAACGTACCCCCCCCCGGACGATTCCGCAAGAAAAACTCGTGGCGGTCGTGTTGAAACTGAAAGAGACATACCTTGCGTGGCAGATGGCGCTCCCACATGTCGCAAAAGCTCGACGGCAAACAATAGCCGCGCGCATTGACGGGGCACTTCTCGACACACTTGAATACGCATTTCGAGCCGAATATCTCTCGGGACTGCTGAAAATTAAAGCAATCGAGGTATCAATCGAGAGACTCGATGTAGCCAAATTCTTTTTGCTGGTCGGATGGGAAAGCGATGCCATTACGAACGATCAGCATCTCCGTATAACGGGGCTTCTCATTGAGGCGAGCAAAATGCTCGTTGGTTGGAAGGCATATCTTGAAAAGAAAACTCCCGCGGATGAGGGCGGGAGAAAGTAAGACCTGTTTCGGACGAGAAGGCGATTGTCGGCGTTCCAGCGATTGCCGTTGTCGAGGCTGTTGACGTTCGCGTTCCAACCGCGCCCATCGCGGTTGACGTTGCCAACCGAGACGCTTCGTACTGCACACCATCCATGACACCTACGACGGCCACTGTCTTTCGAATACTCTCCAGACTGAATCTTGTTTGGGACATTACAGCCCGCCAGTGTGCGGCACCAACTTGTATTTCTTTTTTCGGGTGTTTCTTACCCGGAACCTCGCCACCTCAAGTCAAGCGTACTGCTTAGCCGGAAATGCCAGCGTGTTCGGATAAAAGTATACCCCACACTTGAGTGATCGAGTGTGGGGTACTACTGAAATTCAGAATACAGAGACCAAGTGTCAGAGTTTCTGAGTGTCCAAGTTGCGGACGAGAAGGCGATAGTCGGCGCTCCAGCGATAGCCGCGGCCGAGGCTGCGGACGCCCGCGCCCCAACCGCGCCCATCGCGGCTGACGTAGCCGACCGAGACGGGATTCTTTGGATTTCCGGTCTCAATGAAGAAGAAATTCCCATACCCGTCGGTACGCATCCCGGTCTCCTCACTTTTCTCGGTCTTCTCGACCATTTCTTCTGCCTCCGCAAGAGTCATGGTGTGACCTTGCTTGATGAGGTACTCACCGATAGTCGCGACATCCGTGTTTGTGTCGATACCGATGATACCGAGAACGGCAACGGCGGCCTCAATGAATGTCCACTCTCGCGAGGGAGCCAGGGTTGTAATGGTGCAGGCATCGGCGTTCGGCTGATCGGCAGGGAGCCAATTGTCGAAGTCGCTGTCGCGATACGTCCACCGCGAACCTGTGAAGCATTTCTTCGTTTTCTTTTCCTTAATCGCGGCGAGGCTAGTCGTTGCGCTTACGGAGAATAACGGATCGTGTTTCGCCGGCGGTACAGGCACGCTTTCCTTTTTCACAAACGGCTCTTCACGACGAAGAAAGCGTTTTGCCTCCTCCTCGCTAATCGAACCGTTGTGAAGCTTTGTGACGAAATCCAGTGTGATACCGAAACGATCGCTCGCTTGGGTTCCCGAGCATGTTTCTAACATAGTCAGTCTCCTTTCTTTGATTGAGGTTGCCCGTGCCGGTTAGCACGCGCGAAGCCCTATATCTGCAACAGAATCAAAGTGCTTCTGGTCGTATTATACGCATACTCTTAACGATTCGTCAAGGGGTACACAGGAAGCGCTTCTCGCAAGGCGCACTATACAATCTCGCAGGTGCCGCCGGCGCAGGCGAGTTCTCGCTTCATATCCGATTCATCCTGCCGCTCATACGCAATAAGCTTAGAATAATCCACCCTCGGGAATCGGGTCATGCGCGCTTCATATTCTTCTTTCGTAATTGCCTCATAGGGCGCGAGGCGATACACGTGGTTGGCGCGCGGGAGGAACGAGAGCCCGCCGATAATCTCCCAATTCTTTTGTATCCAATCAACGACACCGATCCATTCATCTTCGCTCACCGAGATGGTCGCCGAAGGGTTGTGTTCGGTGAAGTTCACTTTCACCCTCTTCCAGTACTCGAGCTGTTCGAGCGCCGAGAGGTCATCCTTGAATCGCGCCTCTTTAGAATGGTCGGGCGCCTTGACCGGGAACTCGAACACGAAGGTATTCGCCTCCTCCATCGACTGCCCCACTTCTGGATAGTAGGGTACACCCTGATCGCGCATCAGCTTAAAGAGCGAGTCAGTCGCACTAATGCGGACGCGACGAATGTAGTAGGGCGCGTGACGCGGATGGATGCCCGAGGCGCAGTTGAAGGTCTGCGAGACCGTACCCGAGGGTTTGACCGCCGTCACCGAAAGCGAGCGCTCGATACTGAAGCGTTTTGCGTAGGTCACATTCGTCTTCACTGCCATATCGCGCACCTTGCGCATCACCTCTGGTTGTCGGGCGGCCGGCGAGTCCCACTGCCCAGTGATCGAGACGCCGAGGAGACGCTCTGCACGGCAATGGTCAGTCCACTCTTTCGAAATGTAGCCAAATTTTGTGAGGGTCGACTGATAGGTGCCGAGGATCGCCGCGAGGCGCGCCTTGCGAAGGAGCGAGGCCTCCGTGTCCGGCGCACGCGCGATGATTTCCGAAAGATTACAAAATTGCTTCGATTGCAAGATAATCTCGGCGCATGGGTTGGCGCCGATCGAGCCGCGAACAACACCGTCCTCGCCGATAAAGCCAACCTTCTTGAAGTGCTCGACGCGACGCTTCGGCATCGTGACCGCGAGCGAACCGCGGTTGAAGATGCCCCGCTCCCCGGAACCGCTCTTCATAAGCGCGACCCATTCGTCCATCAGCTCGGCATTGGTCGGCTGCATCTCGTAGACGGCAGAATTGTTCGCCACCGAGCGGTGCGGATCGGTCATATAGAATTGGCCCTTCTTGGCGTCGCGCATCTCGATATCATCAAGGTCAGAGAGCGAGATCATCGCGGTACGGCGGACGCCACCGGCGACCACGCATTCACCTATCTTACAGATGATGTCATGCGCATCAATAGTGCGGAGGCGGCGACCCTGGCGTGCGAGGACGCGCTCCCGTGCAAAAGCGAGTAACGAACGCAGCGGCTCAGGGCCGCTCGCCTTCCCCCCCATCGTCTTCAAGCGCGCACCCGCAGGGCGCACCTTAGCGAAGTCGAAATTGACGTCCTTCCCGGCATACCAGGTCTGGAGGCCAAAGGTGAGCGCATCGCACCATCCCTCCTTCGAATCGGCGACGACGTGGGTCGGCAACTTCTGCCCTTTTTGCTTCATAATCTGCGGGAGCTGTTCGATGTTCTGACTCTCAACTGCGAAGCCGACGCCGCAACCCTGCATCGAGAGATACATGATCTCGGCGAAGTCCTCGAGCTTCACGGGCGCGGTGAAGGTGCAGTTATAGGCACAGGTGTTGCAGCGGCGCGCCGCCTCGCCCGAAAATTGCATAAGGCGCATCGAAGGCATCACCTCCTGCTTCAAGATACCCATGCGCACCTCGGCATACTCTTTTTCAGTCAATTTGTTGCCGAGATTTTCGCGCATGAAGCTCACGTAGCGATCGACCGTCTCTACCCAGGTCTCGCGCCGACCCTCTTCGGGGATCCATTTTGCATACGTGCGCAGATAAACGAACTCACCAAGCGCATTGCCTGCAAAATACTTTTTGCTCTCTGCGGCAAGCTCGCGCACCCGCTCGGGAATCTCGACATGCGCTGCGCGTAGCTGTGCGCGCTTGTCGCGATAGAGGATGTACGCCTTTGCCGTTTTCACATAATCATTGAGGATGAGATACTTCTCGACCGAGTCTTGCATGCCCTCGACCGTCGGGAGGAAGCCCTTATACTTCTTCGCGAATCGCCCAAGCTCGCCAGCCACCTGATGCGCTACAAGCACTGCATCATCTTGGCTGCCCTCTTCTGCTGCGGCCATCGCCTTCCAGATGGCGGCGGCAATCTTATCAAAATCAAACGATACCAGCCGCCCATCTCGCTTCTCGACTTGCGGGATCATCTCACGATACCGTTGCGTCTCTTTTGAGATCGGCGCCTCCGCTGCGCGCGCGACCTTCGGGTGAACAGCAACGGAAACAGGGGCGGTTTTTGGCATGAACGGCAGACAGTTAAGCTAATAGCATGGCACACTCTCCATTAGCATTAGTGTACTCCTGCGTTTGTAAAAATGCGCTGTGGACAGTGCTACTCTGAAACGCGCTTGAAATTTTTCAACACGAGCGGTGTGCCCTGCTCAATGTTCTGCGAGCGCGCAAATCCCGCAGCAGTCTCAAGGACATATCGCGCCGGCGCCGATGGGTAAAAGACATTTGGATAGGTGGACGTCGCGACGTCTTCCTTAACGGACACGACGTTCCCGTCAGAATCAAGCCAGAAGATGTCGATCGGCACGAGCATATCCTTCATCCATATGCCGTAATAGTCATCTTCTATAAAGACGAACAGCATCCCATAGTTGCTTGGGAGGCTTTCTCGGCCCCCCAGACCCTTCTCTCGTGCGGTTGTCGTTGTTGCATACTCAAGCTTCAAGGACACCCCGCCAAACTCTGCGGTTGGCCTCTCTGACGCCGCCGGCTCCGCCGGCGGCGTTGATGTCCTATAGACAAAAAATATCGCCCCGCTCACCGCAACAGCTATGAGAAACACTCCATACAAATACCGCATCATACCCTCGATGTATCACGACAACATTAGTCCTTGATCCGGCCGCGGAGTTTTTCTGCGGTGAGAATTCGCTCGATGGCGAGAATGTAGGCAGATTGGCGGAGTGTAATCGCCCCCACCCGTTCCTCATAGAGATGGCAGACACGGTCCCACGTATCCCACATCTTCTTTACAAGCAACTTGCGGAGGTATTCTTCTTCAAGAATCTGCCCCGTTCGGTTCTGTGCCCATTCAAAGTAGCTCACGATGACCCCGCCTGAGTTCGCCACAATATCAGGAATGACCATTATCTCGTTCTTCGCTAAGATACCATCAGCCTCATAGGTAATCGGACCATTCGCGAGCTCGATGATATGGCTCGCTTTAATCTTTGCCGCATTATCTTTGGTGATCTGATTCTCGAGTGCCGCGAGGACTAGGATGTCGGTCGGTAACTCCAACAGTTCGGCATTGGTGATCTTCTTACCGGAGGTATATTCGCCGACCTGCTGACAGTTCTTTTTTAGCGCGATGAGCGCTGGGATATCTAGCCCAGCTTCGTCATAAATCCCGCCCTTACTATCAGAAACAGCGACGATCTTGAAACCGTCTTCGTATAGCTTCTGGGTCATGAAGAGTCCGGCATTGCCGAACCCTTGGACAACTACTCGTAAATTCTCGCGGCCCGTTAAAAAAGTGTCGACCATCTTCTTCGCGATCAGATACCCGCCTTGAGCGGTCGCATCGCCACGCATCGCGATACCGCCGAGCTCGACCGGCTTCCCTGTGATCATCCCCGGCTCATGATGTTCAACCCGCTTCTCGAATTCATCGAGCATCCAAGACATAATCTGACCGTCGGTGTAGACATCGGGGGCCGGAATATCCTTGTCCTGCCCGAGGTAGCGGCAAAATGCATCAACATATTTTCGGCTCACCTCTTCAAGTTCCGCCCTATCAGCCGCCTTTGGGTCGAAGGCGACACCGCCCTTGGCGCCGCCATATGGGATGCCCGCCAACGAATTCTTCAACGCCATCCAGAAGGCAAGCGACTTCACTTCGTCTTCATTCACGTCTGGATGGAAGCGGATACCGCCCTTGCCGGGGCCAAGCGCCCGGTTATAAATAATCCGCCACGCGGGATACCGCTTCCCTTTGACGCTTAATTCAGAATAGTTAACCTGCACCGGGTCAAGGAGCACCGCCATGTCGGCGTCGCTAATATGCTCTATCCCCTGCACATCCTTCAAACGCTTCAGGTTATCTTCAGAAATGCTCATGTTCTGTGTCTGTTATTACGCGTGTAACACGCCCCATCTTTCAAAGTATATACCAAAATAGAGAAAGGCGCGGATGGTGGCATCCGCGCCTTTTGGGATCATATCCCGATTCTCGGGGCGTTCATGTATTCTTTTTCCCTCCTTCGCCTTTCGGTATACGAGGGCTTCACGAGAGCCACCGGGGAACCCAAGTAACAGATCACCCGTCCTTTCTTCCTGCACCCATCAGTGGAGCAGGCTCCATATCTTGCCCCTCGACATCCGTTCCTTTTCCGGGATCCGAGTACAGTCACCTCTGTGCGACAGACTTCACATCGAATCTCGGAACTTTCTACTTCTTGATAAGACACCTCCTTCCCTTTTTCAGAACACTCCTTATTTGTGCAGCTAGCGTACACGGCCTTTCTCAACTTTTCTGTTTTCTCGCGAGCCCCGTGTACGTCAACCTTGTGCCCGCAGACCCTACAATGCTCAACGAGCTCTTTCATACACTGTTCCAAAAACCCTTTCTTCGCTTTGGTACTCACCCCCTTTCAAAGACCAGCTCTTTGTACTCTGGTTCTGCCGAGACTATACCATGGGCGGAGGCGGAGAGATTCGAACTCTCGAGACCCTTTCGAGCCTGCCGCCTTTCCAAGGCGGTGGAATAAACCGCTATCCGACGCCTCCGTTCGTTCTGTTATAGCAGAAAAAACAAGATTATGCCTGCGGGGCGAGGAGTGCTTTGATGCGATCGGGGATGGGCGGGTGGGTCGAAAACAATTTTCCCATCCAACCAGAACTACCCTTCCCGCCAGAGGCGGATGCGCCAAAAGGATCGCCGATGAAGAGGTGCGCGGTCGCGAGGTTCGCCGAGCGCATCGGCGCGGTGTAGCTGCCTAATTTTTCTAGTGCTGAGGCGAGCCCTTCGGGGTAGCGGGTGAGCAACGCGCTTGAAGCATCAGCGAGGAACTCTCTCCGGCGCGAAATCGCGAGTTGGATCAGCTTCGCGGCTAAAGGAGCAAGAATGATTCCGACGATCGCCAGAACCACAAAGAGCGCGTTCCCCTTCCCGCTGTCATCGCGCCGGCCCCCGCCCCAAAACGACATGCGCAGAAATATATCCGCGACGAGCGCGATGAATCCAGCAAGTACGACGGCAACCGTCATAAGCAGAATATCGTTGTTCTTGATGTGCGAGAGCTCGTGGGCGATGACACCCTCAAGCTCGCTCCGACTCATCATCGCGAGCAGGCCGGTCGTCGCGGCTACGACCGCGTGTGCCTCGTCGCGACCAGTCGCGAAGGCGTTGGGCGCCGGATCGTCAACCACGTACAGCTTCGGCATCGGCAACCCCGCGGTCATGGCGAGATTCTCGGTGACCGTATAGAAGTCGAAGAACTCCTGCCGTGACGCTGGTCGTGCGTGATTCAGCGAGAGCACGAGCCTGTCGCTCGACCAATAGGCGTAGAAGTTAGTCGCGATAGCGATGGCTGCTGCTATAACTATGATAGCTGGGTCGCCGTAGTACCACGAGATCGCATAGCCGACCGCCATAACGACGACCACGAACCCGAGCACCAGCGCCCATGTCCGGCGGATATTACTTGCACGCTGTTGATAGAGATCCATATAGTTGTGTCAAACACTCGGTGTTTGACAGATTCAGTATCGAACTAGAATTGCACTTTGACCGGTTCGTTAGCTGCTTTATCTGACTCTGCAAGCTCGAAGAGATCCATCAGAGAGAAGCCGAATAGAGAGGCGATGATGTTGCCCGGGAATGACTGGATCGTGGTGTTGAGCGCCATCACGGTCGTGTTATAGAAGCGACGCGCGGCCTGGATCTTGTCTTCGGTATCGCCGAGCTCTTGCTGGAGCTGGAGGAAGTTCTGATTCGCTTTCAAATCCGGATACGCTTCTGAGACGGCAAAGAGCGTTTTTAAGGCGCCCGAGAGCTGATTCTCGGCCTGTACCTTGTCGGCAGTGCTGCCCGGCATCGAACTCGATGCCCCCATCGCAGCCGCACGCGCCTTGGTCACATTCTCAAACGCGCTTGATTCGTGTGCGGCATAACCCTTGACGGTCTCAACAAGATTCGGGATAAGGTCATAGCGGCGCTTCAACTGCACGGCGATATCAGCCCATGCCTCCTTCGCGCGGTTGGTAAGCAACACGAGACGGTTAAAGGCGAACACGACCCAAAGCACGATTATGGCAACAAGAGCGAGAAGCACAATGGTGGTGGTAGACATATCTAGAAGTATACTACAAAAAATGAACATGGAAGACACTCTCGAGAAGCACTTCACGCGGCTTAAGCCGGAGCAGAAGCGGGCGCTGCATAAGCTAAAAGTTCGCACGATACGCGACCTGCTCTATCACTTCCCCGCTCGCTATGAATCAGCCGGCCAGACAGTGACTATTGCCGGTATTTCAGCGGGTGCCGAGGTGACGCTTTACGGCACCATCAGGAAGCCCGATGTGCGGAAGACGTGGAAGAGCCGCCGCCCGATCGCCGAGGCGTGGCTCGAGGACGCTTCGGGCAAGATCAAGATGATGTGGTTCTCTCAGCCCTACATCGCCAAGACGCTCCATGACGGTATGGTGGTGAAGGTGAGCGGGAAGGTAGCGGGAGAAGGCACCAAGATCTATTTGGCAAATCCAGCGATTGATAAGTCACCTATCGCGCCTGATGCGGCAATTGACTCGCTCTTCACGAGCCGAGGAGACACCTCGCAGCGAGGAGTCACCTCAGCTCTGTATCCGATTTATCCCGAGAGCCAAGGTGTCTCCTCGCTCTGGTTCTTGCACGCGGTGAAGAAAATATTTGAGACGGGAGTGCACGAAGGCATTGAGGACCCAATCCCGCCTGAGATCCTTGCACGCTACAATTTGCCATCGCTCTCTGCCGCACTCGTGTTTATACACGCACCGAAGAAGCTTTCTGATGCCGCGGCGGCGCGCAAGCGCTTCGCCTTTGAAGAAATCTTCGCGCTTCAAATACGAATGCAACAAAATCGGCAATGTCGCAGTGAGGAGAGAGCCCTGGCAGTAAACGTGGACATAGCGGCGAGACGCCGCGTCAACGACTTCATCGCCTCGTTCCCCTTCCCCGCCACGGCCGCACAGACGCAGGCGATCGAAGCAATCGTCGCCGACTTCGAGAAATCAAACCCCATGTTGCGACTCCTCGAGGGCGACGTGGGCAGCGGTAAAACTGCCGTCGCCGCCGCGACCGCTTATTTGGTGGCGACATCACTACCTCGCGGGCGGATCGCCGGCACACTCCAAGTCGCGTATCTCTGCCCCACCGAGATCCTCGCCAAACAGCACTTCTCTACCTTCGTCTCATATTTTAAAGACCACCCCATCCCAATCGGCCTTATCACCGGGAGCGAATGCCGCAAGTTCCCTTCTCGCGTGCGGTATGAAGAATCCGCCAAGCTCTCGAAGGCGGCGTTTAAGAAGATGGTGGCGAATGGCGAGATCCCGATCGTCATCGGCACGCACGCGCTCATCGAGAAGTCGCTCGCCTTTAAATATTTTGCCTATGCGATCGTCGACGAACAGCATCGCTTCGGCACGGCGCACCGACAGAAGCTCGTTATGAAAGGTGATGTGGCCCCTCATTTACTCTCTATGACCGCGACGCCGATCCCGCGCACGCTCGCGCTCGCGCTCTATGGCGACCTTGATCTCACACTCCTCGACGAGATGCCGGTGGGTAGGAAAAAGGTCATTACCGAGGTACTGGGCTCAAAAGAGCGCGAACGCGCCTACGAGCGCGTTCGCGCCGAACTCGCCCTCGGCCACCAGGCGTATGTGATCTGCCCCCGAATAGACGAGCCTGACCCGGCCAAAGAGCTCGCGCTCCAAACCAAATCGGTAAAGGCCGAAGCGGCACGGCTCCAAAAAGAGGTCTTCCCTGAAGCAGTTATAGACATCCTACACAGCAAGATGACGCCAAAAGAGAAGGAGGACGTGATGAAAGAATTTGAGAATGGAAAAATAAATATCCTCGTTGCAACGTCTGTAGTAGAAGTGGGTGTGAACGTCGCGAACGCGACCGTGATCCTTATTGAGGGCGCCGAACGATTCGGGCTCGCCCAGCTGCATCAGCTCCGCGGGCGAGTGATCCGCTCGATCCATCAGTCCTACTGCTTCGCCCTGCCCGAGTCGAGCGGCGAGACCACGCGCGAGCGAATGAAAGCGTTTATGCAGGCGAAAAACGGCTTCGAGCTCGCCGAATATGACCTCGCGCTCCGTGGTGCGGGCGAGCTCGCGGGCGGCAAGCAGTGGGGTGTCTCTGACATCGCGATGGAGGCGTTAAAGAATATTAAATTGGTCGAAGCCGCTCGCACCGAGGCGGCGACCCTCGTCGCCGCCGATCCCGACCTTAAAAACCACCCCGCCCTCTCCGCTCGCGCCGCCACGGCGGATAAAGAGATGCATTTAGAGTAATGGTGTAGAATTAAAGAAAGTCTTATGAAAAACTATCCGAAAATAAATATAGGCATTGGTGGCGTTATCCTTCGCGGCAAGTCAAAAATCCTTCTGACTAAACGGAAAACTGACCCGTCGGTTTGGACAATTCCAAGCGGCTATATGGAGAAAGATGAAAATATATTTGAAACAATCATAAGAGAGGCGAAGGAGGAAACAAATATTGTCATAAAACCACGAGGTGTTGTTGGAGTACGGCAGCGAATTACCGAAAAAGAAGGAAATAACTTTTGGATACTTACAATCGCTGATTACAAATCTGGGAAAGTCACGCCGGACAATTCTGAAATTTTAGAAACGCAATTCATACCATTATCAAAGGCTTTACAAGAAAAAATAACACCTGTGACCAAATACATACTAAAAATGCTATTAAAAAATAAACTGCAGATTCTTCTGCCGCAAAAAAGTCTTGATCAGAAACAGTATAGGCTTTTTTCTTAGAGTTAAGCTCTCATAAATATGAAAAGCAGAAGCAGGAGAAGTTTACCACATTCACCCCGCCCTCTCCGCTCGCGCCGCCACGGCGGATAAAGAGATGCATTTGGAATAAATATGGACTTACGATGTCCATAACTTGGTACGCCCAGAGGGACTCGAACCCCCAACCAATCGCGTATAAGGCGACTGCTCTACCATTGAGCTATGGGCGTGTGCAGCACGTGCTTATACTACCGCAATTTGGTCTTCTTCGCGCTTTTTGGGGATGATGCCGTGGGCGATGAGGATCTTCTCGAAGCCAGCGCGCTCGACGGTCTCCTTCTCGATGAGCTCTTTGGCGATGGCGTCGAGCGCGTCGCGATGCTCACTGATAACCTTCTTCGCGCGCGCCTTCGCCTCCTCAATAATGCGCGCAACCTCTGAATCGATCTCGGCAGCGACATGGTCAGAGTACGGCTCGTTCCCGAGTTGACGATCGCCAAACGCGATCGGCCCCAACTTCTCGCTCATGCCATAGCGGATCACCATATCGCGCGCGATCGCTGTGATGACCATAAGATCATTAGAAGGACCGGTCGTGACATCGTTGAAGAGCATCTCCTCCGCGACATAGCCACCCAAGGTCGCCGCAATATCATCAAGAAACTGCTTCTTTGAGAACAATTTTTTGTCTTCAAAGGGGAGTTTGAGCGTATAGCCAGCCGCGCGCCCGCGGCTGATGATGGAGATCTTGTGCACCGGATCGGCATGCTCGAGTATCGAGGAGACAAGCGCGTGGCCGGCTTCATGATACGCCGTGAGCTCCTTCTCCTTCTTTGAGAGCAAGTGGCTCTTGCGTTCGGGCCCGAGCATCACCTTCTCGATGGAGCGGATCAGGTCATATTGGGTTATTTCTGTCCGACTCTCGCGCGCAGCGAGAATCGCACCCTCGTTCATGAGGCTGTAGAGCTCGGCGCCTGAGAAGCCGGGCGTTCGCTCGGCGACAACAGCGAGGCTCACATCAGGACCCAAGGGCTTCTTGCGCGCGTGGATCTGCAATATTTCTTCGCGATCGCGCCGGTCGGGTAAGTCGATAGTCACGCGCCGGTCGAAGCGCCCCGGCCGCAAGAGCGCGGAGTCAAGCACATCGGGCCGGTTCGTCGCCGCCATGACCACAACCTTTTCGTGGGGTTCAAAGCCGTCCATCTCGACAAGAATCTGGTTGAGCGTCTGTTCGCGCTCGTCGTTGCCGCCGCCCATCCCCGAGCCGCGCACGCGACCAACCGCATCGATCTCATCGATAAAGATGATCGCGGGCGCGGCCTTCTTCGCCATTTGGAAGAGGTCGCGCACGCGCGAAGCACCGACCCCGACGAACATCTCGACGAACTCGGAGCCCGAAATAGAAAAAAACGGCACTCCAGCCTCGCCCGCGACCGCGCGCGCGAGGAGGGTCTTCCCTGTCCCAGGCGCGCCCATGAGAATGATGCCCTTGGGGATACGCGCGCCGATATCGAGAAACTTCTTTGGGTTCTTGAGGAAGTCGACGATCTCAAGCAACTCCTCCTTTGCTTCGCGCGCACCCGCAACATCGGCAAAGGTCACGCGCTGCGTCACGTCGGCCGGATCGATAACGCGCGCCTTCGACTGCCCGAAGGTGAATGCCTGCATACCCGCGCCCCGTACCTGCCGTGAGAGGAACCAGAAGAGAAATGCGACGAACAAGAGCATCAAGACGGTCGGGCCGAGCGTCACGAGCCAGAATTCAAGCCCCGATTGGCCCTGGATCGTGATAGCGACTTTGGCGAGTTCTGTGGGCGTCACGCCATACGTCGCCAGGGTTTCGGGGAGACCGGCGGAGGGATCCTTGCGCGAGGACTTTACCGATCCATCGACATACGTGAGGTTAAGAGAATCACCGCTCACGGTAATCGAGCTCACCTTCCCCAAGACGACATCGGCAGCGACAGCCGAGAGCGGGATCTCGTCCGTCGGCTGGACGAAGCTCGCCACCAGCGAGTATGCGCTCATCAAGAAAAGGAATATGAGGATCGTCGTTGTGAGATTGCCAAAGAAGGATGGGCCGCCAATAATGCGGCGCCAGCCGCGGCGCCCCTTCGGGGGCATCGCGGTTTTTCTGATCTTCGGTTTTTTTGCTGGTGCTGGTGCCATACAGAGCACTATACCTTGTTTTTTGTGGAGGTGTCGAGAGTCGAACTCGAGTCCGAATCCATCAATGAAAGCGAGTCTACGACGCATAGTCAGCGTTAATTTTAGGGCAGGATGCGAAGAACGCAGACGAAACCATTCCTGCCCGATCCCTTATTTAGACGCGCCGGGCGGGAGGCCGGGCATCGATCCTACAGAATATTCCGCCCCTGCCTCCGGCTGTAAGAACCCGAGAGGAGAGACGTCGCTAGGCGAGCGGTTAGGCTGCGTAGGCGAACGCGAAGTCACGCGCACCGAAGTACGGAGACTTCACGCTTGCAAGAGTGTTCTTGGCAAGTTTGGTTGCTTGTTGGATGTAAGTGTCATACAAGCTTGCACTGCGTCGCACGTCTTTCAAAGTACAGACCGTCAAAGCCGGTCACCCCCTGTCAATTGATACGCACGAATGCCTACAAACTGACAGTGATTGATCGAATCATCGGGTTTTCAAAACGCGTTCTGCTTCGCGCGCCGCATCACGCTTCTTCAGGTCTTCGCGCTTATCCGCTTTGCCCTTGCCGCGGACGATCGCGATGCGCGCCTTCACAAACCTGCCTGCAGTATACACTTCAAGTGGGATAATTGTCAAGCCCTTCTTCGCCTCGGCATCGGCGAGGAGTGCGATTTCTTTTTTGTTGAGCAGGAGGCGCCGCGCCCGCTCGGGGTCATATCCTTTCTGTATATTCGCCGCCTGATAGGGCGGGATGGTCATGCCGACGATAAACGCCTCGCCGCCGCGCACCACCACACGCGCGCCATCGAGCGAGCCGAGCTTGTTGCGGAGTGCCTTTACTTCTTGCCCAGACAGCTCGATCCCCGCCGCAAAACTCTCAAGCGGCGCGAATTTAAGGGTGGCTTTTTTGTATTCAATCAGGACCATATTTGACAGTATACTCTACGTTGCATTTCATTGACATTCTTGTTATTCTCCGTCCGGATAGTCAGCCCAGTGGGGGCTACAAATAACGCACATTTCGTTAGACGGAAGGGGGTGAAAAACCGATGGATAGTAAAATCAGAATAATTTCCATGCCGCCGGGACAAGCTCCGGAAGAAGTGCGACGGGAGTGGATAGGAGCAGTAATGCCGCTCTTATCCAAACAAAATACTCTGGGCTTTGAAAGCGGCGTTTTGGGAGGAGAGCCGGACATCCGAAACATAGGCGGGTATCGGGTTGACCCTGACGAGGCGATTTGTGCTCTCGTAGAGAAAAACACCAAAGCTTCCAACGCCGCGGCTCAGTGGTGGATCCACTGGCGTGAAAATACGCCATGGGGACAGTGTTGCAACGCTCTTGTCTTCAACAAAGAAGTTTGCGAGGTCATTCCTTGAACATTGGACGGAGCCGGCACCCTACGGGGATGCCGGCTTCTTCTCTTTTTATCTACGGGATTTGGCGCGGTCGTTTTGGGTCAAGAACTGCTTACGCAGGCGCACTGACTTCGGAGTGATTTCAAGATATTCGTCGTCCGCCATGATCTCCATTGCGCGCTCGATCGTGAGATCAAATATCGGTACCAAGGTAAGCGCTTCATCCATACCTGAAGAACGCACGTTTGATTGGTTCTTCCCTTTTGTCGGGTTCGCCATCATTTCTTCGCCCTTGGAGGTGTTGCCGATCACCATACCCTCATACACCTCCGTCGCCGGCTTGATATAGAGCTGCCCGCGATCCTGGAGGCTCCAGAGCGAATACCCGAGCGCCTTGCCGGCCGCCATAGAGATCATAGAGCCGACGATGCGTCGGCGAATTTCACCGGCATAGGGTTTGAATCCGATGACGCGCGAGGAGAGGATTCCCTCGCCCTTCGTATCAATAATGAACATATTCTTATAGCCCAAGAGTCCGCGTGTCGGGCCCTCAAGCGTGAGCCGGACGATGTTGCCGTACTGGACGAGATTTTGGAGTACAAATGCGCGCTGGCCCAATTTTTCAATAATCGCGCCTTGGAATTCTGACGGCGTATCAATAATCACTTCTTCAAACGGCTCTAACTTCACCCCGTTTTCTTCACGAATAATAACGTGCGGCTGGGAGACCTGCATCTCATATCCTTCGCGGCGCATATTCTCAAGCAAGACCGCGATATGAAGCTCACCGCGGCCGGACACGTGGAAGGAGTCCGTGCCTGAGAAGTCCACTTTAAGACCGACATTCACTTCAAGTTCTTTTTCGAGCCGATCGCGAATCTGGCGGCTGGTGACAAACTTCCCTTCGCGCCCAGCAAAGGGTGAGTTGTTGATGAGGAAGTTGAGCGCGATAGTCGGCTCGTCAACCGCGATAGCGGGCAGTGGCGCCACAGATTCATCCGTCGTCACCGTCTCACCGATATAAATGTCGGGAAGACCGGCGATAAGAACAATATCTCCCGCCGAAGCTTCGGCGGTCTCTACACGCTCAAGCCCCTTGAAGGTAAAGACTTTCGTCGTGCGGCCAGTGCGCGTCTCGCCATCCGGCTTTTTTATAAAAACAGTCTGGTTTGGGCGAACCGTCCCCGCATAAATGCGACCGACTGCAAGCCGCCCCATGAAGTTGTCATAGGCGAGATTGAAGGGCTGAAGCATGAGGGGTGCATCCGCGTCAGCGTTGGCGTTTGCTGCCGGCACCTTCTCAAGTATGAGATCGAGGAGCGGCGAGAGATCTTTGTCGGCACCCATTAAGAGATCGTCAGGGTTTAAGGACGCACGCCCGTCGCGCCCGATTGCATAGACGACCGAGAAGTCGCTTTGCTCGTCACTCGCGCCAAGCTCGAGGAAGAGCTCGAGCACCTGCTCCTCGGCGCGCGCCGGATCAGCCGCCGGCTTGTCGATCTTATTCAGCACAACGATCGGCTTGAGTCCAAGTTCAAGCGACTTCTTCAAGACGAAGCGCGTCTGCGGCATCGGGCCTTCTTGTGCATCAACAACAAGCAGCACCGAGTCGATAGAACGCAAGACGCGCTCGACCTCGCTGCCGAAGTCGGCATGGCCGGGGGTGTCCACAATATTGATCTTGGTTCCTTTATATTCAACCGCCGCGTTCTTGGCATAGATGGTGATGCCGCGCTCGCGCTCGAGCGCGTTGGTGTCCATCGTGGTGCCCTCAGCCGCCGCGTGCGTCTGCTTCAAGATAGCGTCAGTCAAGGCCGTCTTCCCGTGGTCGACGTGTGCAATAATAGCGATGTTCCGAATTTCCATGAAATAAAAATAAGCCTCTCGGCTGGTAGTTTCAATATACAATGAAACATCCTTGAACGCAAAGTGCCTAGCGAACAATGAATAAGATGCTGAATAAATTTCAACAAACAGCAGTATCCCCTATTTGTGCGGTCGTCGCATGTAGGGGTTAAATCTAAAAGGAGGACGTGACGTAAAGAAAAGGAAAAACCGCGCGGGTTCTGTGTCGCAAGCCGAAGCTTGTCCACAAAACCGCACGCGGTCAAATTATCCGTACTTTTTCTTCAATCTCTCAAATTGTTCTCTTTCTTGCATCTCCACTGCTCGGGTGTTAATTTCTCGATTCTGCTCCCAAAATTCTGCCTCCGTGGAGTAAGATCCAATCTTCCCCTCATCTCTAAGCTGTTTTTCCGCTTTGTCTTTCAATTCCCGCCACTCATCCTTTCTCCGCTCCTCTTCCAGAAACGCAAATTTTGCCTCCTTCGCACTACTAGACATAATTGGCACCTCCTCCATTTTTGATTTAAACATTCAACAACTAAAGACGTGTACATTCCGGATAGAATCCTACTTCTCTCAAACAGTTTGTCAAATCACGAACGAAGCGATGGCAGCGAGGCCGGAGAGGGACATGGCGCCGATGGTAAACCAGCCCATTGCTGATATAAGCGGATGGTTCGCGTGTTCGCCCATGAGGTGCTTGTCGCTCGAAAGGCGCACGACGAAGAAAAGGATAAAGGGCGCGATGATCCCGTTAGCGACCGCGGCATAGATGAGCCCCTTTATCGGATCGAGATGCAAGAAGTTTGCGGCCATGCCGATAAGCATCGCCACGATGATCACGCCATAAAACGCGTGCGCTTGCTTCCACTTCCGATAGAGGCCGTACTTCCACCCGAAGCTTTCGGCGAGCATATATGCCGTCGAGCCGGCCAAGACCGGCACCGAGAGGAGCCCGGTTCCGATAATGCCGAGTGCGAAGAGCAAAAAGGAAAACTCTCCGAAAGGTCGCAACGCTGAAGCCGCCTGATCCGCCGTCGCGATATCCGTTATGCCATAGACATACAGAGTGCCCGCGCAGGCAGCGAAGATGAAGAAAGCAACGATGTTAGAGAACGCCATCCCGCTCCAGACATCCGTACGCATAGAACGTATCGACTCCGTGCTCGCCTGCCCTTGTCGCGCGCGAATGCTTGTTTCGCCATTAAGTATCTCCTCTTCAACTTCCTGAGAGGTCTGCCAGAAGAAGAGATAGGGAGAGATCGTGGTCCCGAGTATAGCCGCGACGAGGAACATCTGATCTTTAGAGAAGGTGAGCGAGGGAACGAGCGTGCGCCGAAATACCTCAAACCAATCCAACTGCACTGCAAACGCGACAACCACATACGAGAGGAGTGTGAGCGTCAGATACTTGAGATATTTTGCATAGCGCGCATAGGTGGTGAATATTTGGAGTGCCAGGCTCACCAGCGCAAAACCGATGACGAATACTCCCGACTCGATGCTTGGCAACACGAGATGCGCTCCTGCGGCCATCGCACCGAGGTTCGCGGCGATGTTGAACACGTTGGCAAAAAAGAGCAGTGCGGCCACCGCATACAACGCCCGCGCCGGATAGTGGTTGCGAATATTTGCCGCCAACCCCCGACCCGAGACAAGCCCGATGCGCGCGCACATCTCCTGCACCACCGCCATGAAGGGATAGGTAAAGAGCGAGAGCCAAATGAGCTGGAGCCCGTAGCGAGCGCCTGCCTGCGAGTAGGTGGCGATACCAGAAGGATCGTCGTCAGCAGCGCCCGTGGTGAGGCCAGGCCCCAGCGTGTGCCAATATTCTTTTGCTTTTTTCTCAAGCTTCTGCATTCCCATAGCTCCTCCAGTATAGCTTATTCGTATCGCAGAGAATCAATGGGGTTCTTACGCGCCGCCTGGCGCGCAGGATAGACGCCGAACGCAAGCCCGGAGAGCGTGGAGACCAGGAGCGCGAGCGCCACCGCCGAAGGCGGAAATGCGAAGACCCAACCGAACGAGAAGAAAGAAGAGAGCACTACATATACCACCCCGACGATAAGCGCACCGAGGGCAATACCGATCAAGCCGCCGATAAAGGTGAGCAACACCGATTCAATGAGGAATTGTTCGAGAATATCGCGCTCGGTCGCGCCGACTGCCTTGCGCAGCCCTATCTCTCGCGTCCGTTCAGTCACCGACACGAGCATGATGTTCATGATCCCGATGCCGCCAACGATAAGCGAGATCGAGGCAATCGCCGCGAGAAAAAGCGTCAAGATAGAGGTGATGTTCCCGAGCAAAGAGAGCACGTCTTCTTGAGTTTGGATGGTGAAGTCATCCTTGTTTGGATCAGTCACACCATGGTTGTGTCGCAGGATAAAGGTTATGCGCGACTTAACGAAGTTTGTATCATAGGCGGGGTTCGCTTCGACGATGATATCGGTGAAATACGGGATGCCGAGCATCTCGTTCTGCGCGACCGAGAGCGGGACGATCACGAGATTGTCCTGGTCGATGCCGAAGGCACCGGTGCCCTTCGCGGGAAGCACGCCTGTAACACGGAACGAGAGATTCTTCACCCGTATCGTTTTGTTCAGTGGGCTTATGTTCTCTCCGAAGAGCGTCTTCGCGAGTGCGGGGCCGATCACCGCAACGTGATTAAATGAATCCACGTCGCTCTTGGTAAACGGATACCCTGACGCGGGCATCATGTTACGGACCGTAAAATAATTGGCGGTTGTACCCTCAAAACTTACGGTCACATCATTCCCCTTATATACCGCCGCACCCTGCCCGCGTACCTCAGGCACGACCGCTTGTACCGATGCTTCGCGAGAAAAAGCGTCCGCATCCCTCTGGTTCAAACTGGTAATCACGATACCCTGCGCCGCCGCGGGAGAGGAGAATCGGCCGTTCGGGCTCCCGCCAGGGATAACAAAAACGAGATTCGAGCCGATGCCCTGGACTTGGTTCAAGATGAGGTTCTGTGCCGACTGCCCGATAGACATGAGCACGATGACCGACGCAATACCGATGACGATGCCAAGCATCGTGAGGATTGAACGCATCTTCCCGTGCATGAGGCTTCGCGTTGCTGTCTTAAATGCGTCGTGCAGTAACATATTATTTTATAGAATGTCCGTTCGCCCGTGGCGAACGGACAATCGGCGTATCACTCTCGATCAACCCGTCTTTCATACGTATGATACGGTTCGCGAATTCGGCGGTGTTGGTTTCGTGCGTCACGAGGATAATCGTACGGCCCCGCTGGTGGAGCGCGGCGAGTATCTCCAACACCTGTTCTCCCGACTGTGAGTCGAGATTGCCCGTCGGCTCGTCGGCAAAAATAATGTTCGGGTCGGTGACAAGAGCGCGCGCGATAGCAATGCGCTGTTTCTGTCCACCTGAGAGGCGTCCTGTCTCTGTATGCAATTTCTCTTCAAGCCCGACATCGCGAACCGCCTTCTCGACGCGCGCACGGCGCTCGGCTGCCGGAATCTTTGAATACAAGAGGGGGATCTCGACGTTGTCATACACTGTGAGGCGAGAGAGCAGGTTGAATGCCTGGAATACGAATCCCATATCCTCATTGCGCACCCGTGCAAGCTCTCGATCATCTCGTTCATCGATGCTTTTCCCTAAAAAAGTATACGAGCCGCCGGTCGGACGATCGAGGAATGAGAGAATATTCAGTAACGTCGACTTCCCCGAGCCAGACGGGCCCATGATAGAAACGAACTCCCCTTTCTTAATCGAGAAGGATACTCCACGGAGTGCACGCGTCGACGTCTCTTCTTCGAGATATTCTTTCTTGAGATCGCGAACCTCGATCATGACGCTACCGTTTGAGTCCGATGTTGAGGACTTGGTCGCCTTCGGCCACTCCTGACGTGATCTCGACATTGCCGTTTTGGTCTTGTAGCCCGAGCGTGACCGGCACATCGATCACACGCGTATCTTGGAGCATTTGAACAAACGTGCCCGCGTCGTTTTCAAGAATCGCGTACTGCGGGAGGACGAGCACGCCGTCTTTCTGGCGTGTTTGTACGTCGAGATTCGCCGTGAGCCCGCTCTTCATCCGCGGATCGGCCGTGTCAAAGGATATTTTTATCTTGTAGTCAACGACGCCTTGGGTAATCGTTTCAGCTGGATCAATATAGAAGATCGTACCCGAGAATGTCTCTCCTGGGAAGGCGTCAAACGATAGGCTGACCTTGTTCCCGATCGCGACTTTCCCGATATCGGTTTCCGGAATACCAGCGTGTACCTCATATGCGCTTGCTGATATCAGAGAAATGAGCGGGGTCCCTAGCGAGGCTACTTGCCCCACCTTTGCGTCAAACTGTGTGATGACGCCGTTTTGTGGCGCAACGATTTGGGCGTTTTGGAGCTTCGCCGCAATACTCGACACATTCGCCTCTGCCTGCTTAACACGCGCCTGCTCTGCCTCGATATCCTGTGGTGTCGCGCTTGCCGTGGTGGCATTCAATTGTGCTCTGAGCTGCGCGACATTTGCTCTCCCCGCCGCGATGGATTGCTTCACGGTGTTGAGTGCAGAAAGCGCGGTGTTCACCTCGGTGAGCCCGTCCATCGCATCAGTACGATATGCCGCCGTTGTCTCGGCCGACACGACCACGGCAGTGCTTAAGAGACTCCGCACCGCCCCGAGATGGGTGGCGGCCTGAGAAAGCGCGAGATCAAGCCCGGCGTGGTCAGTCGGGAGCGTGGTGAGAGTCGTCTTCCACACGTTCAATGCTTCGGACGCCCGCACGCGTTCCTGAATAAACTGATTCTGTACGATAAAGTTCGAAATAGAGAAGGTCATCTGCGGATCCGCCGTTTCGGCATTCGTGAAGAACGACGAGAGCTGATTGCGCACCGCATCATTTGCCTTCGCATAAGCATCCGCGAGCGTGGTGCTGACACTCGTATACGAATTGTCGAGGGATTGTTCCGCGACCGCAAGCTGCGCCTTTGATACCGCCACAGCCTCGGCTGTCGCCCCTGCCTGGAGCTTATGCAGGGCGGCAATCTCCGCATCGACCGTCGCCTGCGCGCCGGCAAGCTGCGCGCGGAGATCACCCACGTCGAGCGATGCGAGGACACTGCCGGCATAGACCGTGTCGCCGACCTTCGCGTACACGCCTCTCACGATGCCGCTCGCGCCAAAACCAAGCGATGAACTCTCGACTGGCGTCGTGTTCCCCGTTACCGAGACAATCTCAGTGAGAGACCCCCTCGCCACCACAACAAATTGATATGAAGCGTTTGCTCGCCCAAAGGCATACCACAGGCTGCCCACGAGTATAAGCGCCGCGATACTGGCGATAATCCAGTGCGCAATGAGTAATCTCTTGAACCGATTCAAGCGGAAAAGGATTGAGGCTGGCATGATAGAGACATGGTACTCCATATGTATATAAAGAAATACCCCTCACGCGTAATGCGCGAGGGGTACGTTAGTCACACTATTCTCTGGACGAAGAGACGGTCATCTTCTCTTGTCGAAACGGGACAAACGTCGAGGCAGCGATCTAGGAATACCATTAATCGGCCGCCGTGATCATCGACGTCAGGAGCGAGATATAAACATGAGACCCCGCCCTTTTTGTTTTCGACAAAAGCGAAACTTCGCGACCCGCGCTCAACTCTCGACGCTATGACTTCAATCTGCGCTAAGGTCATGATGCACCCACACGCCTTCAGAAGTTGATCGATCTCTTCTGAAGAGATCCTCGGCGAAACGCCGAGAATTGCCGCCGCCCACTCGACGAGAGTAGCATCACTGAATAGCGCTAGTGTTTCGATTGTGCAGCCAGCCGTCCCCGGCTGGCTGCACGGGAGCAAGTAATCGATGCAGTGGTCGCGGTACGAATACCGCGATTGGTCTACAAAACAATTTTTAGTTTCTTTTTCACTAACCGCCCCAATAGGGGTGGTCGCGACGATAGATACTAAGGATGCGCCTACCGGTTGTCGAGAATGCAACACCATATATGACCTCCCTTTTTTGAAGTTACCCGCGCCGACATTGGCACGAACGAAGCCCAAATCCGCACTGAAATCAAGGTGCTTCTGGGGTGGATTATATATATCCGCCGCTACGTGTCAAGACTCCTGTTACTACTACTGAAATATGATTTTGAAATTATACATACCCATGGCACAGAGGCCCTGCATAGTGCCTCGCGCCTGTTCTGCAGAAATAGTGATCTCTTCGGTCCCCGATGGCTGGAGGAATTTTTGATAGGAGAGTTTCGGGATAACGAGACTGGCAGAGCAATCGAAGGTTCCATTCGTCGCCACTCGCAACACCGTCGGCACTCCCGCCTTTGCTGTTACCACGCGCGGCGAATAGCCGCCTTTGGCAGTGATATCGATGACCTGTTTGCCGTCAGTGACAGTTGCTGTGGGCGCTCCTGCAGGAGGCGTAACATTCGCGCTGGGTGAGCCGGAAGTAAGCACCACGGCCCCAACGATAAGGAGCCCGCAGATCACCAGAGAGACGAAGACGGATTTGTTCATACTCGTATTACGCGTTAAAGAGCGGCGATATGACGCCAGCCGTGGCGAGCGTATTCGCGAGGTTGAAGAGCGCGAGCACGATAACGATGATGCCGGCCGTCTTGAAGAAAATACCCTTCCACGGCTTGTGCGCGATATTGACCGAGCCGAAGGAGAGGAGCGCGAGCACCGGCAACGTGCCGAGAGCGAATACCAGCATCGTCAATGCGCCCTGCACAAAATCACCCGTCGAGAGCGCGTAGAGCTGCATTGACTGCGTAAATCCGCATGGGAGGAAGAATGTCCCGATACCGACCAGAAGCGGCGCGAGATAATGATCCCGCTTACTCCCCTGCACGACCTGTTTAGAAAATCGTGTCGGCAATGTGAACTGTAGTTTCTTCGTGAAATGGAAGACATCGAGAAGGTTGATGCCGAGCACCAACATCACGAGCGCGACAATGGCGCCCAGGACAACATTCGCGGTTAATCCCAAGTGGAGCGAATTCCCGACGAGCCCGACCAAGCCACCGAGGATAAAGAACCCGCCAAGCCGACCGATATGGAAGAACATTCCCGTTCGCCAAGTGCCACCCCCCTTCGCCGAGGTAGCCCCAAGCGAGAGCACCAACCCGCCGACAATCGCGAGGCATGAGGAGACAGAGGCGATGAGCCCGATAAGAAACGCGGTCCCATAACTCACGTTTGAGCCTGTGATAAGCGAGGTGAATCCCGCTTTTTGCAGCCAGAAGAACACCGCGATGATAGCGAGCGCGATCGGGACGGCATAGGTGAAGTCCCCCCACCCCGCCGATACTGCCTGTTTCTCTACTGAGAGCGTGTAGCCGTGGTCGTGGATGATGCGCGTGAGCTCTTCAGCGACTTCTTCGGGCGTGCCGATGAACTCCCCGGTCACGGTTACCTGCTGACTCGCCAAGGACACTTGTGCGTCCTCGATGTGCGGAAGCTCTCGAAACGTTTCTTCAATAAGAACCGTGCATGCCTTGCAGTGCATGCCGTTCACATGAAAAACGTGGGTTTTTTGATTGTTCATAGGTTTTTCGTTTTAAGCCGAAGCGAATTGCTCACGACCGAGACGCTCGAGGCCGCCATCGCGAGCCCCGCAAATACGGGGTTCAAGAGCCAGCCGAAGAGAGGATAAAAGAGGCCGGCGGCAAGCGGGATACCCACGATATTATACGCGAACGCCCAGAAAAGATTCTGTTTGATACCGCGCATGGTGAACTTCGAGAGGCGGATCGCCTTCACGAGCTTGCTGATATCGCCATGGAGGAGCGTAATACCCGCACTCTCAATCGCCACGTCGGTCCCCGTCGCCATCGCGATGCCAACATCTGCCTGTGCCAGAGCCGGCGCGTCATTGATGCCGTCGCCTGCCATAGCCACAAGCCGTCCCGCTGCCTGAAGTTGCCTTATTTTAAGCAATTTATCTTCCGGCATGACTTCAGCGACCACCTCATCTATTCCTGCTTGTTCTGCGATATAGCGTGCTGTTTGTGCATTATCGCCCGTGAGCATGACGACCCGTATGCCGAGCTTGTGGAGATTCGCCACCGCTTCTCTCGCCTCCGATTTAATCGCGTCAGAAACCATCGCGACGGCAAGTGCCTTCCCGTTTGACGTGAGAATAACCGGTGTTTTTCCCTCGGATGTTTCTCTCTCCAAGGATTCAAAAGATGCCCCTTGCTCTGTGGCGAGCCTCTCGCTGCCGACATGATACGATACACCGCCGATAGTGCCGACAAGCCCTTTGCCTTTGATCATTTCAAACTGTTCTACCGGCACAAGGGGAATATTTTTCTCGCGAGCATAGGAGACGATCGCGTGTGCGATCGGGTGCTCTGATTTATTGTCGAGCGACGCGAGGATCGAGATAATGTCGGCATCACTTCTCTCCGACAGATTTTGGATTGAAACCAGTTCTGGCTTTCCCTTGGTAATAGTGCCCGTCTTATCTACCACAACAACATTCACTTTGTGCAGTTTTTCAAGCGTGCTCGCGTCTTTGATCAAGATGCCCTCCTTCGCGCCCTTGCCCACGCCGACGATAATCGCGGTCGGTGTCGCGAGCCCGAGCGCGCAAGGGCAAGCGATGACGAGCACCCCGACAAACGAGACCAGCCCAAAAGAAAGCGCCTGGGCGAATCCGAGGTACGATGCCCCGACAAAGACCCACAGCCCGAGCGAGGCAAACGCGATGACAAGCACGATAGGCACAAAGACACCCGAGATCTTGTCGGCGAGCGCTTGTATGGGCGCCTTGCTCCCCTGCGCGTCTTCAACCATCTTGATGATGTGCGCAAGCATCGTTTCAGAACCGATTTTTGTTGCCCGGAACGTGAAGGATCCGGTGGTGTTCAATGTCCCCGCCACGACCTTGTCGCCGACATTTTTTTCTACCGGAACCGGCTCGCCCGACACCATCGATTCATCCACGTATGACGTCCCTTCGGTGAGGACACCGTCGACGGGGATCCTGCCTGCGGGCTTCACAACAATCAGGTCGCCATGCGCCACCTGATCGATCGGTATCTCAATTTCTTTGCCCTCGCGAATAACCAGCGCCGTCTTTGCCTGCAGATTGAGCAATTTTTCGATCGCATCGCCGGTCTTAATCTTCGCGCGCGCTTCAAGATACTTCCCGAGCGTAATAAAAGCGATGACGACAATCGCCACATCGAAATACGCGACATCCACATTCACATATGCCTGCAACTGTTCGGCGAACACCGTCACCGCCGCGCTGTAGAGGAACGCGGCCGAGGTGCCGAGGCCGATGAGCGTATCCATGTTTGCCTTGCCGTACCGCACGAAGCGATACAGACCAAGCAGGAAGGGTTTCCCGACTACAAAAAGCGCGTAGGCCGCCATGAACATCAGAAGAAACATAGAAAATTCGCTCCACGCCTGCGGCATCGGCGCGACCCGATTGAATTCTGCAAGGATATCCCACGCCATAACGATGGCAGCGATAGCCGCCATCGGCATAATTGCGACAAGCTTGCGTTTCATCGCGGCAAGCTCGGCGAACTTCTCGTTTTTTGGTTGATTAGTGATAAAAGAATATCCCAGAGGTTCTATGTTTTTAGATAGCTGTTGCGCGTTTGTTTTGGCCTCATCAAAAACAACTTTTGCCGATTCATTCCCATAATTTACTTCAACACTATTTACTCCATCTACCTTTTTGAGTGCTTTCTCAATAATACTCGCGCAGGAGGCGCAGTGCATACCCTGTATTTTGTAGGTTTGTGTTTGGTTCATAGAAATTATTTACGCTTCAGGCGATATACCTTCAGCACCTCGCCTATGGCGGTACGCTCCTTCCCTTTTTTAATCTGCTGGATGACGCACGTGCCGAGATGGCTCTCCATAAGCGCGTCCTCAACGCCACAAAGCGCCTGCTTCACGGCAGAAGTCTGGGTAATAATATCGATGCAATACGTATCCTTCACGAGCATCTCCTGCAAACCACGCACTTGGCCCTCGATAATCTTGAGTCGCCGAATCAACTTCGCTTTTGTGGGTGTCATTTTTCAATGATACCCCCTAGGGGTATCATGCGTCAAGCGGCGTGAGCCTCTCGGAGCCGAGGCCCTGTACAACAGTCAGTATGCCGACCGATCGCCTGCGATAAAAGAATTTGCGGATCTCTTCAACCGCGATGATAGAAGTAGCCATCGCGATGATCACGACCCACTCTGCAGAATCGAGCGGTACGGTATGCAAAAAGCGCTGGAAGAAAGGCGTGTATACCGCGAGCACTTGGAGCAAGGCGACCGCGGCGGTCGCCACCACCAGATATTTGTTGGAGAAGAAATCCCGCCGGAACATTGACGCTCCCTCGGAGCGGCAGTTCCATGCGTTGAACCATTGGAAGATAGCGAGCGTCGTCAACGAAATCGTCCATGCCTTCTCGATGTCGGTCCCAGCGTATCTCTGGAACAAGAAGAGCGTACCAAACATCATCGGGAGCGCCATAAGGATCATGCGCCGAATCATTGGCCCATCTACAAAATATTTTGACGGCCGAGCGAACCGTCCCTGCAACAGGCCCTTTTCCTTCGGTTCCATCGCAAGCGCCACGGTCAAGAAGCCGTCGGTGACGAAATTGAGCCAGATGATCTGTACAGCGAGAAGTGGGAGAGGATAGCCGACGAGTAATGCTCCGGTAATCACCAGCACCTCGCCGAGACTGGTCGAGAAGAGGTAGAGGATAACCTTCTTGATGGTCTTATATATGTTCCTGCCCTCCTCGATCGCAGACACGATGCTGCCGAAGTTGTCGTCGAGCAACACGATATCCGCCGCCTCCTTCGCAACCTCGGTCCCTATCGTCCCCATCGCTATCCCCAGATCCGCGGCAACGAGCGAGGGAGCGTCATTGACGCCGTCGCCCGTCATCGCGACGATCTCACCGCGCTTCTTATACGCAGTGATGATCCGCAACTTGTGTTCTGGCGTAACGCGGGCAAAGACCGATACTGTCGCGACACGCTCGGCGAGCTCGGTGTCTGACATCTCGTCTATCGCCACGCCGGTCAGCACGTCATCGCCATCGCGCCAGATACCTGCCTCTCTCGCGATGGAACGAGCGGTGAGTTCATAGTCGCCAGTGATCATTACTACCCGGACGCCGGCCGCTGCCGCTCGCGCCATTGCGTCGGCGACTTCAGGACGAAGAATATCCTGCATACCAAAAAAAGCTGCGAAGGTGAGGCTGTGTGCCGCCTCATAGGTTAGAGCTCCCGAGAACTTTTCGCGCATCGCTATCGCCACGACCCGCAACCCGCGATCGGACATCTCGGCGAACAAGTGCTCAAGATCTTCTCGGCCCGCATATCGAAGCGCGTGATTCTCCCCGCCGCGCCGTATCTGCGTACAGCGTGCGAGCACCGCCTCTGGCGCGCCGCTCACAACTAGCAGGTTCCCTTCGGCCATACTGAAGGCAGCCGCGTGATACTTGAGTCGGTAGTCAAAAGGAAGTTCTGAGACAAGCGGCGATTCGCGTAGCTCGTCGTCTTTTTTAAAGCCGACTTTCTCTCCAAAAATCCGTATCGCCGCTTCAGTCGGATCGCCGGATACACGCCATCTCTTTTCATTTTCAGAAAAAAACACCCGGGCGCTTGCGCCGAGCGCCGCTATCTTGCCGACCAAGAGCAGTTCCGGATGGTTGGCGGCATCCACGACAGCGCCGTCGAGCGTCACTGTGCCCTCCGGCTCGTAGCCGACGCCTTTAATACCGAATACTCTCCCGCCCGTCCAAACCTCGCGAATAACCAGCTCGTTCTTGGTGATGGTGCCGGTCTTATCCACCGCGATGACCCGCGCTTGCCCGAGCGCCTCAACCGCCTGCAGCTTCTTTACGAGCGCATTCTGCTTCGACATTCGCCAGACGCCGGTTGCGAGCACAAGCGTGATAACGATGGGGAGCCCTTCGGGGATGACCGATACCGCTAGCGAAACAACCGTCGCAAAAATCGTGGCAATATTCTCTCCCCTCATGAGGCCGAGCAGAAAAAGGCAAACGCTGATAGCCGCCACCACCACGATAATAGCGCGAGAGAGATATCGAATGTCCGCCTTGAGCGGCATCTCCGTATCGATGGCCGATACGGTCTTCGCTATCGAGCCGATGACCGTATCCTCGCCAATCGCTACCGCCACGACTCGACCACTGCCGGTAACGACGCTGGTGCCCTTGAACAGTATGTTCCGCTGCTCGGAACCTGTTCCCGATGTTGCTTGTTCGCCCCGGACCAAGGTTTCAGCGACTTTGCTGACCGGTTCGGATTCACCGGTGAGCGCGGCCTCGTCTGCTTTCAGGCCGTTTGCGGCTATAATGCGCGCGTCGGCCGAGACCTTCTCCCCTTCTCGAAGGATGAGGATATCGCCGCGCACCACTTCGGTGTCGGGGACAGAAATTTCCATTCCACCTCGGACGACGGTCGTCGTCGTCTCGACATAGCGCTTCAGCGCGCGCAGCGTGTTCTGTGCGCGCCCTTCTTGGATCGCGCCGACTACCGAGTTGAACAAGAGCACCGCGAGGATGATCGACGCGTCGGCAACTTCTCCCATAAAAAACACGGTGGCGCTTGCGGCAAACAAGAGATAAATAAGCGGACTCTGGAACTGCCGCAAAAAAATAATCGCCACTCCGTCGGCCTTCGCTTCAGGCAGGGCGTTGGGTCCGTCTTCTTTCAACCGCCGCGCAGCTTCATCGGCAGAGAGGCCGTCTTCATTGGTATGAAGCGTTTTAAAGATGTCCGCCAATGCTTCTGTGTGCCACAGGGATCCCATACTCGGTATAGAATACCACTTCGCTTGCACAAACCTTTTGGCTAGGTATAGTAGATATAGTATTTAAGTTAGTATTATATGTATCGCGGGGTAGAGGAGAGCTCGTGGGGAAATGTTGTTTAGGTTAGTATATATATCGCGGGGTAGAGGAGAGCTCGTGGGGAAATGTTGTTTAGGTTAGTATATATATCGCGGGGTAGAGGA